>Ga0256406_1000162_pt1 | contig 126728 bp, 114 predicted proteins | sample RumenRJG_03DNA_FD_185986 | JGI IMG/M metagenome (GOLD analysis project Ga0256406, IMG submission 185986) | Bovine rumen microbial communities from Lethbridge, Alberta, Canada - RJG_03 | ecosystem: Host-associated > Mammals > Digestive system > Stomach > Rumen | place: Canada: Alberta...
GCAAGTACAGGTGCTTCTGGGCCACAGCAAGATTGATACGACGCTTTGTTATGCAATGGTGGAACAAGAAAATGTACGGCAGTCTCATCGTCGATACATTGCTTGAGCTTGACCAAATTGCCGTTTGCTAGAGAGGCAGTGAGACTTGGCTGTTTAATCTCTAAAGCAAAAATCGAGCGGTGTGGAGAAAGGAGTCTCCCCGTCCTCTCGATGACGATGCATGATGGGATTACCAGACAGTCAGATCGGTTCAAGAAGGTTGTTGCTTCTCGTAATACAAGTTCATATAAGGTAGTTCAACCAGGCCAACTCGTAGTGGGCTTTCCTATTGATGAAGGAGTCATATACGTTCAGGATTTCGACGAGCCGGGAATCATGAGTCCAGCATATAACGTGTGGAATATTGACTCCGCAAAGGTGCTTCCTGGATACCTGAATGCAGCTCTGCATAGCCCACAGAGTATGAGTTATTACCGAGCGAAGTTGCGAGGCACCACGGCTCGGCGTAGGACTATTACGGATGCCAACTTGCTTGCCCTAAGAATTCCACTGCCAGACATTAATGAGCAGCATCAAATCGTTGAGTCTCTAAACAGCATCCAGAATGACATAGACTCCTGCGATAGCCAGCTTGATATCATTTCATGTCTCATCAAATCCCGGTTTGTCGAGATGTTTGATGGCGCTCCGTGGCAGGTTGTACGTGCATCTGACGTAATGACTTCCTTCCGCAACGGAGTCTCTCCATCCAAAGACGCAGATATACACGAAAGGGTTCTCACTCTTTCCGCAATAACCCAGGGGCATTTTGATGAGACCGCCTGGAAAGACGGTACATTCAAAGAGCTTCCTGCGAGTGACAAGCGGGTATCGGACTCTGACTTCTACATCTGCCGCGGAAACGGTAACAAGCAGCTTGTGGGGGTTGGCGAATTCGCCGATGATAACCATCCTGAGCTCGTTTTCCCCGACACCATGATTGCAGGAACCATCAACAAGAATCTGGTGAGGAAACCCTTCCTTACGCAGGTTTGGAAGCATCCCTCAGTTCGACGGCAAATCGAGGCAAAGGCAAGAACAACAAATGGAACCCTGAAGATTAACCAGAAGGTTGTCTCAGAAATACGCTTTCCACTCCCGCCACTTGAAGTCCAGGATGAGTTCGCATCCTTCATCGAGCGCGTCGACAAACTGCGATTTGAGCAGCTGGTGGCTTTGAAGAAGCGAGGGAGTCAGCATCTTATTGCTCCATAAAGCGTTCACAATGTGGGCCTCAATAGAGAAAACCAAAATTACCCCTTGCATTGCCTGGCCGTCTCGTCAATAATAGACGAGCTGCCTGAGAGGGCAAACGAACGGTGGGTGTAGCTCAGTTGGTAGAGCGACGGACCGTGGCTCCGTAGGTCGAGGGTTCGAGACCCTTCACCCACCCCATTCGTTGTTTGACGGGCGCCGTTAGCTCAGCTGGCCAGAGCAGGGGACTCTTAATCCCAAGGTCCAGGGTTCGAATCCCTGACGGCGCACCATTTCCTCTTTGCAGCGACATATATTTGCGCCGTTAGCTCAGCTGGCCAGAGCAGGGGACTCTTAATCCCAAGGTCCAGGGTTCGAATCCCTGACGGCGCACCAGAAATTACGAGCCAGGTTTTGCCTGGCTCTTTTCGTATAGAGAGGACCTTCTCGCTATGGATCTTCGTGCAGGAAACCTTGAGACCATCAAGCGCTATCTGGAGCTTGATCCTGCTCTCTACGAGGAGACAGTCGATGACGAGGTCCAGTGGAAAGGCTGCATCTTCTCGGCTGATGTCCTCAAAGTTAAGCTCCCTGACGGCTCTTTCGCCACGCGTGAAATTGCATGGCACCATGGCGGGTGTGGTGTGGCTGCATTTCATGAGGGCAAGCTTTGCCTCGTACGTCAGTATCGGGTTGCTCTTGGACGCATGACGCTCGAGATACCCGCTGGGAAGCTCGAGATGGGGGAGGAACCCGTTGTCTGCGCAGCCCGTGAGCTTACTGAAGAGACAGGCCTTGTGGCTGACGAACTTGTGCCGCTTGCTGTGTCTGCGGGATCGATAGGCTTCACCAATGAAGCAACGAGAGTCTTCCTTGCTCGTGGACTGCATCAATCAGAAGCGCACCCCGATGAAGGCGAATTCGTGGGCGTCGTTTGGCTTCCGCTTGAGGATATCCTTGCCGGAGTGAGAGCAGGTCTCATCCAAGACAGCAAGACAATTATCGCCGCGCAAGCTCTGGCGCTGGGCGAGCGATAGAGACAGAAGAAGAGCCGAGAGGGCAGACCTCCCGGCTCTTGTCATCTCTGGTGCGCCCTATGCGACTCGAACGCATGACCTTGGGATTAGAAGTCCCCTGCTCTATCCAGCTGGGCTAAGGGCGCGGACTTCATATGATAGAGCATCAAACGCAAGCTATCAAAGTATTCATCTTCAATTTCCGTCGAGGCCCAGACCGGCTACGCTTGCCGGACGTTATGAATTGGATAGGGCTTTAACGGTAAAATTACCTTTGTCTTCACAAATCAAATATATGAAACGTGGTGGTGTCGAGAGTTTAGAAATATCGCCGACTTCGTTAGATGATTTTACGGCATAGCACTCAAAGACTTGATGCATTTGCCTATTGGTGACTCAGGATGTTGTATCCTTAGAGCCAAAGGTAATTCCTCAGGGATACCGGCAAGCAGCTCATGAGATTTTGGGAAAGGAATCTAAAATGAGTGAAATGATCGCATCCACCAATGTTTTCCTGAATGTCGAAGCTAAGAGCGTCGACGACGTGCTTGAGTTCCTGTCTAGCAAGGCAGTCGAGCTTGGCTATGCCGACGACAAGGATGCCGTTCTCGCATCCTTCAAGCACCGTGAGGAGCTCGGCTCCACCGGCATGGCTGACGGCTTTGCTATCCCGCATGCAAAGGACGATGCAATCAAGCACCCCGGTATCCTCGTCGCAAAGCTCGCTTCTGATGTCGCATGGAAGTCCACGGATGACGTGCCTGTGACCACCGCTATCGGCCTTCTTATGCCGGGCGCAGAGGCTGGCACCACGCACCTTCTCGTCCTTGCCAAGGTCTCCAGCATGCTCATGCATGAGGACGCTCGCAAGCGCATCGCAGAGTCTGACGATCCTGCAGCCATCGCTTCCGTGATCGCAGACGCGGTCAAGTAGTTCTTCTCTGAAGAGCAGGCAGGCGGCCTTGGGGGAAGCCGTCTGCATTTCGTGATGGCATTCAGGTGAAAGGAGCCTGTGGTGATTTATACCGTTACCCTCAATCCTGCAATCGACTACGTGATGTACCCCCTGTCTCTCGACATGGGATTCACGAACAGGTCGAAGCAGGAGGAGATTCATGTAGGCGGCAATGGCATCAATATCTGCTGTCTGCTCAATGAGCTCGATACCCCCAATGTCGCTCTCGGCATCGCTGCCGGCTTTACGGGCGACTACCTGATTAAGAGGCTCCAGGAAAAGGGTGTCAGCTGCAACTTTGTCCGTCTGGACAAGGGCAACACGCGCATCAACGTGAAGCTCAACGGCATTGTCATGACCATGGTCAATGGCATGGGTCCGAAGATTCCGCAGTCCAAGGTCGACGAGCTGCTTGCCCGCATCGACTACCTCGGCGAGGGCGACACCATCGTCCTTACCGGCTCGATTCCGGCATCCCTGCCGCGCGACATGTACATGATCATCATGGAGCGTCTGGCAGGCCGTGGCATCCGCTTTGTCGTCGATGCTCCTGGTGAGCTTCTCACGAACGCACTGAAGTCGAAGCCCTTCCTCATCAAGCCGAACAACCATGAGGTTGGCCGCATCTTTGGCATGAAGCCGCTTCCTGAGACTCCTGCTGAGGTCATGCCGCTTGCTCACAAGCTTCATGAGATGGGCGCACAGAACGTCCTCGTCTCCTGCGGCAGCCACGGTGCAGCCCTCGTGGATGAGAATGGCGAGGAGCATGTCGCTCCTTGCGCAAAGATCAAGCTTGTCAACGCCACCGGTGCTGGCGACTCCATGGTCGCAGGCTTCCTGGCCACGTATGACAAGACGCACGACTATGACCGTGCTCTGCTGTTCTCCAGCGCCTGCGGCACTGCAACGGCAGCAAGCAAGGGCATTGCAAAGCGCTCCACTATCGACCGCATCGTTGCCCGCCTGGACAAGATGGTCGCCGACGGCGAAGCCTAATTCCGGAGATTGCGAGCTGCGGTGTGGGGACACCGCAGCTCTTGTCTTGCACCCTTCGGGGTGACGCTATGGGGGAGTTGCAGCGGGTCGATGCCCGCTGCTTCCGAATGGAGGAAACATGTACGAGGGAGTTAACGCATCTGAGGGCATCGGTATTGGCGTTGCACGCGTTGCTGTGGAGCCCGATCTTTCTTTCACGCCGCATAGCCCTGAGGACACTGGCGCCGAGAAGCAGCGCTACGTCGCAGCCCGCGACAAGTTCGTTGCCCAGACGCAGGCTCAGATCGATCGCATGAAGGAGACCGTCGGCGAGGAGACGGCTGCAATCATGCAGGCCCACATCGAGTTCGCCGAGGATGAGGGCATTGTCGATATGGTCAACAGCTCCATCGACGATGGCATGTGTGCTGAGCAGGCTGTGCAGAATGCCTATGACATGTACTACAACATGTTCGCAAACATGGAGGACGAGCTCTTCCGTGAGCGTGCAGCTGACGTTGCCGACGTCAGGACCGGCCTTCTGGCTGACCTCCTCGGCAAGGAGCTTGTCAACCTGGCTGTCCTTCCCGAGAACTCTGTCGTCGTCGTGCACGAGCTCACGCCTTCCATGACGGCTGACATCGACAAGAAGAACATTGTCGGCATCGTCACCGAGACCGGTGGCCGTACGTCCCACTCCGCCATCATTGCACGCCAGCTCGAGATTCCTGCTGTCCTCTCCGTGCCAGATGCAACGACGAACATCAAGACCGGCGATATGTGCGTCGTCGATGGCAACAAGGGCGTTGTCTACGTCGATCCTTCTGCTGACGAGCTCGAGGGCTTCCGTGCAACGGCAAAGAAGCTTGCAGAGGAGAAGCAGGCACTCGAGGCCTTCCGCGGCAAGCCGACGGTCACCGCTGACGGCGAGTCTGTGATGCTCGTTGCCAACATCGGCAACCCGTCTGACGCTGCATCTGCTATCGAGCATGACGCAGAGGGCATCGGCCTCTTCCGTTCCGAGTTCCTGTTCATGGATGCTCAGGAGCTTCCTTCCGAGGAGGAGCAGTTCCAGGCCTACCAGAAGGTCGCTCTTGCCATGAAGGGCAAGCAGGTCATCATCCGTACGCTCGATGTGGGTGGCGACAAGGAGATTCCGTATCTCAATCTGCAGAAGGAAGACAACCCGTTCATGGGCTATCGTGCCGTCCGCTACTGCCTGAACAACCCGGAGCAGTACAAGGTCCAGCTCAGGGCTCTTCTCCGTGCTTCTGCTTTCGGCGACATCAAGATCATGCTGCCGCTCGTCACGACGCTCGACGAGGTCCGTCAGGCGAAGGCACTCATCGAGGTCTGCAAGAAGGAGCTCGACGCCGAGGGCATCTCCTACAACAAGGACATCCAGGTCGGCACCATGATCGAGACGCCGTCTGCTTCCCTCATCGCTGACCTCCTTGCCAAGGAGTGCGACTTCTTCTCCATCGGCACGAACGACCTCATCGGCTACACGATGTGCGCAGACCGCGGCAACGACCGTGTCGCCTATCTCTACAACGTCTATCAGCCGTCGGTGCTGCGCTCCCTCAAGCGCATCATCGAAGAGGGCAACAAGGCTGGCATCATGGTCGGCATGTGCGGCGAGGTCGCAGCCGATCCTCTGATGGTGCCGGTGCTCCTGTCCTTCGGCCTGAACGAGTTCTCCGTCTCCGCTGGCTCTGTCCTCCGCACCCGCAAGATCATCTCCGAGTGGACGAAGGAAGAGGCTGACGTTCTGACTGAGAAGGTCATGAAGCTCGAGACCTCCAACGAGGTTCGCGCCATGCTCCAGGCTGCTGTCAAGTAGCTCAAGGCTCATAGGGAATAAGGAAGGGCGCCCAGCGATGGGCGCCCTTCTTCTTTGGATATGGTGGCTGCGACGCTAGGGAATGAGCACTTCAAGGGCTCCTGGGCAGATCGAGATATCGAAGTGGGTGCCTTCGAGCCTCTCTCCATCTACCTGGCAGGGAGGAGCGCTCTCGAAGTCGATCGTGATGTGCTTCGGCTGGGCGAAGAAGAGATGCTTCGAATGCGTATGGAGACCGAAGCGGGCAAGGCAGAAGATGCCCAAGGTCACCGGTACGGCAGGAAGCGTCTTCGAATAGCAGACATCGAGCTTCCCATCGTCTGCCACTGCCTTGGGGCATACCCTGAATCCTCCGCCGTAGGTGGGACCTACCTGCACGGCGAAGACGGCTTCGTTGCCCGCAGCCGGGACGCCGTCAATCTCTGCCTTGAAGGCATAGCCCTGCTTGGCAGAGGAGAAGATCTTGAAGCCGGAGTCCGCAAAGAGATGGGCACCACGGCCTGTCGAGCGGTGGTTCATCGTATCGAGGGCGATAGCAGCATCAAGGCCGAAGGAGAGCGTCTGGACAAAGTAGACGCCGTTCACGAGTCCGAGGTCGGCTGCAATCTTTCTGCCGTCCAGAAGCTCTTCCAGAGCCTTCTCGGGCTGGTTTCTCGTGATATGGAGCGTTCTTGCATAGTCATTGCCAGAGCCCAAGGGGATGGGTCCCAATGCGGGGCGGGATGCCTTCGGTATCTGCATGAGGCCGTTGGCTGCTTCGTGGATGACGCCGTCTCCGCCGAGGACAAGGACCGTATCATAGCCATGTGCATTCGCAGCGACATGCACGGCATCGCCTGGGCCAGTTGTCAGATAGACATCGAAGGTGGGGACTTGCTCAGGCAGCTCTCTGAGCCTTCGCTCGATAGCTGTGGCACCAGCCTTGCCCATACCGCTTCTGGATACCGGATTGGCAATGAGGAGCGTATGTCCTAGTGTCTGTTGCATGGATCAGCGCTGCCAGGAGGCACGTATTGCGTCGATGATCTCGGCACAGCGAAGAGATGCTGCAAGAGGCATGATGGGGCTCTCATGCTTGCCAGCAAGGAGAAGATCCTGGAAATGCTCGATCTGTCCGGCAAAGTCATCCCGTGCATAGGGAGCGCTCAGCGTCTGGTCAGGCTGGCCGAAACGATGGACCGTGGCCGTCTGGGGCCTGTGAAGCGTCGGCACATCGACAGAGCCCCACTCGCACTCGATGTGGAGCGTGCTCTTGGGGCCGCGGTCTGCTGCGACCTCGAGCTGTACCGGAACCGAGCCTATGCTCAGCTGGACATTGTCATACCAGTCCACACCGCGCAGGAACAGGGCATTCGTGCGGTCGATCTGTACCTTGCCGGGAAGTAGCTCATCGAGCCAGCTTACGCAGTAGATGCCTTCGTCGTAAAGGCAGCCACCCTGGACCGGGTCGATGAAATAGCCTGTGATATCGTCGGGGAACAGGTAGCACTGCGATGCTTCGACGAACTGGATCCGTCCAAGGTCACCTTCATCGAGGAGCTTCATGAGGCGGGCATGGAGCGGCACGAAGCGGGTCTTCATGGCCTCCATGTAGAGCCTGTTCGTGCTGTGGGCACAAGCGATGACACCATGCATTTCCTGGGCTGTAAGCACGGCAGGCTTCTCGCAGAGCACGGCCTTGCCGGCACGGAGTGCCTTGATGGACCAGTCGGCATGCAGGACATGGGGGAGAGCGATATAGATCGCTTCGACGTTCGGATCCTCGAGAAGGGCATCCAGGCTGTCATAGACCACAGCGACCGGGCATTCATGGGCAAAGGCTTCTGCCTTGTCCGAATTCCTTCCAGCGACTGCATAGGCCAGTCCATGCTCAGAGCCTTTGAGGCTTGCATAGAAGCGTCTGGCAATCCTGCCGCAGCCCAAGATGCCCCAGCGAATAGGTGCGTCCATCTGTGCTGCCCCTTTCTCCTGATACCACTTCCATACATACCAGCTGGTATAGACCGTCAAGGTGTCAATTGCATGTACGGTGCTATCAATCGGCCAGTGGGCATATTCTGGGACAAAGGTGCATGGCTATGCAAGTCTTTCAGCTCAGTGCTGGTGTTTTGTCCTGCTCCATGCATAAGGAGAGGACAGATGCCGACAGATCGACAGCGTGGGAGAGGGGAGTCAGGCATCGAACTCGCTGGCTCGGTGATGCGTAAAGGGCAGTCTGCATGGCGGATGGCAAATCAAAGGGAATTCTCGCTGCATCATCTGTCGAGGGGTCACAGAGCAATAAAGAAGCAGGCCACAGCGTGTGCCGTGGCCTGCTGGTCTCTCATGGAGCGGCGGACGGGACTCGAACCCGCAACAATCAGCTTGGAAGGCTGACGCTCTACCAATTGAACTACCGCCGCATTTCGTGGTCGGGGCGACTGGATTCGAACCAGCGACCCTCTGCTCCCAAAGCAGATGCGCTACCAAGCTGCGCTACGCCCCGAAGCGCGTTGTTTAGTATACGTGAGCGGGCGCCGGATGGCAACGAAAAACTAGAAGGAGTAGGTGCTCTCGACAATTGCTGCAACTTCGTCCACAGACTCGGACGGAGCTTCGGCTGCGACATAGCGGACATTGCCGGAGTCATCGGTGAGCATCCAGCAGATGACCCTTGTGCCATCGCCGTAGGTGATCGTAAGCTTCGTGGCCTCGCGGTTGGCAAGCGTCGTCTGCTCCTGCTGGATGTTGTCATCCGTCACGTCGTATTCCTTTGCGTGATAGATGATGGCCTTGATAGCATCGTCGATCGTCACGGTCTCGCTTTCCGTGCTCGAAGACGAGGTCGAGGACTTGTCTGTGGTGCTGGTCGAAGAGGAATTCGTTCCTGTCGAGGAAGTGCCGCTGTTCGTGGAAGAATTGCTGCTCTCCTCTGTCTTGGCAGTGGAGGAGTTCTCGGAGGTGCCGTTCTGCGTCGTAGTGCCAGACGTGGCATTCTCGGTCGTCGTGGAGCCTGTCGTGGCCGAGGTCGCGGCTGACTTCTCGGCATTCTTGGAGTTCACGATATCGACGTCGGTCGAGTCCATGATTTTCATCGTGATGATCTTGGTGGCCGTGATATCGCAGAACTCGATGTCGCCCGAACCGCTCTTCGTGGCAAGGGAGATCCAGTCGGAAGGAACGGTCACATAGCCGACGCCTACCTTGCCGACGCGACGAGTGGTCTGCTCAGCCGATTCGCTGGTCGTGGTGGTCTGGTCTGCTTCCTGTTCGCTGGTCGTCTGTGCCTTGCAGGCGCTGACAGAAACTGCGCATGCAGCGGCGAGAATCGGGACCAGCACCTTCGTTGAAAGCTTTGGCATCGCGCCTCCCCTGGAGTGACTGTTTGATGAAAACCATAGCCATCTTATGTACCTAACATGCCTTGTTTCCGGCGAATTACCTGTAATTACACGAACGGGCAGGTATTCCTGCAAAAGTTTTGCAAGGTGAACGGAATGTTACGAAACATGGAAGCTGACGTTACCAAATACGCACCATTTCAAATGCTTATTATCAAACAATTATATTTTTATCTGCTTTTCAGAGCTTTGCGGTTTGAAGACTCTGCTGCACTTTCCCTGTAACGAACTGCATAGGAAGGAAGCTCATGAACTACTCTGAGCGTGTGGTAAAGGATCTCGAGTCGCGCTATGCTGACCAGCCTGAATTCATCCAGGCGGCCCGCGAGGTGCTCCTCACCCTCCAGCCGGCACTTGATGCCCATCCCGAGTATGAGAAGGAGGGACTGCTCGAGCGCCTGGTAGAGCCTGAGCGCATTGTCATGTTCCGTGTTCCCTGGGTGGACGACGAGGGCAAGGTCCAGGTCAACCGTGGCTACCGCATCCAGTTCAACTCTGCCATCGGACCCTACAAGGGCGGCATCCGCCTGCATCCTTCCGTGAACCTCTCTATCCTGAAGTTCCTGGGCTTCGAGCAGGTCTTCAAGAACTCGCTCACAACGCTTCCTATGGGCGGTGCAAAGGGCGGCTCTGACTTCGATCCCAAGGGCAAGTCTGACCGCGAGGTCATGCGCTTCTGCCAGTCCTTCATGCTCGAGCTCTATCGCCACGTCGGTCCTGACACGGATGTCCCGGCAGGCGACATCGGCACCGGTGGCCGCGAGATTGGCTACATGTTCGGCGCCTACAAGAAGATCACGAACAGCTGGCAGTCTGTCCTTACCGGCAAGGGCCTCTCGTATGGCGGCTCCCTTGCACGTCCTGAGGCTACAGGCTATGGTGCGGTCTACTTCCTGCTCAATATGCTCAAGCAGAAGGGCGAGTCCATCAAGGGCAAGACGGTCGCTGTCTCTGGTGCCGGCAATGTCGCCCAGTACGCTGTCCAGAAGGCAGAGAGCCTCGGTGCCAAGGTCATCACGGTCTCTGACTCCAACGGCTATGTCTACGATCCTGATGGCATCGACTTCGATACCCTCGTAGATATCAAGCAGGTCCGCCGCGGCCGCATCAAGGAGTATGTCGAGGCACGTCCTTCCGCTGTCTACCATGAGGGAGAGCGTCCTTGGGGCGAGAAGTGCGACATCGCAATGCCGTGCGCCACGCAGAACGAGCTCGATCTCGACGATGCCATCAAGCTGACCGAGAATGGCTGCCGCTATGTGGTCGAGGGTGCGAACATGCCGACGACGACCGATGCTACGCTCTATCTCCAGCAGAATGGCGTCTTCTTCGCTCCTGGCAAGGCTGCCAATGCTGGCGGCGTCGCAACCTCTGGCCTCGAGATGTCCCAGAACCATGAGCACCTGTCCTGGACCTTCGACGAGGTCGACGACAAGCTTCATGGCATCATGGATTCCATCTACAAGGCTGCGTGGGATGCTGCCAAGGAATATGGCCACGAGGGCGATCTGGTCTTCGGCGCCAACATTGCTGGCTTCCTGAAGGTTGCTGACGCAATGATGTCCCAGGGCATCATCTAACGTTCGAAATCAGCTGCATTGAAGAGGGAAGCTCCGGATTGCAAGGTCCGGAGCTTCCCTTTGATGTATCTATGCAGCAATGGGCGGGAATGTAGCTCCCGGCTGAAAGCGGTGGCAGTCCATGATGGGGTGCCAGCCGAAAAGCGAATCATGCTATGCCTGCTGGACAGCTGGTCCCTCTCCGCCGTCGTCCTTCCTGCCGAAGGAGAGCACCTCGTCGATCGTGGACTCGTCGAAGCCGCGGGAGCGGAGGCTGTCCGCAAGGCGCCTCCTCTCCAGCTCTGCGCCCTGCTCCAGTCCCTGCTCTAGCCCCTGCTTGTGGCTCTCTTCGCGGGCCTTCTGCTCGCGCTCGGCATACCGCTCGTCAGCGAACTTCAATATCTTCACGCCCATGGCTTCTCCGGTCTCCAACGTCCCATGTCATCATCATGCCGCCGGCTCATCGCCAGGCTGGATGCTTCAGGCCTGCTGGACAGCCGGTCCCTCTCCGCCGTCGTCTTTCCTGCCGAAGGAGAGCACCTCGTCGATCGTGGACTCGTCGAAGCCGCGGGAGCGGAGGCTGTCCGCAAGGCGCCTCCTCTCCAGCTCTGCGCCCTGCTCCAGTCCCTGCTTGTGGCTCTCTTCGCGGGCCTTCTGCTCGCGCTCGGCATACTTCTCGTCCGCTTCGCGCTTCTCTTCGGCATACCGCTCGTCAGCGAACTTCAATATCTTCACGCCCATGGCTTCTCCGGTCTCCAACGTCCCAGATCATCATCATGCAGCCAGCTCATCGCCAGGCTGGATGCTTCAGGCCTGCTGGATGGCCGGTCCCTCTCCGCCGTCGTCCTTCCTGCCGAAGGAGAGCACCTCGTCGATCGTGGACTCGTCGAAGCCGCGGGAGCGGAGGCTGTCCGCAAGGCGCCTCCTCTCCAGCTCTGCACCCTGCTCCAGTCCCTGCTCTAGCCCCTGCTTGTGGCTCTCTTCGCGGGCCTTCTGCTCGCGCTCGGCATACCGCTCGTCCGCTTCGCGCTTCTCTTCGGCATACCGCTCGTCAGCGAACTTCAGTATCTTCACGCCCATGGCTTCCCTCACCTCTCTCTGCAGGGGCTCATAGCCCCGCAGCAGATGGTCTGATACCTTGATTATAAGCTCTGTCATGCGTCTCTGAAATGTGCTGCTGCCCTCTGCATCCTCTGCTGGGGACTGCTCAGAGGCGTTTGCATGCAGCGCCTCGGCAAAGCGCATCTGCAGGGTTCTGCATTCTGCGAGCAGCTGTTTCGCAAGCACACTGTCGTGTGCTGCTGCCTCGAAACTCCCTTCGTAGCGCATGAACCAGAAGGGGAGGAGGATGAAGAGCCTATGCTCTAGCATCTCCTCCAGATCGATCTGCTTCACCCATATGGCCGCTGTCCTATGCTCCGAGGTTTCTCCGCTAGGCTCTCCGATTTCAATGGAGAGGAAAGGCTGCATACGTTGTGCATCTCTCAGGAAGATAACGCAGGAATGCGGCAGCTTCAGGAAATGGTGCTCATGCCTGGCCTCTGCTTCCTCATGCGCTATCTCTCTGTCATACCTATCCATTCTCATGGCCATATGCGGATCCCAGGAGCTCTGGCATTCGATATGGAAGGCTGTCTCCTCTATTCGAAAGACAGAGTCGGCGATGCGCTTCTTGATTCTACCTTCATATTCCTCTCCCATGCGAGATATGCGCGCGTCTTCGGGATAGCTTGTTCCGAAGGCGTAGTTCGCAAGCGGGATGAGGAGAAAGGGCATCTTCTGCGTCATCGTCTTGAAGACAGAATCGTATATCGAGTCCGTGCTCATGGATGCTTCCCTCCCTTTTCGGCCTGCACCAACAAGATGCGGGAAGCATAGCATGAAACAAGAACAAATGTTCTAACAGCATTCTTGCAGCGCTCTGACAATGTCGGGCAACGCTGCGAAATGAAGAAGAAAGGCCAATGAATGATGGCAACACAAGAATGGATGCAGCTTCATGGCAGAGGCCAATCTAGACCGGTTCTAAGACGGGGAAGAATTCACGGACATGAAGAACAAGCATCTGCAAGAGGGTCACAAAGCTGAATGCATGCAGCCTCCATCAACGTTCTGCGGAGGCTGCTCAATGGGGCTTGTGCTGTGTGCTCAAGACCTGTGCCGTACGTTGTCCCTGCGCCATCTGTCTGCCGGATGCCATTGCTTTGCTTATGTCCGATAGATCTGAGGCTCTGCAGCACACCTGATGCCGGGTGCGCTGTCGATGGCGGTGAGCGTACATGCATAAAAGTTTGAGTATATGACCGATTGTTAGATGCGTACCTATCCCGTAAAGACAAGAATGGGTCTTCTCTTTGGAAGGACTTGCCGTATAATCCTTGCAAGCCTTTAAAGCGGCACGAGATGCCGGTAAGGAGAATCTGGGTGAGTCCTTCTTCCTCATAGATTCAGGGAGCATTGTCACATGGTGACGTGCTCCCTTTTTTCGTAAATGGGGCCTCTGTGCTCCATGCTGGGGGATTTGGTTTTGCCAACGAAGGAAAGGTGGCCATCTTGAACCTTTTGGTGGACGACGGCAAGCATCCGAAGGCGCTTCTGGCGCTCGAGGACGGGACTGTCTTCGAAGGAAGGTCGTGCGGTGCCCAAGGGGAGACCTTCGGCGAAGTGGTGTTCAACACCTCTATGGTGGGCTATCAGGAGATCGTGAGCGATCCGAGCTATGCTGGCCAGATCGTCACGCTGACGTACCCGCAGATCGGCAACTACGGCATAAACGAGAAGGATATGCAGTCGAGGAAGCTTCATCTGCGTGGCCTCGTCGTGCATGACATGTGCTATGCGCCGAGCAACTGGCAGAGCGTCGAGAGCCTGCCAGACTTCCTTGCAGAGCGCGATATCGTCGCTATCGAGGATGTGGATACGCGTGCGCTCACGCTCCATATCCGCGAGTGCGGTGCCATGCGTGCCGCCATCTCGACGGTCGATACCGACCCCGAGAGCCTGGTTGCCCGTGTGAAGGCATCACCCAAGATCTCCGAGCACAACTACGTGGCAGATGTCTCGACGCGCGAGCGCTATACGGTGTCGCCTGACAAGGGTCCTGTGAAGCACAAGGTCGTCGCCTACGACTGCGGCGAGAAGCTCGGCATCGTGAAGAGGCTCGCAGCTGTCGGCTGCGAGGTCACGGTCGTGCCGTGGGATACGCCGTTCTCCGACGTCGAGGCCATGAATCCGGATGGCGTCTTCTTCTCGAATGGCCCAGGAGATCCTGAGTCCGTACCCTCGACGGTGCGCGCCGTGAAAGCAGCGCTCGGCAAGCTTCCGGTCTTCGGCATCTGCCTTGGCAACCAGGTTATCTCTATGGCAGCAGGAGCTGACATCGAGAAGCTCAAGTATGGCCACCACGGCGGCAACGAGCCGGTCATGAACCTGCTTACGGGCAAGGTCGAGATTACGGCACAGAACCACAACTATGGCCCTGTCTTCCCGACGTTCGGACCGCTCATCCCCGAGCTTTCGGGCGGCATCGCCGACCATGCAGAAGACCTCCGCTTCTGGTCCGAGCGCCAAATCGCGCCGGTTGTCCAGACGAAGGAGTATGGACGCGTACGCCTGACGCATGTGAATCTCAATGACGGAACGCCTGAGGGCATCCAGTTCCTCGATATTCCTGCCTTCTCGATGCAGTACCACCCTGAAGCAAAGCCCGGACCGAACGATTCCACCTATGCCTTCGCCGCCTTCGTCCGCATGATGGACGGCGTGGAGGACTATCTGGCAATCGACGTCCGCGAAGGGAGGCGCTTCTGATGCCGAAGCGCACTGATATCAAGAAGATCCTCATCATCGGCTCTGGCCCGATCGTGATTGGCCAGGCCTGCGAGTTCGACTATTCCGGCACCCAGGCGTGCAAGGCGCTGCGCGAGGAGGGCTACGAGGTCGTCCTCGTGAACTCGAACCCCGCCACGATCATGACGGACCCGGAGACGGCTGACCGCACCTACATCGAGCCGATCACCGTCGAGTCCGTAGCCAAGGTCATCGAGAAGGAGCGCCCCGATGCGCTGCTTCCGAACATGGGCGGACAGACCGGCCTCAACTGCGCCGTGGCTCTTGCCAAGGCAGGCGTGCTCGACAAGTACGGCGTCGAGGTCATCGGCTGCGACATCGACTCCATCGAGGTCGGCGAGGACCGCGAGCTCTTTGCCAAGGCCATGCGCGAGATTGGTCTCGAGGTCGCAAAGTCCGATGTGGCCCATACGCTCGAAGAGTGCGAGCGCATTGCAGACGATCTCGGCTATCCTGTCGTGATCCGTCCAGCATTCACGCTCGGCGGCGCTGGCGGCGGCATGGCATACAACCACGACGATCTTGTGCGCATCGCACGCGAAGGCCTTGCCCTCTCGCCAGAGACGGAAGTGCTCGTCGAGCAGTCCGTCGAGGGCTGGAAAGAGATCGAGATGGAGGTCATGCGCGACTCTGCCGGCAATGGCATCGTCGTCTGCTCCATCGAGAATCTCGATCCCATGGGCGTCCACACGGGCGACTCCATCACCGTGGCTCCCTGCCAGACCCTGAACGACTACGAGCTCCAGCGCCTGCGCGACTACTCGCTTGCCGTACTGGAAAAGGTCGGCGTTGCCTGCGGCGGCTCGAACGTCCAGTTCGCCGTGAACCCGAAGGATGGCCGTGTCCTCGTCATCGAGATGAACCCGCGCGTGAGCCGCTCCTCGGCTCTTGCCTCCAAGGCAACGGGCTTCCCGATTGCAAAGATGGCAGCGCTCCTCTCCGTCGGCTATTCGCTCGACGAGATCACGAATGATATCACCCGTGCCACCCCTGCCTGCTTCGAGCCTTCGATCGACTATTGCGTCGTGAAGATCCCGCGCTTCGCCTTCGAGAAGTTCAAGGGAACCTCTGAGACCCTGACGACCCGCATGAAGGCCGTGGGCGAGGTCATGGCCATCGGCTCCACGTTCGAAGAAGCGCTCCAGAAGGCCACCCGCTCCCTCGAGAAGGGTCATATGGGCCTCGGCGCTGACGGCAAGACGACCTACGACGAGGAGAACTTCGAGGACCTCGTCACGCGCGCCACGCCGAATCGCATCTTCTATATTGCAGAGGCGCTGCGCCGTGGCTGGACGGTCGAGGACCTGCACAAGCGCACCGGCATCGATGAGTGGTTCCTCTTCCGCATCCAGGATATCGTGAAGGCAGAGCGCGCCATCCACGAGTGTGGCCTTTCCGGCATGGATGCAGAGCACATGCTTGCAGCAAAGCAGATGGGCTTCTCTGACTGCCAGATTGCCTATCTCACGGGCCAGAAGGAAGAGGTCGTACGTGCCCTTCGCGAGGTACTGGGAGTCCGTCCTGTCATAAAGACGGTCGATACCTGCGCAGGCGAGTTTGCCGCCCGCACGAGCTACCACTACTTCACCTATGAGGTAGGAGGGGCATCGGAGTTCCATGAGGCGGAAAAGCCCCGTGTCGTGATCCTCTCTGCAGGACCGAACAGGATTGGCCAGGGCATCGAGTTCGACTACTGCTGCGTGCATGCTGCCTACGCGCTCGAGGCCAAGGGCTATGAGACCGTCATGGTCAACTGCAACCCCGAGACGGTCTCCACGGACTATGACACGTCCGACCGCCTCTACTTCGAGCCGCTTACGTTCGAGGATGTCATGAACGTCGTCGAGGCTGAGCACCCCGAAGGCGTCATCGTCACCCTCGGCGGCCAGACGCCTATCAACCTCGCCAGCCGCCTCAAGGCGGCAGGCGTTCCCATCATGGGCACGCAGCCTGAGGCCATCGACCTCGCTGAGGACAGGGACCGCTTCGCAAGCCTCCTCGACAGGCTCGAGATCTCCTATCCGCCTTCATCCGTCGCCGAGACTCTGGACGAGGCCCGTGCTGTCGCCAAGCACATCGGCTACCCGCTCCTGGTCCGTCCGAGCTATGTCCTGGGCGGCCGCGGCATGGCAATCGTCTACGACGACAACGACCTCAAGACGTACATGGGCGAGGCAACGAAGGTCTCTCCGGACCACCCGGTCTATCTCGACTCCTTCCTCGAGGATGCCATCGAGCTCGATGTCGATGCCCTCTGCGACGGAGACGAGTGCTACGTGGGCGCAGTACTGGAGCACATCGAGGAGTGCGGCATCCACTCGGGTGACTCTGCCTGCTGCTTCCCGCCGTTCTCGCTCTCTGACAAGATCGTCGCGAACATCCGCGCCATTGCCGCGAAGCTCGCGCTTGCCTGCCACATCAAGGGCCTTCTCAATGTCCAGTTTGCTGTCAAGGACGAGCAGATCTTCGTGATCGAGCTGAACCCGCGTGCATCGCGCACGGTGCCCTTCTCCTCGAAGGCGACGGGCGTGCCTCTGGCAAAGTATGCTGCTCGCATCATGAGCGGAGAGAAGATTTCCGACTTCAACCTGCCTCCTGTTGACCGTGACCTTGGCTACTACGCTGTCAAGGAAGCCGTCATGCCGTGGAGCCGCTTCCCGGGCGCCGACGTCACGCTCGGACCAGAGATGAAGTCCACGGGCGAGGTCATGGGCATCGATACCACGTTCCCGAAGGCCTATGCGAAGACCCGCGAGGCCATCGAGTACGAGATCCCGATGTCGGGCAACGTCTTCATCAGTGTCTGCGACCGCGACAAGCGCTCCATCGCGCCTGTGGCCATGACGCTGAGGCAGCTCGGGTATGACCTTCTGGCCACCCGCGGCACGGCCAAGACGCTCCGCGCTGCCGGCATCGAGTGCCGCATCGTGAAGCCGGTCCGCGAGGGGCATCCGAACGTGATTGACCTCATGGCAGACGGCGAGATCGCCTTCCTGATCAATACGCCTCATGGCCACAGCTCCCGCGGCGACGGCACGAAGCTCAGGAGCGAGGCCGTGAACCGAGGCATCGATATGGCAACGACGATGTCGGGCGCGACCGCTCTTGTCCAGGCTATCGTGGCCCTGCGCGAGTCCTCGCTTGGCACCTATGCCCTCCAGGACCTCTCTAAGCTTGCTCCTGCAGAGGAGTAGCTAGGGCAATTCAGAACCTCCTTCCCTTCGGGGGAGGAGGTTTTTCTGTGCAGATGGGGCCAACAAGGCTTCTGGGCTATGGAATTGTGGCAAATCAGCGCCAGACACCACAATATTTGCTAACATATAGTGTCCGTGCGACAAATGCGGGCGTGGCGGAATTGGTAGACGCGCTGGATTTAGGTTCCAGTGAGGACACTCGTGAAGGTTCAAGTCCTTTCGCCCGCACCACATCGGTCGGAAGAGAAGGTACGGCCCATCTGCCGTGCCCGAAGCGTATAGAACAGTGGAGGAACCTTGAAGATTACTGTTACCGCAGCTGAGCCCAAGGACAATGAGGTCGCAGCAAAGCTCACCATCTCTCAGCAGGACGTCGACAACGCCGTCAAGGGTGCCTACAAGGACATCGCGAACAAGTACAGCTTCAAGGGCTTCCGCCGTGGCCGTACCCCGCGTCCTGTCATCGACTCCCTCATCGGCCGCGAGGCAGTGCTTGCCCAGGCAACGAACGACCTGCTGAACCAGGCAGAGCCGCTCATGCTCGAGGAGCTTGACATCGTGCCGGTCGAGCAGCCGAACTTCGGCGACGATCCGGACCTTGCCAAGGAGGGCGAGGACTACACGATTGACGTCACGATTCCGGTGCGTCCTGAGGTCGAGCTCGACTCCTACGACGCTCCTGCCATCAACATGCCGCCTGAGGAGGCCACCGAGGCCGAGATCGACCAGCAGGTGAAGCAGCTCCTTTCCTACCACACGACCGTCGAGGACGTCGAGGAGGACCGTGGCGTCCAGCAGGGCGACCTCGTCTCCGTCGATGTGGAGAACAAGGAGAATGCTGATTCCGTTGCTGGCACCGACCGCACGATGGATCTTTCCTCCAAGGGTCTCCCAGCAGAGTTCGTCGACGCTCTCATGGGCATGAAGAAGGGCGAGACGAAGGACGTCGAGTGGACGACCTCCGAGGAGAAGGACGGCGAGACGACTGAGACCAAGCACGCCTGCACCGTCACCCTCAAGGGCATCAAGAAGCAGGTGACGCCTGAGCTCACCGACGAGCTTGCCAAGTCCACGTTCGGCTTCGACACCGTTGCCGACCTCCGTGACGCCGTCAAGGAAGAGATTGAGTCCGACAAGAAGACGAGCCTCCCGAACCTCAAGGAGGACCGTGTCGTCGAGGAGATGGGCAAGCACGTCACCCTCGAGACCATCCCCGAGAACTACGTCAACCAGGTGCTCAACGAGATTGCCCAGGACTTCCTGCAGCAGCTCCAGCGCCAGGGCATGACGCTCGACCTGTACCTGCGCTTCCGCGGCGTCACCTCTGACGAGTTCGTCGCTGACCTCCGCGAGCAGGCCAAGGAGCGTGCTCGCCAGTCCCTCGCTCTTGACGCGCTGGCCAAGCACCTCGGCGTCGAGGCAACCGAAGAGGATGTCGAGAACGAGTTCAAGAAGGCCGGCGCCAAGGATGTCAAGGCCCAGATGAAGCAGTTCACGCAGCAGGGCCAGATGCCCGCCATCCGCGAGTCCATCCGCCGCACCAAGGCTCTGAACTGGCTCGTCGAGAACGCACCTGTGACGATCGTCGACGAGATTGCCGAGCAGGCAGCAGCTGACGACAACGCAGAGGATGCCGAGTAGCTCCACAATTCAGACACTTTTTGGTATCCCCAGTAATGCAAGCGCGTTACTGGGGATATTCAGTAGGAATCTACTAGCAGTTGGAAGGGGAGAAATGCACAATCCAACGAACATTCCGCTGATACCGTATGTCGTCGAGCAGACGCCGCGTGGCGAGCGCAGCTACGATATCTATTCGAGGCTGCTAAATGATCGTATCGTCTTCCTCGGCGAGGAGGTCACACGCGATAGCGCCAACCTCGTTATCGCCCAGCTCCTGCACCTCGAGAGCCAGGATCCCGACAAGGACATCTCGCTCTACATCGACTCTCCTGGCGGAGATGTCTATGCGGGCCTCGGTATCATCGATACGATGAACTTCATCAAGCCGGACGTCTCCACGATCTGCGTCGGCATGGCTGCCTCCATGGGCGCTGCCATCCTCGCCTCTGGCACGAAGGGCAAGAGAATGGCGCTGCCGAACTCGATGATCTTGATCCATCAGCCGAGCTCTGGTGTCCAGGGCCAGCAGACGGATATCCAGATCGTCGCAGACGAGACGAAGTGGATCCGCCAGCACCTGAACGAGATGCTCGCTGAGGCCACCGGCCAGCCGATCGAGAAGATCAATGCCGACACCGAGCGCGACAACTATATGCGCGCAGAAGAGGCCAAGGAGTACGGCCTCGTCGACAAGGTCATCGGCAGGCGTGTGGACGCCACCGAAGAGGAGTAGTGAATGGCAGACGACGAAATGCGCTGCTCGTTCTGCGGCAAGACGCGGAGCCAGGTGCGCAAGCTCATCCAGGGGCCCAACCATGTCTACATCTGCGATGAGTGCGTGAAGACGTGCGAAGACATCATCAAGGAAGCCGACAGGGCAGAGGCTGACTTCAGGGAGGCAGAGGAGCCGCAGTTTGCTGTCCAAGCCCCTCTGAAGGAGCTGCCTACCCCTCATGAGATCTATGATGAGCTGTCCCAGTACGTCATGGGCCAGGAAGAGGCAAAGCGCGCCATGTCGGTGGCGGTCTACAACCACTACCGCCGCATCATGGCAGGAAGCGAGCCTTCTGCCGAAGGCGACGACGTCGAGCTTGCCAAGAGCAACATCCTGCTCCTGGGCCCTACGGGCACCGGCAAGACGCTCCTGGCGCAGACGCTGGCGCGTTTCCTCGAGGTGCCGTTTGCAATCGCTGATGCCACCACGCTCACCGAGGCCGGATATGTCGGCGAGGACGTCGAGAACATCCTCTTGAAGCTCATCACGGCTGCCGACGGGGATGTGGAGCGTGCCCAGGTCGGCATCATCTACATCGACGAGATCGACAAGATCGCGCGCAAGGCAGAGAACCTCTCGATCACACGCGACGTGTCGGGCGAGGGCGTCCAGCAGGCACTCCTGAAGATCCTCGAGGGAACGATGGCAAGCGTGCCTCCTCAGGGCGGCAGGAAGCACCCGCAGCAGGAGCTCATCCACATCGACACGACGAACATCCTCTTCATCTGCGGCGGCGCCTTCGTCGGCCTCGACAAGATCGTGGCTGACCGCATCGGCAAGAAGGGCGTCGGCTTCAATGCCGAGCTCACGAAGAAGGTCGACGAGGACGAGGACTTCCTCATGTCCAAGGTCATGCCGCAGGACCTGCACAAGTTCGGCATGATTCCTGAGTTCGTGGGCAGGATTCCTGTCATCACGGCGACGCACGAACTCAAGGAGGACGACCTTGTCCGCATCCTCACGGAGCCCAAGAACGCTATCGTGAAGCAGTACAAGCGCATGTTCGAGCTCGAAGGGGTCGATCTCGAATTCGAGCCTGAGTCGCTCCGAGAGATTGCAAGACTCGCTCTCAAGCGCAATACGGGCGCTCGAGGACTCCGTGCTATCTGCGAGGCGACGCTTCAGGATACGATGTTCGATATCCCGAGCGACCTCGATGTGACGAAGGTCACGGTCACGAAGGAAGCGGTTGACGGGACTGAGCCGCCCCGTCTCGGCTATGCAAACGAGACCAAGCACACGGCATAGCTGAATAGGCAAGAAGCTGCATTCAATGTCCCGTTCTGCCGATGTGCAGAGCGGGACTTTTTTCATATGTTTCATTGCCTGATAGATGAGAAAACAGGCCGGCACCCCGAGGATGCCGGCCTGCATCAGCTTGAAAGCTGCGGAAACGCCTAGTACTGCGTCAGCTGGAGATAGAGGTCGCGGTACTGAGATGCAGACAAGGTCCAGGAGACATCCTTCTCCATGTCGCGTACGACCATCTTGTCCCAGGACTCGCGGCTCGTAAAGTAGAGCGTCTTGGCGCGGTTGATTGCATCGAGCAGGAGGCCTGGCTCATAGCGGTCGAACGTGAAGCCGTTGCCGGTGTCTTCGAACATGTTGTACGGCTCGACCGTGTCCTTGAGACCACCGGTCTCGCGGACTACTGGAATCGTGCCATAGTGCATAGCGATGAGCTGGGTAAGGCCGCAGGGCTCGAAGCGGGAAGGAACGAGGAGGGCGTCGGCACCAGCATAGATGTGGTGCGAGCGTGCCTCGTCGTACATGATGCTCGAGCAGACGGTACCCTTGTGGGCATTCTCGAACCAGCGGAAGGAGTCCTCGTACTGGGGCTCGCCGGTGCCGAGGATGACGACCTGGGTGTTGCCGTCGATGAGCTGCTCCATGACGGAGGTGACGAGGTCAAGACCCTTCTGCGATGTGAGACGGGAGATGAGGCCGATGACCATCTTGCCCTCGTCCTGCTCGAGGCCAAGCTCTTCCTGGAGTGCCTTCTTGTTCTCCTTCTTGGCTTCAAGCACATTCTTCGTGTCATAAGGAGCATCGAGCAGCTTGTCCGTTGCAGGGTTCCAGATGTCGTAGTCGATGCCGTTCACGATGCCGCGGAGCTTGCCCGCGTGGTAGCGCAGATGGGCATCGAGGCCCTCGCCGTATTCCGGCGTCTGGATCTCTCCTGCATAGGTGCCGGAGACCGTCGTAATCATATCGGCGTAGGTGAGGCCGCCCTTGAGCATGTTGGCCTCGGTCCAGTCCTCCTGCATGACATCCTTGTTGAAGACATAGTCAGGAAGACCAGACCAGTACTTGATGGTCGGGATGTTGTACTTGCCCTGGAAGCGCAGGTTGTGGATTGTGATCATGGTCTTCGAGCGTGCAAGCTCCGTGTTCTGGAAGAGCGTGCGCAGATAGACCGGCACAAGCGCTGCCTGCCAGTCATGGCAATGGATGATGTCAGGAATCCAGTCGAGGAAGAGAAGCGCCGAGAGCGCTGCCTTGTCGAAGTAGCAGTAGCGCGGGATGTCATCCACGAGGTTCGTGTAGGGGTTGCCGTTCGTGAAGAAGTCCTGGTTGTCGATGAAGTCATAGACCACGCCGTCAGGGGAGACGTACTCCATGATGCCGACATAGAACTGCCTGCCGTCAGAGCAGAGATCCATCTGGAAAGCGCCCTTGTAGACCATCTTCTCCTGCCATTCCTGCTTGATGCAGGCATAGCGCGGCAGGATGACCTTCACGTCGCAGTTCTGTTTCACGAGAGCCTTCGGCAGGGCATACATGACATCGCCGAGTCCGCCAGTCTTGACGAAGGGATAGCACTCGGAGCCGATGAAGGCGATCGAGCGCCTCGGCTGGGGGAGCGGTTCAGGTTCAGGCTCGGGCTCAGGAGCCGGAGCCTCCTCTGCTTTGGGCTTTTCCTTGGCAGGCTCAGGAGCAGTCTCTTCCTTTGCGGCTGGTACAGGAGCTGTCTTCGGCTCTTCAGGCTTCGCTTCTGCCTTGGCAGGCTTCTCTGCCGGCTTCTCAGCCTTCTCGGGCTCTGCTGCCTTCTTCGGTTCGGGTTCGGCCTTGGCGGCGGCGGGCTTCGGGGCGGGCTTTGCAGGTGCTTCTTCCTTCACGGCTGGCTTGGCTGCAGGCGCAGCTTCTGCCTTCGAGGTGAGTTCTTTCTTAGCGGCAGGTGCAGCCTTCGGAGCCTCTGCCTTCTTGGCAGGCTCTTCTTTCTTTGCAGGCGCAGGCTTTGCTGCAGGCTCGGCCTTGGCCGCTGCCTTCGGCTCCCCCTTCGGAGCCTCTGCCTTGGGTGCAGGCTTCTTCTCTTCAGCAGCCGGCTTCGGCTCAGGCTTTGCTGCAGGGGCAGCTGCCTTGGGCTCTGCCTTGGCAGCCGGAGCAGCCTTCGGCTCTTCTGCCTTCGGAGCGGCCTTTGCAGCAGGCTTTGCAGCCGGTGCTGCCTTGGGGGCAGGCGTGGCCTTTGCTTCTGGCTCAGACTTCTTGGCAGCAGGTGCTTCTGCCTTCGGAGCGGCCTTTGCGGCAGGCTTGGGCTCTGCCTTGGGTGCAGCAGCCTTAGGAGCCTCTGCCTTCGGAGCTGCTGCCTTGGTGGCAGGCTCCTTCTTCGGCTCGGGCTTCTTCGCTTCAGCTGCAGGCTTTGCTGCAGGTGCAGTTGCTGCGGCAGCAGCTGCCTTCTTTACAGGCTCTGTGGACTTCGGAGCAGGTTCAGCCTTTGCTGCTGGTGTTGCAGCAGGCTTCGTCGTCTTGGTCCCCTTTGCCTCCTTCTGAGCCTTAGGCTTTGCTGCAGAGCGGGAAGACCTCGACCTCGTGGATGTGCTGCGTGGCTTGGAGCTCCCTGACTTTCTCGTTGCCATGTTCCTTCTCCTCCTTGGGAAAACGCTCACTGAAGACAGCTGCTGCATAGATGAGCAGGCGTTTGCTTCAATGATAACGCCTTGCAAGGATATGAGGTCTTGCGGCAGGTGAAAGGAAAGCTTCTTAGGCATCCGGCAGTGCAGCAGCTGATGAATGCAGCTTCGATGCAGCAGGAAAGACTGGCTCGATCAGTCTCTGTCCTTGGTACGGTCGAAGATCTTGCTGCTCGTTGCTGCGAGGAATTCAGCAGCTTCATCGAGCGGAGCAGTCCAGGACGCGGCAATGAGCTCTGTTGCCGCGGAAAGGGAACGCTCGTATTCTTCGGGCTTGAAATCTGCATGCTCAGGAGGATAGTCCGTCTCGAGAAGGAGCTTCTCATGAGGGATGAGCTTCAGATATTCCTTCGCATGGCGGGTATGGAGGAAGGGCTCGCCGACACTGAAGAAGCAGCCGAGCTTTATTGCCCGCCAGAGTTCGGGTGTAGAGCCTGAGAACCAGTGGAGGATGGGAAGGGAGCCTGATGCTTCCGGCGTGCAGCCAGCGTCCTCGAGGATGTCGAGCACGAGGTCTGCCGACTTCACGGAATGGATCGAGAGCACTTTGCCACCAGCCTTGGCAGAGGCTTCAGCAATGCGTCTGAAAGCATCTGCCTGGCAATCTTTGGATGCAAGGTCGACATGCTTGCGTGAGAGATCGATGCCTATCTCGCCGATGAGGGGAGCATCTGGCGCAAGGGATAGAAGCTCTTGGAGAGCTTCCTCATCCACCCTGCCATCTGCTACCCACCAGGGATGGGCACCAAGGCCAAGAGCCACGTTATCCTTGCAGCTCCAGCTCTTTGCTTCCTGATATCCCACAGGTGTGACCGTGCAGGAAAGGAAGGAGAGGCCAAGCGCATCTGCCGCGTCAAGGAAGCCTTGAGGGTCTTCCTGGAAGTCGACATGGCAGTGCATGTCGTAGTGCCTGATTGGCTTATCGGCGCTATTGTCTCCGCCTAGCATTGCAGGCCTTCCTCGCCTGAGTAGGGCATGGGCTCGAAGCCTGCCAGGCGGCAGATGACCTTGCCGGCAATCATCTGTCCCATGATGGGCGGCATGTAGCTCATGGTCCCCAGCGTCAGGCCCTTGTCAGGCCTCTTTCCATCCTCGGTCTTCGGAGGCTCGGGGCCATTTCCCTTCTCTGTCGAGTAGAGGACCTCGAGTCCCTTGATGCCGCGTTTCCGGCAATTCTTGCGCATGGCCTTCGCAAGACGGTCTCCTGAGGTCTTCTCGATCTTGGAGAAGGCAAGCCTGCTCGGATCGAGCTTGTTGGCACCTCCCATGGAGCTTAAGAGCGGAATCCTCTCGTCCTGGCACCATTTGGCAAGGGCAAGCTTTTGCGAGACGGTGTCTATCGCATCGATGAGGTAATCGGGACGGGGGAACTGGGAAAGCATTTCCCCGAGTCCGTCTTTCGGGATGAAGGCCTGAAGGGTCTCTACCTGGCAGCTGGGATTGATGTCCAGGACCATCTTCTCCATGACCTGACACTTGGGAAGGCCGATTGTGGAGTGGAAGGCAATGGCCTGGCGGTTGATGTTGGAAGGTGCCACTGTATCGCGGTCGATCAGGATGAGATGTCCTACGCCGCCTCGGGCAAGGGCTTCCGTGCAGTTCGAGCCGACACCGCCCAGCCCCAGGACCATGACCGTCGCATCCTGGAGGCGCTTCAGGCGCTCCTCGCCGAGGACAAGCTTCAGGCGGTCGAACGGCGTTTCGGCAGTGGCATTTTCGGGCATGGTGAAGCGCTCCTTGCATGAGTCTGTATCGAATGAACTCACATGCTACCGCATCGGTGAGATGCACGACATGTTGCGTATCGAGTGGAATGAGATGAGGCCTCCCTTCCGTAAGGAAAGGAGGCCCGCATGAGGCGCTTGCTTGTGCCCGTGTGGGCAGTTGCCTCAAGGTCTTTGCAGCTATTCGCTCTTCCCATGGAAGCGGTCGAGCAGGTCCTGATACTCGGCGCTGCGCTTGCGGAAGGCGTAGGTGAATGTGAGCGTGAGGATGGCAAGCGTGATGAGGTAGAGCCCGGCAAAGCCTGCCCAGGCCGCAGGCATTCCATCGGGCAGCCATGAGCCGAGAAGGGCACAGAGCGCAAGGACCAGGAAGTATGAGATGCCGAAGCCTGCAATCCGTCCGCCGTAGCTCATATGCAGCGCCGGCCTGAAATTGAACCAGAGCTGCTGGAGGATGCCTCCTGCCAGCATGCCGAAAACGATGCTCAAGATCCAGCGGAGATCTGCTGCGGCTGTGCCTTCCGCAAGCATGGCAAGGGAGCAGGCAATGACTGCTGCCACGGCCCAGCTGGAGCCCACGAAGACGCCCATTGCGATAGCGGCTCCTGCGTGCTCGTGGAGCTCTCCTGCAAAGACGCCGTAGGTCTTGTTTGTGTTGGTGCTGCTCATTTCCGGTCTCCTTTCTGGGGGATGCCGATACGTTCCTTCACCTCTGCCACGTGGCTTCTGGTCACCAGGACCTCTGTGCCATCTGCAAGGCCAAGCACGAGGCGGCTGCCGAACTCGGGACGGATCGTGCGTGCGCGGTCGAGGTTAGCGATGCTCTGCCGCGAGATGCGGACGAACGATCTGTTTGGCAGCTCTCCTTCGAGGGCAGAGAGCCGCTGTGCTGCAAAGAGCGTCCGGCCATCTGCCATATGGAGCAGGGTCTCCTCGTCTGCTGCCTCGAGGGAGCAGATATCGGATATGGCAACACGCTCCTTCGAGGTGCCTGATCTCTCCCGATAGGCAAATAGCGTATTTCCTATGCCCTGCAGTGCCTGCGCGATGCACTCTGCCTCCTCGTCCTTGGGGGCAGAGGCGATGGTGACTTCGGGCTCGGACAGTGACGGGTTCGTGATGAGCTTGAGCTTCATGATATGCGCCTCCTTCTCTTTCTGGCTACAGCTTACGGGATGGACGATAAGCTCTCTGCCAGCTGCAGCCGAGATGCACGAAGAGGGGAGCGAGATGCATTCGATGCGGGCCCCTCGCATGCCTGCTCCATTGGCCAGCCCCCGGCGCCGGCTTTTCGGCGGACGGAGCTGTCCGGAAAGTGCAGTGTGTGCTGCGGAGCTGCCGAGATGCGGCGCGAGACAGCGCCATGTGCCCGATGGCCGGCCGGGCGGCCGGGATGGCATCAGCTGCCTTCCAACAATGTTCAATAATGTCTGAACGATGTCCATCAATATCCGATATCCCCCGGCAGCTGCTGCATTCGGCAGGAGCTGCATTCCCGGACATGCCTGGGCCAGCGGAAAGGGAGAGAGGCCCCGGACTGCCTTTTGGAGGGCTCTATGGGGGCTTGGAGCAACCTCTGCCAGCGCATGCCTGCCTAACCTCATCGTGGTATCGTAAGAGGTCCATGCCGGACAGATATCTGGCATGAGGGAAAGCCAGTCTCGGACGAGGCGCGCGCTCAATACACGAGTGCCAACGCGGTCGGACGGGACCTGTCGGAAGGTACGTTGCTGTGAAAGAGATGCCGAAGACCTACGATCCCCAAGAGCATGAGCCTCAGCTCATCCAGCAGTGGATGGATGCAGGCTGCTACCAGAGAAGCAAGGGCGTAGGCGACTGCACCGTCGTTATCCCGCCTCCCAACGTGACGGGAATCCTGCACATGGGCCATGCAATGGATGACTCCATCCAGGATACGTTCATCCGCTACAGCCGCATGAGGGGCCGCTCCACCAGGTGGATCCTGGGCACCGACCATGCTGGTATCGCCACCCAGACTAAGGTGGACAAGAAGCTCAAGTCCGAGGGCAAGAACCGCCTTCAGATGGGCCGCGAGAAGTTCATCGAGGCCTGCTGGGACTGGACGCATGAGTACGGCGGAACCATCGTCAGTCAGATCAAGCGTATGGGCTGCTCCATCGACTTCTCCGATGAGAAGTTCACGATGAGCCCCGAGTTCTCCCGTGCCGTGCGCAAGGTCTTCTGCGACTGGTACCACGATGGACTCATCTATCGCGGCAAGCGCATCGTGAACTGGTGCCCCTCCTGCCGTACCGCCATCTCCGACGACGAGGCAGAGTACAAGGACGAGAAGGGCCATCTGTGGTACCTCCGTTATCCGCTGACCGAGCCGGTGGATGGTATCGAGTACATCACGGTCGCAACGACCCGTCCTGAGACGATGCTCGGCGATACGGGCGTTGCCGTGTCTCCGCAGGACCCCGAGAAGCAGAAGCTTGTCGGCAAGACCGTGATGCTTCCTATCGTGAACCGCGAGATTCCGATCTTCTCCGACTGGCACGTCGATGCAAACTACGGCACTGGCTTCGTGAAAGTCACGCCTGCACATGACCCGAACGACTATGCCATGGGCCAGACGCACAACCTGCCGCAGATCAACATCTTCGATGAGACGGCACACGTTGTGGATGGCTACGGCGAGTTCTCCGGCATGGACCGCGATGAGGCCCGTACCGCTATCGTCAACTGGTTCGATGGGCACGGCCTGCTCGATCACATCGAGGAGCTCAGCCACTCTGTCATGCACTGCTACCGCTGTGGCACCGCGCTCGAGCCCTGGCTCTCTGAGCAGTGGTTCGTGGCTGTGGACAAGCTCAAGGAGCGTGCAGCTGAGGTCGTGCGCGATGGGGAAGTCAAGTTCCATCCTGCCCGCTGGACGCAGACCTACCTTACCTGGATGGACAACCTCAAGGATTGGTGCATCTCCCGCCAGCTCTGGTGGGGCCACAGGATTCCGGTCTTCCACTGCGACGACTGCGGCTGGGAAGACGCCCTCATGGAGGACCCCGAGGTGTGCCCGAAGTGCGGAAGCAAGAACATCCATCAGGATGAGGATGTCCTCGACACCTGGTTCTCCTCTCAGCTCTGGACCTTCGCGACACAGGGCTGGCCTGACCATCCGGAGGAGATGGAGGGGCATCACCCGACCAAGGTCCTCGTGACCGCCCGCGACATCATTGCCCTCTGGGTTGCCCGCATGATCATGAGCTCGCTCTACTTCACGGACGAGGTTCCGTTCCACGACGTCTACATCTACGCCACGATCCTTGCCAAGGATGGCAGCCGCATGTCCAAGTCCAAGGGCAACGGCGTGGACCCGATGGACCTCATCGAGAAGTACGGCGCTGACGCTATGCGCTTCAACCTTCTGACGCTGATCACGACGAACCAGGACGTCAAGTTCGATGCAAACATCGACAAGAAGACACGAAAGCTCATCGACTCGCCGCGTACCGAGCAGGCACGCTCCTTTGTCACGAAGATCTGGAACGCTTCCCGCTTCGTGCAGATGAACCTCGACGGCTATATGCCGGGCGCTCCGAAGGCAGAGACGGCAGAGGATGCTTGGATGCTTTCCCGCCTTGCCAAGGAGATCAGAGAGGCTACGGAGCAGCTCGAGACCTACAACTTCGGCGACTACGCCCGAAATCTCCAGAGCTTCTTCTGGGGCGAGGTCTGCGACTGGTACATCGAGCTCTGCAAGGGCCGCCTGCTTGATGGCACGCCCGAGGAGAAGCTGCAGGTCCAGCGCAACCTCGTGTATGTCCTCGATGTCTCGATGAGGCTCCTGCACCCGGTCATGCCGTTCGTGACAGAGAGCGTCTGGGATGCCCTGCCGGCATCCGGCCTCGATGACCACAGCGCCAAGTTCCTGATGGTCGCCAAGTGGCCTGAGCCCGACGAGCTTGCACAGTTCGTGAACGAGCGCGCAGAGCATGACTTCGATCTCGCAAAGCGCGTCATCTCCGTCGTGCGCTCCACCCGTGCCCGCTACCGCCTGTCCCCGAAGGCAGAGCTCGACGTGGCCGTGAAGTCCACGCCGGAAGATGCTGCCGTGCTCGAGTCCCAGCGTGACTTCATCACGAGCGTCGGCCGTGTCGACCAGCTGGCGCTTGGTGCCGAGCAGACGAAGCCTGCAGGCTCTGTCTCCGTGGCTGATGGCTCGCTCGAGATCTTCGTCGCCCTGGGTGGCCTGGTCGATCTCGATGCCGAAGCAAAGCGCCTCAAGAAGGAGCTTGCCAAGGCAGAGAAGGATCTTGCTTCCGTCGAGCGCACGCTCGGCAATGCAGGATTCGTTGCCAAGGCAGCGCCTGAGGTCATCGAGAAGAAGCAGTCCCAGAAGGCAGAGCTCACTGCTACCGTGGAGCAGCTCAAGTCCCAGATTGCCGACTTCGAGTAGCAGCTGGAACATATCATCTAGTCAGGAAGGCCGTGCCGAAAGGTGCGGCCTTCCTCTTATGTCGCTGACTTTGTGCATGGTGAACGCGGCGCCGCGTGAAGAAATGAGCAAAGAAACAGGTCGGCTCGGTCTATATGGTCTATATCACAGCCTGTATCGCGCCTAATCTGAAGACCTAAATGGGGCTGCCATTGTGGCAGCCCCATCTCAGCTGTTAGATGGCGATTCTTGATACCATCGTCCTGCACCAGCGATGTTCGGATGCGGGCGGCGCTCTGAGAGATCGGAGGGACGCCTATGGACACTGTCCTTGAAATCCTACAAGCAATCGCGCTCTTTGCGGGAATCCTCAAGACCGCTCTCGAAGTTCTGGGGGAGGTGGAGAGGATCAAAAGGGAACATAAAGCATCTAAGGATGACGCACGCAGATGAATGAAGCCCGGAGGCAACCGGGCTTCATAAGTCTATGACCGGCGCCGCCCGCCACCTAAGACTACCGGGCACCGCTGGCGCACCTTTATTGTACCCACCGACGGATTCTGTCAGCAATAGCTGCTTCCGATTTTTCAGGACCATCGACATGCCGACGGCTGCGTGCTTTGCGCAGTTGGCTTCTGTCTGATGCAGGCTTGGAGCTTGGAGCTCCTGCTCTGACCTCAGGCTATGGTTCCTCTGCATGGGAGATATCTGCCTGGAGCATCTGGTATGATCTTCCTGGCGCTATCTGCCGCCCGTTCGGATTATCTCCTCGTTCGCCAGCTCCTTGGAAACGTTCATGTTTCGGCTTCTAATGCATGCATGCTCTGAATGGTAAGGTACCGCCATCTTCAGGAGAGGGAGATAGCATGCACAAGGAATTCCTTATGGGCAACGAGGCTCTGGCCTTGGGTGCCCTTGCGGCAGGCGTGGATGTGGTAGCGGGATATCCCGGCACGCCTTCCACTGAGGTCATCGAGACCATCGTGAAGCGGCGTTCCGACCATGTCTACGTCGAATGGTCGGTGAACGAGAAGGCTGCGATGGAGGTAGGCGCAGGCGCTGCCTATGCAGGGGCGCGCGTGCTTGTCACGATGAAGCAGGTCGGCCTCAACGTCGCGTCGGATCCGCTCATGAGCCTCGAGTATGTCGGCGTCAAGGGCGGCATGGTCGTTATGGTTGCAGACGACCCGGGCCCCATCTCGAGCCAGACCGAGCAGGACACGAGGACATTCGCACGCTTCTCGAAGCTTCCGGTCTTCGATCCCACATCGGTGCCTGAAGCCTACGCGATGATGGCAGATGCCTTCGCGCTCTCCGAACGCATCAAGAGCCCGGTCTTCGTCCGTGCGACGACCCGCATCGACCATGGCTACGACGTTGTCAAAGTAGCAGATGAAGAGGAATACCAGACGCATGAGATCGAAGGATGGGTCCGGGATCCGAAGCGTTGGGTTATCTTTCCGGCCCTCTCGGTGAGAAGCCATGCTGCCATCGAGAAGAGGAATGCCGAGCTCAAAGATGAGCTCTCGAGCTATCCCGGAAACGAGATCGTCGAGCCGAAGGCAGGACCGGTCCGTCTCGGCATCGCCTCTCACGGCATCAACTGGCAGTATGTCCGCGAGAATGTGGATGAGAGCATGCCGGTGCGCCTTCTCAAGGTGGCAACGCCTCATCCCTTCCCGGAGAAGCTGGCCCTTCAGTTCCTCGAAGGGCTCGATGAGGTGCTCTGCGTCGAGGAGCTCGATCCTGTCATCGAGCGCGAGCTTCTGGAATGCGCCGGAAGGCATCACCTCGCGGTCCGCATCCGTGGGAAGCTCACGGGTGACATCAAGCTCTCGGGAGAGAACTCGGTCGCCTACGTCGGCTCTGCCATCAGGCAGTTCATGGGAGCAGAAGAGCCGGAAAAGGAAGAGGAGGCTGCGCTGCAGCTTCCGGTGAGGCCACCCGTGCTCTGTGCGGGATGCCCGCACCGTGCAAGCTTCTACGATGTGAAGCGCGCCATGAAGGGGCAGAAGGCTGTCTTCTGCGGCGATATCGGCTGCTATACCCTGGGCAATGCCGCACCCCTCGATATGTGCGATACCTGCCTCTGCATGGGTGCCGGCATCACGGTGGCACAGGGCCTCTGGCATGTGGAGCCTGACATGAAGGCATTCGCCTTCGTCGGCGATTCCACGTTCTTCGCCTCCGGCATCACCGGTGTCGTCAACGCCTTCTACAATCAGGCAGACCTCGTGGTCTGCGTGCTCGACAACTCGACGACTGCCATGACGGGACACCAGCCGCATCCGGGTACCGGCATCACAGCGGAAGGCACCCAGGTCACACCGGTCTCGATTGAGAAAGTTCTTCGTGCCATCGGCCTTGAGACCGTGGTCACGATCAATCCCTTCGACTTCAAGCATGCTGTCGAGACCGTGAAGGAAGTGGCTGCTTGTCCCGGTGTCAAGGCCATCATCTTCAAGTCGCCCTGCGTGATGATCGAGCGTCCGAAGGCCAGGTCCCATGTCGATGCAGCGACATGCATTGCGTGCGGACGCTGCATGCATGAGCTGGGATGTCCTGCCATCGTCCCGGATGCGGACGGCAAGGCAAGGATAGATTCCTCCCAGTGCACGGGATGCACGCTCTGCGAGTCCATCTGCCCGGTACATGCAATCTCTGGAGGCGAGCGTCTGTGAGCACCAATATCGTCCTTGCTGGCGTCGGTGGCCAGGGCACGGTCCTGGCGTCGCGCCTCATTTCCGATGCTGCGATGGGGAAAGGCCTGCCTGTGAAGGCGGCCGAGACCATCGGCATGGCGCAGCGTGGCGGCTCTGTCATGAGCCATGTCCGTATAGGAGACGATGCCCATGCACCGCTTGTCGGCGAGGGGAGAGCAGATCTTCTCATCGCATTCGAGCCTGCAGAGGCAGCGCGCAGGCTCGTCTATCTCAAGGAAGGCGCTACTGCCATTGTCGCTGACCGCCCGGTCGTGCCGGTATCGGCGCTCACCGGCGGCCCTGCCTACAAGAAAGAGGAGATCTTCTCCTTCCTCGAGAACCGGCTCAGATCAGGCCAGCTCGTGGTCGTCGACGCTGAGACTGCAGCAAAGGATCTTGGCTCTGCCAAGTGCCTGAATGTCGTGCTTCTGGGTGCGGCGGTGCGTACAGGCGCTCTGGGCCTTACCGAGGAAGACCTCAAAGCTGCCATAAGGCGTCGCGTGCCTGAGCGCTTCCTCGAGCTCAATCTCAAGGCACTTGCCTATACCGCCACGCACTGAGAGACTCTGATGAGAAAGGGCCGGCCATGCAGATCACCGAAACGCAGCTCGACCTTGTGAACCGCCAGATCGAGCGCCTTCGTGCCTCCAACAACTTCTATGGAACCCGTCTCAAGGAGGCGGGCATCACAGGGGTCTCTTCTGCAGAGGAGTTCCTGAAGCTTCCGTTCTCCCAGAAGCAGGACCTGCGCGATGCGTATCCCCTGGGCCTTGCGGCAGTTCCGGAAGAGGAGATTGTCCGCATCCATTCATCCTCCGGCACGACGGGAACCCCCGTGATTGTCCCTTATACAGCCAAGGACGTGGATGACTGGGCAGAGCAGTTCAAGCGCTGCTACGAGATGGCAGGCGTCACGAACAGGGACCGCGTGCAGATCACGCCGGGCTATGGCCTCTGGACGGCAGGCATCGGCTTCCAGGCAGGTGCAGAGCGTCTGGGAGCGATGGCAATACCGATGGGACCGGGCAACACGGAAAAGCAGCTCCAGTTCATGGTGGACATGCAGTCTACCGTCATCTGTGCCACGTCGAGCTATGCCCTGCTTCTGGCAGAAGAGGTCGAGAAGCGTGGCCTCAAGGACAAGATCGCTCTCAAGCACGGCATCATCGGCTCCGAGCGCTGGGGCGCCAAGATCCGCCAGCGCATCATGGATGGGCTCGGTATCGATACCTACGATATCTACGGTCTGACCGAGGTCTATGGTCCTGGCATCGGTATCAGCTGCAAGCATGACTGCGGCATGCATATCTGGGATGACTACATCTACCTCGAGATTGTCGACCCCGAAACTGGAGAACCCGTGCCTGATGGGGAATGGGGCGAAATTGTCATAACGACGCTCGTGAAGGAAGGGGCGCCGCTCATCCGCTTCCGTACCCATGACCTCTCCCGCATCATACCTGGCGAGTGCCCCTGCGGCTCGCGCTATCCACGCATCGATACGCTCCAGGGCCGCTCGGACGATATGTTCAAGATCCACGGCGTCAACGTCTTCCCGAAGCAGATCGAAGAGGTGCTGGCACTCTATTCGCAGCTTTCGAGCGAATACCAGATTCGCCTCTCGCATCTCGAGGGACGAGATACCATGCGCATCTACGTCGAGACCGATGGCACGCAGGACTGGGCTGACCTCTCCGAAGAGGTGGCCCACGAAGTGAAGAACAAGATTGGCTTCACGCCCATGGTGAAGATTGTGGAGCTGGGAGTGCTTCCAAGGAGCGAGAAGAAGACGAAGCACGTCATCGATGAGCGCTACGAATAGATGAGACAGGAGAGCCAATGGGGGAGGCTGCATCACTGGGTGCAGCCTTACTGCTTATCCAAGATGTGTGGTGTCCACTCAATCGTTGGGCTCAAGAAAGCTGAGGCTACGGAGAGGAACGGTGCGTAGGGGCACGGCAACGTTATAAGAGCAAGAAGAGCAGGGGCAGGAGAAGTCATGAACGCTCGATTCGAAGAGAAGCCGACCGTGGTCGAACATGCATCCGAGGACGAAGGCTGCAGAGCGAGCATCCAGCGTGCTGTTGAGGAACCTCCTGTGGATCCAGCAGAACAGGCTTCTCTTGCCGCCATGTTCGAGACACGAAAAGGCATAGAGGACTGGAAAACAGGCGCCGAGCTCAAAGCGGCGGCACTTTCCTATCTGCATGAGCAAAGGGATGAACTCTTTGCAGCGGCGGGCATCGGCTGACTGAGGTCTGTCGAGAAGCATTGAGTCGAGCTGCATCTCGGGAAGGCTCTCAGGCAATAACATTGCCAGATCATGCGTTTCATCGGCTAAGACACAATGCCTAGTGCTACCGTTTGTCGACTGCTGTCATAGGCCTTGAAGCAAAACCAATTCATGCAAAAGGGCCGGTCACGCGCACTGCCAGCACAAATGCATATACTGTGAGATTTATGCAAGATAGTCGGGAGGCTGCTATACGGTCTTGATATGCTGCTAGATGGCCTTCCGTGGTAGCTTGCGAAATTCATCAGCAGTGTCCGGATGCGGGTGGCGCTTCAAGAGATTGGAGCAAAGCCTATGGACCTAGTCCTTGAAGTCCTGTAAGCCCTCGCGCTCTTTGCGGGGATCCTCAAGACCGCCCTCGAGATCGTGGAGGAGGTGGAGAGGATCAGAAGGGAACATAAAGCATCTAAGGATGACGTACGGAGAGGATTGAAGCCCGGGAGGCAACCAGGCTTCATGATTAGCTACACCGGCGCCGCCCGCCCGTTGCAAGCTTACCGGGCATTGCTGGTGCATCGATACTTTACCCATTGGCACCATCTGACAGCAACGTCAAACATGTATTCCTGCATCCAGTTCAGCCAACTCAGCACATTTTCCCACCAGTTCAAATCAATCAGAGCGCGACCAGAACGCACTCTGACTGCACAAAGGAACTTCCATCTCTTCTCGCTATGATTTCCCATTGATGTGCTGCAGCGCAGAGAAGGGAGCTTGAGGATGGATTTCGCGATGTGGGCAGAGCAGGTCTCCCAGCGGACGAACCGTTCGCTTGCCGGCGCTGCCATCTATCTCAGGAACGATCTCCCAGAAGAAGAGCTTCCTGCGCCTTCTGCCCTCGGTGCCTGGGGGCTCCATGAGATGGGATGTCCTGATGAGGCAGATTTCATCTATCCTGAGCTGCCAGATGAGCCAGCAGAAGATGCAGCAGAAGCAATCGATTGCGCCGCATCCCATATGCCGGTAAGCCTGAAGCTCGCCGAAGAGATTGCCTCTGCCGGCACCCTCAAGGGACTCCGCATCGCCCTTTCTCTCATCATCGAACCGAAGACGGCCGTGCTTGCAAGGCGTCTCCGTGCAGCCGGTGCCACTCTCGGCATCTATTGCCATGCCCATGAGTGCCACCAGGCGATAGCAGATGAGCTCAAGAGGGAAGGCTTTCTCGTCGAGGCAGACGCCTCCTGGACAGCTGCCGAGGAGAAGGCAGGCTCCCTCAGGCTGCTCGATGAGCTGAGGCCCCAGATTGTCGTCGATGATGGGGCGAACATCTCGCGGCTCATGGTGATGGAGCGTCCAGAGCTGCTTTGTGGCTTCTTCGGCGTCTCCGAAGAAACGACCTCGGGCGTTCGCGCCTTCGAGGCGATGGGGCTCACAGGCGAGCTCCCGTTTCCTGTCATGGCGGTAAACGACTCGGCGTTGAAGACCTCCTTCGACAACCGGCATGGCACAGGCGAGACCTGCATCACGGCAATGCTGAAGCTTCTCGGTGCTCACTGCTTTGCAGAAGCACGGGCTGCCGTCTTCGGATATGGTCCGGTCGGCCAAGGCTTTGCAGAACGGGCGCGTGCGCTTGGAGCAGAGGTCGCAATCGTCGAGCGCGACCCGAGGGCGGCACTCAAGGCGCTCTATGGAGGCTTTGCCGTCATGCCAGCGGTGGAGGCTCTTGAAGAAGCAGATATTGTCGTCTCCGCGACCGGTGTCCGCCATACCCTCACAGGAGACCTTCTTGAGCACTGCCATGAGGGTGCCACTGTCTGCGTGATCGGCGGCATCGCGCAGGAGATAGCACTTGCCGACATCTGTGCTGCCGGCGGCAAGATGGGGCCGGGAGATGTGGCTGAACTCGTCCTGCCTTCGGGCAAGGAGCTCCGCCTTATTGCTCAAGGAAACGGCGTGAACTACACGGCAGGTCCTGGCAACCCCATCGAGATCATGGACCTCTCCTTTGCGGTGCAGCTCGCAGCGGTCGAGCATCTCGCAAAGGCGGAAGGCTCTCTTCCGCATGGAGTGCTGAGGCTTCCCGAAGAGGTGGACAGGCGGCTTGCCGCAATCGCGCTTGCAGTGCACGGTGTGCACATCGACGAAGCGGAGGGGCCTCTCGTCAGAGACTGGCGAAAGACACGGTATAGCGAGGAGGATGCATGAGGAGAAGGATCGTATTCGATTCGAAGAAGCCGGTGCTTCTGCTCAGTGCCCCTCTGGTCATCCCTGTCACCGGCCCTGCCATACCCCATGGTGCCGTCGCTGTGCAGGGTGCGCGCGTGCTCCATGTGGGGACAAGGACGTGGGTCGCATCGAAGCTTGCAGAAGAGCTCGACGAGCCCGGCCTCGTGCATGAGAGGCCCTGGCACGGCATCATCACGCCGGGCCTTGTGAATGCGCATACGCATCTCGAGTACACCGGCATGAAGGAGGTGGGGAAAAGGACCTATCCGACTTTCCGTGCCTGGGAGCTTGCGTTCAACAAAATCTACGACAGTCCGGAGAGAAAGCCGTGGAAGGCATGGTCGCATGAGGGTGCGCGGCAGCTCGTGCGTGCCGGCACGACGGCTGCCGCAGATGTCGTATCCGATGTGGAAGCAGCAGATGCGCTTGCAAGCCAGGGGCTTCATGGCATCTCATATTGGGAGGTCATGGACTGGAACAACCATGACTGGAGGGAGCGGGGTGTACGTACGCTTCTTGCCAGACTCGATGCCTGCGACAGGGAGGGCGCTACGACGCTTGGCATCTCTCCCCATGCCCCCTATTCGCTCGGATCGGAGCCGCTCCTCGACCTGCCTGACATTGCACGGTCTCTTGGCATGAGGCTCCATATCCATCTCGGAGAGACGCCGCTCGAGGCAGGGGAGGATGCAGATACGCTCTCGAACCTTGTTGCTGACCGCTGGAACAGGAAGGCATGGCAAGGATACCGGGAGCTCGATGCTGCGGGTGCGGAGGCATCTGCCATCCAGTTTGCAGATGGCCTGGGCGAGCTCGGACCTGACCTCCATATTGCCCACGGCGTCTATGCCTCGGCAGAGGACAGACGCATCCTTCGCCAGCGTGGTGTCGTCGTGGCACTCTGCCCGCGCTCGAACAGGATCGTCTCCTCCGGAATAGATGCTCCGGTTGCCGCCTATCTCGCGGAGGGCAATCTTCTCGCCGTCGGCACCGATTCCCTTTCGAGCGCACCGACGCTCGATGTGCTCGACGATCTTGCGCTCCTCTTCGATATTGCCCGTGCGCAGGGCTATGAGGAGCCAGATCTCTCGCACAGGCTCATACGGATGGCGACGCTCGGAGGTGCCGAGGCAATGGGGCTGAATGTCGGTCCAGGCAGGATCGGGCAGATCAACGCGGGCGCCTTGGCAGACCTTGCGCTCTTCGATATCCCGGTCGATGTCTCGTGTCCCCAGGGCATCGAGGAGGCTTTCGAAGCCTTTGTCTGCGAAGGGGCAGGGACCTGTGCTGCCACCTATATCGAAGGCAGGTGCGTCTATGAAAGATGAGCTGAGCGCATTTGCACTGCGGGTCATCGCAGAGCTCAGGCTTGTGCCGCACCCTGAAGGCGGCTGGTACAGGAGGACCTGGGCCTCAGCGCATGCGGCAGGAGGCGGCGAGCTCGACCAAGCCCATGCAGGGGGAGAACAGTACGGGAGACGTGCGCCCTCTGGCCTCGCTCATCTGCTTCCTGCTCCCCAAGGGAGATGCTAGCGCCTGGCACAGGGCCGACGCCGATGAGGTCTGGCTCTGGCATGGACCGGCATCCATCGTGCTCGAGCTGGGCGGGATAGGAGATAAGCCTGATGAGGGGCATGCCGAGCGCCATGTCCCGGGAATCAGCGAAGGCAGCTGCACGGCCCAGCTTGTCATTCCTGCCGGCACCTGGCAAAGGACGCTTGCCTCAGAAGGAGAGGCACTTCTCTCCTGTGCTGTCTCGCCGGGCTTTGTCTATGCAGGGTTTCAGCTTGCGGGGGAGTCTCCTGAGGCATAGATGCCGATCGTGCCGAGCACGATCTTGGCAGCCAGACGCGCCGCTTTCTCCATGCGTGCCCCTGCATCGTTGAGCTCGCTGTAGCCTTCGCCGCAGACGTTCGAGATGCTGCGGACAGCGAGGAAGGGGGTGCCTGCCCGGGCTGAGAGCTGTGCCGCTGCAGCGTCTTCCATCTCCTTGCAGTCGCCGAGAAGCGTGCATCTGTGATCATGCAGCAGATCGGGTGCGGTCGTGAAGAGGTTGCTCGAAAGGATGGTCCCTGTGCAGCAACGGGGGCCATGCTCCTCATCGGTCCCGAAGGAAGCACGCTCAGGCTCTCTGAAGCAAGCGCAGATACTGCCGGGCGCTCCGCAAAGCCGTGCTTCCTCAGGGCCTTGGTGGCGGCATCGACGAGTGCCTCATCGGAATGGAAGCTCTCGGCATAAGGTGCGCATTCTGCAATGACCGAGCGGCTGCACTCGAGACAGGAGAGCGTCTCGCCGAGGACGATGTCACCGACGCCGAGCTCGGGGTTGAGGCTGCCGGCGATGCCCGAGACGATGGGGGCATCTGGTGCGAAGGAGTCGATCAGGAACTGCACATATCCTGCCATGTTCACATCCCCATCCCGGACGTGGCAGCTACCAGCCTCACGCCTGCAAAGCTCCGCGCCACATGGGGGATGCAGAAGCGCTCCTTGGCAGGCGCTCCGGGAAGTTCGAAGAAGACAGCAGATTCTATAGGCAAGGGACATGCGACAGCGATTGTCTGCATGGCGAGACCGTCCTTGTGCGTGCATGATTGAACGTGGAGGCATCGCTTTCTGCCATCGTAGCGCGCATGAGGTGCGGTAATCATAGACAGCATCTATGGGAAGCAATGCATATCCGATATGTACCGCACATCTTTGCCACATATCCGAATTGAGAGTGGCGCTGTAGGCTTTGAGGTACACAATGGAAGCATGGTCAGATCGCCCCGTGAAACCCGGTAACCCTCAATCTTGATTTTGGAGCCTTCTTTTCACAAAGAATTGTGATGCATTTTTTGAACCGCTGGTTCCTATGTACTGGTATTTTGCATATTTTGCTATCATCTGCAGTTGGGATGCAGTTAGGCAGAAGGCAGTTTCCGGAGCCCTGCTTCCTTGATTCAGTCTTTGGCGTCATCTATCCATATCTGGAGGGCATATGGGTGGCCGCGATTACCGTTTTGGAAAGCCATACAAGCTGAATGGCAAATGGCGCTGCGAAGCGCGTTGGGTGGGGCCAGATGGCAGGATGCACAAGACCTCGACCTATCTGAAGGACGAGAAAGGCTGCTACATAAAGTCAGACAGCACATCGACCAGAGGAAAGCGCACTGCCATCTCGAGCGCTATGAGGTGGCAGGAAGAGCTCGTCGTGAAGCCACCAGAAGACCAGAATCTTGCCAAGCTGCGTTCCATAACCCTTCGCGATGCATGCCAGAAGCACATAGATACATGCGTCGCTGCTGGACGGATATCTGACAACACGCGCCATACCTATGAATCCTTTGTCATGGAGATTCCTGTGCAGTACCAGACCAAGCTGGCAGCGGCCATAGGGCCCCGCGACATCATCGCCATCGATGCAGAGCTCAGGAACTCTCTCTGCCAGATGAGAGTGCGGCAGATCCACGCTTTCATATCGTCGTCCTATAACGACCTCATAGACATAGACGATCTTCCGATATCGAACCCCTGCAAGAAGGTTCCGACACCCAAGGTCGAGAGAAGGCAGCCCAACTCCCTCGATCTTGCTGGCATACGCAGGCTCAACGGCCTGCTCGATGAAGGAGGCTGCCAGGATGTGCTTGTTCCATCGGTAAAGATCGCTCTCCATACCGGCATGAGACTCGGAGAGATATGCGCTCTCAGATTCTGCGACTGCGATCTCGCAGCAAAGACCATCCACGTGCGGCATGGAATCACGCCAGAGCAGGGGAGATGCGTTCTATCATCTCCAAAGACAGCCAGCAGCGTCCGCGATATACCGATGGACAGCGAGCTTGCAGCACTCATCTCTGCCTCCATGGAGAGGGCCAAGGCTGCGGCCGCAGCCATCGATCTGCCCTTCAGCGGCGAGATGTATGTTCTTGCTGCCTACAGGAAGAAAAGGGCTGTGCCTGCAAGAGTCGATCGCACAGTGATGGACTTCTGGTCGCCCAACACCATAAGCGTCTATTGGCATGACTTCGCAGTTAAGAATGCGGTTGTCGGCTCTCAGGGCAGATTGCTTCACTTCCACGATCTGCGCCATACCTATGCGACCATCGCGGTCACGTCCGGTGTTGCCGATATAGAGGCCATCTCTCACATCCTTGGCCACAAGGATGCATCCATGACGCTCGACATCTATGCCGATGCACTGCCCGATGCCAAGCGATCGGCTGCGGAGAAGATAGGATCGATCATGAGCCAGCGGGCTTAATCTGTTTTCGATATATTCTGATTTGATTTCAATTGCTTATAAATGGTTTTGCCAATTGATATTGATTGAAAACTTCTATGGATAACCAAGCAGGAGTACCGGAGGCTTGTCTTGGAAGGAGCTGACAAGGTGTCTGACAACAAATTCCTGGCGAAGCTTGCAGGAAGTCGGAAGGCTCAGATAGCACTCGGAGCGGTGCTGCTCATCATACTCAGCTGTTTATCGGTGACAGCGGGAACCGTCGCCCTCTGCCTGCTCTTCAGCCTCGGCATCTGGTTCGGCCTGCACAAGCTCATCACGCGCAAGGGCGGGCACAGAGCGCTCGACATAGCGGTCTCCGCCTTCATGTGCCTCTTCACGATCGGGCTTGTCTGGACAGCTGCTACGGCAAAGCCACAGACGGTGCAGGAGCAGCCCCAGGCTCCGCCTGCGCTGGAGCAGGTGACAGACAGCAAGGGCTCTGACGAGAGCTCAAAGAAAGAAACCGACTCCAGGCAAGAGACATCTTCCGCAGCCCAGGCCGTCTCGGAGCCCCAGAGCCTCGATACGCTCACGGTCCGCTTTGTCGATGTAGGCCAGGGCGACGGCACGATCGTGGAGTTCCCTGACGGCAAGACGATGCTGATAGACGCAGGCCGCGACAGCATGGCCGCTGTCGCAATGAACGCCACGCTCTCCGCCGATGGCAGGTCGCAGATTGACTGGCTCGTGGCCACGCACCCTGATGCCGACCATATCGGCGGCATGCCCGCCGTGATTTCAGCCAATTCAGTCGGATCGGTCTGGGCTCCGGACTGCAATCACGACACGGAGACATACACAGCATTCCTCCAGGCAGTTTCCGACAAGGGCCTCTCCATCGACGCTGCCGCCAGGGGCAAGACCATCGCCACAGGCGATAATTACAGCATCGAGATCCTGTGGCCCGATGCGGGAGCCAGTTTTGACGATACGAACGACTACAGTGCCGTCATCAAGGTGACCTATGGCAAGACCACCTTCCTCTTCACGGGAGATGCCACCACCGAAGACCTGCTCAAGGCCGATTGCGGAGACATCGATGTGCTCAAAGTCGCGCATCACGGATCTGATACCGGCACATCGCCAGCCCTTCTGTCAGCGCTGACGCCCAAGATCGCCGTGATCTCCTATGGGCTCGACAATTCCTATGGCCATCCGACGCAGGCGGTCCTGGACGCGCTTTCGGCATCCGGTGCCACGGTCTATGGCACAGGTGCCCAAGGCACCATCACCGTCGCTTCTGACGGCGTCGATGCGGCTGCCACGCCAGCCCATGACGGTACGGTCGTGGCCGGCACCAAGGCCGAGGAGAAGAAGGAAGAGACGCAGGACAATAGCGCCAGCACCAGCACCCAGGAAGCCGCGCCTGCCCAGCAGGAGCAGCAGGCGGCTCCCGAAGCCGCGCCTGCCCAGCAGGCTCCCGAAGCCTCTCAGCCCGCTCAGGAAAGGACTGTCTATGTGACAACCAGCGGAAAGGCCAAGAAATACCATCTCGATCCGAACTGCCGCACGCTCAAGAAAAGCAAGGGCGTGGTGTCCATGACGGAATCCGAGGCAATTGCCGAAAACTATACGATGTGTTCGGTATGCGGGTATTAGGGGGCTATGATGCAGGCCATTGTTGACCGCATAGAGGATGGCGGCATGGCTGTCCTGGAGCTGGATGGCGACACGTTCCTGGATGTGCCCCTTTCTGAGATGCCCGAAGGCACACGCCAAGGCGATGTCTTCCGGGGCGAGCCTGGCCATTGGGTCCGCGACGATGCCGCGAAGGCGGAGCGGCTCAAGAAGAATGCAGAGCTCATGGCCCAGCTGTTCAGGCGATAGGAAGAGGCGGAGCAGCCATCACACCCGGCCGCTCCGCTTCGTTTCTGTCTATCGTTCTTCGATGTCCTCTGTTTCAGCCTCTTCTTCCTGAGCAGCAAGCATGGCATCGTTTGAAGCTTCATGGATATCTGCCAATTTATCCTTGAGGCGTTCCATCACACGCTTCTCGCTTTCGTTTCCAGCTATGCCTAGCATGTTCACGCCTTCGGCAAACCCATCTTCTGCTTCGCCGAATGAGATATCTTCTATGAACGGTCCGATTGGATCGTCTGGATAGGCTGACATGTACCATTCACGCACGCTGTCTTCCATGCTGATCTGTTCTTCCAAATCTTCCTGTCCGCCCTGATCAATCAGGCCAGTTTTGATATCCAGCTCCTTCAGCTCCTGCTCGAGTGCAGCAAGGCGGTCTGCCTTTTCCCAAGGCTGCGATGCAGCAGCTCTTGCATCTTCCAGCTGCCTTCTGGCTTCATCGACCTTCGGCTGCAGGGACTGCGGTCCTTTCGAACAGTCTGCTGCAAGCTCTTTCAGCTGACGCAGCACAGTATAGGGGCCTGACGTTGATGTATATGCCTGCCTCTTGCACCAGATGGGCTCTATTCCAGCCGTCTTCAGTCCCATATAGGTCACAGGCTCTCCGGAGTCTCCGATGCGGCACCTTCCCCATACCTCAAGCCCGTGATAGCTTCCGATTCTTGAGTCAAAGCCATACTGGAGGCTGGCCGCCTTTCCATAAAGGTTTTTGCAGATGGCCTCTCTGCGCTCAGACGGCAGCTTCGAATCGGCCTCAGCTGCTGCAGCTGCCTTCTTGAATGGTACCTCTGCTGTGGCGAGATCCTTCTGTGCGGCTTCCAGCGCCCTGCATGACGGCTCAAGCTGATTCTGGATCTTGCTCTGCAGGCTGCTCCTTTCACGGTCATAGCCCTGCTTGAGGAGCTTGAGCTGGCCTATCTCGTTCTGGATCGTCATGCGCTTCGCTACATTGGGATCGCCAGCTGCCAGCGCCTTGATCTCTGCATAGTCCAGCACCGTCTCGTCCAAATCCTCCATAGTGCGCGATGGCGTCTTCGAGGTGAAGATCTGGGAGATGAATCGCTGCTTGCGCTCGACCGTCTGATACATGTAGGCATCGAACGTGCCGGTTGTCACATAGCGGTAATCCTCGACCTTGTCGAAGGTGTTGCCCTGACGGACAATCCTTCCGAGACGCTGTTCTAGGTCTGCCGGCCTCCACGGGCAGTCGAGGTCATGGATTGCCGCCAATCTTTCCTGCACATTCGTTCCCGTTCCGAGCTTCATGGTCGATCCAAGCAGCACACGGATCTCTCCGTTGCTCACCTTCTCGAAGAGAGCATCCCTCTTCTCCGGATCGTCTCCAGCTGACGATACGAAAGCGATCTGCTCAGGCGGTATTCCATTCTTTATCAGCTCGTCACGCATTCCCTTGTAGGCATTCCACCCTTTTCCTGCATCGGTGCTCGAATCGCAGAATATGAGCTGCGTGCCTTTCTGTGCTGCGGTCCGGTCGTATATCTCTTTGGCAGTCTTTGCGCATGCCGCAATCTTTCCGTCGCTCAGCGGAAGCATGGATGCATCTTCAGGATCGAGCAGCTTGGGATCGAGGGCAATCTTCCTTCCGTCGCTCGTGATCTTGAGCATGTTGTCTTTTCTGGGATCGCATCCTCCACGGACGACCTCGGCACGTTCTGCAAGCCACCTGATGCCTTCCTTCTGCGATGGTCCTGCCTCTATGGCCATGACATGCTCTGTGCATTCAGGCACATCAAGATGGACCATATCCTTCGTCACGAGGCTTGCATAGCAATGGAACGACTTCATGAGCTCTGGCAGATTATGGAACTTCGCAAAGCGCTGCTTCATCTGGAAGCCGCTGCCCTCGGGCTTCATCTCATATGCCGCCGAAAGCTCCCCGAATGTCGAGGCCCAAGATGAGAACATTTCCGTGCCCTGCGCCCTCAGCTGTTTAGGTGCCAGATATCTCTGCATGTTGTAGAGCTCTGCCATCGAATTGGATACAGGCGTGCCGGTCGCAAATACGATATTGCGGCCAAATCCCTTCTCGCGCAGGTAGTTGCACTTTGCAAGGAGATCTTCGCACTTTGCAGAAGGAGAGATGCTCATTCCAGGCACTTCGGAGCCGGCGACGGCAAGGTTCTTGTAATAGTGTGCCTCATCCACAACCAGCATGTCGCAGCCAAGCTGCTCGAAGGTGAGCCCGTCGTCCTCCTTGATGTTGCTCATCATCTTCTTCAGCTGGCCCTCGACGCGGGACTTCACGCGCTCGCACTTCTTCACGGTCCACTTGTCGCCGCTCGAGCTGGCTTCCCGGATCGAGCCTTCAAGCTCTTCCACCCTCTGCTGGAGGTGCTCCTTCTTCCGGTCGCCCGACATGCCGAGAGCGGTAAACCTGGTGTCTCCGACAATGATTGCGTCCCAGTCGCCTGCGGCCGCCTTGGCCCAGAAGCGCTCCGCTTTGTCATTGCTGTCAAATGCAAGGACGTGGGAGCCGGGATACATGTTCTGAAAGTCCGAAGCCCATTGCTGCGTGATGTGATTCGGAACGACGATGACTGGCTTCGTACATTTCCCTATGCGCTTTGCTTCGTGAACTGCTGCGATGCAGGCATAGGTCTTCCCAGCGCCAACGACATGCGCTATGAGAGATCCCTCTTCTGACTGCAGGATTCTGGCTACGGCGTCGGCCTGATGCTTCCTCAGCGTTATGCCGGCATTCTTCCCAGGCAGACTGAGATAGCTTCCGTCGTATGTACGGGGCACTATGCGGTTGAACCGGTCATTGTAGATTGTGCTGAGCTCTGCGGCACGGTCCGGATCCTTCCAGATCCACTCCGAGAATGCCTTCTCGACTTCGTGCCTCTTCTCCCAAGCCAGAAGCGTCTCCTTAGTATCGGCGACCGTCTTTCCGGCTACTTTTGTCCTCACGACCATGTTCGAGTTGTTCATGATTGCCTGCATGATCTTGAGCGGCGCGACCTTCGCTGTGCCGTACTTCGTCTTTGCAGACTCCGTTACGCCGGCAGACGCGCCATTGACGGCCCATCTGCCGTTCGTATCGTCATATGCCACGCTGAAGCTCGATTCCTTGTCGTCCCAGCGATAGCTTCCGCTGCCGAATGTCTCCTGCGCGAACTGCGCATAGATGCGGGCAGGGATCCATGGCGCACCCATGTTCGCAGCGATGTCTCCTGGCTGGAGAGGCGCGGGCAATGCTGCTTCTATCCTGCGCTCGAGGTCCTTCAGCCTGCCAAGGCGCTCCTCATCGACAGGCTGTGCATGCTCCGCCATGTACCGGCGCTTCTCTGCCCTGTATTCAAGGTAGCCCTCATGGGTCGCCTCGATAGGCTCCCTTGCATAGGCATTCCTTCTGTATGAGCCGCCATCTTTCTCCAAGGACAGCTTCAGCACATACTCGGCAGCATCGGGCTCCTGGCGGAATGCCTCCACCGTCTTCTCGATATTCCTCTTTCGGATCTCGTCCCGATTGGCACTGTAGGGTCCGTCGGCCTTTTCGAGCTCCACACCCAGAGCGCTAGCGAGGGCTGCTACGGCTCCAGTCGGCTGCCCATCGCTGTCCATGATGTGTGAATGCCGGAAGATGCTCTGCAGTGCCGCATCGCCGAGCTTGTCCATGTGGCGGGAGACGAGATAGAGCGCATAGAATGCGCCCGAGTAACGGTAGTTCCCGCGCCATGTATCCTGGTCGCCAAGCCCCTCGTTCGCAAGGCGGTCTATGAGGAGGCTTCCCGTTTCAGGGTTCCCATAGCTGTCCCAGGTACCGAGCGGCTTGGCTGTCTCAAGCTCGTCCAGCGCGCGTGCAAGAAGGTATCCAGCAGAGCACGAAGTGCTCTTGTCTCCATACTTCTCCAGCTTGCCCATCTGGATTCCTGAATCGACGGCTACCTTGCCGGACAGAGACGTTATCTCCGTTGCCCAGATTCCGCGCTCGACAAGCTCTTTCTTCACAGCATCGCCGATGGCGCTCTTCTCTGGGTGGGCGGGGTCGGCAGAGCCGAGCTGCATCTCGTTCCAGCCTGCTTCGGCCTGGTTTGTCCTTTCCGATTCCATGCCGTCTATGAGCGACCTCACATGCTCGAGCTTCTCTCCGAGGCTGCCAGATAGATACTCCTCTGCGGGGATAAGCGCATCGGTATCCGGATCGAGCACGACTGCATCTCCCAGGGCTTCCAGAAGCCCATCTCCATGCAGGCCCATGAGCTTTCCGATGAAGTGCTCATCGAGATAGCCACGGCGGTCCATCGTGAGGGCAATTGCCTCATGCGGGTTGTCCACATGGTCAGGCAGGGGAGGGGCAGGAAGGATGGTCCTCTTCTTGAGGAAATCGGTCTTTCCGAGATACTGACCCCTGGCATCTGTCTGCTCAAGGAGCCCCGCAAGTACGCCGAAGCTGCTGTCGGCCTGCCCTTTCCGGTCCCAGGCCTTCTTGTTCGCGTTGCTTGAAAGACGCCCATATCTGTCTGCGAAGGCATCATATGACTCCGACAGGGCAACGATGGCCTGCTGTACCTCTCCATCGTCTGCGGCGGCGTTCCGCTCCATTTCGAGGAGCTGTCTTGTCTGGTCGCGGAGCGACACGAGGGCAGCAAGGCGTCCGTCGCCCGATCCTGCCTTCTCTATGGGCTCTACCGTCTCCTGGCTGCCGTACCAGACATTTCCCTGCTCATCGGCGTAGTACTCTTCATTGGCAATCCGCTGTGGCACTGCTGCTGCCACAGGGCTCTCTCTTCTGGCTCCCAGGTCGAGATGGTAGTCGTGTCCTATGCTTGAGGCTGCCTGCTCTGCGAGCGACCGCCTTACATGGGCGGCAAGGATGCTTGGCCTGGGGTCATGCTCTGCATCGACATGCACACCCACCGTCGGCCCGTAGGGTCCGGACTCAACCTCGAGGCCGCGTCCCATGACGCATTCGGGGTGTGCTGCTATATAGGAGTTCACCCTTGCGTCTGGATTGCCGTCAAGTGCCTCAGTCTGGATCCAGCTCTCTCTTGCGGCTTCTTCCTGGCTGATGGCCCTGTCACGCTTCCTGAAGAGCAGGATGTCGCTTATGACCTCGGTTCCGGCCGTGCGCTTGAAGAGCTCTTCCGGCAGACGCACGACGCCTGCAAGCTCGGCCTGCTGCGCCATGGCAATCCTGGAGGTGCTGTTCCTCTTGTCCAAGCTGTATCGGCTCGTGAGGACGCAGACGAGGCCTCCAGGCCTCACAGCCTCAAGCGAGCGCTGTATGAACCAGTCGTGGATGGGGATGTCCCGACCAGTTGCATTGCTCCTGATCCTTATGGCATCGCTGTAAGGCACATTGCCGACAGCAGCGTCGTAGCTGCCATCGGAAATGTAGCACTCCTCCATGGGCGACGCCACGATGCTCTGTTCTGGGAGCAGCATCGTGGCTATCCGCGCCGACAGGCTGTCTGCCTCGATGCCCGTGAAGGAGAGGTTCATATCGTGCGGAACGGTCCTCATGAAGTTTCCGGTTCCGCAGCCTGGCTCCAATATCTGGTCGGTCTCAGACCCATGCCCGAACCCGACAGTCTTGAGGGCTTCATAGATGGCCGCGACAATCCGCTGCGGCGTATAGAACGCAGTCAGCACAGAGGATCTGGCAGAGGCATATTCCTCCTCGCTGAGAAGCCCCTGCAGCTCTTCATGCACCTGCTGCCATTCAGCGCTCGTACCGCTTTCGCGGAAGGCATCTGCTGCGCCGCCCCAGCCGGCATAGGCAGCAAGGGCCTTCCTCTCGTCTTCCGTGGCAGAGCCGCGTTCCTCTGCAGCGGCAAGAGCCTTGAGGGCAAGGACATTTGCCTGGGCACGCGCAAGCGCCGTGCCAGGTTCTGCGGTTACCGCAGTGATGACTACATGGCTTCGATCACGTCGTGCCTCGCTATCTCGAGCGCCGACCTCTTCGTCCACTCGTATTCCTGCAGCCATGTCTGCACGTCCCGCTGCTGAAGCTCCCTGATCTTGGGCTTCTGCTGCCAGTGCATCACGATCTCGTTGTAGCGGGTGTTGAACCTGTGCCTGCAGTCCGTCAGATACCGCTGCATGCTGTCCGGCCCCTCCGCTTCGATCCTCTTCACTTCCTCTGGCATGTTGTCCAGCATGAACTGGTACCTCATTGCCTCGAGTCCCTTGTACGGGTTCCTGAGCACTCCGCGTCCCATTGTCCGCCTCATCTCTGTCCATTGCAGCAGCGGCCTTGGTGCTGCTGTCCTGCTCTGAGGATACCCCCAGGCCTTTGGGCTGCATCGCCTTGCTGCCATCTGTGCCGATTTCTTCGGCATCTGTGGAGAGGAGCAAATCAGTGAAGAGCGAGAGCTGGCCCTCCGCTTCGAGGGTCCTCTTTTTTGCTTTTGTCATCGGGAACGCTCCAATGTGGACGGAATCTGCCAGACACTATGACTTTATAAAGCATAAATGTGCGCTTCATCCTCGGATGCGTCGCCTTTCACTGTGATAGGATCATGTGAGGTCGGGTGCTCATCATATGGCACCTTTCTCCGTGGACAGCGCCAGCCTCTCTGCCAGGAAGGGCTGGCGCTGCTTTTTCCGCCTCCTATCTTTCCGGAATGTCTTCAGCCTGCCCTCTCGGGCCCAATTCGCATCTGGCTCCTGCATACTGTCCATCCGCTTCTCGCCGTTCAAGCTCTGCCGCTATTGCACCCACCGGCACATACCTGAGCACAGGCAGCGTGCCCAGGCTTTCATCCAGACTCTTGCCATCTCCAAGCATGCGGCGCAGTTCTGCGAATGTCGTAGCTGTTCCGTCCTTGCGGGCTCCCTCCGTGTAGAGCCATCCATGCATCGGCAGTTTCGGGTACGCCTGCCTGCACCAGATTCCTATGCTTTCACAATGATTCAGTGCTTCTTGCTGCGAGCTGTCCAGCAGCTTCTGCAGTCCGGAATACATCCCCGCTGCCGCAGATACCGCACCGATCATCTTCATGTCCAGGCTGCCGTGTGCAGCTGGCTTCTGTTCTCCTGCGCACGCTGCAGCTATCTCATCCAGCCCTTTGAGCCTTGTCGTGGTCCTGTGGGGGTCCAGAGGATCCGTCCTTGTCTCGAGAAGGTCCAGGTATTCCAGGCTGACGCCTTCTGGACTGTGGCGCAATGGTTCCTGGAATGCATCCTTTGCCTCATGCACCAGCTCTGCAGCTTCCTGCAGAGGCCCTGCCAGCTCTTCGGATGAAGCCGCTCCTTCAGCCATGGTCAGCCAGAAATCGTTCGGCTCTGATCCTTCCCAGAGATGCTTCATGCTGCCATCGTCTCTGCATTCGCATACCTCCAGCAGAGGCACGCCTGCGTGCTGCGAGGCATAATCAAAACGGCACGTCCTGTCGGCATCGGCCCTGACAAGATATCTTCCGTCTGCGGTCCTGACGCCATGCCAGAAATGCTCTCTTCTCTGCCTGCCAGAAGCAGCGAGGACAGAGCTCCTGTCATAGCGTCCCTCATCGTTGCGCGCTTCTAGCTCAGCAGAGATGGATTCCGATAGCTTGTGCATGCTGTCATCCTGGCAGCCTATATACTCCTCAAGCGTTTCCCCGCGCTCAAGAGCATCATGAAGCCCCTCGAAAGTGGCACGTCGCCTGATGCTCGGCCATTCTTCGCCATCGCCGCCAGGATCCAGCCTTGTGCTCCAGCACCAGTCCGGATGCTTCTGGCTGAACCAGACATCTATCTGCTCGCAATGGTGAAGAGCATCGTCCTGCGCCTCATTCAGTGCATCATCTAGCTCTGTATAGGCCCTTCCAACATCAGCCATGACCCTGCTTGTCCTGGCATCTAGGTCTCCGCCCCGCCAGGTCCACCCTGTCTCATATTCCACCTTGCGAGCAATGATTTCTGCAGGGTCTGCAATCTCCATGTAGTGGTCTTCGGGCCCCAGCTTCAGGTCAATGGTATCCTTCTCTTCGCAGAGAAGGTCGAGGCATGTCATGCCGATGGCCGTCCTTTTCTTCAGCGGCTCCTGGAAGACGTCTCTGGCTTCTTCCAGGAGAACGGCAGCCTGATCCGGATTGCCGACAAAGGGATCCCTTCCCATATCGAACAGGAAGTCATCTGCATTGTTGCCCTTCCACAGGCAGAACGCCTGTCCTTGGCTTTCATATTCGTAGACCCGCAGAAGAGGGATGCCGCCGTGCATCCTCGAGTAGTCCGTCATGCATGTCGTATCGGCGTCTGCCTTCACGAGGAAGCGTTGGTCCTCGGTCTTTACGCCGCGCCAGAAGTCGTCTCGGCTGTGCATGGCATCACCTTTCCGGGTCTTCCAGGCTGATATCAGAGCCGTCGCGCTGCGCGCCTGCCATAGAGAAGAGCTTCTCTGCATCCTCTCCGTAGATCTCCTTCAGGAGCCAAGAGGCCTTGCCCCTGAGCTCTTCATATCTCTTGTCCCTTTCCGCTTTGGACATGAGAAGCTCATTGTCCTTTACAAGCCTTGGCCGGATATTCTCGGTGTACTCGCCCCACATCCGCTCCCGGAAGGCGTCATGCATCGGTGCTTCAATGGGGATATCAAGAGCTTCCAGCACCTTCTCGATTGCAGCCTGGAACACGAACATGCTGTCTTCTCCTGGCACAGATCCGTCCCAGGATTCGCCACAGAGGGCAATCTCGTTCTGCACTGTCGTCTCGCAGACGGCTTCCATTGCATCCACCGAATAGCTGTCGTGACGGGGAGCGATCTCCATGCTGAGAGCAAGGTCTCTGAGAGAGCATTCCATGGCATAGTCCTTGTATTGCGGAAGGAACATGTCCAGGCCAAGCGAATCTGCAAGAGTGCTATCAAGCGCCTCGCCGTTCCACCTCTCCAGGAACCATTTGATGCAGCCGCGCGAAGAAGAACCTTTGGGATGGTAGCATTGCCATCTCGCCACGTCAGTCAGACTCAAGTGGCCATTGCCGCTATATCCCGGCCTGTATTCAGGCGACTTGTATATCGGGTTTCCGAACGTCTTCATGAAGGCGCACATGCTGCCGTCGCTGTAAGCTCCTTGGCAAGCCTCCTTCAAAAGATCGACTATCTCATCTGTCGGCACATTCTCCTTGGCGATATCTATGTCTGACACCCATACAGCAGGATTCTTCTCAAGCTCCTTCTGCCGGTTCAGGAGAAGGACCTTTGCATAGTCGTCATATTCCCCTCCCAGGGGAATCTTCATCAGCACATCGCTGTCAGAGGCGGCTGCAATCTCCTTGATGGGTCTCTTGCCATAGGTATAGTCATCTCGGCCTGTCGTCACCCAGCTCTCCCAATGCCTCTTGATGATGTTGTCCTTTCCAAGAAGGAGATTCCCGCTCCCATCCTTGCAGATGAAGTCTCCTGTCTCCAGATTGATCCAGTCCTGGCATCTGGCTGGATCCGAAAGCCTGTCGTTCCAAGGGTCGAACATGGAGTGCTCCTTTCCTGACATCCTTTGCATCAATGGAATCACAGGAGCTTTCAATAGCTCCTCGCATCCGAGTGCCGGCAATCGCTGCCCTGAGCGATATCCTTCTGCCAGGCACTTCCCGATAGGCTGCACGCCCCGGCCTGCCTCGGAGCCCGGAATCCGGGGCATTTCCCCTCAACGGATATTTACAGATTATAAAGTGATAAAATCGTATTGACCTGGTTTTCCAGTCACCTGGCCTGCCGGTGCTACCCTTCCTTATCGGCGGGCCCCCTTCCTTTCCCAAGACGAGGTACGCCATGCCAGCTCCTGAACCTGCATCGCCAGCAGATGAACTCGAAGCCTTCGAGTTCATCTGCGCAACCGTCGGACCATCAAGGCAGCGCATCTCAAGGTTTATCGAGGAGCACGGAGGGCTTCCCTCTGCCGCTCTCCCTTCAGCCATGGGCTCCTACTCCGATGAAGCACGCATGTCCGAGATTCGGAGCATTCTTGCATCCCGAAGAGGCTCGTTCTCATTCAGCGTCCTGGGCATGGAAGAGTTCCCGTCCTGCCTCATGCGTCATAGAGAGCCGCTGCCTGTCCTCTATTGCAAAGGCAGCCTCTCCCTGCTTTCCGAGAGATGCATATGCGTTGCCGGAACGAGACAGCCAGGCCTTCTCGATATCTCTGCATCCTGGCGCATAGGACATGCCCTCGCTGCCCACGGCTATACTGTCGCTTCCGGTCTTGCCGCTGGTGTCGATACAGCGTCGGCTGTCGCTGCCATCGATGAGGGAGGTAGTGTAGTCGGCGTGATTGGCACGCCGATAGATCTCATCTTCCCGCAGGAGAATGCCCATCTCTTCGGAGAGGTCGCTTCCCAGGGACTTCTCATGAGCCAGTTTCCGCTCTGCCTCTATGAGCACCAGAGAAGCGATGCACGCAAGCCCTATTTCCTCGACCGCGACGAACTGCTGGCCACCATCTCTGATGCTGTCGTGATCGTGCAGGCAGGGGAGAGGGGCGGAAGCGCAGCCACAGCGAGAGCGGCTGTCAGCCACGGCAGGAAGCTCCTGCTGCTGCCTGGCGTAGCGGAAAGCACATTCTGGGGCAGGCGCTACATCTCCGAAGGCAAGGCAATTCCTGTCAGGAGCGTCTCCGAGATGATATCTGAAATCGAAGATCCGATGCCAAACCACGCACCCGAGCTCTGAGTAGCCTATCGATTCTCAGCGGCCAATATTCCATCGGTAACATGCCGCGTACAGCTGCAGCGAACCTGTTCGCACTGGGATAAAATGCATCCATGATGTCAGCTTGTGGAGAAGCTTCATGGGTGCCTGGATATCTCATTATGTGCCACCCCATGAGAAGAGCAGCCATAGGAGGAAGGGCGGATGAACGATACCAAGCTATTTGAACTGAGGCTTTTCGACAGGAATGCTCTCACATTCAACGTCACGGTCAATTCCGAAAACGTTGCCGACATCCAGGTCATATCTCAAGGAGAGGCCCCGCTGCCGCTAGGCCTCTCCTTCGACAATGCAAGCCTAGAAAGATGGCTCGAGACACGCGCTATTCCCTACAACCGCGCCAATGCAGACAAGCTCTGCATCCAGATGGGCATAGATCCATCCAATACGGCAAGGATAGTCGAAGTCAGCAGAGGGCTTTCCCTCAACGATTCCTACTGGGCTGTACCAGAAGGTTTCTCGGGTAGTTTTGATGACTACAATCTCTTCGAAAATGACTTCTCGAGGATTCTTGCCATAGTCGCGTATACGGGCAGGCTTGACAAGGCCAAGCTCGGCTCCCATGGGCTGACGCCCGAGCTTGCTACAGGCGGCTCGCTGCCCAAAGCCTGGCGTATAGACAGCTATGGCAGAAGGCTGCTCTACAAGGGGAAGACTGAAAGCTATGCAATAGGCGAACCCCTGTCTGAAAGCGCGGTCAGCGCCATTGCGGAGGCAGCTGGTCTTGATCATACAAGGTATTGGCTCGACACATGGATGAATCAGACCTGTTCTGTCTGCGAATGCTTCTGCACCAAGGATATCTCATACGTTCCGTTTGCCGTTGCCACCGGCAAGACCTCTCTTGCCGATGCTGTCGCTACAATGCTGTGCCTTGGCTCCGATATGTTCGAGGACTTTGTTGACATGCTCATGCTGGATTGCATCTGCGAGAATACTGACCGCCATCTCACAAATTTCGGGTTTCTCTATCAGCCTGGAACAAATACCGTCCTTGGACTTGCGCCCATATTTGACAATGGCCGAGCGCTGTTCCCTAACATAGGCGACTCGGAGATCGACGCGCTTCAATCTGTCAAAGACATGTACTCCCCTGCGTTCGGAGCTCCGACATTCGATATGCTGGCGGGAAGGCTGATTGGCGACAGACAGAAGGAATGGCTTTCAGATATGAAGCGCTCTGATCTTTCAGCTATCCTGCAGGATGCTGGCCTCAGTCCATACAGAGCTAAGGCCCTGTCATCCTTTGTCGTCAACCGATGCAGCGAACTGGTGGAAATGCCCTCCGTTTCCCGCAGCGAGCTCAAGGAAATATCCCTGATGCACTTTCCGGATGCCATTTCTTTTGCAGAGAGTCATGGACAGCTTTTGAATAGCAAGAAACCGCTTGATAGCCAGGACTGCACCAGAAGGCGTGACGGGAATGCAATAGGCTGATTTCCCGCCGTCACCCACTTTTTGCTCCTCTCCACAATTGGCTGGCTATCAGGAAATCTTGCCATCCTGCGGAAAGCATGGTTTTCAGGCAGGTATCATGTAATTGCGCCGGAACCAAAGGGGTTCTGACGGATCGAGAGCGTCAATCGTACCTGCGATGCAGGGGTATAGAGAGGATCGGCCACCATGAAGAAGAACATCACAGCAAGCCAGAAGGCGATCGCTGCCGCAGCCGCCATCGCTGCCGCTGCAGTGCCGGGCGCGGCATTCGCAGAGGAGGCTCCTGCCCAGGTGCAGGATGCGGCACCTGCTGCCGCCACTGCAACCCCTGCAGCAGAATCTACAGTTCAGAGCGTCCCCGAGGCCAAGGCTTCCGTGGACGAGGCACAGAAGGCAGCTGACGCCGCGCAGCAGAAGGCCGACGAGGCGCAGGCAGCAGTCGATGCCGACAACGCCGCGAAGCAGGCTGCCGAGACCGCTCCTGCCGAGGCAGAGGCGGCAAAGGATGCAGCAAACACCGCAATCGATAATGCAAAGTCCCAGACCGCAGAGGACGCAGAGAAGGCCGCAGACGCCACAGAGAAGGCAGACGAGGCCGAGAAGCAGGCTGAGGCGGATGCCGCTGCCAAGGACCAGGCTGCCAAGGATGCGGCCTCTGCCACCGACGAGGCGCAGAAGGCATACGACGAGGCGACGAAGGACGGCGGCTCTTCCGAGGACGTGAAGAAGGCGGAGGACGGCGCTGCCGCAGCGAGGGATGCTGCCGATGCTGCCAAGGATTCCCAGAAGGCCGCAGAGGACGCAGAGAAGGCCGCAGAGGATTCCAAGGCTGCAGCCGACAAGGGCGCTTCCGATGCTGCCCAGGGCGTGAAGGACGCCGAGGATTCCCAGAAGCAGGCAGAGGACGCAGAGAAGGCTGCCGAGGATTCCAAGGACGAGGCGCAGAAGGCATACGACAATGCGACCGCCAAGGGCGGATCCGAGTCCGATATCGCCGATGCACAGGCGAAGAAGGATGCTGCCGATGCTGCGGTGAAGGACGCCGAGGATGCGAAGGCCAAGGCAGAGGCAGACGAGAAGGCCGCAGAGGACGCCGAGGCCAAGGCCCAGCGGAAGGCAGCAGATGCCCAGAAGCAGGCCGAGACGGCACAGTCTGCGCTCGATGAGGCCAATAAGACCGCAGACGATGCACAGGCTGCACAGGACGCTGCCCAGAAGGCATACGACGAGGCGACCGCCAAGGGCGGATCCGAGGATGACATCGCCTCCGCGAAGCAGAAGCTCGATGATGCCCAGGCAGCGAAGCAGAAGGCAGACGCCGCCCTCGGCGAGGCACGCACGTCCGCACAGCAGAAGAAGGCCGAACTCGATTCCGCCAATGCCGCGCTCGCAGCAGCCACCCAGAAAGCGACCGATGCAAAGACCGCACTCAAGGCTGCCCAGAAGAGGGCAGACGATGCGCAGTCCGCGCTCGACGCCGCCCAGAAGGCATACGACGAGGCGTTCAGCGATGCCGAAGGGCGCAAGGTCGCCGACCTCAGGGACAAGGCAGAGGCCGCCAAGGACGCAGCCAGCGCCGCAGCGCAGGAGAAGGCAGATGCGGACAAGGCGCTCGCAGACGCCACCACGAAACAGGCAGATGCGCAGAAGGCATACGACTCGGCAGAGGCCACGGCCAAGAGCTCTTCCGACTACCAGGACGCCGCCGACTGGAAGGCATGGGCGGAGAAGGAACGCGACCGCAAGGCTGCCGCCAAGGACAGCGAGATGCAGGCTGCCAAGGATGCGCAGAAGGCTGCCCAGGCTGCCTATGATGCGATCAAGAAGGCCATCGAGAAGGCGGGGGGCGACTGGAACGCCTACCTCAACGGCTCCTTCGGCTTCTTCGAATCCGTCGGCAACCAAGACGCGCTCGATGTGCTCGCGCTCAACGGCTGGAACGACACCGCAGACGACGGGTCCAGCTTCTCTGCAGCGACGCACAGGGGCGACCTCGACGATGCCACGGCGCTCGAGAACGTGAAGCGTGCCCTCCAGCTCCTCAAGGAGTGCAACGAGAAGCGCGAGGCATGGAACACCGAGCATGCTGCCGACATCACGGCTGGCAAAACCAAGAAGCTCGAGCCCTACAAGACCTCGGATCTCCTGATGGCCATGTCCGAGTCAAATGCCAACTGGAGCACTGGCTACGGCAAGGGACATGCGGGCAATCATGGCAGCACATTCCCTATTGGAGAGAACCTTTCATGGGGCTGGATTGATCCGTTTGACGGCTGGTACGATGCAGAGAAGAAGCTCTTCGAATCCGGAGTTACCGACTTCCAGAAGATCGGGCATTATTCGAATATTATTTCCGATAATGCAGCTGCTGGTGCCGCACATACCGGCACGAACACCGACGAGCTCTCATTCAGCAATGGAACCATCCTCAAGAGCGCTGTCGTCCATGACACCATGGGTACGGAACTCAGCAACCCCCTCTACACCGTCGATGAGTGGGAATCTCGCTTCATGGCCTACTACAACAAGGTCACGGGCGGAGCCGACCTGAGCCAGCTCGTCTCTGACTGGCGGACGCTTGCAAAGAATGCGAAGCAGGCCCAGGCCGTCGCGGACGGAAACGACACCGCTGTCAGGAACTATCAGAACACTGCGGACGAGCAGCAGAAGAGGATGGACGACATCGTCTCCGAGGCCACGTCCTCCGCGAAGGCAGCGCTCGATGCCGCAAACACGGCGCTTTCCGAGGCGCAGGCACGCGCAGCCAAGGCAGATGCCGCAAGCACCGAAGCGCAGAAGGCAGCTTCCGCAGCACAGGCCGCATACGACGCAGCCGCCCAGAGACAGAGCGCGGCGCAGAGGAAGGCGGCACAGGACCTCGATGCCGCGAAGGAAGCGAAGGCGAGTGCGGACGGCATCCTCGCCGCTGCAAAGCAGGGCCTCACAGACGCCCAGGCCGATGCAGAAGCCGCGCAGCAGAAAGCCGATGCAGCGAAGGGATCCTATGAGGACGCCCAGGATGCCGAGTCCACGGCACGGAAGGCTGCGGATGGCGCTGCCGCAGATGCCGCCTCTGCACAGAAGGCATACGACACCCAGCTCGATCTCGCGAAGGGCGCAGAGGACGCCCTTGCCAGGCTCAGCGATGCCAAGGCTGCCAGCGCCACGGCGCAGCAGGCCGTGAAGGACGCCGAAGCGGAGCTGAAGGGCGCAGAGGCTCGGAAGGCGGCAGGTCTTGCGGCGGCATCCGATGCCGCCAATGATGCGGCTGCAGCCAAGGCACGCGCTGCAGAGGCCGATGCGAAGCTGCCTGGGCTCAGGAAGGCAGCAGACGACGCAGCATCAGAGCTCTCGCACCAGCAGGAGCTTGCAAAGGGCGCGAAGGCCGCGCTCGATGTCCTTAACGCTGCGAAGCAGAAGGCAGCAGATGCCACGGATGCCAGGAAGGCAGCTGACGATGCGCTCGCAGCTGCGGAGCAGGCGCTCTCTGCAGCGCAGCAGAAGGCTGCAGACGCCCAGAAGGCTCTTGCCGATGCGCAGGCCAAGGTGCAGGAGGCGTCCGGCAAGGCAGCAGATGCCCAGAAGGCATACGATGCCGCTGCGGAAGAGCTCGCCCACCAGCAGGCTCTTGCCGACGCCGCGAAGCCCCAGAAGGACGCCCTCGATGCTGCGAAGGCTGCACAGGCAAAGGCAGAGCAGGATGCAGCGGACGCGCACCAGAAGCTCGCCGACGCACAGGACGCGCTTGCCGCAGCCAGGGCCGCAGCCAAGGCAGCGCAGGACCTCGCAGACGCGCTTGCCGGCCAGGATGCGGACACGCTCCTCGATGACACCTCGTTCGACCATGTTGGCAGCATCGGCACTTCCGAGCAGGCATACCGCGATGCGCTGAAGCGGGCCAAGGAAGCGCTCGCGGAGTGGAACGCCCGCGCCCCGCACCTCGAGGAGAACCTGGATGCGCTCGAGTCGGCAGCCAGGGAGCTTGCCGCCGCGAAGGACTCCTTCGCAAAGGCGCAGGACGCCTATCTCGATGCCCTTTCACGCGAGGCAGCATCCCAGGCTCACGACGCCACAGACGCCGCAGCCTACGGCTCCGCCATCAAACAGGCAGGATTCGGGCAGGCGGCAGCGCCTGCAGCCGTGCAGAAGGCCGCCAGGGTCCAGGCTGAGGCCTCCACGCCTGATACCGGCGATACCAATGCTGGCCTTGCCGGCATCCTCGCGGCAGCAGCCGCGCTCCTCGGCGCTGGCTCCATGCTTCGCCGCAGGAACGAATAGCCGGAACAAGCGAAGGCACATTCCAGCAGAAAGGGGAGGCATCTAGCCTCCCCTTTCTTATGCAGCACCCAAGCTTCATTCCATGCGACATTCCTATATGATTGCCATATGGCAATCCCTCAAGACAGGAGATGCAGAACCATGCAGCTCATCGACTTCAACAGCAGCAGGAAGATACAGAAGTTCTATGGTGGCAATGCCGGACGAAAGATCTGCATCGAAGGGTCCGATGGCGAGCCATGGATGCTCAAATTCCCGGAGAGCACAGCCGGCATGCGTGGCCGCGTGGCGTCCTACACGACGAGCCCGCTTTCGGAATGGCTCGGATCGCACATATATGAGGAGCAGGGTCTGCCCGTCCACAAGACGCTCCTCGGCTTCCGAGAAGGCAAGATTGTCTGCGCCTGCAAGGACTTCACGTACCCCGACAAGACGCTCACGACCTTCCATGATCTCAAGAACTCGCTTTCCGACGATCTGGAAGGCATGTATGCTAACCGCCCGTCCGATGGACGCAGCCTCTATCTTGCAGACATCCTCTCTGCAATCGAAGATTCCAGCGCATCCATAGATTCAGCTCTCCTGCGGGAACGCTTCTGGGACATGTTCATCATCGACACCTTCATCGGAAACGCAGACCGCAACAACGAGAACTGGGGCGTCCTAAGCAGGAACGGAGCCATAACCGGTCTTGCCCCAGTCTACGACAACGGCAATTCCTTCTTCAGCAAGAGAAGGGAAACCGTCCTGGAAAGACGGTCCAAGAGCCAGGAATCCCTCATCCAGGACGCTGTGGGCGGAGCCCAGTCATGTTATCTCAAGGACGATGGACACCATATAAACCCGCTCAAATATATAACCAGCCTCGCCGACGAACAGTGCAATGCAGCGCTGCTGCGTTTCATGGAACGCCTCGACATGGACCGTATACGTGGGCTCATCGAGGGTCTTCCGGAGGAGTTCCTCAACTTCACAGTCATGCCAGAAGCTGCGAAGGAGTTCCATATCGGCGTGCTCGAACAGCGGATCGAGAGGTACTACAGCCCTGCAGCCGCCGAGCTATGCCGGCGGCATGAGGACATATCCGGAAGCGATACAGGAGAGGCCGTGCTGCAGGCAGATGACTACGAATACCGTCCGGAAGACCCGTCATGAGCGCTGCCCTCCGAGAGCGCAGCAGACACTAGCGATGACAAGAAGGGGCGGGGAGAGTAAAGCTCCCTGCCCCCTCTCTGACATGCATCGAAGATAGATGCTAGCGCTTCCTGAACTTCATGGCCAGATAGCCCGCTACGGATGCTGCCGCCACTGCAAGGCCTACCGCTGCAGCCCTGAGCATCCCCGCGCTTCCCGTCTGGGGCATCACGGCGAGCGGCGTGTTCACGAAGGTTGACGATCCGGAGGACGTGACCGTGCAGACGAGATGCCCCGCACCATCGTCGGTCACCTTGACCTTCTCGGTCAGGACATGCGCGTCGTACTTCACGTCCGTGCGCGTGCCCTTCACCTCGCGGATGGTATAGACATGCGTTCCGGTGTCGTCTGCCGTGGAGTCCTTCCTGTAGGAGATGGGGGAGAAGGAGACCTTTCCGTCAGATCCGCTCACGGCCGTGGATACCACCTTTCCCGACGAGTCCAGGAGCTCGAAGGACCAGCCGGAGGCCTCGAGGCCCGTCACCTGCTTCGTGGCCGCGAAGGTGACATCGCCCTCCGCATGGTAGGAGTTCGTGACCGTCGCAGTCTTCGTGGCATTCGACTCTATGGTGCCTTCCGTGCCGTCGGAGGACACATATGCATAGCCGGCAGGGAGCGCCTTCTCGGAGACCGTGTAGACCGTGCCGCGCGGAAGTCCGTCGATCCTCACGCTCTGCGCTGCCGTAATCTGGAACGTATAGACGCCGTCGGAAGCGGACCTCGTGGCCGGGGTCCCCTTCCCCGAAGCGTCGAGCACGGCCGCAGAGATGGACGTGACGGGCTTGCCCTCCGCGTCAACCAGACGGGCCTCGAACGTGAACGCCGCAGATGCGCCGGAGGTTCCCTGGACCGCCTTCTTCAGGACGAGCGTGCCCGGCCTGTGCGTGTTGTCGAAGATCACGCCGTCAGAGTCGGTCTTTGCTGTTGCAACAAGTTTTTTCTTTCCGTCAGTACTAGATTGTTCGGCGACATTAACAGTGACATTTTCAGTATGAGTATCGTAAGTCAGTGTCGTGTCATCGCCTTTAACCTCGACTATGCTATAGGCGTGATTTCCGGTATCATCGCGTGTCTCGTCCTTGTAGTATCTCAGCGAATCAAATTCAACGATTCCGCCTGTTGAGCTCTGCTTTGTCTGAAGTACCTTGCCCGAAGAATCCCTAAGCTGGAACTTGTAGGATGTCCCGTCAGCTGGCTGAGTACCATCGACGGTCTTGTAGGCGTACAGCTTGATACTGCATTCCAGCTTGCTGGGATTCTGATCTGGCTTGTTCTTGAACCACGCCTGCGAGGTCCTGCGCGATGCGATCTGTCCCACCGTGCCGGAGGAATCGATGAGCGTCCAGCCTGCAGCCGGCTGCTCCTCGACCGTATACGTCGTACCTGCGGGAAGGCCGTTGATATGGGCCGTCTCGCCGGCATGGATCCTCACATAGAAGGTGCCGGAAGACATGGCGACAGAGGTGTCGATCGGCTTCCACTGTGCATACAGCGTGGCGGTCTTTCCGGCCGGAGCAAGATCCTTGACGGCAGCTCCGTCCGCGATTTTGGTCCCGGTGCCGTCAGCTTTCGTGTTCCATCCTGTGAACTCGTAGCCGAAGCGTGTGTATGTATGCGTGTTCAGGTTTTTGGGATTAGCAGATGGCATGGTCTGCGACGCCATGGTTCCAGACGCATCAACGGCATTCTTGTCGAAATTCACGGTGTAGCTGGTTGCGTGCCATTGGGCATAGAGCGTAATTTTCTTGGTAGCCTCAGTCAGATTGGTGACACTCGCCTTATCGTTATAGTTGATGCCTGAGCCGTCTGCCTTCGTGTTCCAGCCGGCGAACTCATAGCCTACTTTGCTGAAGGCACTTGCAGGCAACGTGAATGCTGAATCCCGTGTGGCGGTAGAGTCGGTCATGGCACCGGTGTCTGCCCCATTGCCATCATATGCTATGTAGTAACGAATATCGGTCCAATGAGCATACAGCGTGATGTCCCAAGGATAGACCCACGACAGATCTTCCCATCCAGAACCGTCGTTGAGAACATGCCAGAAATATCCCTTATGGATGCCACTGAAGTCGCTCTGCTTGTCTGTTACGCCGGCAGCATATCCCCACTGGCTGCCAGTCGTAACTTGGGTACCTCCATCGGCTGCAGTGTACCAACCATCAAATCTGAATCCATCTTTTACAGGAATGTTGTTAGTGATGTCCCAAGGTGAGTTGGTGCCAGGAAGGGTTCCTGGGCTTGAATTGCTGCCAACAGTATTGCCAGTCTCCACATTCATGGTCTTCGTGCCTACGGTTCCGCCGTTTGCGTTGAATGTAACCGTAGACGGGCTGTGTGGATGGCTGCCCGGCGTGTAGATGTTAATCGCAGCGCCGGTTCTGCCCGATCCAAGGTCTCCGGATCCATCGAAACGCACCAGCATTATCCAGTTCGCTGCGGGCTGCTCGACACGGAGCCATACATCCGAATTGACATCAATGCCATCAAAAATGAAAGCGGACGTGTACGTCGTTCCGTTCTTTGTCCAAGAGCCGCGCAGCTCTGTCGCGGTAACAGCTGCAGAGTTGGTATTCTGCGCATAGCCCGTGCAGAGTGCCTTCATATCTTGGACATCGGAGATGCTCATGAACAGCACGAAGTGGTTTGTTGATACGTCGTCAACTCTCCATCCGCTTACATAATCCTGTGTATGGAAGAGTCCATCATTTCCCGAGCCCGCATTTCCAGATACAGGCACGTAGTTTGCCGGATCGGTCGGGAAGAAGAGGCCCTTTCCGACTGCGCTGTTAACATCCGCTACATCGCTTGCATTTGCAGCAAGCCACGCGGATGCCTTCGCTGCAGCTTCCGAAGTCGATGAAGCGAGCACGTTGAGGTCTACCGTCTTGCCGTAGTTCGATGAACCGATCTTGGTGCCGTTTGCATCGCAGGCACCCACGATGAAGGCCGAATCGATCCCTCCGGGAACAAAGCCGGATGCATCCTGCCCGTCGTTGCCTGCTGCGCCGACTACCATGATGCCATTGTCCCAGGCCTTCTGGATTTCCTCCTTGAGTACGGAGTTCTCTTCTGTCGCCTTTGCAGAGATGGAGAGGTTGATCACCTTTGCGTGGTTCTTGATGGCCAGATCCATTGCTGCCACGACAGACGAAATCGTGCCGGTGCCGGTGCTGTCAAGCGCCTTGACGCTCACGACCTTGGCGGTGGGGGAGACCTGCGCCATGAACTGCGCCATTCTCGTACCATGTCCCATGTCATCGTCTGCGGTGCCGCTCAGTACGGTTACCTTGTCGATGACGTTCGCGCCGGAGGCTCCGGTATCGACAAGGGCAATGGCATCCTTCCAGCTCTTCTGTTCCTTCTTGTTCGAGATCGGGTTGTCATCGGCCGATGCGGTGGTTGTCGTGTCTGGATCGATGGTCGCACCCTCGGCTACGCCGAAAGCGCTGTCTACCGATGCCGCTACGCCATCTGCATTGTCGAGTTCTTTCGCTGCGCTCTCGGCGGCTTCCTTCGTATCATATCCAAGCAGCCAGAGATCGCCTTCGTGCGCGATGACCTTGCCTCCCTGCGTATCATCCAGGCTTGTTGCCTTGGCCACGACGCGCTGCTCATACTGTTCTTGTCCTGATGCTTTCGGAAGGCTGTCTGCTGCCAGGGCAGCGCTAGGCACAAGTGCGCATATGCCCATGCTCATGCTGAGCGCAGCTGCGATGGCAGTGGCGATTCCCTTCCTGCATTTCCGGTTGTTCGCGTGCATGGATGCACTCCTTCTTTTCCAAGGGGCCTGCTAATATGCAGGCCCCTCAATCCTGTCGGGCTACTGCATGGCTGCTAGTCGTATGGGTAGACAGAAGTGCTGTTGGGCTTTCCATACGACTGTGTGCCATCGCCATTCTTGACCTCGTAGCTCTTGACGGTATCGTCAGTGACTCCCGGACCTTTTATCGTCACCTTGAAGGTGAAGAGGGTATCGTCTGGCGTGCCCTCGACCTCCTTCTTGATGGTCAGCTCGCCCGGCTTTTTGTTGTTGGTGAAGGATGCGATTGCTGCGGCGTCCCATGAGTTGCCCGATTGCAGGTAGGTTGTTGCTTGGATTCGCCCGAGGCCGTCGTCTTCGCAGACGACCTTATAGACTTTGAATGAGCTGTCATACGTGATATTCGTATCGCTGCCCTGTACCTCGCGGACACCGTAATAGTAGGTCTTGCCGGCATCGTTCTGGTCATACTTCAGCGTGTCGAAGAGCACGCTTCCCGAAGCTCCGTTCGTCTTGGTCTGAAGCACCTGGCCAGATGTGTCTGTGGCTTTGTTCAGTTTGATGAGCTGGAAACTGTAGGCGCCCTCTTTTGGCATCGAACCATCGTTCATGCTTTTGTGAGCCGTGAGCTGTGCTGCGCCGCTTGATACATACGTGTTGGTCCACGTCGGGCTGGATACGCTGCTGTACGTTGGCGTGCAGGTCAGTGTGCCGTCGCCGTTGTCGGTGATCTTCACGGTCGCAGTGACAGCTTGCGTATCCGTGGTCCAGCCATTGCCAGCCGCAGACACCTCTCTGATGGTATAGGTATATGTCTTGTCGATATCCTGTTCCGTATAGTTGATAGCAGTGAACTTGATGTTGCCAGAGGCATCGTTGGTACCGGTTGCGACATTCCTGCCGTTCGCGTCTGTCACTATGAACGACCAGCGGCCAGCCTCCAGCTTGTGGCCCTTAGTGATCTTCTTTCCCGTAAAGGCCACAGATCCAGTTGCATGGTATGTATTGTCTGCCGTGAACGTGACAGTGTCCCCAGGCACAACGGACCCGCTGAGTTTTGAAGGATCGCTGGTGAAGGTGAAGCCTGATGGCACATTCACCTCATTGATGGTGTACTGGGTTCCGGGGTGGAGATCATTGAGCTGTACCCTCTGATTCTTGCGAAGCTTTACGGTGACCATGCCAGCACCATCGGGCTTGAGCGTAGTCTCGGCCATCTTCTTGCCATCCGAGCCATAAGTCACAGCAACAATCGAATCCTTGTAGGCGTTTCCCTTGATGGTCTTGAGCGTGACGTTGAAGGTAAAGTCGATATTGGTCTTCTTCGAGTAAATGGTGTTCTTGACAATCGAGAGATTTCCTGGCTTCTTGATCGTGTCTGTTGCGCTGATGGTGACTGTCGCCGTGCCGGAACCGGGCTTGATGACCTTCACGACAGGCGTCTCGTTCAGCTCATAGAGGCTTGGCGCAGTGATCTCTGTCACCTTGTACGTTCCGGCAGGCGCAACAGCCTTGCCGTTGTACATGTAGAGGGCATCGGATCCTGCCTCGAGGGTCGTGCTGTCGAGATGCGCGTAGCCGGCAGCATTCGTCTTGACGGTCCACTGGCGCAGGTAAGAACCGCTCGTGTCGCCATTCGTGTTTCCATAGTACTGGATCCTGAATGTCGATTGGAAGTCGCCATCATACTGTGGCGTCTTGCCTGTCTGTGCATCGAGCTTCTGGACAGCGAGATCGGGCATGTCCTTCACGGTCTCGTCCGACGTGGCTGTCGCCGTCTGGCCGGGAGCGACCGTGACAGAATGCCAGCCGCTGTCATTGTATCCGGAGGCTGCACCATGGCTCCACGTCGTGCCGGAGTTGGTGTCGAGATTGAAGCCTGCTCCGGGGACGGAAGTCTCATGCACCCAGTACATTCCGGGATTGAGGGCTCCTGTCGTTGCCTGGCCATTTTCATCGAGCGTTAGACCTGTCACCCAGCCTCCGCCGTCGTTCCAGATACCATACCGTGCTCCGGCGAGCGTATATTCGCTCGAGGTGTTCGTGATGCCGATGGCGTTGGCTGCATTCGATGTCTTCTGGACCTTGACCCACCCCTGCGGATGGAAGGGCAGCAGCTCGATATAGTCTTGGATGCGGCCGCGCCAATCGGCGCCTGTATAGCGCCAGTATTTGAGCCAATGCGTGTACGCGGCATTGTACCCTGTGTGCTGGAGAGCTTCGTTCTTGAGCTGAACGGAGAGCCATACATAGCCGTCCGCCGCCCATGCACCGGAAGAGAGATGTCCACCCGGATTGATGTATCCGCTCTCGGTCATCGACCCCTGCATCATCCACAGGGCACGCTGGGTGACGTTGTATGCTTCGGTCTGGTCGAGCTGGTAGCCGAGAATGTTCGTCGTCACAGGATAGCCATGCTCGACCAGCCAGCCGAGGGCATTCGGATTGCATCCGAGAGAGCCGGCATCCATATCGGAGACCCATTGCCACTCATGATAGCTGAGCCTGCCTGGCCCCAGCAAGGGAGCGCTGGCGCAATAGACGAAGCTTCCGTTGGAAGCAGTGATCGGATTGACGAACTTTGCTTGATCGTATGTGAATGTGATGCCGTTCGCATCCCATGCCGCCTGTGCCTCAGCTGGAAACGAAAGCACTGCTGCCATGAGCACGGCAAATATGCCGAGAAGCGCTCCTGCCCTGCGCCGCAGTGTTCCCGCCCGAGGCTTGGCCTTGGGCCATGAGAGGCCCCCTGTCTTAGCCATACCATCCTCCGTTGTCCGAACCGCGCCGCGAGCGGTAATCGCGACGCATAGCTACATCTCCTATTTTCCTACTTCTGCATCCCAAATAGAACAGCTGCAGCAATCTTTTTCAGACCTGTTCCAGATACTCGCTTGTCCACTGAATGTGTCTCTCCACACAGAGGAGACCTCATGGTTGAATACACGGAAGACCTCATCCCGACGATAGAAAGAGATTGGCTTGTCAAGGAGGCTGTTAGGCGCTGCAGCGCTCCAAAGCCGTCTACCAGCGAAGTGCTCGATGAGTTCTTCTATCTCAAGTCCCTCATGGACAAGAATTCCGTCTTCATGCGCACGGCCTATGCCGTGCCGATTCCTGCCCGCGTCGTGTCAGTCAGCTATGAAGAGAGCTCGACACGCTATCTCATTACCTATCTTCCTGTCAGAGGATATGGGAACGCTGACGTGAAGGAAGAGCATGTGCGCTCCGACAGGACTGATGGCAGGAACGGCAAGGCGATCTCCGATATGTGCTCAGATCTCGCTGGCAGGAGCGTAATCATCTACAAGACTATGCAGAAGACGAACGATTCAGACAACCCGGCAGTCCGCATAGCTCCCTATATAAGAATCGTGCATTAGGACATACTTGATTCAGCGTTCCTCTTCGTCCCAGGCCTGCTCCTGCGCTTCCAGGCTATCTGCACGCATGTCCATGGCCCTTTCGCAGGCCTTCGTGAGGGCTGCCGGATACTCGTCTGCCCAGATGATACCTGCATCCTCGCAGACAAGCTCGGCAGCAGCTCTCGCGTCGTCTGCATCATGGTCGTCCGCAGAGGCTTCCGCCTCTCTTGCTGCGAGGGCATCCACAAGCTCGCGTGCCCCTGCCGGTCCGGCTTCAAGCCTCCCATATACATCTTCGATATAGCGGTCGGTAGCCAGCGTAGGGCTGTCTTCGCCATACGATTCCTTGAGATCATCTATCTCTGGGTTGATGCTAGATGCCATCTGGGCTACATAGATGTCGTTATGATCCGTCATGTGGGGCACGCTGCTCTCCTTGGCCTTCTGGCCCTTTCTAGAACTCGATATCCTCATCTTCGAGCTCGATGCTGTCTCTGTATTCCGCTGTCTTCTGTGCCTGCATCGGATCCTGGTCCTGGGCTTTCTGGTCCTTCTCTGCAAGGCCTTTCACGTCTTCAGCCTTCATATGCTCGGCGCTGTCCTGGCCATCCTTGAAGACATAGACTTCGCGGTCCTTCGGCAGCGTGATCCAGGCCTTCTCGGCATCATTGCGGTCGTTCTTCACGTTCGTTGCAAAGGTGCGGAACGTCGTTCCGTCGCCGAGATCGATCTGCTTCATCGGGTAGGATTTCCCCGTCTTCTGCGAGGTCACCTCTGGCGCATCCTGGATCTGGGACTTGTCCATATGGATCCACACAAGCTCCTGGTCCCTCCGGCTCCTGCCCAGTGCGGCGCTGTCGAGAAGGGCCCTCTTGACCTCTTCGGCCGTGAAGCTGTGCTTCACCCATTCAGTAGACGACCCGACAGTTTTAGGCACACTGATGGTATATTTGCGGTCCGTGTCGAGAGGGTAGCGCCAAACGGGAGAATCGGAGCCCTTGCTCTTGCTTTCGGTCTTCGACTCGCGCAGCGAGCTGGCGAAGATGAACATGGATCCCTTGGAGAGATCGATATCTCCGATCTTCGTGCCCTGTGCGAACCGCACGTCGTACTGCTTGTAGTCCTTCCCGCTGCGTGCTGTGGTCACATACTCCCTGAGCTGGTCCCTGTTCTCGCGGTCATGCACGATGTCCTTGTCGGAGATGCTGACCCAGAGCGTATTTCCGCTGTCTGCCATGCTGTCCTACCTTTCCATCTCTTCATCATCCACACAGGAACAGGCATCTGCTCCTGCATCTTCCAGCAAATAGCTGCTATCCGGCCGTTCGAGCGCCTGGTCCTGCAGCTCATGAGCCTCTTGCTCGAGGGCATGTGCAAGCTCCTTGAGGTCTTCCGAGCTGTCAGACCATACGACCTGCCTCATTCCGTCCCACTTGACCTCCGAAAGGGTCGCTGAATACAGCATGCCTTTCGGGGCAGATTTCCAGCTCGAGAACTGCGCCTCGTATTTCCGCCCATCTGCCACATCCAGCGTGAATGCCGCAGTCGTGCTGAGCTGTCCGCGCTCTATCCTGAGCTCTGGAAACGTGAGCTTCTGATACGGCCTGGCCGCTGCCACCTCCGATCTCTGCCGCTGCATCGCGTAATCCTCGATGCAGCGGGCAACCTCTTCCGGCGTCCTCCTTGTCGTGTCTATGACAAGATCGTAGTTCGACCTGTCCCAGGGATCTGTGCGGTAGAGCTTCCAGAACCTTTCGCGCTCTGCATCGCGCCTTGCTGCCAGGCCTGAGATCGCAGCAGGCAGATTCGCAAACCTCTCTCCCTGCCGTCCCGCTTCCATGACACGTCGGGCAGCGATGCTGCTATCGCAGACAAGCATGATGTTTGCCGCATTGGGCACAAGATGGTAGCCAAGCCTGCAGTCGAAAACGGTGTGATCTTCGCTGCTGCCCAGCGCCGACACCCTTCCATCGAGCATTGAGTCGATTCCGTCATCGTTCCTGCATCGCTCTGTCAGCTCTGCAACCGAGCAGTTCTGCTCGGCCGCTGCCTTTCGGAACAGCATGCCTGTCGATATGACATTCCAGCCGTCTCTGCCGAGCAGGGCTGCTGCTGTAGTCTTCCCAGAACCCAGATCGCCGGAAATCGTGATATTCATGTCGGCCTCTATCGCTCCAGAGACTCTGGCTGCGCTTCCTGCCCGAAGCCAAGCCCTCGCCGATATTCTTCCTGCAGATATGGCGTCGGCTCGTTGTCGTTGAGGACATTCGCATCGAATTCGCTCTCGAGGTCTTCATAGGGCGTATCGATAAGGCCGTCATGCTCTCTGAGCCACGCTGCCATGCGCTGCTGCCGGTCGCTGTCGTGGCTGGCCAGCGCCTCTCTGACAAGCTGCTCGCGCTCTGCATCTGTCCTTGCCAACCTGGCTCCTTTCTCCGCTTTCCTGTATCATCCCAGCCCTCGCCGCTCCGCTCCCTCGGATGCGAGGTTCTGGCGGGATTGGAAGAAAACATTTCTCATCTGGTCCGATGGATACTAACATGTATATAAACATGATAGTTCAGCCTGTTCGGAGAGCAGGACAGATCGATGGTCGATTCGCTGGCAGACAGCCTTGAGCTCTATACATTCCTTCCAAGGCACTCGGATGATGCACGCCTGCTTGCAGACGTGCTGCGCTCCTTTGGATACAGGCATTGCACGGACGCTCGGCAATACGGCGTCACGGCTTCAGGGACATCGGATGATGGAGAGCAGGTGCTTGTTGCCGTTGATTCAGCCGTGACCGGAGAGAATGGAGTGCCAGGCATCCTCCTCACCAGAGGCCGCATCGAGTCCATGGAGCATGGGGCTGCCCTCTGGCTTCTCGACTCCGGACAGCGCGGGAGCGTGAAGCTCGACTACATCTCGATCCCTGACAGGAAGAGCCGGGCCAGCGTACCGGAAGGCTCTCCTGTGGTCGTTGCCCGCATCAGCAGTCTCGAGACTATCTTTTCTGATCTGCCTGCAGCAGAGGATTGCGCCCGCAGGCAGGGGAGCATCACCCGCTGACAGCGGCTGCAGTGTCCTGGACCTCGTGATTTGGGAGCTTTATAGGGAGCTTCTGCAGCAGTACTGTGACACCCCCAATGTCATTGGCACAGAGGCAGAGGCTCCCTATAAAGCTCTCGTTTCAATAGTCCAGATGATTGCGGCTGCAGAACATCTGCAGCCGCTTTCCTTTCTATCTGGCTTCCTTTGCAGCTTCTGCCATGCGCCTTGCCATTGCATATGCCATGCCACTGCCGAGCATCTTCCTGAATCCCTCTCTGTCAAGCATCTCTGCTTTGCCGCTCTCCGCAGCAGGCTCTGCGGCATTCTCGAGGAAGCGTTCTGCCTCTGCCCCCTCAGACTGGATATCGTAATATCCGCAGAGCGGTGCTCTGTCGCATCGGAACGGCTCCTCTTCAGTAGGCATCACCGCAGCCGCAGGCTGCTTCTGCTCTTTATCGGAGATTGTCTGCTCTTCGAGGCTTACATAAGGCTCGTCATCTTCTTCCGGATCGAGAACGTCATCTGCGACATCGAGGTCGATGTTCTCGCTGCCACCCTGCTGGCCTGAACCTGCCGCCGCCTTTCCGTCTTCTTGACTGCTCTCGTTCTCCGCAGCGCCATCAGCCTTGCCAGCATCCTCTTCGTTCAGCTCAGCTTCATCGTTTTCAGAGGCCTCGAGCACAGTCGTCTTGTCGGCGTCATCCTCTGGTTCTGGTTCCTGCTCGGGATAGATGTCCCTCAGCTCGTCGTAAAGCTCCTCTGCAGGCACATATTCCTTCAGAAGCACCTTCTGGTCCTTTGCGGTTCCGGTCACGGGATTCCGCACCGTTCGCAGAGAGGTGCGCACAAGAAGGTTCTTCTTTTCAGGCTTCAAGAACAGATAGACATTGGCGGCATCCATGTATCCATTCTTGCCATCAAGGCAGAGATACCAGCCCGAGTAGTCCTTGCCGCCGATATGGACGCCTTCTGGCAGATGCACGAGCGTGCCGGCGGTTGTCACGTCGTATTTCCTGAGCTCTTCCTGGAGCTCTTCCGATCCTTCGCCCAGCAGCTCTTCCGGTATGCCAAGCGAGAGGTACTCTTCATCGCCACGAATCATGGCATGCCTCCTGCGCCTATGCTACTGGTTGTCCTGCTGCTTCTGGCTTTCCTTCACTGCATTGTCGAGGTCTGTCGAGAAGGGCTGGCTGTCTTCTGCAGCCTTGGAGGCACGCTCCTCGATACCCTTCGTGAGAAGGTCCATGAGCCGCTTCTGCTCATCTTCAGTCAGGTAGACTGCCGTCTTCCCGGATCCCTCTTCGGCCTTTTCCTCGGCGTTATCGGACTTCTGCTCGCCCGCACCGCTATCGTCAGCAGCGGCTGCTTCGGGCTCGCTCTTCTCCGGCTCCTTGGGTGCCGGCACTTCGAGACCCAAGATATCGGCAATCTGTGCGACGGTCTTCTTCCAGCCATCGAGAGCGGCCTTGGCCTCTTCGCTGCGCCTGTCTTCCGGCGTCTTCTCGAGCGCTGCAAACCGTGCTGCGATCTTGGGAAGCTTCATCATGAACAGCTCGAAGTCAGTGATCTCATAGCTGTTCTCGGTGAGGAGGAGATTGCACATTGCATTCTGTGCATCCCTGGCGTTCTGCTTTTCGAGCATCTCGAGATTCTTGTTTTCCTGGTCTTCCATTTGTGCCGCTCCTGTTCGCCATTGGACCATGGCAGCCTGGTAAGCTGCCACTTCTTGCTCTATTTTCCTCTTGAAGCACTCTGAAAGCAACTGCCGCTAGGCCCTTTTCCGCTTTTGCGGGCTCCTGCTGCAGGCTTCTTTGCATCCGAGACGAAGCCGACCATCTTCGTTCCCCATTCCTCGCCAGGATCCGCCTTGAACTCGGCTGCATAGGTCTTGCCCGTGCTCTTGCTCACGAGGCCCGAGATCTTGATGGTCTTTCCGGAAAGGAGCGAGCGTACCTGTGCGTCAGTGAGCTTCTTTCCGCGTATCGTCGTCCCGATCTTGTAGCCGCAGCCCTCGTCGTCAATGACGAAGGATCCGTCTGGCTCCTTGTGGCCTTTCTTGGACGAGCAGAACCAGATCTTTCCGCTCTTTGCCTTCCTCATCGGCTGGCCGCACTTCGGGCACTTCGGCATGCCTGCGGCCGCAGCTGTGCCTGCATGAAGGAGGGATGCCGGAACCTGTCGGGCATTTTCCTGCATCTGCTCGGTATCGTGCCTGACAAGATCCGTGATGCTTGATATGACGGTCTCTTCATCGAGCTTTCCCGTGCCTACCTCGCGCATTGCCGCCTGAAGCTTCTCGGTCGCCTCTGGCGAAGCGATCATGCAGCCCTTCAGGATTATATGGCTTGCCTTGCCTGCATCACTGAGCGAGAGCACACCCTTCTTCTCATGCATGAGCGGCTCGGTCTTGCCGCCTTCGGCTGTAATATCGGCTATCGTGCTGGTCCTCGTAGCGCCTGTCCCCACATCATACTTCTCGAGCTTCGCTTTCAGCCACTTCATCGTCGGCTTTGGTGGCCTCTTGTTGCATCCCTCGAATACGAAGGGCTCTGCCATCTTGCCGAAGCCATCAGGCATGTCCTTCTTCTCGTCGTCTTCGGCATCGTCGTATACAGCCCTGTATCCGAGTGCCTGCACGACGTTCAGGACAGACGTGAAGTCTGTATACCTGAGAAGGTGCGCCCTGATCTGCAGATATTCGCAGTCCTCGGCCATCGTTGCCAGATAGCTCTTCGCTGCCAGCTCATAGATTGCTGCAGCGGCAGGACCATATTTCGAGAGGGCGTCGAGGCTCGAAGGCACCGTGGTTCCAGGCCTGTTCGCGCCATGGGCAGCGCCTTCCTTCACGAATCCTGGCCTGGGGGTCCTGTGCGATATGAGTGCAGGATCGACACCGACCACGGCGCATATCCTGTCCACAAGCGGCAGCAGCTCATCGAACTGCTCGGGTGTCACAGTCTTGTCTTCGGTCCTCGGATAGCTGAGTATATGGTCGTTGTACATCTGCTGGTAGGTATCGAGCACCTGCTTCGGCTTGAATCCCTTTGCAGCGAGGGCAGCAGAGATTCCAGCCAGATCGAGCGGCTTCGGCGGCTGCCTGCGCTTCCTGGTGCGTCCATCTTCCACTACAGGCGACGGCACATACTGCCCGATCGGCACCTCTTCCTTCTTCGGATAGCGTTCCTCGGTATCCTTGACGGCAAAGATATTGCCTCTCTCGTCCTTGAACCTCGCCTCGAAGAAGGGCACCTTGCGGTAGTTCGCATTCGCGTCTTCCTGCTCGCCGACCAGCCAGACCATGACGGATTTCAGCCTGCCCTGCCGCATGGTGGGGGAGCTGCCTTTTGCCTTGCGGAGGCTGCAGACGGCCGATCGGGTGAGCTGCATGGACAGGTAGTCCCATTTTGCCCTGCAGTCTGCCTTGCGCCAGTCGCCATCCTCTTCCATCGATGGAAGCTGCTTCCTCTCGCGGAAGGCCTTCTGCACGGATTTCGGCGATTCGTCTGCATGGTACATCCGCCATGTCGGGCCCCGCCATCTGCATTCCTCGAGCGCTTCCCATGCAAGAAGCTCTCCTTCGCCGGACGGGTCCACATCGGTTGCAATCGTGACGGAATCGACCTGCTTGAGCGCTGCAGCCAGGCCGTCCAGCGCCTTCCTTCCTTCCGGAATGGGCTGCTTCCTCCAGCGGAAGTCTTCCGGATCCCAAGGCAGCGTATCGAGGCTCCATGTCTTGTAGTATTCCTCGCGGCTCTTCGGGACAAGCTCTGATGGATCCTTCGGATACTGCATGACATGGCCGCGCAGAGCGCGGATCATATATTGCTGTCCCTCGAAGCTGCCGCTCATGCCTCCGAGCGCCTTTGCATAGTTCTCGGCCTGCGATGGCTTCTCTGCCAGCACCAATGTACGGGACACGTGCTTCATCTCCTTCTTCTAGACCAGCATCAGGAAAAGGCATGCAGCGGAAGCAATGGCTGCCACGACTGCAAGGACCAGCAGGATATTCATGCGCATATCAGGCTTTGCAGCAGGCATAGCCGTACCTTCCTGGGATTCATCCTCATCCTGGCTGCCGCTCTCGCCTGAAGCTTTCTGTGCCTCAGCTTCCTTCTGGGCAAAGAGGTCCTCTATGTTCATTGCCACGGAGGCCACCTTCTGCAGCGTGCCTTCCATGGTGTCGCTGAACTCTGCTATCGTCCTCTCCATGCTCTGATTGAGCTCTGCCATCTGCAGGCTGCCTGATGGCACAGAGGGGCGTATGCCGTGCATCATCTCGTTCTGCATGTCTCTTCTGCGCTGCTCATCGGGGCCTGACGCAGACATCTTGTCTGCCATCTCGGCAAACCTGCCATCTAGCGCTTCCAGCCTCTTGTTGTATGCCTCGATCTGATGGTTATGCTCATCGATCCTTCTGCCGACCTCTTCAAGCGCCCTTGTCCACTCTGCCTGATGCTCAGCCATCTCCCGGCTCATCTGGATCTGGCCAGCATCGCCTGCTTCGCGTGCCTCTGTCTGCGCCTTCAGCTCTTCGAGCATCTTCTGCATTGCGGCCATGTCTGCCCGGCTCTCTGCCAGGCTCTTGGACATGCTGCCATGCAGATATTCGTTCATGGCATTCTGATTTGTAGCAATCTGGCTATAGGACTGCGCTGCAATGTCATGGCTCTTCTTCTGAGCCTCCTTGAAGCACTCCTGCAGGTCCGCATTGGCTGACCGCAGGTCGTCAACAGCCTGCTTGAGTGCTCTCAGATCATTGTCGATATCGCGGTTCCGCACCTGCCTGTTTAGCGCTGCAGCCTCGTTTGTGGTCCTTGGCCTCTTGCTGCCTGTGTCTCTCTGGGAAAGCGGTTCGTCCATGTCGCTAGCCGCCAATCATGTCATGCGCCCATTGTCCGGCATGTGTCAGACACCAGCCTATGAGGACCACTACGCCCACAACCGAAAAGCCGCCTATCCCTCCTGCGCCTCCGCCCAGCGTCACAGATGCAGACAGCATCGCGGGCATGGCCTTGACGACCACGATGGTTATCACGAATGCAAGGCCCAGACCTACGATCGAGCGGATATAGGACCAGAACATCTGCTTCGTCTCATCCTCGCCGAGAAGGGCAAAGAACAGGGGAGCGAAGGGGAGATAGATGAACAGCTGGAACCACCTGCCGTATATGGCGACGAAGGCAACTATCATCACGATGAAGGCGATGATGTGGGCAAGGACCAGAATGAGTCCATCGCTGAACATCCCTGCCAAGCCTGTGGCGGTGAAGGTCGTCTGCATGGCATCCTTCACGATCTGCTTCACCTCTGACGATTGCGTGATCCTGAGCCACGCATTCCCGTTGTCTCCTGTCGCTATCATGCTGCCGAGCTTTGCGAAGATGTTGAAGATGCCAACTGTTATATTGATGGACTCGTCCAGGAGGATCTTCAGGATGGAGAACTTGATCCACATCCAGGCATATTTCTCGAGATAGGGGACAGATCCTACCGGGTTGTCTGGCTGCTGGAGAATCTTTACGAACTGGATTGCGAACACCAGGCCCAAAATCGTATAGCAGATGGGCTTTATGGCGTTGTATATCCCTACCGCATATGCCAGGACCTCCTTGAAGGGCAGGCTCCCTCCTGCATCCATGATCTGTTGGGGATTGCTGAAGCCGGTCAGCTTTCCGTCCTGCGCCAGCGGAATGGTGTGGTCGGCGGAGGATGAGATGCCGTCGGATATTTCCGAGATCCTCTGCACCGTGTCGGCAATCGAATCTATCTCGACTTGCTTGATTGGTTCGATGAGCATGTCGCCGACCGCAGTCAATGCGCTGCTGATGCCGTCATCGACGGAGTTCTTGAGGTCGTCAAGCCCCCAGGCCATGGCATATGTAGGGCTCAAGGCCATGACGCATGCAATGGCAAGTGCCACCAGCATCTGCATATGAATATGTCTAGCGCCTGCATCGGCACGCATCGTCTGATTCATGGCTTCGCTCCTTACAGCGCCAGAGCAATCAGGTGCTTCAGTATGTCGAAGAGAATGGTTGTGAGAAGGGAGACGGCAATCATGCCGCCGAAGGCCACTGCCGCACGCATTGCCGGTGACGTCTCGTTGAGCCAATCATTCAGCTCGGTTGCTATCCTGCTGATCTTCTTCACTTTTCCTGTCCGCTCTCCTGGGTTGCCGGTTCTTCCTTGCTGGCTGCTTCCTTGCTGTCATCATCGTGCCCGACGATGCTGCCGAAATTTATCTTCCTGATCTCGTCCAAGCTCGCCATTCTCGCCGCAATCGGGCCGTCCGTTCCGGACGGCATCTCGAGACAGAGCATGCTTCCGTCCCTGAGCGCCACAGCGATCTGGCGGTATCTGCCATCATCCGCGTCCCCTGTGATGGTCACTTCTATCGCGCCGGTCTGGTCGCCGGTGCAGGCCCTTATGGCCGAGAGGACATCTGCCGGCCTGATATGCGTGACGATCCCGGACGTGATCTTGTCGTTGCCAATCGCAAGCGTCTGTCCCTTTTCCATGTTCGCAACATCGCCTTCGGCTGCCGCAGCGCCCGTCTCGGATGCGGTGTCCTGATATCCGTTTGGCTTGGCATCTGCACCCGTATCGAGATATTCTTCGCTGGATGCGCTGCTCCCATCTTCTGCAGCTTCGTCCCTTCCGCTGCCATTGCCGTTGTCATCTTCGCTTTGCTGTGCAGCATCTGCTGCATCGGCATCCGGATACGGCTCTGTCTGCGCTGCGGCGCTGCTGTCAGCTGCAGCCGGCCCATGATTGCTGCAGGCGTAGAATCCGCCAGCCAGGATCAATGCGGCGGCCACTACCGGCAGCGCTAGGACGATGACTCTTGTGCCATCATTCATGTCGAGCAGGATGTCCCTTATGTCTCTCATGCCATGAAGCTCCTTATGACAATGCAATGTTTCCGATCCAGCCCCATTTTGCTGGCACTACGCCTGAAAACGTCTGGATCCATTGGTTCACGTCTACAGTCCTGATAGGCCCGATATTGTCCATGACCTGCCCGTTTCCGATATAGATGCCGACATGGCCATAAATCCTGCCTGCGGCATCGAGATTGTGGGTCGAGACCGCGATGATCATTCCGGGCTTCAGGTCATCAAGATTGCTCGATGTGCACCAGCTGTTGTACATGTCGCAGGCGTTGCCTCCGAAATATCCAATCCCTGCGTTCTGAAACACGTTCGTGACCCAGGCCGCGCAATAGCCATAGCCTGGTGACGGTGTCGCGTAGGCGGCGCTGACCACGGCCTGCTGCGATCCGCTGAGGCTGCCGTCATTTATCGTTCCCCCAGCTCCTGATTCGAGGGCGCTGTAGATATACTGGGCGCAGGCAACGCGGTTCTTCCAATGCGATGTCGTCTTTGCGGCCCTCTCCCAGCCTGCCAGAAACTCGAGAGCGGCCATATCGACCGAAGTCTCGTTCTCGAATGTCTCCTTGCTGGCAACGCCCGAGTATTCGCCGTCCGTGTAGTAATCAATTGAGCCTTGGGCCAGTCCCCACGCGCTGTCCCACTCGCTCTTGAAGTACTGCATCTGGACATCCTTGTCTGTCCAGTCCTTCCCCTGCGACTGCGCAAGTGCCATGAGGGCATCCGCTCGGCCGAAGGACCACTGAAATATTCCGTGTCCTATCCCGTTGCCCTCAAGAGCGCCCCAACCAAGGACGATAGGATCTCCGGCTGTCCAGGATCCATTTCCCGATTCGACGACGGCATTTCCTATCACGGCCGCTGCCTGCGCGTTGTTCATTCCCATATCGTTCTTGAGGAACGTTGCCAGTTCGGCTGCATCGCCCGTGAGACTGCCGATGCCGTTCTGCTCGTTGAGCGCCGGGAAGATTATTGCGGTAATGATCGTGATGATCAGCGATGGAATGATTATGATTCCGAAGATCGCGGCGGCCATGGGAAGCATGGGGCTTCCGGCAGCCACGCCCATCGCTGCCATCATGTCCTTCGTGATCTGCTGCGGCACTTTCTTCAGCACAGACACGATATTGTGCCCGATGTCATGGAGGCTTCGGACAGCTGTTGTGCCTGATGCCGCCCCTGCGCCTTTCCCGGAAGCCTTTGCCAGTTCCTTCTGCATCCTGCGCACATTCGCCCTGCGGATGGATGCTTTCGTGCCAGCTCCCGAGCGTGCCGTCCTTCTGGCCGCCAGCTTGGACTTTGCAGCTCTCAGCGTCTTTCCTGCTGCCCTGCGTCCGGTCTCTTTCACGAGCTTTGCCGGGACCGACGCAGCAGCATCGCCCATGTCCTTGGCGGAGGAATCGGGAGCGAAAAGGGTAGCCGTATATATGGCTTTGTTGGCCTTCTGGTAGGCACGTCCGGCTTTCTGCGCGGCCTTCTTGAGGGCTGCATTCTTCCGGTAGAGGCTTGGGCGCTGCTGCCTCTTCAGCCATTCTACACGCTTCCGCCCGCCGCCTTTCTGTATCTTCGCACGCTTCAGGCGCCTACTGCCGCTCCGATGCGATGCCACCCTTCTTCCTGAGCCGCGATGGAGCACGATGCCATATCGTGCGGCATATGGACGTATGCTGCGCTTCGGCAATGCCACCGCTGCCGGAAGGGCAGCAGCGGGGTCGGGCTGGAGATTGGCTCCATGCAGTGGCGCCGCTGCCGCCATCCTTTCCTTCTTGGCTGGAAAGGAAGACGGCCTTTTCTGCATGAACGATACTGCCTTCGGCCTTGCGGAAGGCTCATGACTGCGGCAGGAGTGTCCGAGGCTCACTTTTCCGCATCTCGCGGTGCGGCCCCTGCTCACCTTTCCGACATGATAGATGCTGCCTGTCCGTGCAATCTGCAGTGACTTCTGCATGCCGATGCTCCGCGCCGCGTGGCGGAGCATCGCGTTATGGGGATGCATGGCCATGATGTGCCGGTATGTTGCGCAGTCCTGGCGTATGCGTGCATGGTCTGCTCTTGATATCGTCCTTCGGACGGGATGGCCGCTCACCGCGGCCTTGCCGCGTACCGTATGGATTGCCAGCCTCTGCCCACCATCAACTATGTCCAGACGAAGCTTTCCTTCATAGAGGCGTGTGGTCGCCGCTGCAGGCACATGGAGTCGCGCCGCTGGAAGGCTTTCCGACTGCAGGAGATGGGCGTCTGCTGCTGGAGCTGGCTGCAGGGCATTCTGTGGAACAGCCCTCGGAGCCGGGATGCGTCCTTTCCCTGCAGCGGGCGCACGATGTTCCTGCACCGTTCTTGCCGGCATGCCGGCATCGCGTCCTTGCGGAGCAGCGGACTTCCCTGTTTTTCCAGAACGCAGGGACCTTCTTGCCTGCCATGATGCGGCCGGTACCTGGTGCCCTGCGCCCGTCGTGGCTGGTATGGCCTCCAGAGGCCTGTCCAGGTCGTATTCCGAGAGGTCGGCCCTGTTCAGCGCGTGGTCGATCACCCTGTCTCGTGCCACTTCCGCTGCGCGGCCGATACTCGAGGCAGCAGCATCCCCTTCATCCGGACTGCCAGAGCTGTCGTTCAGGATATAGGCCGCATCCTGCAGATACCCCGATCCATGGGTGCTGACATCTCCATGGATGGGCTGGCTCTTTCTCTGCTGCTTCGCTGCCGCGATGCCTCTGGCCCTGAACGCGCTATAGCGGCTGCTGTAAGGATTGCCTGCCGTAGCGAAGGAAGCGTTCGCTGGGTTCCGGTAGCTCGTTGATCCCTGCCGGCGATTTGCAGCATTCCCGGTCCTGTCTGCTACGGCCATGGTTCTCCCTCCTTACTTCTGCTCCTGACGCAGGCGCTCCATTCTCCTGCGGTTTCTCTCTTCGCGGCGCTTCTCTTCAGCGGCGTTCGGGTCCGTATCCATGAGCTCATAGAGCGCCGTGTCCTTCGGGAACTCGTTCCGGAACGGAACGACCGCATCGCCGGCGATGAGGAGGCCCTGTCCCGGCAGAGAGTTCGTGATATGCGACGCCTGCTCGTCAGAAAGGTTGAACATGTTCTGGATGTCGTTGAGGTCGTTCGGTGCCTGCGAGAGCAGCTCGATGAACTCCGAATTCGAGAACATGTGCTTTGCCTCGGGATGGTGGATAATGCGGTCGGCGTTCTGCGTGATGCCTGTCGGAATCAGGCCATAGGATCGTCCCTCTGCCCAATACTTCGTGAAGTACTCGATGGTCGATTGCGAGTTGAAGAAGTTCTGGGCCTCATCGATATAGATCCAGGTACGCTTCCCCTCCTTATGGTTCTTCGCGACTCGGTTCCATACGGCATCGACTGCGACCAGCTGGCCGAAGAGGCGCAGGTTGTACTGCAGGCGCTGCATGTTGAAATCGACGATGCGTGCGTTGATGTTGACATTCGAGGTGTAGGCAAATGTCTTGAGCGATCCTGTGACATACATCTCGAGAGCCTGATAGAGCTCATGTGCATCGTGATCGTCAAGTCTGCCAAGGAGCTGCCAGAAGATGGTCAATGTCGGCATGGTGCCCGGATCTGTCCTGCGCATGTACTCGTAGGACGCCGACACGGTCTTGTCGATTATGGAAAGCATCTTGGGCGTAAGGGAGCGCTCGCCGACAAGCGTCGCGATGAGCGATGTCACGAATGACGACTTGAAGATCAGCGGATCCGGCGAGTCGGGGGAGTAAGCATCCGAGAGGTCGAATGGATTGAGATGGGCCTGCGAATCTGCGGCGAGGTCGATTACCTGGCCGTTGAGCCGCTCTGTGAGAAGGGTATACTCCGCCTTCGGGTCGATGATCATGATTTCATCGTCAGGATGGGCGATCGCCGTATCGAAGATCTCCTGCTTTGCGGCGAAGGATTTGCCGGATCCAGGCTTTCCCATGATCCATCCCATCGGCGCAGCGAGGCGCTTGCGGTTAAGCAGGATCATGTTTCCCGACAGCTCGTTGTTGCCGTAGAACACGCCGCCCTTGTCGGAAATCTCCTGCGTGACGAACGGCATGAATGTCGAGATCTCCGTCGTGAGGAGCTTCCTGTTCCAGGCCATGTAGTCGTTGCCGAACGGCAGCATCGAATTCATTGCGTCGCGGTTCTGGAACTGCGGCACATGGAGGACGAAAAGCCGCGAAGAAGCCTCCTGGGCAATGCGGAAAGCATGCTCGTTGAGCGTTGTCCTGTCGCGGTGCCATGTGGTCACGAAGATGGTGCATGTGAACATGCGCTCGTTCCTGTTGAGCAGGGCGTCGAGCGTGTCGGTTGCTTCGGCGAGGTTCTGCGTCAGCGTGATGGAGCGCGATATGACCGGATCGAGTCCCTCGCGTGCAGCGGCCTTTCCTTCGTGGGCCTCCTGGGTCTTCATGAAGGAAAGCTTCTTCTGGACATAGTTGATGGTCGATGCCTGGCCCGTGGGGTGTACGTAGATCGTGAGGCACATCGAATAGGGGAGTCGGATGATGCTCGCAATCGCATTTGGATCGGCCATTGCGGGGAAGGGGTCCTTGAACTGCAGGCACTGGTACCATACCCTGTCCGATGCGCTTTCGTCGGCCAGGTCGTATTTCGCTCCAAGACAGTAGACGTTGTTCTTTCCGGTTGCGCCGTCCGGCGTGAAGTCGGCCATGGATGGGCTGACGGCATCCTTTATGTCGATGTCAGCAGCAAGCGTCTGTCCGAAGTCATACGTGACTCCGTCTTCAGGACGGATGAGATCGCCGACAAGCTGCATGTATTCGGTTGCATTCAGCGGATGCCCTTCCGATCCGATAGCGCTCATCTGGTCGAGCGCCGACCTCACGATTGTCGCAAGCTGCACGGTTGCGCTGGCATGGTCTGCTGCGGCAACAGAGAAGGTATAGTAGATGCCTCTTACGACTTCCTTCTGGCCGACCTTGGCAATCTGCTCCTTGAGCATCTCGTTGTAGTCGTCCACAAGCTGGTCTTCCATGTGGTTGCCGGTGTACGGCAGCTTGATTTCCTCGAAGCGGTTCTCTGCATCAGAGACGCGGTTGAGTATGGTCAGCTGGATTGTCACATCGGGCGTGAACGAGTTGTAGAACGCGCCAAGAAGGTTCCAGATGCGGTCCTGCTCGTCTGGGCGTGCCGCCTGGAAATTGACGTCGGGTAGGGCTATCGTCTGCGCATAGAGTCCATCTTCCACAAGCGCAATGCCATCTTCATAGATGTTCTCGAAGCCCAGGGCATCCTGGATTGTCTTCGCCTTCCTGCGGGCCTGCCTCTGTGTCGAAAGCTTCTGGGCATGGGCCTTCTGTTCCTGCCGGATGCGCTCCGACAGGTCCTTCCCCCTGTTGGCCTCCTCCTTTGCACGCTGCTTTCTTATGAGCTTTGCAGCCTTCCGCTGGGCACGTGTCGGCTTCGGTGCCTGCATCTCCGCATCTGCAGGATATCCGCATTTGGGGCAGAAGCTGAATTCCTTTTCCAGAATGCTGCCGCAGTTGCGGCATACCTTTGGCATGGTTCGAGCCTTTCATGTTCAGCTGCCGGAGTTCTGGCAGCGTCCGCTAGAGAAGCGATGGCAGCGCCGAAATCGGTAGCCCCGTCATGGCACTTGCTGCGACGAGGACAACCGCGACGATCAGGATGGCTGCCACGACGATGAAAGCCCAGACCGGCACGCCCTTCTGTGTTTCCGGGAGCTCGATCGTCCTTGGCTTCGGCGTCTCTTCCGCTGCAGGAGCGGCGGCCTTTTCCTCTGGTGCGGCGTGCGGATCGTCTACTGGCGGCATGGCGTGCTTGCCCTCCGGAGCGGGTTCGTCTGTCACGGATACGGGCTGGGGCGTCTGCCTGTCTGCATCCTGCTTTTCCTGTCTTGGACGCTCCTGCTCGGGTACAGGCTCCCAGACACCCTTTCGGTAATGCACGAAAGCCTCGTCCACAACCATGCTCTTGATGTCCTTGAGCATTGCATCACGACTCGAGTCTCTCTGGTCAAGCTCGTTCTTGACCGCTTCGGCAAGCATCTTCAGAGTGACTGTCGTGACACGCTCTGCATCGGGGTCCTCGGACTCCGCAATCGCGTCGCTGAGTGCGGCGATATATGTCTCGAGAGGTGTCATGCCGGCGTATCGCGCGGGGATCTGCGGCTGGTTTCTTGCGAGCTCTGCCTTCTTCTCCTGCTCCGGCATGAAATAGTCTGCAAGCGGATCGGAGGTATTGTCCTCTACGGGACTTTCCGTTTTCGGCAGCCTGCCAGAATTGTCCGGTTCGTCCTGACTGCGGACATGCTTTGCTGTTCGCAGCATATTCTCGGGTCCTGGCTCCTCGGCGTCCTCGCGAGGCTGCATCTCCTGCGGGTCATAACCCGTAGAGGTCTCATCATGTGCGGACTCCTGCAGGTCTTCAGGCTCTAGGCCTATCTGCTGCGTCCCTTCCGGGTCGAGGCTCAGCTTCACCTCTGGATCCATGCCGAAGTCGTCGAGCTTCGATGCTACGCCTATCCCCATTTCTCTTCCTAACCCTTTACAGGCGACGCTGCAGCATGTCCAGGAACGCTCCTACCGATCATCCCTGTCCTTTGCTGCAGCGCCCCAGTCCATCTGCTTCTTTCTGTTCCAATCGAAGGTAGTGACAAGCGGATCTGCTTTTGTCCGGAATGGCAGACGCTGCGGTGCGAGCATCTGCGTCATTGCGAGCGAAATGTACGTCTCTGCCTTGATGCCATCGGGTTCCCACATTGCGACAAGCACAGGTGGTGCACTCAGCATGAGGACGATATATGAGGCGTATTCAAGCGGCATGCCGGCAATCTGGACACATAGCCATCCCGTGGCAAGTCCGATAGCGCCGCCGAGCACCAATCCTGCTATCTGGCGCTTCGTCAGAGAGCCATAGATCTTCTCCTCATACTTCGTGATGTCCTTGTGGATGGGGACACCTGCGTAGTTGGAAGATGCCATTCTCTGAATCCTGCGCGGCTATGCGATCGTCTTGAAGACAGCTGCGGCGCCGATGATGACAGCTCCGCCGATAATCTTGCCCCAGGCGTTGTCGCTATTCATTCCCTGGCCATCCTTCACAGCGAGACCGAAGCTGACGAGACCCCAGGCAAGAAGGGCTCCGCCAAGAATCAGGACTGCATTAGAGATGAATGCAAGCACACTGGTGAGATCTGCGGATGTAAGTGTCCCCATTGCGTTTTCCTTCTAACGAACCGAACCGGACCCGATGTTGGTGCATCGGTTTATCCTGAAAGTGTTGCCCATCAGGAGCTTTTTGGATAAGATTGCAGATAGCCGCTTCGCCTCGTTGCGAACCGGACCGGAGGCGCAGGGCAGGCCGTCCATGAGGGGATTACGGGTGGTGCCGGTCCCCAGTGATTGGCGTCAACCTGCTCTGTGCCAACTAATCTAGGCTCGCAGCAAGTGAGCAAGCACCCATTTCTGCAATCCCAACCTGCATTCAAGTATAATTCAGCGCCGCGCAGCTGTCATGCTCTTTTGGCAAAATTCCCAATGCATTGCGATAATATTTGTGGTCCGGGGCCTGCAAGATCCTATACGGGCTCTGTGAATCGGCAATTAATCTTTCGATTTGGAGGCCTCTTTTGGGACGTAGGCGCAATGAGACAAGCAATGTGGTGCTGGCCACAAGCGTCAGCCCGGAGACCAAGCAGCTGATTCTTGGAATCAGGCATTCTGACAGCTTCCCGGAGATATCCTGCTCCGGGAAGCTCTTCGACAGCATGGGCTATCTGCTTGCTGCAGCAAAGGACGACGCTGCCTTCTGCCACATGGCCAGCGCCAGCATCGGCTCTCTTGCCTCATATCTCGAATTCGAGGGTAGGCATGATGCCGCAAAGAGCCTCAGCCTCCTTGCTTCGGTCATTGCAAATATCAATGGTGCCGAGCTCGAGAGACGTAGCGACTGGCGCTGCAGAGCGCAGTCCAAAGCTGCCGAAGGCAGCGCCAGCCAGGTTTCATGAACAGAAATGCTCAACAGCTCCAGGATATAGCCGTTCGTCACTCAGCCGGCGTCTCATAGGTCTTCTGCTGCCGGTCCATTGCATTCTCGATATATCGGTCGATCTCCCTTCTATCCCTGAGAGCCATGAGCGGAGCGGCCTTCCCTTGCTGGGCAACAGCATCTGCACCCACCATGGCATAGACAAGCTCGTCTGCTGCCCGGCTGTCATATCGCCTTGTGTAGGCTCTTCCATCTTTCGTGAGGCTTGATGCCTGCACCGCAGCGGCATCCTGGGCTCGCTTCCATTCAGCGACATCAAAGGGTTCATCCGGATTTCCAGCCCAGCTTCGGCCCCAGGGCACCATCGACTTATGGCCCTTGTGCCCCGGATCGATGAGGCCGTAGCGCTTGTGGTCCTCGAGACGGTACTTCACATCCTTGTATCCCTCGTCTCCGCCCAGGAGCACGAGGCAGTAGCGCTTCTTCATCTTCGCCACTTCGGCAGGATCCATAAGAGGACGCTGCAGGATCTGCAGGCTGGTCGAGTTTGAGTTCTGCTGCGAGAAGGTCTTGGACTTATTCTTCGTGGCGACGGTGGCGTTGCCGAGACGCTTGGATATGATCTCGCATGTGTCCATGCCGCAGCCGCCAAGATATACCCATGTATCGCAGGCGTCCTTGATGGCGGCAGCCTGTTCCTTGCCATATACGTTGTCAAGCTGCAGCAGCGACTGCAGCACCATGGTCACTGCAATGTTGCGGCTCCTTATCGTCGTTATGAGCTGGTCGAAGTCTGCAATCTTGCCAATGTTTGCGAACTCGTCAAGCCAGAACTGGACCGGAATGGGCAGCTTTCCTCCCTTCTTGAGGCACTTGGTATCCGCATAGTTCTTTATCTGGTTGAAGCCGAGATAGGTAAGCACAGCTACCAGGAATCCGTAGGTCGAGTCCGAGTCGTTCATTATCACGAACATTGCCGTCTTGCGCTGTCCATTGGGTGCAGCAGCATTCTTGCCGCAGGGAACGCCTTCTCCGGGCTCGAGGATGCCAGGGTCCGTCTTCGCCCGTTCCAGAAGATCCTCCTCGACCAGCCCGCCGAGGCTTCCCAGATCCATCTCGTCATAGTCGGTAAGGTCGAGAAGCTCGGGAAGGGCGAACTGCCATAGGTCGGAATGCACCGACATGAGCACCGATTTCAGGGTCTTGCCGGCTCCTACCTTGAACTGCCTATAGAGCTCGCAGGCGTAGGACGCTGGATGCGGCTCTCCTCTGCGAAGGAACGCCCGCTCTTCCTTGCTCATGGTGCGCATGGCATTCCTCATCTTCGGATCGCGAGAGATGTCGCCGTATTCCCAGGCAGAGAAGACCACATCGAGGGGGGATACAAGATCCTCTTTCGATTCCGAGATCTTGATCATGTCGATGAGCTTGTTGAGCGTGCGGAAGGTACGCTGCTTCGGATCGAGCGCCTCATACATATAGGCGACAAGCGCGTTCAGGAGCATCTTCTCGGTATTCTCCCAGAATGGATCTCCTGCCTTTCCGGCGTCCTTCGGCTTGACGTTCGTGATGAGGCACTGGACGATGTTCGGCACATCAGATTCCTTCTTGATGTACGCGAAGGGGTTGAAATGGTTCGAGAGATTGAAATCGATGGTGTTGAGCGTGCGGACACGGTAGCCGCATTTCACGAACATGCCGGCAACTTCGGGCACAAGCGTGCCTTTCGGGTCTGTGATCCAGACAGATGAGTTGAGCTGCATGAGATTCGGCTTGATGACATAGCGCGTCTTGCCCGAGCCAGGTCCGCCGATGATGAGGACATTCTTGTTGCGGTCGTGCTCGAGGTCGAACTTCTTCGGCTGGAACTTCAGCCGGGCATTCATCGAGAGGATCAGGTTGTTCTCCGGATCCTTCGGATCCGAATATTTGGCGATTTCTGCCTTTGTAAGCCAATGACTGCTGCCGTGCTCGGTGCCTGGCATGAAGTTCCCGTTCATGTTATCGCTGTTCATCACGACGCCCCACGGCAGGACGAGCGCCAGAATGTTCACCGCAAGGGCAGCGTCTCCCTTGGTCGTGATTGCAAAGGGAGTCATCAGGGTGGCTGTCAGGCCGGCCTCGAGAGCCGGTGCAAGGGCGTTCAGTCCCTGCCCGCTCTCAAGGACGATGGCGTAGACGTGGTTGCAGTACGTGAGCGCTATGAAGCTGCATATTGCTGTGACGATCAGGACGGATGGCTTTATGCTGCCTGACGCGCTTCCGCTATTGCTCATGATCTCTCTCCCTTTGCTTCGCTGCCTGGCCACTGGATCACGCTCATCTCTCCTCGCGGCCGGTCCTCGGCATGCGCTCGGTCTCTTCCTGGCCAACATGGCCCTTTTCTGTCACATACTCTGCAGCCTCGAAGCTCGATGCATCCATCTGGGCAGCTTCCTTGGAGATCTCGACCTCTCCGCGATCGGTCTCCTTCGGCTTCACGCCGATCTGCTTGAGCTGCTGGAGGATTGCCTCTCGCTCGGAGGCCTTGCACCAGACCTGAGCTACCGTCACATTCTTCTTTGACCCCGACCTGACCATGACGGCATCGTGAGCTACGCCACGCGCTCCTGAAGCGTCATCTGGGGCACGCACAGGTTCCCGATCTCCTGGCTCTCCGGCATCCCTTCCCTGGGTGTAGATGGCCTTCGCCTTTCCGAGTGCCGCTTCAAGCCTCTTCCTGCTCTCGTCCACCTCGTCCTGCAGTATGCTGACGGCCGTCTCGGCATGTGCCTTCTTGTTGGCCGCATCATTCAGGGCATGCAGAGCTTTCTCTTCGCCGGAGCCCAATCCTTTCTTTGCCTCATCGAAAGATGCATCGGCCTTCTCCTTGCGGGCTTCGGCCACTGCAAGCTTGCTGCTGGCAATCCTCATGTCCTCCTGGGCCCTGTGCACATCATCCAGAGAGCTGCGCAGCGTCTTCTCATCGACGCCCAGGTATTCTGCTGCTTCCCTGATCCTGTCTTCGTATTCCTTCCGCTGCACCTCCTCCTCCTGCTTCAGCCTTTCGATGAGTTCGTTCTGCGGCATGCCTTTCAGTTCAGGCGTGTCCGGGCTGATTCCATTCTCCGCATCGAGCCGCTTTACTGAGGCATCTGCAGCGCGCTCGTGCTTGCTGACCAGGCGGTCAAGCGAGAGGTATTCAGGCATCGGCTCCTTCTCGATGCCCTTGTCGCGCACCGACATGGGTGCCTTCTCTCTCTGCTGCACCTGCTCCTGTCCAACCTCCCGCAGAACACCTGCGTCAAGTGCAGCTTCAAGCTCCTGTGGCGTAAGGTCGATGAGCGAGGCTTTCTCCTGCAGCTTCACAGCGGCTGCAGCTCCGACTGCGGTCGTCATGAGCTCTGCGTCGCAGGGCCTCACGCTTGCAGCCAGGCTTCCGTCTGGCTGCTTTGCGAAAGCTGCTTTCTCGATGAGCTGCCCGTAGACATCATCGCCAAGCTGGTCCCGCTGATGCTCTGCGACTGTCTTGGCTGCAGTCCTGATCTCTTCCTGGTCGAGTCCTTTGATCTCGTACTGTATGTCCTGGCCTCTCATGGTGAGGGCGGCTGCAACAGCTGCCTTCTGACGTATCGCAACGGCGTCCTCATAGGCACTGTTGGGTCCCTGCATCTGGACCTCGGTGATAATGTCGCCATTGTTGCTGTCGTGGCCGGTAAAGACTGCGGTATAGAGCTTTTCACTATCGCTGCTGTCATGTTCCATGTTGTAGAGCGAAACGCCACCATTGAGAGCCTGCGAGTAGGCAGAAAGAAAATCGCTATACCATGCGGCATCCTGTGCTGCCTCTGGCTTTGTGATTCCCATCTTCTCGAAGGCTTCGGCATACTGCTGCGCTACGCTCTCACGGCTGTCTTTTGTGGTGAATCTTGTGGAATCGCTCAGAGGCTGTGTGCCGCTCGCATCATCCCTGCTCTTCTGATCTCTTTCTGTTCCCTGGCCAGACCAACGCCCCTGGTTCCTGGCGTATCGGGCCTCTTGGGCAAGGTTGCGTGCTGCTTCCTTCGAGATCTGAAAGACCCAGTTGGAGAATTCGTCTCCTACATCTACAGGCATGTTCTGTCCTTTCGGTCGATATCATGGACATCGGGCATACGAGCCCACATCTACAGTATTTGTGGCATGCAGCCTTCCACCCTCGTTTCCGAGGGTGCAGCTATGAATGTGTGTGCTCCTGCGTTCCGCCTGCATATTCGAGGTCTGCGATGTCGCACATGACGAGAGGCAATGGCCTCTTGACATCCTCGTAGCTAGGCGAGCCAACCTTTGCGTCGTATATCGTGACTTCGGAATCCGCAACCAGGTGGCTGGCAGCCTCCAGCAGAACGTCTCGCTGTCCCCGGACAGAGACAAAGAACTGGTTTGCTGACAGATGCTTTGTCCCGTCCTCATTTGGCAGGGAGCGCCAGTAATGGTTGTAGAGCTTGAAACAGAGGTAATAGTCGTCGGAGCCCTTCGATGGCTTGATGCTCACTTTGCCGCCGATATTTCCAGATACCGTGAATGTGTTCTCCTGCGCTTCTTTCTGCATGATGCCTCGCTTTATGCCAGACCGGACGGGCATTGGTGGTGCCCGCTTTGCCATTCGGCTCATGCTTAAATCTATCTCAAAATAAGCGGTCTGTTAGCTTCCGTTTCGTGCAGCATGGTAGATCTGACTACAGGAGACTACTGCAGACAAACGATTCACATAATCTCCGGAACGTGAATTTCAGTAGTGCCGCTCTCCGCTCGGACAGTCCCAGATGGCGGCCCCTACGATATACGGCGTTTCAAGGTCATCCATCCTGTATTCACGTGCGATTCCTTCTGGGCCGGCAACCTCATGCCTCATGGCAATCCTGGTCCTGCCAGCGGAGACCCGGACCATGCCGGTCTCTCCGGTCGGCCAGAGGGCAAGGACAACGCTGTGCTCCTTCAGATCCTGGATCTTGGGGTCGATGACGACGATCTGGCCCTTCGGAAAGATCAGGCCGCTCGACTCGTCTTCGACAAGATAGCCGAAAGCCTCTTCGTGCCTTGCTGCGATGCTGCCAGGCACATCGACGCCGCCCGTCTTCTCCAGCTTGAAGAGCGGATGCTTTCTCTCCCAAGCCATGCGGCCTTTTTCGCTGACAACAAGCTCTATGCGATAGATTGGCAGCGTCGGCCGTGCTCCAGGCTCGATCACTCTGCTGCCTTCCGGCAGCACAAGATCGAGTGGATCGATTCCAAGGGCAGCTGCAACCTTGCTCAAGGTCTCCGTCTTCATGCTGTGGCGGGCATGCTCCCAGCCATAGATGGTGTTGAGGCTTACATCGACAATCTCTGAGAGTTCTTCGATTGTGACGCCCTTTTCCTTGCGGATCCTCCGGACATTCCGGGCTACGGTCCTCGTCAGCTCGTCGGCATCGCTCTCATTGATGGTCTCTTCTACCGGCTTCCGCTTCGCCATGCCAGATCCAATCCATTGCCCTTCCAGCCTTCCCCGACAATTGTATTTCCTCGGCATGGCCATCTGCCTGCCATTTCTTTATCGTCTCGCCGCTTCGGCTGCACGCTGCGTACTACCCTTCTTCTCTTTGCTGAAAGAAAAACTGCAACGCGTTATGAAAAATACGGCAGGAAAGCCTGAACATGAGTTTAATATGTACCAAAACAGCCGAAACAGTAGAGCGGAAGGGGTGATCTGTGTGGCAATAATCCTGCCCAACGGTGTCGATGAACGTGAAGAGTTCATGGATGCAGCCATAGAGCATATCCGCTGGGGCCTCAGAAGGGCTGCGGAGACAGGCGATGTCGAGGGCATCCGTCGAGGCACCATAGCCGAACTCTCCAGCCTTACCTGTCCAGCAGGATCTTCAGTCCCGCAGATCCCGGAAGAGCGCCTGCGTCGCCGTCTGGTCCGCAATTCGACATCCCAGCCCTTCGCAGCATGGGAGTATCTGCTTCTGTGCTTTGACCTGGGCATATCGACAAATCCATATGTAGAGGATGAGCATGACCGTGCACATGGCTACCTTGCTCCCTCCATGATTGCCGGAAAGGAGACGGAAAGTGCCTCAGACAAAAAGAAGGCCCCTCGCGGGACCTTCTAAAGTGCTGCAATGCACAAACCAAAAAAAGTTTTCATCTGCCAATCATTCTAGCAAATCCAATTCGAATTACAATACGACAGATGAAAATATCTGCTCGCAGGTGCAGAGGATCGAAGAGAGCCTTGGCATCGACGGCAGGCTTCGAGGTACCGATGGAACGGATACCTTCTACCTGCCCATGCGTCTCCGTGAGCGCATGTCCTGTCCAAGCGAGACCATGGATGGCAGGACCAACCCGGACTATTCCGCAGCAGCGCTTCTTGTCTATCTCATGAACGCCAGCATCTTCGAGCTGAGGAAGCCTGTGAGCAAGCGTCATCATCAGGGTTTCCTGCCATTCCGGCCAAAGGAGATTGCGGCCCGTCTTGGCTGCAGCACAGATACGGTCTACCGTGCGATGAAGCGTCTGAGGCTTCGCGGAGTCCTCTGGCTCGACAGCGAAAGAAAGGTACGCTTTGACCCGCTCAAGCTCTGGCACCTCTGTGCCTGGAAGCCGGATTCAGAGAAGCCGTCGATGGCAAAGGCAGAGATTCTCGGAAGAATCGATTCCATGAAGAGCGAGACCAGCAACGACATCCTCGCCGAAGAGCAGGTCCGCTGCATCAGCGTGATTCTCAATGCCGGGTCGTCGGTCGAGCTGCCACTCACGCTTGTGGACGGGCCGGTGGAGGATGGCGGACATCCCATATGGTCTGCCATCGATTCCTATGCGTACTTCGTCTACAAGTTCACGCCGTGGCACGACTGGGACAATGGAGAATGGCGTCAGCATTTCCAGGGCGGCATGCTCCAGATTCATCGTTCGCAGCTGCGCAAGGAGTTCCGCTGCGGGGACACGAAGATCACGAAGAGGATAGGACAGCTTGTCGAAGACGGCTATCTCCACAGGCTCGTGACAAAGGGGACGCGACCGCTCAATGCCGGCGAGGATCCGCTGATATGGAAGGAAGAAGAGCGGCACTACCGTCTTCTGACCAGATCTGCCGTGACGCTCGATGCCGATCGCTACCTCGCTGAATGCCACGTGCGGAGCGTTCCGCAGGCAGCAGGCATTGCCGGGCGGCGAACAACGCGCCTCGCAAAGCCTCACCAGAACGTCCGCTGGCGGGCCAGGCACGAGGTTCAGATGCCGCAGGAAGGCACATTGACCGCGGAGAATGTCGCAGAATATCTCGACAGGATATCTTTCCGCCACAACAAGGATGACCGCCGCAGGCAGGAGCTTGCCGATAAGGTCCAGACCGCAATGGCCGGATTCGGCCTCTCGCCGCAGCGATTGGGCGAGCTCTATGCCCTCTACATCAACACGCCAGGACTCTGGTATCAGAGAGCCGATGGAAGCGCAGAGCCGATCTGCTTCGCCTCAAGATGGCTTGACGATCCGGAGGGCCTCTCGAAGACAATCGCCTGGGCAAAGGATAACCGCGTAAAGATTGAGCGGCAGAAGACCGAGGCTCTGAGCGCCGAGGAGATCTGGAAGCGCTCCAAGCTAAAACTCGTGAGCGACGCTTTCAAGTCATGGTGGATCTACAGCCCCGACCCAGGCACAGTCTCGTTCGAGTCTGTCGATGGCTCGGATGGCATCGAGTCCGAAGAGGACGCCAGAAGGCTCCTTGGCTACCAGCTCGGGATGATTGCGTTCGGAGACGTGGCAGACCTCTTCTAAGACGGAGCTTCAGTTACAACATAGCAGCAGATCTGCAAGAACAGGCAGCTTCAGCTGCCTGGCTGCAGCCCATGACCATATTGAGCATGGGCTCAATGCAGGATGCCGGTAGGGCATCTTCATAAGGACAAATCTGGCAATCACAGGCTGTGTACAGATCCGCTCGCTTCCAGGCAGACTCAGCTGCAGCCATTCCCTGCACGGAAGACCTCTCTTGAGAAGCAGCAATCTAACGACTTATAAGCACACCATATGCAGAACAGGCTCTCCAGCCTGCAGCAATGAGCATATCAACAGGGCTCCTGCCTGCTGCCGCAAAAAGAGACATACAAATGCAACAGGGAAAACAATCTCTCTGAGACATGCTCAGAGGGCTACAGGGGCCAGACAGGCCACATACTTGGGGAACATGCCGCAAATTGAGCTACCACTTTATAAACAAGATACAAAAAGCTAAGCCCTAAGCCCTTCTCTATGTCCGTATACGGACAATGTAAAAAGGGAATGGCAGGAATAATTCAATCTTGTTTGCCGAAGAACGCAAGGATAGAAGAATTGCTCCTCTCCACAATCCGTACCAGATAAGGGCCATTTCTTTGCGCACTGCCCATGCCCGATATCACACAGGTAAGCTTGTGAATGAGAAGAACGATGGAAGGAACACCTCATGCTCAAAGTTCTCGATCTTGCACTCTCAGCTGGATACGAAAGCAAGCTCAAGTCATACCAGAAGAAAGCAGCAGAGATTGACATGCTCTCTGCTAAATATGAAGCCATGGGCGATTCCGAGCTCAAAGGCATGACAGAGCGTCTGAAAGCACGTCTTGTAGAAGGCGAGACACTGGATGGCATCCTTCCCGATGCCTTTGCGACAGCACGCGAGGCGTCCTCGAGAGTGCTTAATAAGAAGCACTATGTTGTCCAGCTCATCGGCGGCCTGGTCCTCAATGATGGATGTGTAGCAGAGATGCGGACGGGCGAGGGCAAGACCCTTGTAGCCCTTCTGGCAGCCTATCTCAATGCTCTCGAAGGCAGAGGCGTCCACGTCGTGACCGTGAACGAATATCTTGCCGAGCGAGACTCCAAAGAGGTTGGCAGCGTCCTTGAATATCTTGGGCTTACATGCGGACTTGTGAGAAGCGGCATGGACAGCGCCGGTCGGCAGAAGGCATATCGGTGCGATGTGACGTATGGGACGAATTCGGAGTTTGGCTTCGACTACCTGCGCGACAATATGGTGCTTCACAAGCGCGACCGTGTGCAGCGCGGGCATCGCTTTGCCATAGTCGATGAAGCTGATTCAGTACTCATCGATGAGGCAAGGACGCCTCTCATCATCTCGTCACAGGCAGAGGACGAATCCGGCCTCTATGCCCGCTTTGCCGAAGCGGTAAGAGGCCTCGAGGAAGACAAGGACTACGACCTCGACAAGCCTCAGCACACAGTCATGGCTACAGATGAAGGGCTCACAAAGATCGAGGACAGGCTTGATGCACCTGGTCTCTTCGATGTCCCGGATCCAAAAGATACCAACCTGCTTCTGCAGGCCTTGAGGGCTGAATACCTCTTCGAGCGCGACAAGGACTATGCTGTGGTCGGCGGCGAGGTGAAGATCATCGATGAGTTCACCGGGCGGATCCTTGAGGGCAGACGCTATTCCGATGGGCTCCATCAGGCGCTGGAAGCGAAGGAGGGCGTGAAGATCCACCCAGAGAATCAGACACTGGCCTCGATCACCCTCCAGAACTATTTCCGGCTGTACGACAAGCTCTCTGGCATGACTGGAACTGCGCTTGCGGTGGATTCAGAGCTTCGCTCGACCTATCGCATGCCTGTGCAGGTCGTTCCGACCAATCGCCCGATCCGACGCCGTGACCGCAAGGATGTCGTCTTTGCCTCTGAATCGGCAAAATGGCAGGCGGTTGCCGATGAGGTGGAACGCCATCACGCAAAAGGGCAGCCGGTCCTTGTTGGCACGAATTCAGTCAGCGACTCCGAGACCCTTTCCAGCATCCTCGACAGCCGCAATATCGTGCATGCCACGCTCAATGCGAAGAACGATGCTGCAGAGGCTGCCATCATCGCTGGTGCAGGAAAGCCAGGAGCAGTCACCATAGCTACGAACATGGCCGGACGAGGAACGGACATCCTTCTTGGCGGCAACCCAGAGGCCGAAGCCGATGGAATGATCCGCAGGACTGGCATGCCACGGGAGCTGATGCCGCAGGATCTCAGGGATCTGGCCCAGAGGAAGGCTTCATTCCTCTGCCGCGAACGCGGCACGGATGTACGCCGTGCAGGCGGCCTCTGCGTCATAGGGACATCCCATTCGGAGAGCAGGCGCGTCGATGACCAGCTGCGAGGGCGTGCAGGCCGTCAGGGCGATGTCGGAGAGACGGTATTCTTCTGCTCCCTTGAAGACGACCTGATGCGTCTCCATGCTCCGAAGGAAACTACGCGCTGGTTCAGGTCGCATAGACGCCTCCAGTGCTCTGTCGGACCGCTTGAAAGCAGGTCGGCGGAACAGCTCATCGAAGACGCACAGGTCCGTGCGGAGCAGGATGCCCAGGAAGAGCGCAAGAAGACGCTCGATTTCGATGACGTTCTCGATGCTCAGCGCAAGGCCATCTATGAGCGCAGGAATGCGATACTCGACGGATGCAGCATGGATCCAATCATCGAATCATCTCTTCAGCATGTGTGCTCAAGAGCAGAGGCCGCGCTTGAGCTCAGCTGCTCAGAAGGCGAGGCCTATATGAAGTCTTTCCTTACTTCGTATCGCTGCGATACAGAGAAGAGCGCCGCCGAACAGGCCAGCGATTTCCTGGATGCCCTCTCTGGCATATTTGAGGAATGCAGGTCAGCCTACACGGAAGGCGTCTTCCAGGATCTATCCCGCCGCGCCATGCTCAGCTGCGTCGATATCCGCTGGCAGGAGCATCTGGTCAACCTCGACTATATGCGCTCGGGAATATCGCTGAGGAGCTATGCGCAGAGGGAGCCGCTGGTCGAGTATCGGCACGATGCCTCTTCTGCGTTCCAGGAAACGGCGGATCTGATCTCCGAGGACTTCATCCGTGCAATGGTCCTGCTTGCAAAGAATGCCTCAATCATTGCCGCGGGAACCGCTTCTGCTGAATGATTTTCCACATCTGATTCCAATCCATTTTGCACTGCCTTCCATCTGAATTGCGTGGCTTTTTCAATGCATTTATAATTAATAAACAATAAATAGCAGGTCAGAGGGGTCGTCATGGACAGTATTGCGGATTCGCTCGTCTACTCTTCAGGTGGCTGCACATGCCGTCTGAAGCGCCATGACGACCGCACGGCCGGGACCAATCTCGAGTTCACCGTCACCATGCCTGATGGCTATTCGATCTCTGCCTACGGAAGCGGGCCTGTCAGCCCTGAAACGGCCAGACGCTTCATCCGATGGGCTTCAGGCATCTGGAAATTCTCCCAGCGCACTGGAAGGCTGCAGCCATGAGCGGCATCAGTCTCCGCCCTTACCAGCAGGAAGCCATACGCGCCGTCCAGTCCGAGTGGAGAACCGGACACTACAGGACTCTTCTCATCATGCCAGAGGGTGCTGGCAGCGAACTCTGCATCATTGCCCTTGCCTATGCCGCCGCGAGCAGGGGAGAGCGTTTTCTCGTTCTCGTACACAATGTCCTGTGCGTTCCAAGATACATGGATCTCATATCGGAGCTTCCAGGCAGGATGCCGAAGAACATCGCCGTTATGCCTTTCCGTACACGCAGCCAGAGGGAAGCTATCCTGCGCATCGACCCGGATAGCTACGGATGCATTGCATTCGATGAGGCACACGCAAGTACCGAGCAGTATATGCTCGATATCATCGGACATTTCGGCTATGCAAAGATGGTCGGTATCACGGCGGAAGCGAGCGCCACATTCAGGAAGAGGCTGCTCACCGTGTGGGACTCGCTGGCCTATGAATACAGGCTTCCGGATGCCATCCAGGAGATAGTCCTATGTCCCATATATGCCCAAGTTGTGCCTCTTGACATCGACATCGAGGGGATAGATGGCGATGGCCAGGACTACCCTCAGCCGCAGATGCAGATTGCACGTGCCCTGATCGCAAGAATGCCTGAGATAGCCGATGCAATCGAGTCATGCTGCCATGGCAGACGCTCCACCGTCGTCTACCTTCCGTACCCAACGGCAGCTCAGGCACTCAGCGATATGCTCTGCGAGCGCGGCATAAGGAGCTGCGAGGTCGATACGAAGAATCCGGATTTCAGGACAGCCATATCAGACTTCAGCCTCGGCATCCATGAGGTGTGCTGCACCTCTATGGATCTATGCGATGGATGGGATCTCTCCAGGGTCGATTGCGTCGTCATGCTCTTTCCGACACGAAATGCCTTCCTCTATAGCAGGATGGCTTCGCTCGGCACAAGATGGTGCGAGGAAACGGACAAGGAAGATCTTCTGCTTATAGACTTCACCTGGAAGACAGGCCGCGCCAAGGTATGCTCTCCAGCAACGCTCATTGCGAGCAGCAAAGATGAATATATTGCCTATGACAAAACAATCTCGTCTTCTGAGCTTCCAGTCAATCTGGCTATCCTGGCAGGTGCCAGCACTGCTGGCCGGTACTCAGACACCATCGCACTTGAGGCCGCAGCAGAAGCGCTTCCATCAGCCGATCTTCTCGATCCCCGCGAGTTCATGCGCCTCATGTCCGGTATCACTCTCTATGAATACGAGCCCCGGCAGAGGTGGGAATTTCTTTCTGCGACTTCCAACCAGAAAAGCCTCTTGCGCATGTATGGGTTCAACACACACGCCCTCTCGCGCGGGCTTGCCAAGCAGCTGATCGAGACAGTCATCACACGAGACAACAGAAGGATGGCAACGCCACGGCAGATGCACGAGCTTGCCGACTACGGTTTTTCTGATGTCGCCCAATGGTCTTCTGGCGGAGCGGCATGGATGCTTGGCGAGATAGAAGGCAATGGAGGCAGGATACCGTCGAATATCGATCCTGCCACATACAAGCCATGCTGAATCTTGGAATGGATGGTGAATGCAGATGAGTGCAGGAATGGAGCTTCGGCCCTACCAGAAGGAGGCAGTCGAAGCCATCTTCCAGGAATGGGAGAAGGGCAACAAGAAGACGCTTCTTGTCCAGGCTACTGGCACGGGCAAGACCATCTGCTTCTCTGCAGTTGCGGCAGATGTTGCAGGCTCAGGCAGCAATGTGCTTGTGCTGGCACATCGGGACGAGCTTCTGAAGCAGGCATCAGACAAGATAGAAAGGTCTACAGGGATAGAGTGCGATCTCTATGAGAAGGGACGGCTCCTGGGAAGCGGGAAGTCGCCCATCACGGTCGTATCTGTCCAGACGCTCTCGCAGGAGAAGCGGCTGTCCGCTGCCGACCCTGGCCGGTATGGTGCGATAATCATCGATGAGGCACATCACAGCGTCTCGCCGACCTACCGTCGCATCATCGGGCATTTTCCTGATGCATACCTTCTGGGCGTGACAGCAACGGCCGATCGTGCCGACAAGAAGAGCCTGGCCACAGTCTTTGACTCCATTGCATATGAATACACTCTGGCGAAGGCGATCAAGGAAGGGTATCTCTGCCCGATAAAGGCTCTTATGGTGCCTCTCGAGGTCGATATCTCTGGTGTAAGGATCGAAGCTGGCGATTATTCGGCAGGGGGCCTTGCCAGCGCTATCGAGCCATATTTCGATGCCATAGCAGAAAAGATGCTTGAGATATGCCGTGGACGGCATACTCTTGTCTTTCTGCCGCTGGTCGAGCTGGCGAAGCGCTTCTGCAGCCTTCTCAACCAGAAGGGGCTTTCTGCCTGCGAGGTCGATGGAAAGAGCGATGATCGCTCTGCTGTGCTCCACGACTTCGCAGAGGGGCGGTATGAGGTATGCTGCAACTCCATGCTTCTTACCGAGGGATGGGACTGCCCTTCTGTTGACTGCATCGTCAACCTTCGTCCAACAAAGAGCACCGCTCTCTACAAGCAGATCATCGGACGCGGGACGCGCCTCTCTCCTGAGACAGGAAAGGCAGAGCTTCTCGTCCTTGACTTCCTCTGGCAGACGGGACAGCACAACCTTTGCCGTCCTGCATCCCTCCTTGCCGAGGACGATATCCAGCAGAAGCTCATGGAAAAGAAGATCCAAGAAGTTGGCGAGCCCGTAGACCTGCTGGAAGGGCGGGATGAAGCAATTGAGGCGATACGTGCTTCCCGCGAGGAAGAGGCGATTGCCAGCATCGCAGAAAGCATCGAAAGGAACCGGAACAGAAGGTCCATGCTGGTCGATCCGGTGCAGCTTGGCAATCTTCTTGGTGATATGGACATCATCGACCACGAGGACGTGTTTGCCTGGCAGCGCAAGGCAGCAACGCAGAAGCAGCTCAGCTATCTTGGCAAGCTGGGGATTGACGGCGAGGGAGTATCCAAGGGCATGGCAGCTGCGCTGATAGACGCAATTGCCCGCCGCTGGGATGCAGGGCTTGCGACGCCAAAGCAGATGAGGCTGCTCGCATCCTTCGGCTTCCATGATGTCGGACGATGGACGAAGGACGGCGCAACTGCCATGATCGACGCCATAGCCCGGAACCGCTGGAGGCTTCCAGCGGGTATCGAGCCGAAGAGCTTCATGCCGCTATAGCCTGCATCCTCTTATCCGAGGGCTTCCCGTATCTCTCCGTTCCATCATTGCTGGAAGAAAGCATTTACCAAGAGGGGAGTCTGGGATGGAAGACGACGAAAAGATGCAGGCGCTCTACGTGCCCGCATATGGCGACAGCCTGCCCAGAAGGATAGAGATCCGCAAGGAGCACGAGCTTTGGGATCTGCAGAAGCTGGTCGGCGGGGACGTAGAGCCTCTCGACATCTACGAAAACACAACGATATGGTGCAATGCGGAAGGGCTGTATGAGTGCATTCCGAACCGGGCCATCTTCGCTACCCCATGGCAGGAAGAGGCGGGCTTCCTGAGCCAGTTCGATTTCAAAACACCAGTGAAGACGGGCGACTTCTTCACTGTGCTGCACGGCGATCTTGTAGTGCTTGGCATTGACGAGAACTCCTACGGCGAGAGATCGAGAGGGCTGACCGAGCCAGAGCTGAAGCTCTATGAGCACTACTTCACCGAAATCTCAAGGCCCCTTTCGGGGGAGTTTGCCATCCTTGCCCTGCAGCATGGTGGCAAGGATGAGGCGGCCAGGCTGCGTGTGCCAGCCAATGCGTTCAAGAGCCTGGAAGACTTCGGAGGCAGGACCTCTGCAGACATGGACATCGCTCCTGAAGAAGGGCACGAAGAGATTGATGACTCCTGGCTGGATGGGATTGATGAGGAGGACCGCTTCTAGACACCCCTGAGATTATGCAAGAACGTGCAATGGCTGTCAGACTCTGCTGGCAGCCATTTCTTTTTGATTGCTTATCAATTGGATATAAATTGCTTTTGACATGGCTTTATAGTCGAAAAGCCATGTGTTTTCCAACAAGCTTTGATAGCATATAAATGCTTAACGCATCGCCGACGTTCTGGAAGGGGACGTGCATTCATGGTAGAGCAGAAGCCTCTTGGTGCAGATTTGCGGGCAATCAGGGAGTCCTACAGCATCACCGTGCAGGGCATGGCCGATGTCGGGGGAATATCATTCCTGACGCAGAGGGTATGGGAGGCGATGCCTCCAGAAAAGCAGAAGGAATTCGACCCGAAGGATCCTGAAACTTACGAGAGGGAGACAGCGCTGCTCAAGAAGCTCTGGGAGGAACGCCAGCAGGCAATATCGATTGTTCTCGGCCGGGCTGAGATGCAGGCAAAGAAGCGCGGCGGGAACCCAGAGAGCGTCACTGTGCATCTGCCTTACTACAGAAACCAGAAGGAATATGATGCAGCGGCAAGCGATGGGAAGCCTGCCGCCATTGCCAATGCAGACTCGCGTGCCGTCGGCGATGCAGCACGCTACGCAGGGTACAACGTCAGATACCACTATCCGGATGATGGCGTGGAGACCTGGATCTGAGAATCCTTTCCCCATTGCAGAAAGAAGATGAAGGGTCTGCCCCAGGGCAGACCCTTTTGCTTTGAACCTGCTTTGCATTTATTCCAATCTAATTCTTCATCGATATCCAATTGAATTTCAGACTGAAACCCAATCGATTTTCAATACATTATGATTTATTAACATTAATGATGGTATAATGATGATGTAAAACCGCATGTCAGGACCTGTTTTTAGAGATTGTGGGGGATCATGGGACAGGCAAATTTCACAAAAGAACGGACCATCTGGCTCAACCTTATGGATTCCGGCAAATGGAAAGGCGAGTACATCGGCCAAGGGTGGGATAGTGGTGTCCGTGCCATTGCACCGGCGTTCACCCTGTCTGCGGACATGATGCTGAAACGGCTGCCCAGGGTGTGCGTCCATGCCATCATTCTTCAAAACGAAAAGCCCTCATATGATGTCCTTGTGGCTGTGGATCGGCGCTTTGCTGACAGCCAGGACGAGAAGATCTGGAATCGGCATGGCACAGCAGAGATCGTCGATGACTGGGCTCCGCTCCTCGAGCATAACGAAATGGTGATGCGCGAGTACGAGGAAGAGCACCGGATCGACAAGGCAATCTCATCACTTCCGGCCGGAAGGCATGGCCATGGCCATCGCAGACCTTCTGCCGCCCAGAAGCTCGGCATAGAGGGCAGGATAGACCATGCAGATGTATCCTTTGATTCGAGAGACAGGCACGGCGGGAGCTGCACCAGGAAGCGCCGCTTCAGCTATCTTGCCAGCGCAATCAAGTTTGCGCAGAAGCAGCGTGCAGCGGGCCAGGCTGCTACCGTAACGGCTTTCTGCGAGGATGGATCGACACAGCAGGTCTGCTGCTGAAGACTGACGAAAGGGGACACCATGGACAGCACCTTTGCTTCTTTTTGCTCGGACGGCGGAGAATCCCATCTGCCACAGCTCACGTCTGAGCAGCGAAGCGAGTATCTTGCAAGGGCAACTGCAGCTCGCCAGGAACGGAGCAGGGTCCTGCATGGCATCAAGAAGGGGACAATCGATCCTCGAGAGGTGCTTGGCAGCAGCAGCGATGTCATAAGAAACATCCGCGTGAAGGCATTCGTGGAAAGCTGGCCAGGCATAGGCCAGGCCAAGGCGGAGGCAATCCTCAAGCGCAACTACATCCCCAGCAGGCGGCATCTGAAGGGACTTGGCAAGAACCAGCGCAAGCAGCTGATTGCCGAGATGCCGCCGTTTGGAGACGACAGCGATGAAGAGGAGCTGCATTCTGCTCACATAGAACATTAGAGGATATAAACAATAAGCATCAGACAAGGGGAGCCGAGCTGTGGAAGATTTCGAGATGTACACCATACGCTGGTCCCAGAAGGGCAGAAGCGGAGATGAGCCGTCAGCCTGGAACATGGCCAGCTTCGGCAGCCTTGCCGAGGCGAAGGAATTTGTCAATCGTCTTGTGGAGCATGACAATCTCAGCCATCTAAAGGTATACAGGGCTCTCAGAGTCGGCGACCTCGATTTTCTCGCAGCAAAAGACAGCCATGACCTTGACGCATCGGTTCCTCCATATGTAAAGGAGGCTGTCATGGAGAGGGAAGCGGAAAAGATTGCAGAGCAAGAAGAGAAGGACGCTGAAGCCCGTGCTGCCTACCATGCAGCGGTCATGAGCAATCAGGCCGAGGCCAGCTTCAAAACGGACCTGATGGAGGAGCGATGACAGAATGGGAGAATCCGGACCCTGATGCCACTGACAGGGCAAGAAGGGTCTGGGAAGAGGCATGCATCTGCTGCATCAACGCCTACACACAGAAGTGCAAGGCAGCCAACGCCGCATATGACGCGGAAAGAAAAGCCTATGCCTCATTCGAAGAGGAACATGGATTCAGCGCCTTCTCTATGGGGGCGCTTGCTCTTGCCTATCCAGACTACCTTAGAGATGTACCTGGCTATCCGATGATCTATTTCTGCAGCAAGCAGATTGCCTCGCTATGCACCGAATGGGGCAGTTATCCATCGGAATATAAGACAGCATCAGTGCGCGAATCCACAGGCAACAGCTTCGACTATTTTCATGACGATGGCCATTTCTTCGTACCATATATTGACGTGCTCGATATGCATCACGGGGATGTACGTCATGCCATATCTGATGTACGGGATAGCGAACACTCCATTTTCTTAGCTAATGGCCTGCGGGGAGCGAAAAAAATAATCTGGAGCTACTGCCGGAAGCACGGGCTGGAATTGCTCGATATCGACAGATATACGCATTGGTACCTTATTGAGCGTTTCTTGGTATTTCTCAAAGATAGCAAGCCGCCCGTTGCTAATGACGACGCGCTGAGAGCTGTCTGCAGAAGGCTTACCCCTGAAGAGATATTTGCGGATGCTGCATATGAATCCTCCAAACGTGCTGTGGTGCAAGCCAGGCAGAGCATCGATGAAATTCTGGGAATAGATCCGCATGCGATGCTGCCATTCCCGATGGACCATGAGGTACAGGAAAGATAGCCAGAAAGGAAAGCAATGCTAGGAAGAACGCTTGAAGTAGCCTATACGCCGGAAGGAAAGGAGATATACGGCAAGACGCCTCTTGCCTATGCACATGAAGGCGACGCTGGGCTCGACCTCCGTATCGTTGAAGACATGCAGCTTGAAGGAGGCGAGACGAAGCTTGCTCCTCTTGGCGTGAAGATCGCTCTTCCGTCCGGCACAGTCGGGCTTCTCTTTCCGAGGTCAGGACTGGCTGTCAAGCGCTGCATCAGCCTCGCCAACTCGGTCGGCGTGATAGACGCCGGTTATCGAGGCGAGGTCAAGGCTGCCCTCGTGAACGAATCTGACGGCACACAGAAGCTCGAGGCGGGCGAGCGTGTCTGCCAGCTGGTTGTCGTTCCTTTCTGTCCGTGCTCCATCAGCGAAAGAGTGAGCCTGGATGATACAGAGCGCGGCGAAGGCGGCTTCGGCTCTACAGGCACGAAATAGGAGGCTTTGCCATGGATACGTGGCATCTGGTCAAGATCATGGACTCCAAGACTGACCCCCTCATGGTAAGAGAGGGTCAGCTGCGTGCAGTGTACGCAAATGAGACAGGAGGGAAATGGCGGTGCCTGGACTCGACTATCACGCCAGACAGCGGACCGGAGACCATGCTGTTCCATTCAAGCCCGACCGGGCGCATCGGAAAGCCGTATAGCGACAGCTATGTACGCCATCTCTGCTCGACGGAGGAGGAGTTCGATGCATGCATGCGCAGCCTCGGACTCGAGGTAGCAGAGCGTGTGCGCGAAGAGCAGGAACGCTAGCACAGGGGGCAATCATGGCATGGCAGTTCGATGATGCAGATAAGCAGGATCTCGCAGCAGCGCTCTCAGAGGCAGCTGGAGATGGGCTTGATGACGCCACCAGGATTGCTCAGGCCTTGCGCAAAGCCGGAAAAGATGGCCACTCCGCGATTCCGGCAGATCTGATGGAATCAGCGCTTGGTAATGGCGGGCAGGGCCTTGACGGGCCAGAGCTCGCTGCAAAGCTGGCAGATGCGTTAGACCCAACCAGCACAGCCATAGACCGTGGGCGCTTCCAGCCACGCCACAAGTTCCGGAGGATGGAATGCAGCAGATGCGGAGCGATATGGTGGGAGCAGGATAACCGGTTCCTTCATTTCAGATACTGTCCACACTGCAGAGCCAGGATCGTCGCGGTCAAATGAAGATCCGGACGGCTTTCTTATAGCCGTCCGGATCTTTGCACTTCACTGCAGCCACTTGCTGAGCAGAACCATGATGCCAAAGACGTATATGACTATTGCTAGCTCCCGGTACCTGCTGGGTTCAGGCATCTTGCTCTTCAGCAGCAGCTCTCCGAGCATGGAACACGTCATGCCGACAATAATGACAGCCAGAATCGTGGCGATGACTTGGCAGATCTTGGCGGCACCCACTTCATTGCTCCTGTTCTAGGCTATGCTCCTCGCCAAGCTTCTTTCCGCATCTGCCACAGAAGCCGTCCTTTGCGCTGCAGATCGATCCGCAATCTGGGCACCGGATCAGATGTTTGGTGGAGAGCATGATTCGCTGCACAAGCTTGCCCGCAAGATAGGCAAGCTTCGGTAGTATGAAGCGTCCAAAGAGAAGCAGGAAGATGATGAGAGTGATTATGCCGTCCAGGCTATCCATGTTCCCTCCTGAAGCTAACGGATTCCTAGGTCTGTGTTTTTTGTTTGTGCTGACTACAGCGAGTTTCGCATCATGCAGCTGCCAGTGCCATTCCAAAGACAACAACCTTGAAAATGAGTGCAACGCCTTCCGTCAGAAGGAACAGCATGATTGCGGTGCGGACATAGGCACGCCTCTTTCTCAGATCCTTGTCAGCGCTGTCGCGGTCGAAATAGACGCCGAATTTCTCGAATGACTCGACCATGCTGCAATGCTCTTTTGCCATGATTGCCCTTGCAAGCGCCAGGAGAGCCAATCCACCGGTGAGTGCGATTCCTGATGCGTAGCAAGTGAGGATGAGGGCCAGAACGGACATGTCAATCATCCTTCCTTCCTGCCGTCTGCTTCGCGGCAGAGGCTTCAAGAAATGCAAGGAACTCATCCTTATAGACATAGAGCTGCTTTCCAGTCTTCCAGCAGCATCCAGATTCCTTCATCACAGCTCTTGCGACGGCCGGATTGACATTCCAGAGGAAGCTGACATCCTTGGCCCGCAGAATCTTTCTGTCTCCGATGCTATGAAGAGAACCATCTGATATCGGTATGACTGGCTTGAGCCATTCTGCGTAATCTCGCATTGCGTACTCCTGTCACTCTGATTTGCTGCTGATGCTGTCATGTGAGATCTTTAGAGCAAGGTCTTTCGTCATTACCAGGACACTGCATCTGCACCCGTCATCGGAGAAGGAGGCCTCTAGCGCCTCGACAGGATTGCCGTCCTTGTCATGGCCAACCGAATTGCAATCAATGACGACATACTGCTGCCGAGCTCCTTCTTCTGCCTCGAAGCTCAGCTGCTTCATTGCAGAAGAGCTGGAGTCGAATATCCAGGCTTCATAGCCATAGTCGCCAGACGGTCGTGCTTTCGGCTCCACCTTCTCTACAATGCTCGCTTCAGCTGGCTGAGGATTGGCCATGTTCGGATTGATGCCAAAGTTGTTGATGAATCCAAGTGCAGCGACAAAGGTTGGAAGAACGGCCAGAAGAAAGCCCAGCGACATGCGCTGAAGAGCTGGTTCATTCTCATTCCCGTCTACGTATGTGATTGCCACGACAAGCACTGCCAGAAGAATTAGCAGCCATGAGCAGATGACGATATCCTTTTGAAGATCTGCGGCATAGCCTCTGAAGGCTGATATTGCTGCTTCCATCGCAGCATCATTAAGAATTGCGTCACCTTGCATGATGTCCCCTTCCTATGAGATGGCAGGAACCTCTGTCCCCGCTGATATAGATATTATAGCATATAAAGCATAAATATCCGCAGCAAAGTTCGTAATCAGCAGGATCATGCTTCGTCTGTGATTCGAGCGCCGCAATGCGGACAGTAGCGCCACATATGCTTGGCGGGTACCGAGCAGTCATCGGTGTGCCGTATGTAGCGCTCGAATGCGTAGTCATATCCGCATGCCGTGCATCGGCAACTCTTGAATCCGGCGTATTGCTTCTTATATGGCACCATCTCGCACGTCGGATCGATGAGGTCAGCGATGTATTCCATTACGGTCTGGTAGTTGTCGCCGACATGGAGCGCCTTGCAGAGCGCCGTCCAGCAGTCCGAGTCCATGACTCCGAAGCTGAAGCTTCCAGGATAGAACCGTTCCTTGGCCTTTTCCCTCAGCTCTGCCGCAACATCGACACGTTCCTCGCTACCGTCCATCTGCGCTCTCCTTCGGCCTGATATCTGCAAATTTCATCCATATGAGGATGGCCTTGCCGCAATCCTTGATTGCGTTTGTTGGCAGATCGAGCTCTCTGCATTCGTCTTCAGCCTCGTCCAGATGAGCGAAGAGAAAAGAATCGAGTTCAGTCTCAATCATGTAGACGGTTCCGACGCATGCGCCGGTGACCTCGAGAGCGTAATCATCATCGTAGCCATGGTCATATCCTCCAAGTACGTATACCGGAAGATCGGGATTGGCGAGGATGAGCTGTGCAGCCTCGCCAGCGTTCAGCGCTGTGTCTTTGCTCGTCACTCTTTATGACCTCCTCGGGATGTGGCGAAGGGTTCTGCCGTCTATCCATTTGTCGCTGCCTCCATTGCGGTGCTTCACATACTTCACGAACGGCTCTCTGTCCACAACGTATGTATGCTGCATCCGCTTCATTTCGCAGCCAGATTTTCTCATCTCGCGGAGGGCAATCTGCCTGCTGACCCCAAGCAGATCGCTGACCTCTGCTGTCGTCAGCACGTCCTTGCTGTCATACCGGCTGAGGTCGTATTCCCTGATGTCCTCAAGCGCATATGAATCTTCTGGCAGCTCTGCCTCATCGGGCACGAAGGCGACCCTGTATCCCAAGGCCGACATATAGCGCTCTGCAGTCTTGAGGCTCATCGAGCACTCCAGCGAACGCAGAATGGCCGACTTGCTCTGTGGTTGCATGCCAAGGCTGGCAGTCAGCGCATCGGGCGTCATGCCCTTCTGCAGCATTATCGATTCAATTGCATTCTTGCAGCTTACAGTCTTCATGGCTATCTTCTCCAGTCCGTAGATTGCAGAATTAATCTCCCTCGCAGTCGGGCCAAGCAACAACAAGGGCGCGGCATCTTTGCCAGAATCGCTTTCTGAGGTCTTCTGACAGGTCGTTCATGCTCCAGACCGGTTCCATCTCAGGTTCGCAGCAGTCATCTTCTGAGGCTTCTCCTGGCTTCCAGACTGTAGCCATGTGGTAGACAATGCGACCAGGGTCGGCAGCAATCTCGATGAGTTCGGCAGGCCCGATCTCTCCAAGCCTCCTAACAGCCTCTGTCTTTGCCTCCTCAAGAGTTCTGCACCAGTAGGCCTCGCTGTCGTATCGGTCTGTGCTTTCCTTCCATACATCGCCATCGACGTACTTGATTACGATCTCATCGATGGTTGTCAGATATTTTTCTTCGCTGCTGCCCATGTTCCTGTCTGCCAATCATTCAGAGGGGATATCTTCGATGTCGTAGATATCATCGGCGAGGTACTCGCCAGGAGAGGCAAATTTCTCGCAGACATCATCGAAGTCAGTATTCAAGAAGAGCTCCAGGTCGTCGATATGTTTGACAGCGGCTTCGAGCATGCTTCGGGTGATAGGTCCGCTGGTCACAGCATACGCGAATCTCACAAGCTCGCCGATGTTCTCGCTGCTTACACAGGTGATTCCATATGCAAGGTGATAAAGATCGTCTATGCACGATCTGATCCATCTGGACTGCCGTCTTGTTACAAATGGTTCTGACTGGCTTTCGCTCATCGGGAGACCTTTCTGTGTGTCTTTGCAGGAATCCTCTGTCCCTGCTGCTGGCAATATTATAGCATATAAAGCATAAGGAGCCACGACAATATTCGAAAACAATTTCATTCTGCTTCATTTCTGCTGGTATCTTCGTTTGGTTCTCAATATATTTTCATTCGTTTCTGAATATAAATGTTTATATGCTATAATATAAGACAGGCGGAGGCAAAGGGCTCTCCGACCAGCTTCCAGAGAAGGGACAGCCAATGCCGCATGATTACAGGGTCATCATCACGGATTCAAAGGAAAACCAGTGGGAGACGTGTGCATGCAATATCGAGAGCATCGAGAAGCTTGCAGACATCCTCTCTCACGAGCTTGACCAGCCAGGCGAATATGCCGATGCAATCGACTATGAGGACGAGGACGAGGAGACCGAATATACCATCTACTACGACGGATCCTGTGACGTGCGCCATGTGCAGAATGATGCCGGCTACTACAGCGAGCCTGTACAGGTCGTTCCTCCCCGTCCGCTCGATATCCACATCTACTGCTACCCTGCAGGCTTCCATAAAGTGCACAACCGCAATCGCACAGAAAAGGACTTCGACACCTCTGTCGAAGAGTATGTCGATGACGATTTCGACTATGAGCTTGTCTCAGATGATCTTGATGACGCCAAGGCCATGGCACGAGAGTTCTTTGCGCAGCATCCGCGGCCGGCGGATCCGGACAGAGGGGATTTCTGGCAGCTTATCGCCTATGACGAGAACGATCCGCATGCCAGACGGGACGACCGCAGGCTGTTCGAGATGGATAATTACTTCGATGTGGCAAATGCTCGTGAAGAGAGCTAGTAAAATGTAGCTGACGGCCTCCCGCGTCTGGAAGCCCGGGCAGCGCCGTTGGTTTTGGAAGTCAGGTCATCGTCTCAGCGGCGATGGCCTTTCTTTTTGCGCCTAGAGCTCTGAAGTCATGCAGCGTGGCGTGAGCTGTATCCACATCTCTTTTCGCATAAAGGATGTTCCCCTCGCATCTGAGCAGCTTCCGGCAGAATGCCTGCTATGGTGCTCCTAGGATGAATACTCAAGCTTTGGAGGCTCCAATGCTTTCGCTCAAGTGCAATGACGTAATCGGCAATCCGATTGAGCTCTATTTCGCAAAGGAAAAGTACGCCGAGGGCAATGGGACAGCGTTCCTCACCATCGATCCTGTAGATATGCTCGATGGCGACAATGGCATCTATACCGTCCTGAGCACGAATCTGCCGGACAATCCCATTGCAGCCAAATGGTGCAAAGAGCCAGGACATTTTGTCCTTGATGCAAACAACAATTCCAGGGAGCTTGTGGACCAGCTTGTAGGATCGGGCATTGTCAGCCTTGAAGGGCAATCGGTCGCTTCCGGATTCTGCACGTACCCCCTCGCTTCCATACCAGAAAGCATGCTCAATGAGATTCCGGATTACAGCAGGATCTACCCTGAGCTTGCCAAAGCCGGTGTCCTCGACAAGGTTGCTGAAACTCTTGAAGATTGGGATGAACCCTGCTCTGCAATGGCATTCGAAGAGAAAGACAGCTCCGTGAACGTCTACTATCTTTCTGGAACGAATACCGTCCGCTGGGCGCGAAACTACCCAATGGACGAAACGGAAAAGGCAGCAGATGCTTTTGCAGCGCTTGCGCTTGAAGGTGCCGATCCGGAAAGAGATGGATGGCCGGAGGGCATCCCGGTTGGTTCCGGTGATGCACAGGACCGATTTGCCCTGGATGATGCAGATTGGCTCGAGCATTGTGTTGCCTGCAGCTCAAGGATTGGCAAGGCAGAGGATATGATCTGCGATGGTCCTTTCAATGATGCAGGCAAGGCCTTTGAGGTTGCCTTCACGAGCAAGTACAAGGGCATGGAGGCTCATGATTTCGATGAGAAAGATATCGGAAGGGATTCCATTGATATCAGAGAGCCTGAAGAGAGATAGCGGCATGAAAAAGGGAGGGCGGTCTACCTGCAGGCCGCCCTCCTGTCACCACTTGTGCAGGCCTGTTCTAGAAGACCTCTGCAAACAGACTTTCTGCCAGATGCCGCACTCTTGGATCTCTGATGCTGCTGAAGTCGCCGTCTTCGGCAGCATCTACGATGTACTGGCTGAAGTAGCTTCTGAAATCGCCCGTGTACCAGCCGCTTGATGCAATGCATTCCTCATCCTCGATGTCGGCGAAGATCTTTGAGATTTCCTCACCGTTGTTTGGCTCCCACTTATTGGCTATCGGATCGATGCTTCGCTCGGTCAGCGCACCAAAATCCAGGCCGCATTCTTCGCAGCTGGTCCAGCCGCTCGTAGGATCGGTGCCGGCGAAGTCGTAGACGCCTGCCCACCTCAGTCCTTCATCGCCCTCCCACGTGATAGCAAGCCCATTCTTGCCGTAGGTATAGATTCTAGTTTCGGACATGTCTGGCCGCCCTTTCGGTCGATTGCGGGGAACCTCCTGCCCCCGCTACTTGTAATATTATAGCATATAAATACTTATATTGGAATGAGATTGGAAAAGAAATCAGCTTTCAATCGATATGCCAGCGGAAACGCATTTGAATCGGACAGACATCCAATATTCCCGTTAATGCTGATGATTTATATGCTATAATATATCCAGCGGCAGGGGCAGAAGGCGCAGAAGGCACCTGCAAGAAGCTCGAAGACGGAGCATGAAATATGAGTCATCGCTTTCCAGTATCTCTCGCAACAAAGACCTACAGGATGCTTCTCGATGCCAATCCGGAAATCAGGCTGGAGGAGCTGACTGGCGATTGGTGGGCAGACCTGAGATCTCCCAGCTACCAGAGGTGCGTAAGATCATACATTCCCGAGTTCTCCGGAAAGACTAGGGATATGAAGGCCTATGCCACGGCAGCCACGAACTACCTTGCAGGGGTGGTTGAATACCCTACTCCAGACGATCTTGGCTTCATCAAGCGGTGGTCGATGTGCAGGCAGGTCTATCGCTTCAGCGATGAGCTTGCCGATGCCCTTGCCTCAAGCAGGATGGATTCGGTACCAGCTTCCGCCCTCAAGAGGCTTCCATACCCGATTGTCTACGTCGATGCAAAGCTTGGCAGGTATAGGGGCTTTGTAGCCTACATCGAAGAGGGTTACGAGAACATGCGGATTAGCTTCATCGACAATGATATGAGGAGATTCCCATATTTCGTGTCCCTGAAGGATGGATACACGATCGAGGATGCGCAGAAGGACTTCCAGAAAGAGAGCGATATGTCTGCATCCGTCGGGATCCATGTAGAGAACGATGCGGAGAAATCGGCGGCGATGGTCTTCTCCGCCATGCCCTTTCTGCTCTATATTCTGAGCGATAACGCAGAAGACCAGGTTGTTTCCAAGCCATCCCAGGTCCAGCGAATCGGAAAGCAGGACATGAAGCGGAATTCTGAGACCGTGCATGAGATGGGGGCACGCCTGGGCCGTGCAATCGGCGAGGCCAGAAGGAGGCAGCGGGCGGATGCCGCTTCCTCGGGAACAGAAAGGAAGATGCCTCCTCACATCCGTGCCGCACATTTCACGCACTACTGGATCGGGCCGCGGAAGGGCAGGACGGACGGAAAGCCAGGAGATGCCTGCATCGTCCACTGGATCCCACCGCTGGCAATAAATGGAGGCGGTGGAGACGAAGTGATCCACCCTGCAGAGTGACTGCCAGCCTGCGCCCCCAGGCCCTTGTCGGAGCCTGGGGGCGCAGGCTTCTGGACGGCCGGATGACGGCGGGTTTCCAACAAAGGCGCTGCGCCGGGGCTATATAGGAGCCCCTATCCTCGCACCTTTATCGAAAACCCGCCGCAATCTTGATTCCGGATAGGGCTTCGCTACCTTCTATTCGTCAAGCAGTACCTCGGCAGCATGCTTGGCTGCAGTGCCTGCACTGCAGCCAGTCCAGAACCAATCGATTTTCAATTGAAACCGCTTGGTTTCCGAATCAAATTCAATTGCTTCCCGGTTGCTTTCTGATGGCAAAGGCAGCCTGAATCGCGTTGGGCGAGATCTGCCTGCATACCGATCTGTACCGGGTGACAGCGGGTTTCCAACAGGGCGCTGCGCCGGGGCTATATGGGAAGCCCCTATCCTCGCGCCCTATCGAAAACCCGCTGCCATATTGGTTTTCGGCTTCCTTTGCCGAAGCCAACCGGAAGGCATCCTTGTGGCCTTTATGCAACTTCTAGCTCGCCCAAAGTCAGTGAAGAGGAGAGGGCCGGCCATTGCTCTCTGTGCTGGGATTCAGCTTGGACGGGCAGGTTTGGTGGACGCCGGCAGCAGCCTGCATCCGGCGTCCACCCTCCCTTACCAGACAAGCGCTCCATAGAGTACCAGCAGCAGGACGGAAGGCACGAAGAGCCAGTCGTTCTGATGCACCAAGGCAATCTGGCGCAGGATGTCTGTATCAGGCATTTAGCGGACCTCCTCTCTCAAGACGCTGCGCTCTCCAACAGGGCAGCAGCTGCATTCGATATTCTCGAGCCTTCCCCAGTCCGGCTGCAGGAACCCCTGTCCCCGCTTGACAGAAACATTATAGCATATAAATACTTATATTGGAATGTAATTTGAAAATAGATTTCCTTGCAATTGATTAACCAGCAAAAACGAATTTGAATCAGACAGATTTCCAATATTCCCGCAGAGACTAATGATTTATATGCTATAATAAAGCCAGCAAGCGGGGGACAGGAGGTTCCCCGCAACCGACCGAAAGGGTGGTCAGGATGGATGAATCCAAGAACGCTGCTGGCATGAGTGCGGAAGACGCAGAGCTTCATCAGCAGGGCGTGCGCATTGCGAAATCGTACTTCCGCTACCGTGGAGCTGAGATTCTTTCTGCGGAAGCAGACAATGCCGACGCACCGGATATCTGCTGCACGGTTGATGAGGGAACTGTTCTCGCCGATGTTGTAGCTGTCACGAACATCGATGAAGAAGAGGAGGTGCCAGAACTTTCGGTCAAGAAAGACGACTTCTGGCGCTGCCGCAGGAGGGCATTCCTTTGGCTGGCTGAGCACCGTGTGTCTTCAGTGCGCTACGACCTGATATCGGTCGGCATCTTCGGGCAGCATCATGCTCGCATCAGGCATCTCGCCGGTGTCTTCTTCTGGTCGGATGAGCCAGACCAGCTTTCCTTCTATCCTGAAGACAGGGACTGACGGACAAGCAGGGCGGTGCCGCCTGGCAAGCATGCACTGTCAGGCGGCACTCTAAGCCTTCTATGAGTAGATCGAGCCGATAGATACAAGGATGACGAAGAGCGGCACGTAGAGCCACTCATGACGCTGCAGGAATGCATCGAGCTCATCTATGGCGTATGCCATCAGGTCGAGCACCCAATAGAAGGCGTCCAATACAAGGTCTTTCATTGCTGCCCCTTTCTCAGGCCGGTTTCGGGAACCCCTGTCCCCGCTGACAATGACATTATAGCATATAAATATTTATATTGGAATGTGCTCTGAAAATAGATTGATTTGCAGTTGAATTGCCAGCAGAAATAAACAGGATTCAGACGAGTTTCCAATATTTCCGCTGTAACTAATGAATTATATGCTATAATCATGCCAGTAAAGGGGGACAGGAGGTTCCCCACGAAGACACATGGAGGTCACCATGGGAAGGTTCGTGCTTGACCCGGAAGACGCATGCTATCCAGATATCATTTTGGAAGGCTACAGGACCATCGCCAGGGGTTCTGCTTGCACCGCAGCGCCACGCATCTATGGTATAGGAGATGCATCAGCGCTGTTGGGCCCCTGTGTCACGATTATCGGCGCGAGGAATGCGACCCCCTACGGCCTTGAGGTGGCTTACAAGGCTGGAAAGTTGGCAGCGGAATCAGGTGTCTGCGTTGTTTCAGGAGGAGCAGCAGGCTGTGATGCAGAGGCAAGCAGGGGAGCGCTTGATGCAGGGGGCCGTACAGTCATCGTCTCCGGCTGCGGGGCAGATTGTGTATATCCCAGCTCATCGGATGACATCTTCGCAGCGGCTCGCAAAGGCGAGGGCTGTGTCATCTCGATGGAAGACTGGGGCACAGCACCTAGAAGATACACATTCTCGAAGCGTAATGTCCTGCTCGCTGCAATCTCGAAGGATGTCTTGGTCTGCGAAGCGCCCCTGCGTTCCGGAACGGTGGGAATAGCAGAAATGGCAATGGAGATGGAGAGAGCTGTGTATGCAGTTCCTGGATCGATCTTCTCGCCAGCTTCTCAAGGAACGAATTTCCTGATTCAGGGCGGCTGCAAGATGATTGTTGACGAATCTGGATTGGAATTGATGTTAGGCAACGCCGGCATTCCAAAGGTTTTGTTCTAAATCTGCTGCAGCCCCTAGGTCCCGGTCGGATCTAGGGGCTGTTTTCTTGGAATCAATTTTGCGGCGAGTTTCCAACAGGGCGCTGCGCCGGGGCTTAATGGGGAGCCCCTATCCTCGCGCCCTATCGAAAACTCGCCGCCATCTTGTTGTCGAAAACAGGTTGATGACTCTGAGCCGTCAGCAATATAGCCGAGGTTTTCAATGCTGCCGAGGATAGGAGCTTTACATCCAGCTCCGGCGCAGGCAGTGTTGGAAACCTCGGATTTGCCCTCAATAACGGTGCTGAATACTCTGCGTCTCGATTGCTTCACGCTTCCCATTGAAGACAGCCTAGGGCTTTCCGCCTATATCTCGAAAGCATCGCAGAACCGTAACTGAAGCACTGCTTTCGTACAGGTCTGACAAAGAATCAGGGAACCGTCTTCCTATCGCTGGCTGCAATAAAGGGGCCGCTGTTTTCAATACGGTCCAGATTTCTCTCATTGCCACATCAAAAGAGCCTAGATCCAACAAGCTAGAGTATCTGTTGTCTTACTTGCTTTTGGTTCCATTCGCAAGACTCGCATTGGAAGCATAAATGTCGGACATTTCTGCTTCCAATGCACGACATCGCTCCCGCTCGTCTACTTGCCAGCGCCTGCTGGAGGGGAATCGGCGTAGCCGATTGAGTTTCGACAAAGTTTCGTGTGGCAATGTTTCTTGGTCTTCCATCGATCCGATAGCAGAGGTTTTCACTCTCCACAATCGACTTCAAGTTTGGCTGCTTTTCGAATCTGAGCGTCCGGCACACGGCGAAATGCCAAACTTATAGTTAATAAAGACGATGGCTTTAGGAGGATGCAATGATCCAGATTGGCGGACACGATATAGAAGTCTATGTCTTCGACACTGAGACTACAGGACTTGGAACAGACGACGAGATCATCTCGATCGGCGTCTGTGATGAGAACGGGTCTCCTTTTCTGAACACTCTCATCAGACCACTGATGCATGACAGCTGGCCGGATGCAGAGCGTATCAACCACATCAGGCCAGAGATGGTCTCCGTTGCACCGACCTTCACTGACGCCCTAAAGATCATCCATGAGAGCGAGCTTATCGGCAGCAGCGCCGATTACGTATGCCTCGTCGGTTACAACGTCGATTTCGATGTCCGCATGGCGCTTCAGTCCTCGAGCCTGCTTATACAGAGCGGATTCACCTATCCTGGCGACAATATCCCTCTCTCGATCCGCCATCAGTTCAAGAATGCAGTGTATGCTTACGCAACGCTTCTGACGGACAAGCCGCTCATCATCGTCGATGCCATGGGTCCAGCCTGTGCCAAGATGGGTGTCTGGGATGATGTGCGCAATGTCTGGAAGAGGCAGAAGCTAGTGACTGTCACAGATACCATCGGCTATAGCTGGGGTACCGATACGGTCCATAATTCGCTTTCTGATGCACGCGCCACAGCCGCTGTCTTCCGCTGGATATGCGAAGGCAATAAGGAGCTTCGCTTCCTGAGCTGTGATTCTGAACCTTGCATTGGTGCCTGACATGCAGCGCAATATCCGGCTATCGTTCAGGGTCTCCTTCTCCGAAAAGAGGGCTCTTGAAAAAGCGGCAAATGCCGCCGGCCTTTCTCTGTCAACCTATATCCGTGACAGGCTCTTCAATGGGCAGCGCCCCGTTTCAGTACCAAAGAACGGACCTTCGGAAGTCCGCAGGATATATATGTCAGATGAAGACTGGGACGCTCTCAAATACAATGCATCGACCGCGGGCTTCACGGCAAGCAGCTATATCCGTGACTGCTGCATCGGGCAGGATCCAAAATATGATGGGCGGCTTCCTACCGCAGTCCTTCCCACTAGAGACGACATGGCAAGCTTCAAGGACTGTATGACAGAGCTCCGGCGGCAAGGAATCAATTGGAATGAGGTCGCCAGGCAGATCAATTCATCCAAAAACAAGGATGATGAGCTGAGGCTGCTATGCGAACATCTGAAAGCTCTCACAAGGCAGTCGAAGGAGATTCACGACAGGCTTGAGAACATATTTTTGGCAGAGAAAGGAAAGTGACCATGTACCGAAACAAGCCGAAACTGGGAAGGTTCTACCACATTCCAACCCTCGAGGAGTTTACCCAAGCTTCCTACAAGGACGCTGCTGAGGGCGATCGCAAGTACCTTGAGGGATATCGGGCAGCGATGCGAGATGCCGAAGTCTTCGACAATGACATGGCTTTCGAGTATGAGACGGCACGGACAGAAGGCATTCTCATGCAGAGCATAGAAGCGCAGAGAAGGGGAGAATGAATTTGCTCCTCTTCACAATTGGCGACTGGACTCTCCGATATCCAGCAAAGCCAAGGAGATGGGGCGCATTTAGCGTATAAGATTGGTGATGTGGATGCATACCGGCATCCGCTTGGTCTGGCTTCGTAAGGATTGGTGAATCGGATGGTTATGAAGAAGAATGGCGAGAAGAAGGCCGCTGGAAAGAAGAAGTCTCTTTTTTCGAAGGAGATCCATGCGACGCTTGGAAAGATTGTCGTAGGCGGCGTGATTGTAGCTGTTGCAGCTGCCGGCATCACAGCTATCGCAACGCGAGGCAGCAGCGTGTCTGGCAATGCCATCGGCAAGTATGAGCTTTCCGATGCGGACCTTTCAACGATCGTCGCACGCTATACATATGATGGCAAGACACACGATGTGACCGCAAACGAAGTGCTTGTCGCAAATGGCGGAGCTGTTGCCAATACAGATGGCAGCTATTCGCTGCCATCTGCAGAGGAAATTGTCGCCTACATACGTCAGCAGATACTTTCGTCGGAGCTCGACAAGAAGGGCATTTCGGTATCTGATGACGAGACAGATGCCTACGCCACAGAAGCCTTTGGCTCCTCTGACTATGCGTCTCTCGCCTCGGGCTACAACGTCACCGAGGATTTCCTCCGCAGCTACATGAAGACCCAGGCAAGGGTACAGAAGGCCTATCAGCAGATTTCCGGCACGTCGGATCAGACAGCACCCGATATGCCGACGCTCCAGGACGGCGATGACGAGTCTACCGTCAGGCCGGAATATGCAGCCTATATCATCGCACTTGCCGGAGATGAATGGGATTCGACATCTGGAACCTGGAAGAGTTCTGATGGTGAATATGCTTCTGCTCTCGCTAGCTATGATGTGACTTCCGACGGTGCATCATATCAAGCGGCGAAGGCAGCCTACGATGTGGCCTACCAGGATTACGTGAATGCAGTCTCCTCTGGACAGTCCAAGTGGACAGATTTCACAAACAGCATCTATGCAAACACTTCCTTTGCTGTCTACTGCATCAATTCGTAGAGTTGGGGCGAGAGCGATGAAGGTTGTGGAGAGTCCCTTCCTGCAGCAGGGCGACTACGCAAAGATCTGCAACCGCTGCTGCAGAAGCTGCAAGCAGGCGGCATGTGTAGCTGTCATATCCTGTCCGGCATATATCCGCCTTCCGAAACAGGAGAAGATTCCAGCGCTAGCTGTCAAATGAGAGAGAAGAAAGAAAGGGCGGACAGATGTGTCTGCCCTTTCTTATATGCATGCTTGGAGATATCTGGATGGGATACCTTGAGCCGCGAAGCAGTCATGGATCCACTTATAACGTGGTAAACTACTGCCTGCATGGTCGCAAAGACGAGCAATCGCATGAGCGGGCAATAGCCATTGATGCACACTGCATACCTGAAGAGGATATAGAGAATGGCTCCGCATGGCAGTCGTTCGATCAGATGACAAAAAAATATGGCAACGACCTTCCTCATAAAGGGAAGAAAGCTGTCACCTATTATCACTATGTCATTGCTCCTGACCCCAAAGACTTTGAAGGCAGAGACAGGGAGGAGATGCTGTCCAAGGTCCAGCAGTGTGCACGGTCTTGGGCAGAACGCTGTGCGCCAAACCAGCAATGGCTCATTGTCTATCACAATGACAGCAGATGCGGGAATATCCATGCGCATCTTATAGTAGGTAATACCAATGTCTACACAGGTGCCAGGTGCCATGTTTCCAAGGAGGATCAGTTAGAACAGAGACGTGTCCTTGATGAAGAGTCTAGACGAGCAGGGCTATCGGCCCTTGGAGACCGTCTGGTCGTCAATGACGCCGACGAGGCCCTGGAGGAACGCAATGCCCAGCGCCGCGAGCGTGGCGAGCGCGAGGTGCCGAAGACCGTCTCTACACGTCAGACCACGCAGAAAGAGGTCATGACGAAGGCCGAGAGGTACATGAGGGATGGACAGAGCTGGAAGGCCCGGCTCAGGCAGATCGTGGATGAATGCGCCTGGGAGAGCGATTCCTTCGCCGGTTTTCAGCGCCTCCTGCGGTTCTATGGCTGCACGGCGACTGTGACGCGCTCGGGCCAGATTACCTATACCATCGGCGACCGCCGCTGCTCGGCCAAGAAGCTCGGGCTCATGTACCAGACCGACTTTTTGGCATCGCAGTTCATGGATCTCAGATTCACGAAGGCTGGATGGGCGGCCGAGCGTGGACATTGGAGGCAGATGCGCGATGCCGGCCTGCGCGTGCCGAAGGTCTCGGACGAGGATCTGGAAGGGCTCTTCCCCAAGATGGATGCTCTCGGCGTCTACAACGACCGGAGCGCTGCCGCGTGCGTCGCACAGTGCCGCGAGAAGGCCAGAGAGGCCATGGATCAGCGCGAGGCGCTGGAAAGGAACCTCGCAACGCTCAGCAAGGATCTGGATGATGCACACCTGGTCGCATCGATGAGGGGAGGCGTCGAGAAGGGGCGTGTCGCCGGCAGGATCCACCTTGACCAGGTGCCCTACGGCGAGGAGGCCGTCCGGAATTACGAAGCTGCCAGGAAGCGTCTGCAGCGCCGCTGCTACACGACCGACGCCAGCTCGCTCGAGCAGCGCTATGCAGATACCTTGTCAGCGCTCGCTGACGCAAAGGCGCAGGAGGCGAGGCTCACGCAGGCACTCAAGGATTCGCTCGAAGTGCAGCGAGTCCTCAAGGGGATGGGTGCCGCCCTGGACAAGGCCCAGGAGAACGAGAAGCTGCGCTATGGGTCGCGCCTTGCCGACCAGCGCCGGGCAGAGAGCCGCGCACGATACAGCAAGGAAGCGGGGCACGTGCCCGCCCGGATCGTCTTCATCCGTGCCAATGGTACCCGCTCGGATTCCGGTCAGGTCTCAAGCATGCAATGGCAGGATCCGGACAGGGCGGCGAAGGCATCCCTTGCTGCCTCTGTGGCCCAGAAGCCGAGGGGACCGATCGAGATACCGGTCCTCAAGACCCCTTCCGACCTTCTCCAGGACGCCGGAAGCGTTAGCACGCCGACAGCTCCGACGCCGATTGTTCAACCCGGCATCCAGGCCCCAGCACAGAAGCCATTGCCCGCACAGCCGGTACGCCCGGCTCCATTGCCGCACGTACCGGCAGCGCCTTCCGTCGGCACTTCTGCAGCAGCTCCCTCCCGAGGCCTCGACCGCCTCGCGGCCACAGCTGCCCCGCAGGAGCCCGCGCAGATGCCGCAGCAGACACAGGAGCAGCCTGCTCCTATCGAGCCCAAATCGGAGGACCGTTCATGAATATCAAAGCTAGATGGAAGTCTGGATCTATCTCTGTATGGGACACAACGTTTCTTACATCTGGCAACGGCGAAGATATTGCCGCAGGAGAAGAGTTCCTTGATATCTCGGAACCCGAGAGGATTGGCATCATACTCATGCGCCGATATTTCTCTTTCGCCAAGAAAGATATCAAGCGTTTCTGCGAAGACGATGAGGCGGAGCAGAAAGTCCTTGTCACCCCGGAAGAGATCGATGGTCTGCTGCTGCTCCAGGTCGATGGCGAGGTTGCCCTTGAGAGGGTCGTATATGACGATGAGGGCAACCCGCAGCTGTCCATGGAAGGGATCATCGTCAACATGCTGATTCCGCCACGTATGGTCTCAGAGATGGGTGATTCAGTCGCAGACACCGGTGCTGACGCTATAGGCGATGCTGATTTCGAGCCCGAAGATAGCGAATGATGGTCTTCAAATAAGAGATTGGAATTTGATATGGAAAAAGAATGGCGTAATTGCGCTCTTACTCTAGATAAGGATTCCATGCAGGTGTACAAAGGGCTTGTAGGCGATTTATCTGCGTTGAGAGGCAAGTCACCTTCATATACAACTCTTGATTGTGTACTCAGCAAAGTGTCTGGGCAACAGAAGAGCAGGGAGCTTGTAACAACAGTCTATCAAGCTGAACAACCAAACTGCTTGAAAGCATATGACGTATTCTTTACGGACCTATGGTTGACTGGTAGCGGTGGATTCATTGCGGACAGTGGTGTTGACAGGATTGTTTACAGCTTTCTGCAGTATTCCATCAAGTTCGAGCTGCAAATGAAACTGCAAGACATCCGTGCATACCACTTATGCGAGCAGTGGAGTTCCATTGCAAGAGTACTCAAGCACCCGATGGCAGATGAAGCAGATGCAACAAAAGTGCTGGAAGAAGAAGCGTCTCTCCTTGGAAGATCTTTGTACACTAACGATGGCAATAACTCTGAAGTCAGCGCCAGCATGTACATCGCTTTTATCTCTCAGTGTTGGAGACATCTAAAGGACTGTGAATCAGCCTATGCAGTGCTTGCAGATATAGCCAAGTTGAGTCATGTTTCTAGTGAAACAGCCGAAGAGAAAGCGGCGACACGTATATCTCTTTTGAAACTCATGGATAGATATTACCTTGGGTACTTCTTCAGTGAATCTGACTAGAACATGGGAGGAGCCATCTGTGTTGGATGATGGCTCCTCCCATGCAAACTAACGAAACCGCTTTGCAGACCCTTGCATATCCATGTCTTCTGGGTATCGGAACTCGATATTGTATCCCTGCTTCACCAGCTCTTGGGCAACTGCACGTGAGGTTGCATTTGCCACATTGACGGGTTTCCGATCTGCATGGTATGCGTTGTAATCCCTCTGTGTGCGGTAATAGACTACCGGTATGACCTCTGTTTCACGCTGCTCTTCGTCTAGCTTGGATGCGGCGTCTACAGCCTCATCCACGGCGTCGTTTTGCTCTTCTATATATCTGTCCAAGATTGCCCAGGCGTCTTCTGGTGCCTCATAGTAATACTCCATACTTGGGTTCGGATTTTCCCAGCGCTTTACAGACTTGAGGAGGACATCCATCTCATAAGCAAGATCCTGCTGCGAAAGTCCTACAAGCTCCCTGCATGCCCTGAAATTTGCCTTCGTGTGGTCAAGCATCTCTGCACCTTTCTGCTGCCATTTCAACCCCAGATTATGTGCTCCAATAAAGCATGCGGGTTCCATGCAGCTTTCCGGCAACCCTTTGCCGCCGGCTTCAGCCATTATACCTCTCGTCCTGGCTTTTCTCATTTTATCCTCTGTCGTCTATTATTGTGGCTTCTTTACGTCGCGATTCTTCACGCTGCTTTTCGATTATTGTTCTCAGAATATATAATTTATAAACACGCAAATACATCGGAAGGATACGTCTATGGCAATGCGTCGTCCATATCTCGTTCTGGGCCTCGATCCTGGCATTGCAAGCTGCGGCTTCTGCCTGCTCGACTTGACCAATCACAAAATCCTGCTCATGGGTGTGCGTCTGTTTAGCGTGCCGAAGAACAGGTCGGGCGTCAGCCTTGCTGCCGAGCGACGTGCCGCTCGCAGCACTAGAAGAAATAACCATCGGACAAAGAGCCGCCTTAAGAGGTGTCTCAGCATTCTCAAGGCAGCTGGACTGGTTCCAGAAGACGCAGATAGGGGATGGCTGCAGGCCCGCAAGAAAGACAAGCCTGTCATTAAGCTTCGTGCTGTAGGTCTTGTCAGGATTCTCAGCGATCGTGAGCTGGCCCAGGCCCTCTACTCGCTCTGCGAGCACCGTGGCTATATACCTCATGGCGAGGGCAAAGAAGGTGCAGCTGATGATGCTGACGGAAAGAAAGTCCTCAGCGCCATAAAGAAGAATATGGAAGATATGGACAAAGGGGGATATCGCACGGTCGGGGAGATGCTCTACACGCAAGGCAGATCCCGCAACCGTGGCGGCAACTATGACCGTTGCGTTTATAACTCGCAGATTCAAGAGGAGGTCAGTTCAATCTTCGCGGCACAGCGATCTTTCGGAAATCCGAAGGCCACAGCAGAGCTCGAACAAGAATATATGGAATGCCTGACTTCAGAGAAAAGCTCTTCTGGCCACGACAGAAGGTCATACGAGGCAGTAGGCAGCTGCGTCTATTTTCCAGAGCTGAAGCGAGCTGCAAAGGCTGATATTTCCTCCGAACTCTGTCGTGCCTACGAAAGATTCGGCCATCTGGTCATCGTCCATAAGGATGGTACCGAGCAGACCCTGACCAGCGAGCAGATTAGCCGCTATATCAGCGCTCTCTTTACGCCATCAGCAATCCAGAAGAAGGTGCAAAGAATCACCTGCGCCACCATTCGCAAGGATTTAGACATCAGCGGGGCAAGCGTCTTCAAGGGCGTTTCTCATGAACAGGAGAAGAAGGAAGTCTTCGATCCTAAAGCCTGGCGCTGTCTCAGCAAGTGCTTGGCTGGGGATCACGGAGAGCTGCTAGAACGGATGTGGCAGGATCGCTCCTTGGGTGATGCAGTCTGCGAGGCACTGACATACTCCAGCACCGAAGAAAGCCTCGAAGGCCAGCTCGAGACGCTCGATCTCTCGGAAGATGAGTGCAGAGCCCTCAAGGCAGTTCCGTTCAACAGCAAGATTTTCAAGGGATATGGCACCCGCAGCATCAAGGCTCTCAGCCTCCTTGTTGGAGCCTTCGAGGATCCCGACGTGCGGACACTGGCTGATGCTGAGAAAGCTACGGGGCTTGATATGAAGAGGGCAGAGGACCGCATGCCACGATCAACCAAGCTGCCTCCATATTCCGTCTACGATCCGACCTGCAAGAACCCAGTCGTTCTGAGGGCAATGGGCCAGATGAGGAAGATCGTCAACGCCATCATCAAAGAGCATGGTGTTCCGGATGAGATTCACATCGAGCTTTCCCGAGACCTGAAGATGTCCAAGCGCGAAAAGGATGCCGTGGCAAAGCGGCAGCGGACGAATGAGGCCGCGAACAAGAAGAGGGCTACGCTTGCGGCTGGAATCCTTGGCTGCGAGCCCAGCGAAGTGTCGCATCTCGTCATTCGCAAGCTGGCCCTCAGAGAGGAACAGAGCGACAAGGATATCTATACAGGAGCTGCAATAGATCTTCAGCGGCTTGTGGAAGACGACCATTACTGCGAGATCGGCCACATCCTGCCATATTCCAGGACTGGCATGGGTGGATGGAACAATGAGGTCCTTGTGCTTGCTGCGAGCAACCAGAAGAAGCGCGAGCGCACGCCTTATGAGTGGATGCAGCAGGATGCTGGCAAAGCCGGTGTCCCTGCATGGGATGAATACAGCTCCCGAGTCACCGCGACGATTGACAATCCACGCAAGCGGAGAAATCTTCTCTGCAAGGATACCGGAGATGAAGCGATGAACGGGTTCCTGCTCCGCGATCTCAATGATACGCGCTACATGTCTGTTGCGGTAAAGAACTATCTGGAGGACTGCCTGCTTTTCCCGGAAGACGGAAGGAAGCTGCACGTCACTGCTGTCTCTGGCGGCGCGACTGCATCCCTGCGGCGTGTATGGGGCCTAAATTCCAACGGCAGCGATGATGAGAAGACCAATTCCAATACAATGCGCAACTCCATCGATGCGGCTGTGATTGCTGCCTGCTCAGTCAAGACCGTGCAGGCAGTTGCGAAGACAAGATCTTTGGGCCGCGAGACATTCAGGCATATGCGCAGATCCCGGCTGGCTGATACCCAGCCCTGGGAGACCTTCGCCGATGATGTCATTGTAAAATGCAAGACAGTCATCCCGACACGCATGGCTGAGCATGGTGTCACAGGCTGTGCGCTCAATGAGTTTGTCTACAGGATCGATGGCTTCAATGAAAAGGGCTATGCGATCCTTTCCCGGCAAGTTGATAGAGCTACACGAAAGCGGGGCATCCAGGTTGCCGGGAACTACATGCCGTTCGGAGAAAGCTCGGCGAAGCTTGTCGGCCAGATTGCATTCATCCGTCTCTGGCACGATCCTGATTTCGGAAAGGACGGACGCTGGTATGTTGAGCCGGTGTACTACAATGATATTCCAGCACTGGGAAATGGTGTTTACCAGCCAAAATACATCCTGTCGAAACATCCAAGAATGGAGTGGCTGCCTGTACCCGAAGCTGCCTTGTCTGGTACGCCGCTTACCTTGTTTCCAGGTGACATTATTGTTGCTGGCAATCACATTGCAAGGTTCAAAAAGCTTGACATTGCTTGCCAAGGTCTCGGCATGCTCAATATATTAAATGAACAATTAGCGGTTAAGAATTTTCCTACCATTAACAGATGGAAGAATGACATGAACATCTTCATTCTCCAAGAGGATTGTCTTGGCAAATGCTTTAATTCGCTGGATATCGATTCGGGAAGCTCTACATTTACATTGCGTTGATATCTGCCTGTCGGCTGTTTGCAGCCAGAATCTATATCACAGCGCGGCTGAGACCTCCTTCAAAATGGTCTCAGCTGCGCTCACGTGTTGTATTTTTTTCAAAATGGCTGAGTACCTCCGGCATAGTTAGGCTCCCTGAACTGTAAGCTGCTTAGGCAAGATCGAGGGCAGCTTTGGCTGCATCGTGGCCGTGGCTGCGATGCCGGAGAGCGGGACATGCATGAGGCACATCTCGTGGAGGAGCTCCATGCAGGCATCGGAGGAGCTCCTGTGGCTGTATCTCCAGCTGTAGGAGTCCGCATATGACTGC
>Ga0256406_1000163_pt1 | contig 126304 bp, 113 predicted proteins | sample RumenRJG_03DNA_FD_185986 | JGI IMG/M metagenome (GOLD analysis project Ga0256406, IMG submission 185986) | Bovine rumen microbial communities from Lethbridge, Alberta, Canada - RJG_03 | ecosystem: Host-associated > Mammals > Digestive system > Stomach > Rumen | place: Canada: Alberta...
GTGGAAAAGCATGAAAAACGCTACAACGGCACAGCCAAGACATCCCTAGCATTCAGAAGCCCAAACCAGGTTGTAACAGAGTATTTCTCAAATTCAAGAGTGTAACACATGTCTTGACAACCAAGATGGGCCTGATGGCGTGCGCCAAATTTCCGGTTGACACGTCCCGGGGCATGGTGTATACTATTCGAGTAACAAAGCAGAAGCCATCCGCTTCTCACCTTGCGGCCAAGCTCGACAGGGTTGAATAAGGCAATCATTTTGCGCGGGTGGAAGTTTTCTGCCCGCGTTTTCGTTTACCTGTTTTGTTACAGGAAAATGGCGGAAGGAAAGGGTACGGACCCGTTCCGTTTCCGTGTGAGAATCTGGAGGTGAACCACTATAAGCAGAGGAGACTTACGCATCAATGACGATATCCGTGCGAGAGAGGTCCGCGTCATCGACGAGAACGGACAGCAGCTGGGTATCATGTCCAGCCGTGACGCCGTCCACGTGGCCATGGAACACCACCTGGACCTGGTGGAAATCTCGCCGCAGGCACGTCCGCCTGTATGCAAGATATTGGATTATGGCAAATATCGTTACGAGCAGCAGAAACGGGAAAAAGAAGCCCGCAAGAAACAGAAAGTCTTTGAAATCAAAGAAGTCAAGCTGCGCCCCGGTATTGAAGACCATGACTTTGGCGTTAAGTTCAAGAATGCAGCCCGCTTTCTGCAGGACGGCAACAAGGTCAAGGTCACGATCATGTTCCGCGGCCGTGAAATGAGCCATCCGGAGCTGGGCGAAGTATTGCTCAACAAGATGGCAGAACAGCTCGGCGACACTGCCGTTGTAGAAAAGAAGCCGAAAATCGAAGGCCGCAACATGACCATGGTCGTTGCGCCCAAGCAAAAATAACCTGAGGAGGAATTTAGAATGCCTAAGATGAAAACCCGCAGAAGCGCCGCAAAACGCTTCAAAGTAACCGGTACTGGAGAATTCAAACGTGGCCATGCTTTCCGCAGCCACATCCTGGAACATAAATCCCCGACCCGTAAGAGAAACCTGCGTAAAGCTGCCCTCGTAGCCAAGACCGACCACGAGCATGTAGCCAAGATGTTACCGTACGCATAAGACTTACGAGCGAGAGAGAGGAGATTTGAAAGATGACTAGAATCAAAGTTGGTGTAACCGCACATCGTCGTCATAAACATATCTTAAAGCTGGCCAAGGGCTATCGCGGAGCCAAGCATCTGCAGTTCAAGAAGGCCAATGAAACCGTCATGAAGGGCCTCATGTATGCCCGCCGTGACCGCCGTGCCAAGAAACGCGAATTCCGCAACCTGTGGATTGCCCGTATCAACGCCGCAACCCGCGCCAACGGCATGTCCTACAGCCGCTTCATCTGCGGCCTGACCAAAGCCGGCATCGAACTGAACCGCAAAGTTCTGGCCGACATGGCCATCAACGACGCCGCTGCTTTCACCAAACTGGTGGAAACCGCAAAGGCTGCCCTGTAATCAGAGCAAACGAACCCGGACCTCGTGTTCGGGTTCTTTTTGTATCCCGCGCCGGCAGCCGTACCGGCAGGGGACGGGAGAAATCATGGAATCCATTACGAGTGTGAACAACCCGCAGGTCAAAGCTGCGGCAAACCTGAAAAACAAGAAATTCCGGACGGAGACGGGCCGTTTCGTCGCCGAAGGCCTGCGGGCCGTCCGCGAAGCCATCGCGTACGGGCAGGTGGAGAGCCTTTTCGTGACCGATGACGAGGCAGAACGCCTGGGAGACTGGCTGGACAAGGCGGCTTCCCGGGGCGCCCGCCTGTACCGCGTCGACGGAAAGGTCATGGCCCGCCTGAGCGATACCAAGACGCCCCAGGGCGTGCTGGCCGTGGCCGCCATGCCCCGCGCGGGCCTGGCGGACCTGCGTCCCGACCCGGCCGATCCCGACGCGCCCGTCGTCATCCTGGACCGCATCCAGGATCCGGGCAACCTGGGCACCATCATCCGCACGGCCGACGCCGCGGGCGTGCAGGCCGTCCTGCTCCTCGAAGGCTGCGTGGACGCCTACAGCCCCAAAGTGGTGCGGGCCACCATGGGGTCCCTGTTCCACCTGCCGCTGGTGCAGCACCTGGCCGCGGAAGAAGTCCTGTCCTGGTGCGCCCGGCAAGGTTTCCGCACGGTGGCCACCTGCCTGGAAGGCGCCAGCGACCTGTACCGGGCGGAACTTGCAGGCAAGCAGGCCTTCATCCTCGGCAACGAGGCCAACGGCGTGGCTCCGGCCCTGCAGCAGGCCGCCGCGGAACGGGTCTTCATCCCCATGCCGGGCAAGGCGGAATCCATGAACGTCGCCATGGCGGCGGGCATCATTCTGTTCGAAGCCCTGCGCCGGCGCCGGTACGGCCGCTTGTAATCCCCTTTTTCTTGCTGTTTCGGCAAAAGGGTGATATAATATCTAAGTTAACTGAATACGTCCCTGAAGCAAGTAAAATGGCACAAAGAACGGGAGAGTAGCGGTGAAAACGCTTGGCAGAGAGTCCGCGGATGGTGAAAGCGGACAGCGCGGCAGCCGCGAAGTTCACCCGGGAGTGTTCCGGCTGAAAGACCAGTAGGCCGGGCGTAACGCTGCGTTAAAGCGGAAGAGTACAAATTAGGGTGGTACCGCGGAATATTACTTTCGCCCCTTGACAGGGACGAAAGTTTTTTTGTTATTTTAGGAGGTAATGTCATGGGTATGAAGGACATGCTGCTCGAACTGCGCGAAAAGGCGCTGCAGGACATGCAGGCAGCAAAAGACTCCCAGGAACTGCAGGACCTGAAAGTCAAATATCTGGGCCGCAAGGGCCCGATGACGGAAATTCTGCGCGGCATGGGCAAAGTGCCGGCAGCGGAACGGCCGAAGATCGGCGAAGTGGTGAACCAGGTCAAACAGACGCTGGAACAGACCATCAAGGACCGGGCGGAAATCCTGAAACAGGAAGCCCTGAAGGCCAAAATCGAGCACGACAAGGTGGACATCACCCTGCCGGGCCGCAAACCGGCCTGCGGCCATCTGCATCCGCTGACCCTGACGGCACGCGAAATCAAGCGCATCTTCATGCACATGGGCTTCGACGTCATCGAAGGACCGGAAATCGACAATGACTACTTCAATTTCGAAGCGTTGAACCTGCCCAAGGACCATCCGGCCCGCGATATGCAGGACACGTTCTACATTACGGACAACTACCTGCTGCGCACGCAGACATCCGGTGTCCAGGCCCGCACCATGCAGGCCCATGAGCCGAACACGCCGATCCGCATGATTTCCCCCGGCGCCGTGTACCGCAATGACTACGACGCCACCCATTCGCCCATGTTCCACCAGGTCGAAGGCCTCGTCGTGGACCGCAACATCAGCCTGGCCGACCTGAAGGGCACGCTGGAACTGTTCTGCCGCGAAATGTTCGGCGACGACGTCAAGATCCGCCTGCGCCCGAGCTACTTCCCCTTCACGGAACCTTCGTGCGAAGTCGATATTTCCTGCGTCATCTGCGGCGGCAAAGGCTGCAACGTCTGCAAACATTCGGGCTGGCTCGAAATCCTCGGCGCCGGCGAAGTACATCCGAACGTGCTGAAGATGAGCGGCTACGATCCCTCCATCATGAATGGGTATGCTTTCGGCATGGGCATCGAACGCATCGCCATGCTGAAATACGGCATCGATGACCTGCGGCTGTTCTTCGAGAACGACCTGCGTTTCATCCGTCAGTTCAGATAAGGGAGGATTAAAAAATGTTAGTATCGATTGAATGGTTGAAGAAATATGTCGATTTCGACATCACTCCCGAAGAACTGGCCGATAAACTGACCCACGTCGGCCTCGAAGTGGAAAGCGTCATTCATCTGGGAGCGGGGATTTCCGGCGTCCTGACCGGCAAAGTGACGGCCATCGAACGGAATCCGAAATCGGATCACCTGTGGGTCTGCCAGATGGACTACGGCTCCGGTGAAATCGTCCAGATCGAGACCGGCGCCCAGAACGTCAAACTGGGCGATATGGTGCCCGTGGCGACCGTCGGTGCCACCCTGCCCAACGGCATGAAGCTGAAACCCGTGAAGATGGCAGGCCTGGAATCCTTCGGCATGCTCTGCAGCGCCCAGGAACTGGGCATCGACTCCAAGCTGCTCCTGCCGGAACAGCGCGAAGGCATCCTCATCCTGCCGCCGGATACGCCCATCGGCAAAGATATCCGCGAAGTGCTGGGCCTCACCGACACCGTGCTGGACATCGACCTGACGGCCAACAAGCAGGACTGCTTCTGCATGACCGGCGTAGCCCGCGAAGCGGCCGCCGTGTTAGGGAAAAAGATGCAGCTGCCCGACATGTCCGTCAAAGAAAACGACGGCCGGGACATCACCGGCATGATGCGGAACGAAATCGAAGTGCCCGAACTGTGCAGCCGTTTTGCCAACCGCATCATCACGGACATCAAGATCATGCCGTCCCCGGAATGGATGCAGAATGAACTGCGTGCGGTCAGCATCCGCCCCATCAACAACGTCGTCGACGTGACGAACTATGTCATGATGGAGCTGGGCCAGCCCATGCACGCGTATGATTACGACACGCTGAAAGACCACGCCCTCATCGTCCGCCGTGCCAAAGCCGGGGAAAAGCTGACCACCCTGGACGGCAAGGAACGCGACCTGACGCCGGACATGATCGTCATCGCCGACACGGAAAAAGCCGTCGGCCTGGGCGGTGTCATGGGCGGTCTGCAGACGGAAGTCACGGACAAGACGCAGACCGTCATCCTGGAAGCGGCCACCTTCAACGGCCCCTCCATCCGCCATACCTCCAAGGCCCTGGGCCTGCGCAGCGAAGCGTCCATGCGCTTTGAACGCGGCGTCGACACGGGTCATACGTGGTATGCCCTGGACCGCGCCGTCCACCTGCTGGAAGAAATGGGCGCCTGCAAGAGCGTCAAAGGCATCTGCGAATCCTATCCCGTACCGTTCGTACCGACGGTGCTGGACATTTCGCCGGCTGCCATGAACACCCGCATCGGCGTGGAAATTCCCGTTGCGGAAATGGTCTCCATCTTACGGAGCCTGGAATTCGAAGTGGAAGAAGAGAAGGACGGGAACCTGAAGGTCACCGTGCCGTCCTGGCGCAGCGACGTGACCTGCGACGCGGATATTTCCGAAGAAATCGCCCGCATGCATTCCTACGACAAGATTGAATCCCATAATCCGATGCTGGCCATGAAGGAAGGCCGCGAAGACCCCATGGAGACGGTCAAGGACGGCGTGCAGGATTACCTGGCGTCGGCCGGCCTGGACGAAGTCCAGAACTACACCTTCATCCATCCGTCCTTCATGGACAAAATGATGCTGCCGCCTGACGACGCGCGCCGCAAAGCCATCCGCCTGATGAACCCCATCAGCGACGAATTCAGCACCATGCGCACGACCATGCTGCCGGGCATGCTGGCCACGGCGGCCTACAACCTGGCACGCCAGGCCGAAAGCGTCAAGATTTTCGAGACGGGCCGCATCTACCTGCCCAAGAATCTGCCCCTGACGGAACATCCGGAAGAACGGCAGATGATCGGGGCCGTCATGACGGGCCGCCGCGACGACCTGAACTGGACGAGCGGCAAGGACAACGTCGACTTCTTCGATATGAAGGGCGTTGTGGAAGGCCTTTTGGAATCGGTACACCTGACGGGGTACGAGCTGGTTCCCTGCACGGAACCGTACATGCATCCCGGCAAGAGCTGCGCAGTCCTCGCGGACGGCAAGGCCATCGGCTATTTCGGCTGCCTGCATCCGACGGCGGCCGCCAACTTCAACGTCAACGAAGAGACCTACGTGCTGGAAATGGAACTGGCTCCGCTGGCGAAGGCCGCCGGGACGGTGCCGCAGTACACGCACCTGGCCAAGTTCCCCGGCATGAGCCGCGATATCGCCGTCGTCGTGCCGGATACGGTGTCCATGAAGGAACTGGAAGGCGTCATCCGCGCCAATGCGGGCGATTTGCTGCGCCAGGTCCGCGTCTTCGACGTGTACACGGGCAAGCAGGTTGACAAGGGCAGCAAGTCCGTCGCCTTCAACCTGACCTTCCGGGCCGACGACCGCACGCTGACCGATGCGGAAATCGACGCCATCATGAAGACCGTCGTGAACAATGTGCAGGAGACCTACAAGGCACAACTGCGTAAATAAAGAGAATTCAGTTTGTGATACACAGAGGCGCACATGAAGATAATAGACGCGCATATGCATTATTTTAAGGTCGAGGGGTTTGACCAGCTGGCAGCCCTGTCGGGACACGAAAATTCCCGCGCGGGCTGGCAGCAGATCTGCGAAGAAAACAACATCGTCTTTTCCGTGGCCATGGGGAACAGTTACGACGCACCGAGCCGCTTCGGCGGCGTGGCGCCGCGGCTGATCGACCTGGGTTCCGCGGGCCGGCCTTTTTCCTGCGAACCCTACAACCAGGCACCCAACGTGGGCTACTGCCTGGGGGTGGAAAGCGAGCAGATCACGCCGGAAAACGCGGATAAGACGGCCCGGGAATTCGAATGGTACCTGGAACACGATCCCCACTGCCTGGGCATCAAGTTCTACATGGGCTATGAGAACGTCTACCTGTACGACGAACGGCACGAGCCGCTCTTCGAACTGGCGAAGGCCTATCATGTGCCCGTGGCCATGCATTCCGGCGAAACGGCGAACCATCACGGCCGCCTGCGCTACGCCCACCCGCTGACGGTGGACGAAGCCGCCAGCCGCCATCCCGATGTCCAGTTCGTCATCTGCCATGTCGGCAATCCCTGGATTCCCGATGCCATCGAGGTCGCGGCGAAAAATGAAAACGTCGCCATCGACTTTTCCGGCCTGTGGGAATACCATCTCACGCCGGCCCGGGAGCAGTCCCTTGAAGCCTTCCAGAAGTACATCCGCATGTGGCTGGAGTACCAGGGCATCTGGGACCGCATCCTCTACGGCAGTGACTGGCCCCTCATCAACATTCCTGACAATATCCGCAACCTCGGACGGATTGTGCCGGAGAAGCATTGGGAAGAGTTTTACTATCAGAACGCGCTCCGCGTATACGGGCGCATTGGAGATTTGCTTTGATGAAACGGTTTTATGCGGCGCCCATCGTGTTCGTGGTGGGCGCCTGTGTTTTGTTCCTGACGGGCTGGGCCTTCACCTTTCAGGGAGGCCTGGTCCTGATGGCCTGCGGGCTGGTGGAGACCCTGCTGTCGGCCCGCTCGCTCTGGCAGGCCGGGTGCCGCGGCGACGATAAAAGGTTCAGCGGTTCCGCGGCCCTGCAGGAGGCCGGTTACGCGATTACCGCAGCGGGCCTCGGCTGCCTGCTGCTCCAGTATCCCAACGCCGCCCTGCCTTTTGTCTGCTTTTCCGCGGCGGCCCTCTTCCTGGCCCAGCTGGTCCTGTCCCTGAGCGGCGTCGTCATCGCGACGTCCCGCGCGGGGTACCGCCTGGCCCTGTTCTGCCTGGCCGGCGTGCCCATGACCCTGGGCTTCGCAGGCCTCTGGCAGCTCTGCCAGGGAGCCCTGAGCCTGCCCATGGCGGAAGCCGCGGCCTGGGTGAAACCGCTCCTGGCCGTGCTGTTCGCGGTCCTGGGGCTGACCTGGGGACTGCGCCTGGGTGCCTGCGGCATGTATTACCGCGCCGTGTCGGCTGATGCGGAACGGGAAAAACCTCCCTTCCGCCTGGCCGAAGCCATGGCCCCCGTGGCGGACTTCGTCCTGGGCCTGTTCCCGATCCTGCTGGTGGCGCAGGCGGAACAGCTGCTGCTGAGCGCCCGCCTGCCTTTCCCCGTGGGGGACTTTATGGGCCTCATCTGGGGCGGCACGGGACGTTACGCCATCTACAGCCCCCTCATCGTGGCCGTGCTGTTCTTCATGCTGCTGGCCGTCCTGGATGCCGTGTCCGGCAAAAGGAGGGCTGAATCATGAAGTTCCTGATGATCAATATCGGCGTCGGTCTGGTACAGGCCGTGGCCCTGACCCTGGCGGCGCCGCTCCTTTTGGGCATCGTCTTCCGCCTGGCCCGCATCGGCCGGCCCGGTCCCGCCGACGGCCTGTTGTTCCTGTACGAACGGCTGGGAGCGGCACGCTTCCATAACCTGTCGCTGGGGCCGACGCTGGAATTCGTCTGCGTCTTCCTGGCGGCGTCCATGCTGCCGGGTTTCCTGGGAGCCAAGATCACCTTCGGCGATTTCCCCCTGCTGACGGCCCTTTTGGGCATGGCTGCCCTGGCGGCCGCCCTGTACGGGGAAGAAGACGGCGGCAGCGGCGTGCCGCAGAAGCAGGTCCTGTTTGAGGCCGGCCTGTTCTGCGCGGCCCTGTTCCTCGCCATCGCCTGCCGCGGCTTCCATGCCATGTCGACCATGCTGCCTGACGCGGCTTTCCAGTTCCGCGGTACCTATCTGACGGGCTACACGGAACTGGCCGCCCTCGGCTTTTTCAGCCTGCTCGCGGCGGAAGGGGAGGGCGCCCTGCGTTACTTTACGGGCACCCGGCCCGAAGCCATGACGTTCTGGGGCGCCCTGGCCCGCCTGCTGCGGACCGTGGTCCTGCTCATGCTGTGTGCGGAACTGTTTCTGCCCGTGCCGCTGCCGTCGGGGCCGCGCGCCCTCGTGACGGCCGTCCTGCTCGCCGCGGTCCTGGCCGTCCTGGGTCATTTCCGGCTCTACGCCCGCCGCATCCTGCTGACGGCCGCGCCGGTGCTGCTGTTCCTGTCCATCCTGGCCCAGTGAAGCCCCTGCGCTGTCACAAAAAATCCGCCCCGGGGCGGATTGCTTGAATGAGGAGTTGCAATGGAATATCTCTTGATTTTATGGATGGTGGCGATTCTGGCGCAGACCCGCGCCGTGACGCCCCAAAAGATGCTGTACGCCTATGTGTTCCAGGTGGTGTGCCTGTTCTGGAACTGCGTGTTCTTCCGCGCGCCCCAGGACCTGGCGTCCCTGAACATTTTTCCCTGGATGGGCGCCGCCCTGGTGCTCGTCTTCCTGGGACCGTTCCTGCTGTTCCTGATCCAGGTACGGCGGGAACAGGAGATCCGCAAGACGCCGGTGTTCCGGGCGAACCCCGTGTCCCTCGCGGCCGCCCTGGCCGCCGCGGTCTGCTACGTGGCCCTCGACTGGAACCTGCCCTTCGCCATGGGCCGGGATTATCTGGCCTGCGCCGCGGCCCAGGCCCTGGCCGGCCTGCTGCTCCTGGTGCGGGCGCGGTCCCTTTCCGTGCGGCTTGCCGGACTGTTTTCCGTGCTCAACGGCATCCTGGTCTTCCTGTTTGTCTTCGGTGTCATTTCCCTCTGAGCATCAAAGTGACATCATACCGGGGTCACCTGGCGTTCTGCCGGACAGAAGGTGAACGGGGACCCCGAACCGTGTTATAATAAGTTTATGGCAGTGGCGGAATTTTCCGCCGCAACCGGCCGCGGCCGCCGCGTAAAGGCCGCCAGTACCGCTGGTGGGGTGGAACGATGATTACGGATAAAGTGAAACAGGAAACCGTCCTGAACCTGATAGACAAACTGCAGTATTTCGATTATGACAAAGTGCTGGACCGTATCCGCAAAACCGTCAAGAAGCCGGGCATCCTGGTAGCCGGTGCGACCGGCGCCGGGAAATCGAGCCTGATCAATCACCTGTTCGGCATGGAGGTCGCCACGGAAGGCAGCGGCAAGCCCGTTACGGACCGCGTGACCCGCTACGAGCCTGAAAAGGTCGATGTGGTGCTCTACGATACGCGGGGCTATGAAATCGGCGACGAAAAGGCCCAGCAGTTCTACAAGGAAGTCGTCGGCTACGTGAAAGAAGCCAATGAATCGAAGGATGTCAAAAACCACATCCATCTGGTCTGGTACTGCATTTCCGCGGCCAACAAGCGCGTGACGCCCATGGATCTGGACATCATCGCGTCCCTGCAGGGCTTGGCCAAAGTCTGCATCGTCCTTACGCAGATCGATACGGCGACGGTCGTGGAACTGAAGGAAATGCGCGACACCATCGCGAAAAAGCTGCCCGACATGCCGGCCTTCGGCGTCTCCATCGACCCGCGCGTGCCCGCAGAGTCCCAGGAATGGGACGAAATGCTCGACTGGTCCATGGACAACCTGGAAAGCGGCATGCAGCTGGCCCTCGCCCAGGCCCTGGGCAAGGAACTGCGCATCAAACGGATGCAGGCGGACAAACTGGTCCACCGCTACGTCATCGCGGCGGCCGGTGCCGTCGTCTGCCCGCTGCCCATGACCGATTCGGCCGTCCTCGTCGCCATCCAGACGACCATGGCCACGCACCTGTTCAATTTCTGGGGCATCGACCGCGGCACGGACAAGATCAAGGACGTCTTCGTCAACGTCGTCATCGCCAACACGGGCCGCGTCTTCTCCCGGTCGCTGCTGAAGATCATTCCCGGCGCCGGCACCATGGCGTCGGCCGTCATCAACAGCGGCGTCGCGACGAGTTTCACCTACGCCTTCGGCCGCGCCGTCAACGAAGTCTGCTACAAGGCGGCGGCCAAACTGGCGGCAGGCGATAAGATCGATTTCACGTCGGCCTTTGCCGTCGATGTGCTCATGAAGCTCGTCGACAAATACATGAAACGCAAGTCCAACTGAGGCGCGGACGATGTACCGTCCCGCCACGGACGCAAATTCAGGACATCATTCGGAGAACAATCGCATGAGGAACAACAGTTGGTCCCGCAAGGCAGCATGGAACCGCCGCGGTCCCGCGGAAACGGAAAAAGCGGCCGGTGCGGGCGTCAAGACAATCCCACAGCCCCTGCGCAAGGGGGACCTGGTGCGCAACATCCTCGTCCTCGGCAAGACCGGCGTGGGCAAGACATCGCTCCTGAACTACCTGTACGGCCTGGAACTGCCGGTCGGGGCGGGCCTGCCGAAAACGGGGAAGGGCATCCACGAGAACACCTTTGTGCGCGAAGGCGTTGCCTACCATATCTTCGACTCCTGGGGCCTGGAGGCCGACTCCCTGCCGGAGTGGCGCAAAGAGGTCCTGGCCCTGGTCGGGAAACGCAACACGTCGCCCCGCATGGACGAATGGTTCCACGCCGTCTATTACTGCTTTTCCGCCAATTCGGCCCGCATCGAGGACGTGGAGGTCGATGAAATCATCGTGCCCCTCCTCAAGATGGGCAGCAAGGTCCTTATCATCCTGACCAACGCCGAAGACGGGTTCCGTAAAAAGGAAAAAATAGAAGGTATGCAGGCCTACCTGAAGGAAAAACTGGCGCAGGCCGTGCCGGGCGGCGCGGATACGCCGGTGATTCCCGTCGTTTCCGTGGCCGGGCAGACCCTGGCGGGAGACCCCATCACCCGCACAGGCCGTTCCGAAGTCCTGGCGGCGGCCTCGTACAGCCTGGCCGACGACATCCGCAAACGGGTGCCGGCCATCTACCGGGCCAATGTGCGCCGCAAGATCGAAGCCTGGAAGGAACGGAGCCTGATCCTCGTCCGGACCGGTAAAATCGATTTCTGGCTGAACAACAATTCGGCCCGGAAACTCATCGACCTCGTCAATTACGACCTGCTCAACACCTTCAGCGCCATCGACGCCGACGGCGATCGGCTGGAAGCCGATGCCGACGCCTATCTGGCGGCCGGGCACGCGCCGGCCCTGGACAAGCGCTGGCGCCCGGATTTCCGCAAGGTGACCTTCGTCGGAGGGTACGAATACAGCAAAGGGACCGTTTCCACGGCCTTCGACCTGGTGGCCGGCCTCCTGCGTTCGGAAAAAGGCATCCGGGAAAACCTGGCCCAGCGGGTCGAACGGACGGCCCGCGTCATTCTCGCAAGCCTGGGAAAACCGCGGAACTGAAACAGAATACGGAACCGCCGCAGCGGCCTGGAATGCAAAAAACGCTGTTTCCGTGCATAGGCACGGGAACAGCGTTTTCGTTTTCTTAAGTGTGTTTTTTACGGCTGCCGGAGTCCTTATTTCACTTCGGCGAGCATGCTCTTGATATCGATCTTCTTTTTCTGCATGCCGTTGGCCATCAGGAATTCCTGGGTCGCTTCCAGGTCCTTGATGTCCTTGTCCGTAATGGCCGTCGAGAAATCGTACCAGGGAGCCATGAGCTTGACATCGTCCGGCTGGAGGCCCGTCTCTTTGGCCGTGAACTCGTAGGCCTTGGCCTGCTGGTCCTTCATGAACTTCAGGTTTTCCTGATGGAGGGCCAGGTATTTTTTGACCACGTCGGGATGTTCCTTCAGGAACTTGCCGCTGACGCCGATGACGATGGTGGCATCCACGAGGCCTTCGCCGTTGGCGAGGACGCGGGCACCGGCACGCTGGGCGCGCAGGACGTCGGCACCGGCCACGAGGGCCGCATCGGCTTCACCGGACAGGAGGGCGTTGACCGACGCCGGAATGCCGAGGGAACGGAACTGGACATCGTTCAGGGTCAGCTTTTCCTTGGCCAGGGCCGCTGCCAGGATCTGGTGCAGGATGGTGCCCTTGGGACCGACGACGCGCTTGCCCTTCAGGTCGGCGGCCGTCTTGATGGACGGATCCTTGACCATGATGTTGAAGGCTTTCGGGGCGCGGCTGTAGATGCCGACGATTTTCACGTCGACGCCGTTCGAAGCGGCCAGGATGGCGCTCGTGCCGCCCAGGCAGCTGGCGATGTCCAGACTGCCGGCCGCCAGGGCTTCCGTCTGTTTGGCACCGCTCGTGATGACCGGGAAGGTGACCTTCGTGCCATCTTTCTCAAAGCCTTTGACGGTCGTCTGGTTGAACTTGTCGACGATGCTGGGGATATTGAGGGGAGCCTTGACGTAGGTCACGCGCAGTTCCTTGACGGGCTGCGCCTTGGGGGCTTCCGCCTTCTTTTCGCCGCCGCCGCAGCCGGCGGTCAGCAGAAGGGCGCAGAGCGTGACGAGGCTCAGGAGTAAGGCAAAAAACTTTTTCATGATGAGCTCCTTTCGGGAGATTGCAGGGCGGAAGAGGTGCGTATCAGTCTTCGCCGCCGGACAGGATTTCCAGCATTTCCTGGCGCAGGGCCTGGAAGGCCGGATCCGTCGCTTTGCGGGGCCGGGGCAGGGGAATGGGCCTGTCGGCCTTGAGACCCGTCCCGTCGAGGACGACGATGCGGTCGCCCAGCAGCAGGGCTTCTTCCACATCATGGGTGACGAAGAGGATGGTCTTCTTTTCCGCGTTGAACAGCTGGAGCAGCATGTGCTGCAGGTTCCGCCGGGTAAAATAATCGAGGGCGCTGAACGGTTCGTCCATGAGGATCAGGTCGGGACCGTAGAACAGCGTGCGCCCCAGGGACACGCGCTGGGCCATGCCGCCGGACAACTGGGCCGGATAGAGGCCGCCGTCGTGTTCCAGGCCGAGCTTTTGCAGCAGGCTGCGCACTTTCGGCTGGTTTTCGACGGATTTTGCGGAATGACTGTCCGGTACATCGCCGCCCCAGAGGGTGGGGTCGTGGCGCGCCGCGAAGGCGATGTTCTGGGCCACGGTCAGCCAGGGCATGAGGCGCGGTTCCTGGAAGACCGGGGCGATGCGCCGGGGCAGGCCTTCCATGGAGCCTGTCGTCTTTTCCTCCAGACCGGCCAGCAGGCGCAGGAGCGTCGTTTTGCCGCAGCCGCTTTTGCCGACGATGCACGTGAAGCTGTGTTCCGCGAAAGTCACGGAAATGGGGGCCAGGGCGGTTTTGGAGCCGTAGGTCTTGCCCAGGTCAGTGAGTCGGATCATGGAGGGCCTCCTTTGTACCGCGCCAGGGCAGGAAATGCTTCACCAGGAGCAGGAAGATCCAGTCCAGCAGGGTGCCGACGACACCGATGCACAAGATGCCCACGATGACGATGTCGGGACGGGACATTTCTTCCGCATCGAGGATGAGGTAGCCGATGCCCGCCGAGGCGGCGATGAGTTCGGCGCCGATGAGGGCGCGCCAGCTGTAGCCCAGGGAGAGCTGCAGGCCCGTGACGATGGAGTCCAGGGCCGCCGGCAGCTGGATCTGACGGATGATCTGCCCTTCCGTGAAATCGAGGGACCGGCCGACTTCGACCCATTTCGGGTCACACCCGCGGATGCCGCTGATGGTGTTCAGGAACAGGGGGAAGAAGCAGGCCCAGAAAATGATGACGAGTTTGGACAGTTCGCCGATGCCGGCCCACAGGATGATGAGCGGGATGGCGGCCAGGGGCGGCACGTGGCGGAAGAATTCCAGCAGGAACCAGCAGTACGTGTAGAAGAGGCGGCTGCGGCCGCAGACGATGCCCAGGGGAATCGCCGTGACGGCCGAAAGCAGGAAGCCCGCAAAGACACGCTGCAGGCTGATGGCCAGGTGGTGGACCAGGGTGCCGCCGCGCCACAGTTCGCCCAGGGCTTCCCAGACCGCGCCGGGACCGGGAAGCAGGTAGGGGCTGAACAGCTGGAGCCGGGCCACGGCGTACCACGCCGCCAGTCCCAGGACCGGCAGCAGGAGTCCCTGCCCGATGCGCTTCGCCATGGTGCCACCTCCTTTTCTGCCTGCCGGAATGCGTCCGTTACGTTACCTTAATCTTTTTTCGGAATCATATGGAGGGAACCCTTCTGCAGGGTCAGGCAGATGTCTTCGCCTTCGTGGTAGGTTTCGTGGATCAGGGGGTTGTACACCTTGACCTTCAGGTCCTTGCCGCAGGCGTTGACCACATAGTCCTGGGATTCGCCCATGAAGATGGACGAAACGACCTTGCAGGGAATGTCGCCCGTGCGTCCCAGCGTCAGGGATTCCGGACGGGCCACGATCTTGACTTCTTCGCCTGCCTGCAGGCGGGAGCCTTCGACTTCCTTCGTGCAGGGTACGCCCAGCACGTCGATGGTGACGCTACGGCCGGTGTTTTCCGTGACCTTGCAGGGCAGGATGTTGGCGATACCGATGAAGTCGGCCACGAATTCGGAAGCCGGCGTGGTGTACACTTCCAGGGGCGTGCCGATCTGCTCGACATGGCCGTTGTTCATGATGATGACGCGGTCCGAAAGGCTCATGGCTTCGGACTGGTCATGGGTTACGTAGATGCTCGTGATGCCGACCTTGCGCTGGATTTTGTGGATTTCGTTGCGCATGTAGACGCGCAGCTTGGCGTCCAGGTTGGACAGGGGTTCGTCAAAAAGCAGGACGGACGGTTCCATGACCAGGGCGCGGGCCAGGGCCACACGCTGCTGCTGGCCGCCGGACAGCTGGTTGGGGGCACGGTTGCCGAAGCCTTCCAGGCCGACCATGGCCATGATGGAGTCGACTTTCTGCTTGATTTCGGCCTTCGGCAGTTTTTTGATCTTCAGGCCGTAGGCGACGTTGTCGAACAGGTTCAGGTGCGGGAACAGGGCGTAGCTCTGGAACACCATGGCCGTGTCGCGCTTATCCGGCGTCAGGCTGTTGACGCGGGTGTCGCCGATGTAGATGTCGCCGGCCGTCGGGATTTCAAAGCCGGCGACCATGCGCAGGATGGTCGTTTTGCCGCAGCCCGAGGGGCCGAGCAGGGTGATGAACTGACCCGGTTCGATATGCAGGTTGACTTCTTTGACGGCCTCAACGGGCTTGCCGTCGATGCCGGGATAAACCTTTTTCAGATGTTCTATTCTTACACTTGCAGATTCTTTTGCCATTTATTTTCCGTCCTCCTTAACCCTGGACACTCTTGATGTTCACACCCATGCGGCTCAGAATGGCCAGCAGGATGCTGACGACGATCAGCACGATGGCGATCAGTACGGTGGAATACGCAGCCGCAACGCCCAGACGGCCTACGTCGACCTGGCTCATGATGGCCACGGTCAGCAGGTTCACGTTGGCGCTGACGAGGAAGATTACCGCACTGACGGCGGTCATGCTGCGCACGAAGCTGTAGACAAGGCCGCTGAAGAAGGCCGACCGGATCAGCGGGATGGTGACGGAACGGAAGACCTTGAAGCTGCCCGCGCCGAGGTCGTAGGCCGCTTCCTCGATGGCCGGGTCGATCTGCTGCAGCGACGCGACGCCGGCACGGATGCCGACCGGCATGCTGCGGAAGACGAAGGACAGGACGATGATGATGCCCGTGCCCGTCAGGACCAGGGGCGGTTCATTGTAGGCCAGGACATAGCCCATGCCGATGACCGTACCGGGGATGGCCAGGGACAGCAGGGAGACGAACTCGATGAGGCCGCGGCCGAAGAAGCGTTTGCGGACGATCAGGTAGGCGATGATCATGCCCAGCACGCCCGTGATCGGCATGGCGATGAGCGAGAGCTCCGTCGTGTCGAAGATAGGCTTGGCGCCCAGGTTCCAGATATACTGGTAATGGCGCAGCGTGAAGGTGTAATCGATGCCCCACAGGTTGACGAAGCTGCCCACCGGAATGAGGGCGTAGAGCACGAGGATGAACAGGGAGATCAGCAGGCAGGGGATACCGATGGCCGCGATGATCGCCTTGTCGGTGACCATGGCGCGGATACGGGACGGCTTGCCGGTCAGGGTGACGTAGGACTTGTTGCCCAGCCAGTATTTCTGGAGTACGAACATGAGGATGGACAGGGACAGCAAAATGGTGGCGAGGGCCGTGCCGACCTTCAGGTTGTAGTTGCCCATAGCCTGTAAGTAGACCTGCGCCGCCAGGGTGTTGAAGTTGCCGCCGATGACCATGGGGTTACCGAAGTCAGCGACCGTCTGGATGAAGACCAGCAGGAAGCTGTTGGCGATGCCCGGTTTCAGCAGGGGCAGCAGGACCGTGCGGAAGGTCTGCCAGCGGGAAGCGCCCAGGTTGCGGGCCGCTTCTTCCATGGACGGGTCGATCTGCTGCATGAGGCCGGCCAGGACCATGTAGGCCACGGGGAAGAAGGTCAGGATCTGGACGACCGCCAGTCCGCGGAAGCCGTAGATGTTGGCGTTCTGGATGCCCAGCAGCACCTTGCTGACGAAGCCCTGCTGGCCGAAGAGCATGATGAAGGACATGGCCAGTGCGAAGGGCGGCGAAATGATCGGCAGGATGGCGATGAGCTTGAAGATCTTCTTAAAGGGAATCTTCAGGTACGCATCGACGTACGCGAAAATGAAACCGATGAGGGTGGCGAAAAAGCTGACGAAGAGTCCCAGGAAAATGGTGTTCACGAGGACATCGATGTTCTCCTGGTGGCTCAGGGCCTCCCGGTAATATTCAAGGGTGAAACCGCCCTTGGTGGAGACGAAACTTTCCGCCAGCACGTCGTACAGGGGCCAGACGATGAAGATGATCAGCGCGATGGCCACGAGGATGATGGTGGAAAGGAGGACAGGGTCCCGCAGGATCTTATGGAATTCATCCCACTTCAAGGACCACATGGAATACTTTTTTTCCGGCATTTCTTTTGGTTACTCCTTACGTAAAAATAGGCAGATTTTTCAAATAAAGGTCGTACGTATCAAAAGGCCGCTTACCAATGGTAAACGGCCTTTCTTGAATGCAGGGAAACTGTGCGGATTCCGCCGCGCGGCGGAGCCCATGTCAGTCCTTAATGGCTTTGTTCCATTTTTCAACCAGTTCGTTCCGGTGTGCGCCGGCCCATTCGAAGTTGTACTTGATCAGCTTCGTGTCCTTGATTTCCGCAGCCTGCTTCGGCGGCTTGGCTTCGGGGTTCGTCAGGAACTGGTAGGAACCAACGGTCTGGCCGATTTCCTGTGCTTTGGCGGTGAGTGCCCAGTCGATGAACTTCTTGGCGGCATCCTGGTCCGGGCCGCCCTTGATCAGGGAAACAGCGCCGACTTCGTAGCCCGTGCCTTCGGCCGGAGCCGTCAGGACGAGGTCCTTCATGCCTTCTTCACGGTACTTGATGGCGTCATGCAGGAAGGAGATGCCGACCATGCATTCGCCCTGGCCTGCCAGGCGGGCAGGAGCCGTACCGGACTTCTGGTAGTTCTTGATCTGTTTATGCAGGGCCTTCATGTAGGCGAGGCCGTCCTTTTCGCCTTTCAGCTGTACCAGCGTGGCGAGCATGGTGTAAGCCGTTCCGGAGGAACCGGGGTTGGCCGTGACGATCTGGCCCTTGAATTCCGGTTTCAGCAGGTCCGCCCAGGATTTCGGGGCTTCGACGCCCTTTTCCTTTAAGAGCTTGGCATTGGAAGCGAAGCCCAGGTAGCCGACGTAGACGCCGGTCCAGTAACCGTCTTTATCCTTGAACTGGTCAGGAATCTTGGCAGCGTTCGGGGAAACGTATTTTTCCAGGAGGCCGTCCGCCTTGGCCTGAATCTGGCCGTCAGCCGGGCCGCCGAACCACAGGGAAGCCTTCGGGTTCGCCTTTTCCGCCTTGATACGGCCGATGGTTTCGCCGGAGGACATGCGGACGCCTTCCACCTTGATGCCCGTTTCCTTCTGGAAGGCGTTGATATCCGCCACCATGAAGTCTTCCAGGGCGCCCCAGTACATGGTCAGCTTTTTGCCGCTGTCGGCCTTCTTGTCACCGCCGCCACCGCCGCAGCCGGCGATTGCAAGCAGCATCAGGCTTGCCAGGGAAGCCGCGCATACCGCTTTCGTTTTACCATTCATTCCAAACACACTCCTTTTAATCCTCTAATTGTTCCAAGGCCGCGCCCGTTGCGCAGGGAATGGAACATTTACTGCTTTTCCTATTTTACCAAAAAAGGCCGTGTTACTCAATTGTTTTGTGATATTTTTGCGAATTTTTTTACGGGCCCGGGAGACGGCAGCAATACACGCCGGGCATGCCTGCGGATAGGCAGCAGGTATTGGCATTTCCCATTGGAACACGGGTACAATAAGATGTACAATAAAGACATGCGGAAACCAGAAGGAGGGAAGCAGATGGAACGTTGGATTATGCATGTCGATATGGACGCGTTTTACGCGTCCGTGGAACAGCGGGACAACCCGTCGCTCAAGGGCCTGCCCGTCATCGTGGGCGGCAGCTCGGCCCGGGGCGTCGTGTCGACCTGTTCCTACGAGGCACGCCGCTACGGCGTCCACTCCGCCATGCCCCTCTTCGAGGCGCACCGCCTCTGCCCCGACGGCGTTTACCTGCCCGTGCGCATGCACCGGTACGTCGAAGTGTCGGGCCAGATCATGGAAATCTTTCATGAAACGTCGCCCCTGGTGGAGCAGCTTTCCGTGGACGAGGCCTTCCTCGACCTGACGGGCATGGAGAAACTCGGCGGCGCGGAGCGCATCGCCCACGCCGTCCAGGACCGCATCGCCCGGGAACTGCACCTGAGCTGTTCCATCGGCCTGGCGCCGAACAAGTTCCTGGCCAAACTGGCCTCGGACATGGACAAACCGCACGGTTTCGTCCGCATCACGCCGCAGGAGGCACCGGCCCTGCTGGCACCCCTGCCCGTCGGCAAGATCTTCGGCATCGGCCGGCAGGCGGCGCACAAACTGGAACAGTTCGGCATCACTACCGTCGGGCAGCTGGCCGGGACGGACACGGGCGTGCTGCGCCAAGTCTTCGGCATCAACGCCGAACGGGTGAAGCTGCTGGCCCGCGGCCTCGACGACCGGCCCGTCAAGCCCGACGAGGCGGCCAAATCCATCGGCAAGGAAACGACCTTCGAAACGGATTTGTACGGCTACGAAGCCTGCCGCGACATGGTCCTCGACCTGGCCGGGCAGACGGGGTGGCGCCTGCGCCGGGAAAAACTGGCCGGGCGCACAGTGACCCTGAAAGTAAAATATGCTGATTTCCGGACCATTACGCGGAGCCTTTCTTCGGACAGGCCCGTCGAATGGGACGAGGACATCTTCCGTATGGCGGATTCCCTGCTGCGCAAGGTGAACCTGAAGCCCGGCGTGCGGCTCCTCGGCGTGAGCGTCAGCGAGCTGCTGCATCCGGACGACGCGCCGACCCTGGGGTTTGACGAGGACCGGCGCCTGCAGCGGCGCAACCAGGCCCTGGACCGCCTCAAGGACCGCTTCGGCGAACATATCATCCACCGCGGCATGGCGGCCGAACCGCAGAAAAAGCGGGACGCCCGCGGGGATGCTGGAGAAAAACGGGAACAGATACCGGAAAGGAACAATGAATGAAGAAACATAGACATATACGGCTGTGGCTGGCCGTCTTCGTACTCGCTGCCTGCCTGGCTCTGGCAGCCGGCTGCGGCAGCGGGGGCGGCACGGCCGCAAAGGACAAGGCACCCGCCCCGGCAGCGGCCCTCAACGGCGCCACGCCCGTCCGCGTGACGGAGCTGAAGAACTTCGTGGCCTTTTCCGAGCGGGAAGTATTCAACCTCCGCCAGGTGATCACGCGGGACAGCACCTCGTCCCGTACCATCATGTGGCAGTCCGAAGGGGAAGAGAAGGGCTCCTTCGTGGAATACCGCGCCCTCGGCTCCGACGGAAAACCTGCCGGCGACTTGTACGCCCAGGGCACGCGGCGCAACGAGAAATTTTCCGAAGACAACCAGACGAGCTGGATCCATACGGCGACCCTGAACGGCCTCCAGCCGGGCACGGCCTACCAGTACCGCCTGGGCTTCGGCGACAACCGCGGCCCCTGGCACACACTTCGGACTGCACCGGCCGGCAGTGCCGGCGCTACGTTCAAGGCGCTGATCTTTACGGATTCCCAGTCCAGCGATTACAGCGACTGGCAGAAAGTGGCCATGGGCGCGTGGCAGCGCCATGGCGACGCGGGGTTCTTCCTCAACCTGGGCGACCTGGTGGACAACGGCCAGCAGGCGTTTCAGTGGAAGGAATGGTTCACCCGCATCGAACCCATGGTGACGGCCATTCCGGCAGCCCCGGTCATGGGGAACCACGAAACGTACACCCTGGACTGGAAGGTGCGCATGCCCGAAGCCTACCTGCACCTGTTCCAGCTGCCGGCCCTGCCGGACAATCTGGCGGCAAAGTACGGCAACCAGTTCTATTCCTTTGACTACGGCGATGTCCACTTCACGGTCCTGAACACGCAGTTCCGCGAGCTGAACGAATTCGAGCCGGACCTGGAAAAGGACGAAGCGGCCTGGTTCCGGCAGGATATGGAACAGACCCGGAAAAAGTGGAAAGTCGTCCTCATGCACAAGGACGGACTCCAGTATTCCTTCAAACACCGTTCGACGCCGCGTCCCGAGGGCTTTTCCAAAGAAGGGCGCCTCTTCATGCCCCTCTTTGACCAGTACGGCGTCGACGTCGTGTTGAGCGGCCACCTCCATTCGTACCGCAACCGCGGCCACATCCGCAACTTCCGCCGCGACGCGGACGGCCCGCTGTATATCATGGCCGGCCTGGCCGGCAACGTCCGCTATCCGGACCTGTGGAAGGACCATGCTCTCGATACGAAGGTCCTGCCCCAGCCGGAGACGGACAACTACCTGGTCCTGGAAGCGGGCCCGCAGGAACTGCGGTTCCGCGCCTATTTCCCCGACGGCTCCCTGGCGGATGAAGCCGTTGTACGGAAATGATTTGGACAAAATAAGTCCCGTGTGGCAAAAAAAGTCCCAAAATTTTTATGAACAAACCGTGAAGTCCCGGGAAAACCCGGACGGCAAATTTACGGAATCCCGCTTGTATGGCGGGGTTCCGTATTTTAAAAATACAAGTGGGACAAATTTAGTCCATACTGGACAAAATCGGTAACACGTGGTATACTCAAGGTGCAGCAAGGAAAGGGAACCTTGGGAACCCGCCGGGCTGACAGAACAGGAGGTGCAGTAACATGTTGGAACGCATCGTAGCATTCTTATCCGAAATCGAAATCCTTCCCCTGGAATAACGGAACAGCCGTGACGCAAATCAATCCGCTTCACCCGTGTGGCGGCGCAAGCCGCCGGATTCTACAGGAGCATATAATGAAACAGGATTTCAAGAATTAAAGGCGATCAGGGAACAAAAACCTGACCGCCTTTTTTATGGGCCGCAAAAGAGGCCGAATTGTCTGTAAACTAAAGTCAATTTGTAATCCTGTTTACACTTTTGCGGATAATATAAAATTTCCGGCGCCGTTTTACAATTTTTTGTTGACGCCTGCCGGATGGGGTGGTATCCTCAGTACAAAAGTGAATAGCACCACGAAACCGAAGAGACGGAGATCAAGCCATCATAAGCGCTTACAGAGAGTCCGGGAAGCTGAAAGCCGGGTAGAGATGCTGGTTGGTAAATGGACCGTCGAGGGTGTGCCGAAATCGCAAGAGAGTATCGCACAACGCAGCGCCTGCGTTAAAGGCGAGGGATGTGTTGGCATCCTGCAAAGGGCGCGGAGTTTCCGCGAATCAAGGTGGTACCGCAGGTAATGATAATGAGCCTGTCCTTGTTGCACGCAAGGACAGGCTTTTTTGATTGTCTGTCCGGATCCAAGCCCCAAATCAGCCAACAGAAACAACACGCAGGGTACGGCCGGCGCCGTACCGGTCAAGGCGCCCGAAGGGCAGAGAAGGAGAGAGAATCATGTTGAAAGAATCTATCGCGAAATTGGCAGTCAAAGAAAACCTGAGCCGGGAAGAAGCCCTGGCCGATATGCGGGAAATCATGAGCGGCAAGGCGGACCCCGTTGAAATCGGGTCCTACCTGACGGCCCTGTCCATGAAGGGCGAGACGGTCGATGAAATCACGGCCAGCGCCGAAGGCATGACGGAAGCCGCCGTGCAGATCCATCCGCAGGGCGATGTCCTGGAAATCGTCGGCACGGGCGGTGACAAGGCCTACACCTTCAATATTTCCACGACGAGCATGTTCGTCATCGCCGCCGCCGGCACGCACGTGGCCAAGCACGGCAACCGGGGCGTCTCGAGCAAGAGCGGCGCCGCCGATGTGCTGGAGCAGCTGGGCGTCAAGATCAACAACACGCCGGCCTTCACGGAAAAAATGGAAAACGACATCGGCATCGCCTTCCTCTTCGCGCCGGTCTATCATTCGGCCATGCGCTACGTCGCACCGGTCCGCAAGGCCCTGGGTATCCGCACCGTATTCAACATCCTCGGACCCTTGACCAACCCGGCCAACCCGGAAATGGCCATCATCGGCGTCTACAGCAAAGAGCTGGTCCGCCCCATCGCGGAAGTGCTGCAGAAGCGCGGTCTGAAGCGGGCCCTCGTGGTCTTCGGCGACGACGTGCTCGATGAAATTTCCGCTTCTTCCACGACGAGCGTGGCGGAACTGAAAGACGGCAGGATTACGGAATACACCCTGGATCCCCGCGATTTCGGCCTGGAACTGGGACAGAAGTCCGACCTGGTCGGCGGGGACCCTGCCGCCAACGCCCAGATCACGCTGGATATCCTGAACGGCAAGGAACGGGGCACGAAACGCAACGCCGTCCTGCTGAACGCCGGCGCCGGCCTCTACCTGAGCGGCAAGGCGGACAACATGACGGACGCCATCCGGCTGGCAGCCGAACTGATCGACAGCGGCAAAGCCAAGGCGAAACTGGACGAATTCGCAGCCTACAGCCAGCAGGGACGGTAAAATGATTCGAAAAGGACAGGGAGTGGCGACATGATATTGGATGTATTGGCCGACGAGGCCCGCGAACGGGTCCGGGAACGGCAGCAGCAGGTCAGCGCGGACACAGTCCGGCGGGACGCGGAAACGCTGGAAGCACGGCAGGAAAAGCGGAACCGGGCGGCGGAAGGATTTGCCGCGGCCCTGGCCCGGCCCGGCCTGAGCCTGATTTGCGAATGCAAAAAGGCATCGCCGTCCAAAGGGCTCATTTCCCCGGACTTTCCGTACCGGGAAATTGCCCGGGCTTATGAGGAGGGCGGTGCGGCAGCCATCAGCTGCCTGACGGAACCGCGCCATTTCCTCGGCCGGGACGCCTACCTGCAGGAAATCGCCCGGGACGTTGCCATTCCGGTCCTGCGCAAGGACTTCACCGTGGATCCCTACCAGATTTACGAAGCCCGCACCCTGGGTGCGTCGGCAGTCCTCCTCATCGCCGCCATCCTGACGCCTTCCCAGCTGGAAGAATACCGGCAGATTGCGGAAAGCGTCGGCCTGGACGCCCTCGTGGAAACCCACGACGCGGGCGAAGTGGAAACGGCCCTCCGGATAGGCGCCGTCCTCATCGGCGTGAACAACCGCAACCTGCAGGACTTTACGGTCGACTTTGAAACCTGCCTGCGCCTGCGGGGCGGCATACCGGACGACCGGATCTGCGTGGCCGAAAGCGGCATCCGCACCCCGGCGGACATCCGGCGGTTGAAAGAGGCCGGCGTACAGGCCGCCCTCATTGGCGAAACACTCATGCGGAGCCGCGACATCGGCGCGACGCTGCGGTCTTTCCGGGAGGCGTGAATCATGCATCTGCACATCAAGATCTGCGGCCTCCGGCGGCTGGCCGACACGGAAGCCGTCAACCGGTACCGCCCGGACTACACGGGCTTCGTCTTTGCCAAAAGTTCACGCCAGGTGGACCGGGAAACGGCTCGGGACCTGAAGGCGCGGCTGGCGGCAGAGATTCCCGTGCTGGGGGTCTTCGTGAACAGCCCGCCGGACCAGGTGGCGGCCCTCGCCAACGAGGGCATCATCGACGGCATCCAGCTGCACGGGGACGAGGATGAGCAATATCTGCAGGCCCTGCGGCAGCTGACGCGGGCCCCGCTTTTCAAGGCCATCCGCCTCCGGGCGGACAGCGCCGCGGAACTGGCCCGTTGCGGACGCTATGTGGACTACATCGTACTGGATGCATTCCAGCCGGGCGTGTACGGCGGGACGGGCCGGAAGATCGACAAGGACCTGCTGCAGGGCCTGCGCCTCGACAAACCGTTTCTGCTGGCCGGCGGCCTGACGGCGGACAACGTGGCGGAAAGCATCCGCGGGGTGCTGGCGCTGCCGCACCTGCGGGACTATCTGTACGGCGTCGACGTATCCGGCGGCGTCGAGACGGACGGTTATAAAGACGAAGAGAAAATCCGAAAATTCATAGAGACAGTGAGAGGGTTGAAATTATGAGCAAGGGAAGATATGGAATCCATGGCGGACAGTACATTCCGGAAACGCTGATGACCGCCGTCAAAGAACTGGAAGCAGCGTATGAGAAATACAAGAACAATCCGGACTTTCTGGCGGAACTGCGGCAGCTCTACCGGGACTACGCGAACCGGCCGTCCATGCTGTATTACGCGGAAAAGATGACGAAGGACCTGGGCGGCGCGAAAATTTATTTGAAGCGCGAGGACCTGAACCACACGGGGGCGCACAAGATCAACAACGTCCTCGGCCAGTGCCTCCTGGCCAAGCGCATGGGCAAGAAGCACGTCATCGCCGAAACGGGCGCCGGCCAGCACGGTGTGGCTACGGCGACGGTGGCGGCCCTCATGGGCATGGACTGCACGGTCTACATGGGCGTGAAGGATACGGAACGCCAGGCCCTGAACGTGTTCCGCATGGAACTGCTGGGTGCCAAGGTCGTACCGGTCACGACGGGCACGGGCACCCTGAAGGACGCCGTCAACGAGGCGCTGCGCGTCTGGACGGCCCGCGTCGAGGACACGTACTACGTGCTCGGCTCCGTCATGGGACCGCACCCCTATCCCGAAATGGTGCGCGACTTCCAGAAAGTCATCGGCGAAGAAGTCAAAGCCCAGCTGCTGGAAAAGGAAGGGCGTCTGCCCGATGCCGTCCTGGCCTGCGTGGGCGGCGGCTCCAATGCTATGGGCCTTTTCTATGACTTCATTCCCGACAAGGATGTCAAACTCATCGGCGTCGAAGCGGCCGGCCGCGGCATCGACACGCCGGAAACGGCAGCCACCATCGCCTGCGGCACGGAAGGCATCTTCCACGGCATGAAGTCCCTCTTCCTGCAGGATCAATACGGCCAGATTGCGCCGGTCTATTCCATTTCCGCCGGTCTGGATTATCCCGGCATCGGACCGGAACACGCGTATCTGCACGATATCGGCCGCGCCGAATACGTGGCAGCGACGGACCAGGAGGCCGTGGACGCCTTCTGTTACCTGTCCCGCACGGAAGGCATCATCCCGGCCATCGAGAGTGCCCATGCCGTGGCCTACGCCATGAAGCTGGCGCCGACCATGCGCAAGGACCAGATCATCGTCATCAACCTGTCCGGCCGCGGCGACAAGGACGTCGCAGCCATCGCCAGATATTTAGGGAGGGATTTACATGAGTAAGTTGGCAGCAGCATTGCAAGGTAAAAAAGTATTCGCTCCCTTCATCACGGCGGGCGACCCGGACCTGGAAACGACGAAGAAGCTGATTCTGGCCCTGGAAAAGGCGGGGGCGAGCCTGGTGGAACTGGGCATCCCCTTCAGCGACCCCATGGCCGAAGGGCCCGTCATTCAGGCGGCAGATCTGCGGGCCCTGTCCAACGGCTGCACGACGGACAAGGTCTTCGACATGATTGCCGAAGTGCGCAAGGAGACGGACATTCCCCTGGTCTTCCTGACCTATGCAAACCCCATCTTCCATTACGGGACGGACAAGTTCTACCGCCGCTGCGCCGAAACGGGCGTGGACGGCACCATCGTGCCCGATGTCCCCTACGAGGAACGGGAGGAACTGGAAGGGGCGTGCCGTAAATACGGCGTGGACCGCATCGTCATGATCGCCCCCACGTCGGACGACCGCATCCAGATGCTCGCCAAGGACGCCAAGGGCTATATCTATATCGTGTCCAGCCTGGGCGTGACGGGCGTGCGTTCGAAAATCACGACGGATATCGCCGCCATCTATAAAAAGATCCGTGCCGTCACGGATACGCCGGCAGCCGTAGGGTTCGGCATCTCCACGCCGGAACAGGCGGCGGAAATGGCCCGCCAGAGCGACGGCGCCATCGTCGGCAGCGCCATCGTCAAACTCTGCGAAAAGTACGGCCGGAACTGCGTGGAACCCGTAGCGGCCTACGTGAAGACCATGGTGGACGCCGTCAACCATTGTAACGATTGAGGAGGGAGATTATGGAAATCCGTCCCTCCCTGGAAGAAGCGAAACAATTCGCCGCCCAGGGGTACAAGACCATCCCCGTGAGCTGCGAAATGTATGCCGACTGCATCACGCCCATCGAACTGCTGCGCAAACTGAAGAACGTCAGCAGCCACGTGTTCCTGCTGGAATCGGTGGAGGACAGCAAGCGCTGGGGCCGTTACACCTTCCTGGGCTACGACCCCAAGCTGGAACTGACCTGCGTGGACGGCACCATGACCGTCACGAGCGGGTCTTCCGTGCGGATGCAGGTCAAACACCCCGGCGAGGTGATCCGCCAGGTCGCGGCGGACAACAAGAGTCCCCAGCTGGACTATCTGCCCACCTTCACCGGCGGCCTCGTAGGCTACTGGTCCTACGACTACATCAAGTACGCCGAACCGTCCCTGAACCTGGACGCCCTCGATACGGAAGGCTTCAAGGACATCGACCTCATGCTCTTCGACAAGGTCATCGCCTTCGACAACCTGCGTCAGAAGATCCTCTTCATCTGCCAGGCCCGCTGCGAAAACCTGGAAACGGAATACAACCGGGCCTGCCTGACCCTGCACCAGATGAAGGACCTGCTGGAGCACGGCGCCAAATGCCCGGCCGATCCGGGCCACATGACGTCGGAGCTGCGGCCTCTTTTCAATAAAGAGGAATATTGCCGCATGGTCGAAAAGGCCAAACAGTATATTTATGACGGCGACATCTTCCAGGTCGTCCTGTCGAACCGCCTCGAGGCGGACTACGAAGGCAGCCTGCTCGATACGTACCGCGTCCTCCGGACGCTCAACCCGTCGCCCTATATGTTCTATTTCTCCAGCGACGACATCGAGATGGCCGGCGCCTCTCCGGAAACGCTGGTCAAACTGGAGAACGGCACGCTGCACACCTTCCCCCTGGCCGGTACGCGCCGCCGCGGCACCACGCCCGAAGAAGACGACGCCCTGGAAGCGGAACTGCTGGCCGATGAAAAGGAACGGGCCGAGCACAACATGCTCGTCGACCTGGGCCGCAACGACATCGGCAAGGTCAGCCGATTCGGCAGCGTGGCCGTGGAAAAGTACATGGTCGTGCAAAAGTATTCCCACGTCATGCACCTGGGTTCCACCGTGCGAGGCACCCTGCGCGACGACCTGGACGCCGTCGACGCCATGGATTCCATCCTGCCGGCGGGCACGTTGTCCGGCGCGCCCAAAATCCGCGCCTGCCAGATCATCAATGAACTGGAAAACAACAAACGCGGCATCTACGGCGGCGCCGTCGGCTATATCGACTGCGCGGGCAATCTGGACGCCTGCATCGCCATCCGGCTCTGCTTCAAGAAGAACGGCAAAGTCTTCGTCCGCAGCGGCGCGGGCATCGTCGCCGACAGCGTGCCGGAAAACGAGTTTCAGGAATGCCTCAACAAGGCGAAAGCCGTCATTTTGGCCTTACAGACCGCACAGGAGGGCTTGGACAAATGATTCTGCTCATCGACAATTACGACAGCTTTTCCTATAACCTGTACCAGGCCGTCGGCACCATCAATCCCGACATCCGCGTCATCCGCAACGACGAGCTGACCGTGGACGGGATTGCCGCCCTGCACCCCGAAAAAATCATTTTGTCGCCCGGCCCCGGCTATCCGAAGGATGCCGGTGTCTGCCTCGATGCAGTGGCCCGCCTGGGCCCGCAAATTCCCGTGCTGGGCGTCTGCCTGGGACACCAGGGCATCTGCCAGGTCTTCGGCGCCACAATCGACCATGCCAAACGGCTTATGCACGGCAAGCAGTCACCCGTGCGCCTGGATTTGTCGAGCCCGCTCTTCAAGGGCCTGCCCGAAACCATCCAGGTCGCGCGCTACCATTCCCTGGCCGCCGTGCCGGAAACCATGCCGGACTGCCTCAAAGTGACGGCCGTCACGGACGACGGGGAGATCATGGCCGTGGAACACAGGGAGTACCCGATCTACGGTCTCCAGTTCCATCCGGAATCCATCATGACGCCCGAAGGACCGCGCATCATCCGTAATTTCCTGGCTCTGTGAGCCGGTTTCCCTGCTTTTGGAACCGCTGCCTGAAAAGGCGGCGGTTTTTTCTTGACAGGGACAGGGGAGCGTGGTAGTATTTATTTGAACAGATTCAACAAAACGTTAAAAATTGGGAAGGTGACAACATGACGAAAGGAAGATATGACCAGGAACACGTTGAACGCGTGCGGCACAAGATCCTGAACACGGCCAAATACCTTTTCGGCGTCCAGGGATACAGGCGGACGACCATCCGCCAGATTGTGGAACAGTCCGGTGTGTTGACGGGCAGCATCTATTACCTGTATAAGAACAAGGAAGATGTATTTCAGGCCCTGATCCTTTCCCTGACGCAGAACTGCATCGTCAAGATCCGCGAACACTGCGGCGAGGAATCCCCGGTTTTCCAGTACGCGGCCGTCTGTGCCGTCGAGCTCTGCGCGGTAGAGGAAAACCCCATCATTCGCGACAACTACGCTACGGCCTATTCCTCTCCCCAGATCTTTGAACATATGGTGGAACAGTATGCGGCCATGGCGGACCGCCTTTTCCACGGCACGCCCTGGGAAAAGGACGACGAAACGAACCGCCGGCAGGCCCTTTTGATCAAGGGCATGATGGGCAGCTGTGTTTCCGCCTTCTATTTCCAGCGCATGACGGACCATGAAAAGGACTTTCACGAGTGCGTGCGCTGGGTCCTGGAAATCATGGGCATCGGCTCCACGCTGATTGAATACACCATGAAGCAGATTGACGCCCACAAGCAGCTGTGGATCTCCATCGGTCATGAACTGCGGGACTATCCCGTTTGAAACCTGCTTTTATTGAACAAAAAAACAAAGGAACCGTCAAAAGGTTCCTTTTTTCAAAACTTTTAGTTGAACGTGTTAAATAATATCTTATGTGGAGCATACAAGAGGAACGGAGGATTGGATATGCAGATTCGGAAGCAGTGGAAAAAAGGCATCGCCCTGCTGTTGACCGCCGTCTTTACGGTGTCCTTGTTCGCAGGGTGCGGCACGCAGTACGCGTCCGACCAGACCTGGGGCCGGGCCGATGCCAAGGAAATCGACATCAATTCGAAAATTTCCGGCCGTGTCGTCAGCCTGCTGGTCAAGGAAGGCGATAAGGTGCAGAAAGGGCAGGTGCTGGCCCGCATCGACGAGCGCGACCTGGTGGCGCAGCGCGCCGAAGCCGTCGCCAACCTGGAAAGCATCAAGGCCCAGCAGGTACAGGCCCGTTTTACGACGGACATGCAGTCCGGTACGACCCAGTCCGCCCTGGGCCAGGCCCAGGCCAACCGGGATAAGGCGCAAGCCAACATGGAACTAGCCCGCGTCACCTTCAACCGGTACCAGGGCCTGCTGGCAGCCGGTGCCATTTCCCGGCAGACCTACGACCAGGAAAAATCCACCTACGACCAGGCCGTAGCAGCGTACAACCAGACGCTGCAGGCAGTGTCCCAGGCGGAGTCCGGCCTCATGCAGACCGATGTCAACAAAGCCAACGAAACGGCCCTGCTGCGCCGCAAGGAGCAGGCCGAAGCCGCCCTGCGCCAGATTGAGGTCAATCTCGACGAAACCATCATCCGGGCGCCTTTCGACGGGATCATCACGGAAAAGTACGTGGAAGAAGGATCCATGATTTCCACCGGTACGCCCCTCGTGGCGGTGCAGGATCCGACGGACAACTGGGTCGACATCAAGGTGCCGGAAACAGAGTTGTCCGGCTACCACCTGCACGACAAAGTCACCCTTACGGCCCGCGACGACAAGACGCAGGTGACCGGTGAAATCACCGATATCAGCAGAAAAGCCGACTTTGCCACGCAGCGGGCGACGAGTGAACGGGGCAAAGATACGGACATCATTACCTTTAATGTAAAGATCCAGATCAACGACACCCGGATCCGTCCGGGGATGCGCTTCCGGATTACGGGGAGTGAGCGGGCATGAAATGGCGCGACATCATTCGTTTCCAATGGCACGCGCTGTGGAACGGGCGTTTTCCACCGGCCCTCATCATCCTGTTTTTACCGCTGCTCTATGCGTTCCTGTTCGGCACCATCTACTCCCATAACGTGGTCAACGACGTCCCCGTCCTGATTCTGGACGAGGACCAGAGCAAGGCCAGCCGCACCCTGATCCAGATGTACGACGATTCGGAAAAACTGCGGATCGTGGGGTACGCTTCCTCCAAAGAGGAACTGGAAGCCGCCATGTATGACGGCCAGGCCCTGGCAGCCATCGCCATTCCCCGCGATTTTTCCAAGGATATGAAGACCGGCGCAGGCACGGATGTAGCCTACATCGTCAATTCCGCCAACAACATGAACGGCAATGCCGTCATCGGCGCCATCCGGGAAATCAACCAGTCCTATTCCACAGCCGTGGCGGCATCGACGCTGGAAGGAGCCGGCGTGCTGCCGGCCTGGGCTATGAACCTGGCGTATCCCATCCGCATGGGGCTGCGCATCCTGAACAACCCGACAAACGGCTATACGTCCTTCATGCTTTCGGCCCTCACCATCAACGGCCTGCAGATCTCCATCATGCTCGCCTTCACGCCGGGCATCGTCGTCTTCATCCGGAAACGGAAGCTGCTCAACGCCGCCCGCGTCGGCCACCGCGAAGTGTTTCAGCGCCTTCTCGGTGCCGTCCTTCCGTACGAGGCCATCGCCCTGTGCTCCTTCTGCCTGTCCCTCGGTGTCTGCATCGTCGTCTTCGGGCTGCCTATGCGGGGCTCCTTATGGGACTGCCTGTTCCTGATGACCTGCTTCCTGTTCTTCCTGATGTGCGTCCTGACGTTTTTCGGCTCCGGCGCCGCCTCCGTGGTGGAAGCCATGCAGGATCCCATGATCTACATCATGCCTGGCGTCCTGTTCAGCGGACTTTCGTGGCCGACATTCTGCATGAACGATATCGGCGGGGCCATCTCCCTGCTGCTGCCCATGACCTGGGTCGGGGACTGCCTGCGTGACATCCTGCTGGCCGGCTATGCGCCTCAGCTGTACAAAGACAGCCTGGTCCTCGTCAGTGCCGGGCTGGTTATTGGTGCCGTCGGTGTCTTCCGCATCGTGCGCCGTATCCGGAAAGAAGGTGCTGCCTTATGACGGTCCGCAACATCATCCGCGCCCTCGCCGTGCTGCGTACCCTGCTGCGCCGTGAACTCGCGGATTTCCGCCGGGATTCCCGGCGCATGACCTTCGTCTTCGGCGCGGCCGTCATCTATATCCTGATGTTCGGCGCGCTCTACATGCCGAACATCGTCAAAAACGTGCCGCTCGTCATCTACGATGAAGACAATTCCCGCATGAGCCGCGAAATTTCCCGTGATTTCGGCTACAGCGATGCCTTCCGCATCATCGGCTACGTCGATTCGGAAGAGGAAATGCGGTCCCTGATCCGGGAAAAGGAGGCCTATTCCGCCATCCATATCCCGAAGAACTTCGCCAAGGACACCCTGGCGGGGACGGGGGGCACGGTCCTCTTTCTGACGAACGGGTCTAACATCATCCTGACCAATGTGACCAGCGCGTCGGCCTCCAACATCATTTCCCATTATTCCCAGCAGGTGGCCGCGTCCCGCACGGCCCTGGCGACGGGCATGAACGAAGGCATGCTGCGTATACGCCTGGCACCGGTGACCCTGAGCCTGCGCGTCCTGAACAACAGCACGCAGGGGTATCTGTACTTCTTCGTCATCGGCCTGGCTCTGGTAGCGTTCCAGCAGGGGCTGCTGTTCAGCGTCGGCGCCGCGACGGCCTCGGAATATGAAAAAGGCCGGACCTGTCGTTACGGACCGGCCGCCATCCTGGCTGCCAAGGTGCTGTTTTACTGGTTTTGCGCCTTTGCGGCTTTCGGCATCCTGCTGACCCTGGCCCATGTAATCTGGGACATCCCGGTCAAGGCGCCCTTGTGGCGCTTCGTGGTCCTGGCCGCCTTCTTCGCTCTGGCGGCGGTATCCTTCGGCGTCTGCTTCTGCTGCTTTTTCCCGACAGAACTGGCCTTTGCCAGAGGCATCATCATGTATCCTGTTCCGGCGTTTCTGCTGTCCGGATACACGTGGCCGTCGGCAGCCATGCCGTTGCTCACGCAGTATTTATCGGTGCTGTTCCCCCTGCGCTGGTGCTCCAGCACGGTCCGGGAACTGCTGCTGGGCGGCTTTTCTCCCAGCTACGGAATCTGTCTGGCGGCCCTGGCCCTGTTGACGGTACTCTTCCTGGGCATCGGCTACCCCTTGTTCCGGAAGCGCCTTTCCGCCTGCACGGCGGTACAGGCTTGACGCCCCTGCCTCTACGGCTATTCCATGCCCGGCAGGACTGCCCTGCCAGGTATGTGTAGCATATAATATATCCCCCGCTGCGCCGGCAGGCGCACCAATTCCTCAAGGGGAGAACCTGCGTAAGGTTCTCCCCATCCCCCCGGTACATCACTCTGCAGGGCGAACCACCTTTCGCGGAGTGATGTATCTTATTTTTCAGCCGCAAACAAGGGGAACCAGTCCATCTCGGATTTGTCTATTACCGTGCTGGGTACGGATAACGATTACAGCGAGGCTACGAAACAAACCACGATTCACGGCAAGGTGACAGCCATTACGAACCATACGGACAGTGACAGCCTCGACGTCAAAGGGGAGGACATCACGATAGACGGGACGGTCGGCGTGTATGGAGATTCCTCTGAATCTAAAACAACGAAAGCCGCTATCGGGACAACGAACACCAAAAACGTCACCCTGAAGGACACCGTAACGGTGCAGAACAAAAACGGGAAACTTACCCTCGACGGGCAGAACATTACGGCAGCAAAAGAAGTATCTGCCGGCAATGGTGCAGCCATGACAGTCGGTTCCGATGCGACCGGATCGGTTACGGGCACCTATCACGTCGACGGAACAGATTCCACCGTGACCGTTACGACCAACAATCTGGACGGAACGCTGACTACTTCTAACGGAGGGACGTTAAAGGCTGATGTTGCCCGGCGTTTTAACGGCACGACCCAGGCCGGCGGCAACAACATGACCGTGGGCACGTACAGCTTCGGCCTGTACGATACGCTCGTCCGTAACGACGGCCAGCACTGGGGCTTCAATTTCAAGTTCCAGCGCCTCAGCGATGACTTCCATTATACGGCGCTGAACCGCCGCAGCTCGGGCTCCGCCGATGCCACCGGTGTCACCTTCGGCGTGGAATACGGGTACAAACGCCGGACCGCGAAAGGCTGGTTTGCCGAACCGCAGGCCTTCGCCAAGGCAGACTGGTACCACGACTTTGGCGGGCAGAACACGCTAGCCCTCACGACGACCCGCGATAACCTGCGCCTGCGAAGCGATTATGCTGACAACTGGTTCGAATACGGCCTCGGCCTGTCCTGGTCCCTCAACAAGGGGACGCAGTTCTATGCCGATGTGGACCGCGGCGACGGTTCCAGCTACGACAAAGACTGGTCGTGGAACGTCGGCATGCGGTACAGTTTCTGATTGTTACCCTGTTCGAAAAACGACATCCCCGTGGATGACTGGGAGAAAGTATCTCTCCTGGTTCGTCCACGGGGATTTTTTGTGAGTTCTTCACTTATGCAGTTCTCGTACCGGTTTCAATCGTCCTCGTCCTCGGAAACCACTTTCCCGTAGGCTGCCAGGACGGTTCCTTTCGGAGCGGAAAGGGCAGGGCAGACATAGAGGATGACTCCGGTCTGTTCCGCGTAATACGTTGTCAGTGTTTCACCAAAGACATTGGTGACTTCTCCTAATACTTGTCCTTCTTCCACAAAATCGCCGCTGTGGATATGGTGGATCCAGCAGCCCGTTTCCAGGGCTTCCAGATAGACCATTTCCGTAATGTCGCGGGGAGAATAGCGCCGGGGCTTGACGGGCAGGTCGAACATCCGGAGCCGGCGCATGATGTTGCGGAGATCGTCCTTGTAGGCGTCGATATCTTCCCGCAGGCAGAGACCGGCGCCGCCACGTTCAATCAAAATGGAGGGAAGCCCCGTACTGGCAGCGTAGTTGTAGGCGCCGCCCTTGGCGAGGGACCGCACCATATATTCCAGGTTGAGGACACGGGCCATTTTGCGGGACGCTTTTTCGACTTCTTCCGTCGGCTGGCCGGGGTAGTACACATAAGGGTGCAGGCTTTCATGGATGTCGCCGCTGTGCATGTCCACATAAAAGTCGGCCAGCGGGAAGAACTGGCTGCTCAACAGGTAGGCGGTCTTGTCCGCCAGGGTTCCGGTGGGGCTGCCGGGAAAGACCCGGTTCAGGTTCTTGCCGTCTTCCGGCACGATGAATTCGCGCCGGGCCCAGAATCCCTGGATATTGACCGGATGGAACAGGATCAGGCAGCCGTGCACGTGTTCCGGCCCCACATCGCGTCCCAGTTCCATGGTGGCTGCAATACCGGGATATTCCCCGCCGTGGATGCCGGCCGTGACCAGCAGCGTGGGACCGTTTTCGAAACCGTTGATGATGGTGAAGGGAATCTGTACGTTCGTTTCGGGAATGGTGAGGAAAGAGCGCAGTTTGTGCCCTCGTTGAATCGTGAGTCCGCAGACTGTGAATGTTTCCGACATAGGCATACCTCTTCTTTTCATTTCGTTTATTTGAATTATATACTTTATGATAAATATAACATATGATACATTGTTCTTACAAGTTTTAATTGCAATTAGTAATTGTTTCTGATAAAATGATTTTGGAAATTGTGAACAAAATGTGAATTCATAGCGTTTCTGTAGCATTTCCGGACGAATGAACGATCCACCAACGGGGAAAGGAACGGTAACGATTTTTGGAAGAACGTTTGACGGACAGGAAGTTCCTCAAACTGACGGTTCCCTTCATGTTGTCGACGCTGACGCAGCCCCTCATGGGCGCTGTGAATACGGCGGTGATGGGGTATATGCCGGATCCGAAGTACATTGCGGCGGTTTCGCTGGGAGCCATCCTGTTCAACACCATCTACTGGCTTTTCGGTTTCCTGCGGGTCAGCACGACCGGCTATGCGGCCCAGGCCTACGGCGCCCGAAGCGGATACCTTGGCATGCTTGCTTTTTTCAAGCCCCTTGTGATAGCGCTGTTGGTTGGCTTTGCCTGCATTTTACTGCAGCGGCCGATCATCTCGTTTTATTTGGGTTTCATGCAGCCTGCCGGCGATGTGGAGGTCCTCTGCCGCACCTATTTCGATATCCTGATCTGGGGTGCGCCTCTGGTCCTGCTGAATTATGTCGCCCTGGGGTGGCTCATGGGGCAGACCATGATCCGCGCCTCCGTGTTCATGCAGATGTCCATGAACATCCTGAACATGATTCTCAGCGTGGCTTTCGTCTACGGCCTCGGCTGGGGCGTCGAGGGCGTTGCCTGGGCGACGCTGCTCTGCCAGATTTACGGCGCTTTGTTAAGTGTTGCTTTCATGCATCTTTGTGGCCGCTTTGACTACAAATCCCTGCCGTGGAAGGAAATCCTCGACTGGCATAACTTCCTGTCCATGCTGCAGGTCAATGCGAACCTCATGATCCGCACGGCCTGCCTCATGGCTGTCAACAATATGATTGCCGCCGTCGGTGTCTCCCTGGGCACGACAGTACTGGCCGCCAATGCGGTCCTGCTGCAGATCAAGGACATCATGAGTTTCCTTTTGGACGGTGTGGCCAACGGGTCTTCCGTTTTCGCCGGCAAGGCTGCCGGCGCGCGGAGTATTGACTACCTGAAACAGGACATCCGCATTTCCTTCAAATGGGGATTCCTCTTCAGCATCATCCTGATGGCAGGCTATTGGCTGGGCAGGGATTTCATCATCGGCTTCTTCACGGATATCGATGCCGTGCGGACGGCGGCAGGCCGCTACGAACTGTGGGTGCTGCTCTATCCCTTGTGCGGATTTACCGCCCTGGTCCTCTACGGTGTGTTCAGCGGCATTACGTGGACGGCTCCTGTCCGCAACATGATGGCCTTCGCCGCCGTGGTGTTCTTTGCCGCCCAGTATTTCCTCGTTCCGCTCTATGGAAATGACGGGCTGTGGGCGGCGGTCCTGCTCTTTATGGCAGCACAGTCGTGTTTCCTGGGCTATATGTGCCGTTTCCTGGAAAGAAGGTTCCGCCAAATGGCTTCTTAGGGAATTGAGAAGGAAAGGACGGCAGCGGCTGAAATGGATGGAATGACTGCAAAGAAATTCCGGCGTGCTTTCGCCTTGAATCATAAATATTATTATTGCAATTAGGAGATGAAGAATTGTGAGTCGAAAACAGATTCTTTACCGGCTCCTTCAGATGGTGCTGGTGCTTCTGGGTATCAGCTTCATCACCTTCTGCCTGGTCATGCTGGCGCCGGGTGACCCGGTACGCCAGATGATTGCCGGTAACGAAGACATCATCGTCAGCCAGGTGGAAATCGATGCCCTGCGTCATGAACTGGGCCTGGACCAGCCGTTCCTGTTCCAGTACACGAGCTGGCTTGGTCGTGTGCTTCACGGTAATTTCGGGTTCTCTTTTATGATGAAGAAACCTGTTCTGGATGCCCTGCTGGAAACCCTTCCGGCGACGATCATCCTGGCCGTGGCGTCGTCCGTCTTCATGCTGGTCTTTTCCATTCCACTCGGCATCTATACGGCTGTCAAGCAGAATACCTGGTTCGATTACCTGATCCGCGGTCTGACGTTTGCCGGCGTATCCGTGCCGAACTTCTGGATGGGCCTCGTCCTGCTCTGGATTTTTGCTTTGAAACTGGGCTTGTTCCCCATTGTCGGTGGCTCTATTTCGATTGAAAACCTGATTCTGCCGATGCTGACCCTCGGCATCGTCATGACATCAAAGTATACGCGGCAGGTCCGCGCCACCGTGCTGGAAGAATTGAACCAGGATTACGTGGTTGGTGCCAGGGCCCGCGGCATGAATGAATCCTACATTCTCTGGAAGGAAGTCCTGCCAAACGCGCTGCTGCCGCTCATCACTTTGTTCGGCCTGGCTTTCGGCAGCCTCCTCGGCGGTGCCGCCGTCGTGGAAATCGTCTTCTCCTGGCCCGGCCTCGGTTATACGGTGGTTCAGGCCATCATTTACCGCGATTTCCAGACCGTGCAGGCCATCGTTCTCTGGATTGCCCTCATGTACATGGTCATCAACCTGGTTGTCGACTTGTCCTATAATCATTTGGATCCCCGGTTGAGAAAGGCAGGTCGGTAATCATGGAAAACCTCATCAATGGATTTAAACACAACAAGGCCTTCCGGTTCACAACCTGCCTGGTCCTGCTCCTGATCCTCATTGCCATTGCGGCACCGGTCATTTCTCCGTATGACCCTCTGGAAGCCGTTATGCGCAACGCCAATATGGAACCGTCCCTGCAGCACCTGTGCGGCACGGACAAGCTGGGCCGCGACGTATTGAGCCGTATCCTTTACGGTGCCAGTTATTCCCTGACGAGCGTCCTCCTGCTGGTGGCCATCATCTTCGTCGTCGGCACTACGCTGGGCGTGCTGGCCGGTTATTACGGCGGCCTCATCGACACGGTGATTATGCGTATTGCCGATATGATGATTTCCTTCCCGGGCATCATCCTGGCCATCGCCATCGCCGGCGTCATGGGCGGCAGCCTGGTCAACGCCATGATCGCCCTGACCGTCGTCACGTGGACAAAATACGCCCGCCTGGCCCGCAGCATGGTCCTGAAGATCAAGCGCCGCGACTTCGTGGAAGCGGCTATCGTCAACGGCGGCACATCGCCCCATATCCTGTGGACGCACATCGTCCCGAACATCCTGCCTCTGATGGTCATTACGGCCGCAGCCGATATCGGCGCCATGATGATGGAATTGGCCGGCCTTTCCTTCCTGGGCTTCGGCAGCCAGCCGCCGGCTCCTGAATGGGGCCTCATGCTGAGCGAAGGCCGCCAGCAGATTCAGACGGCTCCCTGGCTGATGATCTTCCCGGGTCTTGCCATTTTCATCACCGTCGTCATTTTCAACCTTTGGGGCGACGCCCTGCGCGATGTACTGGATCCGCGGCAGGATAATTGATACAGAATTTCCATTATCATTGTTCCCGTTATCATTCATTTTTATAAAATCAAAGTTATAGCGAAAGGATGCGATCAACTCATGAAAACTTGGAAAAAAGGTGCAGCAGCGGCAATGGTGGCTCTGATGGCTCTGGCTCTGGCCGGTTGCGGCGGCGGCAGCAAAACTGCTTCCGTCAGCAATGACAAACTGAAAGTCGGCGTTACGAACTTTGCCGATACGCTGGAACCGACGGACAACTATTTCGGCTGGCAAGTTATGCGTTACGGCGTCGGCGAATGCCTGACGAAGTTCGACGAAAAGATGAACACCAAGCCCTGGATTGCCGAAAGCTGGAAAGTTTCCGACGACAAGCTGACCTGGACGTTCAAGATCCGTGACATCAAGTTCTCCAACGGCAATAAAGTAACGGCTGATGCCGTCAAGCAGTCCATCGAACGTACCTTTAAGAAAGCGGCCCGCGCCAAGGCCATGTTCCAGTACGAAAGCATTACGGCCAACGGCCAGGAACTGACCATCAAGACGAAGAAGCCCATGGCTACCCTGCCGGGCGTACTGGGCGATCCTCTGTTCATCATCGTTGACGTGTCCGAAGACGGCAAGCGCGACTTCGGCAAACAGGGCCCTGTCTGCACCGGTCCGTACGTTGTAAAGGCCTTCTCCAAGGCTAAGACGGAACTGACGGCCAACGAACATTACTGGGATGGCAAAGTGCCTTTCAAGACGGCGGAAATTGACACCATCGACGATCCGAACACCCGTGCCATGGCCCTGCAGAAGGGTGAAATCGACGTGGCTGTCAACATCGCTTCCGGCGATATGGCCCTGTTCAAGGATAAGGATAAATTCAACGTCAGCACCATTTCTTCCATCCGCGACGTTATTGCCCGTATGAACCAGCGCAAAGAGAAACCGCTGGGCGACATCCGCGTCCGTCAGGCTCTGATCCGCGCCTTGGACCGTGAAACCTATTGCAAGACCCTGCTGAAGGGTACCTTCACGGCCGGCGGTCCGCTCCTGCCTCCGTCTCTGGACTACGGTTTCGACGAACTGCAGAAGATGAATCCTGACAAATACAATGTCGAAAGCGCCAAAAAACTGCTGGAAGAAGCCGGCTGGAAAGATACGGACGGCGACGGCTATGTCGACAAGAACGGCAAGAATCTGGAACTGGACTTCGTCATTTACTCCGGCCGCGCCGAACTGCCTCTGTTTGCAGAAGCAACTCAGGCTGACGCCAAGAAGGCCGGCATCAAAGTCAACATCAAGAACGTCGACTACAACGTGCTGGACAGCATCGGTGTCAAGGGCCAGTACGACCTGCTGATTTCCAACGTCCTGACTGAACAGGCCGGCGACCCCGAAGTCTTCCTGAACATGTACTGGAAGACCAACGTCAACGGAAGCAATCCGCAGAATGGCTCCGGTTACAGCAATCCGGAATACGATGCCCTGTCTGACAAACTGGCCATGGAATTCGATCCGGCTAAGCGCCGCGAACTCATCATCGCCATGGAAAAAATCATCCTGAAAGATGCTGCCACCATCGTCTTCGGTTATCCGCAGACCAACATGGTCAGCAAGAAGGGCGTGGCCAATGCCAAGATCCAGCCTTGCGACTACTACTGGCTGACGAAGGACTTCGCTCCGGCCAAGTAAATCCTGAATCTCATTTCATAAAGAAGGTATGATGATGCTGTTAGATGTGAAAGACCTCGAAATCAGCTATGGCTCGCGCCGCACAGTAGAAGGCGTGAACCTGACCCTGGAACGGGGAGAGATACTGGCCATTGTCGGAGAAAGCGGCAGCGGCAAAACGACGGTCATCCGCGCCGTTATGGGGTGTCTCCCCGGCGCGGGCCGCGTCAGCGGCGGCGATATCCTGTATGAAGGGAAAAGCATGCTGCAGAATACGCGGGAAGACTGGCAGAAGCTGAGCGGCCGGGAAATGTCCATGATCTTTCAGGACAGCGGCAATATGATCAACCCCATCCGTTCCATTGGCTCGCAGTTCGTGGACTACATCGTGACCCATGAACCGGAAACGGGCAAGGAACAGGCGCGGCAGATGGCGATGGACATGCTGAAAGCGATGCAGCTGCCGAACCCGGAACGCATTATGGAAGAATATCCTTTCGAGCTTTCCGGCGGGCAGCGCCAGCGCGTCGGCATCGCCATGGCCATGATCTTCAGCCCCAAGCTGCTCCTTGCCGACGAACCGACCAGCGCGTTGGACGTGACGACACAGGCCCAGATTATCCGTCAGATCGTCGATGTACGCAATGACTATAACGCAGCCGTCATCATCGTTACCCATAACCTGGGCGTGGCGTCCTATATCGCCAACAAAATCATGGTCATGCAGCACGGACACGTTGTGGAAGCGGGGCCGCGGGAACAGGTGATCGGCCATCCGCAGCACGATTATACGAAGCTTCTGCTCGACTCCGTACCGGTAATAGGAGGGAAGTGTTATTATGAATGAGATGGCACAAGAACCCATTGCCGGAAAACCGCCTGTCATCATGCAGATTCGAAACCTGACCAAAAAATTCAAACTGGACAACGGCAAGGAACTGACGGCCTGCGACCATGTCACCCTGAACGTCTATAAAGGGCAGACCCTGGGGGTCATCGGCGAATCGGGATGCGGCAAAAGCACCCTGGTCCGCACAATCCTCCAGATCCATCCGGCCACGGAGGGCGAAGTGCTCTTCGACGGCAAGGACATTCTGCAAAGCCGGGGAGAGGATGAACGGCAGGTACGCCGCAAAATCCAGATGGTCTTCCAGGACCCGACGGCGGCCTTCAATCCCAAAATGCGCGTCAAGGACATCGTGACGGAACCCCTGCGCAACTTCGGCCTCCTGAAAAAGGAAGATGTCGACGCCAAAGCCGCGGAACTGCTGGAAATGGTGGAACTGCCGGCGGAATTCAAGGACCGGTATCCCCACAGCATGTCCGGCGGGCAGCGGCAGCGCCTGGGTATCGCCAGGGCCCTTTCCCTGGAACCGGATATCATTGTCTGTGACGAAGCGACGTCGGCCCTCGATGTGTCGGTCCAGAAAAACATCTGCGAGCTGCTGGTGAAACTCCAGAAGGAAAAACAGATTTCCTACCTTTTCATCGCCCATGACCTCGGGCTGGTTGATTTAATGTGCCACCAGGTGGCCATCATGTATCTGGGGAATGTCATGGAGTGGCTCGAAACAGGCCGCATCGCGTTCCATTGCAAGCACCCCTACAGCCAGGCCCTCATGGACGCCGTGTTCAAGGTGGATTACCACAAGGGGGAAAAAATAAAAGCCCTTGCCGGCGATGTTCCCAGCCCGGTGGATTTGCCGGCAGGCTGCCCGTTCCAGGGCCGCTGCCCCTTATGCCGGGATATCTGCCATCAGGAAAAACCAAAACTGAAGGAAGTGGAACCGGGTCACTGGGTGGCCTGCCACATGGTGAAGTAAGAGACCGGCCCGAACTGTTACTGCTGTTCGGGCCGGCTTTTTTGTCCTGCCCTGAATCAGGGCGGGGAATATTGACAAAACAGGGAATTTGTGCTAACATAAACACATGAACAATTAATCATATGTCAGAAGGGACTTCGCCTGCGAATGGATCCCTTCAGAGCGACGGCGCAAGGACTGGTGAAAAGATGCAGAAAGAATTGAAAGACCTGGAAGAAATCCGCAGCAACAACGAGGACGGTTCCGTCCGCAGTTTCCGTCATCACGGGAAACAGGGAGTGCGCGGAGCGGAAGATGATACGGAGAAGATGGCAGAGGCAGGCCATTCCCATGGGGAAGGCCATGTCCCTGCCCATTCGCATCCCCATCATGACCACGACCATGAAGAAGAGGAAGACCTTGTGGGACATCATCACGAGCATCCCCGTGTCGAAGTGCCTCACCATAACGCGTCTTACACCCATACGGTCGTCGTGCCCCACCACCATGCGGGCCATCCGTCTGACTGCCATTGCGACGAGTGCTACGGGCACGAGGAGTATTGCGACATCTGCGGCGAAAGCCTGGCCCACTGCAAGTGCCGCATGCCCGATGCGGACAATTTCAAGTGCGTCTATGAGCTGGAAAATCTGGACTGCGCCAACTGCGCGGCCAAAATGGAACATAAGATCAAACAGCTGCCCGGCGTAACCTATGCAACGGTCAGCTACCCGACGAAACAGCTGCGCCTGTCTGCCACGAATCCGGACAAGCTGCTGCCCATTCTGCAGGAAATCTGCACATCCGTCGATTCCGAAGTCCGCGTCGTGCCCCGCAGCCAGGTCAAAAAGGCTCATGCGGCTGCGCACGGAAGCGGAGCACCGGCGTACCGCACCTATACCGTGGAAGGCCTCGATTGCGCCGTCTGCGCGCAGAAAGTCGAAGATGCCATCAACGATATGCCGGAAATCGACGAAGCGGTCCTGACCTATGCTACGGGCCTGCTGCGGGTCAAGGCGGAATCCTTTGACAATCTCCAGGCCAAGATGCAGAAGGCGGCTGACGCCGTGGAAGAAGGCGTCACCATTGCAGCCCGCAATGCTGCTCCTGCCGCCAAGGCCCGGGAGGGCGGCCACAGCCACGGGGACGGCGGCGACAAACGCGAACTGGCGGAAATCATCGTCGGCGGCGTCCTCTTCATTGCGGTGGAATGGCTGGGACTGGCACCGGAAGCCTACAAACCGTACCTGCTCGTACTTGCCTACGTGATTTTGGGCTGGCACATCGTCCTGACGGCTGTGCGCAACATCCTGAAAGGCGAGTTCTTCGACGAAAACTTCCTCATGACCGTCGCCACTCTGGGCGCATTTGCCATCCAGGCCTGGGAAGAAGCCGTCGGCGTCATCCTGTTTTACCGCATCGGCGAATATTTCCAGGACAAGGCGGCCGAACGGAGCCGCAACCAGATCATGCAGGCTGTCGACATGCGGCCTGAAGTGGTCAACCTCCTCATCGGCGACGAAGTCAGGGTCATTCCTTCTGCCGAAGCCCGCGTGGGGGACATCCTGCTGGTCCGCGCCGGAGACCGGATTCCCCTGGACGGTGTCGTCATCGAAGGCGAAAGCCTCGTCGATACATCGCCGGTGACAGGCGAACCCGTGCCGGTCCGCAAACAGTACGGCGACGAAGTCCTGTCGGGCTGCGTCAACACGAACGGAATGCTGAAGATACGCGTTGAAAAGGAACTGCAGGAATCCATGGTGACGAAGATCCTCGATTCCGTGGAAAACGCCGCAGCGAACAAACCCCACATCGACAAGTTCATCACCCGCTTTGCCCGGGTTTATACACCCATCGTCGTCTTTGCGGCCGTTGCCGTCGCCATCATTCCGTCCCTTGTGACGGGCAACTGGCATTACTGGATTTACACGGCCCTGACCTTCCTGGTCATCAGCTGCCCCTGCGCCCTGGTCCTGAGCGTGCCCCTGTCCTTTTTCGCCGGCATTGGCGCCGGTTCCAGGCTGGGCATCCTCTTCAAGGGCGGCAGCGCCTTGGAAATGTTGAAGAATGTAGCCGCCGTCGTCATGGACAAGACCGGTACGGTTACGCAGGGCAATTTTGTAGTGCACGATGTAGTGCCCGCTGACGGCGTGACGGCCGAAGAACTGCTGGGAACCGCCGCCGGTGCGGAAACCGCGTCGATCCATCCCATTGCTGTGAGCATCGTCCGCGCGGCCGAAGAAAAGGGAATCCGCCCCGTACGGCCGGACCGCTTCCAGGAAAGGGCTGGCGAAGGCCTGACCGTTTATTACGGAACGGACCGTATCCTGGCCGGCAACCTGAAACTGATGAAACGCTGCGGCATTGCCGCCCGTCCTCTGCAGAATGTAAACGTGGGCAGCGAAGTCTATGTCGCGAAAAACGACCGGTTCCTCGGCGCCATGGTCATCCGTGACACCGTGAAACCCGATGCCCGCGACAGCGTCGAAGCCCTGCGGAAAGACGGCCTGGTGACGGTCATGCTGACCGGGGACGCGCCGAAGGAAGCCGAAGCCGTAGCCCGCGAGGTCGGCATTCAGGAAGTCCGCGCCGGTCTGCTGCCGCAGGACAAACTGAACGAGATGAACACGCTCCGCGGCAAATACGGCGCCGTCCTGTTTGTCGGCGACGGCATCAACGACGCCCCGGTCCTGGCCGGTGCCGATGTAGGCGCCGCCATGGGCAGCGGCGCGGACGCAGCCATGGAAGCGGCGGACATCGTCTTTATGAACTCCGAGATGGGCGCCATTCCCAGGGCCGTCAGGATTGCCAAAACCGTTGGTTCCGTAGCCTGGCAGAATGTCGTCTTCGCCCTGGTCGTGAAAGTCGTCATCATGGCGGCCGGCATCTTCGGCTACGCCAACATGTGGGCAGCCGTTTTTGCCGATACGGGCGTTTCCGTCATTTGCGTGCTGAACGCCTGCCGCATCCTGTATATGAAGTTCTGACCACCATTTCCGCAACATCTTTTGATCCTTGCTCCTGTAGTCCGGGAACGCGTTCCCCTCGCGTTTCCGGACTTTTTCTATTCGGGGAATCCGGCTTTTGCCGTTGAAACGTGTCCCCATCGGACGTATAATATTCATATATGCAATAAAATACGATTGTTCCGCGCGGATTGGGGGATTGTCCGTGGAACGCGGGGTAATAGGGGAGGAAGAAACATGGCCACCTGCATTTATTGTCAAAAAGAGCTGAAGGGGAATGAAAAATTCTGCCCTCATTGTGGAAAAGGCTTGCACATTTGCCCGAAATGCGGCGCAGTGAACGGATTGGAAGCCCGCTTCTGCCAAGGCTGCGGTGCCCCGCTGGGCGATACTCCCGCACCGGAACAGCCTGCTGCTCCTGCTCCGGACCAGCCTGCTGCTCCGGCTTCCGTGACGCCTGTCCCTCCGGCATCGGGGCTGTCCATCACCCACGTCAAGAACCGGCTGACACCGGAGGCGTGGGAATCCATGAAGCAGAAGGAGGAACTGAAGCGCAAGGTCCTCATCATCGGTGTGGCCATCGTTGCCGTGGCCTTCGTCGGGTCCGCTCTGATGGACCATTTCAAGTCGCCGTCGAAACCGGGTATCCAGCAGGCGCAGCAGCTGACGAAGGGTGGTTTTTTCTCCAGCAGCAAGGATAAGAAGGCTGCGGACACACAGGATAAGGAAAGCGCGCAGAACGGCCGGCAGGCCGTCCGCAAAGGCGTCATCCACGGCACTTATGTCTATATCCGTACAGGTCCCGGCAAGAGCTACGATACGGCCGGGTATTACAGCAACGGCGAAGAGGTGCAGATTCTCAACGAATCCGGATCCTGGTACCAGGTGAAACGCGGCAATGGCCAGACCGGCTGGGTCTACGGTTCCTATTGCAGGGAAATGCCCTGAGGGCCGTCCGTGCTTATATATTAATGAACGATTGAAACGGAGCAGACTGTATGCGTGATCATTACGAAATCGATATGCGCCGGTCCGGTATGCGGAAACGGCGGAAACATAAAAGTTCCCTCAAACTGTGGATTCTGTTGATCGTGATTGCGGCCCTCGCCATTTTCGGGGCCGTGGAACTGGTGGAATACGTGATGGACAATTTCCGGCCGGTAGAGACAGTTCCGGCCCAGGCCACCCCGCCGGCCGTGACGGAGCAGCAGGCTCAGGCGCCCAAACCGGCGGAACCGGTCCTGAACGGCACCGTGCCGGCTACGCCGGGACCCCATGACTATTCCATCCTCGTCGTAAAAGGCGAGCACAAACTCTACCTGCTGGACAAGGGCAAAAGGGTAGCCGTCTGGGGCTGCGCCATCGGCAGGGGCGGCGCCGGCCAGAAGCAGCGTTCCCGCGACAACACGACGCCTACGGGCCATTTCTACATCGACGAAATCGATGATGCCTCCACGTGGGCCCACGACTTCGGCGACGGCAAAGGCCTCATCCAGCACGCCTACGGGCCCTGGTTCCTGAGCCTGGACACCAAATCCGTCAGCCACGGCAAGTGGGACGGCATCGGCATCCACGGAACCCATGACCCGTCCTCCATCGGGACGAACGCTTCCGAAGGCTGCATCCGCCTGAAGAACGAAAACCTGCTGACCCTGTACAAATACGTCAAGGTCGGCACGAAAGTGGAAATCACGGAATAAGGCATTCCGGCATAAAAAAGACGGCCTCCTTTTCCCGCCTCACGCATCGGTGAGGGCCGGGGAAGGAGGCCGTTTCGTTTTGTGGAATCGCTTCAGTCGTCGCCGAACTTGTCCGGGAAGAAGAGTTTCTTCACGTCGTCGTCCGGTTCGCGGCCGATGGCGTTGCCGATGAAGAAGAAAATCAGCGACGCGCCGATGCCGATGACGATCTGGTGCAGCGAGAAGAGGCGGATGTGGAGCGCCATGGTGGTGCAGTAGGCGACGACGCCGCCGAACATGGCCCACAGGGCGCCGGTGCCGTTCGCCTTATGCCAGAACAGGCCGAAGATCATGACCCAGAAGAAGGCCGTTTCCAGGCCGCCGAAAGCGAACATGTTGATTTTCCAGATGACCGACGGCGGGGCGATGGCGATAAAGTAGATGCCGAAGCCCAGCAGAATGGTGGCGGCCATGCTGAATTTCTGGATGCCTTTGTTGCTCAGGGTCTTGCCGTTCTTTTCCAGGGCACGCATGTAGATGTCCTTGATGATGGACGACGACGACGTGAGCAATAGGGACGACACGGTCGAGATGGTCGCCGCAATCGGCCCGATGATGGTGACGCCCGCCCAGAAGGGACTCATGACGCTGACGATGGTGCGCGGCGTGATGTTGTCCACGCTGCCGCCGTATGCGGCCAGGGACGGGTTCGTCAGGATGCCCTTGCTCAGGACGCCGACCCAGGTTGCGATAAGGGTCATGGCGCCGATGACGACGGTGCCGATGATGATGGCGTTGCGCAGGGAGCGGGTATCCTTGTAGCTGATGCTGCGGACGATGGACTGGGGCAGGGCCAGCGTGCAGACGCCGACCAGCAGCCACTGGCTGATATACAGGGAAATGGGCATCTTGCCCCGGGACAGGGGTTCGAGCATGGCCGGATCGTTGGTGCGGATGTGGTTCATGATAGCCCCGTAGCCGCCGGCCTTGTCGAGCATGCAGTAGAACAGAATGCTCATGCCCACGATCATGGCGATGGCGCAGATGGCGTCCGTAATGGCGACGCCCTTGAACCCGCCGATGGTGGTGTAGATGATGACGATGATGCCGAACAGGGTCAGGCCCGTCACATAGCTGTATCCCGTCACGGCCTCGAACAGCTTGGCCGCGCCGACGAACTGGGCGACCATGGTGGCGCAGAAGAAGGCGACGATGAAGATGGCCGCCAGGTTGCAAAGGCTGTCCGACTTGTAGCGGGCGCGTAAGATGTCGATGACCGTCACGGCGTCAATGTCCCGCGCGACGAGGGAGATCTTCTTGCCGAAGACGCCCATGACGAGGAACACGACGACGACCTGCACGATGGCCATGTAAAGCCAGCCGTAGCCGATCTGCCAGGCCACGCCGGGCCCGCCGACGAAGGTGCTGACGCTGGAATAGGTGGCGACGGTCGTCATGGCCAGCACAAAGCCGCCCAGGGTACGGCCGCCGATGAAGTAGTCCTTGGCGAAGTTCTTGGACCGGGCTTCTTCCGACGTACGCTGCACGCGGTAGCTGATATACAGCAGAATGAGCAGGAACAGGAAGACCGGGAAGAGGCTCACGAGATGGGAGAAATCCATTAGCGGGACCCTCCCTTCTGTTCAGCGGCACGGACGCGCGCCGCGTCTTCTTCCTGCAGGTCCACGTCCTGGATCACATGTTCCGCGAGCCAGAACGCGACGACGACGGCGAACAGCCAGGTGCCGATGCAGCCGCCGAGTACCCAGATGGGCGTGTCGAACAGGTCGATGTCCAGGCCGGAAAGACCGAACCCGGCCAGGATCCAGAATACGATGACCGCCAGCGTGGCGAAGCAGGTGACCTTGGCTTCGTGATTGGCGCGGCGGAATTTTTCACTGCGTTTCATCCGAAAATCCTCCTTGAACTTGTTGGATGCTGCCGGTTGCGGCAGGCGATGTCTGTGAAAGTCTCTACTATGATACCATAAATTTTCCTTTTCGCCACGGGAAATCGCAAAAAATCCCTGTTTGTGTTACCATATACTATACAGACTAGTACAATGCGGGGAGTGTTTCCACTCCCGGAAACGAGGTACCATAGATGGATATTCAGGAAAAAAGGTTGAAGGAAACCTTTATTGAACTGGTCCGGGTTCCGTGCCCGAGCCTGGACGAGAAAGAAGAAGCGGCCCTTCTGGTCCGCAGATTACAGGCCCTGGGCGTCGACGTGCAAGTGGACGATGCCGGGGCGAAATGCGGCGGTACGACGGGGAATGTCTGGGCCTTCCTGTCGGGCACCGTCCCCGGCGCGAAACGCCTCTTTTTCGAAGCCCACATGGATTCCGTGGCCCCGGCGACGGGCACGCACGTGGTGGAAAAGGACGGATACCTGTACTCGGACGGAACGACGACCCTCGGCGGGGACGACAAGTCCGGCGTGGCCGCCATCCTCGAAGCCCTGGCGGTGCTGCGCGAAAGCGGCATGCCCCACGGGGACATCACGGTGTGCTTCACCATCGGCGAGGAAACGGGCAGCTACGGCGTGCGCAACCTGAACCGCGAGTGGCTGCAGGCCGACCTGGGCTACTGCCTCGACAACGGCGGCCATCCCGGCGCCATCTGCAATGCCTCGCCGAAAGCCATGGATGTCACGTACACAGTGCACGGCAAATCGGCCCACGCAGGCGCGGAATCGGAAAAAGGCATCAACGCCGTCATGCTGGCGGCCAAAGCCCTGGCTGCCATGCCGGCATGGGGCCGCATCGACGCGCGGCTGACGGCCAGCCCGGACCTGATCCAGGGCGGCCTGGCGGCGAACATCGTGCCCGATGCCTGCCGTTTCACCATTGATATGCGCTGCGACGACGAAGAACGCCTGAACGCCTTTTACAACGAATTGACGGAACGGTTCCGCACGGTGGTGGAAGCCGGCGGCGGCACCCTGACCGCGGAAACGGAAACCCTGGCCCCGGCCGTCAGCCTGCCGGAAGACCATCCCGGCGTGCAGCTGGCCGAGCAGGCCGCCCGCAACCTGGGGTTCCCCGTTTCGTGCCGGTTCACGGGCGGCTGCAGCGACGCCAACTTCCTGTGCGGCATGGGCCTGCCGTCGCTTCTGCTGGCGACCGGCATGGACCGGATCCATACGGTGCAGGAACGGCTGGCCTTACAGGACCTGTATGACGCGGCGCGCTGGACGCTGGAAATCATCCGCCTCGCCGCGGCAAAGTAAAGATTGGAGCATTCACCATGGGAGTCCCATTCACCCATTTACACGTCCATACCCAATACAGCCTGCTCGACGGCGCCTCCAAACCGGAGGAGCTGCTCCGGCGCGCCATGGATCTGGGCATGGACAGCATCGCCATCACGGACCACGGCAACATGTACGGCGCCGTGGACATGTACCAGACGGCGCAGAAACTGTCGAAGGAAGCGGAAAAAGAGGGGAAACCCGGCATCCGCGTCATCATCGGCTGCGAAGTCTACGTGACGCCGGGCAGCCGCTTCGACCGCATCGACAAGCAGCCCCGCTACCATTTGATTTTGCTGGCCGAGAACAATGAAGGCTACCGCAACCTTTCCCATCTGGTCTCGCTGGGCTACATCGACGGGTTCTACCGCAAGCCCCGCATCGACAAGGATATCCTGCGGCAGTACCACGAAGGCATCATCTGCCTGACAGCCTGTGTCCAGGGCGAAATCCCCCAGGCCATCCTGAGCGGGAACGAGGAACGGGCCCGCGCGGCCGTGCGGGAATACCTGGACATTTTCGACAAGGACCACCTGTTCCTGGAAATGCAGAACCACAGCCTGCCTGAAGAGGCCATGGTGAACCGCGGCCTGCACAAGCTGGCGGCGGAGTTCGGCCTCAAGCTGGTCGTGACCAACGACCTGCACTACGTGCGCCGCGAGGACGCCGGCGCCCAGGACGTGCTCCTGTGCATCCAGACGAACAAGACCGTCACCGACCCGGACCGCATGAAGTTCAACAACGACTGGTACTACTGCAAGAGTTACGAAGAAATGCAGGAACTGTTCCCGGACGACGAAGAAGCCCTGCGCAACACCCACGCCATTGCGGAACGGTGCCACGTGGACTTCACCTTCGGCAAACTGCTCCTGCCGGAATTCCCCATCCCGGAAAAGTACCACGGCGACGCCGACGCCTACGTGCGCGACATGTGCACGGCCGAAATCCCGAAGCGTTACGGCGCCGACCTGGCCGCCCTGACCGATCCGGCGGAGCGCCAGGCCCTGCAGGACAAGGTGGAAAAGCGCCTCGACTACGAACTGGGCATCATCCGGACCATGGGGTACGCCGCCTACTTCCTGATCGTCTGGGACTTTATCCACTATTGCCGCAGCCACAAGGACGCCGGCGGCCGTCCGGACCCGATTCCCGTCGGACCGGGCCGCGGCAGCGCTGCCGGCAGTATCGTGGCCTACCTGCTGCACATCACGAACATCGACCCGTTGAAATACGACCTGCTCTTTGAACGCTTCCTGAACCCGGAACGTGTCAGCATGCCTGATATCGATACGGATTTCTGTTACAAGCGGCGCGGCGAAGTACTGGATTACGTGATCCGCAAATACGGACCGGACCATGTGTCCCTTATCGTCACCTTCGGCACCCTGCAGGCCCGCGCGGCCGTGCGCGATGCCGGACGGGCCCTGGGACTGCCCCTGGCCAAAGTGGACCGCGTGGCCAAGGCGGTGCCGCGCACCCTGGGCATCACCCTGAAGGACGCCCTGGCCACGAGCCGCGAACTGCAGACCATGTACGAGACGGACGAAGAAGTCCATCACCTGATCGATATCGCCAAGAGCGTCGAAGGCCTGCCCCGCAACACGGGTACCCACGCGGCAGGCGTCGTTATCGCGCCGAAACCCCTGATCGACCTGGTGCCGCTGCAGCTGGACGAAGGCGTCCAGGGCGAAGGCATCAGCCAGGACCGCATGATTACGACGCAGTACGATAAAAACCAGGTCGAGGAACTGGGCCTCTTGAAGATGGACTTCCTGGGCCTGCGCACCCTGACCGTCATGGCCGACGCCGTGCGCTTCATCAAGGAATCGACGGGCGAGACCGTCGACCTGGACAACATCCCCCTGGAAGACAAGGCCGTGAGCGACATGCTCTGTGCCGGCGACACCCAGGGCGTGTTCCAGCTGGAAAGCGCGGGCATGACCCGCCTGGTCGTGCGCCTGGCGCCGCAGACCATGAAGGACCTGGTGCCCCTCGTGGCCCTGTACCGTCCGGGTCCGTTGGACGCGGGCATGGCGGAAAAGTTCATTGAAGGCCGCCGGCTCCATCACGCCGTGGAATCCATCCACCCGTTGCTGGACCCGATTTTGGCCGATACATACGGAGTGGTCCTGTACCAGGAACAGGTCATGCAGACGGCCTCCATCCTGGCCGGCTTCACCCTGGGCGAAGCAGATATCCTGCGCCGCGCCATGGGCAAGAAGAAGGTCAAGGACCTTATCTCCATGAAGACGCGCTTCATCGAAGGCGCGCAGAAACTGCACAACGTGCCGCCCGCCAAGAGCGAGGAAATCTTCGAAATCCTGCTCAAGTTCGCCGGGTACGGCTTCAATAAATCCCATTCCGTGGCCTACGGCCTCGTCGCCTACCAGACGGCCTACCTGAAGGCCCACTGGCCGGCGGAATTCTTTGCGGCCCTGTTGACGAGCGTCATCAGCGACCCCGACAAAATGAGCTGGTACATCACGGTGTGCCGCGACCGGGGCATCCGCATCCTGCCGCCCGACATCAACGCCAGCCGCTCCGGTTTCTCCGTGGAACAGGGAGCCATCCGGTTCGGCCTGAACGGAATCAAGAGCGTTGGCGAAGGAGCGGTGGAGGACATCGTACGGGCCCGGGAAGAAGGGGGCCGCTTCAAGGATATCCTGGATTTCTGCAAGCGCGTCAACTACCGGCAGCTCAACACGCGGCTGCTGGAAAACCTGATCAAGTGCGGCGCCATGGATTCCCTGGGCGCCCACCGGTCGCAGCTGTTGGCCGTCTACAAGCAGGCCCTGGAACTGGGACAGAAGCAGCAGAAGGATTCCCTGTCCGGCCAGTTCAGCCTCTTCGGCGGCGACGAGTTCTCCGAAGTGAACACCATCGCCCTGCCGCATCTGGACGAAATGTCCCGCTCCCTCATGCTCAAGGACGAAAAGGAACTCATCGGCTTCTACATGACGGGCCATCCCCTGGATGGATACCGCAAGGCCCTGGAGTCCTTCACGCCCATCTACACCCTGACGGAGGAGAACACCCAGGTCCGGGACGGCGACTTCCTGAAAGTGGCCGGCATCGTGTCGGAATGTAACATCCGCCTGACGAAGAAGGGCGACAACATGGCCATTCTCACATTGGAAGACTTTTCGGGGCGCGTGTCGGTCCTCGTCTTCCCCAAGGCCTACAACCAGTTCTCGCGCCTGGTGGCGGAAGACAGCGTCATCGGCGTGGAAGGCCGGTTCAGCATCGACGAACGGGAAGAAAAGGTCATCGCGTCGCAGATCGTGCCCCTGCAGGAAGGGCAGCCGGCACCGCCCATGGGCCGTTCGGCCAACGGCCGGACCAACGGCGGGTACGGCGGCTACGCCGGGGCCGGGTACGATACGCCGCCCGGTATGCCGGCGCAGGAGACGGGCCCTGCCTACGGCGGAAATCCCGCCCCGAAAGACGACGGCTACAGGGGCGCCGCACCGGGAGCCGGCCCGCTGACGGTACCGCCCGGCGCGGTCCTCGAACTGGTCGTGCCGGCGGACCGGGAATCGCAGGCGACCCTCGACCGCCTCGCCGGGATGCTGCGGCAGCACCACGGCAACCACATGGTCTTCCTCAAGCTCATGGGCTCGCGGCAGCGCATCCGCCTCAACCCGGGCTATTATGCCGACGGGTCGGACGCCCTGCAGCGCGAAGTGGGGACCTTGCTGGGCGACGGCGCGTTCCGCATCCGCACGGTCTAGAACCCGTCCGGTTCCGCGCCTGTCGTTGATTGGCAGGCCGTTCCATGGTATACTAAAATGTAGTCTAAAAATTGACGCAGGAGGAAAAAGTCAATGAACATTATCGTTTGTGTCAAGCAAGTTCCGGATACCACGCAGATCAAGCTGAACCCGGAAACGCACACGTTGATCCGCGACGGCGTGGAAAACATTCTGAACCCGTACGACGCGGAAGCGCTGGAAACGGCGCTGGTTCTGAAGGATAAATACGGTGCCAAAGTGACCGTCGTCACCATGGGACCGCCCCAGGCGAAAGAAGTCCTGAAAGAAGCCATCGCCAAAGGCGCCGACGAAGCGGTCCTGCTGACGGACCGTGCCGTTGCCGGCTCCGACACGCTCGCTACATCGCGCGCCGTGGCAGCCCTCGTCAAGAGCTGCGGCGATTTCGACCTGGTCCTGTGCGGCCGCGAAGCTTCGGACGGCTGCACTGCGCAGGTCGGCCCGGAAGTGGCGGAACACCTCGGTATCCCGCAGATCACGGCGGCCCTGAAGGTCGATTTCCAGGACGGTAAGTTCATTGTGGACCGCGAAACGGAAAACTGGGCGGAAACCCTGTCCTGCCCGGCACCGCTCCTGGTCACCATGACCCGTGCCGAAAAGGATCTGCGCTTTGCCAGCATCCGTGGCAAAATGAAGGCCCGCAAGGCTGTCATCCCCGAAAAGACGGCCGCCGACCTGGGCCTCGATACGACGACGGTAGGCCTGAAGGCTTCCCCGACCCGCGTCATCAAGGTCTTCACTCCGGAAGTCGCGAAAATCAATACGGAAATCATCCAGGAAGACGAACCGGAAGCAGCCGTGGACAAACTGGTCGAAAAACTGGCCGCTGCCGGCGTCATCAAGAAATAAAGGCCTGTCATGGCTGTCGTAATTGATAAGAACCGGTGTGACGGCTGCCAGGAATGCGAAGCGATCTGCCCGACCGGGGTGATCCGCGTCCTTTCCGGCAAAGCCTGGGCCGATCCGGCGCGCTGCCTCTCATGCGGGGCCTGCGTGCGGGAATGTCCGGCCGGCGCCATCACACTTCCGAAGGAGGATATACGAAATGGCAAATGAAAAATCTGTCTGGGTGGTTGCCCAGTTGGAAGAAGGCAAGCTCCTGGGCGTGACGTTCGAACTGCTGGGCAAGGCCCGGGAACTGGCGGAAAAGGCCGGCACCACGGCCGACGTCGTCCTGATCGGTGAAAAGGACGACGGCCTGTCCGCCCAGTGCATCGCGCACGGTGCCGATACGGTCTACACCATCCTGGGACCCGAATACAAGGAATACGACGTGGAAGTCTATACGAACGCCCTCTGCGCCCTGATCAAGGAATACAAACCGGGCACGGTCATGTTCTGCGCCACCATCGACGGCCGCGATTTCGCGCCCCGCGTGGCGGCCCGCCTGCAGACGGGCCTGTGCGCCGACTGCACGGGTCTGGAAATCGACGCCGACGGCCTCGTGAAATGGACCCGTCCCGCCATGGGCGGCAACCTGTTCGGCACCATCGTCTGCGACGAACACCGTCCGCAGATGGGCTCCATCCGTCCGAAGGTGTTTGAACCCCTGCCGGAAGATACATCGCGCCAGGGCGAAGTGAAGGCCTTCACGGTGGAAACCAAAGTGACGCCGCGGGTCAAGCTCCTGAAGAAGGAAGCCCTGTCCACGGAAGGCAAACTGAAGATTGAAGACGCCGAAGTCATCGTGGCCGGCGGCCGCGGTATGGGCAGCGAAGAAAACTTCAAGGGCCTGGAAGACCTGGCCGCCCTCTTCGAAAAGGGCGCCGTGGCCGGTTCCCGCGCTGCTGTCGATGAAAAGTGGGTCGACCACGCATCCCAGGTCGGCCAGTCCGGCAAGACCGTCAAGCCGAACGTCTATTTCGCCTTCGGTATTTCCGGCGCCATGCAGCATACGTCGGGCATGAAGGACTCGGGCCTCATCATCGCCGTCAACAAAGACGCCGACGCGCCCATCTTCCAGTTCTCCCATATCGGCGTGGTGGGCGATGCGCGCAAGATCGTACCGCTCCTCGTGGAAAAACTGAAGGACCTGAAAAAGTAAGCGAGAGGTATCCGCAAGTGTGGAAAGTGTTATATATCGCGCAGACTGCGGACCGCGCGAATGAATTGCAGGCACTCCTGGCCGCCAACGGCTTTTTATGCCGGACCAGGGTGCCCGGCTCCGCGGCGAAGAAGGGCGGATCCTACGAGATCCTGATTCCCGTTTCGGAAGCCGAGGATGCCTACGAAGTCCTGGCCGAGCACGGGTTCCGTGGCTGACGGCCGGACTGGTACAGGAACGATGAAAGGCTATGGTGAAGGATGAAGAAGACGAAGATCATCTGCACGATGGGTCCGTCCACGGACGACCCCGGACTGCTGCTGGACATGATCCGGGCCGGTATGGACTTGGCCCGTTTCAATTTTTCGCACGGCGACCACGCCAGTCACAAAGAGCGGCTGGAAATGGTACGGGCCGCAGCTGAAAAGGCCGGCAAACCCGTAGCCATGATTTGTGACACCAAGGGCCCGGAAATGCGTCTGGGCCTGTTCGAGGGCGGCCGTGCCGAGCTGGAAAACGGGAAGGAGTTCGTCCTGACGACGGAATCCGTCAAAGGGACGGCGGCCATGGCCAGCGTCAACTACGAGGGCCTGCCGGCAGAAGTCCAGCCGGGCAACAAGATCCTCCTGGCCGACGGCATGCTCATCCTCGAAGTCACGAAGATTGAAGGACCCCGCATCTACACGGTGGTGCGCAGCGGCGGCGAAATTTCGGACCGCAAGCGCGTCGCCTGCCCCGGGGTGGAACTGAAGATGCCCTTCCTGTCCAAACAGGATGAATCCGATATCCTGTTCGCGGCGGAAAACGGGATGGACTACGTGGCGGCCTCCTTCGTACAGAATGCCGACAACGTCTTCGCCATCCGGCGCCTGCTGGAAACGAACGGCTATCATCTGGGCATCATTTCCAAGATTGAGAACCACGCCGGGCTGGAACATATCGAAGACATCATCAAGGCCAGCGACGGCATCATGGTGGCCCGCGGCGACCTGGGCGTCGAAATCCCGGCCGAAGTGGTGCCCTTGTGGCAGAAAAAGATTATCCATCTGTGCAACGCCGCAGGCAAGCCGGTCGTGACGGCGACGCAGATGCTGGAAAGCATGACGAACAGCGCCCGCTGCACCCGTGCCGAAGCCAGCGACGTGGCCAACTCCATTTTTGACGGAACGGACGCCATCATGCTGAGCGGTGAAACGGCCAGCGGCCATTATCCGCTGGAAGCGGTCCGCACCATGGCGGAAATCGCCAAAACGACGGAAGCGGCCCTGGATTACGCCAAGCTGTCCGAGATGACGGCCAAGCACGGCCGCACGTACAGCACGGACGCCATCGCCCACGCGACGGTGCAGATTGCCCGCGAAATCGAGGCGGACGCCATCCTGACGGTCACCTCGTCGGGCTTTACGGCGCGCAATATTTCCAAATACCGTTCCCGCGTCCCCGTCGTGGCTGTGACGCAGGACCCGGCCGTCTGCCGGTCCCTGCAGCTGTTCTGGGGCGTGGAGCCCATCGTGGGACCCTATTCCTCCAACACGGACGAAATGATGGACATGTCCGTCAAAGCGGCCCTGACGGCCCATTGCATCGCTGAAGGCGATTCCATCGTCCTGACGGCGGGCATCCCCATCGGCAAACCGGGGAGTACGAATATGATCAAGGTCATCAATTTAGGAAAGAAGCTGCTGTCCGGTTCGGGCATCGGCAAGCGGAGTTATTCCGGCCGCGTGTGCATCTGCCGCACGAGCCAGGACTTCCTTAAGAAGCTCCAGCCCGGCATGATCCTCGTGGTCGACGTCCTCAACGACGAGGACGCAAGCTATGCGGCCCAGGCCGGGGCCATCATCGCGGAAGAGGGCGGCTTCACGTCCCCGACGGCGATTCTCGGCATCAACTACAGCATCCCCGTCATCATCGGCGCCGCCAAGGCGACGGAAATCCTCAAGGACGGCCAGATGGTCACCCTCGATACGTCGGCAGGCATCGTCTATGACGGCAGCATCAACGTAAAGTGAGCGGCGAAGCCATGGAAATGGAAACGGAAACGGTGACGGAGCCGGTCAAACCGGACTTCATCGCCCTGGAAAAGGCGGTCGTCGCACCGCACGCCGACCCGGGTCTGGCGGAACGTCTGAAGGACGCCATGTATTACTGCATGAACGTCCGGGACGACGGCCTGGCCTGCCGGGCGGCCCAACTTTATAAAACGGCTGTGCAGCAGCATAAAGAGCAGCGTCCTGGCTTGTACGGGGACGCCGCTCTTTTAGGCTGCCTGTCTTTCCAGCAGGGTATGCCCGCGGCGGGCCTGCTCCTGGGCAACGTGCTCGTGTCGGGCCTCTACCTGACGGGCAGCACGGAAGAGGACCGGCCCGTGCGCCGCAAGGTCTTCGCGGCCCTGCAGAGCGTGCTCGACATGGCGGCCCGGAAACGCTGCAACGATGTCTTCCTGACCTTACTGGGCCAGCTGCGCGGATATGCCCGCACCCGGCATCCCGAAGCGGGGAACGGGTACGCGGCCCTGCTGCTCGATCTGCTGTTCGTGGCGGCGGACCGGCGCCAGCTGCCGGCCCTGGGCATCGTGACACGCCTGGCCGGCAGGCTCTGGCGCGATACGGAAGAAGGGGCGGAAGCCCGCAGCCAGTTCGCCCGCGAATGGAGCAGCACGGTGGCGCAGATCGCCCACCGCGGCTGGCTGGCGGAAACGCATTTGTTGGAGGAAGGACTCTGCCGCATGGCCTGGCGGACCCACGATTTTTCGCTGCAGAAAGCCCTGCTGGCCGACGCGGCCTTCCAGGTCCAGATGATTTCCCACTGGGACGGCTGCGAAAAGGCCTTCCAGCTGTACCGGCCCTTGTTCGGCGCGGCCCTTGCGTGGGAGCGGAAGAATGTGCGTCCCGCCCTCGGCGCGGCCAACCCGCCCGCAGACTGCCTGCGCAATCTGACGGCGCTCTTCGCCGCCTTCCGGGACATGGCCGCTACCACGGCCCGTGTCACCATGCAGGACGAATGGCAGGTCTACACGGCTTGGAACAAGGCCTGGCTCGCCGCGGCGGAAGGAAAGCCGGCCCGGCAGGAGCAAATTTGTATATTTATGCAATTGCTTATACAGTTCTGGGGCCTGTCCCAACCGCGGCGCGCCAAACGGCAGTGGCCGAAACTGGAGGGGGTCCTTACGCCGCGGAAAGTGTCCGGAGCGGCCTGGGCCGTGCTTTTGAACAGCCTCGTCTGAAAGTGCCCCGAATGGGGTTGTGCATTCAAAGGCAACGTGTTATAATAGACAAAACTAAACAGTTTTACCTTTAAAACGGTCCTGTGAGGCTGTAAGGTGACTTAGACTGAGTGGCAATCCATAAGCCTTCTTGCATCCCAAAGGATCAGGAAGGCTTATTTTTGTGCATAAATATCACAATTGCTGGAAAAAAGTGATACAATGTAAAGCATAAGGAGGAGACAGCATGGCAAAAGCGAATGTGTCCCTGGGCGGCAGGGACATCCTCGACCTGGAAAGCCTCAGCGTCGATGAAATCAACCTGGTTGAGAACACCGCCGTGGAAATGAAGAAAATCATGAAGCGTGACATCAAAAAGGTGCCCGCCCTGCGCGGCAAGCTGATCATCACGCTGTTCTACGAGCCCAGCACGCGCACGCGCACGTCCTTTGAAACGGCGGCCAAATACCTGGGCGCCGATGTCATCAACATCACGACGGGCAACTCCAGCGTCGTGAAAGGCGAATGCCTGCGCGACACCATCCTGACGCTGGAAAACATGGGCTGCGACGGCATCATCATGCGCAGTCCCTGCGAAGGCGCCGCCTGCTATGCGGCACAGGTCGCCAAGCCGGTCATCATCAACGCCGGCGACGGGGCCCACGCCCATCCGTCCCAGGGCCTGCTGGACCTGTTCACCCTGCGGGAACACGGCATCAAGGACCTGAAAGGCAAAAAGATGGTCATCCTCGGCGACGTCCTCTTCAGCCGCGTGGCCCGCAGCAATATCGCCTGCTGGAAAAAGTTCGGTGCCGACATCCACGTGGCCGGCCCGCGTACCCTGATGCCCTGGGATGTGGAAGCCCTGGGCGTCACCTACCATGCCCGCGTGGAAGACGCCCTGGAAGGCGCCGACGTCATCGACGTCCTGCGCATCCAGCTGGAACGGCAGAACAGCGGCCTGTTCCCGTCCATGCGCGAATATGCAAGGGAATTCGGTCTCAACGAGGCCCGTTATAAACTGGCGAACCCCGGTGCGGTCGTACTGCACCCCGGCCCCATGAACCGCGGAACGGAAATCTCCTTCCAGATGGGCTACCACGAAAACGCCCTCATCCGCAACGAAGTGCAGAACGGCGTCGCCGTCCGCATGGCTCTGGAATTCCTGACGTTGACTGGAGGTAACCGAATTGAAGCTATTGATTAAGAACGGCCGGGTTGTAGACCCGTCCCAGAAACTCGACGAAGTGATGGACCTCCTGCTGGAAGACGGCAAGATCGCCAAAGCAGGCAAAAAGCTGAACGTTTCCGCGGACCGCACCTATGACGCCACGGGCAAGGTCGTGGCCCCGGGCTTCATCGACATGCACGTGCATCTGCGCGAACCCGGCGTGGAAGCCAAGGAAAACATCGAGACGGGCACCATGGCGGCAGCGGCCGGCGGCATCACGACCGTGGCCTGCATGCCGAACACGAAACCGGCCATCCACAGCTCGATCATTCTGTCGGGCATCAAGGAACGGGCCCGCGAATACGGCTATGTGAACGTGCAGGTCATCGGCGCCATCACCATGGACGAAGAAGGCAAGGCCCTGGCGGAAATCGGCGACATGGCCAAGGCCGGCGCCATCGCCTTCTCCGACGACGGCAAATACGTGCAGAGCAACCGCCTCTTCCTGAACGCCGCCAAGTATGTGCAGAGCTTCGGCAAGCCGATCATCTCGCACAGCATCGACCAGGAATTCAACAACGACGGCTACATGCACGAAGGGGCTGTTTCCGCCCAGCTCGGCGTCAAGGGCATTCCCTCCATCGCCGAAGACATCACCGTGGCCCGCGACTGCATCGTGGCAGGCTATACGGGCACGCACATCCATATCGCCCACGTGGCCTCCAAAGGCGCCGTGGACATCATCCGCCAGGCCAAAGCCAAAGGCTGGCCCGTAACGGCCGAGGCGACGGTGCATCACCTGACCCTGACCGACGAGGCCTGCCGCAGCTTTGACACGGCGACCCGCGTTTCGCCGCCCCTGCGCAGCCAGGATCACGTCGACGCGGTCCGCGAAGGCCTCAAGGACGGCACGCTGGACATCATCGTGACGGACCACGCGCCCCACGCGCCGCATCATAAAGATGTAGAGTTCACGAAGGCCCCCAACGGGTTCTGCGGGCTCGAAACCTCCGTAGGCGTCGTGCTGACGGACCTGTACCATACGGGCCTCTTCACGCTGCCCGAAATCGTGGACAAGATGAGCTGCAAACCGGCGGCCCTTTTCGGCCTGCCCGGCGGCACCCTGAAGGAAGGCGCCCCGGCGGACATCACGATCCTCGACACGGAAAAGGAATGGACCGTGGACCCGGACAAGTTCTATACGAAAGGCAAGGCAACGCCCTATAAAGGCAAGCATTGCAAAGGCAAGGCGGTCGCCACGATCGTAGGCGGCCAGATTGTGATGGAAGATGGTGTAGTATGCAAAAAGTAAAAGGTAAACTCGTCCTGGTCGACGGCAGCGTCTTCGAGGGCGACTTGTACGCAAACCGCACGGCCGTCGGCGAAGTCGTCTTCACCACGGGCATGAGCGGTTACCAGGAAACGCTGACCGACCCGTCCTTCTGCAGTCAGATTGTCGTCATGACCTACCCGCTGGTTGGCAACTACGGCACCAACCCCTGCTTCAACCAGGGCCCGCGCTGCTTCTTCCAGGGGTATGTCGTGTCCGATATCTGCGACTATCCTGTCAACTGGCGCAACGAAGGCACGCTGCTCGACTTTCTGGAAAAGGAAAACGTCCCCCTGCTGACGGGCGTGGATACCCGCGCCATCACGCGGCGCATCCGCAACCACGGCGTCCTGAAGGGCGTCGTCGTACCGGCGGACATGCCTGACGACGAGGTGCAGAAACTGCTGGCCACGCCGGACGTGCACGACCAGGTGCAGCAGGTGACGACCAAAGAGAAGTACACCATGGGCGAAGGCGGCTACCACGTAGCCGTCATGGACTTCGGCATCAAGCGCAACATCCTGAACTACCTCGTCAGCTTCGGCTGTCATTTGACGGTCTATCCGGCTTATACATCGGCCGAGGAAATTTTGCGGGACGGCCCGGACGGCATTTTCCTGAGCAACGGCCCCGGCGACCCGAAAGACCTGCCCGAAGTCATCGAAACCATCCGGAAACTCATCGGCCTGCGGCCCATTTTCGGCATCTGCCTCGGCCATCAGCTCATGGCCCTGGCGAGCGGCTACGATACCTATAAGATGAAGTTCGGCCACCGCGGCATCAACCACCCCGTGCGGGACATTGTGGAGCACAAGATCTGCATCTCGTCCCAGAACCACGGGTACGCCGTGGACGAAAAGTCCCTCGATGACAACGTCATCATCAGCAACGTGTCTCTGAACGACAACACCATCGAAGGCCTCATCTACAAGAATTCCCCCACGTTCACCGTCCAGTACCACCCGGAGGCATGCCCCGGGCCGGGCGGGCACGAATACCTGTTCCAGCGCTTCATTAACATGATGGGAGGTAAGAGATAATGCCGAAACTGGAGAATGTCAAAAAAGTCCTGGTCATCGGTTCCGGCCCCATCATCATCGGACAGGCGGCGGAATTCGACTATTCCGGCACCCAGGCCTGCCGCTCCCTGCGGGAGGAAGGCCTCCAGGTCGTGCTGGTCAACAGCAACCCGGCAACCATCATGACGGACACGCACATTGCGGACCGCGTCTACGTGGAACCGCTGAATGTGGAATTCCTGGAAAGCGTCATCCGCAAGGAACATCCCGATGCCATGCTGGCCACCCTGGGCGGCCAGGTCGGCCTGAACCTCGCCATGGAACTGGAAGAGAAGGGCATCCTGCGGAACTACAACGTCAAACTGCTGGGCACCCAGATTGAAACCATCAAACGGGCGGAGGACCGCGAGCTCTTCAAGGAAGCCATGCAGAAGATCCACCAGCCCATTCCCGAAAGCACCATCGTCGAAACGGTCCTGGCGGCGAAGGAATTCGCCCACCAGGTAGGCTATCCCCTGATCGTGCGTCCGGCCTACACGCTGGGCGGTACGGGCGGCGGCATTGCCCACAATGACGAGGAACTGGACGACATCGTCAACAAGGGCCTCACGTACAGCCTCATCGGCCAGGCCCTGATCGAGCGTTCCATCGCCGGCTGGAAGGAAATCGAATACGAAGTGCTCCGCGATGCGGACGACAACTGCATCACGGTCTGCAATATGGAAAACGTCGACCCCGTCGGCATCCACACGGGCGACTCCGTCGTCGTGGCACCGTGCCAGACGCTGAGCGACAAGGAAGTCCAGATGCTGCGCCAGGCGTCCATCGATATTGTGCGCGAATTGGGCGTGCGCGGCGCCTGCAACGTCCAGCTGGGCCTGGACCCCGATTCGGACAACTACTATGTCATCGAAGTCAATCCCCGTGTCAGCCGTTCGTCCGCCCTGGCTTCTAAAGCGACGGGCTATCCCATCGCCAAGGTGGCCGCCAAGATTGCGGCAGGCTACACGCTGGATGAAATCCAGAACGCCGTGACGAAGAAGACCACGGCCTGCTTCGAACCGACCCTGGACTACCTGGTGGTCAAGTTCCCGCGCTGGCCTTTCGACAAGTTCGTCACCGCCGACCGCACCCTGGGCACGCAGATGAAGGCCACGGGCGAAGTCATGGCCATCGAGCGCAACTTCGAGGCCGGCCTGCTGAAGGCCGCCCGCTGCCTGGAAATCGGCTGCAAGCACCTGCAGCTGAAAAAGCTGACGCCCCTTCCGACGGAGGAAATCCGGGAGCGCGTCGGCCATCAGGACGACGAACGCCTCTTCGCCATCGCCGAATACATGCGCCGCGGCGGCACCATTGAAGAAATTCACGACATCACGAAGATCAACCAGTGGTTCCTGAAAAAGATCCAGAACATCGTGGAGATGGAGAAGGTGCTCCAGCAGGAACCCCTGACGAAAGACCTGCTGCGCAAGGCCAAGAAGATGGGCTTTGCCGACGAAGTCATCGCCGGCTATGTGGGCAAGACCTGGCAGGAAATCCGCAAACAGCGCAAGGAATGGGGCATCGTCCCGACCTACAAGATGGTCGACACCTGCGCCGCCGAATTCGAAGCGGCCACGCCCTACTACTATTCCACCTACGCGGCGGAAGACGAAGTCGCCGTGAGCGACCGCAAAAAGGTCTGCATCCTCGGCTCCGGCCCCATCCGCATCGGCCAGGGCGTCGAGTTCGACTACTGCACGGTCCATTCCGTGTGGGCCTTGAAAGAGCTCGGCTACGAGACCATCATCATCAACAACAACCCCGAAACCGTATCGACGGACTTCGATACGTCGGATAAGCTGTATTTCGAACCCCTGACCGTGGAAGATGTCCTGAACGTCCTGGACAAAGAGCAGCCGGAAGGCGTCATTGTCCAGTTCGGCGGGCAGACGGCCATCAACCTGGCAGGCCCGCTGCACGAGGCGGGGGTCCGCATCCTCGGCTCCAGCGTCGACAGCATCGACCGCGCCGAAGACCGCGAACGCTTTGACGAAGTCCTGACGAAATGCAACATCAGCCGTCCCCGCGGCCACAGTGTCACGGATCTGGACGGAGCCCTGGCTGCGGCCCATGACGTGGGCTATCCCGTCATGGTGCGCCCCTCCTACGTGCTGGGCGGCCGCGCCATGGAAATCGTCTACAGCGACGACGAACTGCGGCACTACATGGAGACGGCCGTGCAGGCCTCGAGCGACCACCCGGTCCTCGTCGACCATTACCTGATGGGCACGGAAGTCGAAGTGGACGCCATCTGCGACGGCAAAGAAGTCCTCATGCCGGGCATCATGGAACACATCGAACGCGCCGGCGTCCATTCGGGCGACTCCATCGCCGTCTATCCGCCGCGCACCCTGTCGGAACACGTTATTGACACCATCATCGACTATACGGTGAAGATGGCCCTGGAACTGGAAGTCAAGGGCATGATCAACGTGCAGTACATCGTCCGCGACGGCAAGGTGTACGTCATCGAAGTCAACCCGCGTTCGTCCCGCACGGTGCCTTTCCTGAGCAAAGTCACGACCATCCCCATGGTCGACGTGGCCACCAAGTGCGCCATGGGCGTCTCCATCCGCGAGCAGGGCTACAAGCCGGGCCTGCAGTTCTTCCCTGATTACTGGGCCTGCAAAGCGCCGGTGTTCTCCTTCAACAAGATGAGCAACGTCGACATCACCCTGGGACCGGAAATGAAGTCCACGGGCGAAGTCATGGCCGTCGATTACCAGTTCTCCCGCGCCCTCTACAAGGCCTGCATCGCCAGCGGCATCAACGTGCCGCACGAAGGTGCCATCCTGATCACCGTGGCGGACCGGGACAAACCGGAAATCCTGGATATCGCGTCCCAGTTCAAGGACCTGGGCTACGAACTGCTGGCCACGGGCGGCACGGCGGACTACCTGAACGGGCACGGCATCGAAGTGGAGAAGGCCGTCAAAGTCAGCGAAGGTTCGCCGAACCTTCTGGACGACATCAAGAACGGCCGCATCGCCATGGTCATCAACACGACGGACCACGGCGGCAACGTCGATGTGGAACGCGACGGGTTCCTGATCCGCCGCAGCACGGTGGAACACGCCATTCCCTGCCTGACGTCCCTCGACACGGCGAAAGCCCTGTCGCGCGTCATGGCCGCCATGCGCCATCGCCGCATCGTCAGCGTCGTCGCGCTGCAGGATCTGTCCTATAAGGACTTTTGACAAGGGAGGCAACCGCATTGACGAAGCATTTGATTGATGCAAAAGTCGTAGGGCAGCGCATCCTCAATGCCACTACGAAGGAAATAGACCTGATTGCGCCGGAAATCGCCGCCGAAGCCCTGCCTGGCCAGTTCGTGAACGTCCAGGCGGCGCGCCACACGGCACCGCTCCTGCGGCGTCCGTTGGGCGTGGCCGGCGTCGACCGCGAAAACGGTGTCATCACCCTCATTTACCGCATCCTGGGCGAAGCGACCCATGTGCTGGCCGAAGCCTGCACGGGCGACGTGCTGAGCCTCGTGGGCCCGCTGGGCCACGGGTTCGACCGCACCGCCAAAAAGCCGCTCTTCGTGGGCGGCGGCACGGGCCTGGCTCCGCTCTCGTACCTGGCGGACGATTTCTGCGCCCGCGGCATCAAGCCCGATGTCCTCATGGGCGGCCGGACGGAAACGGAACTGTTCTGGAAGGACCTGTTCGCCCACAAGGCCGGGAAGATCGGCCTCACGACGGACGACGGCACCCTCGGCACGAAAGGCACGGTCATGGCCCTGCTGCCGAAGATGTTGAAAGCGAAAAAATACGACATCGTATACGTCTGCGGCCCGGCCCCGATGATGAAGGCCGTGTCCGCCGACGTGCTGGCCCGGAAGATTCCCTGCCAGGTGTCCCTGGAAAAATACATGGGCTGCGGCCTCGGCGCCTGCCTGTCCTGCTCCTGCCAGGGCGTGGGCAAACGCATCAAGGTATGTAAGGACGGCCCCGTCTTTTGGGCAGAGGAGGTGGCGGAATGGTGAGATGGCTGTATCATAACCGCCTGGCAACGGACATTGCGGGCCTGAAGATGAAGACCCCCGTCACGACGGCTTCGGGAACCTTCGGGTTCGGCCTGGAATTCACGGATTTCCTGGACCTGGAAAAAGTCGGTGCCATTACGGTCAAGGGCACGACCCTGGCCCCGCGTGCCGGCAACAAAGGCCAGCGCATCGTCGAGACGCCGTCGGGCATCCTGAACTGCGTCGGCCTGGAAAACCCCGGCAGCGACGTGTTCCTGAACGAAACCCTGCCGCAGCTGCGGCACTACGATGTACCCATCATCGTGAATATCGCCGCCTCTTCGCCGGAGGAATACGGGGAACTGGCCGCGAAGCTTGACGTGGACGGCGTCGACGCCATCGAGATCAACGTATCCTGCCCGAACGTCAAGGACGGCGGCATGGTCTTCGGCACGGATGCCAAGAGCCTGGCCAAAGTGGTGAAGCAGGTCCGGAAACATACGGACAAGGTGGTCATCACGAAGCTGTCCCCGAACGTGACGAGCATCACGGACATGGCGAAAGCGGCGGAAGACGCCGGCACGGACGCCCTGTCCCTCATAAACACGCTCCTGGGCATGAAGATCGACATCAACCGCCAGCGGCCTGTCCTGGGCAACGTGACCGGCGGTCTGTCCGGCCCGGCCGTGCGCCCCGTCGCGGTGCGCATGGTCTATGAAACGGCCCAGGCCGTCAAGGTGCCCATCATCGGCATGGGCGGCATCACCTGCGCCGACGACGCCATCGAGTTCTTCCTGGCCGGCGCCAGCGCCATCGCCGTCGGTACGGAGAACTTCATCAACCCGACCATTGCCGAAACCATCTGCCAGGGCATCTTGGAATACATGGACCGGCACAACATCAAGAAACTGAAGGACATGATCGGCCTGGCCCTGCCGAAAGCATAAGCGGCAGAAGGACCCGGCAGCAAAGCATAAGGGATTTACAGAAGGAGAACGAGACAGAAATGACACAGAGCGATCCGAGATTGATTGCGGCGTTGGACTTTCCGACGGCGGAACTGGCCAAACAGGCGGTAGAGCAGATCGGCGACGCCGTCGGCTATTACAAGGTCGGCATGGAACTGTACTATGCGGCCGGAAACGACATCATCCGTTTCCTGAAGAGCCATGGCAAGAAGATTTTCCTGGACCTGAAGCTGCAGGACATTCCCAACACCGTGGCCAGTGCACTGCGCGTGGAAACGATGCAGGGCGTGGACATGATGAACATCCATGCCGTCGGCGGCCGCAAAATGATGACCATGGCCGCCCAGGCCGTCAAAGACAAGGCCGAGGAACTGGGCATCGTCAAACCGAAACTGCTGGCCGTCACCATCCTGACCAGTATGGACGAAGAACAGTTCAGCGAACTGAACTACAACAACACCATTGCCGAACAGGTACTGGCCCTGGCCAAACTGGCCAAGGAATCCGGATTGGACGGTGTCGTGGCATCGCCCCGCGAAGCAGCGGAAATCCGCGCGGCCTGCGGCCCCGACTTCCTGATTGTCACCCCCGGTGTGCGTCCCAAAGGATCGGCCCTGGATGACCAGAGCCGTGTTACCACGCCGGCCCAGGCCTTCGCCAACGGTTCGACACACATCGTCGTCGGCCGTCCCATCATGAAGGCTGCCGACCGCCGTGCCGCGGCCGAAGCCATTGTACAGGAAATCAAGGATATCGACTGATAAGGAGGAACCTACTTTGTTAAGCGAACAAGACGTATTGCATCTGCTGGAAGAGACGAAAGCCGTGCTGCACGGCCATTTTCTGCTGACGAGCGGCCTGCACAGCCCCATGTACGTGGAAAAATTCAACGTGCTGCAGCATCCGGAATATACGGAAAAGCTGTGCCAGGAAATCGCCGAACGCTATGCCAACGATAACATCGAGCTCGTTGTCGGCCCGACGACGGGCGGCATCCTGCTGGCCCATGAAACGGGCAAAGCACTGGGCACCCGCGCCATCTTCACGGAACGGGAAAACGGCAAAATGACCCTGAAACGGGGCTTCCAGATTCCGGAAGGCTGCCGTGTCTTGGTAGTGGAAGATATTGTGACCACCGGCGGCAGCGTCCGCGAAGTCATGGATGTCGTGCGCGCCCACGGCGGCAATGTGGTAGGCGTCGGCCTGCTCGTAGACCGCAGCGGCGGCAAAGTCGACTTCGGCGTGCGCACGGAAGCCCTGCTGCACCTGAATGTGCCGACCTACAAACCGGAAGACTGCCCGCTCTGCAAACAAGGCGTCGAACTGACCAAACGCGGCAGCACCGGCAAAAACAACCCGCTGCCGAAAAAATAAGGCCGCAGGGCCGGGCAGTGAAAAAACTGCTTGCCCAAAACCAGATGATATGGTATAATTCCTTACTGTCAGATATCTCTACGAAGTATCTGCAACGGCCCGGTGGTTCAGTTGGTTAGAATGCCGCCCTGTCACGGCGGAGGTCACGAGTTCGAGTCTCGTCCGGGTCGCCAATGCGGAAATAGCTCAGTGGTAGAGCACCACCTTGCCAAGGTGGGGGTCGCGAGTTCGAGCCTCGTTTTCCGCTCCATAGGGGTATAGCTCAATTGGTAGAGTAGCGGTCTCCAAAACCGTTGGTTCAGGGTTCGACTCCTTGTGCCCCTGCCAGAAACGCTAGAACCGCAGGTATCCATGCCTGCGGTTCTTTTTTATTTCCCTTTTTCAGTTTCAGAAGTCCCAAGGAAGCGAGTGCGCAAAAACCAAATTCAAGGAAACAAACCTCAACGCCTGGGGTACTGCCCTTGGTACGGGCAGAGTGGTTTCCGGCAATGCCCATGGGCTACGGCCATTACCGCATCGCCAATTCCGCGGCTATGGGCGTCTTCTATCGTCCGAACGAGTCCATCATGTACAACATCGGCGGGACGTTGGGCAACGGCTCCTCCCGCCCGGCGGGAGGAGCTTTTCTTTTCACGGGGTCCGCTCCGGTTTCCTTTACAAGGTCCGCCGGCCCGTGGTAAAATCATAACGTATCCGTTCCTGCCGGAGGGCAGGGGCGCAGAAAGGATCCGACATGGCAGACAAAGAAGATTTCAAGACAATTGTAGAACGGCGTCCCCAGTGGGACTTTTTACAGAACCTTCCGCGGGAGCTGAAGGGCTTCCGGTATGTGGACGGCGGCAAAATCGACGGGCATGTGCTGACCCTCTGCTCCTATGTCATGGAAGCGGAACACCGCAGCCTGGACCTGATCTACACCAAGGAGACCTTCGACTATCTGCCCGTCAAGAATGTGGGACTCGAACGGTTCCGCGACGTGCGCTACATCACGAGGGACCGGGAAGAGTTCGAAAAAGTCATCCCCGCAGTGCTGCCGCGCCTTTTGGAGGAGCTTTCGCCGACTTTCCGGCCGAACTGCACGCCCATGCTGGAAAAGAAGGGCATCCTGCAGTGGGAATACTGGAAGACGCTGCCCCAAAAGATTGGGGATTTCGAGCTGTTCATCACGCCGGAGAACCCGCTGGAGTTCATCAACAACTCCACGATCTTCCTGGATTACGTGGACTTTGCCCACGCCAACGAGCTCGTGTTCCTCTACAACCGCGTCCGCAACGAGTTCTTCGCGGAAATCAAGCAGGCAAGCTTCCCCGGCACGATTCACGATTTCGATGCCAAAAACCTGCAGCAGCTCGAAGGCCTGTTAGCGGAAAAGCTGGAGGGATACCTTGGGAAGCTCGCTGCAGGGCAGATTGAAAAAGCTTGACTTTGCAAATCATTTTCTGTATACTATTAATGCTGATATAACGGCCCGGTGGTTCAGTTGGTTAGAATGCCGCCCTGTCACGGCGGAGGTCACGAGTTCGAGTCTCGTCCGGGTCGCCATGCATGCCTCGGTAGCTCAGTTGGTAGAGCAAAGGACTGAAAATCCTTGTGTCAACAGTTCGATTCTGTTCTGAGGCACCATTTTGCGGAAATAGCTCAGTGGTAGAGCACCACCTTGCCAAGGTGGGGGTCGCGAGTTCGAGCCTCGTTTTCCGCTCCATGACAACAAAAGGTCCGACTTTCGGGCCGGTCCTTTTTTCAGGCGGCGACATAGCCAAGAGGTAAGGCAGAGGTCTGCAAAACCTTTATCCCCGGTTCGATTCCGGGTGTCGCCTCCATTTTTATATGCCGAGGTGGCGGAACTGGCAGACGCAAGGGACTTAAAATCCCTCGGGTAGTGATACCCGTACCGGTTCGATTCCGGTCCCCGGCACCAGCAAAGCGGCTACATCCAAAGAGACCACAACGACCAGGTCTTCCGGCGTTACGGTAATGGATGTAACTAAGATATTGAGGGCTGACTTCACTAAAGTGAGGTCGGCCCTCTTTTTTATTGTCTCGAGCAGCCTGTTCCAGTAGGTACGGACCTGGTCACGTGTATATGAGATTTGCGGAGCAGACGCTTTCTCTGCTATCTGCTGCTCAACCTGGCGGAGCTCTTCTTTCCATTTTTTGACGATTGCGATATCAAATTCGTCGAGGCCCTGGTGCTCAAATGTCGCGTACAGATTAGAGATGCGCCGCTCTATGCCTTCTCTTTTCGTTTGTAACGCTTTTAATTCTTCTTTTGATACATTGTTCGTGCTCAGCATTTCCGCCGTGTTGTCGAGCACGTCATCAATGTCAGAGGGGGTCAGATTGTCCAGGACGGCATTGATGACGGCTTTCTCCGTTTCATCTGCCCGAAGCCGGATGTTGTCATAGACTTCCTTATGGCCGTGGAGCCGCTTTGAGCTGCACTGGTAGTAGTGATACTCTTTATGCGTCTTGTAGTTTCGGTCCGTCCGGCCGACAAAAGCTTTGCCGCATACGCCGCAGCGGATCTTACCACTCAGCAGGTACTCCCGCTTCGCGCTGAACGCCCCAGGACGATGCCTGCGCTGGTCCATATTGTAGATATATGTGCCACAATATCTGGGATTGCGGAGCATGTCGTGGAGTGCTGTCTTTGTGAAGAGCCGGCTTTTGCGCGTGCGATATCCGGCGGCATGGATATCATCCAAAATCCGGGCATTGCTCTTGCCAGTCAGATATCCGGCGAAGAGGATGCGGACGGCCGGAGCCTGACAAGGAGTAACCTATGGACGAGCTTCAACGGCAATTGGCCGCGTTTTCTAAGGCATACGGAGAAAAGGGCAAGGCCATCACGGAACGGATCCAGCAACTGATGGACGCAGGGATGACCGTCACCAAGGCCGTGCAGCAGGTGTTTCAGGAGTACGATGTCGCGGACTGGTTGGACGCGAATGTTTCGCAGGCCATCGTTTCTACGGCCCAGGATGCCTTGGGAGCCGAACTGGCCGGCGCACTTTCTTCGGCGGAACTGCTGAAGGCCTTGTCTACTCCCTGGGACGGATCCGGCATGACGCTTTCGCAAAAGCTGCATGGTGCTGAGTCGGATATGCGGCAGGCCATTGTGGAAACCGTTAAAAGACAAATCCGGCGGAACAACACCGTCCAGAAGACCGCCCAGGCATTGTACGACGGTTACGGTTATGGGCATGTGACGGGCACGCAGGAGCTCCCCAGATACTTGGATGAGCTGACCCGGTGGACACGGCGGAGCCAGGAGAACCTCACGCCGGAAGAACTGAAAGTCATACAGAAGACCATTCGAAAGGTGAAAGCCCAGGCGGACGGCCTTGTAGACGACAGGGTTACGTACAACCACTTCAAAACGGCGCTCAACGAGCTGATGGATAAGGTGGAGTACGGTACTGAAAAAGCCGCCCTGAAGGCGTTGAAGACAGCTGTTGAAGAAAAGAGCCGGTATGTTGCGGAGCGACTTGCCAGAACGGAAGCTGCCAGGGCAAGATATGATGCCTTCATTGCCCGGCACGGGGAAGATGAGAGCGTGGCGGCCTACCAGTGGAAACTGGGCAGCCGACACCCGGCAGAAGACATCTGCGACATGTACGCCAATGCGGACCTGTACGGCCTGGGGAAGGGCGTTTTCCCCAAGGATGCGGCTCCGGTGAATCCGGCCCATCCTCATTGTCTTTGCCACTATGCTCCGGTGTACCGGAGTGAGCTGGAAGGGAAGAAACGGTCCGACGATGTGGAGACAAACGGTAATGCCTGGCTGAAGAAGCAGTCTCTGCACATCCGGCAGGCCATCCTTGGCGTGAAAGGCGAACAGGAATGGAAAGCCGGCCGGGTGGGGTGGATGGATAAGGCGCAGAATCTGTCTGATATGTTTGGAAAGGCGGAAAGCAGGCTTTATCGTATGTTAGAAAGACGTAAGAAAAATATTGATGACCTTTCTGACTTTAAGGTCTTGATAAAGATGAAATCCGTGAAAGCAATTTGTAAGAAATACAACTTGAAAACTCACGGAATTTCATATAAGATACAATTAGATAAGGGGAGCATAAAGGGTGGATATTATGGGTCTGCAGACCCCAAGAACATTGGTCGGATAGATTTATTCCCCAGTGCGTTTTGAAATGAAGATGAATTGCTCAGAACGATAATTCACGAAAATTGTCACGTTTTGCAATTTAAAAAATATGGCTCAGAATTTGTTCAAAATAATCGTGGCACTATGGAAGATGTGGCATATCGGTTTGAAAAATTCTATTTTAGCGTAAAAAAGGGGGCGGGCAAAAAATGAAGTGGATGGATGAAATGGTTTCTTTATGCCAAAAAGAAAAACATGTCAGTTGCCCGTTATGTGGGAAAGAAAAACTTGATTACGGTTTTATTTTATTAGACAAAAAAGAAAATGTTGGGTGGGCGGCCATATGGTGCAATGAATGTCATCGAGGAAAGATTTTTAGCCGCTGTAACCCGATGAAAAATACCAAGGTTATTGCTGATATCCCGCATAATATCACTTATGAGTGATAATGCGATGTGGATTTGAGCCCTCTGCTCAGGCAGCGGGCTTTTCTTATGCCTGAAAAGGAGAGAAACATGAACCCACGAGAACCTTTTGTTTTGTGCGATAAATATACTAAACTTCAGGTGAAAAAAGAAGATGGTACAACCGTAGCCACCATCACAACAGACGATTGGGACATGGCTGACGGTTATACCATTGTACTGACCCCTAATTACGACTACAAGGATTAGCCTTTGGGGGGATAAGGGTCTTTTCCGTGACTGTCCTTCTGAGAAATCTGACCATTTCTTTTGTGGAGAACAAGTTCCGACCCCTGATTCTGGGATATCTTGCGACCGAACTCAGTAGCATCTGATTTTCTGCTGAAAGTTTTAGTTACTTTTGAATTACGTTCGCCTTTTACTGCCCAGCCCCCATTATGGGGAACAACGTGTTGATTTTTACCCATTTCATTTCACCTCCTTTCTAAGGAGATTATAACAAAATATGAGCTTTACCAAGCAGACCTTTTGGCCTGCTTTTTTATTACCCTGAGAAAGGAGTACTCATCATGACGCTGCTGAGCATTGTACAAGCGGGGCTCATACTGGGAAAGTTATTCGGTATCCTGCAATGGAGTTGGCCGTTGATATTTACGCCTCTTTGGATAATGCTGAGCATATATCTGATTGTAGGATTGGTATTGATTTTAAAATTTTTCATCTAGATAGCTTCGGCCAGGCGCCGATCTATATAAATCATTTGCCCCAGGCGGGCAGGAGGAACAAACATGGCATACACACTGGAACAAATCTTTGCGGCCCTTGGCAAAGTGGAAAACGGGGGCACGATGGTAGCGGACCTTCAGTCCATTATCAGCTCGGCTCGCAACGAAGCCGCGTCAAGCCGGGTCGAACGGAACAAGGTGCTGGACGCACTGGGACTCCGTGGCAGCGAAAACCCGGAAGCATCTCTGAACAACCTGCGCACGACGTTGGAAGCCCTGAAAAAGACGGGGAACCCCGAATCGCTGGGCAGTCAGCTTACTGCCCTGCAGAACCAGGTAAAGGAGCTGACCGACAAATATGCTGCTTCTGAAGAAAAAGCGAAAGCGGAACACACGAAGCGTATCAACACGGCGATGTATTCTGCATTGCAGACCGCCCTCGCGAAAGGGAACGCCTTGAACCCAGAAGCCTTTACCAAGCTCTTGGCTGACCAGGTCGTCGTGAATGACGATGATACCCTTGGCATGAAGTCCGGAGACAAGACCGTTTCCATCGAGGAAGGTGTTAAAGGTTGGCTGAATGGCAACCCCTGGGCTGTGAAGAACACGGTAGCAGGCGGCGCAGGTTCCGGTGGCGCAGGCAACCCGAAGCCGACGTATACCATGGATGACCTGAAGGGCATGACGCCCGAACAGATCAACAAGAATTGGGAAAACATCAAAAACAGTTTAGAGAAAGCCTGGCGAATGATTGCCGTGTGGAACTGACAACTACTCCGAGCTTCCCACCACCGCCCAGATTGCCGGCGATATGTACAACATCAAAAACGCCGGTGCCGCAAACGGCGTCAAGGTGGGAGACAACGTGGTGTGGAACGGCGAGTCATGGGATAACCTGTCCGGGTTCATGGATATGTCCGAATACACGAAGACGGTGGATCTGACCGGATATGTCAGGCTGGCGTCCCCTGCGTTCACGGGGAAGCCCACCGCCCCTACGGCGAATACCGGTACGGGCACGACGCAGGTGGCAACGACCGAATTCGTGGACAATTCCCTGCATCATATAAAGTGGAAGCTGGGCAGCCGGCACCCGGCAGAAGACATCTGTGGCATGTATGCCAATGCGGACCTGTACGGCCTGGGGAAGGGGGTTTTTCCCAAGGATGCGGCTCCGGTGAACCCGGCCCATCCTCATTGCCTGTGCCATTATGCGCCGGTGTACCGGAGTGAGCTGGAAGGGAAGAAACAGTCCGACAACGTGGAAGAAAACGGCCGTGCCTGGCTGGAAAAACAGCCCCTGCACATCCGGCAGGCCATCCTGGGCGTGAAAGGGGAACAGGAATGGAAAGCCGGCCGGGTGGGGTGGATGGAGAAGGCAAGGAACCTTTCTATATCTATACAGCAAAACAAGGAAGCTGCTTAAAGGGCATTATTGCGAGGTCACGCAGAACACGGAGTACTGACAATAGTGTTAATTGGGATATTGTAAACTCCGCACGTTATAAAAACCAGTTCAATGAATTTACGACAGAACCGGTGGTAAATATGAAAATTTACTAAAAAGCAATCAAAATGCTTGAACACCATGATGGCGATAATTATGAGGATTTATACTTGATTAATGCTTTAAGTGGTGTAGTCGAGGGAGCATCAACTCATGCAGATAGGCCTTGGGAAACGAAATACACAAAGGAAATTTTAGATGCTCTTAGACGTGATCCCCAGAATTATATTTCCATGCATAACCATTCTAATAACCTCCCACCAACTGGTTCTGATTTAGTTTCAGGGAGGAAATATAAAGCATGAATAGTTGTTTGCCATAACGGGAAGCTTTATGCTTATCAAACATCGAAGAAAGTTTTCAGCAGAGAATTGTTCAATCTCACTATTGAAAAATACAAAAATACGGGCTACAATGACATTGAAGCTGGTGAGATGGCATTAAAACAATTTGAAGATGATGGGTTTATTAAGTGGAGGAAGTGGGATATATGAAAATTTTAATGTACAAAGAATTTCCACATGATTACTCCAAATTAACTTTACAAGAGATTGAAGCTTTAATCGAAAAAGAAAAGGAAAGATGTAAAGGCAAAAAATGGGAAGATTTATATCCCGATAATGGTGATATTTAAGCTCTCTGCTTCGGCAGCGGGCTTTTCTTATGCCTGAATTTCATATGAGTTTTACCAAGCAGACCTTTTGGTCTGCTTTTTTATTACCCTTGTACTGAGATGTGTCGCGCATTCGGTGACGCCTTGGGCTTAAACTGGGCGTCTATGCGTCTTACAGCTGGTTCGAGAGCTACATCGATTGGCGTGACTTAGGCTGTCCAATCATTGGAGCTGTATGCGAAAGAGCAGAAAAGGACCAGGCTGCGCATTAAAGCCCAACGCAATGTTTGGGAAGTGGCGGCGGGATTGCTCGCCGCAGGGCTTATAGTCAGATAAAACAGGTTTCGTTAATCAACAAAACGTGGTTGTTCATGTATCTGTGTATTCTTGAACAATTTATGGTAGCCGTCGGGCGGATTTACTCAGACGGCGACCTGGTCTAGCGGGATACGGAGTAGCCGACTTGCCCGTGGTCGCGCCCCCGGCACCAGATGCTATACACCCATCGTGAAAACGGTGGGTGTTTTTTTGATTGCCCTGTCATTTTATGATATAATTAACCATTATATGACAATTCAATAATTGGGGTATTGTGCCTGTTTACAGGCCGCCCCGCATCATTCCACCGAATGGAGGAAAAGCTTATGCAACAAACCCCAGATTGGTCCCGCGGGGATCTGTATCTGCGTGAAAACGCGCCTGAGCTGGTTCCTTTCTTGGAGAAGTATGGTCCCTGCACCTTGCGGCCCAAGGATGAAGCACAGCATTTCGAAGTCCTGCTGACGGGCATTGCGGCACAACAGCTGCCGCCTGACACGAGCCTCGCCATCATGGACCGCCTCAAGAACCTGACCGGGTCGCCGGTCACCCCGCAAGGCCTGCTGAAACTGACCGACGAAACCATCGCCACCTGCGGCCTGACGGCCCTCAAGGTGACCTACATGAAGAACTTCGCCCGCGACATCCAGAGCCAGGCGCTCAACCTGGCGCAGCTCGAGGAACTGTCCGATTCGCAGCTCCTGAAGCGGCTGAAGCAGGTGAAAGGCCTGGGCCAGTGGACCATCGAAATGTTCATGCTCCTGTGCCTGTGCCGCCCGGATATCCTGCCCGGTGACGATTTCCTGCTGAAAAAGGAAGTCAAAGAACTGTTCGGCCTGGAAAAGATCCCCAAGCGCGGCGAACTGATCAAACTGACGGAAAAATGGCGCCCCTGGCGCAGCCTGGCTGTGTGGTACCTGTGGCAGCACGGGGCCGCGGAAGAAACGGGCCGCTGAGCGGAGCCAATGTAAGATGTATTCGTATTTTAAGAGGAAACACACATGGTATCGACTGTATTTGACCTGATGAAGATTGCACCCGTCGTCCAGGCGAACCTGGCGAAGATGGGCATCCATAAGCCCATGCCGGTCCAGCAGCGGGCCATTCCCGCCCTCATCAACGGGCGCGATGTCCTGGCCCGGGCCCAGACGGGAACCGGCAAGACGCTGGCCTTCCTGATTCCCCTGGCCCAGAAAATCGACCCGAAGAAGAACTACGTCCAGGCCCTCGTCATTACGCCGACGCGGGAACTGGCGCAGCAGACGAACGATGTCATGAAGCAGGTCGCCGACGGCATGGGGCTGAAGACCCTGGCCGTGACGGGCGGCCGCGACTTTGAAACGCAGAAGCGGAAGCTGCAGGGCAACGCGCAGATCCTCATCGGGACGCCGGGGCGCCTGCTCGACCATATCGCCAAGGGCAATACGGACCTGGGCGGCGTCACCTTCCTCGTACTGGACGAAGTGGACGAAATGCTCGCCCAGGGCTTCATGGAAGATGCAGCCAAACTGATTGCCATGACGAATCCGGACCACCAGACCATGCTCTGCTCGGCCACGGTGTCCGAAGAAATCAACAAATTGGGTCGCAGCCTGACGAAGAACTGCCTCGTCGTGGACCTCGATCCCGACGAAGCCGTCGTCCGGAGCATCCAGCAGATCTGCGTGCGCACGACGGAGGAAAACAAGCCCGCCGTGCTGATGCAGCTCATCGACCGCCTCAATCCCTACCTGATGCTCGTGTTCTGCATCAGCAAGGAACGGGCGAAGGAAGTGGACGCATTCCTCGGGGAACACGGTTACAACGTCGACGTGCTGACCGGCGACATGAGCCCGGTCAAGCGCAAGACGGTCATGCGGAAGTTCCGCGAGGCGAAGATCCAGATCCTGGCCGCCAGCGATATTGCCGCGCGCGGGCTCGATGTAGAAGGCGTCACGCACGTCATCAACTACGACGTGCCCCACGACCCGGACTGGTATGTGCACCGCGTGGGCCGTACCGGCCGTGCCGGCCGTGACGGCGTCGCCATCACGCTGTATACGCCGGAAGAGCTGCGTTGGCTGCACAACATCGAAAGCAAACTCGGCATCACGATGGAGAAACAGACGCCCGAAGGGCGTACCGTCGTGCGCCGTACGCGCATTGCCGCCAAGAAGAAGGCGGCAGCCGCGCCGAAGACGAGGGGCCGCAATTCCGTGGCGGACAAACGCCACGCGCCGAAGACCGGCTCCAACCGCCGGCAGCTGTCCCGCACGGCAGCCCGCCGCCAGAGCCTCGAAGAGAAGGCCGCGGCCAAAAGGAAGGCGGCCAAAAACGCCGCCAAGGCCGCCAAGGACCGGCGCCGCAACAGCCGCTGAACCGCGGCCCTGGAGGCCGCAACTTGTTTGAATTCTACAGTAGGACCGGGTGATCTTTCTTGTTCTTGAAATCCGTGACAGCCTTAGGCTTCAAGTCCTTTGCGGACCGCACGAGCCTCGAATTCGGGGCGGGCATTACAGCCATCGTCGGCCCGAACGGATCCGGAAAAAGCAATATTTCCGATGCCGTGCGCTGGGTTTTGGGCGAACAGCGCGTCAAATACCTGCGCGGCAGCAAGATGGAAGACGTCATCTTCAACGGGACCAGCAAACGCCGTCCCCTGGGGGTGGCGGAAATCACGCTGACCTTCGACAATGCCGACCGGGCGCTGGCACTGGACTTTGACGAAGTGACGATTACGCGCAAACTGTTCCGTTCCGGGGACAGCGAGTACGCCATCAACAAAAAGCCGTGCCGCCTGAAGGATATCCAGGAACTGCTGGCCGACACAGGCATGGGCAAAGGCGCCATGTTCATCATCGGCCAGAACCGCATCGATGAAATCCTCAACAGCCGTCCGGAAGACCGCCGCAGCATCTTCGAGGAAGCGGCCTCCATCGCGGGGTACCGCATCCGCAAGAACGATGCCGCGCGCCGCCTCGACGAAACGGCGAACAACCTGCTGCGCATCAACGACATCAAGACCGAAGTGGGCCAGCAGGTCGAACCGCTGCGCCTTCAGTCGGAAAAGACGCTGAAATTCCGGGAACTGGACGGGGAACTGCAGAAGGTGCACCTGACGCAGGCCGTCAACCGCATCGATAATATCGAGACGGTCCGCCAGAAGGTCCGCGCGGAAAAGGAAGAAGCCCAGAACGACCTGGCCGCCAAAACGGCCGAAAAGGCGAAGCAGGACGCGGAATGCGCCGGCCTGCAGCACGAGCTGGACAGCCTGAATGACACCGTGGCCCACATGAAGGAAGGCATTGCCGCCAAGGAAAAGGAACTGGGCGGCGTCAAGGCGGAAAGCGATGTCCTGGAAGAACGTGTCAAACAGTACGGCACCCAGGTGGAGCGCCTGACGAAGAGCAACGCGAAACTGGATGAGGAAATCCGGCAGTGGGACGGGCAGCTCCAGGTCCTGGCCGGGGAATATGACAAACTGGAGACGGCGGGCAAGGAAGCGGAACGCCAGGCCGTCGGCTTTGAAGAAGAAAAGGCGCAGGAGACGAAGGCCCGTGATGACGCCCGCCAAAAGGTGGAGGAACTGCGGGACAGCAACTTCGAAGGCGCCCAGAAGATGGTGGAACTGCGCAACGAACTGAACCAGCTCCGTAAGGAACAGGAACAGCGCATGGCCCGCCGCGACAAACTGAAAAAGGAAATCAGCGAAGAGGAAGCCCGCATGTCGGAACTGCAGGAAACCGCCCGGGACCTGCTGAGCCGCAAGGGGCACCTCGAAGAGGACCGCGATACCTTCATCGGGCAGGGCAAAAGCCTTGCTGCCGAGGTGCAGGGGCAGGAGCAGGAACTGGCTGCCGTGCAGCGGCGCTACGACGACTGTGGCCGCCGTTCCGCCGGCGTGGAATCGCGGCTCCATATGCTGGAAAACATGCAGAAGGCCCTGGACGGCTTCGGCAAAGGCATCAAGGCCGTCATGAAGGGGTCCGGCCCCTGGCGGGATGCCGTCATCGGACCGGCCGCCGCTTTAATCCAGGTGGATCCGGAATACGTGACGGCCGTGGAAACGGCCCTCGGCGCCGGTGCCCAGAATATCGTCATCCGCACGGCGGACGCCGCCAAACAGGCCATCGCCTTCCTGAAACGGGAGCAGGCAGGCCGGGCGACGTTCCTGCCGCTCGATACGATCCGCCGCCCGCAGCTCCGGCCGGACGAAGAGGCCCTGGCCCAGCTGCCGGGCATCCGCGGCTTCGCGGCCGATTTGATCCGCTGCGATGCCGAAGCGGAACCGGCTTTCCGGTTCCTGTTGGGACGGGTGCTGGTGGCGGAAAACCTCGACGCCGCCCTCGACGCGGCCCGCAAAGGGCATTTCCGCCTCCGCGCGGTCACGCTGGACGGGGACGTCGTCAATGCCGGCGGTTCCCTGACCGGCGGCAGCCGCGGCCATAACGAGGCAGGCTACCTGTCCCGTGAACGCGACATCGCGAAACAAAAAGAAGAGTTGCAGACCCTCCACCAGGAACTTCTTACCATACAGGAAGACAAGGAAGTCCGGGAAGATGCCCTGGCCAAACAGCACCAGAAGCTGGACGGCCTGCGGGACAGCGTGCAGAAACTGAACCTGGAACTGGAAAAGGTCAAAGGGGAGCAGCAGCGCAACGACGATGCCCTGCGCCAGGTGCAGGAAAAGCTCCAGCTCGACCTGGATACGCGGTCCCTGCTGGGCAAGGAATACATGGAGGCCCGCCAGGAGATTGCCGGCAAGGAAGGCCCGCTGCAGGAACTGGAAGCGGCGAACGAGGCGGCCAAGACGGCCCTCGACGAGCTGCAGAAGGAGATCAGCGGCCACGAACGGCGGCTGCAGACGGTGGAAAGCCAGCTGCAGGACGCGCGCATCCGCGTCCAGACGACGGCGGCGCAGCGCAAGTCGACGGAAGACCGCATGAAGGACATCGACACGACGCTGGGCCGGCTGCAGGACAATTACGCGAAGAACGAGGAAGAACAGGAAAAACTGCGGCAGGGCATCGAGGACAGCAAACACCGCAAGGAAGAGCTGGCCGGCGAGACGGTCCGCCTGCTGCAGGAATTGAAGGATATCACGAGCGGGACAGACGACATCAGCTCCCAGAGCGTCGAGCTGAACAACCGCCTGGGCGCGGCCCAGGCCCGGCAGGAAGCCCTGTCCCGGGAAAAGGAAAAGGCCGAAAAGCGCGTCCAGGCCGCGGAACTGGAAAGCGTCAAGCAGGAAACCACGTACCAGAACGCCGTGGACCAGCTGGCGCAGGAATTCCAGCTGAGCGTGGACGAGGCGCGCACGCGGGGCCTGGCGGAAGACAAGAGCGAAATGGCCTTGCGCCGCCGGGAACTGGCCCTGCAGCGGCAGATTGAGGAACTGGGCGAAATCAACCAGGCGGCGGTCGAGCAGTATGCCGCCGTCAAGGAACGCTACGAGTTCCTGGAAAAACAGTACAACGATATGCAGGACGCGAAGCAGAAGCTGGAAACGGTCATTGCCGAAATCAACAGCGGCATGACGAAGCGGTTCCGGGAAGCCTTCGCGAAAATCAACGAATATTTCCATACAACGTATGTGCAGCTCTTCGGCGGCGGCACGGCCGTCCTCAAACTGACGGACCCCGACGACATTCTGGAATCGGGCATCGACATCGAGGTACAGCCGCCGGGCAAACGGCTCCAGAGCCTGTTCCTGCTTTCGGGCGGCGAACGCGCCCTCACGGTCATCGCCCTGCTCTTCGCCCTGCTGAGCTACCATCCGACGCCGTTCTGCATCCTCGACGAAATCGACGCGCCCCTGGACGATGCGAACATCGAACGGTTCGCCCGGTTCCTGGAAGGGTACGCGCAGCAGACGCAGTTCATCGTCATCACGCACCGCAAAGGCACCATGGAGGCGGCCAACGTCATGTACGGTGTCACCATGGAAGAATCGGGCGTCTCGAAGATCCTCTCCGTCAAGATGAGCGACAAACTGCCCGGCGTCGAGTGACGGTTCCCGATAGAAACTTCCGGGCCGGCTTGCGAACCGGCCGGGTCGTAGTATAATGAAAGAAAATAAGATGGACGCGAAAAGGAAGAACGCAAATGGGTTTTTTTGAGAATCTAAAAAAGAGCCTCACCAAGACGAGGCAGAATTTCACGGACCGCATCAGTGAATTGGTCGGGGCCTCCGCCAAGATTGACGAGGACTTTCTGGATGAACTGGAAATGATCCTGCTGACGGCCGATGTAGGCGTCGCCACGACGGAAGAACTGATCGACGATGTGCGCCAGGCCGCCAAAAAGAAGGAGATCCAGGGCACGCAGGATGTCATCCCGTTCCTGAAGAAACGGATTGCGGACCTGCTCCACGACGACGGCGTACGCACCCGCATCAGCGGCCATCCGACGGTCATCCTGGTGGTCGGCGTCAACGGCGTCGGCAAGACCACGACCATCGGCAAGCTGGCCAACTATTTCCGACTCTTCAACTACAAGGTCATGCTGGCTGCCGGCGATACGTTCCGTGCCGCCGCTTCGGCCCAGCTGAAGATCTGGGGCGAACGGGCCGGCTGCGATGTCATCGCCCACGAGGAAGGGGCCGATCCAGCCGCCGTCGTCTTTGACGCCCTGAAGGCCGCCAAGGCGCGCGACGTGGATATCCTCTTCGTCGATACGGCAGGCCGCCTGCACAACAAGGCCAACCTCATGAACGAGCTGGGCAAGATCGACCGCATCATCAAACGCGAAATTCCCGACGCGCCGCAGGAAGTGTTCCTGGTCCTCGACGCCACGACGGGACAGAACGCCATCACCCAGGCCAAGGTCTTCATGGAGACGACCCATGTCACGGGTGTGGTGCTGACCAAGCTCGACGGTACGGCCAAAGGCGGTGTCGTCGTCGCCATCAAGAAGGAACTGGGCCTGCCGGTCAAGTGGATCGGCATTGGCGAAGGCATCATGGATTTCCGGCCCTTCGAACCGGATAAATTCGTCGATGCCCTGTTCGATGCGCCCGCAGAAGACGGGGCGGATCAACCGGAGGCCTGAGGCGGAAGACCGCCCGGCCGGATTCCCGGAAAGGGAAATTTTCGTTTCAACAAAATCTGATTCTGTATCGCAAAAGGCTGTGAAAGCTGTGAGCCCTGGGGAATGGGCGGCTTCCACGGCCTTTTTTGTCCAAGAGGAGGAAGGGTATGTCCAAACCTGTCGTCAAACGGCTCCTGCTGCTGATTCCGGTCTTGTTCGGCATTTCCGTCGTCACGTTCCTGCTGATGCATGTGTCGGCAGAGGACGCCGTCGATGTCATGTACCAGCAGAGCGGCGCCGTGTCGGAATCCGTCAAAGCGGCCACGCGGGCCCGCCTGGGCCTGGACCAGCCGCTGCCGGTGCAATACGCGCTGTGGCTCCGCTCCCTGTTTCTGGGTACGAGCCGTTCCATCGGCACGGGCCAGCCTGTCAGCGCCATGGTCCTCGCCAAACTGCCGGCGACGCTGTTCCTGACCGTTTCGTCCCTGGCCCTGACTGTCGCCGTGTCGCTGCCCCTGGGCGTGCACTGCGCCCTGCACAAAGACAAGGTGTCGGATTACATCGTCCGCATCGTCTCCTTTGCCGGCAACGCGCTGCCGGGCTTCTTCGTATCCTTCCTGCTGCTTTACTATGTGGCGGTGCGTCTGCACTGGCTGCCCGTCATGGGCGACGGAAGCTGGCAGTCCTACATTCTGCCGGCCTGCTCCCTGGCCCTGCCCATGACGGCCAAGTATACGCGCTATATCCGCGGTGAGTTTCTGCGGGAGCTGGGCAAACCCTACGTTGCCGCCTCGCTGCTGCGGGGAATCCCCTATGCCGTGATCCTGCGCCGGTTCGTCCTGAAGTCGGCGTCCCTGACCCTCATCACGGTCCTGGCTCTGTCCGTCGGTTCCCTGCTGGGCGGCACGGCCATCATCGAAAGCATCTTCCGCATCGACGGTATCGGCAACATGGCCGTCCGGGCCATCCTCATGAAGGATTACCCCGTCATCCAGGCCTACGTGCTGTGGACGGCGGGCATCTACACCGTTGTCAACCTGGCGGCGGACCTGCTCTATCATCATTTCGACCCGCGCATTGTGGCGACGGATACATCGGAAGGAGGCGGCCGACATGACTGATGCCAAAGCGCTGCGCCGCATCCGCCTGTTCCTGTTCCTGGCCGTCGTGCTCCTCGTGGTGGCCGCCTTTGCGGACCACCTGGCGCCCCACGACCCCTATCTGCAGGACCTGGACCTGTCGCTGCTCCCGCCGGGCGGCGCCTATCCGCTGGGGACGGACCGGTTCGGCCGCTGCGTCCTGTCGCGCGTCCTCGCCGGCAGCACCATTTCCATTTACACGTCCCTGGCCGTCGTGGCCCTGACCTTCGTGCTGGGCACGGTAACTGGCCTTGTGGCCGGATTTTGCGGCGGCTGGGTGGATACGGTCCTCATGCGCATCACCGACGTGTTCCTGGCGTTTCCGGTCCTCGTCTTCGCCATCGTGGCAGCGGCCATGTTCGGCGGCATCGGCGGCTCGCAGTTCAGCGGCCTGACCGGCGCCATCCTGGCCCTGGCCCTCATCTCGTGGCCGAAATACGCGCGCCTTGTGCGCAGCCAGGTCCTCGCTGTCCGGAACAAGCCGTTTATCAGCGCGGCCCGGTTCAGCGGCTGCAGCAAGGCGGATATCCTCTTCCGGCAGATCCTGCCCCTGGCCATTGCACCGACGTTCCTCATGATGACCGCCGATATCGGCACCATGCTGCTCGAAATGGCGGGCCTGTCCTTCCTGGGACTGGGCGTCCAGCCGCCGGCCGCGGAATGGGGCCTCATGATCAGCTCCGGCCGCAGTTTGCTGCAGACGGCGCCGTGGGTCATTTTCGCTCCGGGCGCGGCCCTGTTCATCACGGTCACCATCTTCAATTTATTGGGCGACAGCATCCATGATTACATGGAAACGCGGTTCGGAAAGGGGGACTGACCATGACCGGATTTTCTGGCAGACACAGCGTTCACGGCCTCCTGTGCTTCCTGTTGGCGGGCCTGGTTTCCTGTGCCATCGTACTGGCCGGCTGCGGCGGTACGAAACAGGCAGCCAACGGGGAGAAGGTGTTCCGCTACGGGACCATGGCCTACGGCGTGGCCATGTACAACGCCGGCATGAATCCCCATAAAAGTTACAACGGCTGGTCCACCATCCGCTACGGCGTGGGGGAGACCCTGTTCCGCTTCAACGATAAGATGCAGCCTGTTCCCTGGCTGGCAACGGGGTACGACCGTCCCGATGCGTATACGGTCCGCATCCGGATCCGCGACGGCGTGACCTTTTCCAACGGCAAGCCCTGCGATGCGGAAGCCGTGGCGGCCTGCCTGCGTCATCTGGTAAAGGTGCACGAACGGGCGAAAGGCAACCTGAAACTGACTTCCGTGACGGCCCGGGGAAACGTCGTCACACTGCGCTCGTCCCAGAAGACGGCGTCCTTGATTCACCAGCTCTGCGACCCGTACGGCTGCATCGTCGATGTGTCGCAGGACCTGCAGGACGATACCAAAGTCATCGGCACGGGACCCTTCCTTACGGAGAGCCTGACACCGACGGAAATCCATCTCCGCAGGAACCCGCGCTACTGGGGCGGCCCGGTCAGGACCGACAAGGTCATCGTGAAAAGCATCACCGACGGGGAAATGCTGACCATGGCCCTGCAGAACGGCGAAGTCGATGCCGTCCAGGGTATGCCGTACAGCAGCATCGTCCTCTTCGAAGGGGCGAAGGACAAGTTCAAGATTCTTTCTGTGCCTACGAGCCGCGTCTTCCAGGCGGCGCTGAACTTCCGTACGCCGGCCCTGCAGGACGGACGCGTCCGCGCCGCCATCTGCATGGCCCTGAACAAGCAGCAGTTCATCCACGCCCTGCTGAACGACAACGGCTATGCGGCCATCGGCACGTTTCCGGGCAACCTGCCTTACGGCGGCAGCAAGGTGCACGACGACGGCTATAACCCGGACAAGGCCCGGGCCCTGCTCGCCGAGGCAGGGTACAAGGACACGGACGGCGACGGGTACGTCGACAAGGACGGGAAAAACCTGGAACTGCGCTGGCTGACCTATACGTCGCGCCAGGAACTGCCCCTTTTGGCCACGGCTATGCAGGGGTACCTGAAGAAGATCGGCATCCGCCTGGATGTCAATGCCACGGACAACGCCGGTGACTTTTTGAAGAAAGGCGACTGGGACATCTATGCGAAAGCCATCGTCACGGCGCCGACCGGCGACCCGCAGTATTATATCGCCAATCATTTCACGGCGCAGTCCGCCCATAACGACGGACGCTACCGGAACCCCGCGGTCGATGCCCTGGTACAGCAGTTCAGCGGGGAATTCAATCCGGAACGGCGGGGACAGCTCGCCATCGCCATTGTGCAGCAGGTGCTGGACGACCATGCTTTTCTGTATGCGAGCCACCTGCGCATGAACCTCGTCATGCGCAACGGCATCCGGGGCTTTGTGCCGCACCCCTGCGATTATTACGAAGTGACGAAGGATCTGGATGTAACCGGGGAAGGCAGGTAGGAAATGGAACGCGAAATCTTTATGGAGGCGCGGAACCTTCAATATTTTTACGGGGACCGGCAGGTCCTGTTCGACATGGACTGCCAGTTCCGCCGCCGTACGGTGCTCGGCATCGCCGGCGCGTCGGGCAGCGGCAAGACGACCTTTCTGAACGCCGTGGCCGGCATGCTGCCCGACGGGGTGCGCATCACGGGAGAGTTGCGCTACCAGGGCGTGAACCTGCTGCAGGACCGGCAGAAGCACCGGGCCCTGCGCGGCACGGCCATCGCCATGGTGCCACAGAACCCCGCGGAGTCCCTGTACCCGCTGCACACCATCGGCGCGCAGTTCCGGTTCATGGCGGAAAGCCGCGGGCGGCAGGCACAGTGGCGGGAAATGGCTCTGGAGGCCCTGCGCAGCCTCAACATGGACGACGCGGAACGGATTCTGGACCGCTATCCTTTTGAACTTTCGGGCGGCCAGAACCAGCGCGTGTGCCTGGCCATGTCCCTGTTGCAGCAGCCGGAACTGCTGCTTATGGACGAACCCACGTCGGGCCTCGACGTGGCGGCCCAGAACCGCGTGCTAGACGCCCTCGCGGCCTTCCGGGCACGGTGTGACGCTTCGATTGTGCTGATCTCCCATAACCTGGGTTTTCTGGCTAAAACCTGTGACTGCCTGCTCGTCCTCAAGGACGGGCGGACCGTGGAACAGGGCGAAGTGAAGGAAGTCCTGGCCCATCCGCGGACGGAGTACACGCGGCGCCTGCTGGCGGCCGTGCCGCGCCTGTCCGCCCTGGAAGGGACGGGGGAAGGGAGGGAACTGCCATGACGCTGCTTGCGGTACAGAATCTGACCAAGGTGTATACCGGCAGGGACGGCGCCTTTACGGCGGACAAGGACATTTCCTTCTCCCTGGAAAGCGGGGAATCCGTTGGGGTCCTGGGCCTGAGCGGCTGCGGCAAGAGCACCCTGGCCAGGATGATCATGGGCATGGTGATGCCCACCTCGGGAACGGTCCTCTTCCGGGACAAGCCGGTGGACTGGCGGAGCGAAGCTGCCTGCAAAGCCTATTACGGCAAGGTGCAGATGGTCTTCCAGGACGCCCTGTCGTCCTTCCATCCGCTGTATACGGTCGGACGGAGCGTGACGAAGGCTCTGGAGAACTATGGCGTGGCGCCGGCGGAAGCGGCGGAACGGGCGGCCGCGGCTTTTGCGGCTGTCGGCCTGACGGAAGGGCATCTGCACAAGCACCCGGCGGAACTGTCGGGCGGCGAAGGACAGCGGGCCGGCATTGCCCGGGCCCTGGCCCTGCGTCCGGAACTCATCGTGTGCGACGAGGTTTCCAGCGCCCTCGACACCTTGTCCCAGGAACAGCTGACCCGGGTCCTGCAGCAGGTGCGCCGGCAGGGGACGGCCCTGCTCCTCATCAGCCACGACATCGCCTTTCTGGAGCAGCTGTGCGACCGGCTGCTCGTCATGGACGCGGGACGCATCGTGGAAGCAGGTAAGACGGAGGAAATCCTGCGCCATCCCGCAGCGCCCCGGACCCGGTCCCTCATCCGCATGGCCGCCCGGCTGACCCTGTGAGGCGGCAGCCCGCCCGGTTGCGGGGGCAGCGGCTTCCGTGATATAATGGGCGCGTAATGAAAACCAGTCAGTACGATGGATTGTCTCAATAGAGAGGAGAAAGACCGTGTTCTTATTAGTGGTGGACGGACAGGGAGGCGGCATCGGCCGTACCCTGACGGAACGCCTCGTCGAGGCGTTTCCGGAGGCAGAAGTAGGCGTCGTGGGCACCAATTCCACGGCGACCTATCAGATGATGAAGGCCGGCCCTGCCTTCGGGGCCACCGGGGAAAACGCCGTCGTTTTCAATGCCGCCCGGGCCGATGTGATCGTCGGACCGGCAGGCATCGTCATGGCGAATGCCATGCACGGCGAAATCAGCCCGGCCATGGCGGCGGCCATCACGTCGAGCAACGCGAAGATCATCCTCATCCCCATGAACCGCTGCCGGGCCTATATTACGGGCACGGCGGGCATCAAACTGGCGGACTGCATCTCCGACATGGTCGAAGCCATCCGGCGGGATGTTGTGGAGTAAGGAATTAAGGAAATTTTAAGGAACTGTCAAGCAAAAATACTTGACAGTTCCTTTTTTGTCCTGTATAATGCCCATGTTGAGCTTGTTGCAAGGTGTGTGGAAGAGAAAGAGCAATTATGACAGCGAATGATTTCAATGACAGGATCCGCTTCGGCAGCCTCTACGAAGTGTACGGGGCGCTGCTGACGAAAAAGCAGCAGCAATGCCTGGAGCTGTATTTCTGCGAAGATTATTCCCTGGCGGAAATCGCCGATGAAATGCAGGTTTCCCGCCAGGCTATCCACGACCTCTTGAAACGCGTGGAACAGACCCTGGAACATTACGAGTCCATCCTCGGGTTCCTGCGGCGTCACGAAGAGACGCGGCGCCTGACCCGGGAAGCTTCGGAAATCCTGCGCTCGGCGGAAACGAAACGGGATTTCGGACGGCTCGGCAGAGTCCGGGAAATCCTGGTACAACTCGACGGAAACGCTTGAAACCGGAACGTTCCGGTGACACTGATACAAGGAAAGCAGGTAGACCATGGCTTTTGAAAGTTTATCCGAACGACTGCAGAACGCCATTAAAATGTTCCGCGGCACGAAGGAAATCACCGAAGATGACCTGAAAGCCCCGCTGCGCGAAGTCCGCATGGCCTTGCTCGAGGCCGACGTCAACTTCAAGGTCGTCAAGGAGTTCGTGGCCCGCATCAAGGAACGGGCCCTGGGCGCCGCGGTGGACCAGAATCTGAGCCCGGCCCAGCAGATCATCAAGATCGTGGACGAAGAGCTGACGGCCCTTCTGGGCGGCAAGCAGGCCAAACTGACCGTCGCCCCGAAACCGCCGACGATCATCATGCTGGTCGGTCTGCAGGGCGCCGGCAAAACGACGTCTGTCGGCAAACTGGCCCTGAACCTGAAAAAGAAACACAAGAAACCGCTGCTGGTCGCGGCCGACGTGTACCGTCCCGCCGCCATCACCCAGCTGCAGGTGCTGGGCGGGCAGGTAGGCGCGCCGGTCTTCTCCGAAGGCACGGACGTTTCTCCTGTGGACATCGCCAGGCACTCCCTGGACTATGCAGAACACATGGCCTGTGATACGATCATCATCGATACCGCCGGCCGTCTCCATATTGATGAAAAGCTGATGGAAGAGCTGCAGAACATCAAGGCAGCCGTCCAGCCCCATGAAATCCTGCTGACCATCGACGCCATGACCGGCCAGGACGCCGTCACGGTGGCCGACACGTTCAACAAGGACCTGGGCCTGACGGGCCTCATCGTCACCAAGCTCGACGGCGACGCCCGCGGCGGTGCCGTGCTCTCCGTCAGGGAAGTGACGGGCTGCCCGGTCAAGTTCGTCGGCATGGGCGAAAAACTGGACGCCCTGGAACCGTTCTATCCGGACCGCATGGCTTCCCGTATCCTGGGCATGGGCGACATCCTCTCCCTGATTGACAAGATCAAGGACACGACGGACCTGGCCAAGGCCCTCGAAATGGAGAAGAAGCTCAAGAAGGACGAGTTCACGCTGGAACAGTTCCTGGAACAGATGCAACAGATCAAGAAGCTGGGACCGTTGGACACGATCCTGGGCATGATTCCCGGCATGGGCGGCATCAGCCAGAAGCTGAAGGAAGCCAACGTGGACGAAAAGGAATTCGACCGCGTGGAAGCAATCATCCGCTCCATGACGCCGAAGGAACGGCAGAAGCCGGAAATCATCAACGGCAGCCGCCGCAAACGCATCGCCGCCGGCTGCGGCATGCGCGTGCAGGACGTCAACCGTCTGCTGAAGAATTTTGACGACAGCAAAAAGCTCATGAAAAAGATGCAGGGCATGGCGAAATTCGCCTCCAAAGGCGGCAAAATGCTTCCTTTCATGCATCACTGAGCTTACTATAGCAAATTCCTTTTAAATGGACATCTTTGCAAGGAGGTGAAATTGAAATGGCAGTTAAGATCCGTCTGAAACGCATGGGTGCCAAGAAGGTTCCCTTCTACCGCATCGTCGTTGCCGATTCCCGCTCCCCGCGTGACGGCAAGTTCATCGAAACCATCGGTACTTACGATTCCACCGTCAGCCCGGCGGCCGTAAAGATCGACGAAGAAAAGGCTCTGAGCTGGATGAACAACGGCGCACAGCCGACCGACACCGTTAAGAACCTGTTCAGCAAACAGGGCATCATGAAGAAGTTTGCTGACGCCAAGAACGCAAAGTAATCAAAGGGGCGTGAATTGCATGAAAGAATTGGTAGAAATCATTGCCAAGTCTCTGGTCAGCAATCCGTCTGCAGTAGCTGTGGAGGAAGAAGTGAACGGCACAACCACCGTCCTTCGCCTCCACGTGGCTCCTGAGGATATGGGCAAGGTCATTGGCAAACAGGGCCGCATTGCAAAAGCTATCCGTTCCGTTATGAAAGCCGTAGCTACCCGTGAGAATGTGAAAGTCATCGTAGAGATCGTTTAATACCGGGACATACGCAAAAACGTATAAAAGGTGGTACACACACATGGCAGATTCTATGTTCGTACGCGTTCCCGTCGCCATCAAGGCGAAGGTGACCGAAGATTTGAAGCTGAAAATTATTGGAGATCTCCAAAATACGATAAAGCAGATGCAGCTTGACCTGGACCAGTTCGACTTCCAAGCCAAACAGATCATGAACCAGGCCGCTAACGACCTGTCCGCCGCTCCCCGCCTGCGTGAGCAGATCGAAGTGGAACGGAAGAAACGCACCGATGCCAAGGACGAAGCCGAAGCACAGCTGAAGCGCGCCCAGGAACTGCAGATCGGCGCCGAAATCGGCCACGGCCAGCTGGAACGCACCGTGGAAGTCAAAGTCGGTGACAATCTGGAAGCCCTCATGGGTGCGGAAATCCTGACGGAAGACGGCAAAATCATTGCCTTCCGCGAATGATCCGGCGTGAAAACAACACAGGAAAAACCAATGGATAACGTCACGATTGGACAAATAGTCGCTCCGCACGGTGTGCGGGGCGACTTGCGCATTATGCCACTTACTTACAACACGGCGATTTTCGGTAAGATGGCCTACCTGCTCCTGCCGGACGGCCGCAAACTGACCGTCCTGCGGGCCCGGCCGCACAAGAACCTGATCCTGGTCACGACGCGGGAAGTGCGGACCGTGGAGGACGCGGAGGCCCTGCGGGGCCAGCGGGTATCCGTCCGCCGGGCCGATATGCCCGAACTGCCGGAAGGGGAGTACTATGTCGGCGACCTGCTGGGGATGGATGTCGTCCGCGAGGACGGCAGTTCCGTCGGCACGTTCCACGACGTCCTCAAGACCGGCAGTGCCGATGTCTATGTCATCAAGCCGCCCCAGGGCCAGGAGATTTTGCTGGCCGCCGTGCCCGAGAACATCGTACACATCGATGTGGCGGCGCGGAAGATGGTGGTGCGCCTGCCCGAATGGGATAAGGACGAAATACGATGAAATTTATCTTTATCACGCTGTTTCCGGAGCAGATTGAGGCGGCCGGACGGCACAGCATGATCAAGCGCGGCCTGGACGCGGGCCTGCTTGAAATGGAGTGCATCAACCCCCGCGATTTTTCGACGGACAAACACCGTTCCGTCGATGACACGCCGTTCGGGGGCGGTGTCGGCATGGTCCTCAAGCCCGGCCCCATGGTGGAGGCCATCCGGCTGGCGAAACAGAAGCTGCCGGACGCGCCGGTCATCGCCATGAGCCCCGGCGGCGAGACCTTCAGCCAGCCCCTGGCCGAGCAGTGGGCCCGCTCTGGGCAGGACCTGATCCTGGTCTGCGGCCATTACGAGGGCTTTGACGAGCGCATCTACCACTGGGTGGACGCCAAAGTGAGCATCGGCGACTACGTGCTGACAGGCGGCGAACTGCCGGCCCTCATCATCATGGACGCCGTGTCCCGCTTCATTCCCGGTGTGCTGGGCAAGCTCGCCAGCGCCGAAGAGGATTCCTTCGCCACGGGCCTGCTGGAATATCCCCAGTACACGCGGCCCGTCGTGTTCGAGGGCCTCGAAGTGCCCGAAGTGCTGCGCAACGGCAACCACAAACTGATTGCCCAATGGCGCCGCAAGGAATCCCTGCGGGCTACGTACCTGAAACGGCCGGACCTGCTCCCGCGGGAACTTTCCCGGGAAGATGCCAGGCTGCTTCGGGAAATACAGGAAGAAACGGAGCAGGATTTGTAAAATCCTGCCAAACCGTTTAAAAAATTACAAAATAAGCAGATTTCTGCTTGCATGCCATGACCCGTTGTGGTACAATATTTAAGCGTAATACGGACGGTCCGCTGTGATAGTTGGAATATCGCATGGGCGATAGCGTTGATTTTTTCGAAGCCATCAGGCTTCATCACATGAACGTCTATGAAATTGAGGAGGAAAAAATGAACATCATCGAAACCCTGGACAAGGAACAGTTACGTTCCGATATCCCCGAATTCCGTGCCGGCGACACCGTAAAAGTTTACGTAAAGGTTGTCGAAGGTACGCGTGAACGCGTTCAGCTGTTTGAAGGCGTCGTCATCTCCCGCAGCGGCTCCGGCATCCGTGAAATGTTCACCGTACGCCGTATTTCCTACGGTGTAGGCGTGGAACGTACGTTCCCGGTTCACAGCCCGCGTCTGGAGAAAATTGAAGTTGCACGCAAAGGCGTGGTACGCAGAGCAAAACTGTACTACCTGCGCAATCTGACCGGCAAGGCTGCTCGTATCCGCGAACGCCGCTGATCCGCAAACCAAGGGGGCTGCCATGGCAGTCCTCTTTTTTAGTTTTTGGCTTTTTATCCGTCTGTTGAGAAGAGAGGAATCTAAGCAATGAGCAACAAAACGGGAGGATCCTTCCAGGATACGCTGAACGACTGGCTTGTGTCCATCATCATCGCCGTGGCCCTGGCCTTCGTCATCCGTACCTTCATTTTCGAACCCTACATGGTGGAAGGGACATCCATGTATCCGACGCTGATCAACCACGAGCGCCTCATTGTCAACAAGCTGGTTTACTTTTTCCGCGACCCCGCGCGCAACGAGATCATCGTCTTCCGCTATCCGAAGGACGAGCGGCGTGACTTCATCAAGCGTGTCATCGCCGTCGGCGGCGACACCGTGGAAATGCGCGACGGCAAAGTGCTGGTGAACGGCAAGCAGATTGAAGAACCCTATACCTGGAAGGAAGACCCGAAGGGCGTCAACCATTCCAATTACCGCAAATCCGTCGTGCCGAAGGGCCATATCTTCGTCTTGGGCGATAACCGCAACAATTCCGAAGACAGCCGGTTCGCCGACGTGGATTTCGTATCGCTGAAACTGGTCAAAGGCAAGGCCGCCCTCGCCTTCTGGCCGCTGAACCGTGCCCGCATGCTGCCCTGACGGCAGCCGTAAGGGGTACCATGTCGTGAGAAAGGAGAGGGCGTCATGGAACTGAAAGATTTCAAGATCCAGTGGTTCCCGGGCCACATGACCAAGGCCAAACGCATGATGGAAAGCCAGGTCAAACTGGTGGACGTCGTGGTGGAACTGCTCGATGCCCGCATCCCCGCTTCGAGCGTCAACCCCATGCTGCGGGACATCGCAGGCAGCAAGCCCCGGGTCATCGCCCTCAACAAGGCCGACATGGCCGATCCCGTGAAGACGGACGCCTGGCTGGCCCGCCTGAAACGGGACGATGTCCCCGTTTGCGTCGTGGACTGCAGCAAAGGCAAGGGCGTGAAGCAGATGCTCGCCCTGGTCCGCGAAGCAGCCCGGCCCATTACGGAAAAATGGCTGAAGAAGGGGGTGCGCAACCACCCCATCCGCATGATGATCGTCGGCGTGCCCAACGTGGGCAAGTCGACCCTGATCAACCGCCTCGTCGGGCGGGTCAAGGCGATTGCCTCGGACCGGCCGGGCGTGACGAAACAGAAACAGTGGGTCACCATCGCCAAAGGCATCGAACTGCTCGATACGCCGGGCGTGTTGTGGCCTAAATTCGAAAATCCCGGCATCGGGCTGCACCTGGCCCTGACGGGCGCCGTCAAGGAAGAGGTCTTTGACCGCCACCAGGCGGCGGAACTGCTGCTGCAGGAACTGCAGCGCAAATATCCGGACCAACTCGCCGCCTTTTACGGCATCGAAGTGACGCCGGGCGACACGGCTGCGGCGCTCATCGCCAAAATCGGCAAGGTGCGCGGCGCCATCAAGGCCGGCGGTGTCCTGGACGAAAACAAGGTCGTCCAGCATGTGCTGTACGATTTCAAGACGGCCAGAATGGGCCGTTTCACCTTGGACGAACCCTGACCCGTGCCGCGGGCACGGCGGGTTGCGGCGTCCCCGCGACGCCGGGAAGGAGCGGAACCGTGAAAATCGGGGAAATCAAGGCCCTGCTGGCCGGCACGCCGACGGCGGAAGATGTGGCCCTGCTGCGGCAGGACGAACGCGCCGGCGTACAGAAGCTGCTTGCCTCCTATGACAAGCGGCAGGAAAAGGAACGGAAGGAACGGGAACGGTACGCCGCCATGCTCACCTTCGAGCGGCAGTACCTGGAACAGCCCGGCATCCGGTACGTGGCCGGCCTGGACGAGGCCGGGCGCGGACCCCTGGCAGGCCCCCTGGTCATTGCAGGCGTCATTTTGCCGCCCGACGGGGACGCGGCCTTCATCGCCGGCCTGAACGACAGCAAGAAGCTGTCCGCGGCCAAGCGGGAAGCCCTCTACCCGGTCATTTTGGAAAAGGCCCTCGCCGTGGTCGTCAACGTCGTGAGCATTTCCAATATCGATAAGGAAAACATCTATCACGCCACGCAGGAAGGCATGGAGCAGATCCTCGACTGCCTGCGCGTATCGGCCGGCAAAGCACCGGCAGGACTGCCGGCCTCGCGGCCCCAGGTGGCCCTCGTGGACGCCATGCATCCCCATGTGCCGGGCATCAAAACGGTGCCCATCATCCACGGCGATGCCCTGAGCGCCTCCATCGCGGCGGCTTCCGTCGTGGCGAAAGTCACCCGTGACCGCATGATGGTCGAACTCGATACCATCTATCCCGGCTACGGTCTGGCCCAGAACAAGGGCTACGGCAGCCAGCTCCATATGGACGCCATCCGGCGGCTCGGCGCGACGAAGATCCACCGCCGCAGCTACGAACCGATCCGCAGCATGAACCTGCCGCCCGTGGCGGCACGGGACAACTACCTGTTCACGCCCGTGGAGGGCGTGGAAGACCAGGGCCTGCGGCGTGTCCTGGCGGACTTGGAGCAGCCGGACGCCTGAGGCGCTTTCCGGAATACAGCAGACAATAAAATACGGCGTTTCCCGATAGAGAGAAAAACGTGCGGAAACAGTAAAAGACGCGGACCCAGGGGGTACCGCGCCTTTTTTGTATGCTTTTGGATTGTCCGCTGCTCAGTCCTGCACCAGGGCTGCCAGGCAGGGTTCGAACTGCACGCCTTCGCGGTAGTCGGAACCGGCTTTGTACGTGAAGGAGATGGCCTTCGTCAGGAAACCGGCCGCCTGGGCCACGCCTTCGGCCGCGCTGTGACCGCGCAGCAGGGACCCCGTCAGTACGCTCGTGAACAGATCGCCCGTGCCGCAGGTGGAGAAGGGGATGCGGTCCACGACGAGTTCGTCATAGGCGTCTTTCCCGGCGTCGTAGCTGGCCACGGTGATCTTGTCCGGTGCCGACGGCACGCTCGTGATGACGATCTGCCGCGGCCCCCGGTCTGCCAGTTTGCGGCACAGGCCGTGCAGTACATCGGCGCTGGCTTCGGCCGCGTACGGCGTATCCGTCAGCATGCACGCTTCAGTGTAGTTCGGCGTGATGACTGTGGCGTCGGCGATGAGTTTCCGCATTTCCGGCACGATGTCCGGGCCGAACACGGGGTAAAGCTTCCCGTCGTCGGCCATGGCCGGATCGACGACGATCAGGCCGTCTTTCCCGGCAAAGCGGCGGATGGCGTCGCGGACGACGGCAATCTGGCCGGCATTGGCCAAAAAGCCGCTGTAGATGGCGTCAAAGGGCAGTTTCAGCTGCTGCCATTTGTCCATGAACTGTTCCATGGTGGCCGTGCAGTCGACGCTCGTGAAATCGCCGTAGGTCAGGTTGTTGCTGAAGAGCGCCGTTGGGAAGGGGCAGCACTGGAAGCCCATGGCGGAGAGGACGGGAACCGCCGCCGTTAAGGAGCAGCGGCCGAACGAACACAGGTCGTGGATGGCGAGCACCCGTTTTGTATGATAAGTCATGTTGCATTCCTCCTTGCATCGAACCGGCTGTCCGGGACCAGCGTCCCGTGCCGGCATTCTTAAACTGTACCGATGAATTTGATGAATTTTTACAGTTTCTAAAGGACATTTTAGCACTATCGCGGCAGGGGGAAAAGGGACAGTTTGTAAATTTACGAAAGGGTTAGTTGGGCGCGCGACCCCGCAACGGCGCGCCCGGAACAGGAGAACTATGACGGAACGGCAGACAGACAGGCAACACGGTTTGAAAAGGGACAGACAGGCGCAGCGCGGCCGGACGCAGCGTACGCCCGGGCAGCGGCTCGGCCTGCGGGGCGAGACGGCGGCGGCCTCTTTCCTCGAGCGGCGCGGGCTGCGCATTCTGGCGCGCAACTACCGCTGGCGCGAAGGGGAAATCGACATCATCGCGGCGGAAGACCCGTTCCGCGTCTGCGAAGCGGCGGGCACCATCCGGTTTATTGAAGTGAAGACGCGCAGCAGCGAGCGCTACGGCACGCCGGGTGCGTCCGTCACGTTCGGCAAGCAGGCGAAGATCCGCCGCACGGCGCTCAAATGGCTCCAGGAGCAGGAACATCCCGTATTCGGGAATTTGTGCTTCGATGTCATCGAAGTGTGCGTCCTGGACGGCCGGGCCCGCCTGCGGTGGCTGAAGGACTGTTTTTTCTGACGGACGGCGGCACGCACCGTCCGGCCAGGCAATCACGGAAAAGGAGGACATGTCATGTATGCAAAAGCAACGGGCGCGGCCTTTAGCGGCCTCAACGGCGTCCGCATCACGGTGGAGGTGGACCTGGCGCCGGGCCTGCCCAGTTTCGAAATCGTCGGGCTGGCGGATATGGCGGTCAAGGAAGCGCGGGAGCGCGTGCGCACGGCCCTGCGCAATTCCGGGTACCGCTTCCCCCGGAACCGCATCACGGTCAATCTGGCGCCGGCCAATCTGCGCAAGGACGGCTCGGGCCTGGACCTGCCTATCGCCATCGGCATCCTGGTGGCGTCGGGATACCTGCCTCAAGGCAAAGTGGACGGCAAGCTGTTCATCGGCGAACTTTCCCTGGAGGGAGGCATCCGGGGCGTGAGCGGCGTGCTGCCCATGGTGCTCGAGGCACGCCGCTGCGGCGTGGAGGAGCTGTACCTGCCGCCGCAGAACGCCGCCGAAGGCGCCCTCGTGGAAGGCCTGCGGATCTACGCGCCGGCCACGCTGGGGGAACTGACCGCCCACCTGCTCCACAAAGGCCGCCCCCTGCGGCCCCTTGCGGTCACGCCGTCCGACTCCGGCGGGGACGATGTCCCCGGTCCGGATTTCGCGGACGTCCGCGGCCAGGACCTGGCCAAGCGGGGCCTGGAAATCGCCGCCGCGGGCGGGCACAACATCCTGCTGACGGGCGTGCCGGGAAGCGGCAAGACCATGCTCGCCCAGCGCCTTCCGTCCATCCTGCCGCCCATGACGCGGGACGAGGCCCTCGAAGTGACGAAGATCTACAGCATTGCCGGGCTGCTGCGCGAAGGCACGGCCTGCCTGCGCCGCACGCGTCCCTTCCGCAGTCCCCATCACACGGTGACGGTGCGCACGCTCATCGGCGGCGGTGCCATCCCGGTGCCGGGCGAAGTCACCCTGAGCCACAACGGCGTGCTCTTTCTGGATGAACTGCCGGAGTTTTCCTGCGCGGCCCTGGAAGTGCTGCGCCAGCCCCTGGAAGACCGGCACGTCCGCCTGAGCCGCCTGCGCGCCTCCGTCGACTTTCCCGCCTCGTTCCTCCTGGTTTGCGCCCAGAATCCCTGTCCCTGCGGCTACCTGGGCGACCCGGAACGGGCCTGCACGTGCAAACCCGCTGAAATCGACCGCTACCGGCGCAAACTGTCCGGACCGCTCCTGGACCGCATCGATATGCAGATCTACGTGGGCCGCGTGGCCTACGGGGATATAAAGGGCGTCACGAACGAGGAATCTTCGGCGGTCATCCGGAAGCGGGTCTGCGCCGCCCGGTCGCGCCAGCAGGACCGGTTCAAGGGGACGGGGACACGCTGCAATGCCGAAATGAACCACCGTCAGGTGGCGCGCTGGTGCCGTCTGGAACGGGACGGCGACGCCCTCCTGCACCATGCCTATGACATGCTGGGCCTGAGCGCCCGCAGTTACGACCGTATCCTCAAAGTCGCCCGGACCATTGCCGACCTGGCGGGCAGTGACATCGTGCAGGTGACGCACGTGGCCGAGGCGCTGCAGCTGCGCAACGACAAGTAAACCGCACGGGCAGGACCTAAAAAGTACCGCAAACGAGCAAAGTATGGTAAAATATACGGGACAGCCGTTCCGGAAGGGTGCACCCGCATGCCGCCGGCGCTGTCCGCAAACTGTATGAGAGAGGGGTATACCTATGCGCATCGTTGTTACAGTCGTCGGGAAGGATAAAGTCGGCATCATTTACAAAGTGACCGGCATTTTGGCGGAAAACAAGGTGAACGTGCTGAACATCAGCCAGAGCATCGTCGACGGGTTCTTCAACATGATCCTCATCGCCGATATGGCGGGGGCGGCCACGGAGATCGGCAGCCTGCGGGAACGCCTGGACAAGCTGGCCAAAGAGATCGGCGTCGAAATCCGCGTCCAGAGTGAAGATATCTTCACGGCCATGCATCAGATCTGAGCCGGGAGGTGCCCTATGCCTATCATTTCTTCGAACGACATCATTGAAACAACCCATATGATCACCCAGGAGAACCTGGATGTCCGTACCATCACCATGGGTATCAGCCTGCGGGACTGCGCCGACCCCGATATGAAGACGTGCGCCCGCAAGATTTACGACAAGATCACCCACAAGGCGGAAAAGCTCGTCCAGACGGGCTGTGACATCGAGTCCGAACTGGGTGTGCCCATCATCAATAAACGCATTTCCGTCACGCCCATCGCCATCGTCGGCGAAAGCTGCCGGGAAACCAACTACACGCCCCTCGCCGTGGCCCTCGACAAAGCGGCCCACGAGGTGGGGGTCAACTTCATCGGCGGGTTCAGCGCCCTCGTGGACAAAGGGTACACGAAGGGCGACCGCAACCTGATTGCTTCCATTCCGGAGGCCCTGGCCAGCACGGAACTGGTCTGCTCCTCCGTCAACGTGGGGTCCACCAAGGCGGGCATCAATATGGACGCTGTGGCCGAAATGGGCCGCATCGTGAAGGATACGGCGGAACGGACGAAGGACGCGGACGCCATCGGCTGCGCCAAGCTCGTCGTGTTCTGCAATGCCGTCAATGACAATCCGTTCATGGCCGGCGCTTTTCTGGGCGTCACTGAACCGGAAAGCATGATCAGCGTCGGCGTTTCCGGCCCGGGCGTCGTCAAACACGCCCTGGAAGCCGTGCGCGGCCAGGACATCGGCGCCGTGGCGGAGACCATCAAACGGACGGCCTTCAAGATTACCCGCGTGGGCCAGCTCGTCGCCCAGGAAGCGGCCAAACGCCTGAACACGCAGTTCGGCATCATCGATCTGTCCCTGGCACCGACGCCGGCCGTAGGCGACTCCGTAGCCCATATCCTGGAAGAAATCGGCCTGGAAAGCTGCGGCGGCCCCGGTACGACGGCGACCCTCGCCATGCTGAACGACGCCGTCAAGAAGGGCGGCCTCATGGCCAGCAGCTATGTCGGCGGCCTGTCCGGCGCCTTCATCCCCGTCAGCGAGGATGCGGGCATGATTGCGGCTGTCGAGAAGGGCAGCCTGTCCATTGAAAAACTGGAAGCCATGACCTGCGTCTGCTCCGTCGGCCTCGACATGATCGCCATTCCCGGCGACACGACGGCCCAGACCATTTCCGCCATCATTGCGGACGAAGCGGCCATCGGCATGATCAACAACAAGACGACGGCGGTGCGCGTCATCCCCGTACCGGGCAAGGGCGTCGGCGACCGCGTCGAATTCGGCGGCCTGCTGGGTTATGCGCCCATCATGGCGGTCAGCAAATTCAAACCGGACACGTTCATCGCCCGCGGCGGCCGTATTCCGGCGCCGGTACGCAGCCTGACGAACTGAGGCGATGCGTATGAACAAAGCACAGAAACAGGCCGTTATCGCGGCCCTGGAACAACAATACGACGGCATCGGCACGGCGCTGCACTACCATTCGCCCTTTGAACTGCTCGTGGCCGTCATCCTGTCCGCCCAGTGCACGGACGAACGGGTCAACGTCATTACATCGCGCATCTTCCCGCGCCTCAACACGCCGGAGAAGATGGGCGCCCTGACACAGGAAGAACTGGAACAGGAAATCCGCGACTGCGGCCTCTACAAGGCCAAGGCGAAGAACCTCCTCGGCATGTGCCGCATGCTGCAGGACGAATTCGGCGGCGTGATTCCGAAGGACATTCCCACCATGATGAAGCTGCCCGGCGTGGGCCGCAAAACAGCCGACGTCATTGCCAGCGTCATCTACAAGGTGCCGGCCATCGCCGTGGATACCCACGTGTTCCGCACGTCGCACCGGCTGGGCCTTTCGAAGGCCGCGACGCCCGAAGCGACGGAACTGGACCTGCAGAAACTGATTCCGAAGGCCAAGTGGGCCGACGCCCACCACTGGTTCATCTGGCACGGCCGCATCACCTGCAAGGCCCGCAATCCGCTCTGCACGGAATGTCCCTGCCTGAACCTGTGCCCGTTCAAGGAGAAGAACCTGAAACCGAATCCCAAAGGGGAAACGGTGCAGCAGACCGTGGCGGCGCTGCGTGCCGAACGGGCTGCCAGATGATTGAAGAAACATACTAAAAAAAGATATTGGGGGAGAAAGCACCGGCTTTCTCCCCCTTTTTCTGTTTACGGAAAGGAGACTTCGGTTGGACAATGTAACGGAAAAACAACAGCAGACCCCTGCCGGCATCCTGCAGCGCTGGTTCGGGTACGGGTCTTTCCGGCCCGGCCAGGAGGAGATCATCCGCGCCATCCTGGCGGGGCGGGAAGTTCTGGCCATTTTGCCGACAGGCGGCGGCAAGTCCATCTGCTTCCAGGTGCCGGCCCTGCTGCTGCCGGGTTACGCCCTGGTCATTTCGCCCCTCATTTCGCTCATGCAGGACCAGGTGGCGAACCTGCGGGCCCGGGGTATCGCGGCGGTGCACGTCGACTCCCTCATGGGCCGCCATACGTACCATAAGGCCTTATACGACGCCGGACAGCAGCAGTTCAAGTTTCTCTATACATCGCCGGAACGGCTGCAGAATAAGGATTTTCAGCGGTTTGCACGGCGCAATCCGCCGTCCTTCGTCGTCGTCGACGAGGCGCACTGCGTCTCCCAGTGGGGCCACGATTTCCGTCCGGGATACCTGCAGATTCCGGTCTTCCTGGACCTGCTCCTGGCCCGGCCGCGTTATGCGGCCTTCACGGCGACAGCGACGCCGCACGTGCGGCAGGACATGATCCGCCACCTGGCCTTGCGGCATCCCCTCGTGCAGGTACACGGCTTCGACCGGCCGAACCTGTTTTTGGCGAAACAGCAGTCCGGCAACCGGGACCGGGCGCTCCTGGACGAAGTGGAACGTCTGGAAGGACGGTGCGGTATCATCTACTGTGCCACCCACCGCGCTGTGGAACACGTGACGGACCTGCTGCGCCGCCGCGGCCTCTCCGCCGCCCGGTACCATGCGGGTCTGTCCGTGGCGGAACGGCGGGATACGGGACGGCGCTTTGCCGCCGGGGACATCGACGTGGTGGCCGCCACATCGGCCTTCGGCATGGGCATCGACCGGGGCGACGTATCCTTTGTGCTGCATTACAACATGCCGGCCAGCCTGGAGGAATACTACCAGGAAGCCGGCCGGGCCGGACGCGACGGGGAAGAGGCCCGCTGCCTGCTCTTTTACAGCGAAGAAGACCGGGCCATCAACGCCCGGCTGCTCCGCAGCCAGTCCCATCCGGAACACGGCCTGCGCCTGCTGGACGCCATGTGGCGTTACTGCCGCTGGGACGGCTGCCTGCGGAACTTTTTACTGCAGTATTTCGGCGAGAAAACGGGCGGTCCCTGCGGACATTGCGGAAACTGCATCCCGTAAAGTTTCTATAAATTTATCATGGGTATTATATGTTCAATTGTAATGAAGAGTGCCTGATATATGCCTTGTTTATTGACAGTGGGCATATTTAACAGTAAAATGAAACTGAAAAGGAGGTGGCATAATGGCTAACGTAAGTACGAACATTAAAGTGGACGCTGCGTTGAAAAAGGAAGCTCAGGAACTGTTTTCTGCACTGGGCATGGATATGACGACGGCTGTCAATATTTTCCTGCGGCAGGCAGTCCGGGAGCAGGGCATCCCGTTCCACGTCACCAGGATAGTTCCGAATCAGGATACGCTGGACGCGCTTGCCGAAGTCAAGGAAATGAAACGCCATCCGGAAAACTACAAGGGGTATCAGGACGTTGACGAGATGATGAAGGACCTCGTACGATGAAATATATAGACAAAACCGGAACAGGTTCACATAGTGACCTATTTTAACTTAAAAAAAGCAGGAATTTCCGCTTCTATGCCGAATTATTTAATCAAACGATTAAAAAGTTTTATTCCCGGAAGTCCGGCTTTCGGGACAGCAAGGAGGGAATTCGATGAAGCTGACGTTTTTAGGCGCCGCCCGTACGGTGACGGGGTCGTGTTATCTGTTGGAAATAAACGGGAAGAAGCTGCTCGTCGACTGCGGCATGTTCCAGGGGCCGAAGGCCATCAAGGCGCTCAATGAGCGGCCTTTCGCTTTCGCACCGAACTCCATTGACGCGATGCTGCTGACCCACGCCCACATCGACCACAGCGGCCTCATTCCGAAACTGGTCAAGGAAGGCTACAAGGGACCCATTCACTGCACGCGTTCCACGCAGCAGCTGTGCACCATCCTGCTGCCCGACAGCGCCCACATCCAGGAATCGGACGCCGAACTGGCGAACCGCAAAGGCCTGCGCGCCGGCCGTCCCGAAGTGCGGCCCCTCTTCACGGTCGATGACGCCTACACTTCGCTGAGCAATTTCTATGTCCACGAATTCGATACATCTTTTGAGGTACTGCCCGGCGTGGAAGCCAAGTTCCTCGTGGCGGGCCATATCCTGGGCAGCGCCATCATCGAGCTGAACCTGACGGAAGACGGCAAGAAGACGAAGCTCGTCTTTACGGGCGATATCGGCCAGCCGAACTACCCGATCCTCGAGGATCCGGAAGAAATCAGCGGTGCCGACTTCATCGTCACCGAATCGACCTATGGCAACCGCGTCCACGAGGGCGGCGACAAGGAACAGGAGCTGGCGGATATCGTCAACCGCACGGTGGAGCGGGGCGGCAACGTCATCATCCCGGCTTTCGCCGTCGGCCGTACGCAGGTCCTGCTGTATTATTTCCAGAAACTGCAGCAGGCCGGCAAGATCCCCAATGTGCCGATCTATATCGACAGTCCCATGGCGACGAAGGTGACGGGCATCACCCTGGCCTCCAAAGAGGAATACGACGAGGAAACGCGGGCCCTGACGGAATTCCAGGGCGACCGCCTCTTCGCCATGAAGAATGTGCGCTTTACGCCGACCGTGCAGGAATCCATGATGATCAACTCCACGGACGGTCCGAAGATCATCCTTTCGGCCAGCGGCATGTGCGATGCCGGCCGTATCCTGCATCACCTGAAACACAACCTGTGGCGGCCGGAATGCACCGTCGTCATCGCCGGGTACCAGGCGGAAGGCACCCTGGGCCGGCAGCTCGTGGACGGTGTCAAGAAGGTCAAGATCATGGGCGAGACCATCAAGGTGGAAGCGGAAATCGTGACCATGCAGGGCTTCTCGGCCCACGCCGACAAGAACCAGCTCATGGACTGGTACAAGAAGATGGACCAGAAACCGAAGGCCTTCTTCGTCACCCACGGCGAGTTTGACGCGGCCTTCACCCTGGCCCACGACCTGCAGGTGCAGCTGGGCACGGCGACGTATGTGCCGAACTACGGCGACGACGTCATCATCAGCGGCGCCGAATACCATGTGGAGGAAGCAAAGGAACTGGCCGTTTCCCCGGAAGTCGAAGAAATGCACGATGTCATGGACCAGCTGGCCCGCGAATATATGTCGTTCCGTTCGCGTGCCGACCAGACGACGATCCGCGACACGGCACGGGCGGCCACCATTACGAAGAAACTGCAGAAGCTGCGCAAGTACATGAACGAACTGCTGAACAGCTGACGGCAGGGGAGCGGCAGTCCCGAAAACCAAGATGCCGTATAATTGAGAAAACTGCAAAAACAGATAAGGGCTCCGGAGTTACGGAGCCCTTTTGTGTCCTGTGCAGACGAAGAATATTGTATACTTTGCAATGAATGCGGAATAAATAATATAAAAGTGCATTCATAATAGACTTTTAGTGTAAATTGTTTGACGCGGCGGGGGAATCGTAGTACACTCGTAGTATCCTTTCATTCATTTTACAGAGGAGGCAGCGACATGGAACGCACATTCCGGGATCTGCCGGCACCACAGGGCCTGTACGATCCTTCGTTCGAACACGATGCCTGCGGCATCGGCTTTGTCGTCAACGTCAAGGGGGAACGGTCGTACGACATCGTCTACGACGCCCTGGACATACTGGAAAACCTGAAACACCGCGGCGGCGAAGGCGCGGACCATAAGAGCGGCGACGGCGCCGGCATCATGGTCCAGATTCCCCATGCTTTTTTGAGCCGCGAGTGCGCCGTCCTGGGCTTCAACCTGCCGCCGGAAGGGCAGTACGGCGTGGGCATGATTTTTGCCCACCGCTATGACAGTTTCCGGCAGAAGCAGATCAAGGCCTTCGAGCGCATCGTCCGCGAAGAAGGACAGACCATCCTGGGCTGGCGCGAAGTGCCCGTCGACGACAGCTGCATCGGCGAAGAGGCGGCCTCCGTGCGCCCGCGCATCATCCAGGTCTTCATCGGCCGCAGCCCCGACCTGAAGGACCAGATGGACTTCGAGCGCAAGCTCTACGTAATCCGGCGCCTGGCGGAAAAGCAGATTACGCCGGCCAGCAAGGAAATGGGCACGGACTTCTACATTGCCAGCCTGTCGAGCCATACCATCGTATACAAAGGGATGTTGACGGCCGCCCAGATCCGGCACTTCTACCTGGACCTGTCGGACCTGGATTTCACGAGTGCCATGGCCCTCGTCCATTCCCGTTTCAGCACGAACACCTTCCCGAGCTGGGCCCGCGCCCATCCGAACCGCTATATCGTCCATAACGGCGAAATCAACACCATCCGCGGCAACACGAACTGGCTGAATGCCCGCGAGAGCAAGGCCCATTCCCTGAAATACCCGGAACTGGACAAGGTGTTCCCCGTCGTGGACGCGACGGGCAGCGACTCGTCCATGTTCGACAACTGCCTCGAATACCTGTACATGTCCGGCCATTCCCTGGCCCATGCCATGATGACCATGATTCCCGAACCGTGGGAAAAGGATCCCCTCATGAGCCAGGAAAAGCGCGACTACTACCGCTACCAGAACTTCATGATGGAAGCCTGGGACGGCCCGGCGGCCATCTGCTTCTGCGACGGCACGCGCATCGGCGGCATGCTGGACCGCAACGGCCTGCGCCCGGCCCGTTACTACGTGACGAAGGACAACCGCGTGGTCCTCGTGTCCGAAGTGGGCGCCGTCCGCATCAACCCGAAGGACATCCTCTACAAGGGACGCCTCGAACCGGGCAAGCTGTTCCTCGTCGACACGGAACAGAAACGCATCGTGCCCGACGAAGAAATCAAGCACATCATGGCCTCTGCCCACCCCTACGGCGACTGGTGCGCCGAACACCTGGTGAACCTGCCGGACCTGATGCGCGGCAGCAACGGGAACTTCTTCGAAACCAACGTTTCCTACGACATCCGGGAGCAGCAGAAGGTCTTCGGCTACACGAAGGAAGACCTGGCGCAGATCCTCATCCCCATGGCCCGCACGGGCAAGGAACCCATCGGCGCCATGGGCATGGACTGCCCCCTGCCGGTGCTCTCGGAAAAGCCGCAGATGCTCTATGACTATTTCCAGCAGAACTTCGCCCAGGTCACGAACCCGCCCATGGACGCCCTGCGCGAGAACATCGTCACGTCCACGTCCGTCATGATCGGCAACGTGGCGAACATCATGGACCCGGACGAGAAGGGGACATACGCCCTCGCCGTCAGCCGGCCCCTGCTGACGAACCGCGAAATGGCGGTCATCAAGAACCTGCAGAACGAGAAACTGCGCACGGTCACATTGTCCATGCTCTATCCGGTCAACGGCGGCGCCGAATCCATGGAGACGGCCATCGAATCCCTCTGCATCGACGCCCTGCGGGCCGTCAAGACCGGCGCGAACATCGTCGTCCTGTCCGACCGCGGCGTCAATTCCCGCATGGCCGCCGTACCGGCCCTGCTGGCGACGGCCGCCGTGCACAATTACCTCGTCAAAGAGACGGTCCGCCCCGACGTGGGCCTCATCCTCGAATCGGGCGAACCGCGCGAAATCCATCATTTCTGCACCCTCATCGGCTACGGCATCACGGCCATCAACCCCTACCTGGCCCTGGAAACCATCAAGGACCTCGCCGTGAACGGAAAACTGGCGAAGATGTCCTACCAGGAGGCGCAGGAAAATTACCTGAAGGCCGCCGTGGCCGGCATCCAGACGGTCATCTCGAAGATGGGCATTTCCACCGTGCGCAGCTACCACGGCGCCCAGATTTTCGAGGCCGTCGGCATCAGCAAAGATGTCATCAACAAGTACTTCGTCAATACACCTTCGCGCATCGAGGGACTGGGCCTCAAGGAGATCGCCAAAGAGAACGAGATGCGGCACCAGCACGCCTTCCACGGCGATTCGGACCTGGCGGACGGCGACACCTACATGTACAAGAAGGACGGGCCGGAGCCGCATATCCTGGATCCGGAAGCCATCGCCATGCTGCAGGAAGCCTGCCGCTCGGGCGACTCGATCACCTACAAAAAATTTGCGGACAAGGTGAACAACGATGCCATCTTCCGCCTGCGCGACCTGCTGGAATTCGACTATCCCGACGGCTGCAGCATCCCCATTGAGGAAGTGGAGCCCGTCGACTCCATCGTAAAGCGCTTCCGCACGGGTGCCATGAGTTACGGCGCCCTGAGTAAGGAAGCCCACGAATGCATCGCCATCGCCATGAACCGCCTTGGCGGGCGCAGCAATACCGGCGAAGGCGGCGAAGATCCGGAACGCTTCACCGTACGGCCCAACGGGGACAACCCGAACGACGCCATCAAGCAGGTCTCGACGGCCCGCTTCGGCGTGACGGGCAACTACCTGGTCCACGCCGACGAACTGCAGATCAAGTGCGCCCAGGGCGCCAAGCCGGGCCAGGGCGGCAACCTGCCGGGCAAAAAGGTGTTCCCGGCCATCGGCCGGACGCGCCATTCCACGCCGGGCGTCGCCCTCATTTCCCCGCCGCCGCACCATGACATCTATTCCATTGAGGACCTGGCCGAACTGATTTACGACCTGAAGAATGTCAACAAGGACGCCGAAATCAACGTCAAGCTGACCGCCGGCTCCGGCATCGGCACCATCGCCGCCGGCGTCGTCAAGACCAAGGCCGACGGCGTCACGGTCTGCGGCTTCGACGGCGGCACGGGCGCTTCGCCGCGCTCCAGCATGCGCCATGCCGGCCTGCCCTGGGAACTGGGCCTTTCCGAAGTGCAGCAGACGCTCCTGCTGAACCGCCTGCGCGACCGCGTGAAACTGGCCGTGGACGGCAAACTGCTCACGGGCCGCGACGTGGCCATCGCCGCCCTCTTCGGCGCGGAACTCTTCGACTTCTGCACGGGGCCGCTCATCGCCCTGGGCTGCCACATGCTCCGCGTTTGCAACCTCAACACGTGCCCCTTCGGCATCTGCACGCAGGACGAAACTCTGCGCAAGCGCTTCGCCGGCAAACCGGAGTACGTAATCAACTACCTGCGTTTCGTCGCCCAAGATCTGCGCGAAATTATGGCGCGCCTCGGCTTCCACACGGTGGAAGAGATGGTGGGACGCTATGACCGCCTCAAACAGAAGGAGAACATCACGAACTGGAAGGCCGCCACGGTCAGCCTCGACAAGCTGCTCTTCCGGCCGTATACGGACAACACGCAGAGCCATCACTTTGTGGCGCCCCAGGACCACGAAATCGAGCAGACCCTGGACCAGAGCAAGCTGGTGCGCATGTGCAAGCCCGCCCTGGAGGAAAAGAAACAGATCCGCGCGCGCCTGCGCATCGATAACACGAACCGCGTGACAGGCACGCTGCTGGGCAGCGAAATCTTCCGGCGCTACGGCGACGAGGGCCTGCCCGAAGACACGATCCGCCTTTCCTTCGTGGGCAGCGCGGGCCAGAGCTTCGGCGCCTTCATCCCGAAAGGGCTGACGCTGCTGCTGGAAGGCGACGCCAACGATTACCTGGGCAAAGGCCTGTCGGGCGGCCGGATCGCCGTGTTCCCGCCGCGGGAAGCGGACTTTACGCCGTCGGAAAACATCATCATCGGCAACGTGGCCTGCTTCGGCGCCACGGGCGGCGAGGTCTACATCAACGGCCAGGCCGGCGAACGGTTCTGCGTCCGCAACAGCGGTGCCACGGCCGTCGTCGAAGGCATCGGGAACCATGGCTGCGAATACATGACCGGCGGCACCGTCGTCGTCCTGGGCCCCGTGGGCCGCAACTTCGCGGCCGGCATGTCCGGCGGCACGGCCTACGTGCTGGACCTGCAGACGCCGTACTGCAACCAGGAACTCGTCAATCTGGAAAAAGTGACGGAACCGGAAGAACGGCAGAAACTGCGCGGCATTGTGGAACGCCACGCCGCCATGACGGGCAGCCCGCTTGCCCGGGAACTTCTCCAGGACTGGGACAAGGCGGCCGCCCGGTTCACCCGCGTCATTCCGCGGGACTACGAGGAAATGCAGTGCCTCATCGGGAAATACCGGGACGAAGGCCACACGGAGGAAGAGGCCGAAGAGCTGGCCTTCCGGGAAAAGAACGGCTGAGGGTATGCGTCTCCAGTAGACAAATTTCAGCCAAAATGTTAAAAATGTAATACCATTTTTTCAAAGAGCTTTGCCTGTTTTCGATGAATGGACAAAGCTCTTTATTTTACAAAGATATTCAACAAAATTTACAAATTTTATTGACATTTTACGCCGCGATTGTTATACTTGCGTTAACGTTATAGCGAAGTAATGATCAGGAATGGTTCCCGGACCCAGCGCAGAGAATTGCCGGACGGTGCAAGGCAAGGCTGCCGAAGGGAAACCTCTGGCCTGTGAACTCCCCGCCTGAACGGGTTTGTACGGTATCCGGCAATGACGCCGGGATACGGGTACCAGCCTCTTAGGGCCGGGCGCCGTGGCAGCGTTAAGAAGCCGAGAGTACAATACCAGGGTGGTACCGCGTAAATTCGCCCCTGCCGGAGCAATCCGACAGGGGCTTTTTATATGGTCCGCCCACTGCGAAGACAAAAGAGAAAACAAGATGCAGCGAGTCGAAAGGGAGGAAATCATCATGTTCGGAGGCAAGAAATTCAAGTGGATCGCAGCTGCCGCCATGGCAGCCGTCATGTTCGCCGCAGCAGGCTGCGGCGGCGGAGACAAGAAAGCGGCACCGGCGTCCGGTGCGGGCGGCAAGGTCACGTACAAGCTGGCCTACCATCTGCCGGCCAACCATCCGCTGGCCAAAGCGGTGGACCAGTTCATCGCCAAGGTCAAGGACAAGACCAAAGGCCAGGTCGTCATCACGCCCTATCCGGCCGGCCAGCTGTATAACGACAAGAGCATGAATGACGCCATCATGACGGGCGGCGTCGACATGGGCCTGAACACCGTCGGCCGCTGGGCCACGGTCGTACCGGCCATGGAAGTCTTCGATGTGCCCTTCGTGTTCCCCGATTACGAGAAGATCGACAAGGCCATTGACGGCGGCATGGGCAAGCTCCTGGAAGAGGAACTGGCCAAGAAGCACGTCAAGGTCGTTTATTGGGCGGATTACGGCTTCGTCCAGTTCGCCAACAACAAGAAGCCCATCAAGAAACCGGCTGATTTCGCCGGCCTGAAGATCCGCGGTTACAGCGAAATGGCTTCCGAAACCATCAAGGCCCTGGGCGCGTCCCCGGTCACCATGGGCAGCGGCGAAGTCTACATGGCCCTGCAGCGCGGTACCATTGACGGCCAGACGAGCGGTACATCGGCCATGCGCGACCGCAAAATGTACGAAGTCACGAAATACCTGACCATCACGAACCACGCATCGCCTGAATTCATCCTGGCCATGAACGACAAGTCCTTCGCCAAGATGAGCGCCGACCAGCAGAAAGCCTTCATGGAAGCGGCTAAGGAAGTGCGCGACGATATCCGCAAGAACGCGAAGGCCATGGATGAAAAAGGCCTGGCCGACCTGAAAGCCAAGGGCATGGAAGTCTATACCATTCCCGCCGGCGAACTGCAGCAGTGGCGCGACGCCACCAAGTCCGTCTGGGACACCTTCGTGAAACATACGGGCGAAACGGGCAAGAAACTGCTGGAAATGGCCGCCAAGGCCTGATTCCGGCAGACAGGAAACACAGACACAGAAAAACAAGTTAGGAGTAGTAAAGTGAGAGGGTTTTTGAGAGTTTACAGTAAAGTCTTACACGGAATCACGGCCGCCGTCGGCGTCCTTGCCGGCCTCCTGCTGTTCATCCCCGTGTTCTCGATCTTTTACGAGGTCGTGTCCCGCGGCTTGTTCAACAAGCCGACGGAGTGGGCCATCGAAATCTCGACGTACTGTGTCCTCATGGCCGGGTTCCTCGGCCTGGGCGTGGCCCTGGCGGCCGGGCGCCATATCCATGTGGATATCGTCGTCTCGCGCCTGAGCCCGCGGGCGAACGACGTCCTGCACGTCGTCGTTGCCATCATCGGCGTCGTCTTCACGGCCATCTTCTTCGTCACGAGTGCCCAGATGGCCTGGATGTCCTACGACCTGGACATGGTCGCGGCCAGCACGCTGCGTATGCCCCTGTGGATCCCGCAGGCCTCCATGCCCGTCGGAATCGGCCTCCTGCTCCTCCAGTTCGTGCGCCTCTTTCTGGAAAGCCTGATCCGCCTGTCGGACCCGGCCTTTGATCCGGAAGCGGCAGGGAAGGAGGCGGCAAAATGATCGTCCTCTTTACCGTCCTGCTGCTCGTGCTGCTGGCCATCGGCGTTCCCGTGGCCTTTTCCCTGGGTACGGGCGGCCTCGTGGGCATGCTGCTCTTCATGGGCGATATGAGCGCCCTGCAGCAGATCCCGATCCTGGCCTACAAATCCCTGGACGACTTCGTCCTCTGCGCCGTGCCCCTCTATATCCTCATGAGCGCCATCCTGCTCAAGGGCAAGGTGGGCGAGGACCTGTTCGAACTGGGCAACAAATGGCTGCGCCATTTCCCCGGTGGCCTCGGCGTCGCGACCATCGTGGCCTGCGGTATCTTTGCGGCCATTACGGGTTCTTCCGTGGCCTGCGCCGTCACCATCGGCGCCATCGCCATTCCGGAAATGCTCAAACGCGGCTATGACCGCACGGTCGTGCTGGGCGCCGTCGCCGGCGGCGGTACGCTCGGTATTTTGATTCCGCCGTCCATTCCCATGATCCTGTACGGCGCCATTACGGGCGAATCCATCGGACGCCTGTTCATGTCCGGCGTCATTCCGGGCATCCTCATGTGCTTCTTCTTCATTCTGCTCGTGGTCTGGAAATCCCGGCGCCTGCCGCTGGAACCGAAGGCCACCATGGCGGAACGCATGCAGGCCCTGCGCAAATCCTTCTGGGGACTGCTGCTCCCCGTCCTCGTCGTAGGCGGCATCTACACCGGTGCCTTCACGCCGACGGAAGCAGCCGCCGTCGGTACGGTCTACGCCCTCGTCATCACTTTCGGCATCTACCGCACCCTCACCATCCGCGATCTGCCGCGCATCCTGCTGGACACGGTGGAGACGTCGGCCATGATTTTCGCCATCATGATCGGCGCCACGCTCTTCGGGTTCGTCCTCACGGTGCTCCAGGTGCCGCAGGCCCTGACGCTGCTCGTCACCGAAGTGCAGGTCAGCCGCTGGATCTTCTTCGTCCTGATCAACATCCTGCTGCTCTTTTTGGGCTGCATCCTGGAAACGGTTTCCATCATCTTCATCACCGTGCCCATCCTGTACCCCATCATCGTGCAGCTTGGCTTTGACCCCATCTGGTTCAACGTCATGATGCAGATCAACATGGAGATGGCTCTCATCACGCCGCCTGTCGGCATGAACCTCTTCGTGCTGCAGGGCGTCAGCCCCGACAGCCGCATGGAGCAGATCATCCGCGGCGTCATTCCCTACGTTTGCGTCATGGCTTTCGAGATGCTGATCCTGTGCTTCTTCCCGCAGCTCGCGACGTTCCTGCCGAGCGTCGTCAAATAAGGCCGGGAATCAAGAACGATTTTGTTGACAATATAATGTAAAAAGAATATAATATTTAAGTCTAAACAGAGGATGCTAAATAGCATCCTCTGTTCTTTTCCACTGACAATCAGCACATCGCAGTGCCTTATTTTCATGTTATTCATTTGCGTAAGAGAGGGAGCTAAAAAATGATCAGAAATGACATCCGCAACATTGCCATCATTGCCCATGTCGACCACGGCAAAACGACGCTGGTCGATGCAATGTTGAAACAGAGCCACGTTTTCCGCGCCAACGAAAAGGTGGCGGAACGCGTCATGGATTCCAACGACCTGGAACGGGAACGCGGCATCACCATCCTGTCTAAAAATACGTCGGTCATGCACAACGGCACCAAGATCAACATCCTGGATACGCCGGGCCATGCCGATTTCGGCGGCGAAGTGGAACGCGTCCTGACCATGGTCGACGGCGTCCTGCTGCTCGTCGATGCGTACGAAGGCCCCATGCCGCAGACCAAGTACGTGCTGCGCAAGGCTCTGGAACAGCACCTGAAACCGATTGTCGTCATCAACAAGATCGACCGTCCGGATCAGCGTGCCATCGAAGTCGTCGACGAAGTACTGGACCTGTTCATCGAACTGGGTGCCGACGACGACCAGCTGGAATTCCCCGTGGTCTACGCTTCCGCCCGCAGCGGCTACGCGAAGCTCTCCATGGACGACGAAAGCGATAACCTGGAACCGCTGTTCAAGGTCATCCTGGACACCATCCCCGCGCCGGACGTCGACGTGGACGCCCCGATGCAGATGCTGGCCAACACCCTGGACTACGACTCCTACGTCGGCCGTATCGTCATCGGCCGTGTCGTACGCGGCACCATCCGCAACAACATGCCCGTCGCCCTCATGCACGACGGCAAGATTGAAAACGAGCGCATCGGCCGCCTGTACACCTACCAGGGCCTGAAGCGCGTCGAGGTTCCGGAAGTACAGGCCGGTGACATCGTCGCCCTCATGGGCCTGCCCGACGTGGAAATCGGCGACACCATCGCCGACCAGGAACACCCGGAAGCCCTGAAAGGCATCAAGATTGACGAACCGACCCTGTCCATGGAATTCTCCGTTAATGCCAGCCCCTTTGCCGGCCGGGAAGGCGAATTCGTCACGAGCCGCCATCTGCGCGACCGCCTCATGAAGGAAATCGAGACCAACGTCGCCCTGAAAGTCGATGAAACGGACAACACGGATACGTTCATCGTCAAGGGCCGCGGCGAACTGCATCTGTCCATCCTCATTGAAACGATGCGCCGCGAAGGCTATGAACTGCAGGTCGGCAAACCGAAGGTCATCCTGCGCAAGGACAAGGACGGCCACACCATGGAACCTATGGAAGCCCTGACGATCGACGTACCGTCCGATTTCATGGGCGTCGTCATGGAAGATCTGGGCACCCGCAAGGCCGAAATGGTCAACATGCACGAAATGTCCGGCTACATGCGCCTGGAATTCAAGATTCCCGCCCGCGGCCTGATCGGCTTCCGCAACCAGTTCATGACCGATACCAAAGGCAACGGCGTCATGAACCATGTGTATGCCGGCTATGATTACTACAAGGGACCCATCCCGGGCCGTACGCGCGGCTCCCTGGTCGCCTTCGAAGCCGGCGAAACGACGGCTTACGGCATCGGCAACTGCCAGGAACGCGGCACCATGTACATCGTGCCCGGTGAAAAGGTCTACGAAGGCCAGATCATCGGCGAAAACGCCCGCGAAGACGACATGGACGTCAACCCCTGCAAAAAGAAACACGTATCCAACATGCGTGCTGCCGGTTCCGACGAAGCCATCCGCCTGGTACCGCCTGTGTTCTTCTCGCTGGAACAGGCTCTGGAGCACATCAACGACGATGAACTCGTCGAAGTCACGCCCAAGAGCATCCGCATGCGCAAACGCGTCCTGGACCGCGTCGAACGCGGCCGTATGCGCGGTCGTGCCAAGGCAGCGGCGAACAATTCCAACCAGGAAGGCTGAAAAATTCCGGCCGGATTCCGGTAAAAACCCGGAAAAGTGCGTAAAATAGCGGAAAAACGTTGTTTTGGGACTTGCAAAATTTGTGAAAAAACTTTAAAATGTAGAGTAACAAGATGATTCGCAGGCCCGCAGGGCCCTGAACAAGGCAGCAATGGAGGCGCAGCAGCATGGATCTGAAAAATACGGCAAGAAAGTTCATCTCTTTCCCTTCCGATACTGACGAGGAGTACAACGGCCCGTACGTTGTCAAACCGCAGCAGCTGGATTTCCTGGTGCGCAATCCCCATTCCTTTAAGGATGCGGAGGACTACGGCAAAGAACTCATGGATGGCAAGGCCGTCCTGATTTCCTTCCGGAGCGTCGACCGGGAAACCAAAATCCGCATTTTCGATTACCTGTGCGGCGTTGCCTACATCATGCATGCCAACGTGGTCAATGTGAAGGAAAACTTCATGCTCTACGCGCCGCAGCGTGTAGCCATCGACAAGGTTTCGAAACACAAGACCTCCCTGTGGAAGCGCTGAAAACACGATAACGGTATGACATCCCGCAGTCCTTATGGGCTGCGGGATTTTTCGTGCAAAAAAATTCCTGCCGTCCTTTCCGTCAGAAGGGAAAGAGCGGCAGGAATGTTGGTTTCACTGCACCTTACCAGCCGATGAGGTTCACGTAGAGGAACAGGAGCGGGTAGACGAGGACGATGTATACGGCCGTCGTCAGCAAAAAGCCCGAAATGGTCAGGTCCACGTTCAGTTTGTACAGTTCCGCCGTAATGACCGAGTTGATGGCGGCCGGCGAGAAGGTGACGAGCATGGCCGAGCCGAACAGCACGGGGTCGAGGAACAAGGCCCGGAAGGGGAAGTAGAAGATGGCGGGAACCAGGATATAGCGCTGGAGCAGCATGTTCTTCACGCGGCCGTAGTACTGGCCGGCGTTGCGGAAGTCGATCAGGTAGCCGACGGGCAGGAGCGATACCCAGGCCAGGATGTGGACCAGGTAGTGGAAGAACGTGCCCAGTATTTCCGGACGGGGCACGTCGGCCACTTGCAGGGCCACGCCGGCGAGCATGCCGAGAAGGGCGATCTGGTTGACCGTGAAGAACATTTCCCGGAGGCTCAGGTGCATGCGCGTGCCGGCCAGCTGCGCGTCGTGCCGGGCCACGTAGTAGCGGGCCATGGGGAAGGCGGCGGCCACCATGAGGCAGTTCTGCGGCGCCGCCACGAGCTGTACGTAGGCGAAACCCGTTTCGCCGTACAGGATGAAGGCGCTCAGGCCGCTGATGGTGCCGATGTTCGCCAGCATGGACGAAATGACGTAGGCGCCGCGGTCCAGGTCATCCGTAAAGGCGTGGGAGAAGAACCGCGCGCCGATGAAGCCCGGCACCAGGGTCAGCAGGATTGATGCAACGGGCAGCCACAGCAGCGCGGCCGACAGCTTCAGGCCCCAGAAGGACACGAAATTGACCAGGGTGCACATGAAGATGACGTTGAACCGGATCAGGTTCGAGCACGCCTTATGGGATAAAATATGGTGGGTCTTGAGCATGTAGCCCGTGAAGAGGGGCAGTACGATGTCGACGAAGACCAGCAGGAGACGGGTCCACTCCATGGATGGGATTCCTTTCCACTATGTCCGGCGCGGTGCCGTCAAGCAGGGTTGCGGCAGAACGGCCGGGACATCTTATTCGTTCATGATATGCAGATAATCGAAGAGATGGAACACGAGGGACAGAACGATGGCTACGAGGGTGGCCAGGACCATGCCCTGGACGGTGACGGTGCCGAAGGTCAGCTTGGCACCGGAGAGGCCGACGATCATGACGACGCCGGTCATGGTCAGGTTGCGGGGCTTGCTGTAGTCGACTTTCTGCTCGACCAGAAGGCGCAGGCCGGAGGCGGCGATGACGCCGAAGAGGAGCAGGCAGACGCCGCCCATGACGGGGGACGGGATGCCGTGGATCAGTTCGCTCAATTTGCCGATGAAGGACAGCAGGATGGCGAAGACGGCCGCCGTTCCGATGACCCAGACGCTGTAGACCTTGGTGATGGCCATGACGCCGATGTTTTCGCCGTAGGTCGTGTTCGGCGTGGCGCCGAAGAGGCCGGACAGGATGTTGGAGCAGCCGTCGGCGAAGAGGGAGCGGTGCAGGCCGGGATCCTTCAGCAGGTCACGGCCGACGATGTTGCCCGTCACCATGAGGTGGCCGATGTGTTCCGTCAGCACGACGAGGGCCGCCGGCGCGATGATGGCGATGGCGTTCCAGTTCCAGGTCGGGGCGGAGAAATGAGGCAGGGAGAACCAGGGGGCCGCGATGACCGGCGCCAGGTCGACCATGCCCAGGAAGAAGGCCAGCACGTAGCCGCAGACGACGCCGCACAGAATCGGGATGATGGCGAAGAAGCCGCGGAAGGCGACGGAGCCGATGACCGTGATGGCCAGCGTGAAGAGCGATACAATGACGTTGTTGAGCACGATATGCTCACCCGTCAGGCCTGCCATGGAAGCCGCCGTGGGAGCCAGTTCCAGGCCGATGACGGCGATGATCGAACCCATGGCCGCCGGCGGGAAGATCATATCGATCCATTTGGTGCCCATCATCTTGACGAGGAACGCGAAGAAGATGAACAGGAGACCGAAGACGATGAAGCCCGACTGGGCGTCCGTGTAGGGCTGCGTCGAGATGATCAGCAGCACCGGGGAAATGAAAGCGAAGCTCGAACCCAGGTAGGAAGGGATCTTGCCTTTGGTCAGGAAGATATACAGCAGCGTGCCGACACCGTTCATGAAGAGGCACGTGTTCGGGTTCAGATGGAACAGGAACGGTACGAGCACCGTGGCGCCGAACATGGCGAACAGGTGCTGCAGCCCCAGGGGGATGGATAAGGAAATCGGTACGCGTTCTTCGACTTGGATGACTCGACGTGACATAGGAAACCTCCGTCGCGGCACATGAATTGGTTGCCTTTTTCGGCCGCGTATTTGAATTAATTGTAAAACTTTTCCTTATTTAATGCAATGAGGAAAAATACAGGGTACAATAAGGGAAGAACACGTTGCGGCGACCTGCAGGGGTCGTCCTGCCGGGTACGATGTCCTGTCCGCCCGGCGGTAAAAGAAAGGAGCAGATCCAATGAAAAAGAAATTACTGGCAATGATCATGACCATGGCGGCCTTCCTGGCCCTGATGTGCGCCCCGGCCTTCGCGGCGGAGCAGCGCGACAGCATCTCTGTCACGGGCCGCGCGGAAGAGGAAGTGGCGCCGGACATGGCGACCCTCTACGGCACGCTGGAGCAGAAAGCCCCGACCGCGGCGGAAGCCCGGGAAGGCCTGGCGAAGAAGATCCAGGCCCTGGTCCGGGAAATGCACCTGCAGATGATTCCCAATGAAGATGTACAGACCATCCGCTACAGCCTGGAACCGCAGTACATTTACGAGCGCAACTCCAACCGCCAGAAGGCGGACGGCTACCTGGCCTCGACGGAATACAAGATCAAGGTGAAGAACTTGGACAAACTGAGCGCCGTCCTGGACAAGAGCATCGGGGCCGGCATGAACGTCGACCGCGTGGAATTCGGCCTGAACAACCGCGCCCTGTATGAAAACAAGCTGCTCGACGAAGCCGTGTCGAACGCCCGGGCCCGCGCTTCCGTCGTCGCCCGCGCCGGCGGCCGCACGCTGGGCACCCTGATGAACGCCACCATGGACACGACGGCCGTGCCGGTCCGCATGGAACGGAGCATGCTGATGGCCGCCAAAGTCCAGAACGATGCCGCCGCAGAAACGCCGACACAGCTCAACGCCGGCGTCATGACCGTTTCCGCCCGCGTCAGCCTCGTCTTCGCCCTGCAGTGAGGTGCGGCGTGGAGCAGGATAAACAGACCCGGCGGCCCTTCGGGCCCGAACCGGGCAAATTGTATCGGGCTGCCGTCTTCGACATGGACGGCACCATTTTGAACACCCTGGGCGACCTGACGGATTCCCTGAATCACGTCCTGGCCGAACGGGGACACCGCCACGACTTTACGGAACGCGACGTGGCCTCGTTCTTCGGCAGCGGGGCTGCGGTGGCCATGCAGCGCGCCCTGGCGGCGGAAAAAGGCGCCACGGCGGCGGAGCTTGCCTCAATCGGCACACCCCGGCCGTCCTTTCCGCTGACGGAACAGGACCTGGCCGAGGCCGAAGCGGTCCGGCAGCTCTACAGCCCCTATTACAACGCCAACTGCCACATCCGGACGGGCCCCTACGAAGGCATTCCGGAACTGCTGCAGCAGCTGCGCGCCGCCGGCATCCGCACGGCCGTCGTGTCCAACAAGGGCGACGCCGAAGTGCAGAAACTGGTGCAGTCCCTCTTCCCGGACTGCTTTGCCTGCGCCCTGGGCAACCGCCCGGAGAGACGGCGCAAGCCCGCACCGGACATGGTGCTCTACGCCCTGGGACAGCTGGGCGTGTCTCCGGCGGACAGCGTCTACATCGGCGACTCTGAAGTGGACCTGCAGACCGCCGTCAACAGCGGCCTGGCCTGCATCAGCGTCGACTGGGGCTTCCGCGAACGGGCCTTCCTGGAAGGCTGCCACGCCCCGTGCATCGTATCCCGGCCGCAGGAAATCGCAGCCCTGCTGCTCAAGGGTACGAAGTCCTGACCCGTAAGGCAGGAAAGGATAAAGCAAGAAAGGGCCCCGGCCTCACCACGTGCAGTGGCTGGCCGGAGCCCTTTTGTAGTGTCCGGATTTGGTTTTCTGAAACTTACGGATGGGACGGTGTCGTCCATTCGCCGTCCTTGAGCGTCTTGGAAGCGCCCTTCAGCGCGGCGAGCAGTTCCGGCGAACCGGCCTGCTTCCCTTCGCATAGTTTCTGCAATTCCATAAAGGTTTTGCATTCGCTGCCCCACAGGTACCGCCCTTCGGCATCGTAGCAGGCGATGACCAGGTTCTGTTTGGCCCGTTCCGGCGTCTTGCCGTTGTCATCGGATACGGTGATAAAGACGCCGTCGGGGAAATCCATGGCGTACAGGACGACCTTGTCGTCGCCCTCGTCTTCTTCAAAGCCCAGTTTGGCGAATTCTTCGTGCAGATCCAGCATAGCGTGTACCTTCCTTCCTAACGGGGCAGGATTCCTGCCGTTTTCTTTATCATACCATAAATCCGGCGGAATGGACTGCCTCCGCGGCGGATTTTATGCTATAATTACAAGTGGTTTACACGCGAATCGAGGGGAGGGGAGAATATGGCCGCAGCAGAACGGAAAAAGACCCGCCGGAAAGCGAAAAAGGAAACCGCGCCCGAACAGGAGATCCGGCCCGGCATGCAGGTCGAATTCATCTGCCCCAAATGCGGCACCCACCTGGCCTGGGCACTCCCGGGTTCCCGGATGATCTGCCCCAAATGCGGGGTGTGGGTGACCGGCAAGAACCGCAAACAAAAGGAAGACGATGTCATGCTTCCCGTCAACGATGACCAGCTGACGCTCTTTTGAGCGCGCCGGCCCGGAAAGCGGCATTGCAGATATCAATCAGAAAAAGGAGAAAGTATCATGAAAATCTTTATGGACACCGCCAACGTCGATGAAATCAAGGAATTTGCCGACCAGGGCATCGTATACGGCGTAACCACGAACCCGTCGCTGGTCGCCCGTTCCGGCCGTACCCAGGCCGATGTCATTCCCGAAATCTGCAAACTGGTCCCCGGCCCGGTCAGCGCCGAAGTCATCAGCCAGGATTGCGAAGGCATGGTCCGGGAAGCCCGGGAACTCGTCAAGATCGCCGATAACGTGGTCGTCAAGATTCCCTGCATCACCGAAGGTTTGAAAGCCATCAAGATTTTGAGCGCCGAAGGCATCAAGACGAACTGCACCCTCATCTTCAGCCTGGCCCAGGCCATGCTGGCAGCCCGCGCCGGTGCCACTTACGTGAGCCCCTTCATCGGCCGTCTGGACGATATCGGGGAAGATGGCTGCAAACTGGTGGAAGACATGGTGAAGGTGTTCCGCACCTACAACCTGCCCACGCAGATCATCGCCGCCAGCATCCGCAACCGCGCCCATGTGGACCGCGTCATGCTCGCCGGCGTGGACATCGCCACGATTCCGACGAAGGTCCTGAAGGAACTCGTGCACCACGACCTGACCGACAAAGGCCTGGCCAAATTTATGGAAGATTACCAGAACAGCCTGAAGAAATAACATTCTGCCCAGGCAAAAAAAGACAAAGGAACCTGTTGCATGATTTTTGATACGATGAAACATAAGGGCTGCGCCTTTCTGGCGTGGCTTGGGGTGGCCGGACTGTTCGGCCACCCGGCTTTTGCAGGCGAGGTACATCCCGTTCCGGAAACCTATGACGAAGTCGAAGTGGAAACGGTGACGGGCGGTCCGCGCCTTTTGTTTTCCGACAGCCCGGAATGCGTCTATGAAAAGGGCATCCTCTTCCGCGGAGTGGCCGACGGCGACACGCGCCTCTTCCTGCACCATCTGAACGAGACGAAGGAGACCCTCAAAATCGCCGTCCTGCTGCGCCCGGTCTCCGAAGGCACCTTCATCACCTGGGGCCTGCGGGGCATCGGCACGCCGAACAGCAACTATTTCGAGGCGGCCCGGGAAAGCCAGCGCCAGTACTTTGAAGAATACGTCAAAAACCGGTCCTTTATGACGCGGCCGGATTACAAGGACTACCAGCACGAACGCCGCAGAGCCAGGGACGGGTACGCCCCGGACTACTACAACATTTACGCCAACCGCAGCCTGGCCGTCACGCACCTGAACCCGGGAGAGTTCGTCGAAGGGCTGTCCCTCGCCAAGAACTCCCGCTTCCTGGGTACGCGCATCCGCCCGCAGGAACTGCTGACAGGCATGTTCGATTTCCGCACCCGCGGTCCCGTCGAAGTCCTGGTCCTGATCATGGGCCTGAAGGATGATGCCGTGGCCTTTGCCAACACGGCGAAGGAACTGCCCATGGATGAGCATCCCCTGCGCGGCATTTACGACCACGGCGACCTCACGCTGTTCGTGAAGAAACCCGTCGCACTGCTGCCGGGTCAGGCCGCCGGCCTCACCATGGGCGTGTCCGACGACCCGCTCTTCCTCAAGGGCAAGGACCCCATGTCCGGGACGGAAACCGTGAATTACGGCAATTACGGCGTCATTTACCACGTAGTCTACGACCTGGACCCGTCCACCGGGGACGAGCCGGTTTCCCTGAGCTGCAACCCCTGGGGCGGCAACTTTGCCGGCACGGGTTTGGCCATCGGCAAAGAGGAAAAGGTCATCGGGATTCCGCCGACGCGGGAAGTCTTCCACGAGCAGGACAAGCGGGAAACGGTCCTGAAACTGACTCCCTCCCAGGACGGCGTCCGCCAGGAATTCCTCTGGTCGCCTCCCGGTGCCTCGAACCTGCCGCTGCGCATTTTCTGGACGAAAGATGTACCGGAACGGAAAGTGCCCGTCAAATCCAACCGGAACGGGGAGGAAACCGGCCGGATGCGCGCCGCTTTTGAACGTTTCAAGGCCGAACGGGACGGCGTTCCCGATGCACCCCAGACGGTCACTCCTAAATGAGAATCAGTTTGCGAATCAATAAAAACCGCTCTTCGGAGCGGTTTTTTATGTGTCTAAAAAAGAAAAAACATCCCGGCTTTTTACATTGACTTTTTGTGTTTCATTCCTTATAATCTAAATAGGAATTAATTTCGATTGTAATAGACTACTAGTTCTAATCTTTATCTTGTTTAAGTCTTCATCCTGTCCGGCCCGCCCGGCGGAACGGCAGGTATCCTGCAGAGAACGGAGGGGAACCCATTGTTAAAGAAGAGAAACACCATTCAGCGCCAGCTCGTCATTTCGGCTGTGCGTTCCTTAAGCAATCATCCGACAGCGGAAGAAGTCTACAACCGGATCGTGCTGGATTATCCGGATATCAGTAAGGGAACCGTGTACCGCAACCTGAATTCCCTGGTGGAAAGCGGGCTGCTGCGCCGCGTATCCGTCCCCGGTTCCGCCGACTGCTACGACCACATGCTGACGAAGCATTACCACGTACAGTGCACGCGGTGCCATAAATTCATGAACGTTGACGACCTGGCCTATTTCCAGGACCTGGACGATAAGATCGCCCAGCTGACAGGATTCCGCATGGACAACCACAACCTGGTCTTCCAGGGCCTGTGCCCGGAATGCCAGATCAAGGAAGCCGAGGAAAAGGCCGCGGAAGCAGCGGAAGAGAAAAAGGCCGCCAAGGCTGCCAAAGCTGCCCGCGCCGCCAAGGCAAAGAAGGCCGCCAAGGCAAAATAAGCCCGTGGCAAAGGCACCGGGACGCAACAGAATATGATATAATATGCGGGTAGAAGTATCCGCATATTTTTTATTGTCAAAGGAGCAGATCATGACCGCAAAACGGAAAGAGACGGTTCCGTCCCTGCTGCACAAGGGACAGGAAATCACCATAGACATCGACAACATCGGCAGCGACGGCCAGGGCATCGGCCGCTACGAGGGCATGGCCGTCTTCGTGCCGGAAACCCTTCCGGGGGAGCAGGTGAAGGCCCGCGTGACACTCGTCAAGAAAAGTTTCGCCGTTGCGGCACCCCTGTCCATCGACAAGGCATCGCCGGACCGTGTCCAACCGGTCTGCCCGGTCTATGAACTTTGCGGGGGCTGTCAGCTGCAGCATCTTTCCTACGAAGGGGAGCTGCGCATGAAGACACAGCAAGTTGAAGATGCTCTGACACGAATTGGACATCTAAATGGCGTCAAAGTGATGCCGACCCTCCGTAACGACCATCCGGACCATTACCGCAATAAGATGCAGATTCCCGTGGCGGGCAGCAAAGGGAAGCTCCATATCGGCTGTTTCGCCAAAGGGACGCACCGCGTCATCGACGTGGAAAACTGCTATATCCAGAAGGAACGGAACAATGACATCGCCGCCGTCGTACGGAAATGGATGGAGACGTACCGGATTCCGGCCTACGACGAAGACCGGCGCACGGGCATCGTGCGGCATATCATGGGACGGGTTGGCGTCCGTACGGGCGAAATCATGGTCTGCCTCGTGACGGCGCAGGACAACGTGCCCCACATGAAGGACCTGGTGAAGATGCTAAAGGCGGCCATTCCGGGCCTCAAGAGCGTCGTGCAGAACGTTAACAAACGGAGCACGAACGTCATCCTCGGCGAAAAGACGCACCTGGTCTACGGCAAACCGACCATCAAAGACAAGATCGGAAACCTGAAATTCAACATTTCGGCCCAGTCCTTCTTCCAGGTCAACAGCGAGCAGGTGGAAAAACTGTACGGCAAAGCCCTGGAACTGGCGGATCTGAAAGGCGGCGAAAACGTCATCGACCTCTATTGCGGCACGGGAACCATCACGCTGTTCCTGGCGCAGAAGGCCCGCCTCGCCGTCGGCATCGAAATCGTGCCGTCGGCTATCCGCGACGCGAAAAAGAACGCCCAGGCCAACCATATTGAAAACGCCGATTTCCTGCTCGGCGACGCGGCAGTGGAAATGCCCCGCCTCGTGCAGGAAGGCATGCGCCCCGACGTGGTCGTCCTCGACCCGCCCCGCGCCGGCTGCGAGGAACGGGTGCTGGCGGCCATCGCCAAAGTGAAACCTGCCAAAGTCGTCTACGTATCGTGCAACCCGGCCACCCTGGCCCGGGATTTGGCGTACCTGGCGGCCCGGCACTTCCGCATTGAAACCGTGCAGCCCGTGGACATGTTCTCCCGCACGCACCATGTTGAGACGGTCTGTCTGATGTCGCGCATAAAAGACTGAGGTGTGAAAAAGCCTTGATTTACGGGCGTTTCCGGCACCGAGTAAACGATGACATCTATCTTAACGCCTAAGCTCTCGCAGTTCGTGGGAACATGACAACCGGATTTTTCCGAAAATCGGTGGGATAGTTTAGACCTCGATTTAGATAACAGCGATTGAGACAGTGATTTTGATGTCAGCGGAGAGTTGAGTTGCCAAGATAGATGTCGGGCAAATTCGACAGAGGGTATGTTTAGACCTCGGATTAGATGTCGGGAGTTGAGTTGCCGGATTAGATGTAGGCATAGAATGGGGATTTATGCAGGAGTAGAAAATGATTCAAGAGATACATTCCTTTGATGAATGCTCATGTACGGTAAGGAAGCAAGCAACCGAAAACAAGAGATAGACCGCCAGCACTACACTATTCCGAACCAAAGACCAAAAGATAAGCATTGTGGGAAAATCTAAACTTTTGGATTTTCCTA
>Ga0256406_1000164_pt1 | contig 126240 bp, 110 predicted proteins | sample RumenRJG_03DNA_FD_185986 | JGI IMG/M metagenome (GOLD analysis project Ga0256406, IMG submission 185986) | Bovine rumen microbial communities from Lethbridge, Alberta, Canada - RJG_03 | ecosystem: Host-associated > Mammals > Digestive system > Stomach > Rumen | place: Canada: Alberta...
CATAAAAAAAGCTCCGAGGAGAATCCTCGGAACCCTTGATTTTACTATGGTGGAGATGAAGAGGCTTGAACTCTCGACCCCCAGATTGCGAACCTGGTGCTCTCCCAGCTGAGCTACATCCCCATGTGATAACAACAGATATAATTATAACACCTTTATAGGATAATGCAAGGGGTAAAAAAGAACTATTTTTTTATTGTTAGGCAGGAATTTGCTCTTGCCAGAGCGAAGCAAACAAGGTACAGGAGCAACCCTGTAGAGGGGATAACCTGTGCGGCTGATTTGTCCCGCTGCGCAGACCGGCCTGAAGCCATCAATAAATACCTTTTATTCCTTTTGGGCACAAAAATAAAAGATAGATATTTTTGTGTTGAACGTGTATAATGTAAGGGAATACATAAGTAGTCTCGATTATCTGTGGAGCAGCCGCGGCCAGTTCCCGCCGACGAGCAGATGGTCCTGACGTAGTCCGCTAGGGAAACACTGATTAATTAAGTTAGTCCAGATTGTCGTAGATTTTTCGTCTAGGCTAGGAAGGGAATCGCAGGCATAGCGGTTGCTATGCCGAGAGGACCTGACGACGGCTAGGCGGAAAAGATGCGGCAAGATGGGCTGACGATTTAATCAGCGTTTCCCTAGGACGCAGAGGAGGTAACAAAGTGGATAAACGGGAGAGCATGTGGGATGTATATCTCAGGAAAGGCATGAGCCGCCGCAGCTTTTTGAAAGGCTGTGCGGCCCTCACGACACTCATGGGCCTGACCACGGACAAATTGTCCAAGGTGGTTGAGGCTGCCGAGAAAAAGCCGTTGCCAGTCGTGGTGTGGATTCACGGCCACGAGTGCACGGGTTGTGATGAGTCGTTCATCCGTTCGGCGGCACCGTTGGCATCCGATGTGGTGCTGAACGAGGTGGCACTGGAGTATGACCATCTGTTGAGCGCAGCGAGCGGTGAGCCGTTCGAGGCACATCTCGACGAGGTTATCCAGAAGTACAAAGGCCAGTACATCCTCGCGGTCGAGGGTGCTGCCTGCACGAAGGACAATGGTGTGTTCTGCATGTCGGGCGGCCATACTTTCACGCATCTGCTGCAGAAGGCTGCGGCGGGTGCGGCGGCGATTATCGCCTACGGTAGCTGCGCGGTTTCGGGCGGCATTCAGGCTGCTTCGCCAAACCCGACGGGGTCTTCTGGTATTGCGCATTTCACGGGTAAAGCACCGGTCGTCAACGTACCGGGTTGCCCGCCTATCCCCGAGGTCATGACGGGCGTGGTCATGCACGTAGCCCTCTTTGGTACGGTGCCGCCACTCGACAGCGAGGGCCGTCCCCGCCAGTTCTATGGCAACCGCATCCATGACACCTGCTATCGTCGTCCGTTCTTCGATGCGGGCATGTTCGCTGAGAATTTCGACGACGCGGGCTCTAAAGCCGGCTGGTGCCTCTATAAATTGGGCTGCCGCGGCCCCGAGACCTATAACTCCTGCGGCAATATGCGCTGGTTCCAGGGCATGAGCTATCCTATCCAGTCAGGTGCACCGTGCATCGGCTGCTCGAATGCGCATTTCTGGGACGAGGGACCACTGACGGAGCGCCTGCCGAAGTTCGCACCGTCTGTGGATGTCGATACCATCGGCGCGGGCCTGGCGGCCGTAACGGCTGTGGGCGTGGCTGCGCATGGTGCGGCCTCTGTGGTGCAGAAGAAGAAACGTATTGCTGCCGAGCAGGCTGAGAAGGGAGCAGGTGAGGAATAATGAAACATGTAGTAGTGGACCCGGTAACTCGTATTGAGGGTCATCTGCGCGTAGAGACCTCGGTCGACGAGGCTACGGGCAAAGTCACCGACGCTCTGTCCTCGGGCACGGCCTGGCGTGGTCTCGAGCTCGTCATGAAGGACCGCGATCCGCGCGACGCCTGGGCCTATATCCAGCGTATTTGCGGCGTCTGCACGACGGCACATGCGCTCGCTTCCCTGCGTGCCGTAGAGGATGCGCTCGGCATCACCATCCCGAAAAATGCCAACTATATCCGCAACATCATGGCCGCTACGCTGACGGTGCAGGACCATATCGTGCATTTCTATCATCTGCATGCGCTGGACTGGATTTCGCCGGTTGAGGCACTGGCCGCTGACCCCATCGCCACGGCTAATTTGCAGAATACGGTGCTGAACACGTATAAACTGCCGTTCCGCGCGCCGGAGGTCTCCTCGACCGAGGCTTACGACCATGCGTTCCCGGCCGCTACGCCGCAGTATTTTGCAGAAATTCAGGGCAAGGTCAAAGCTATCGTCGAGAGTGGTCAGCTGGGCATTTTCTCCGCTAATTGGTGGGATCACCCCGACTACAAGCTGCTGCCGCCGGAGGTACACCTCATGGCTGTAGCGCACTATCTGGAGATGCTCGACAAGCAGCGCGAGCTCGTGACGCCGCACGTCATCTTCGGCGGCAAGAACCCGCATCCGCATTACTGCGTCGGCGGCATGCCCTGCTCCATTTCGCTGGATGACGGCAACGCGCCTATCAATACGGCACGTCTCGATATCGTCGACCGGGCCATCAACCTCGGCCGCACGCTGGTCAACAACTACTATATCCCCGACCTGCTGGCTATCGGTGCTGCCTACGTCAAGGCAGGCCGTGTCGACGGCGGCGGTATGGCGAAGGTGCGCGTGCTCGCCTACGGCTCCTATCCGATTGAGCCGTTCTCGGGCGCGTCGAACGGTGATTTCTTTAAAAATCTGCTCATCCGTTGCAACGGTGTGGTTGAGGACTTCGGCAAGGGCGTGGCTAATGCGCGCTTTACGGAAATCAACGCCGACGACATCCAGGATCCGTCCGCTCTCACGGAGAGCGTTGAGCACTCCTGGTATGAGTACTCGGGCAGTGACAGCGATGAGCTGAATCCGTGGGATGGCGAGACGAAGGCCAAATACACGGGCCCGAAAGTCGGCACGGCCACGGAGTGGCAGGAGCTCAATGAGCAGGGCAAATACTCCTGGCTCAAGACGCCGAAATGGCATGGCAAACTGGCTGAGGTTGGCCCGCTCGCGCGCTATATCATCATCTATACGAAGGCACAGAAGGGGCTGCTCGGTGAGCCGACCTGGGCTGAGAAGATGATGCTCGACCAGATTGATGCCGTCTCGAAGGTGCTCAACCTCGCACCAGAGGTCTGGCTGCCGACGATGGTCGGCCGTACGGCGGCCCGCGGTCTCGACTGCCAGTTGAACGCAGAAATCAACAAGTTCTTCTTTGATAAACTCATCGCGAACATCAAGGACGGCGATACGAAAGTAGCCAACACGGACAAATGGGATCCGTCCTCCTGGCCGAAGACGGCCAAGGGTGTGGGCCTCTACGAGGCACCGCGCGGCGGTCTGTCGCACTGGATTGTCATCAAGAACGGCAAGACGGATAACTATCAGTGCGTTGTGCCGACGACGTGGAACGCTTGCCCGCGTGACGATAAAGAGGGGCATGGCGCCTATGAGATGGCGATGATGGACACGCAGGTGAAAATTCCCGACAAGCCGCTCGAGATTGTTAAAGTCATTCGTTCCTTTGACCCCTGCATGGCCTGCGCTACGCACATGTTCAATACCGAGGGCGAGAGCCTGGGCGTCATCACCACGGACCCGTATTCGGGTACGCATGTGGAGAAGGGCGATAAGTAAAGGACTCAGGACTCTGAGGGAAAGGAAAGTAGCATGAAAGAGGAAAAACGGAAGGTCTACTACCTGTTCAGTCCGTTCCTGCGGATTTTCCATTGGATCATGGTCCTGTCCATCGTGGTGCTGTTCGTCACGGGCATTCTGATTACGAAGCCCGTCGCGGTACAGGCCCTCGAGCCGACGTTTACCTCCATGTCCATGGACTGGGTAAGAAATATTCACTTTATCTTTGCGTTCCTGTTCTGTGCCTCGTTTATCCTGCGCATTTACGGGTTCGTCGTCAACAAGGGCGACCGCCTGTTCCCGCGTGTCTGGGAGGGGCATTTCTACAGTGAGACCATCGATGTGGCACTGCACTATATGCTGCTGAAGCCGAGTCATGCGCCGTTCCTGCGCAACCCGCTTGCACGCAGCTCCTATGCCGGTCTTTACGCGATGGTGCTCGTCGAAATTCTCACGGGCTTTGCCATGTATTATATGACGGAGCCGAGCAATATCGGCGGTACGCTGTTCGGCTGGGTGAATGTCCTGCTGGGCGGCGAGATGGTCACGCATTGGGTACATCATATCGTGGCCTGGCTGATTATCGTCTTTGCTATCGGGCATGTCTATATGGTGCTGCGCGCCGACCTCATGGAGGCCGAGGGCGAGGCGTCGAGCATGTTCTCGGGCGTGAAGTTCCTCGAGCATGTGCCGAAGGATGCCTGCGAGGTCGAGCCACCGCGTGACGCAAAGTGATAATTTATCCCCTCAAGGGGCTTACGCCAGCGGCGCGGGCCACTTATAATAAAGGTTAAAAGGATAAATTATCTAAAATTAGGAGTGATTGCGATGTGCAAAGAATGTGGCTGCGGCGAGACGAATGGCAACACGCGGTTGCAGTTCCTCGTCAAAGGTTATACTGAGGCCGGGGCGAAAGATGTCGAAAAGACATTGCTGGGCCTGCCGGGCGTGCTCTATGTCCATATCCATTGGCATGAGGGCGAGACGACGGTAGACTACAGCCCTGCCAAGACGAAGCTCATGGACATCTTGAATGTCTTTAACGAGCGCGGCCTCGAAGCTGCCTTGTAACACAGGATTATATGTGATTAGCGAGAAACGCCTTGCCGGCAGTGATGGCGGAGAGGCGTTTCTTTTGTGTAAGCAGGTGAGCCGCGTCACAGACGGCGTGGCTTGCCTTGCCTATAATGGAGTAGTAATATGCACGAAATGTCCATCGCCGAAGGCGTGCTCGATATCGCGCTCGACTATGCCAAGCAGAACGATGCCCAGCGCATCACAAAAATCGGCCTGATTATCGGCGAGATGTCTGGTGTCGTGACGGAGTCGCTGGAGTTCAGCTTTAATATGCTGGTCAAGGGCACTATCGCGGAGGGGGCGGAGCTCGCGATTAAGCATACGCCGCTCATCGGGCGCTGTACGAAGTGTGGCAAGGCCTTTCATATCGAGCATTATAATTTTTGGTGTCCCGAGTGCAAGGATGGTGTGTTGCAGCTGGAGTCCGGGCGTGAGATGCAGGTGGAGTATCTGGAGGTAGATTGATGGAAGTCACGGTAATGAAAAATATCCTGGGGGAGAACGACCGCATCGCGGCAGAAAATCAAGCCCTGTTTAAAGAGAAAAACGTCTATGTGCTGAACCTCATGGGCTCCCCGGGCGCGGGCAAGACCTCGCTGCTGGAAAAGACGATGGAAAAACTCAAGGATAAGGTGCGTATGGCCGTCATCGAGGGTGACCTCTTTACCACGAAAGATGCGGAGCGTATCGAAAAGCACGGCGTGCCCGTCATCCAAATCAATACGGCGGGCGGCTGTCACCTCGATGCGCCGATGGTGCAAAAGACGGCGGTGAAGCTCGACCTCGACAACCTCGATCTGCTCATCGTGGAGAATGTCGGCAACCTCGTGTGCCCCGCAGAGTTCGCTGTGGGTGAGGATGATAAGGGCGTGGTCCTCTCGATTACCGAGGGCGACGACAAGCCGATGAAATATCCTTTGATTTTCAAAGAGTCGGCTGTGGCCGTGCTGAACAAGGTGGACCTCGTGCCCTTCTGCAATTTTGATATGCAGAGTGCGGAGGAGGATATCGACACGCTGCATCCGGGCATGGACGTCATCGAGGTGTCCTGCACCAAGGATGAAGGCGTCGATGCCTGGTGTGACTGGCTGCTCGCGCGCGTGCGCGCCAAGCAGGGAAAGTGAGGCCTGCATGGCAGATGTATTCGGCAACGGCAGCGACAAGGTTTCGCCGCTCGACGATGTGTTACATCAGGCCGAGGTGACCATCCTCGGCGTGGGCAATGTCATTCTGCGCGATGAAGGCTTTGGCGTGCGGGTGGCGGAGTATCTTGACCGGCACTATATATGGCCAGATAATGTGCAAATCGTCGATGGCGGCACGCTGGGCATCGAGCTCACGCAGTATGTGACGGGGACGCAGAAATTGCTCGTCATCGACTCTATCAACGGGCACGCGGCACCGGGCACGAAATTCCGCCTGCACAACGAGGCCATCATGGAGCATTTTCAGGATAAACTGAGTGCGCATGAGGTGGGCATACAGGACGTGCTGGCATTGCTTACGGTCACGGGGCATAAAATCCCCGAGGTCGTGGTTATCGGGGCCCAGCCCTACGACCTCGAGGCGGGGGTAGAGCTCAGCGAGGGTATGCAAAAATTGCTGCCCGAGATAGCCGCACAGGCGCTGGCGGAGGTGCGCCGCTGGGGCATTGTACCACAGCCACGCACGGACGCGCAGGAACTCGACTACACGACGGTGGCCGAGAGTGTAGAAAAATAGGGGGCTTAGAGATGTGTCTAGCCGTACCAGCTAAAGTGCTGGCGATTAAAGACGCGGTAGGTAAGGTGGAAATCAGCGGGGTCACGCGGGATGTCTCGTTGATGCTGCTGCCCGAGGCGCAGGTCGGGGACTATGTACTCGTACATGCGGGGTTTGCCATGCAGATTGTCGAGGAAAAGGACGCCGACGAAACGGACGCCCTGCTCGCCGAGATGCACGGCGCGCCGCGCACGGTAGAAGGTCTGGAGGAAACAGAGCGTGGCTATGAAGGATAAGGCAGCGGAGCGGGCGCTCGCCCAGGAACTCGTGGCAGAAATCCGCCGCTTGGCGGCACAGACGGACAGGCATTTGCGCTTTATGGAGGTCTGCGGCACACATACCGTAGCTATTTTCCGTGCGGGTATCCGGCAGCTGCTGCCCGAGAATGTGGATCTGGTCTCGGGGCCGGGCTGCCCTGTCTGCGTGACCCCTGATGATTATATGGACAAGGCCATCACCTATGCGTTGCGTGATGACGTGATTATCACGACCTTTGGTGATATGCTCAAGGTACCGGGCTCGCGCTCCAGCCTCGCTGAGGCTAAGGCGCAAGGCGCGGATATCCGCATTGTGTATTCGCCGCTCGACAGTTTGCAGGTGGCGCGGGAGCATCCCGATAAAAAGGTCGTGTTCCTGGCGGTGGGCTTTGAGACGACGGCACCCACGGCGGCCGCTACGGTACTGGCGGCTCAGCAGGCTGGGCTCACGAATCTTTATTTCCTCTCCGCACAAAAGCTCGTGCCACCGGTTATGCACGCCCTGCTCAACGACCCGCAGGTTAAGGTGGATGGCTTCCTGCTGCCGGGCCATGTGGCGGTGATTACGGGGACGCAGGTGTTCAAGTTCCTCGTGGATGAGTACCATAAGCCGGGCGTGGTCGCGGGCTTTGAGCCAGTGCAGCTGTTGCGGGCCATCGTGCGTTTGTTACAGCAGGCCGTACATGGTGAGGCGCGCATCGAGAATGAGTACGAGGATGTGGTGCGGCCCGAGGGCAGTCCTGCTGCTAAGCGGGCGACAGCCGAGGTATATGAGACCGCCGATGCAGGTTGGCGGGGTATGGGTATTGTGCCGCAGTCGGGTCTGCGCATGCGGGATAAATATGCCGTCTATGATATCGAGCGCTTGCTGCCGCTGGACATACCAATGGGCGAGAACAAGCCGGGGTGCCGCTGTGGCGAGGTGCTGCGCGGTATCGTGACGCCGCAGGAGTGCAAGCTTTTTGGCAAGGCCTGCGTGCCCACGCATGCGGTCGGGCCGTGCATGGTTTCCGTGGAGGGCGTTTGCGCGGCCTGGTATAAATACGGTCAGGGGAGGTTCCAGTATGGCAAATGACAGAGTGACGCTCGCGCATGGAGCGGGTGGCAAGATGAGCCATGAGCTCATGGAGCAGGTGCTGCTGCCGGAGTTTGGCAATCCGCTGCTTAACGAATTGCACGATGGGGCACAGCTACAGATGAGCGGGCAGATTGCCTTTACTACGGACTCCTATGTGGTGCAGCCGCTGTTCTTTGCGGGCGGTAATATCGGCAAGCTCGCGGTCTGTGGCACAGTCAACGACCTCTCGATGACGGGCGCGGTGCCGCGCTATATCACCTGCGCACTGATTATCGAGGAGGGGTTCCCCTTCAAGGATTTACGTACGATTGCGCATACTATGCGCGAGATGGCTGATGCGGCAGGGGTGTCCATCGTCACGGGCGACACGAAGGTCGTGGCTCAGGGGCAGGCTGACGGTATCTTTATCAATACGGCGGGCGTCGGTGACATCATTCCCGGCACGCATATTTCTCCGCATAATGTGCGGCCTGGGATGCAGGTCATTCTTTCCGGTTATATCGGTGACCATGCGGCGGCCATCATGGCTGGCCGGCATGGGCTCGCTCTGCCCGACTATATCAAGACGGACTGCGCGCCGCTGAACGGTCTCACCCGCGCGATGCTGGAGGCGGCACCGGATATCGCGGTACTGCGCGACCCCACGCGCGGCGGCGTGGCGGCCGTGCTCAACGAGATTGCTGAGGCTGCGCAGTGCGGGGTGCTCATCGATGAGGAGGCACTGCCCATCCATCCTGAGGTACAGGGAGTCTGTGACATTTTGGGCTTTGACCCGCTCTATCTGGCGAACGAGGGCAAGTGCATCGCCTTTGTGCCGCCCGAGCATACGGAGGCCGTGCTCGCGGCCATGCACCAAAATCCCTATGGCCGCGAGGCGCGCGTCATCGGTGAGACTACAGCCGAGGCGCCGGGGCAGGTCGGCCTGCGCACTGGTATCGGCGGCATCCGTATCGTTGATATGCCGCTCGGCAATCTGGTACCGCGTATTTGTTAAGCAAGGTGTCTGAGGCAGGCAGGAGAATTCCTTTTCTTGACGCTGGCGTGCGAAATCCTTATAATAAGGGGAAAGATTGACTTAGCCAAGGAAATGGAATAAGGAGATGCTTGCATGCCTTTGCGGAAAACTGTGCTGCTGTTACTGGCGGCACTGTTATGTATGAGTACGCTCGCCCAGGCGGCGCAGCAGGAAGATATGCAGTTCGTGGATGCTAATGGCGCCACGGGCTTTTATGTGGACGTGGCTTCGATAGCCTTTGCGGATGACAACGTAGTAGATGCACGGTTCGCCGTCATCAAGGCGGCCCAGAACCGCCGCTATGTTTATGCCGCGCGGTTTGACCGTCAGCAGCATACGTATCAGCTCTTTTCCTCGCTCGTGCAGCAGTACGATACGAAGGAAGTGCTGGAGAGCAAAGAACTGAATGGTGCGCCTTTGCGCTATGGCTTGGCCTCGCCTATGAAGGAAATCGTGGACTATATTTTCCAGTTCAAAGCGAGTGAAGCGGCGCAGACAGGTACTAACTAAATAAAGAACGGCTGTGCGGAGACACAGCCGTTCTTTTTAGCAATTAGCACGCAGGCAAAAGGGCAAGAAAAAAGACACCCGCAGGAACAGGTGCCCAAAGCAAGAACATATAAAATATAAGTGCTTTTGAGTATGTCGATCTCTCGACACCCTCATTATAAGCTGACTGTCAGCAAATGTCTATAGCTGTATAAAATATTTTTTGGGAGGTGTCCGTATGTCAGAACATGATGTACTGAAAAAACATACTGCGTGGCTTTCCATTATCTCCAATACGACTTTAGTATTACTAAAACTCGTCGTGGGCTTCATGGTGGGGGCGGTGAGTCTCATTTCTGAGGCACTGCACTCGGGCGTGGACCTCATCGCGGCGCTCATTGCGTTCTGGGCGGTACAGAAATCTGTGACACCGCCGGATGCTGAGCATGACTACGGACATGGTAAGTATGAGAATCTCTCGGCGGCCGTGGAGGCGCTGCTCATCGTGGGGGCGGCTATCGGTATCGTCTACGAGGCCGTGCAAAAAGTGGGGGAGACGGCGGTGCCCGATATGCTGGGCTATGGTATAGGCATCATGGGTATTTCTATTGTCATTAACCTTGCGGTGTCGCGGCGGCTCATCCACGTGGCTAAAATCACGGGTTCACAGGCACTCGAGGCCGATGGCCTGCATTTACAGTCTGATATCTGGACGTCCGTGGGCGTGCTGGCGGGCCTCGTACTCATGCAGCTTACGGGCTGGGCCTGGCTCGACCCGGTGATTGCCGTTTTTGTCGCAGGCATTATTTTCCGCGCGGGCGGCCGCATGGTCTATGAGTCCGTGCGTGAGCTCACAGATGAGAGTTTGCCGGAGGCGGATGAGCAGCGTATCGGGGCGATTATCCGCCAGTGCCCAGAGGTGCGTGGCTATCATTGTCTGCGCACGCGCAAGTCGGGCTCGTATAAGCTGCTCGACGTGCATGTGCTTTTCGATGGGCGCATGCACCTCTCGCAGGTCGATGCTATCTGTGATGAGTTAGAGGACAATATCCGTCAGGCTTTTGGTACGTTTGACATTATGATTCACGCTGAGCCGGACCAGCATCACCGCGAGGAGAGCAAGCAGAGCCAGTTCGAAAAGGCCAAGGGCGTGACGGAAAAGGAAATTTAGTACATTTGTATGATTTTTCAGCCTTATTTCAAGGGGAAAGCATAGAATGTAAGCCGAATCTGTGATAAGATAACATAAGCAATAACAAGCCGCATATATGTATGCCATAGGCTTTAAGGGGGAGTTCTCTGTGTTAAAACAAATTTGCAGTGTGGTGCTGGGGGCACTTTTGCTTTGCACTACGACGGGCGTGGGCCTGGCGGCACCTGAGACGGTGCAGGCGAAGTTGTCGGCCATCGAGACGGATACGTACGGCGTGGAGCAGACGGGGGCGCTGCTCGACCGCATTAACAAGTTGGAAAAGGACTACGATGGTGTGCATCGCAGCGGCAGTATGATGGCGCGGGTAGACGCGCTCTATAATGAAGTTTATACGAACAGCACGAAACCGTCGGTGCTCACGGACCTCAATGCGATTGAGTGGAATATCGACCATGAGGTCAGCATGGCTTCGGTGGATAAACGCGTGGCAGATATGGAGATGAAGCTCCAGGGCACGACGCGCGAGGGCACGTATCAGTATCGTATTGCGCAGTTGGGCAAGGCCTCGTTTGGTTCGTCGCAGCTGCCGATTGGTTCGGTACAAGTGCCTGCGAATACGCTGATTAAGATTGCGCTGGTGACGCCGGTGCAGAGCAAAAACCTCAAGGCGCAGGACGTCATCCAGTTCAAGGTAGCGCAGGATGTCGTGGTGAACGGCAAGCTGGTATTCGCTAAGGGCTCGCTGGGCGAGGGCATCGTGACGAAGGTGAAGCAGGCACGCAATTTTGGCCGTAATGCTGAGGTGAATGTGGATTTCCGTCGGACGAAGTCGGTGGATGGCACATTTGTGCCGACGTTCTCCGGCGAGGAGGCCAAGCAGGAGATGAAGAGCCTGGCGATGGCGGGCGGCGCCTCGGTGGCCGGTATCGCAGTGTTGGGCCCGGTGGGCATCGTGGCCGGGGCGTTCGTGCATGGCAAGGATGTGGATTTGCCCGCGGGGACCGAGCTCTATATCCAGACGAAGGCAGATCAGATGCTCTACGGCGTGGAGACGACGTTGACTGAGTAATGGTTTTTGTTTATAGGGGCTAGTGGCAGGGTACCCCTTGTGGATTGCGCCGTCACTTATGCTAGTAATTATGCAGGTCACTGCTTTTTGTGGTGACCTTTTTATTTTTTTGCTTATATGGTAGTATATGAGTAATAATGTCTTGATGTGAGGAGTATAGACGGTATGACGGATAGATTGGGCGCTCGCGTGGCGCTGGGGCTTTTGGCGGCGCTGGTGGCGGTGCCGGGCGTGGCGGCAGCGGCCTATCATGCGGACTCGGATACGGGCGTTGATGCGCTGGACTATATCGAGAATGAGCATCGCGCGGCACGGGAGCAGCGGCTGACGGCGGAGCAGGAGCAGCTCTTAAAGGATGCTCAGGCGATGAGCCAGCATTTGCGGCATCCGGTCGACGCCACGCAGCCGGCACCGGTGGCTTTTGAGGGCGACGAGCTGACTTACGACGAGCGTACGGGCGACTTCATGGCCAAAGGCAAGGTCAGCATTTTGCAGATGGATGCGCACCGCTTCCAGGCGGAGGAGATGCACGGCAACACGCAAAAGCAGCAGGTCGTGATACCGGGTAAGGCCCATATGCTGCAAATGACGCCGGGACAGGTGCGGGTGACGCTGGACGGCTATGCGGCTAACTATAATTATGGCTTGAAGACGGGCACGCTGGGTGAAGCTGTAGGCAAGGCGGGCTCGCATTATATCACGGGACAGCGCTTTGAGTTTTATCCGGACCATATCGTGGTTTATAATGGCACGGAGACGCGGTGCGGTGCGAAGTCGCCAGATTATCATCTGGCGGCGGATAAAATGGTGCTTTATCCGAATGACAAGGTCACGATGGATAATGTGCGTTTTTATATCAAGCATACGAAAATCCTGCAAAAGCGCCGCTATGAGAACGATAAGCTCGGCAATAACAACGGTGGGGCACCGTCGTTCCCGCGCATTGGCTATAACAGCGATGACCGGATGTGGCTGAAATGGCATCTCGACCATGACCTCGGGCATAATTTTACGGCGAATGCCTATCTGCACGCGACGGGGGCAGATGGGTGGCGCTCGAATTACGATGTGACCTATGCCCACAACGGTTTGCAGAGTGGTGTGACCTACGGCTATTTTGAGGACAGTGATGAAAAATGGGTCAAGAAAGAACCGTCCTGGATTACGCATTTTGACCGGCGTCTGGGGCATACCCATTTTCATTACGGCCTCGATGGCGAGTATGGCCGCTGGTACGGCAGCGGCGTGCATAGTACGCATACCTATGGTGGCTTCCGTTTGAGTTATGACCCGATTAAGTGGCAGCGCAACACGCTCTATCTGGGCACGGGCTATGATTTGACGCATGAGTCCTACGATGGGTCGCGCGTGCACGGGGCGCGTTTTGACGCCGTGTTCACGCGGGACATTGACCTGCGCTGGGCGGCCTATGCTGGTTACCACTATAGCAAAAAGACCGCGGAGAACTCGCTGTTTGACTACGATACGGATGACTACAGCAAGAAGTTTGAGGGCGGGTTCAGCTACCGCGTGGATGACCGCAACCGTTTGGTTGTGGGCACGCGCTATGATATGGACCATAACCAATGGAAAAATGTGGACTACTACTGGTATCATGATATGCACTGCGCTCAGTTTATCCTGCGCTATAAGTCGATGGACAATACCTGGCAGGTGCGGTTGCAGTTCACACCGTGGTAAGGGAGCATTTTATGAGCGAAACGCAACAGGCGATTATTGATAAATTTCAGGGGCGTAACATCCTCGTCATCGGCGATATGGTGGCCGACGTCTATGTGGATGGGCGCATCTCGCGGATTTCGCGTGAGGCACCGGTGCTGGTGCTCAGGCAGGCGGGCGAGCGTATCGTGGCCGGTGGTGCGGCCAATGTCGTGAACAATATCGCCACGCTGGGCGGCAATGTCTATGCGGTGGGCCTCGTGGGCGATGACCATGCAGCGCGCGGCATCCGGCGGGCTTTGGCGCAGAATGGTGCGCATACGGAGGGCCTGTTTACCGATGAGTCGCGCCCTACGATTTCCAAGACGCGCATTATCGCGGGCGGCCGGGCGACGGTGAGCCAGCAGATTGTGCGCATCGATAAGGAGAGCGAGGCGCCGATGAGTGCCGAACTGGAAAAGGATATCAGCCGCTATATGGCGGATTTGCTGCCGAAAATCGAGGGCGTGGTTATCAGCGATTACGGTGCGGGTACGGTGACACCGGCGTTGCAACGCCAGCTCATCGACTGGTGCCGCGCGCATGACGTACCGAGTATGGTGGATTCGCGCTATGCTATCCGTCGCTTTACGCATATCGGCTACGTGAAACAGAACGACGCCGAGCTCGCGGCGGCCGTGGGCCGTAGCTTACCCGATGAAGAAGCGCTCTATGCAGCGGGGCGGGAACTGCTGGCGGACATGCAGGCCGATGGTGTACTCGTGACGCGTGGTGAGCAGGGGATGGTGCTCTTCGAGCAGGATGGCAGTGTGCATAATGTTCCTGTGACGGACAAGAGTGAGGTATTTGATGTTTCGGGTGCGGGCGATACCTGCGTGGCTACGGTCATCCTGGCTTTGGCGGCAGGTACGGCCCCGGCCCAGGCGGCGGAGCTTTCCAATACGGCCAGTGGTATCGCTGTGCGCAAGCTGGGCACGGCTACGGTCTCGGCGGATGAGCTGCGGGCCAAGCTGGTACATTGAGGTAGATAAGCATGCTGATAGCAGGTAAAGATATAGAGGAGTTCTGCCGCGTGCTGCGCGCGGGCGGGCAAAAGGTCGTATTTACGAATGGTTGTTTTGACATCCTGCACGCGGGGCATGTGCGCTATTTGGCCCAGGCACGGGCACAGGGCGACTGCCTCGTGCTGGGACTGAACAGTGACGCCTCGGTGCGGCGGCTCAAGGGGCCTGAACGCCCCATCAATAACGAGCAGGAACGTGCGGAGGTCGTGGGCGCGCTCAAGGCGGTCGACTATGTGGTCATCTTTGACGAGCCCACGGCGGAGCAGCTCATCGCCAAGGTGCGGCCGGACGTCTACGTCAAGGGCGGCGACTATACGCTTGACACGCTGCCGGAGGCCAAAATCGTGCAGAGTTACGGCGGCCGTGTGGCCTTTATCGATATGGTGGCTGGCCGCTCGACGACCAATGTCATTGCGAAAATCAAAGGGATGAAATGATGCCTGACCTAAAAAATGTGCTCATCGTGAAGCTCAGCGCCATCGGTGACGTCATTCACGCGTTGCCCGTGAGTTATGCGCTCAAGGAGACCTATCCTGAGGTGCGTATTACCTGGGTGGTAGAGCCGCCAGCCTATGAACTGCTGAAAATGAATCCCTATGTGGACAAAATCATCGTGTTTCACAAAAAGGAGTTCAAATCGTTCGGCGGTTTCCTCAAAAATATCGGTCCCTTTCGGCAAATTCTGCAACGGGAGCATTACGATGCCGTGCTCGATTTGCAGGGGCTGTTCAAGTCGGCGGCGATTGCCTACCTGGCGCAGGCACCGGTGAAACTCGGCATGTGCAATATGCGTGAGTTGAGCGATAAGGTATCGCGCCCCGTCGTGGGGCCGCATGCACAGGGGCATATCGTGGAGCGTTATCTCGATGTGGCGCGGGCTTTGGGCTGCCGCGTGGAGCAGGTGCGTTTCCCGTTGCAGGTGCCCGAGCGCGACCAGGCGCTTGCGGAGGCACTATTTCAGCAGGTGCACGCCGATATGGCTAATCCCTACGTGGCTTTGCCCGTAGGGGCGAATTGGCCCAACAAGCGTTGGCCGGAAAAGTATTTTGCTGCGCTCTGCGACTGGCTCTATGCGCAAACACTCATCCCGGTACTGCTGGGCGGCGGCCCGGTCGATGCCCAGAGGGCGGCGGCTATCTGTCAGCAAGCGGAGATACCACCCGTCAATCTCGTGGGGCGCACGTCGTTCCCCGAGCTCACCTACATTTTACAGCAGGCAGAGTGTGCGGTGGGCGGCGACACCGGCCCCGTGCACCTCGCGGCGGGAGTCGGCACGCCGACCGTTATGCTGATGGGGCCGACGGATGCGAACCGCAATGGCCCCTATGCTCAGCCGGAGTATGCCATCGAGGCAGACCGCCCTTGCCGCGGCTGCTGGCAACGCGCCTGCCCGCAAAAGCTGGACTGCCTCGCGGCTATTACGCTGGAGCAGGTCGTAGAGAAAATACAAATGATATTGCACAGAGGTCGTTGAGTGATGACGCGCCTGACACGTTTTTATGATAATATCCAGCGCGATTTAAAGCTGTTCACGTTTATCCTGTTTTTGCTTTGTTTGTACCGTGTGGTTTTTATGGTGCTGCTGGCGGGATATTTGGGTTCGGATACAGGCTGGCAGGCCATTGGGCAGGCTAACTGGACGGGACTGCGTCTTTCGCTGAAATCAGCAGGTTGTGTCATGGCCTTGTCGTTTCTGGGTGTGACCTTGCCGGGCTTGGTACGGCCGCGTCTCGACTGGCGGCGGGTACGTCTCGTTATTGGCACAGGCGCCGCTTTTTTACTGAATGTGTTGTTCTTGGCGCGGTTCCCTTATTATCGGGAGTTTGGTCAGACATATGGCATGCAGGTTATGCAGGGCTGGCATGACGACCGCGTGGCACTCCTGGGCACGATGGTGCAGGAGTACGGTCTGTTTTGGCGGCTGGCGGTGGCGCTGATGCTCACGGTATTGTGCTGGTATGCGCTACGCGCCCTGCTGGTGCGGCGGGGGACGTGGGCACTGCCGTATCTCGCGACACGTGGGCAGCAGGCAGTTTTTAGCCTGCTGCTGGGTGTGGTGTTGGCCGGTTTCGCCGTCTTTGTGCGCTTTGGGGCAGGATTTAGTTATGCCTCAGGCATTAACTGGGAGAATGCCGCTGTGACGAGTGATGCGTTCCTTAATGAGTGCATTCTCGATGATTTTCAGGCCATGTATCGTGCCCGGGCGTTTGAGAAGAAAATGCAGGCGGGGGCGATTGCGGGCGTAGACAAGGCGCGGGTGCGCGACTATGCAGCTTTGGTGGCGGCTGGTAATGGTGCCGCGGGGGATGACCTGGTGCCATATCTGGCCCATCAGACACAGGGCGCGCGTCTTGCTAAACCGCAGCATATTTTTATTGTGCTTGGTGAGTCCTGGGCGCAGTGGCCACTGTTGCCGCAGTATGCTGATCTGCATGTGGGGGATGGGCTCAAGGCCTTGGCGGACGCTGGCTATAGCACGCCATACTTTATGCCTAACGGTGATTTTACCTCCTCAGCTATTTGCGGCCTCGTGACAGGGCTGGCGGAGGTCAATGTGCGGCCCAACTATCAGCCGCGCAGTTTTCAAGCATCCTATCCCACGGCAATGGCGGCACAGTTTAGGCGCCTCGGTTATCAAGTCGATTTCTGGTACGGTGGCGCACCGGATTGGGACAATATCCGCCGGCTGGCTTTGGCACAGGGATTCGACCATTTTTACGCTTATCCAGATTATGGGGCACCGAAGACGAATGCCTGGGGTACGAACGATGCTAATCTTTTCGGGGCTTTAGCCGCACATTTGGCGGACGAACCGCCGACGGTGCATCTCATTATGACGACCTCGAACCATCCACCGTATAATATTGATTTGGCTGCGGCGGGCTGTGATGTGGCGCAGCTGGAGCAAAAGGTGCATGAACTCATACCAGAGGCAGATAATCCGGCACAGCTCGCGTTGGAACTCGGACACTATTGGTATATGGACAAGGTCGTGAGCGAGTTCGTACGGCAAACGGCGGCAGCATACCCCGACAGCCTCTTTGTCATCACAGGTGACCATGCGGTGCGCACGGACCCTGGGCCGCATCCTTCACTTTATGAGCATCAGGCAGTGCCCTTTGTTCTCTATGGTGGTGGCGTAACGCAGAACTCGCTGCCTTTTGGTGCAGTGGGGGGGCACATCAGTATTGTACCGACGCTTTTGGAGCTCATTGCACCGCCAGATTTTACTTATTATTCCTTGGTACCACCACTGACCTCGGCGGATGCACCTGGGCAGGCTGCATTTAACCGTGAGGTTTGGCTTACGCAGGCGGCAGCGGGACGTATCGAGGGCGAGACGACGGAGGTTTTGCCGCAGACCATAGGCAATGTCGATGTGGCGGCAGAGCGGGAAAAGCTCCAGCAAAGCCTGCTGCCTGTACGCACATTATCCTGGTGGCTGCTCACGCAGGGAACGACTCTGCCCCCACAATAAATCTGGTTGGCGTGGCCAACCGCAAGGAGAGAAAGCTGACATGAAGGCAGTGCAAGACTATCAAAATATTCTCGTCATCAACCTGATGCACATTGGCGACCTCATGCTCGTGACGCCGGTATTGCGTACTTTGCGCACTAATTATCCGCAGGCACGGCTCACTATGTTGACGGATAAAGGCCTGCGGGAGCTCGTCGAGTACAATGAGCACATCGATGCGTGCCTGCTGATTGAAAAGCATGGTAAGGACGATGGTATCGTAGGGCTGTGGCGTTTTATCCGCCGCGAGATTCGGCCACGGCATTTTGACCTGGTGATTAACTTGCACCGTAACGAGCGCGCTTCGGCTATTGCGGCTTTTTCGGGGGCGCGGCGCATTGTGGGCTATGCCAAACCGGGCTTTGCACTTTTTTTCGATCAGGTAATGCAAAATCCCTCTGTGGCGCATCATGTGGGGCGGGGGCCAGGTCATTTATTTCCGCCGTTCCGTTACGTGCCGGGCTGGAAACATCAGGTTACAGCGCACCTCGAGGTACTCCAGGAGGCCGTAGGTGTGCAGCAAATCGACGATGGCGGTCTCGAGATGTGGCTGCCGCCCGAGCGTGAGGCGGAGGCACAGGCTTTATGGGAGCAGACGTTCCAGCCTACGGATAAAGTCATTGCCTTCAATATCGGTGCGAGCTGGCCGACGAAGCGCTGGCTGGACAGTTCTTTTGCGGCCTGCGCCGACCAGCTGATTGCTCGCGGCTATCATATCGCCTTTTTCGGGGGGCCGATGGACCGCGCTATGGTCGAGCATTGTATCGCCCAGATGCAGGCCAAAGACAGCGCCAATCTGCATATATTTACCGGCAAGGTCAATCTGGCCGTGCTCGCGGGGCTGCTCAAGCGTTGCTGCCTCATGCTCACGACCGACTCGGGACCGATGCACATCGGCGTGGCTATGCACGTGCCTATCGTGACGATGTTCGGCGCGAGCCCCGTGCCGGGCTTTTATCCCTATGACGCACGGGATGTGCTCATCAAAGCGCCCGAGCCCTGCCACCCTTGTGGTCAGCACACCTGCCCGCGCGCTGGTGCGGACAATCTGGCTTGTATGAAGCATATAAGCGTGGTCACGGTCATGCGTTATGTGGACGAACTGCTGACGCGTTTTGGCAGCCGTCCGGCTTATGAACTGCCTCATCCGTACGGTACCTATCAATGCCGTGTGGTCGAGGCTCAGCTGACAGGAGAGTGAATTATGGAACAGGCAACCGTAGATAAACAAGCCCTTTTCGATTTCGTGGCCCAGCGTACGGAACATTGCAAAATCCTTGTGGTTGGCGATGTGATGCTGGATAAATACTACTATGGCGAGGTCACGCGCATTTCGCCGGAGGCGCCTGTGCCTATCACGCATGTCACGGGCTCGAAGGAGACGCTGGGCGGCGCGGCCAACGTGGCGCACAACCTTGCCCTGCTCGGCTGTCAGACGAATATTGCGGGGTTTGTCGGCGATGATTACCATTGCCAGAGCCTGCTCAACAAGTTTACGGCGGCGGGTATCGACTATCATGGCCTCATCACGACCGACCGTCCCACTACGGCGAAAATGCGCATCATGGGCGGGCATCAGCAGATGCTGCGGCTCGACTTCGAGGATGCGCACGATGTGACTGGCCCCTACGCTGAGCGCCTGCTCAACTATGTGACGCAAAAGCTCAACGAGAGTATGGACTGCGTCGTTCTTTCGGACTATGGCAAGGGCGCGCTCACGGAGCAGACCTGTCAGGCCATCATCCAGGCGGCTCATGCGCATGGCGTGCCTGTGGTCATCGACCCGAAGGGCAGCAACTGGACGAAATATGCGCATGCGGACTACATCACGCCGAACCTCAAGGAAATCAATCAGGTCATGCTCGAGCCCATACGCAACGAGAATCAGGCCGTGGAACGGGCAGCGCATTATGTTATGCGCAAATATAAAATTGCCAATATTGTCTGCACGCGTTCGGAAGAAGGCCTTTCCTTTGTCAATAATGAGACGAGCGTGCATGTGCCGACCAAGGCGCAGGAGGTCTTTGATGTCTCGGGCGCAGGCGATACGGTCATCGCAGCCTTTGCGATGGGGCTGGCCGGTGGCCTGCGGCCGGTTGCCAGCGCACTCATGGCAAACCTGGCGGCCAGTGTCGTGGTGGCGAAGCTCGGCACGTATGCCGTGAGTCGCGATGAGTTGCTCGATGTGCTAAAATAAATTTACCAGGTGTTAATAAGCACTATGTGTATAGTGTTTTCGTAGAGTTGGAGGGAACACAACATGATTATCGTCACCGGTGGTGCCGGCTTTATCGGCAGCAACCTCGTTAAGGAGCTCAATCGCCGCGGCCGCACGGATATCCTGATTGTCGATGACTTAAAGGATGGGCAGAACTACAAAAACCTGCGGGGCTTGCAGTTCATCGATTATCAGCACAAGGATGACTTTTTGAAATCCATTGAAGAAGATGATTTCGACGGGACTGATGTGGACGGCGTGTTCCACGAGGGGGCCTGCTCCGACACGATGGAGTATGACGTGAACTACATGATGCACGTCAACTATGAATATTCCAAGGCGGTACTGCATTTTTGCCTGCAGCATCGCATCCCGTTCCTCTATGCGTCCTCGGCCTCGACCTATGGTTCGGGCAAAAATGGTTTCCGAGAGGGCGATGAGTGTGAGGATGCGCTGAATCCCTATGCGTTCTCTAAACTGGCCTTTGACCGCTATGTGCGTCAGGTCATTCCCGAGGCCAAGAGCCAGATTGTCGGCACGCGTTACTTCAACGTCTACGGGCCGCAGGAGTTCCACAAGGGCAAGATGGCCTCCATTTTCTTGCAGCTCTACAACCAGATTAACGAGACGGGCGTCTGCAAGCTCTTCACGGGTACGGATGGTTACGAGGACGGCGGTCAGCGCCGTGACTTCGTCTATGTCAAAGATGTGGTGAACGTCAATCTCTGGTTCTGGGAGAACAACGGCCCCTCCGGCATCTATAACTGCGGCACGGGCCACGCGCACAGCTACAACGAGGCTGCGCAAGCCGTCATCGATGCCCTCGGCAAGGGCCGTATCGAGTACCGCGAGTTCCCCGAGGTGCTCAAGGGTAAATACCAGAGCTTCACGGAGTCGGACCCGAGTCATCTGCTCGCAGCGGGTTACGATGAGGGCTTCCACGCTATGAGTGACGCAGTCAAGGAGTATGTAGATTTCCTCAACGCGGGCGGGTATTTTCAGTATGGCAAATAAGGCGGCAGGCGTTACGCTATCTACAGTGACGGGCCAGCCGCACCGGGCCGTCTTTTTTGACCGGGATGGCACGCTGAACGAGGATATCCATTACCTGCACCGTCCTGAGGATTTTGTTTGGCTGCCTGAGGCGCGGGAAGCTATCAAATATGTGAACGAACACGGCTATCTCGCCATCCTCATCACGAACCAGAGCGGCGTGGCGCGGGGCTACTATCCCGAAAGCGATGTTGTGCAGGTGTACGACTGGATGAATGCACAGCTGGCTGTTATCGGTGCGCATCTCGATGATATGCGCTACTGTCCGCATCATCCCGAGGCAGTTCTGCCGGAGTACCGGCAAGCCTGCAACTGCCGCAAGCCTAAGACCGGCATGCTCGATGCCATGTGCGACAAATATCAGCTCGTGCGTGCGCAATGTTACATGGTTGGCGACAGTGTCAAGGACATGGAGTGCGCCGCTAATGCCGGCGTGCAGGGCATACCCTATAAGGGCGGCAGTTTGTTGCAGACAATCAGAGCTTTTATTAAGTGAGGCGTTAGCATATCCAGACCTACGGGAAGTGGCGATACTTTTCGTAGGTCTGTTTTTTTAGCAATAGCACCTAATTGGTGTATAATGGAGCTAGCTTAAACGAAAAGGGGCGTCTTGATGGAGATTTTTCATAATGATTGGGCGGAGTATCTGAATGAGGAGTTGCAGAAGCCGTACTATCGGCAGTTGCGGCAGTTCCTCATTACGGAGTACCGTACGCGGCGGGTTTATCCTGATATGTACGCCATCTTCAACGCGCTGCATTATACGAGCTACGCGGATACGAAGGTTGTTATTCTCGGTCAGGACCCTTATCATGGGCCGGGGCAGGCGCATGGCTTGTCGTTTTCTGTGCTGCCGGGAGTGCCGGCGCCACCGAGTTTGCAGAATATCTTCAAAGAGCTTCAGGATGACCTCGGCTGCTTTATTCCCAACAATGGCTGTTTGAAGCCGTGGGCGGATCAGGGTGTGCTCTTGCTCAATACGGTGCTTACGGTGCGTGAGCACGAGGCTAACTCGCATCATGGGCAGGGCTGGGAGACCTTTACGGACAAAATCATCAGCCTGCTCAATGCGCGGGAAAAGCCGCTGGCCTTTATCCTCTGGGGGACGCCTGCACGACGCAAAAAGGCTATGATTACGAGTCCCCAGCATTATATTGTCGAGTCGCCGCATCCAAGCCCGTTGTCGGCAAGCCGGGGGTTCTTTGGCAGCCGTCCGTTTTCCCGGGTGAACGATTTCCTGCGCCGTACCGGGCAGGAGCCGATTGACTGGCAAATTCCCAATATTTAAAGCAAGATTATGAAACCGTGCCCACAAAAATGCTTGCGTAATGTCCTGATTTCTCGTACAATCTAGCTAGATGTTTTTACAGGATTTTCTGGCAGGGGCTGGCAAAGCATGGATCATAAGGTAACAATTAAAGAAGTGGCGGAACTGGCGGGTGTGTCGAAGAGTACAGTTTCGCGCTATCTCAATCGGGGCTATGTTAGCGAGGAAAAGCGTGAGCTCGTGCGGGCTGCCATAGCGCAGACTGGGTTCAAGTCGAATTTTTTTGCGAAAAGGCTCAAGACGAAAGAGAGTAAACTCATCGGCATCGTGCTGCCGCGTATGGATTCGGTGACGGTAGGCAAACTGCTCATGGGTATCAACCGTGTGCTCGATCCTGCGGGCTATCAAGTGCTGGTGCAGGTCAGTCAGTTGTCGCAGCGGCGTGAGCTCGAGGCGATGCGCAGTTTGCAGCAGCAGGGTGTCGATGGTATCATCGTCGACTCCGTGGGGATTACGGATGAGCATGCCCTGTTGGCGCGGGAGCTCACACTGCCCGTCGTATTCACCGGCCAGGAGTACGGCGGCCTCACCTGTATCAAGGTGGATGACTATGGCGCGGGCCATCTGATGGGCGCTTTTCTGCGGCAGATGGGGCATACACACGCGGTGTTTGCGGGCGTCAGCGAGACTGATAAAGCGGTCGGCCGCGAACGCAAACAGGGCTTTTTGGATGGCTTCGGGGTCAAAGAGGCACATAATCTCACAGATGAGGCAGTACCTGTGCCCTCGCATCCCGTAACCACGCCGCAGGTGGACTTCGTGGAGACGGGCTTTGATTTTCTCTCGGCCTATGACAAGACGGCTTTGATGTGGGCGCAGCAGCCCTCAGTCATCGTAGGTGCTACGGATAATATCAGCTTGGGCATCCTGCGTTACCTGCATGAACGTGGCCTGCATGTGCCGGAGGATGTCTCGGTGACGGGCTTCGGTGGCTATGAGGTCGGTGCGGTGGTCTATCCGGCGCTCACGACCGTGGCCTTTGATTTTGAGCTCATCGGCATGAAAGCCGCGCAGGCCGTGCTTGATATGTTGCATGATGAGGCGGTGTGCCTCGGCGGCCCCGAACCGATGCACCTAATCCAGCGCGAAAGTGTGCGCGAGCTGGGCAAGCCCTTCGTGCCGGAACAGAGTACAGGTATCACTTTATAAAGCAAAAGCAGTGCCGCGGTGGCACTGCTTTTGCTTTATAAAGATTTTTACAGAAAGTCTTGAAATATTGATTTACGAAGCCGGTAAAACAAGATATAATAATAACTATAAAGAGAGAACTAAGAAATGAGACGGTTTTTGGTTAAGGAGGAATAGTGATGCAGCGTCTGTTGGTGGGGCTTTGCACGGCGATGTTGCTCGGGGTCTGCCTGCTCGTGGGGGCTGGTGTGTCGGAGGCGGCACCGGCCAAAGTGAGCTATGAGGTGGACAATATCATTTTGGATAATGACTATGTGGTGCTCAAAGGGCACTTTCATAACAATACCGATTACTTCCAGCGCGTTACAGGCATGGAGGTGACGTACCTCCTGCGTGGCGGCTTGACTGACGATGAGCAGGAGCATGGCTATCCGATGTTCAATGGCTCCTATAGCAATGACGATATGCACGTGGATATTGGCGGGGATGATGTGCCCTACGACATCCGTGTGCAGGATGCGCAGGCTAAATATTACAAAACGGAAAATATTTCAGGCTGGAAAGTCAAGGCTAATCTCGATACCGAATGATGCCACGGCTTTAGGCTAATAAAAAATGGCTGCCACGAGCGCGTAGCTCATGGACAGCCATTTTGCCTGTCAGCTTATTTTTTCGTGATGGTGATATGGGCACCGATGGAGATGACGGGCAGGGCGCTGCCCTTGACAATCATCTGCCCCGGCATGGAACCCTCGCCGTTAAAGACGATGGTGCAATGGCCTTCGTCGCGCAGGTTCTGGTTGACGTCGGAGCCGACTTTTTCGACGGTGTATTTGACGCCGCCCATGAGCAGTTTGTCGCCGACCTTCACATCGTCCGTGAGTTCGCCGGGCGTATGCTCGATGACCATTTCAGCGAGGTTCGGGCGGACACCCTCATCGAGTAGAATCACGCTGTTGTTGTTCTCGAGGAACGTGCGTGCGAGGCTGCCAATCGTCACTATAGCTACATCATATTTTGCTTCCATCGTAAAAGACTCTCCTTTTCGCGGTCAGTTTCTCCCTACACAGGCTGCGGCACCAGGCCACAGTTACCTAATCCTATGAATATTATTATAGCATAAATTTTCTTATTTGTAGGGGACGCTTGACCAAAATTGTTACGGTAAAAAGGAGACAATGCGTAAGTATCTGGTTAATTTGGTTGCCTACAGAAAAAGTTCTTGACAAGCGTAGTGTCTATGCGTATAATATCTATTGTTGACAGCGTGAGCTAGTCACCTAGGGGCATCGCCAAGTTGGTAAGGCACAGGATTCTGAATCCTGCATGCGTTGGTTCGAGTCCAGCTGCCCCTGCCATAGAATTTACAAGCACTGCGTGAGCAGTGCTTTTTTCGTATATAAATTTCAAGGAGGCAGATTTCATGCAACGTAGTACTTTTTTGAAAACTGTAGCTCTTGGTGCGCTGGGGCTCGCAGCTGCACCGGCTCTGCGCCCGATGCGCCGTGCGGAGGCGGCAGCGGCCGCGCCGGTTATCAGCTGTTTTGGCGACTCCACGACCTGGGGGGCCAACGGCATGAGTGACGGCGGGGGCAACAGCATCGCCTGGCCAGCACAGCTGCATAACTATATGAGCGTCGGTCAGGTGTATAATTTCGGCAAAAAGGGCTCGCGCCTTGCTGTCACCAGTGACCGGCAGGACAGTTTCGTCGAGCGGCTGCCGCAGGTGCTGGCACAACCGGCGGATGTGATTTTGCTGCTGGGCGGTGTGAACGATTTCCAGCATGATGTGCCGCTGGGGCAGCCTGGGGATACGGATACAGGCACGATTTGCGGCGCTATGGAGACCATCATCACGCAGCTTCTCGCCAAGCAGCCACAGGCACAGCTCATCGTCATGACGCCGTTGCAGGCGAAATTCATGCACCCTACGAAAAATTATCCCGATGCGCATACGGCCAACGGGCAAAATGTCACGGAAGAGGCTTACGCCGCCGCGATTGCGCAGTGTGCGGCCCGCTACGGCGTGCCTGTCATTGACTTATTCGCGGGCAGCGGTATTTCTCCGTTCATCCCGGCGCAGCAGCAGGCCTACATGCCAGACGGCCTGCATTACAATGCTGTAGGCTATCAGCGTCTGGCCCAGCGTATTGCCGCAGGCATTCAAGCCATACGTGGCTAAAATTTTCCAGGTGTTTGGGACGTCGTCCTCAGCTATGGGGACGGCGGTTTTTGTTTTGCTATAGTTGCCCGGATACGGTATAATGTTAGTTATTGTAAATGTTATATCCAAAGGCCGCATGGCGGCCTTGCATTGCGGAAAGGCGGTGCAAAGATGGAGATGCTCGACCCCGTCATGTTGGTATTTATTCTCTTTTTTGGTTTTATGGCAGCTTTTGTCGATGCTATCGTGGGCGGCGGCGGGCTGATTTCCATTCCGGCGCTCATGGCTACGGGGATTCCGCCAGTGTTTGCCCTGGGCACGAACAAGATGGCTTCGGTCATGGGGGCCTCCATGAGTTTTTGGACGTTCTTCAAGTCCGGCAAGATTGACCGTTGGCTCATCAAGCGTTTGTTCCCGCTGTCGTTCATCGGTTCGGCGCTGGGCGTGGTCATGGTACGGCTGGTGCCCTCGGATATTTTAAGGCCGCTCGTGGTCGTGATGCTCATTATTGTGCTCATTTACAGCATTTTGAAAAAGGATTGGGGCAAGGACTCGACCTATCACGGGCTCACGCGGCGCATGCTGGTGCTGTCCATGCTCGTGGCTTTTAGTCTGGGCTTTTACGATGGTTTCTTTGGCCCGGGGACGGGGTCGTTCCTGCTCTTTGCCTTTCTGTCTTTGGGCTTTGACTTTCTCGGGGCGGCGGCGAATGCCCGCGCGTTGAACTTTGCGAGCAATTTTGCCGCGATGATTTTCTTTGTCTCGTTTGGCCTGGTGGATTTTGCCTATGCGCTCCCGATGGGCCTCGCGATGATTGCGGGGGCCTGGTGCGGTGCGCATATGGCTCTGCGGCGCGGTACGAGTTTTGTGCGGCCGCTTTTTATCATTATGACCACGGTTTTGATTGGCAAGCAGCTGCTGGATTTATTGCGTTGAGGCGTAACAGGGAGGAGGACGAGCGGGGTTGCAGATACCGGAGTATATGACCTATACGTTCCTGCGTGATTTGCGCATGCACCATCCCGCTTGGCGGCTGTTGCGGGCAGATCAGGGGCCGCTGCTGGCGGCGTTCTTTTATCGTGCGTTTATCGCACCGCATCGGCGTGGCGTGGAGGCTCAGGCGCTCGTAGAGGCGCTGGACCTGTTCCTCTATGAGGTGAGCCAACAGACGGGGGAATTGCCCGGACGGGCACCGCAGGAGTATTTGGAGCTCTGGACGGAGAACGGCTGGTTGCGCAAATATGCCTATCATGAGGCGTGGTACTATGACCTCACGGTGGCGGCACAAAAAGCGGTGGCGTGGCTCGTCAGTCTGCATAAACGGGAGTTTGTGGGCACGGAATCCCGCCTGCATACTGTATTTGACCTGTTACACGAAATCGCCCGCGATACGGATACGGACGTGTCGCATCGCGTGGCCTGGCTGCAAAGTGAAATTCAGCGCTTGCAGCGGGAACTGGATACCGTGCAAAAGAGCGGTGTGGTGCAGCCACGGCTGAGTGAGGTGCAGGTAAAGGAGCGCTTCTTGCAGGCGGAGTCGACAGCGGTGGCAATTCTCTCCGATTTCCGCGAGGTAGAGGAAAATTTCCGCGAGCTCACGCGCAATTTGCGTGACCAGATTGTCAAGTGGGAGCAGGGCAAGGGTGAACTGTTGGCCCGCGTGTTTGAGGCGAGCGATGTCATCCGTGAGTCGGAGCAGGGCCGCAGCTTTGCGGCTTTTTGGCGCTATCTCATGGCCTCACAGCAGCAGGAGGACTTCCGGGCGACGGTGCAGCAGGTCAGCCGCATACAGCCGGTGCAGGAGCTCCTGCCCGAGCATCCGCTGGGACAGATGGGGCAGGAGTGGCTGCAGGCGGCCGCCGCCGTACAGCAGACGCTCGGGCAGCTCTCAGCGCAGATTCGCCGTTATGTGAACGAGGACTATTTGCAGCAGGAAAAGGCAATTTACCAGCGGATTGCAGCCATCGAGCGGCAGGCGGTGGCTCTGCGTGAACAGCAGGCGGTGCCCAGTGGCGGCTTCATGCCTATGGATGAGTCAGCGCCGGCGGTGATGCTGCCGATGGAGCGGCGGCTCTTTACGGTGCCGCAGCCCACCCGGTTGCGCAGTACCGTACTCGAGGGCGGCGATGCCTCCGATGGAGAGCTCGCGCCGATGTTCCAGCAGGTGAGTATTGACCGGGAGAAACTGCGCGGCCAGATTCGTGCCGTGCGCGGTGACCGGGCGGAGGTTACGCTCAAAGAAGTTTTGCGGGTCTATCCGCTTCAGCAGGGGCTGGCGGAGCTTCTGGCCTATTTTGTGCTGGCCAGTCAGGCTGAGCAGGCTTTTGTGCCGGAGACGCTGGAGACGTTGCTTTTTCAGCGGGATGGCAGGCAGCTCGCGGCGCTGTGTGAGCGCGTTATCTATCGACAGGCAGAGGAAGGGCAGTGAGACAGATGGAGGAACAGGCAGCGGCGACTATGCTGGATACTCGGGACCGGCTTTTTTCCTGTGCGGGGATTGCTTTGCTCAAAGGCGTTGTGAGCCGCTATCAGAACGAGGAGCTGTGGCAGGGCCTCTTGCAGGCGCAGACGGCGCTCAGGGACTATTTTGCCCGTCTGGGTTTGCAACTGCTGGTTAACGAGGCCGATGAGTATGCCTATTTGCGGCAAAAGGAAGATACGGGTTTGCCGCGTCTGGTGAACCGCACGCAGCTCAGTTATGGCCTCTCCCTGCTGCTCGTGGAGCTGCGGCGCGCACTCGGGGAGCTCACGGCCCTCGAGCAGGGGCAGTGCCTCGTGTCGCTGACCGATGCGGTGCGCTGGCTCAAGCCGTTTTTCCCGCCCGTGGAGAATGAGCAGCGTTTCCAGCAGCAGGTGGAACGCTATCTGCATCAGGCGGAGGAAATGGGCTTTGTGTGGGCGCAGGGGGCGCAGTATGAGGTACGGCCCCTCTTGCGCAGTTTTGTTGACGACCAATGGCTCAGTGATTTTCAGCAGCGTCTGACCGAGTATCAAACGTACGGCAAGGCGCGGGCGGCGGCAGCCGAGGGCACGTTGTTGCGCACAGATGAGGAGGATAGCGATGAACCTGTTTGAGCTGGCGGCGGGCGCGGCGGAGGCCGAGGCTCAGCCACTGGGCTTTCGTCTCGAACGGCTCGAGGTCTATAACTGGGGGACGTTCGACAGCAAGGTCTGGTCGCTGGAGCTCGACGGTGAGACGGCCCTGCTCACTGGCGATGTGGGCTCGGGCAAATCGACGCTGGTCGACGCGGTCATTACCCTGCTCGTGCCGCCGAAAAAGGTTACTTACAATAAGGCCGCCGATGCGAGCGCGAAGGAGCGCAGTCTCACCTCCTATGTGCGGGGATATTATGGCCAGAGCCGTACCGAGGATGGTGGCGGCCGCCCCGAGGCCCTGCGGGGACGCGACAGCTACAGCGTGCTGGTCGGTGTGTTCCGCGACCGTAATTTTGGCCGCACCGTGAGCCTCGCGCAGGTGTTCTGGTTCCCCGATGAGGTGAGCCACAGCCCCAGCCATTTCTATATCAAGGCGGAGCGTACACTTTCTATCGTGCGTGATTTTTCGGCTATCGGCACGGATATGCGGGCGTTCCGCCGGCGTTTGGAACAGGACACGCAAATCCGCACTTTTGACGACTATCCGCCCTATGCACAGGAGTTCCGCAAGATCTTTGGCATCCGGCAGGCGCAGGCGATGGACCTTTTTCAGCAGACGGTCTCGATGAAGAAGGTCGATAGTCTCACGACGTTCGTGCGGCAGAACATGCTGGAGGCGCCGGATATCGAGCAGGAAATCGCGCTCCTGCTCAGCCAGTACCATGACCTCGAGCAGGCACATCAAGCCGTGGTGCGGGCCCAGCAGCAGGTGGAGGCGCTCACGCCCATCGAGCAGCTGGCGGCGGACTATCGGGCCGCAGAGCAGGAGCTCCAGCAGTGCGCGGCGATGCAGCGCCTGCTGCCCGCCTGGCTGGCCGAGCAGGACTATGCGTACCAAAAGCAAAAACTAGCGGTACTGCAAAAACAGGTACGGCAAAAGCAGGCTAAAGCTGAGGAATTGCAGCAGCAGCTCCAGCAGCAAAGAGCCCGCCAGCAGGAACTGCTCGTAGCTATGGCGCAAAACGGCGGTGACCGTTTGGCGACGAAGCAGCAGGAACTGACGCATTTAAGGGCCCAGCAGGCCCAGGTCGCGCAGGCGCGGCAAAACTACGCTACGCAGGCAGCCGTGCTGGACCTGCCCGTGCCGGAGAGTGCGGCGGCCTTTGCCGATAATGCAGCCCGGTTGGCAGAGCGGGCCGTGGCCTTGACTACGCAGGCGGCCGAACTCGAGAACGACAAGCTGACCTACAAACAGAACGTACAGGAACAGACCCAGCGGATGCAGGAGCTCACGCAGGAAATCGCTTCGCTGGCGCAGCGCAAGTCGAATATCCCGCGTAAATTCGTGGACTTGCGCGACCGGCTCTGTGCGGAGCTCGGCCTGGCTGAGCAGGAAATGCCTTTTGCGGGTGAGCTCATGGCCGTCCAAGAAGAGGAACAGGCCTGGGAGGGGGCGCTGGAGCGGCTGTTGCACGGCTTTGGGCTCTCCCTGCTCGTGCCCGAGGTGCATTATCCCGAGGTGGTACGCTGGCTGGAGGAACATCGGCTCGGCTTGCGGCTCGTGTACTTCTGTGTGAGCGATACGGCGCTGGCTGAGGCGGTGGCTATGCCCGAGGACACGGCGTGCAGTAAATTGCGTCTCAAGGAGGAGGCACCGCTGACCGGATGGCTGGCCGCCGAGCTGCGGCAGCGCTTCCAGCATGTCTGCTGTGAGGACGTAAAGACCTTCCGTCAGCAGCGTTTTGCGCTCTCGCCCCAGGGGCAAATCAAGACCAATGGGCGGCGGCACGAGAAGGACGACCGCTATGATATTAACGACCGTCATCACTATGTGCTGGGCTTTTCCAATTTGCAGAAAATCCAAATGCTCAAGGATGAGCTGGCGGCGGCTCAGGACGAAAAGGACTTTTTCGCCAAACAGGTGCGGGCGGGCGCCAGCGCGCAAAAGCGCGTACAGGCTCAGCAGTGGGCAGTTAAGGCGCTACAGGGTATCACGCAGTATACGGCCATCGACGTTAAAGCGCAGGCCGAGGCCGTGGCGGATTGTGAAGCGCTGGTGAAAATGCTCACCCAGCAGAATGATGTCTATCAGCATTTTGCCGCTGAGGCGAAGGAGGCCGCGAAGCTGGCGGCGCGGCTCGATGCCGCCTGCGGCGCCGCACAGAGTGACTACACACAGGTCCAGCAGGACTACCAGAGCACCCAGCAGCGCATGACGGAGGACGAGGCGACGTTCCGGGAGTTTGCGCAGGCGGAGCGTGACTATGCCTATCCGTTACTGGAGCGCTATGCGGGTGCGGCACTGGGGGAGCTCAATGTACAGGATTCGCTGCTCAAGCGTCAGTCGGCCTTTAACGCCTGGTTGCAAAATGTTCAGCAAAAGCAGCAGGCCCAGCAGAAAAAGGCCAGTGACCAGCTCATGCTGCATATCGCCGCCTTCCGCAGCCGTTGGCCGGAGCGTTGCCTTGATTTGGGCACGACGGCCGAAGGTGCGCAGGACTATGTGGCCTTGCTGACCCAGTTGCGGCGCGATGATTTGCCACGCTTTGCGGGGCGTTTCCGCGAAATGCTCAAGGAAAATACTATCAATCAGATTGCGCTTTTCCATACCCATCTCGACAGCTGCTGCCGCAATATTGAGGAGCGCATAGGACTCATCAACGACTCGTTGGCCGAGATTGACTACAATGCAGGGCGCTTCATCCAGATTGAGTACATTCCCACGAGCAATGAGACCGTGCGCCAGTTCCGCAATGATTTGCGTCTGTGTACGGAGAACGTGCTCACGGGGGATGATGCTGCCTACAGCGAGCAGAAGTTCCGTCAGGTGGCGGCTATCGTGGAGCGTCTGGAGGGGCGGCCCGAGCATACGGAAAGTGATGCGAAATGGCGCCAGCTGGTCACGGACGTGCGCAACTGGTACACGTTCGCGGCCTCAGAGCGTTGGCGGGAGACGGGCGAGGAGTACGAGCACTATACGGACTCAGGCGGCAAGTCAGGGGGCCAGAAGGAGAAGCTCGCCTATACCATCCTCGCGGCGTCTATCGTCTATAACTTCGGTATTGAGGGCCGTCAGGCGGGCGAGCGGTCGTTCCGTTTTGTTGTCATCGATGAGGCTTTCCTCAAGAGTTCTGATGAGTCGGCGCGGTTTGGGCTTGAGCTCTTTAAAAAGCTGGACCTCCAGCTGCTCGTGGTGACGCCGCTTTTAAAACTCGCGACCATTGAGCCCTTCGTGCAGCATGTGGGGTTTGTCTATCTCAAAGATGCGGAGCACCGTTCCTATATGCGCAATCTGACTATCAAGGAGTTCCGGGCCGACAAGGCGGCTGCGCAGCTTAAAGGTGGTGAGGCCCGGGGATGACGCTGGCTGGGGGAGCCGTAGGGAGCGTTCGTTGACGAAAGGAAAGAAATATGTTATATCCAATGAAATTACAAGCACCGCTAAAAGACTACATCTGGGGGGGCACGCGCCTCAAAACCGACTATGGCAAGGAGACTGACCTCGAAAAGGTCTCTGAGAGCTGGGAACTCGCCTGCCATAAGGACGGTCAGAGTGTGATTGTGAACGGCGAGGCAGCCGGGCAGAAGCTGGGCGATTGGCTGGCGCAGCAGGATAAGTCCGTGCTCGGCACGCGCGGGGCAAAGTTCCCTTATTTCCCACTGCTCATCAAGCTTATCGATGCGCGGGACAACCTCTCGGTGCAGGTACACCCCGACAACGACTACGCGATGCGTGTCGAGGGCGAGTACGGCAAAACGGAGATGTGGTACATCGTCGAGTGTGAGCCGGGGGCGAGCCTGCTCTATGGGTTTAAAGAGGCTATCACGCCGGAGGAGTTTGCCCGTCGTATCGCGGACGATACCCTGCTGGAGGTCTGCAACCGCGTGCCTGTGCACAAGGGCGATGTGTTCTTTATCAATTCGGGCACGCTGCATGCTATCGGCAAGGGTATCCTCATCTGCGAAATCCAGCAGAACTCCAACACGACCTACCGCATCTATGACTACGGCCGTGTGGGCAAAGACGGTAAGCCGCGTGAACTGCATGTGGCAAAAGCGAAAGACGTGACGCGCCTTGCGCCGCCGACGGTGCCCGTGGGGCCGCTCGCCCGCCTGGATATATTCGCGGAGGCCGATGTGGAACTGCTCGCTACCTGTGAGTATTTCACGACTTATCATTTTACCCTGCATGGTACGGCGGCCCTCAAAGTGGGTACGGGCTCGTTCCAGTCCATCACGGTGACGGCTGGTAACTGCACACTCATCGCCGCGAGCGGTAACGTCTCCCTGCGCAAGGGTGAGACGGTCTTTCTGCCAGCTGGCCTCGGGGAATATTCCGTGGTCGGTCAGGCCGAGTTCCTGCTTAGCGAAGTATAAAAACTATTTAGTTGTTTTCAGCTCTGCCTTTACGGCAGGGCTTTTTTGTTGGCGCAACAGGTTGGCCGCCGCTTAGTTACAGGTTAAATTTTATTTTTTTTGTGCGGAGGACTAGCATTCTACGGAGACACTTGCTATACTAAAACAGAAATATGAATGCCATTCACTTTTTTAGAAGAGCTAAAGGAGCAAGGAATATGGACCAGCAAATGTTTTGTTTTCAGTGTCAGGAAACGGCGGGCTGCAAAGGCTGCACGCGTGTGGGCGTCTGCGGTAAACGTCCGGAGACGGCGGGCTTGCAGGACCTGCTCATTTACGTGACGAAAGGGCTCGCTACAGTGACCACGCGTCTGCGCGCTGAGGGGGAGACGGTGAGCCGCGACGTGAACCACCTCGTGACGGTGAACCTCTTTGTGACGATTACGAACGCGAACTTTGACGATGCAGCCATCGCGGCGCGCATCGAGCAGACGCTCAAGGTCAAAGCAGAACTGCTGGGGCAGCTCAAGGATCAGGCCGGTCTGCCGGCAGCGGCACTGTGGCAGGATACGCGCGAGCATTTCGCGGCTAAAGCGGCGGCCAATGAGGTCGGTGTGCTGGCCACGGCGGACGAGGACAAGCGCAGTCTGCGCGAGCTGATTACTTATGGGCTCAAGGGCCTGGCGGCTTACATGAAGCATGCTAATGTGCTTGACCATGAGAACGAGGCTATTGATGCTTTCTTGCAGAGTGCGCTTGCTAAGCTACTCGATGACAGCCTGACGGTCGATGACCTGGTAGCACTCACGTTGGAGACGGGCAAGTTGGGCGTGGACGGCATGGCCCTGCTTGATGCGGCCAACACGGAGACGTACGGCAATCCGGAGCTCACGCAGGTCGAGCTGGGGGTGCGCCATAATCCGGGCATCCTCATCTCGGGGCATGACCTCAAAGACCTCGAGATGCTGCTCGAGCAGACGCAGGGCACGGGGGTCGATGTCTATACGCATGGCGAGATGCTGCCCGCGCATTACTATCCGAAGTTCAAGCAGTATAAGAACTTTGCGGGTAACTACGGTAACGCCTGGTGGCAGCAGAAGGATGAGTTCGAGAAGTTTAACGGTCCTATCCTCATGACGACGAACTGCGTGGTGCCGCCGAAAGACAGCTATAAGGCACGTCTCTTTACGACGGGTGCGGTCGGCGTGGCCGGCTGCCAGCACATCGGGCTCAAAGCTGACGGCACGAAGGATTTCTCCCCGATCATTGAGCTCGCCAAGAAGTGCGCGGCCCCGACGGAGCTGGAGCGGGGCCACATCGTGGGCGGTTTTGCGCACAATCAGGTCTTTGCCGTAGCGGATAAAGTCGTCGAGGCCGTGAAGTCCGGCGCCATCAAGAAGTTCGTGGTCATGGCGGGCTGTGATGGCCGCATGAAGTCGCGCGAATATTATAAAGAGTTCGCCGAGGCCCTGCCGAAGGACACGGTTATCCTCACGGCCGGCTGTGCGAAGTACAAATACATCAAACTGCCGCTCGGCGATATCGGCGGCATTCCCCGCGTGCTCGATGCAGGTCAGTGCAATGACTCCTACAGCCTCGCGCTCATCGCGCTGAAGCTCAAAGAGGTCTTCGGGCTCGATGACATCAATAAACTGCCGCTCGCGTTCAATATCGCCTGGTATGAGCAGAAGGCCGTCATCGTGCTGCTGGCACTGCTGCACCTCGGCGTGAAGAATATCCACCTCGGCCCGACGCTGCCGGCATTCCTCTCCCCGAATGTCGCGAAGGTGCTCGTTGAGAACTTCGGTATCGCTGGTATCTCCACGGTGGAGGACGATATCAAGACGCTGATTGGCTGAGCCGGTAAATAATGCTTGCTAACACGGGGAGATCCGTGTAAGATAAGGCCAACGATATGCGTTGGCTTGAGAAAGCGCTGCTTGGTGGCGTCGGTTCGTAAGAGTTGACGCGCTGGGCAGCGTTTTTCTATGGTGGGGCAGGAGGCGCGATATGATAAAGACGTTGGGGATTATCGGCGGCATGGGGCCAATGGCGACGGTGGACCTCATGCAGAAAGTTATTCAGGCAACGGATGCGCAGGAGGATCAGGAGCACATCCACATTCTCGTGGATAACAACACGGACATTCCCGACCGTACGGCAGCGATTCTCGGCGAGGGGCCCAGTCCCGTGCCCGAGCTTATCAAATCGGCGGAGCGCCTGACGGCGCAGGGGGCAGACTTTCTCATCATGGGCTGTAACACGGCGCATTATTTTTTGCCGGAGCTCCAGCCACATCTGCGCGTGCCCCTGCTCAGCATCATCGAGGTTGCAGCGGGTTATTGCCAGCAGCAGGGCTATCAAAAAGTCGGCCTGTTGGCTTCGGCCGGTACCTGCCGCACCGGCATGTACCAAAAGGCATTAGCCGCGCGTGACATCTCGGTCTTACAGCCGGTCGGGCCCCAGGAGGCGGCTATTCACGATATGATTTATCATGGTGTGAAAGCGGGCGATGCGGCCTACGACACCACGCAGGTCAAGCAGGTACTGCGTGAGCTCATGGCACAGGGGGCTGAGGCGTTCCTGCTCGGTTGCACCGAGACACCCGTGGCTGTGGCCATGTACCATTTGCAGGGGCAATTCATCGATGCTACGCAGCTTCTGGCAGAGGCAGCCGTGCGCTATGCCGGTGCGCGGTTGCGGCAGGCGTGAGGCATGCCAGCACAAGTATATAAATGGTCTAGTAAACTCACTGGCGGTATGCTGGTGAGTTTTTTTGTGACCGAAATCACGACATATGTTGCTATAGCAACGCACATGGGGCGGGTTTCATGTTATAATGGGAGAAAAATTGACAAAGTGATAAGGGAATGCAGGTGAGAGTATGAAACTGCAAGGGGCTGACCTCGTGGGGTTGCCGCTCTTTCGGGATTTGTCGCCCGAGGAGATTGACCGCTTTTTGCAGGCCACAGGCGTGCAGGTTAAGGAGTATGAAAAGCACGCACGCATTATGAAAGCCTTTGAGCCGAACAAATATATCGGCGTCATCGTGAGCGGTGAGGCCTTCGTCATCGCGGAGGACCGCACGGGCAACGAGACGGTCACCCACCGTCTCGAGAGGGGCGCGATGTTCGGCAGTATTTCGGCAATTTTGCCGGGGGTAGAGAATGTCAGCTCGATTGAGGCGCTCACGGATGTTGCGGTTATTCTCGTGGCCTATCATGAGCTCATTACCTCGGGTACGCGTCTCGGGCGCATCCACGGCATCGTGATGAAAAATTTGCTGGAGGCTTTTTCCCGCAAGAATTTTCTCATGACACAGAAATTGGAGCTTCTGGGTCAGAAAACACTGCGTGAGCGCATCATTCTCTATCTGCTGCAACGTGAAAAACGTCAGCAGCGCGAGCAGGTGCGCACGCCGGGGCGCATCCAGATGGCCAAGGAAATGGAGTGCAACCGCAGTGCACTCACGCGCGAAATCGCCGAGATGAAAGAGCAGGGGCTGCTAGTCTGCGGTGACGGCTGGATGCAGCTCGACAAGGCGCGGCTGGCAGCTTGGGATAAAGGACACTAAAATGTGGCAGATTACATTTCAGGACGTTAGCATGTACTTTGGCGCAAAACAGGTGATCACGGGGTTCACGCGCACGGTGCGGGGCGGCAGTATCACAGCGGTTACAGGCGCGAATGGCAGTGGCAAATCAACTTTCCTGCGCCTCGCAGGGCATTTACAGCGGCCTACGATGGGCACGGTGACGGTCACACAGGACGGGCAAGAGTTGCGGCGGGCGGCGCTCAGGCAGGCGCTTGGTATGGTGACGCCGGAGTTGCGCTTTTATCCGCGCTTTACCGCATGGGAAAACATGGCCTTTTTGCTCGGTTTACGCGGACGTGAGCTCACGCAGGCAGGTTATGAGGCCAGTCTCGCGCAGGTGGGACTGGACCCTGCGGCTGTGGCGCATACCTATACGGGCGAGTTTTCGACGGGCATGCGGCAGCGGCTGAAGCTCGCCGTGCTCTTTTTATCGGGAGCAGGTATCTGGCTGCTCGACGAGCCGGGCGCAAACCTCGATGCGGCGGGACGGGCGATGGTGCTCGCGGCCGCACGGCAGGCGGCTGATGCGGGCAAGCTGGTACTGCTGGCTACGAATGACCCGGGAGAGGAGGCGGCGGCTGATGCCATTATCCACCTTTGAGGGCGTGCGGCTGGTCTGCCGTAAGGAGTTGCGTCTGGGGCTGCGTGAGCCGGCGGCCACCGCGGCCATGTTCATGTTCGCGCTCACGACGCTCGCCTGTATCAGTATGAGCCTCGCGGGAGCGGGCCTCGAGCCGAAACTGGCGGCGGCCCTGCTTTGGGTGAGTCTCTTTTTTGCCTCCCTTGCGGGGGCGGACCGCGGTTTTGCCGATGAGGATATGGCGGGCACGCTGCCCGCGCTCCGGCTATACGGCCCCGCGCAGGCTGTGCTGTTCGGCAAGGCGGCCTATACCTTGCTGGTGCTTTTGGTACTCGCCGTTTTTATTGTGCCGCTGTACCTTATTTTGCTCGATGTGACGGTCGTGGCACCGCTCGTGCTCGTGGCGACGCTCGCGGCGGGACTATGGGGCATTGCGATGACGGGGACGCTGCTCGGCGCCCTCGCAACTGGTGCGACGGTCAATCACGGCCTCGTGGCTATCCTCATGCTGCCGTTGATTTTGCCCGTGTTTTTGCCTGCCATTGCCTTGACGGCAGGGGCGTTTGGCGGAAGTTTTGCGGCGCTTAGTTATTTAGTGGGTATGGTGCTGTATGATGCGGTACTCAGCGTGGGGGCATCGTTTTTATTTGATTACCTTTGGTACGAAGATTAGACTGGGAGGGTTGTAGGTTGCGAGCACGAGTTCTACACATTTTGACGGCGGTATTGACGTTGGCCGTGCTGCTTTTGGTCTTTTTTGTTGTGCCGCCGGCGCAGGGACTGGGCTATTATGTGCGGTTGGCCTTTTTCCATATTCCCGTGGCCTGGGTTGCGGTGCTGGCCTTTGTCCTGAGTGCTTATTGGGCGCTCCAGGTACTGCGGCAGCACGATCTGCAGGCGGATAGGCGCTCAGCGGTTTCGGCGCAGCTGGGCTTTATCTTCACCCTGCTCGCGACAGTGAGCGGCGCCGTGTTCTCGCGCCTGACCTGGGGCAGTTTTTGGAACTGGGACCCGCGCCAGACGACGATTTTCGTGCTGCTGCTCATCTACGGGGCCTATTTGACGCTCAGAGCGGCCCTGCCCGAGCCGGAACGGCGCGCCCGCGTGGCGGCCGTCTATGCGCTCTTTTCCTGTCTCACGGTGCCCTTTCTCGTCTTTATCATCCCACGGTTTTATTTTTCACTGCATCCGCAGCCGGTTATCAACAGCAGCGGGCATATCGACATGGACCCCGTGATGCTCGTGACCCTCGTGGCCGCTCTCGCGGATATGACACTCATTTACTGGGGGCTGTTGCAGCACCGTCTCATGGGGAAAGGCAGGGATAGAGTATGAACCGCAAAATTTTACTGCTCATTGTTTTGGTCGTGGCGTTTGCCGGCTATGCGGCCTGGAGCTTTGCCGACTCCGTGACCCCCTATGTGGGCGTCGAGGCAGCGCAGCAGGCCACGGGCACGGTGCAGGTCAAGGGCCTGCTGGACAAGTCGGCCCCCGCGCCGCAGATGGAGGGCGAGGATTTCGTCTTTATCTTGCAGGACGAGGATACGGGTACGAGCATGCGCGTGCGCTATCATGGCACGAAGCCCGACCAGTTCGACGAGGCACACCATATCGTAGCCGTGGGCAAATATCAGGGGGGGGAGTTCCGGGCGGATAAGCTGCTCATCAAATGCCCCTCAAAATATGAAAAAGAAAAGGGGCATGTCTGATGTACGGTGACCTTCTCCTCGCATTCACGTTGTTTTTCTCACTCTGTGCCATGCTGGCCTATATTGCGGGTCGGGGCGGACGTGCCGTCTGGGGACAGCGCCTGACTGTTTTGGCAGGCGTGCTGTCCGTGGCGGCGAGTGCTTATCTCTGGTATCTTATTTTTGCGAACCACTTTGATATCGCCTATGTGGCGGGGTATTCCTCGGCGGAGCTCGCGCCTATGTATAAAATCTCGGCGTTCTGGGCGGGGCAGCAGGGTTCGTTCCTGCTGTGGTTACTCATCCATGCCGGTGCGGGACTCGTGCTCTGCGCGCGCCAGCGCCTCGCCAATACTGGTATGGCGCTGTACCTAGCGTTGCAGGCGGCACTCGCGGTACTCGTGCTCGCGAAAAGCCCCTTTGCGCCCAATCCGCAGACCGTGGTCAACGGGCAGGGGCTCAATCCCCTGCTCATGGACCCGTGGATGGCCATTCACCCGCCGGTAGTTTTTATCGGCTATGCGCTGCTGGCGGTGCCGCTCGTCTATGCTTTGACGGCGCTGCTGCGCGGTGACAGAACTTTGGCATGGCTGGAGACGGCGCGTAAATGGCTGCTCGTGGCCTGGGCTTTTCTCGGTGCGGGTATCTTTATCGGCGGTTACTGGGCCTATAAAGTGCTCGGCTGGGGCGGTTTCTGGGGTTGGGACCCCGTGGAAAATTCCTCACTGGTGCCTTGGCTGCTCGCGGCGGTGCTGCTGCATGTGCTGAAAGTGGCGCGTGTGCGCCAGCCCGCGCTGCCCCTTGTGCATCTCGCGGCCATTTTCACCTACGCGCTCGTGCTTTACGGCACTTTCCTCACGCGCAGCGGCATCCTCGGTGATTTTTCCGTGCATTCTTTCAGCGGTTCCAGTATCGGTTTGACCATCGCTGTCGTCAACGGCGTTGTGCTGCTCGCAGGGCTCATTATCCTCGCGTGGCGGGCGAACCAGCTGCCGCAGGGTGAGCTGTATCCCGCCTATGGCAGCCGCGAGTTCATGCTGCTCTTGGGCGCACTCGTGACCGTCTTTATCGCAGCTCTCGTTTTCCTCGGCATGTCCATGCCGCTCTTTACGCAGCTCGTGGGGCAGCCCGCGGCGGTCGATACGGCCTTTTATGTACGCACGACGCTGCCGCTGGCCATCGTGCTCATGCTCACGCTGGGCTGCGCCTGCCTGCACCGCTATGGCGCGGGCAACGTGGTCACGCACCGCATCGTACCCTTTGTCATTGCCTTTGTACTTGGTGCAGCGGCGGCCTTTCTAGCGGGCGTGCATCAGGTCATGCCGCTCCTGCTTGCCGGTGCGTCGGTTACGGGCGTGGCGACCACGCTTTACGGCTGGCGCCAGCACGCGCTCGGCTTCGGCGGCATGCTAGCGCATGTGGGGCTAGGACTCGGCTTTTTGGCAATGGTGTTCGCGGGCAGCGGCAGCCAGAGCGTGACGCAGGAACTCACACCGGGCGAGCCCGTGAACCTGCTCGGGCATGACATCACCTATGAGGGGCAGGAGTTTGACGCAGACGGCAGTGCCAAGCACTACGTCTACACCGTGGACGGTCACCGCGTGTCAGCGCTCACGAAGCTGCATATGAATGGCGAGGATGCGGCGCGCGAACCAGCCATCGTGCGCCAGTTGACGGGGGATATCTATATCGCGCCGACGCCGCCGCAGTCGGAGAGCCGCATGGAGCTCACGTTGAAAAAGGGCCGCATGCAGATGGACGACTACTATGCCTACCGTTACGATGATGTGCGCATGGAGCCGCAGGGCGGCGGGCGTGTGCTTGTTACGGCGGAGATTGCGGTGACGGATGGTGAGACGGTGGAACACGTCGAGGCGAGCATCCTCGCGACACCGGACGGCGGCACCTCGCAGCCTGTAGCTATTTACGGCGGTGACCGCCGCATCCGACTCACGGGTATTTCTGCCGATGACCGCTCGGCGCGGTTGGAGATTTTGCCTTCGGCGGCCAGTGAGGCGACGCTGCCGGTGACGGCCAATGTGAGCACGAAACCTTTTATCTGGCTGCTCTGGTTCAGCAGTATGCTCGTAGTAGCGGGCACGGTAGTTGCCATACGTAAGGGATAATTATTGCGTTTTTTGCTTTTTGGAGGCCGCTCCTTGTACACAGGGAGCGGCCTTTTAATATTGCGTAAGCAGTGACATAGACAAGACTTATGATTTCATGAATTTTTTCTGTACGGCGTTGCTTTAGCAACGTCATTTTCTTTTCACTAATGCTATAATTGGTGGTAATCAAGGGATAATGAGCTTTAATGCAACTTGAGAAGTTAGGGAAAAAGGAATAATCAAACAAGAGGGGAGGGGGCGCAAGCATGGAGCTGAAACAGCTGTTCAAGAAACATACTTTGGCCTGCCTGGCAGGTGGATTTGTCATCGGCGTGGCCGCCTGCGGCTTTGGTTCAGCTGCGATGTCGTTTTCGGGCTCGCCCGACTTTTGCGGCTTTTGCCATGCGATGAAGCACGAGGCCTGGACTTTTGCCGATTCGTCGCATAGCCAGCTCGAGTGCACGGATTGCCATTTGCCACATGACAATATGGCGATTTATTTCATCGAGAAAGGCCGCACGGGCATGGTGGACACTTACCATGAAGTCCTGCGTGACTATCCGGCGCATATCAGGCTGTCGGATAGTGGCCGCCAGACGGTTAACGACAACTGCATCCGCTGCCACAAGGATACCATGCAGAATGTGCACGCGGATATGGGCGTGCCACAGGATACGGGCGCGGATTGCCTGAAGTGCCACAGCCGCATCGCACATGGCACGAATCACATTGAGAGGGGGATAAAAGTTGAGTAAGTTGCAGAAAATCATCGCCGGCATCGCAGCTGTATGCTTTGTCTTCTTCGGCTTTGTGGTGTTCCGCATCGCCGCCCAGCCGAACGACAACAGCGTCAAGCTGGCCCAGATTCCGGAAGATAAAAAATTGACGACCGAGGCGTATAAAGACGCCTATCCACTCGAATATGAGTCCTACATGAAGAACAATATGGGCGGTGAGTCGCCCACGGGCTATGGCGGCAGCGACCCCGGCAAATCCTATCTGGAGATGCAGCCGGAAATGCTCGAAAACTTCAAGGGCTACAAGTTTTCCATCCAGTACGATGTAGCGCGCGGCCATACGCATGCGGGCGAGGACTTCCTCGCGACGAAGCGTCTGCCGGGCCAGAAGGGCTCCTGCATCACCTGCAAGGGCTCATACATGTATGATGTCTACTTCAAGCAGAGTGGCTGGGACTATGCCTCCAAGCCCATTGATGAAGTCGTGGCGCCTATCCAGTCTGACCAGTGGTTTGGCTGCTCGAGTTGCCATGACCCCGAGACGATGGAACTGCGTGTCTATCAGCAGGGCTTTGTCGAGGCAATGGCCCGCCGTGGTGTCGACGTGAACAACGCGCCGCACAACGACAAGCGCGCCTATGTCTGCGCTCAGTGCCACAACGAGTACTACTTCACGAAGGAAGACGGCCGCGTCAACCATCCGTTTGACAATGGTCTCGAACCTGAGGATGAGTTCCAGTTCTATCAGTCCGGTCAGGCGGGCGGCTTCGAGCAGGACTGGGTACATCCCGACTCCAAGACGAAGATGCTGAAAGCTCAGCATCCGGACTTCGAGGTGTGGGCGACGAGTGTGCATGCCGAGAACGGCGTCACCTGCGTGGACTGCCATATGCCGTATATGCGTAAAGACGGTCAGAAATACACTTCGCATTGGATGACGAGCCCGCTCAAGACGGTGCAGGAATCCTGTCAGAAATGCCACGATGAGAGTGCTCAGACGCTCATCAACCGTGTGAAAACCATTCACGACAATAACTATAAGTTACAGCGTACGGCTGGCCAGACGGTCGCCAAAGCACATCTCGCCATCAAGGCGGCTATGGATGCGGGCGTACCGGACGAACAGCTCAACGGTGCGCGCCTGAAGTTGCGCGAAGCACAGTTCTATTGGGATTGGATTGCCGCGGAAAATGGCAACGGCTTCCACAACCCGGACAAGTGCATGCGCATCAGTGGTGAGGCTATCGACCTTGCGCATCAGGTTATCGAGGAAGCCAATGCTCTGCATTGAGCTAATGCCTATAAACACCCATCAGCAAGAGAGCTCCTACCCGTGAGGGTGGGAGCTCTCTTGCTATGTTTATGCAGTTGCGTGTCAGCGCACGAAGTCGCCGCTTTTGCCGCCGCTTTTGCTATCGAGGTGGATGTAGCGGATTTCCATGCGCTTGTCGATGGCCTTGCACATATCGTAGATAGTGAGCAGGGCCACGGAGACGCCGTGCAGTGCCTCCATTTCGACGCCGGTCTTGCCTGTGACCTTGACCGTGGCTGTGGCCTTGACCGCACATTCTTTGGGTAACATTTCAAAGTCGATGCTGCATTTGGCAATCGGCAGGGGGTGACAGAGCGGTATCGTAGCACTCGTGGCCTTGATGCCCATAATGCCCGCGATGCGCGCGACCCCGAGCACATCACCTTTCTTCGCGGTGCCTTGCTCGATAGCAGTGTAGACGGCCTGGTTGACGGCGATGACGCCGCTGGCCGTGGCGATGCGGCAGGTATCCTGCTTGCCGCTGACATCGACCATGATGGCTTGGCCCTGTGCATCAAAATGCGTGAGCCCGGTTTGTGCATCCATATTATCGGCTCCTTTATCTTTATGTTGGTTGTCTACATTGTAACATACGGCGGCGCGGAAAGACACACCAAAGCACTGCGCATGAGCAGTACGCAGGGCTTTGGTGCTGTGTATTATATTTTAGGAGAGCTCTGGTCAGGCAAAACGCCGGGTTCGACTATGCCCGGCAATTTGCCTGCTGGTCTGTGTCCACACAAACCTTTTCGAAAGCCACGTTTAATATACCATATATGATAGTGATTATCAATACTTTTTGGAAAGAAAAAGTAAAATTTTATTTTAGGAGTCGGCAATCAGGCGATGAGCAGGTATAATAAAAGGCAGAGGCTGAGTAGGAGGGAACCAAATGGATTTTCAGGACATTTCGCTGCTGATTATCGCGGGCGGGCGCAGTATGCGCATGGGGCAGGATAAACGCTGGCTGGAAATTGATGGACGCGGGATGCTGGAACGGTTGTGCATCAAGGCGGCGCGGCAGCCCTTTGCGGCACGGTATCTCTGCGTGGGGCGGGTAACGCCGGAGTTGCAGCAGCTGGCGGCGCAGTATGGCTGCGAACTGGTCACGGATGAGGTATCAGCCCAAGGACCGTTAGCGGGCCTGGCCCAGGGACTGGCCCGGCTCAAGACCGCTTACGCGTTGGCGGTGGCGGGCGATATGCCCTTTATGACTTTCCCTGAGCTGAAGCCGCTCTTACAGCAGGCGGCGGAACATCCTGCGTGGCAGGCCATCGTGCCTGTAGTGCAGGGGTGTTGGCAGCCGTTGGCGGCATTGTATCAGCGCGCGCTGGCTGCGCCCTGCACGCGGGCGCTGGCACAGGGGGAACGCCGCCTGCGTACGGTGTTGGCGCAGGTGCCGCATGGTACGGTGGATTTCCCGTCACGTATCCCCTTTTTCAACGTGAATACGCCGGCAGATTTTCGCCTGGCTTGTGGGCGTATGCAGAACCTCCTGCGCGAACTGCCTCTGGTGACGATTGCGGCGCCACAGTCCAACACGGGCAAGACGACGTTCATCGAGGGCCTATTGCCGCGTCTGGCCGCGCATGGTTGGCGCGTGGGAGTAGTCAAGGGCGACTGCCACGGGTATGACGTCGATGAGCGCGGCAAGGACAGTTGGCGGTTCCGCGAGGCGGGAGCACAGGCGGTGGCGGTGGTTTCGCCAGAGGGGTATTTCGTGCAGCAGCGCACGCGGGAGCGGGCCAGCCTCACGGGCGTGGCGGCGCTATTGCAAAATGTGGATTTAGTGCTCATCGAGAGCCGGGCGCATGGCACGGCGCCCCAGTTGATGTTATGGCGCGGTGCGGGAGAACTCACCCTTACGCCAGATACGGCGGCGGTTTTTGCGCAGCCGCAGCCAGCGCATGTGAGTGAGCAGCAGATACATCTGTACGATTTGAATGACCTTGAGACGGCGACGGAACTGGTGCTTTTTTTAGCAGGACATAGGTGATTGTCAACATATGAGTGACATGATAGTTGACGCTAACGCTATATCTGCCTATAATGGGGGTATTGCGGGGCAGTTTTGAGTTTGTGCCCTGCCGAAAGGAAGCAGTATATCTATGTTTGAAAATCATAACCAGATTGCCCGTTTGGCCCAGCCGCGTCGCGAGACCCCGGTACGGGTAATGACGAAAATGGCGCTGTGCGTAGCTTTTTGCTGTGTAGCGGCGTATCTGTCGTTTCCCTTGCCGTTTGTGCCCGCGATGGTTACGGCCCTGACCTTGGCGATGAGTGTCATGGCCTTTGTGCTGACGCCGCAGCAGACTTTTATTGGTTTGCTCATCTATATTGGCATGGGCTCGATAGGCTTGCCGGTGTTCGTCGGCGGTACGGCGGGCTTTGGTCGTCTCTTTGGCCCGACGGGCGGCTATATCACGGCTTGGCTGTTGGCTTATCCGGTGGTGAGTTGGCTCAAAGGGGACACGCCCAATTTTAGGCGCTATGTGCTCGTCGATATCGTGGCAGGTATGGGTATCACATATGTGGGCGGGCTCATCCAGATGTGTTATCTCATGAATATCAGTGTCATGCAGGGCTTGGCTATGGCCGTGCTGCCCTTTATTCCGGGCGATATTTTCAAATGCTGCGTTGGGGCATTCCTCGGTGTGCGTATCAACCGGATGTTAGCGAAGTTATAAGCCGATAAGTTATGAATGCGAGGATAAGTCAGTATATTTGCCGGACACTCCACTGTGATGCTGAGGCCATACAGCAGTGGGCGCGCGTGCCGCAAGGGCATACGAACGAGGTTTTCAGCTTTGTGGTACAGGGGCAGCGTTATCTGTTCCGCGCGCCGGGGCGCGGCTCGGCACAGATTATCGACCGCTGGCACGAGTATGAAGCGATGCAGTGGGCGGCGGCTTTGGGGCTGGACCTGTCACTGGTAGCCTGTGAGCCTGCGCGGGGATGGAAAATTTCCCGTTATTTCGCGGCGTCATTTGCGGGCACACCGGCTCAGGCCGAGGCGCGGTCGCTGGCGCTCATTAGGCGTCTGCATGGGGAGGGGACGCGTCAGCGCTTGGGTTGGGACTTTGCGTTTTTCCCGCGGGCCGTGGCCCTACAGGCTTTGGTGCCGACCGGCTGTTTTGCGGCCTATACCGGTTTTGAGGCGCTGTGTCAGGCTGTGCGCGAGTTGCAGACCTATTGGCAGCAGGATGGTGTGCCTTGGGAAATGTGTCATAACGATTGCTGTGCGCAAAATATTTTACTGGGCGACCAGGCCGATTACCTCATAGATTGGGAATACGCGGGCGACAATGACCCCGCGGCCGATATTGCCACCTTTATTATTGGCGAGCCGCGCAGTGCAGCGGCCGTAGACCGTATCCTCGGATGCTATTATCAGCGCTCGCTCACGGCGGCGGAGTGGCGGCACAACTATGGCGGCATAGCGTTGAGTGCTTATTTTTACTTCGTATGGGGTGTATATGAAGAGAATATCGGCAACGAGGTAGGCGGATTGACGCCGATATGGTATCATTATTTACAGGAGTATACAGCAAAGGCTTTGGCCTTGTATAGAACGGAAAGGGGATACCATTTATGAAGGCTTATGTGGAACATGTAGGCATTACCGTGCGGGATATTGAGTGGGATGTAAAATTTTTCCGCGATGTGCTCGGTATGGAAATCACGCGCACGCGCGAGGACAGCGCAGGCAACTGGCAGATGGTCTGGCTGAAGGGCGGTCTGCAGCTCATCGCGGCACCGGAAAACTGGCAGCAGGGGCAGGCCCATCATCTCGGGCTGGTCGTGGAGAACTTCGAGGCGGCGCGCAAAGCTATGCTGGCCGTAGACGGCGTGGAGCAGGTAGCGGGCAAGCCTGAGAAATGGCTGCGCCTGCCCGACGGCCTGACCATCGAGCTGTTCCAAGAAGTTTCCGGTGCCATCGAACAGCTGTATCATATCTCGGTGAAATAGTGCGACAAGTGGGCACCTGTATGTTATAATTGAATAGTCGCGCCCTTGCTTGGCAATCCGACAAGGAAGGGAGGTGCCGTCGATGATATTTAATATCATGTCCACTTTTGTCGTAGGCGTGCTGTCTAGTTTATTAGCAGCTTGGCTCTACGATCGGATTACCCGTCGCGACAAATAAGTCCGTCTTGCGTTACACTACCACATCGTAACATGAGACAAAGAACCCGCAGGATGCTACCACACAACCTGCGGGTTCTTTTGATGTGCCATAGAATGATATCTAAGTGACCACATCCACTTTTGTACTTACATTATAACTTTTTTCGCACCTTGAGGCAAGTCTTTATGGGATTTTTTATAGTCTTCCATAGCCTGTTTCCGAGCCTGTTCCTTCTGTTTCATTAAGGCGTCGTAGTCTTTTTTTGATACGTCCTTGAGGTATTCTTCGGGGATTTGGTTGACGGATTTTGGCTCGAGGGCGTAGAGGGCCTGGTAGTTTACGAGCGCCTGCGCGTGGTCACCCAGTTCGTCGTAGATTTGTGCCTGCATGAGCGAGATGTAGACGTTCTTGGCCTCCACTTTCGCGGCGGCTTGCAGGTCGGCGAGGGCTTTTTGCGGCTCGCCTGCCATGCGGTAGATGTCGGCGCGGTTGAGGAAATTGTAGACGTCTTTGGGGTTGAGCGCGACGCCCGCATCGGCGTCTTGCAGGGCGCCCGCGAAGTCACCGGCTACGGCCTTGGCACGGCCGCGGATGACGAGATTGCTGGCCTTGTCGTCCTGTGAGGCATTGGCGTAGACACGTTGCATCTGGAACAGGGCCTGCTGTGGCATCGCATAGTCACTGTAAGTGTCGGCATTTTCGCGCCATTTTTTCGTCGTCTTGGCCTCGGCCTGCAGGCTGGCCGCACGGGCGGCGGCATATTTCTGCGCGCGTTCAGCTTCGGCAGCGCGCATTTTCTCCCGGCTGCCCGAGGTAGCCTCGTTCGCATAGGCCTGTGTAACGAGTTCCTGTAGGCGTGCCGTGGCGTGCTGGCTTTCGGCAAAATGCCGCAGTACGGCGTAGACGCGGTCATCGTTCAGGAATTGTGTACCATTGAACTGCCAGCCGTCGATATTGTCGTAGTCGTGGAAAGCCTTGGCGAGGCCGCCCGCGATATAGTAGGCGTTTTCGGCCGTGTTGTCGTAGCTCTCGTCCGTCCAGTCGGCGCTGAGTGCTAGCTGGCCGTCGATGTAGATGTCCTTGCGGTTCTTTACGGTCACATGCCCAGCGCTGTAGTCGGTCAGCAGTCCCGCGAGTTTCTGTTCACGCAGCTCGGTGTCGGGGTGGTCGTTGTAATTTTCCTGATTCTTTTCTTTGGGATCGAGGCTCTGGTACTCGAGCGGGTCCTGCGTCTCGTAGGTGAAATAGTAGGCCATGCGCGCCATCGCCGCCGCACCGCCGCCGGGGTTAAAGCCGGCGCTGGTCATGAGGTAGAAACCGCCGATATCGGCCTCGTACTCGGTGGGCAGGGTGACATTTTTCGCGATGGAGTAGTTGGCGAGCCCCGCCAGCTTGTTCCAGTCCATGAGCCCCACGTCCATATTGAGAAAGCTCATGCCGTAGTATTGGGCGGCAGCCTTGGCGTAGTTATGGGCGCTGTGCTGTTCGAGGCCGTGCGTGAGCTCATGCCCCAGCACGGCGGCGATTTCGTCGGGGTCGCAGTTCAGCCCGCGCACGAGCGCGCGGTTGACTGAGACGTAGTTCGTGGGGTAGCAGGCCGCGTTGAACTCCTTGCTGTTGTTGACGCTCCAGATAAAGGGCAGGCTGTTGTCCTTCAGCGCGTAGTCGGCGTGCTGGACCAGCCGTTGCATGACGTCATCCACGACCTGTACGTCGTGGCGGTTGGGGTCGCGGCCGTTCTCTTTGAGGTCTTGGGCACGGCTCTGCACTTGTGCGTGCACGTTGTTGCCCATTGCGAGCACGGAGGCGAGGCTGGACTGGTAAATGCTGAAAATCCCCAGCGCCTGCGCGGCCGCGCCCCAGACATCGACGGCCTCAGCGCGCGGTGCGGGCAGGGCCAAAGTAACAGCGGCGAGACCAGCACACAGGCTCGCCGTGATTTTTTTGCGTAATGACAACTAAATCCCTCCTGACGGGCGATTTTTCAGCATTACTTTAGCATGGGACTCTGAAATATAGCTTAACGCATGGTATGAGCATAGTTATCTAACAGGGTTTGGATATTGGCGGCAGCGGCGGCGGAGAGTTTGGTGGCCAGAGCCTTGGCCTGAGCAAAGTCGGCCTCGCTTTCCTTTAACCTGCCCTGAGCTTGCAGGTCGATGCCGCGGTAGGCGTAGCTGGTTGCGAGCATATAGGTGTCACCCTGCAATTCGTCCTCGTTCGCGGCGGAGCCAGTAGGAGCGTCGGGAACGGCAGAAGACATGGAGACACTGTCTGTTGCTGGCGGTGCGGTGAGCAATGTGATTAGCCGGTTGAGTAGCTCGGTTGAGCGCGTATAATCACCCTGTATCATCAGCAGGCCGCCGTAGTCGAACAGGAAATGCGTGTAGATGCTCTGGCGGATTTGCTTTATTTCGATATTCGCCGATAATTGGTCGGCGCTTTGGAAGGTGGTCAGAGCCTCGACATACTGCCCATTCAGGAAAAACGCGTTGCCTTTGAGGCAGAGCAGGATAAACTGCAAGGCCTGTTTATCCTCGGCGGTGTATTCCTGAGCACGCTGGAGGGCGTCGAGACCGGACTCGCAATACAGCAGACTGTCGGTGATTTGCTGTTGCTCCATGCAGAGCCCCGCGAGGGCGGCATAGGCGGCGGCATTGTCCCGATAGAGGGCGACGGCCTGTTTGAGTAAATCAAGGGCGGCCGCATTGTCGGCCGTGGCATATGCTTGTTGCAGCAACATGTACGATTGGTGCAACACATGGTTACGCTCCAACGCCGCCGAGTACTTGGCTTTGTCCTGTGTTGATTGGGCACTGCCGAGCAGGGCGCGCAGGGCCGTGGCCTCCTGCTGCAAATGCTGGTAGACATGCGTGAGCCGCTGGAACTCGGCCACCCGCGCCTGGTCACGGGCCAGTTGCCGGAAATGTTGCAAGTCGCTGTCGTCTACCTCGGCGGTGATAGCGACGCGCACGGCCACTTCTTTATCATCCTGTTTGCTGATTTCGTAGTGTGGTACACCGCGCAGGCGCAGGAAGGCCGCAGTCATCGTGCTGACGATATCGCTAGTGAGTGTGCCGTTCTCCACTTTGGTCTGGCTGAGTACGTAGACGCCGACCTGTTCGGCTGCGTTGCGCTTGGCATCGCGCAGGGCAGATTCTTTCGCTTGCTCCACGGTGGTGCCGCTGCCCTCGCCCGTGACATTGACGACATGCAGGGCTGCGAGTACCGTCGTGGGCCAGGTGATGAGCAGGGCGAGGCCTGCGGCTAGGCAACGTGACAGGACATATGATGCGTGCATAGGACATTCCCTTTCCATAATGCGAGAAAAATAACAGGAAATATGGCAACTAGCTTATCAAAGTCACTCTATATATCGATATATACAATTAGAGGACGCTTATTGTACGCTTAAATTCTATACTACACCTAAATTTTATGCAAGGTGGGGAGCAGATAGGCGTTCAGAGAACAAGGAAAGGGATGTTTTTTATGGAGAGAAAACACAGTAAACTGGCTCTGGCCGTAGGACTGGCACTCGGTGCGGGCAGTTGCCTTGGCGGCTCCTGGGTAGAGGCGGCACCGGCTGCCGGTGCGATGAATGAGCTGGCGAAGCCGGATGCGGCCCAGCAGGAACTATGGGCGCAGGAGCGCCGCATCGCGCAAAAATCACAGCCGGTCAAGGATATCAAAGTCGATTACCAGAAAGTACCGGTAACGCAGCTGATTGTCAACGGCTATCCCGGTATGGGCGAGACTGAACTGAAAAAACTCGTGCCCGAAGCAACGCAGGCGACGGTGAACGTCGAACAACTGGCGAAGCAGATTCAGGTAGCCAATGCGAGCGGGGCCATGCACCTGAGCGCGAATTTCCGCCATGCACGGGGGGGAGACGGATATGTTTTAACACTGAACGCCGAGCAGCGTAAACAGACCCATACCATCGTAGCCGTGCACAATGGCGGCAACGATTACTCGGGCAACTGGCGCACGGTGGTCAGCTTTATCGATGGCAACACCAGCAAACACGCGGATACGTTAGGTGTCGCCTATATGACCTCACCGGCGGGCGGCCATTGGTCGGATGTGAAACAGGCCGCACTGTCGTATCGTTTGCCGCTTGCGAAAATGGGCGACTTCCTGACCTTTAATTTCAGCTATTCCAATGTGGATTTATCCAACCTTTATCAAGCAGGGAATTTCAACCTGGGGGCTACGGGCAAAGGTGTGGCTGAGGGGCTGCATTATCAGCGCAATCTGACCTATACGTCGCGGTCGAAGGCCGCTTGGGATTTTGGTATCAATCATTGGGATATGCGCAACGGCCTCACCGTCAATGGCGCGACCTTGGGCGATGAGACGAAATACACGTTGACGACGGGCAACGTCTTCTACCTGCGGCAGATACTCAAGGCGCGCAATGCCCTCAATGCCAAGGTCGGTTTCCAGACCAATCTGGGGACGCCGGGCTCGCAGTATCGGCAGGTGGTGAGTGACAGTGACTCGCACTTTGTGACTTTGCAGGCTGAGGCGGACTATCAGTACCGCACACCAGCGGATTGGCTGGTGCGGGCGCGGGCGGTAGCACAGTATACCGACAAGGTTTTGTTGCCTTGCGTACAGTTGGGCGCGGGCGGCCGTACGACCGTGCGCGGCTTCACGGAGCGGGCTATTGCCGCGGATAAAGGTATCCTCGGCAATCTGGAGTTTTATACGCCGGAGGTTGGACCCGGCTCACGGTTCTTGTTCTTCCTCGATGGCGCTGCGTTGAGCAGTAACAGCGACTATGTCTCTGACAAGCATCAGAATATTTCCTCCTGGGGCGTAGGTTATCGTTACGCCAACCGTGATAATCTGCATGTAGCAGTAGACTATGCGGATATCATTCAGGACTTGTCCAAGGGCAGCGACCAGCAGCACAAACGCTGGAATGCTACCGTTAGCGCTGAGTTTTAAGCGTCATCGTATGAAGGGAGTGCAAGAATTATGAAATGGTTTACACAAAAACAACAGCAGCTATTGACGGCGCTCGTGACTTTGGCGCTGACCAGCAGTACAGCCTTGGCGATGCCGTCAGGAGGTACTTTAGCTGCAGATGGTGCGGTAGAAGGTCTGACCTCGGGGGAGCTCACGAGCGGCACTACGCTCAAACCTACGAAAGACAGCATTATCAACTGGGATTCGTTCAGCATTGCCAAGGGCGAGACGCTCACGATTGATACCTCGTCCGCTAGTTTGCTTAACCGCGTGACCGGTGATGACATCTCGGAGATTTATGGCAACCTGGTACAAACGGGTTCTTGGGGCTCGGCCGTATTAATTAATCCTAACGGCATTATTATTGGCAGCAGCGGCGTGGTTGATGGGCAGCGGCTCGTGCTCTCTACGCTGGAGCAGACGGATGATGATTTTTTGAGCTTGTGCAGTTCGGGTGGTAAAGGCAGTTGGACAACGTCTGCTACTAAAGGCGCTGGCGCCATTACGATAGAAAAGGGCGCACAGATTACCAATGATGCTACCTACAGTAATTCAGATTACCTTGCGGGGGTAGCTTTCTATGGTGGTACGATAGAGGTGGCTGACGGCGTAACCTTTACGGAGACAGGCTACAGTCCTTCCATTAACTTGCAGGCGATGACGAGCCAGACGGATGAACGGACAACAGACGATGGAGAAGAAAATGTCCTGACTACTGCCAGTGCAACCTCGGCTAACACGGTTAAATTTTCCGGCACAGTTTCAGGCACGGCAGCTACGGATGAAGGCAGCTTCACTATCGAAGGCGGCGCGGTGACGTTGGATGGAGCGGACATTGAACTCAACTATAATAAAACAGCACATGGTAGTGAGGCGGATATTTTGGCCTTTTCGTCCCTGTCCGGCGATCAGCACGATGGCTCAACTACGTCCCAAACGGGCAATAATGTGCAGATACTGAATTCGACGGTGAAAGCCGACGATATCATGGTGCAAGGCAATACCATCACGCAGAGCAATAGCACGTTGGACGCCTATAATGGTGTGACGCTTATCCAGGGCGGCGCTGATAACACGGTGCCGAATACGACGGTGGCAGGCATGGAAGATGTGCAGAGCGCCGCGAATGGCACCAGCCTGCGCAAACTCACCGCTGAGACCCCTGCTGCCGATACGGCGGTCACGGTAGAGACTGCCGCCAGTACGGGCCTGTCTACGGTCAGCGAAGCCCTACAGCAAGGCGAGAGCCAGTTCACCGGCTTTGTACAGGGGAACGTGGACAGCGGCTACCAAACGGCCACGAGTGCGTTAAGTGCTGGCAGCGTAGATACGCTGGGTGACCTTGCTAGTCAGGTCGACCAGAACGGTTCTCTCGACGAAGGTGCGAAACTTGCGCAGGCCTTTGGTATGATTAAGGCCGTTGATGACAACACGAACCTTGATGAGGAACAGAAAAAGCGCCTCAAGAAAACCGTGGCGAACAACTTCAAATCACTCTCGGCCGATGCGAAGGCCTATCTGCTGAACCTGGCCCAATCGGTGGCCCAGCGGGTGCAGTGATTTTGTAAACACAATATAGAAAATGCCCTGTCCTGGGGTTGGTACCCGGGCAGGGCATTTTATTTTTATTATCATCAAGCAATGGAGTTGGCCTTTTGCGGATAGGCATAACTGCGGCGATAAACTTCGTCGGCTCCGATATCAATGGCACCGTTTTGCCACGTTAAAATACCATCGGTTACCTTTGCTGTTTGGAAAACAGCATCATCGTTTAAAGGAGCAAAAGCTGGTAAGGCTATTAAAGGTTCCACATCAAAAACGCGCTGCTCCCCAGTCGTGAAGGTCACGAGCATGTATAGGCGGTCTAAAATCTGCACGGAGGCAATTTTGTGGCCTTCCTGCGGATTGCTGGCGTGTACGATACCATCTACTACATACATCAGAATCACTCCTTTTATTTTAGCGGGGAAATTTTGCCAAAGGGCAACCCCTTTTTTTGATAATTAGCCCCATAAAACGGCTCAATTCTGGCATGATATACACCTCTCCATGACGGTTGTGTACTTATATTATATCGAAATGTCTGAGGAGGAGCAAGGCAATTTCGTTGCAAGCACGGCGTTAAGCAAAGGAAATCAATCATTAAGGGCGAATAAATAATATAAGCAAAGGGGGCGGGGCCGATGATTAGTTTGGGCGAAAAGAATGATATCTGGCTGGGTTTGCCACAGGAGACGCCGGAGCAGCAGTTGTGGGCTGATAATTATTATGATAAAGAACTTATCCCGCTGGCGCAGGATGATTTTTGCGCGCGGTATACGCAGGCGGTGCCGCAGACATATTACGGGCTGTTTGTGCTGCTGGGGCCCGCGTGGGAGCGGTCGGCTTTCGTGGCGCGTCTGCTGGAACCGCAGAATCTGCATGTTATCTGTATACAGGAGTACATGGCACAGTTCCGTCGGCTCGTGGAAAATCTCGGTTGGGACGAGGAGCGTTGTCTCTGCACCACCGTGAGCCGTGGCGATACGGCGGGTGTTTATCGTGTAATACACAAGCAGCAGGCTATTTGGGAGAGTATGGGGCAGAGCGCTATCGACTACAGCGGCGGCAGCCAGCTCCTGCGCCTTGCGGCAGCGCAAATCGCAGGCACTATGAGCATCGACGGTTATTTCGTGCAAACGCGCTACGTCGAGGCCCAGCGCCGCCATCTGCCAGGCACGGAGAAACTTATCACCTTGCCCCGCGTGCAGACCGTGCTGCCGGAACTGGGGTAACGGCCTTCGTTGTATAACGTAAACGAAAACACCACTCAACAGACATTAGGTTAATCTGTTAAGTGGTGTTTTTTTATGTCGATGAGATTTTTGTTCAATCTACCAGTGGAACGGTTCTTAGATAGATATAGCTTCTTTGTCTAGCTTAACCTTGCGGCTGATTCTTTTTGTAGATCTGGTAGCCGATGGCCAGGACGATGAGCCAGAGCGGCAGGAAGATGACGGCCAGCTGCATGTCGGGGATTTGTGCCATGAAGAAGATGACGCCCGCGAGGAAGGCGAGGCAGAGATAGTTGGCGGCGGGGTAGAGCAGTGCGCGGAACTGTGTCACCTTGTGTTGGGCGGCGCAGAGCTGGCGGAACTTCAGGTGTGTGATACAGATGACGACCCAGCTGATGACGGCCGCGCAGGTCGCGATGGTCATGAGGTACATGAAGACGTGGCCCTCGAGGAAATAGTTCAGCGCGACGACCACGAGCGTGCAGCCAGATGACACGAGGATGCCGATGACGGGCACACCGCGGGCGGAGAGCCGCGTGAAGATCTGCGGAGCCTCGCCCTTTTTCGCGAGGCCGTAGAGCATGCGGCTGTTGCTATAGATAGCGGAGTTGTAGACCGAGATAGCCGCTGTGAGCACGACGAAATTCAGGATATGTGCCGCGGCAGGGATGCCGACATTTTCAAAAATCTGCACAAAGGGGCTGGCCTCCATGCCGACCTGGTTCCACGGCCAGAGCGCCATGAGCACGACCATCGTACCCACGTAGAAAATGAGGATACGCCAGATGACCTGATTGATGGCGCGCGGGATGGTGCGGCTGGGATTCTCGGCCTCACCGGCCGTGATGCCGATGAGCTCGATGCCGCCAAAAGAGAACATAACGACGGCCGTGGCAAGCCCCATGCCCCACCAGCCGTGCGGCAGGAAGCCTCCGTTGGCCCAGAGATTACTGAAATTCTCGGGGAAGGGTTGTGGCGCAACGCCGAGCAGGTAGAGACCAAGCACAATCATGAGCACGATGGCCGTGATTTTGATGAGTGCCATCCAGAACTCGAACTCGCCGTAGGCGCGTACGTTGATGAGGTTGACCGCCGTGATAATGACGAGGCAGACGAGCGCCGAGAGCCACTGCGGTACGTCGGGCAGCCAGTAGTGAATGTAGATGCCCACGGCCGTGAGTTCGGCCATCGAGACGAGCACGTAGTTGAACCAGTAGTTCCAGCCTGAGACGAAGCCGGCGAACCGTCCCCAGTATTTCGTGGCGTAGTGGCTGAACGAGCCCGATACAGGCTCATCGACGGCCATTTCACCGAGCATGCGCATGATGAAGAAAATCACGATGCCGCCCAGCAGGTAGGACAAAATCACGCTCGGGCCGGCGAGGGCAATCGTGGAGGCGGAGCCGTAAAACAGGCCCGTGCCGATGGCGCCGCCGAGCGCAATCATCTGCAGGTGCCGGTTCTTCAGCCCGCGTTTCATGTTAGTTGGTTCACTCATAAAAACATCTCTCACTTCTGTAAAATTATAAATACAAAAATCTTTTCTATTATAGCATTTTGCGTTACAACTTTACAATAAGCAGATGTAGTTATTTTCACGGTGCTCTGTGCCCCTCAAATGTGGACAACAAAAAACCTCCGTAAACACGGAGGTTTAAATTGCTAATGGAGCTGATTATAGGATTCGAACCTACGACCTGCTCATTACGAATGAGCTGCTCTACCAACTGAGCTAAATCAGCATGTTCAGTTTTCACCGTCGCTCTCGCAACTGACAAAAATTATTATAACGGAGACGTAGCAGTCTGTCAATACTTTTTAGAAATTTTTTGCCGGCATTTACTTGACGATGGCAACGGCCTAATGATATTTTTACCGACATCCAAACCAGCCCTATCGCGTGCGGCTTAAGATACAGGTATGAAGTGACGATAGTTCCTATGATATAAAGTGGGGAGAAGGTGGCGGCTATGCGGCAGGGCTATGTAGGATGGGCTGTACAGCTCGTGGCACTGCTGTGCCTGTTGGCAGTTTGGCTGTGCGGGACGCTGGTCAGTGCGGCTCCGCAGGTTATCACGGCCACGGGCACGTACATCATGGGGGAGAACGACTCGCCCAAAATCGCCAAAGAGGCGGCGCGGCAGGAGGCGCTGCGCATCGCGACGGAGCGGGCGGGTGTCTATGTGGAGAGCTACTCGAAGACGCAGCATATGGAGCTCTCCGAGGATGAGGTGCGCACGATATCGGGCACGGTGCTGAAGGTTACGCAGGAGACCGACCAGCCGCAGCTCAACGGCAATGTCTGGCGCTACAACGTCACGGTGACGGCGGAAATCGATACGGATAATCTCGACCTCAAAGCCATGCTCGCCCGTAAAGATGAAATCGAGAAACTGCAAAAGGAACGTGACGACCTCAAAAAGCAGAACGAAGAATTGTTGCAGAAATACCAGCAGGCCGAGGGCAAGGACAAGGCGAGCATCGGTTCGCAACTGGATAGCCAGTACACACTCGGACAGATTTTTGACCGGTGCGTGACGCTCATCCAGCGTGGCGAACACAAAGCGGCCGTGCGCGAGCTCAGTCAGGTCATCGGGGACCGGCGGGTGACGGACAGCCCACTCGCCTATGCCTACTATCTGCGCGGGCGCGCCTATTATGAGCTGCACTCTGATTCGCTGGCGTTGGAGGATTTTACCGAGGCTCAGCGCACGCCGCATGACAACAGTATTTATCCCATTTGGCGCAGTCATTACTATCGTGGGCTCATCTACTACGACCAGCAGCAATGGCAGGCCTCCTATGACGAGTTGAAACTGGCGTGGGACGCCTCGGACAAGACGGATGATGCGATGTGGCAGGCACTGCAAAAGGCGGAGGCCAAGGCACATCCGCACAACAGCCGCACGGAGGATGGCGGTGTGGATTGGGGGCACATCCTCGGCGAAATCATCGAGGGCACGCTGCATACCAGCTCACACCGCAGCAGTTATGCTCACGCACCCCAACCACCTGAGCTGCATGAGCCGCCACCAGAGGCACATCGTGCACGCTGAGAAAAACCGTTAAGTTAAATTGTACATGGTATTGACAAAATGATATACGTTTTCTATAATATTGTAAACAAACGTATATAGCACTGGTTCAATGAGAACAAGTAAAGCAGGGCAATGGCGCTAACGGCTGGTTAGCACTATGCCCTGCTTTTTTGGTGCAATTTCAGGTATGACCAAAGGGTGATAGGTATGGAGCTGCAGGAAATGCAGGCGCATGCGCAGGTCATCAATCAGCAGATGGCCCGCTACGGCGTCAAATTTGGTATTTACAAAAATGGCACCTACAAGGAAAGGCTGTTCCCGTTTGACCCTATTCCGCGCATTATCGAGGCGGAGGAGTTCAAAACGCTGGAGCGGGGGCTGGCGCAGCGAGTCGATGCGTTGAACAGTTTCCTGGCGGATGTTTATACCGACAAGGCGATTATCCGCGACGGTGTGGTGCCAGAGGAGTTCGTCTACCGTTCGCCCGGCTATCTTGCGCAGTGCGAGGGCATCATCCCCGCCAAGGGTATCTACAGCCATATCTCGGGCATTGATCTCGTTAAAGGGAAAAATGGCAAATGGTATGTACTGGAAGATAATCTGCGCATCCCCTCGGGTGCGTCCTATCCGCTCATCGCGCGTACGCTGTGCCGCCAGTGCTGCCCGCAGACCTTCCGTGAGCGGGCCATTCGCGACAACCGCAGTTACGGTCAGCTGCTCAAGGCGGTCATGGACTATGTCAATCAGGGCGGTATCAACGTGATTTTGACGCCAGGCCGCTACAATTCCGCCTATTTCGAGCATTCCTACCTCGCGGAGCAGTAGGAGGCTGTGCTCGCGGAGAGCATGGACCTTTACGTAGAGAACAACTGCGTCTACTATCGCAGTAATAACGGGCCTGTGCGCGTGGGGGCGATTTACCGCCGCCTCAGCGACGATTTCATGGATCCCCTGTGTTTCCGGTCCGATTCGGTTATCGGTGTGCCGAACCTAATGGCCGCCTACCGCGCAGGTAACGTGGCCGTTCTCAACGCACCGGGCAACGGCGTGGCCGATGACAAGGGCATCTATTATTTCGTGCCGAAAATGGTGCGTTACTATTTGGACGAGGAACCCATTTTGCACAACGCGCCCACCTATCTGCCGTATTTTAAAGAGGATATGGACTATACGCTGGCGCACCTCGACGAACTGGTCATCAAGGACGTTGCGGAGGCGGGCGGTTACGGTGTCGTGTTCGGCAACAGTCTGGCGCCCGAAGCCAAGGCAGAATTGCGGCAGAAAATTCAGGAGGAGCCGCGCCGGTTCATTTCCCAGCAGGTCATCGACTTCGAGGACTTACCGATGTTGGACGACGATGGCCGTATGGTCGGGCGCAAAGCCGATTTGCGCGCGTTCGTACTTTCGGGGGATAAGACGTATGTCTGGCCCTGTGGGCTCACACGCTTCTCGCGCAACCCGTCGAGTTTTATCGTTAACTCATCACAAGGAGGAGGCTTTAAAGACACATGGGTTCTCTTACAGTAAGCAAAATCGACCGTCTCTATTGGCTGGGGCGTTATGCCGAGCGTGTTAATACAACATTGCGTTTCCTCATGCAGTATTATGATCAGCTCATCGATGGTCACCCGATGGATTACCGCGAGATTTGCGAGCGGCTCACCCTGCCGGATATTTATACCAACAATGAGGATTTTTTACAACGGTTCACCTTTGAACGCGACAATCCCGACTCGATTTACACGGCCACGGACCGCATGCTCGGCAATGGCATGATGCTGCGCGAGACGATCAGCTCGAGCACGCTTTCGTATTTGCAGTTGGCCTTTAATGCGCTTTTGGCCGCGGAGAAAAGCGACAGCCCCATTTTGGAGACGCAGGCGCTCATCGATGCGATTATGGCTTTTCGTGGCAGTTTCGATGACACGGTGGATGACCCGGGTGTGCGCAATGTGGTCAAATGCGGCTGGACGGCGGAGCGCTGCATCCTCTATTTGCGTCTCGGTGCGCCCGATCGGCAGTGCCTGAAGGAAATGAGCAAACTCATCGATCGCGTGCATCGTACGCCGGTGCGCAAGCGTTCGTTTGCTTTAGCCGCGCTGCTCCAGGCCACGGCGGCTGGGGATAATGGTCATTTGCCACCTGAGCGTGGCGACCTCATTCATGCCGCAGAAGAGCTGGTGGAGATTTGAAAAAGCTATCCTTTACTTTCGAGACGCACAACCATTATTCTGCACCCGTGACGGAGCATGATTTTCTCCTGCGCTGTGTGCCGCAAGAGCGCCCGGAGCAAAGGATTATCAGCCTGCATTTTGATGTCAAGCCACTCGTGACGGGGGGCAATTTTGGCGTAGATAGTTTTGGCAACCGCACATTCACGGGGCGGCTGCCAGGCGGGCATTATAATTTTTCCTATTGTGTGGAGGGTGTGGCTGTGCGCGATGAAAGTCAGCGTCAAGCCTGTCCCCAGCCCTTGCGTGTCTATTCGTATCCCTCGGCGCTCACGCAGCCCTCGGAGATGCTGCGTACGCTGCTGGCCTCGTTGCCCGCAGATGCAGACGATTTGGCGCAGGCGGACATTTTCCGTGAGGGCGTCTACCATTATATGACCTATCAGGCGGGTACCACGAATGTGCAGACAACGGCGACTGAGGCGGCCGTGCAGCGCGTGGGGGTCTGTCAGGATTTTACGCACGTTTTTCTCGCACTCTGCCGCATGCGGCGCATTCCCGCGCGCTATGTGAGCGGTCTGCCCGTCGGTGAGGGCGCGAGCCACGCCTGGGCCGAGATCTGGTATCAGGGACGCTGGTACGGTATTGACGCCACGCGTAACTGCCGGGCGGGGGAGACATATCTCAAATTCTGCTCGGGACGCGATTTCCGTGACTGCCCGATTGAGCAGGGCGTGTTCTGGGGCAGTGGCACGCAGTCACAGGAGGTTTACACGCGCGTGGATGTGTTAGGGGAAAAAGATTGAGCTTTTATATGATGAAAAACGGGAGTACCCGCCAGGTGGCGCGGGTACTCCCGTTTGCTATGCGTAGGTTGATGTTTATTTTTCGGTCTCGGCGGTGTCCTGTGTGTCAGCCTCGTATGTGTTATGCGGCTGCGGCAGGGCAAAGGAGGCGAGAGCCGCGACGATGGCGATGACCCAGAGCGACTGCAGGGCCGTGGGCAGGCCCCAGAGGTCGGCGGCGCGGCCAACGAGCGGGGAGAACAATCCGCCTGCGGTGACGGCGAGGCCCAGCGTGATGCCCGAGGCAAACGCGATGTTTTTGCCGAGATAGGTTTGCCCCAACACGACGATGGAGCTGTAGGGCGCGAAAAGCGTGATAGCTACCGGCACGAGCGACAGCATGGAGAGCAGGTAGTTCGTGCTGTTGGTGAGCAGGAACATGGCAGGCACCATCAAGGTGAAGGCAATGCGGATGACACGCACGAAGCCGAGCCGGTCGGAGATGATGCCGCCGAAATAAGTGATGAAAGCGCCCATCGTAAAGAGCACGGTCAGTGCGAAACTGCCCTGCTCCGGCGAAGTGTGCAGCACGTTAATCCAGTAGAGTGGAATAAAGGCGTTGCAGATAGAGAAACCTACGGAGCGGCCGAGAATGACGAAAGCCAGTTTGCCGAACGCCACCCAATCATTGGTCGGTACACGGTTCGGATGAGCTTTGGCCTCGGCAATCTGTTCGTGGTGGATATCGGCCTGGATGCCCGGCAGCTGGCGATAGAGCACGAGCGCGAGCAGGCAGTTCAGGATGCCAAAGACCACGAGGCCATGCACGTCAAAGATGTAGGCACAGAACCCCGCAAACATCGGGCCAATGGCGAAACCCGTGTTACCGCCTACCGAGAAGGTACCGAGCGCGCGGCCCTTTTGCTCGCCCGCGAGGCCGTTGACCATGCGCGCGGCCTCGGGGTGATAGAGCGCCGAGCCAAAGCCGCTGAACATCGAGCAGAGGAAAATCACCCAGAAATTCGTAGTGAAAGGCAAGAGCGCAATGCTGAGACCGCTGATAACCGGGCCGAGTGGCGCGAGCCAGGGCTTGGAGACTTTATCGGCATAGTAGCCGAGGATGGGCTGGCAAAGGGAGGCCAGCAGGATATTGCCGAAAATTAAGGTACCGGCATCCTGATAGCTGAGGTTGCAGACCGAGATAAAATATGGCAGCAGGGCCGGGATGGCGCTCTGCGCCCAGTCCACGGCGAAATGCCCGCCGGCGAACAGATAAATGCGCCGGTCAAAATGCGTGTTTTGCATGAATATTACTCCTTTTATGTATAACGGAACCATTCCCTACGTTAAGGCAGAAATGTGTTATTGTCAAGGAAAACGCATTAAGCGGTATTTAGCTTGGTGTCTTAGTCACTTGACATTTAATTGATATAGATTATCATATAAAATAAACAAGGGAATACTGACGCTTTAATCAGTATTTCCGTATAAGGAGGGGCGAGATGAAGAAAGCGAAATTTGCCATTACGGGCATGACCTGTTCGGCCTGTTCCGCGCGCGTGCAAAAGGCCGTGAGCAAAGTGGCGGGCACGCAGAACGTGAACGTGAACCTGCTCACGAACAGCATGCAGCTGCAATATGATGAAAAGCAGACGAGCCCCGCGGGCATTATCGCGGCCGTGGAGGCAGCTGGCTATGGCGCGGCGCTGCCGGGCGGCGAGGGCGTTGCTGCGGACAAGGCGGCCGGCGGACCATCGGCCGTACAAAAGAGCATCGCAGCCATGCGCCAGCGATTGCTCTGGTCGGTGGTGCTGCTTATACCACTTATGCTGATTGCGATGCACAATATGGTGCAGACGTATTTAGGCGTGAGCTATCCAGTGTGGTTCCTCGATATTTTCCACGGCCCGGCGAATGCGCTGACCTTTGCCTTGGCGCAGTTCCTGCTGTTGCTGCCGATTATGTATCTCAATCGGCGTTACTATATAAACGGCTTTCGTACGCTCGCGCAGGGCGCGCCGAATATGGACAGCCTCGTGGGGCTGGGCTCCATGGCCTCGGCGCTCTTCGGCGTCTTTGCGATTTTCCGCATGAGCTGGGGGCTGGGACACGGCGATATGGCGTTGGTCGAGACCTATAGCACGAACCTTTATTTTGAGTTGGCGGGCATGATTGTGACGCTGATTACGGTCGGCAAGTATTTGGAGGCGCGCGCGAAGGGGGAGACGAGCAAGGCGCTCGAGAAGCTCATGGCGCTCGCCCCACAGCAGGCTACGGTCGTGCGGGCGGGGCACGAGCAGGTCGTGCCTGTGGCGGAGCTCGCCGTGGGTGATGAAATCATCGTGCGGCCCGGTGAGCGCGTACCTGCCGATGGTCTGGTCATCAGCGGGCAGACGAGCATCGACGAGTCGGCTATCACGGGTGAGTCAATGCCTGTAGCCAAGCAGGCGGGGGACAAAGTGACCGCCGCGACCATCAATCGGCAGGGGGCTATCCACTTGCGCGCGCAGCGCGTGGGCGAGGACACGACCATCAGCCAGATTATCCGTCTCGTCGATGAGGCCAGCGCCTCCAAGGCGCCGATTGCGCGTCTCGCGGATAAAGTGGCGGGTATTTTCGTGCCCGTGGTCATCGCGATAGCTCTTGTGGTTGGCGGTGTTTGGCTGGTCGTTGGCGCAACGACGGAGTTCGCCTTTTCCTGCGCGATTGCGGTGCTGGTGATTTCCTGCCCCTGCGCACTCGGCCTCGCGACGCCGGTGGCTATCATGGTCGGCACGGGCAAGGGCGCAGAGCACGGCATTCTCATCAAGTCGGGTACGGCGTTGGAGGCGGCGGGCAAAATCGACACCGTGGTGCTTGATAAGACGGGCACGGTCACCGAGGGAAAGCCTGCGGTGACGGCCGTGCAGGCTTTGGGGGTGAGTGAGCAGGAGCTCGTCGCTATTGCGGCGGGGCTCGAGCAGGGCAGTGAGCATCCCTTGGCCGAAGCCATTATGCAGCATGCGCAGGCACAGGGCGTCGAGCCTTTGGCTATGGAGCATTTTCAGGCCGTGTTCGGGCGCGGTGTGCAGGCGGAGGCCGCAGGGCATAGCTATTATGGCGGTAATGTGGCGTTTCTCACGGCGCAGGGCATCGATACGGCGGCCTGCCAGTCACAGCTTGATGCACTGGCGGATGCGGGCGCAACTCCCCTGCTCTTTGCGCGTGACCACGCGGTCATCGGTATCATCGGCGCGGCAGATCAGGCGAAGGCCACGAGCTGCGCGGCGATTGCCCGCTTCCAGCAGCTGGGGCTGAATGTAGTTATGCTCACGGGCGATAACGCGCGCACGGCCGAAGCCATGCGCCGTCAGCTCAGAATCCCGCAGGTTATTGCGGAGGTGCTGCCCGCCGACAAGGCCCAGCAGGTAGCGGCGCTCCAGGCGCAGGGGCACTGCGTGGCGATGGTGGGCGATGGTATCAACGATGCACCTGCGCTCGCGCAGGCTGACCTCGGTCTCGCCATTGGCGCAGGTACGGACGTGGCCATCGAGAGCGCCGATGCCGTGCTTGTGCGCAGTGACCTTATGGATGCGGTGGACGCGATTCGCTTGTCGCGGGCGGTCATGCGGAACATCAAGGAAAATCTCTTTTGGGCATTTTTCTACAATATAATATGTATTCCGCTGGCGGCGGGCGCGCTCTATCCGGCCTTTGGCCTGAAGCTCTCGCCGATGGTGGGGGCAGCAGCCATGAGCCTGTCAAGCGTCACCGTGGTGCTGAACGCCTTGCGGCTGAATTTTTTTCATACGGAGCGCAGGGAAAGCTCTGCTGCCGATAGAATTGACGCAGTGCCTGTAAGTCATGTGTTGCAGGCCGAGAAGGAGGAAAATACCATGCAGAAAACTCTCAAAATCGAAGGTATGATGTGCGCACATTGCCAAAAACATGTGCACGATGCACTTGCGAAAATGGACGGTGTGACAAACGTCAGCGTGGATTTGGAGGGCGGCACGGCCGCGGTCGAGGCCACGCGTGATATCCCGCAGGACGAGTTCAGCGCCGTGATTAAGGACGCGGGCTACGAGCTCGTAGGCTGACATCGTTTTAGACAGCAAACCGCCGCCGCTGTTCCGTATGTGGAGCAGCGGCGGTTTTTGCTGTTATCTACTATTATATAAAAGGTATCGAGATAGAGGCTCTGCTATAGGATGCCATTATTATGGAAAGTTTTTTCTCAATGGCTGAAGTCGATTAGTTATTTGCGGCAGCTTTGAGCTGTGCGTCGTCTGCGACCCCTGTGGCCTGGCGGGCCTCATAGGCATCCATGCGGCGGGCGAAGAGGCTGGCCAGCAGCGAGCCCGTGACCTGATGCACGGCGGCGCCGACCGCGGCGGGGATGGCGACCTCGGGGACGAAGTAGACGGAGGCCACGGAGACGGCGAGGGCATCGTTCTGCATGCCGACTTCCAGCGTTACGGAGTGCTGCTGACGTTTGCCAAAGCCGAGGCGGCCCGTGGCGAAATAGCCGAGCGCAAAGCCGAAGAGGTTATGCAGCAGCACGAGGGCGACCATGAACACGCCGATTTCCACGATGCGCTGACCGTTGACGGCGACAACGCCGCCGAGGATGGAGAGCACGGCAAAGGCGGAGACGAGCACGAGCACTTTCTGGCACTGCGCGAGATATTTTTCCCCGAGCAGACGGTGCGCGAGCAGGCCGAGTACCAGCGGTACGAGGATGACTTTGAGCACGGTCATGGCCATCGCGAAGAAGGAAACCGTGACCCACTGACCGGCGAGCGCCCATACGAGGAAAGGCATCATGACAGGGGCGAGCAGCGTGGAGACCGTCGTGATAGAGACGGCCAGCGGTACATCGCCTTTGGCGAGGAAACTCATCACGTTCGAGGCCGTGCCGCTGGGGCAGGAGCCGAGCAGCACCATGCCGACGGCCAGCTCCGGCGTGAGGCCGAACAGCATGACCAGCGCATAGGCTACCACCGGCATGATGGTGTAGTGGCAGAGCGTACCGATGAAAACCTCGCGCGGCCGCTGGAGCACGAGCCGGAAATCGCTGGCGTGCAGGGTCATGCCCATGCCGAACATTACGACGCCCAAGAGCAGCACGGTATTTTTGGTCGCCCAGCTGTAGGCCGAGGGCATGAAGTAGGCGCTGATAATCGCGGCGAAGACGAGCAGGGTGAGATATTTGCCGACGAGGCCGCTGACTTTGGTGACGAGTTTCATCATGTTACATTCCTCCTATGGATGCAGATAAAAGATAAAAGCTTAGGATCCTGTAACAACTGACAAAACATTGCTGCCCAAGGCAATTAAAAAGGACTTTGCCTCTTGTTCGTAAGAGACAAAGTCCTGTAGACTCTGCGGTACCACTCTTGTTGCCAGCAAAGCTGGCCGCTCACTAGCATCTCGACTGCCGTAGCAGTTTGTAATGCCGGACAGGGTAACGGCTGTCAGCCGGCCTGACTTACTTGCTCGCTTATACCAGCGTTCAGCAGGCAGTTCCTGGGTGATTTTCCCTGCGGGGTGTGCTCCCGCCTCTCACCAGTTGGCGGAATCTCTGTGGCACACGGCCCGTCGGTACTCTTCCCAATCAACACTGTTTTGTCATTTGTTGGTGCCTATTATATAAAATAGCGTGCAGGCTGTCAACACTTTTTGTAAAAATATTTCACCGCTTCACTAAAGGTGTTATTTTATATACATAGGCAAAAGACAAAGATTTGCAAAAATATTTTTTACTCTGTTTGTGCAGAGTCGGGAGGTAATTTATTCTCAATAAAGGGCCCCACATGGTGTGCAGCACTAAAAGCTGTTTTGCCTGTGTGCAGGTGGGTTGACAAAGGGTTGTAAAGTTGTAAACTAGGAAACACCAAATCACCAGACGCCCGGCCGTACGCAACAACCGGACAGAGAAAGGATGCGCTAAGTTATGAGTTACTACAATGTCGCCCTCCCTAATTATTCCGTCGGTGCGGACTGCTATGAGGCCGTGCCGGAGTTCGCCCGTCCCTTTGGCAAGACAGCTGTCGTAATCGGTGGCGAAACGGCCATGCGCAAGGCGCGCCCCTATCTGGACAAAGCGCTGGCCGGTTCGTCGGTCGAGGTGCTGGCCTATCTCCCGTATGGCGGTGACTCTACCTATGAGCATGGCGACGCGCTGAAAGCCAACCCACTGGTGCAGCAGGCTGATATGGTGTTCGGCATGGGCGGCGGCCGTGCCTGCGATACCGCGAAATATGTCGCCAACGAGCTGGGTAAGCCGCTCTTTACCTTCCCCACGGTGGGCAGTAACTGCGCTTCGGTTACGGCTATCTCGGTCATGTACAACGCCGATGGCACGTTCCGTGACTATTATTACCCGCGTTTGGCGGCGCATACGTTTATCAACACGGCGGTCATCGCGGACTCGCCGGAGCAGTTGCTCTGGGCCGGCATCGGCGATGCGCTCTCGAAGGAGGCTGAGGCGGTCTTTGCGAGCAAGGATGATAAACTGAGCCACACGCCGCTTATCGGCGTGCAGGTCTCCAAGGTCTGCACGACGCCGCTCGTCGAGTACGGTGCTGAGGCCATGCAGAGTCTGCGCGAGAAAAAGGCCACGCCCGCGCTGGAACAGGTCGTGCTGGATATCATCGTCTCCACGGGTATCGTCTCGAACCTCGTCTCGCACGTGCCGGAGTACTACTACAACTCCACGCTGGCGCACGGCGTCTACTACGGCTCCACGGTGACGAAACTGGGCGAAAAGCATCTGCACGGCGAGGTCGTGGCGCTGGGTGTGCTCTGCCTCTACACCTTTGCGGGGGACTACGCGATGCGCGACAAGCTCATGGCGTTCAATGCGTCGCTGGGGCTGCCCGTCTGCTTCGACGACGTCGAAATCACCGAGGACGAGTTCGACGCGATGGCCGATAAATTCGAGACCACGGTCGAGTGGGCCCACCGTCCGCAGGACGTCACGCGAGAGGGCTTTATCCAGTGCATGCGCGACCAAAACGCCGCCGGCCGTGCGTTCAAACAGGCACAGGAGAAAACCGCATAAATTTGTTAATTTTGCTATGAGAAAACGCCGCTGCGGGGGGAGCCGCAGCGGCGTTTTTCGTGTATGTGTAGGTATGTGAGGCTTTTATTTCGTCAGGGCATCCCAGGCCGCGTTGGCGCGCTCGACGTAGAGGGCGCGGATGGCTTTGTTTTCGCCGAGGCCGTGCAGGTAGGTGCTGACGGTATAGCCCTGCTGCTCGAGCAGGGATTTATGCGAGTCGGCATCCTTGCCCGCCATGTCGTTGTGGGCGTGGTCACCCGCGACGAGCATGAAGGGTACGAGCGTCACGTGTTTGACGCCGGCAGCCTTGAGCTTCGGCAGGACGGTCTCGAGGTTCGGCCAGCCCTCGACCGTGTAGACGTAGGTGTTCTGCCAGCCGAGCTCCGCGATGCGGGCCTGAATGACGGAGTAATAGGCGTTGGAAGTGTGCGGCGTGCCGTGCGCCATGATGAGGATGGCGTCGCCCTTGCCCTGTTTCGGCAGTTCACTCTTGAGCGCCTTGAGCACGTCCGTCACGTCATCGGCCTGGCCCTCCTGGCCCTGCCAGTACATGAGCGGCGTGGCGAGGGTCATTTTCTTGAATTGATCTTTATAGTCCTCGTAGACGCCTTTGTCGTAGTCGTATTCCATGCCGGGGATGACATCGAGCGAGGTCAGCGCGATGCGCGTATAGCCGTCTTTTTTGAGTTCGGTCAGGGCCTGCTCCGGCGTCGGGTATTTGATACCCTCTTTTTTTGCTATGCGGTCGATGATGATGTGGCTGGTGAAAGCCGTCACGACCTTCGTGCCCGGATGTGCGGCCTGGATGGCGGCCACAGTGCTGTCGATGGATTTGGCGCGGCTGTCCTTGAACGTCGTGCCAAAGCTCATGACCACGATGGCATCCTTGTCCGCCTCGTTTTGCAGAGCTGGGTTCTCATTTTTGAGCACACCAATCGCCGCCGCTTTTTTTAGCGCCGGTGTTGCATGCTTGACCTCGGGGTTCAGCTGGTAGGCGGCGTAGGTCGTCTGAGCTGTGCCCACGAGGGCGGCAGCACAGAGTGAGGCCGCCAGCATTTTTTGCCATTTTTTCATGTAAAATCTCCTCCCTATCGCTCGTAGGTTCAGGCTTAACGGCGGTATGGCATGCAGTCGTTAAGCGCAATGGCGATTGTCAAACAGGCAGTTCTCCTGGCTTACGTTCATCGCCGCACCGCGCCTTCCCAGTCTGGCTTTGCCCAGACCAGTGACATTTTGCGGGGGCTCCCGATACAGTGGCGGGACCGCGCCGGCTTACCGGCTTCCCTATTAAGTCTTCCGACACCTGTTCCACAATAGGTAATTACCTTTTCTAGTCTAAAGGGCAGGCGGTTGCTTGTCAAGGCCGCGGGTTGTGTACAGACATTATAAAAGGAGCCAGCCGTGTGGGCTGGCTCCCGATATGCTAACGCTTGTGCGTTAGACCTTGAATTTTGCCGTGATGTTCTGCATGTCGCTCGCGAGTTTGGCGAGAGCCTGCGAGGCAGCGGCAATTTCCTCGTTGGAGGCGGATTGCTCCTCCGTGGCGGCAGAGATTTGCTCCGTCTGTTCCTCCGTCTTGCGGCTGACCGTATCGATGTCCTGCACGGCCTGCGCGATGGTGTCGCCACCCTCGGCGACAGTCTGGATGGAGTGGTTCATTTCGTCCATGCGGTCGCGGATGGTGTCGATTTGCGACATGATGCGCTGGAACTCCTCGCCAACCTCGCGGATGGCCTGTGCCCCGTTGCGCACCTCTTCGGTGCCTTGCTGCATGACCTGTACGGCTTCGTCGGTGTCGTTCTGGATAGCCATGATACGCGTACGGATTTTCTCGGCGGCTGCCTGCGACTGCTCGGCGAGTTTGCGCACCTCATCGGCGACGACGGAGAAGCCACGGCCCTGTTCACCGGCGCGGGCCGCCTCGATGGCGGCGTTGAGGGCGAGCAGGTTCGTCTGGTCAGCGATGCCCACGATGGTCTCGATGATTTCGCCAATCTGCTGTGAGCTCTCGCCGAGTTTCGTGACGACCTCGGTGGACTTGCCTACGCTTTGTTCGATATGGCCCATGCGGTCTACCGCCTGGCCCATGAGCTCCTGACCGTGCTGGGCGGCCTGTGCCGTCTCGACGGACATGGAGCGGATATTCTCGGTGCTGGTGGCCACGTTGCGGATATTGGTTACGACGTTGTCCACGGTGTTCGTGGCGGTATCGACGTTTTTAGCCTGCTGGCTCACGCCGGTAGCCACGTCCGTGACGCTCTGGGCGACGTTCGTGGCAGCCTGTGCCGACTGCTGGGCGCTGGCCGTCAGTTCTTCACTGGAGGCAGCCAGCTGCGACGAGGTGTCGGTGATGTTTTTGAGCAGGTCACGCACGTGATTTTTCATCTGGTTAAAGACCTGTGAGAGCTGGCCAATCTCGTCCTGGCTCTCGATGAAGAGGTCCTCGGCGGACATATCGCCCTCGGCGAACTGAGCCGCATAGTTGCGCAGGCGCAGGATGCGGCGGGTGATGCCCTGCGAGAAGCGCAGGCAGGCGAACATGATGAGCAGGATGCTCACGATGGTGAGGATGAGGTACAGATGTTTCAGCGTGGACAGGTGGCCAAAGACCACATCGTCCGGCACCATGACGCCCACGAGCCATTTCGTGTTGGGCACGGTGGCATAGGCAAAGACCTGGTTCTCGCCGTTCTGTTTCAGCTGGAGATAGCCGGTGCCCTTTTGCGTCATCTGCGTGAAGTTGTCGGCGAAGACGGGCAGGTCGCTGACGTTCTTGCCCACGCTCTCGCTGTCTTCGGAGGCCATGACGACGCCAGCGTTATCGATGATGTAGCCGGTGCCCTGACCGTCATATTTCAGTTCCTTGACCTCGTCCTGGAGCACGTCGAGGAAAATATCCTCACAGATGGCACCGCCGAAGCTGCCGTCGGCGTTTTTGTACGGTGCCGCTACTGAGACGACGAGCTTGCCGGTGATTTTATCGACATAGGTATCCATGAACTCATAGGTACCCGAAGCCTTGGTCTCGTTGTAGAAACGCATGGTATACGGGCTGAGTTTCGGCGCGAGGTTGCCCGCATGGTAGCTGACGATTTTGCCATCTGCCGTGCCGATGGTGATATCGGAGACCTCGTTGATATCGTCACCCGTGGTGGAGAGGAGTTTGCGCAGTTCCTCTACCGAGCTGTCCGCCGTAGCGGCCTTGCTCAACAGGTTGGTGGTGGTGAGGGCCACCTGTTTCTTGCCCTCGAGCCAGCCGTCCAGTTTGTTGGCGGAGGCGGTCATCGTCGCGGTGATATCGCTCTCGGTGCTGGCTGAGAGCTGGCTGTAGGCCAGTGAGTAACCGACGATGGACACGATGGCCATGATAAGGCCAACGACGCCCGCCAGGGCAAAGAATTTCTGTTTGATGCCCAAAATGTAGAACCTCCTTTGGGACGCTCTCCCGCGTCCACATACGTTACCAGTTTTTCCCTAACTTTGATTTAATTCTACACAGGTAAAGGATTTCCTTTTTTATCAGTATAAAAACTTTTGCGAAACCGTTGCCAAGGGGCTGACTTGTCCCCGAGTAAGCACTAATGCTATAATTTAATAGATAATGCTGACACAGTAGGGGGCATATGGCGATGAAGCGGCGGGAACGCATTTATGAATATATCAAGACGCAGTCAGGGAATTATACACCGGAGCAGCTGCACGGCGCTGTGGGTATGGATGCGCAGGAGATAGCGCAGGCGCTAGACGTACTGCGCAACAACGTCTCCAAGGATTTGAACGAACTCCAGCGCGAGGGGGCCATCGTGAAATTCGGCGGGCGGCCGGTGCGCTATTTTGATAAGGAGACGCTGGGACGGCTGCTCGGAGTGAATATCGGCCCCGGGCCGTGTCAGTTCGAGAATATGGCGGCCTGCCGCAAGGCTTTGCTGGGCGAGCAGGTGCACAATCCTTTTGATCGGCTCGTGGGTGCGCATCGCAGTTTGAAAAAACAGGTAGAGCAGGCTAAGGCGGCCATTCTCTACCCGCCCGACGGCCTGCATACGCTGATTGTTGGTCAGACGGGCGTGGGCAAGACGCTCTTTGCACATCTCATGTTTGAGTATGGCAAGGTCATGCACCGTTTCGCCGAGGATGCGCCCTTTGTGACCTTTAACTGTGCCGACTACTATAACAATCCGCAACTACTGATTTCGCATGTGTTCGGTCACGTCAAGGGCGCTTTCACGGGCGCGGATACGGCCAAGGCCGGCCTCGTGGAGGAGGCTGACGGTGGCGTGCTGTTCCTCGATGAGATTCACCGCCTGCCACCTGAGGGGCAGGAGATGATTTTCTACTTCATGGATACGGGTACGTACAACCGTCTCGGCGAGACGACGCGCAGCCGCCGTGCGAAGGTACTCATTATCGGTGCAACGACGGAAGACCCCGACTCGGCTCTCACCAAGACATTCGTGCGCCGCATCCCGAACATCATAAAAATCAAGCCACTGGGGGACCGCACGCTCTCGGAGCAGTTTGATATCCTCAAAATGCTCTTTAAAGAGGAAGCTCAGCGTGTGCAAAAACCGATTCGCGTGGGCAGTGAATCGGTCAAGGCCCTCATCGGCAGTATCGGCAACGGCAACGTGGGCCAGCTCAAGAGCAACATCAAGCTGCTCTGCGCGCAGGCTTTCCTCAACAGTATCGACAATCCGAACTATATCGAGGTCGATTTCCGCATGCTGCCTGCGCAGATCCGCGATGGTCTGCTCACGCTTTCGGCCAACCGGCAGGCGCTCACGGAGCTCACGCAGTACCTCACGGATGTGCTCGTCGTGACGCCGCCGGGCGAGCGCCTGCCCGTGGAGGATGAGGACGAGGAGCATGAGTCGTTCAACCTCTATCAGGTTGTGTCGGACAAGGTGGCCCTGCTCCAGAGCGAGGGCATCGAGAGCGACCTCATCAAACAGGTCGTGGCCGCGGATGTCAACGTCTATGTGAAGGAACTCTACAACAAAAAGCACACGGTCAATATGACCACGCGTGAGCGCCTGCTCAAAATCGTCGACCCCGCACTCGTGGACTTTGCCGAGCAGGTGAGCCTTTTCGTGCAGAAACGGCTCAACAGCGGCTACCGGGACTATTTCCTCTACGCGTTCAGTCTGCATCTCTCGGCTTTTCTCAAGCGGGTGAAGTCCAAGGAGGTCATTCCCCCCTATTCGGGTGGTGAGGTCGTGCCGGGGCAGAACACGCAGTATCTGGAGGTGGCGGAGGAAATCGCCCGCCTTATCGAGCAACATTACGCTATCAAGGTACCGCACGCGGAGATCGAGTACATCGCGCTGCTGCTGGAGACCGCTGAGGACGACGAGCTCAATGAGAAAGTCATCATCGTCGTGGCCACGCATGGCCGCAATACGGCGAGTTCGATGGTTGAGGTCGCACAGAAACTCTTTAACGCCAACGATACGAACCTGCTGGCGCTTGATATGCCGCTCGACGTGAAGCCACAGGCCATCCTCGACAAGCTCACGGCGATGCTCAGGACGATGAACTGCCGCCCGGGTGTGCTCATACTCGCGGATATGGGCTCGCTCTGCAATTTTGGCGCGATTATCGCGGAGCGTTTGCAGATACAGGTGCGCACGCTCGATATGGTCTCGACGCCGCTCATCCTCGAGGCCATGCGCAAGGCGGACATCGCGGGCATGGACCTCGACAGTATTTATGATTCCCTGCGCGGGTTCAAGGGTTACGAGGCGGTGGACGCGGCCCCGGTCGTGCCCACGAAGCCCGAGGCCGTGGTTACGATTTGTACGACGGGCAAGGGCGCGGCGCTGAAGCTCAAGAGCATGGTGGACGAAATCCTCGCGCATACCAATTATGCCGTGGAGGTCGTGCCCGTGGGCCTCGTACACCTCGAGGAAAAAATCGACCAGCTTTCCGAGAACTATCATATTCTGGCGGCTATCGGCATGAAGCGGCCCAAGCGCAGTCTGCCCTTTATCTCGCTGGAACAAATCATCGATGGCACGGGCGAGCAGCGCCTGCTCACGCTGCTTGATGCGCAGGCGGCAGCCTTGCCGCAGACGGAACCAGCGGCAGAGGAGACATCGGCGGAGAAACGCGACATCGTGGTGAAGAAACTCTGCGAGGATTCACTCGCGCAGTTCCTCACCTATTTGAATCCGAGTAAGATTATCGGTGGTCTGCTGGCCTTTGACCAGCAGGTGGAGCAGTCACTGGGGCTCAACCTCTCCAATCCTTTGCGGGTGCGCCTCATGGTGCATTGCGGCTGTGCGCTTGAACGCATCGTCACGCGGTCGCCGCTGGTCTATCAAGGCGATAAGGAGAAACTGGACGTGCGCAAACTGCAAGCCCTGCGGCAGGCGGTCAAAGTCTTTGAGCAGTCGCTCAAGCTCCGCTTCGAGGAGGATGAGCTCTGCTATATGGCGAACATGCTGTGAACACGATACGGTAAAATAAAATACTCTAGGATACACTGCTCTGCTGTTGGAGACAGTGTATTATTTTTAGCCAGAAAACGAAGATACAGTATTTTTGCGTATCACTTACATCTGATTAGTGTATCAAAAAACGCTTTAGCGTATCACTAATGCGCGTAAATAAGCCAAATTAGATAATTATTGAGCGGGCTTTATACGGTTTGGCGGCAAATGTAAAATAATACACAAAGTTGGCACGCTCTATGCAATATAAAGGGGTGTCGAAATAATTTTCATGGTAAAAATTTTATGGGGAATAGGAGGAAAGAACATGTTTGGTATTATTGTGGGTACGCATGGCAGATTTTCCGAGGAACTGCTGAAGTCCTGCGAGATGATTTGCGGCGAGCAGAAGAACGTACGTGCCGTCACGCTCGTACCGGGCGAAGGCCCTGACGATGTGGTCAAGAAGTACGAGCAGGCCATCGGCGAGCTCGACTGCTCCGACGGTGTGCTGTTCCTGAACGATTTGTTCGGTGGCAGCCCGTACAACGCCGCCTGCCGTCTGGTTATCAGCAATCCGGCCTATGGTATCGTCACGGGCGTGAACCTGCCCATGCTCATCGAGATGTGCAGCGCGCAGATGATGAACGAGCAGTCCGATATCCAGACGCTGATGCAGAAAGCGGTTGAGGCAGGACAGAACGGTACGCAGACGTTCCATGCCAGCCAGATTGCGGACGACGACGAGGACGACCTCTAACAAGCAGCTGCGGGTGTGAGACTTTGGGGAAGGTTTCACACGGGGGAAGCAGCCTGGGGAAACTTTAGCATTTGGGGAATAAAGATAAATTGTGATTTTTGGCTAAGGAACAACATTTTATTTACAGGAGGAAATTATTATGAATATCGTATTAGCTCGTATCGATGACCGCCTCATCCACGGTCAGGTAGCTACGGTGTGGTCGAAGGCCACGAACTGCCAGCGCATCATCGTCTGCGACACGGATGTAGCCAACGACAAAATCCGCGCTACGCTCTTAAAGCAGGTCGCTCCGGCGGGCATTAAGAGCTCCGTCGTTGACCTTGACAAGGCCGTGCGCGTTTACAACAACCCGAAATATGAGAACGACCGCTGCCTGCTGCTCTTCACTAAGCCGTCTTCCGTGCTTTATCTCGTGGAGCATGGCGTGGACATCAAGAGCGTCAACATCGGCGGCATGAGCTTCCATGAGGGCAAGAAACAGGTCTCGAGTGCGGTTTCCGTCGACCAGGAAGACATCGATGCTTTCAACAAACTACATGAGAAGGGCATTGAGCTTGAGGTACGCAAGGTCGACTCGGATAAAAAAGTTGATATGATGGATTTGCTGGCTAAAGCCTAAACAACCAGCTATTCATAAGGGCGGGTCCATCCCCTGTGACCTGCTTAAGGGGTAGTAATAATATTTGTTATTTGGAGGGAAACATAATGGAACTAAGTACAATCCAGGTTTTACTCATTTTCATTTTTGGCACGATTGCCGGCATGGGCTCCTGCCTCGATGAAATGCAGACGCACCGCCCGCTGATTGCCTGCACGGTGACTGGTCTTATTCTGGGCGATGTGACGACGGGTATCATCATTGGTGGTACGCTGGAAATGATTGCTCTCGGCTGGATGAACATCGGCGCGGCTATCGCACCGGATGCGGCTCTGGCCTCCGTTATCTCGACGATTCTGGTCGTGGCTGGTCATCAGGACGTAGCCTCCGGTATCGCCATCGCCATGCCGCTGGCCGCTGCTGGTCAGGTGCTGGCTATCATCTGCAAAACGGTCTCGGTCGTCTTTGCTCATCGCGCTGATGCTTGCGCTGAGGAAGGCAGCCTGCGCGGCATTGATCTCTGCCACTACGGTGCACTGCTCCTGCAGGGCCTGCGCGTAGGCATCCCCGCACTGCTCGTCGCTATGACGATCGGTACGGGTGCGGTGCAGGATATGCTGAACGCTATTCCGCCGGTCATCACGGGCGGCCTGCAGGTCGCTGGCGGCTTCATCGTCGTCGTAGGTTATGCTATGGTCATCAACATGATGGGTGCCAAATACCTCATGCCGTTCTTCTTCCTCGGTTTCGTCGTAGCAGCGTTCTCCACGTTCAACCTCGTGGCTCTCGGCGTTATCGGCCTCGTGCTCGCTATCGTCTACATCCAGCTCAACCCGAAATATGCGGCAGTGGCCGCAGCTCCGGCCGCAGCCGGCGGTGATGCTGATGACGATTTGGATGACGAGCTTGACTGATTGATGGCAAAGGAGGACGAACATAATGGAAAAGAAACTTACGTCGAATGACTTTTTCTGGGCGTTCATTCGCTCGAACTTCCTGCAGGCTTCCTGGAACATGGAGCGTATGCAGAACCTCGGTTTTTGCTTCGGCATGGTACCTATCCTCAAACGCCTCTATCAGGGCGAGGAGCTGAAGGCTGCGCTGAAACGTCACCTCGAGTTCTATAACACGCAGCCGTTCGTTACGGCGCCGATTATCGGTATCACGGCCGCGCTGGAGGAGAAGAAAGCCAACGGTGCTGACATCCCCGACGGCACGATCAACGGTATCAAAGTCGGTATGATGGGCCCGCTGGCCGGTGTCGGCGACCCGATTTTCTGGGGCACGCTGCGTCCGATTACGGCCGCTCTCGGCGCTTCCTTTGCGCTGACGGGCAGCATCATCGGCCCGATTCTCTTCTTCGTACTGTTCAACGCCGTGCGCCTCTGGGTGCGCTGGTACGGCATCAAGTATGGCTATGACAAAGGTACGGATATCGTACAGGATATCGCTGGCAACAAACTACAGAAACTGACGGAGGGCGCCTCCATCCTCGGCTTGTTCGTCATGGGTGCTTTGGTTAACAAGTGGACGAGCGTGAATATCCCGGTTGTCGTCTCGGAAATCACTAATGCTAAAGGTGAGCATGTTGTCACGACGGTGCAGGGTATCCTCGACCAGCTCATGCCGGGCCTCGTACCGCTGTTGATGACCTTCGCCTGCATGGCCCTCTTGCGCCGCAAGGTTAACGCCATCTGGATTATCTTCGGCCTGTTCGCTATCGGCATCATCTGCTATGCGCTGGGCATCATGAACGTGAAATAAGTTCGCGTATTTACATGGTTTGGCCAGAAAGGAGCCTGCGGGCTCCTTTTTTTGTGTCATTGTTCCAAGGGTGGAGTTCTGCCCTTTACTTTTGCTGGCAAATTACTTAAAATAAACTATGTATGGTTTATGGATTTAGGCAATAGAATCTCTGGATGACAAATAGGAGAGATGTTAAACATGATTAAAAAAGCGATTGCCGTAATGACTTCGGGCGGAGACAGCCCGGGCATGAATGCTGCTGCCCGTGCCGTCGTACGCACGGCCCTGTCGGAGGGCGTGTCCGTCTTCGGTATCTACAACGGTTATCAGGGCATGATTGAGGATGATATCCAGGAACTGACCTCGCGCAGTGTGAGCGACCTCATTCAGCGCGGCGGCACGTTCCTCGGCACGGCGCGCAGCATGGAGTTCAAGACGCCGGAAGGCCGTCAGAAAGGCTTCAAAAACCTGCAAAAGCATGGCATCGAAGGCCTCGTGATTATCGGCGGTGACGGCTCCCTGACGGGCGGCTCGCTGCTCTCCAAGGAGACGGGTATCCCCATCGTGGGCCTGCCGGGCACCATTGATAACGATGTCTGGGGCACGGACTACACGATCGGCTGTGACACGGCGGCTAACACCATCGTCGAGGCCATCAATAAACTGCGCGATACGGCTTCGGCCCATCGCCGCATCATGGTCGTCGAGGTCATGGGCCATCACTCCGGCTGGCTGGCCATCACGAGTGCCATCGCGGGCGGTGCTGAGTACGCGCTGGTGCCGGAGGTCAAATACGATATCCCTGCTATCTGCCAGGATATTATGGCCTCCTATGAGAAGGGCAAACGCTACAGCCTGATTGTCGTGGCTGAAGGCGCTGGTTCCGGTATTGAAATCGGCAAACAGATTGAAGAAATCACGCAGATTGATACGCGCGTCTCCGTGCTGGGGCATATCCAGCGTGGGGGGTCGCCGACGGTTGAGGACCGTATGAAGGCCTCGATGCTGGGCGAGAAGGCCGCTTTGGCCCTCATCTCCGGTGCGACGAATATCGTGTTCGGCTTCAATGCAGGCAAGGTTGTGAGCATCAACCTGTTCGATGCGGTCAACAACAATAAGACGCTCGACCCCGAGCTCGTGCGCTTGGCCCGTGTGCTGGCCTAATGCACCGCGCATTAAAAATGGGTCTGTGGGCTTGACAAAAGCATAGCAATCCTTTAGCGTTAGGATAACGAAAGTAAAATGTTATCGAAGACGAGGAAGGAGGCTGCGGCAAGATGAGCAGAAAATTATTTTCGCTTGGCTTGACGTTGCTTCTAGCCTTGTCTTTTTTTGTGTCTTTACAGCCGCCTGCCGCCGAGGCGGTGGAACAGGTGGGGCCGTGGCAGTACCGCTATGGTGACTCGTCGCTCAGCAAGACTGGGCCGCAGGCCTGGGCTGAGTCCGCGCTCGCGGGCGGTGAGGAGTGGCAGTCGTTCACTTTTCCGCATCTGCCGTTGGAGCGTGGGCAGCACTACGTGTGGCTGACTACGAAAATCGGCAACTATCAGGGCTACGGTGACAGCCTGTATTTTATGACCTATCATGAGTCCGTGCAGGTCTGGCTGAACAACACGTTGATTTATACTTACGGCGCGATGGAGCCGCGTTATCTCGGTTACGGCCAGCGCTGGCATCTCATTACCCTGCCGGCCTTTTCGGGGCAGGCCCAGCTGACGTTGCGGCTGTATTCGGATTTGCCCTTTTACCTGGAGCCGGTGCGCGGTTTGCAGTTTGGCACCGACCAGACGTTGATGGAACATATCTTCCTGAGCGATATACTCTACATCGCAACGCTGCCTCTGTGCTTGTTCCTGACCTTGCTGCTGCTGGTGTATTATGCCAGCGGCTCTCAGGATAAAACGATTTATCGGGATACGATTATTTATCTGCTGCTATTGGCTTTGTTTATCTGCTGCGAGAGTTCCACGCGGCAGCTGCTGCTGCCGTGGCCGGTCTTCTGGCAGCATTTGGCTTTGATATTGTTGTATCTGCTGCCGTGGGCCCTGGGCCGCGTTGCCTACGCCGTGCTGGAGACGGAGTACCGGCCATTGGCACGCTTTATCCTGCGGGCTTATGTGGTACTGTTTACCGTGGCGCTGTTCTCGGAAATGCTGAGCGGGCAGGGGCTGGACTATGGCATTTTCAGTCTGTTTGCGCTCATGCTGGTGGCCCAGAGCGTGCTTATCTGGCTGCTCTGGCAATCGGCACAGCATTACAACATGTACAGTGCCAGCCTGCGTTGGGCCTTGCTGGTCATGTTAGTGCTGAGGCTGTGGGATGGCCTGAACATGAACCGGCAATGGGTACCGGGGACGTTCTTCCTCTCGCCTTTGGGCGTGTATTCTTTGGCCTGGTTTGTTTTCGTACTTATGCGCGGGCGTTTGCAACGGGAGCGTCAACTGGCAATCGATGCGCTCGTGCTGGAGGCTGAGGAGGCGCAGGCGGTTGAGCGCTCGGAACTCGATGAGCTCACTGGCTGCTTGAACCGCAGTGCCTACAACCAGATTATGGCCCATGTGGTGCATGACCAGCAGGCGGCGTTCAGTCTCATCATGCTGGATATTGACCATTTCAAACAAATCAATGATAATTACGGCCATGCTGTGGGCGATGAGGTGCTGCAAAAGGTGACGGCGGATATCCGCCTGCATTTGCACCATCAAATGAAGTTTTTCCGTTGGGGCGGCGAGGAGTTTGTGATTTACTGTCCCGAGGCCTCACTTATGGAGGCTGCGGGTTTTGCCGATATGCTCAGGCAGTCCATTGCCGAGCGGCAGATTTTGCCACAGACCACGGTGACGGTCAGCGCGGGCGTGGCCTGCTGGCGGCAATATCACGATACCTTGAATGCGATTTTCAGCCGCATGGATGGGGCGCTGTACCGGGCCAAAGCACAGGGGCGTAACCGCGTGGCCGTAGAACAGGAGCGTGGCTGATATGCAAAGAAAGTCATTTTGGCGACGCGGCGGGCTGTGCCTCGTGCTGCTGCTGACCGTTTGGCTGGGCCTTCTAGTGCCGGTGCCGCGCGCTGAGGCCGTGACATTGGCTAATGATTGGCAGTATCAGCTGCGTCCCGATACGGGCTGGGTTGATTTCACTTATCCGCAGCTGCCGGAGCTGCCAGCAGGCACGCGCATGCTCTGGCTGCGCACGACCTTGCAGCCGGATGACTACCAGTCCGATACCCTGATGTTTATGACCTTCATGCAGTCGGTGCGCATCTGGGTGAACGACAGCCTGGTGTATCATTATGGTTCGTTCGAGGTGCAGCATGCCCGGGCGGGGTCGCGCTGGCATCTCGTGCATCTGCCGAAAATCACGGCGCCTGCGGAAATGCGCGTGCTGGTCTATGCTGACACGACGGACGCTTTGCGTGGCCTCAACACGTTGTCTTTGGCTCCCGGTGAGGTGCAGGTGCAGCGGCTCTTCCTTTATGATTTGCCCGTGTGCCTGGCTCTGCCGGCGGCTGGCCTGATTATCCTGTTGATGCTGCTTTGCTGTCAGTTTGATAAAACGGCGTGGCGGCGCCTCTATCTGGCTGTAGCAGGCTTCATGCTCGTCTTTGCCCTTTGGGCGGTATGTGCGACGCATACCAAGATGCTCTTTATCGACCGGCCGGTTTTCTGGTGGTATGCCATTTCGGTGCTGGCCTATCTGCTGCCGTTGTCGGCGAACTGTGTGCTCTATGAATTGCTGAAAAAGGAGCCGCATACCTATCCCGGTCTCGTGATATTGGCGGATTTGCTGTTGTTTGTCGGGGCGCTGGTGGGCGAGCTGTCGGGCCGTTGGTCGCTCAATGCTGGTATGTTTGTGTTCTATCCACTGCTGGGCGTGACGGAGGCGCTGATGGCGTGGTGGCTGCTCATGGCGTGCCGTCGGGGCAACCAGCTCTGCCGGGCGATTTTGCCCGCCACGGTGGGCTTTACGTTGTTGGGACTGTTCGATGGCCTCACGGGGCATTTCCATCTCTTTGCGTGGCGGCTCTACCTCACGCCCTTGGGCATTTTCCTCTTCATGTACTTTATCATGCAGGTTTTGCGGGCGCAGCTCGGGCGGGAGCGCAACCTCGTGGCACGCATGTCACAGTTGCAGCATAAGGTGGCGCAGGCGACGGAGCGTTCGGAGCGTGACCCGCTGACGGGCTGTTACAACCGTGCCGCCGCGGACCGCCTCTACAGTCAGGCCGTGCGGCAGGCGGTGACGGAGCAGATGCCGCTCTCCTTGATTATGCTGGACATCGACCATTTCAAGCAGTTCAACGATACCTACGGGCATGAAATGGGCGATAAAGTTCTGCAACTGTTCAGCGCTACGCTGCGGCAGGTGCTCTCCCAGAACAAGTCGATGATTCGTTGGGGCGGCGAGGAGTTCATCATCATCTGTCCCAACATGACGCCGATGGAGGCGCTGGTGCTGGCCAATGAACTGCGGCGCCGCGTAGCGGCGGAGCGCTTGCAGGGCTTGCAGATTACCTGCAGCCTCGGCGTGAGCGGCTGGCAGGGCAAAGAAAAAGACACGCTCAGCACGCTGTGTGAGCGTGCCGACCGTGCCTTGTATCAAGCCAAAGAGGCCGGACGTAACTGTGTCCGCTTGGCCGAGGTTACGGACTAGCTTATTTGCCCAGCGGCTGCATGACGGAGCCGGGGTAGTAGAGTGTGGCGAAGTAATCGTCGAGTGTCTCGGCGCGGCGGATGAGCTCGATGCTGCCGTCCGTGTGCAGCAGCAGTTCGGCGCACCAGAGCTTGCCGTTGTAGTTAAAGCCCATCGCACTGCCGTGCGCGCCCGTGTCGTGGATAATAAGCAGGTCGCCGATGTCGATTTTCGGCAGCTGGCGGTCGATGGCGAATTTATCGTTGTTTTCACAGAGTGAGCCCGTGACATCATAGATGTGGTCGCAGGGCTCATTTTCTTTACCGGCAATCGTGATATGATGGTAGGCACCGTACATGGCGGGACGCATAAGGTTGGCCATACAGGAGTCGAGGCCGATATAGTCTTTGTAGGTCTTTTTCTCGTGGATGACCGTGGAGACGAGCCAGCCCGCGGGGCCGGTCATGGCGCGGCCGCTTTCGGTCATGATGCCGACGTCACCGAGGCCTGCGGGTACCATGATGGCAGCGTAGAGTTTGCGGATGGCCTCGCCCACAGCGGGGAGGTCTACGGGGTTCTCGTCGGGGCGGTAGGGGATGCCGATGCCGCCGCCGAGGTTGACGAACTCGACGTGGATGCCGAGGCGTTCTTTGAGCTCGGCGGCGAGCTCGAAGACGAGCTTGGCCGTGAGGGCAAAGGCCTCGACGCGGCGCTCATTTGAGGCGACCATCGTATGCAGGCCAAAGCGCTCGACGCCCTTTTCTTTGGCGCGGCGGTAGGCCTCAAACAACTGGTCTTTGGGCAGGCCGTATTTGGCCTCGGTCGGCTTGCCGATAATGTCGTTGCCCGCGATGAGGTTGCCGGGGTTATAGCGGAAACAGAGTACCTTTGGCAGGCCGGCATTCTCCTCGAGAAAATCGAGGTGCGAGAGGTCGTCGAGGTTGATGATGGCCCCGAGTTCGATAGCTTTTTGGAACTCATCGGCGGGCGTGTCGTTCGAGGTCAGCAGGATTTCCGTGTCCTTGACGCCAGCGGCGGCGGAGATGTAGAGCTCGGCGAGGCTGCTGCAATCCGTGCCCGCGCCTTCCTCGTGGAGGATTTGCACGATGCGCGGATTCGGCAGGGCTTTGACGGCGAATTGCTCGCGGAACCACGGTGCCCAGCGGAACGCCTGTTGCAGGGCGCGGATGTTCTGGCGGATGGCCTGTTCGTCGTAGATGTGGAACGGCGTGGGATATTGTTTGACTACTGCTTGCAGCTGTGCGAGCGAAAGCGGGAAAGTTTTCTTAGCCATGCGGTACCTCCTGACGTCTCGAGAAATTCGACTGTAAATTTGTTAACTTATTATAACAAGATAGCATAGTACTGTCAATTATTATAACAATAATGCAATAAACAAGCGCGATATACGGTATATAAACGCACAAGTATTTTGCGCCGCTCTATGGTAGAATAGTAATAGCGTATCAGTCAAAGGAGGTAGCAGTTATGCGCAGATTATTTTATTTCTTGCAGATTTTCCGGCATGACTTCCTTGTCATGCTGCTGGCCATGCGCAGCAAGTATACGCCGAAACCCATCAAGGGCTTGTTCGTCGTAGCCTTGCTCTATCTGGTGAGCCCTGTCGACCTCATTCCCGATACCATTCCGCTTTTGGGCATGGTCGATGATGCGGCTGTCGTGCCGTTGGCGGTCTGCGGGCTCAAATATTTGCTGCCGCCGCTGGTGCGCGACGAGAGTGAGGCGCAGGCGGCACGTTTGCAGCAGCGGGCACCCCTTATCGTGCTGCTCGTATCGCTTTTAGTGCTGGCCTGGGTTATCTTCGTAGTCTGGGGCTGCTACACGTTCCTGCATTGGCTGTTCGTGGGTTAAGGAGTGGACAAATTTTGAGATTATATATTGCCGAGAAGCCCTCGGTGGGGCGCGAGCTCGCGAAATGCCTGCGCGGCCCCATCGGACGGCATGACGGCTACCTCACGACGGGTGAGGGCTGTGTGACGTGGCTGTTCGGGCATATCCTGCGTCAGGCTGAGCCGCAGGAGTACGATGCGAAATATAAGCGTTGGCGCGCCGAGGATTTGCCGATTATTCCGGAGCATTGGCAGCTCTATGTCGATAAAGACTGTGCAAAGCAGTTTGCCATCGTCAAAGGGCTCATCGCACAGGCGGACGAAATCGTACACGGCGGCGACCCGGACCGTGAGGGTCAGCTGCTCGTCGATGAGGTGCTCGACTATCTCGGCAACCAGAAACCGGTGCGGCGCATTCTGCTCAACGCCCTCGATGCCAAGAGCATCAAGGAGGCTAACGCACATCTGCGCGACAATCGCGATTTCTTCAATCTGAAGCAGTCGGCACTGGCACGGGCCCGCGCGGATTGGCTCATCGGCATGAATCTCTCGCGTGCCTACACGCTGGCCGCACGGCGGGCGGGGCATGACAAGCTCGTGCTGCCCGTGGGCCGTGTGAAGACGCCGACACTGGCGCTCGTCGTGCGCCGCGAGCGGGAAATCGAGCACTTCAAGCCGGTGGATTACTATACCATCAAGGGCACGTTCCGGCATGCCAATGGCAGTTTCACGGCACAGTGGAAACCGCGTGACACCGAGGCGGGGCTCGACAGTGAGAACCGCCTGCTTGATAAAGCGCTGGCCGAGGCGAAGCTGACCTTTTTCCAGCAGGAGCCGCATGCAGCGGTGATTTCAGCCTATCAAAAGACCAAGAAGCAGGAGCCGCAGCCCCTGCCGTTTTCGCTCTCGACGCTACAGGTACTCGCGGGCAAAATGTACGGTTACGCGCCGCAGCTCGTGCTCGACACGGCACAGCAGCTCTATGAGAAAAAGCTCACGACCTATCCGCGTTCGGACTGTGAGTATTTGCCAACCAACCAGTTCAAGGATGCAGGTACGATTTTGCGCAATCTGGCTGGCTGTGGTGATACGGCGCTGGCGGGGTGGGCCCCGCAGGCCGATACCAAAATTAAGAGCCGCGCCTGGAACGACAAGAAGATTTCGGCGCATCATGCGATTATCCCCACGACCGTGCCTGCGCAGGTCACGCAAATGACGGAGCAGGAACGCAATCTTTACCATCTCATCGCGCGCGGCTATCTCGCGCAGTTCTATCCCGTGCATCAGTACGACCAGACGAAAATCTCTGTCAAATATAAGGATGAGCTTTTTACGGCGAGTGGCCGCACGGAGCGCGACCCCGGCTGGAAAGTCATGTATCAGGCCAAGCGTCGGAAACAGGATGATGATGAGCACGATACCGAGGAGGACGCGAACGCTGCGCTGCCGCTCATGCAGAAAAAGGATGCGGTGGACTGGCAGCAGGGCGCGCTCGTCTCGCATGTGACGAAACCGCCCGTGCGCTTCACGCCGTCGACCCTGCTTGCAGGCATGAAAGAAATCCATAAATATGTGAAAAATCCCGAAGCCAAGAAACAGCTCAAGGATGTCTACGGCATCGGCACCGAGGCCACGCGCGCCACGATTATCGATGACCTCATCAAGCGCAAGTTCATGCGTACGCAGGGCAAGAAAAAATACCTCATCCCGACGCCGTCGGCCTATCTGCTCATCGACGCTTTGCCAGATGAACTGACCTATCCTGACTCGACGGCCATCTGGGAGGATAAACTGCATTCCATGTCGGCGGGCGAGGGGACGCTGGAGGAGTTCTTGCAGGGGCAGATTGATTTCACCCGCAAGCTCTGCGCGATGGCCGGCAACGTCAGGATGGAGGTCACGGGCGAAAATGTCTGCCCGCGCTGCCATCAGGGCGTGCTCCTGCAACGCAAAGGCAAGAATGGCATCTTTTGGGGTTGCTCGAACTATCCTAAGTGCCGCATGACCTGCGATGACAAGGATGGCAAGCCCGACCTCGCGCAGGCGCAGGCTAGAGCGCGGGGCGGCTACGGGCAGCGGCGTGGTGCGACTGGTTATAGCGGGGACAATGCCGTCGCAGCGGCGGCACCGCGGGCGGGCTATGTGACCTACAACTCCAGTAACTACACGGCACCGGCTACAGCGGCACCAGAGGTCGCGCCTTCGGCGGCGGACTGGGATGAGCTCAATGAACTCTTCGGGGCACCGCAGGCACCCAGGACCCGGCGTTGGCAGGATAAGCCGCGTTACTCGGCCAGCCCGCTGGAGCAGCTGAAAAAAGCGGAAAGAGCCGGTAAAAGTACGGCCAAGAGCGGTGACAAGACGTGGCTCTGCCCACATTGCCGTGAGGGCCATCTGCGCCGCATTCACGGGCGCAACGGTTATTTCTGGGGCTGCTCGAACTATCCCCGCTGTACGATGACTTATGACGACCAGCACGGCGCGCCCGTGTTGAACGGATAAAGGAGAACATATGAGTAAATTTACCGACCTCGGGGTAGCCGAGGCCTTAGACGCCGTGCTGGCTAAGCAGGGCATCGCCGAGCCGACACCTATCCAGCAGCAGGCTCTGCCAGAGATTTTGGCGGGGCACAACGTCATGGCGCAGGCACCTACAGGCACGGGCAAGACGCTGGCCTATCTGCTGCCGCTGTTGCAGCAAATCGATATGTCTCTGCCGCAGGTGCAGGCAGTGGTGCTGGCACCAACCTATGAACTTGCCATGCAGATTGTGGGTGTGGCGCGCGACCTTGCGCAGGCGGCGGGACTCGGCCTGCGTGTGCAGGGCCTCATCGGCGGCGCGAACCTCGCGCGGCAAATCGACGCACTGAAGAAAAAGCCTCAGCTGGTCGTGGGCTCGGCGGGGCGTATCGCGGAACTCGCACGGATGCACAAATTGAAACTGCCCGTCGTGCGCTATTTGGTGCTCGATGAGTTTGACCGTCTGCTCGATGACCAGAACGTGGACATCACGGCTCAGGTCGTGCAAGTGGTGCGGGCGCAGTCCGGGACGGTGCAGTACCTGCTCTTTTCGGCGACGGTGACGAAAAAAGCCCGCGAGCGGGCGGGCTTCCTCGGGGAACCGGTGGTCATCCATGTAGAGGAGAGCCCGGCGGAGCTGGGCGCGCGGGAGAATCTCTATCAGATTGTGCCCTTTCGTGGTAAAATAGAGGCAATCCGTCATTTGGCGCGGCGATTGGGAGTCAAACGTGGACTGGTCTTTATCAACCGCACCTTCGACGCCGAGCGTACGCTCGCGAAACTGCGCTATGACGGTCTGGCTGTGGACAGTCTGCTCAGTACGCGCGGCAAACAGGCACGCCAGCAGGCTATCGCCCGCTTCAAGGCGGGCAAGACGCGGTTGCTGCTCTCGACCGATTTAGCGGCGCGAGGTCTCGATATCCCCGAGGTGGACTATGTGTTCAATCTCGACCTGCCCGAGAGCGTACAGGTCTATCTGCACCGGGCGGGGCGCACGGCGCGGGCTGGCAAGCGTGGCACCGTCATCACGCTGGCGGATATCAAAGAAGCCTACAAGCTCGACCAGCTGACTAAGCGGCTTGGCATCAAACTGCACAAGGTGCCAGCGGGGGCACCTGTGCGCGGCAGGAAACAGAAAAAGCGTAAATAACGCAGGAGGAACTTTCGGTGGACATTTTGCCCATTTTGCTGAATTTGCTTTTGGTGATGGCGCTCATTGCCATGAACGGCTTTTTCGTGGCGGCGGAGTTTTCCGTGGTGAAAATTCGTCCCTCACGGCTCGAGACGCTCATCCAGGAGGGGAACAAGCAGGCCGTCTACGCCAAGCGCCTGACGGACCATCTGGATGCGGCCCTATCCGTGACCCAGCTCGGCATCACATTGGCCTCACTGGGCCTCGGCTGGGTTGGCGAGCCCTTTGTGGCGCGGCTCATCCTGCCGGTGACGGAGTGGCTGGGCCTCAGCGACCAGCTCGGGCATACGCTGGCGCTGGCCGTGGCCTTTGCCATCATCACGGGCGGGCATATTATCCTCGGTGAGCTCACGCCAAAGACGATGGCCATCAACAACGTGGAGAAAATCATGCTGCACGTGGCGCTGCCCATGCTGATTTTTGACCGGCTGATGTATCCCTTTGTCTGGTTGCTCAACCATATGGCAAACTGGGTCGCGCATCGGCTCGGCGTCTCGGTCGGCACGGGCGAGGACGCGCACACCGAGGAGGAAATCCGCCTGCTCATGGAGGAAAGTCATAAGCAGGGCCTCATCGATGATACCGAGGCCGGCTTCGTGGATAACGTCTTTGACTTCACGACGCTCAACGTGCGCGAGATTATGACGCCGCGCACGGATATGGTCTGCCTCTATCTGGAGGACAGTCTCGAGGAAAACCTGCAAACGGTTTTTACGGAGAAGCTCACGCGTTATCCTATTTGCCGTGAGGACAAAGACCACATTATTGGGTTCCTGCATGTCAAGGATTTGCTGAAGGACCTCTACCGCGGGCGGCGGCCCAATCTGCGCCGCCTCGTGCGCAAGGTGCTCGTGGTGCCGGAGAGCATGGACGTCGATGTGCTCCTCAAGACGTTACAGCGCGGCCGCTCGCAGATGGCCGTGGTCGTCGATGAGTACGGCGGCACGGCGGGGATGGTGACGGTCGAGGATATCGTCGAGGAAATCGTCGGCGATATTCAGGATGAGTTCGATGAGGAACGACCTGCCGCCGAGCAGCGCGGCGAGCGCGTGTACTCAGTTGACGCGAAAATGCTGCTGGAGGAACTGGAGGATACGCTGGAAATCAGCATCGAGGACGACGATGTCGATACCATCGGCGGCTGGCTCTATGACCAGATTGGCGTGGTGCCGCGCATCGGGCAGATGGCCTCGGCAGGGGGCAACAACTTCTATGTAGAGGAGGTCGATGGCGTGCGCATTACGCGCGTACTTATCCATTTGGCCCAGCCTTTGCAGGAAAAACACGAAGAAATCGTTACAGCACGTTAAATTTGGTACGCAATCTGGGGTGGGTACTAGGATTTTGCCACGAAACACGCTATAATAATAACGTGTGTTTAGCATAACCTTTACGAAGAGGAAAAGGAGTAACTGTATCATGGCGTTTGACAAACAGCTTTTTGACGAGATTTGCCAGGAATTTACCGTTTCGGGCGAGCAGCTGCACGAGATTGCGGCGAGCTTCCGCTATGACCTGCGCAAAGGCCTGGAAGACCCCGCACAGTCGTCCCTGCGCATGCTGAAATCCTATGTGGGTCTGCCCACGGGTGACGAAAAGGGTGAGTACCTCGCGCTGGACTTTGGCGGCACGAACGTGCGCGTGCTGCGCATCCGCCTCGAGGGCAACGGCAAGTTCGAGGTGCTGAAGAAGGTGGCGAAGCCCCTGCGCGTCGAGGGTGTCTATGATTTCGTCGGCGAGGGCTCCACGGCGGAGCAGATGTTCGACTTCATCGCAGAACTCGTGGATGAGGCGATTGAGGGCGACCATCAGACGAAGTATTTGCTGGGGCATACGTTCTCGTTCCCCTCGGAGCAGACGAACCTCTATAACGCGAAACTCATCATTTGGACGAAGGAGTTCGCTACGGCGGGCGTCGAGGGCGAGGTAGTCAACGACCTGCTCAAGGCAGCTCTGCATCGTCAGGGCATCGACAACGTCGAGCCGACGGCGGTCATCAACGATACGGTGGCCGTGCTGCTGGCCGCCGCCTACAAGCAGCCGGATACCTATATCGGCTCCATCTATGCGACGGGGCACAATACCTGCTACCTCGAGCCCTATGCGGACTCGGCGGATGCGCCCATGATTTTGAACCTCGAGTCGGGCGGCTTTATGAAGCTAGTGCCGAACCGCTTCGATGTGGCCTTTGATGAGCAGTCCGAGAAACCGGGCGAGCAGCGCCTCGAGAAAATGGTCTCGGGCCGTTACATGGGCGAGCTGTTCGGCATGGCGCTGGCGGAGTTGCTCGGTGAGCAAGGCAAAGCCTACGGTTTCACGAGCATTGATATGAGCAACATCGTGCTGGCTGAGGATGCCGCAGGCGTGAGCAAAATCGTGGCCGCCAAGACGGGGCACGATTTGCCCGCTGAGGATGCCGAGAGCGTGCGCGAGCTCGTGAGCAAGATTATCGTGCGTTCGGCGCGTCTCGTGACGGCCTCGTTCGTGGGCATCATCTGGCAGCTCGACAGCGAGACGAAACCGCGTAAGCAGCATATCGCGGTTGACGGCTCGGTCTACGAGAAGATGCCGCTCGCGAAGGAAAATATCATGCGTGCCCTCTCCGAATTGCTCGGGGAAGAGGCCGCTAACGTGGATACGGTGCTCGAGAATGGTGGCAGCGGCCTCGGCGCAGCTATCGCAGCGGCGATGTCACAGCGCTAAGCTCGGAGCATAAGGGAAAGCAGGCAGTTTATGGAACAGGCACTCAATCTGAGCCTCTCGCAGCATCTGGTCATGACCACGCAGCTGCAACAGGCCATCCAGATACTGCAGCTTTCGGCCCAGGATTTACGCGCAGAGATTGAAAAAGCTTATTTGGAAAATCCTGCCCTGGAAATTACAGAGCCGCAGTCGACTATGACTGACGGCTCTTTCTTGCGTGCAGAAAACCTGCCCGCACTCACGCGCTATCTGGAGGGCGGCAGCCACTATGATAACGGTGTGTATGCGAGCGATGAGGTAAACAGTGACCCGGCGGCTCCTGCGAGCCTTTCGCTGGAGGATGAACTCCTGTCACAGGCGCGGCTGGCCTTTCAGGATAAGCAGGCGCTGGCGGTAGCGATGTTCCTCATCGGCTCGCTCGACAGCCGGGGCTATCTGACTTTGCCGCTTCATGAGGTGGCGCGGGCCGTGCAGGTGCCGCTGCCGCTGGCGACGCGTGTGCTGCAAAAGGTGCAGGGCTTTGAGCCGGCGGGAGTGGCGGCGCGTGACCTGCGGGAATGCCTGCGCCTGCAGGCAGAGCGGCGCGGCCTGTATCAGGGGCTGGTGGCCGCCATCATTGAGCAGCATCTGCCCGATGTGGCGCAAAGTGACTGGAAGGCCATTGCACGCCAGCAGCACGCGACTTTGACCGCGGTGCAGCAGGCGGTGGATGTCGTACGTCAGTTCGACCCAAAACCGGGGCGGGCTTTCGGTCAGGCGGCGGATATCGTGCTTGAGCCGGACGTTATCGTGCGGAAAATCGATGGGGAGTACCGTGTATTCCTCAACGATAACGGCGTACCCCAGCTGCATATCGCGGCGGCCTACCGGCAGGCAGCGGACTATGACGCGGCGACGCAGCAGTATATCGACGGCCGCCTGCGGGCGGCAACGTGGCTCATCAAGAGTATTGCGCAGCGCCGCGAGACGATTCGCCACGTGGTAGAGGAAATCGTACGGCGGCAACGTGACTATCTGGAGCTGGGGCCGGGGCACCTGCATGCCATGACCATGCAGGACGTGGCGGCGGCTATCGGCGTGCATGAGTCCACGGTGAGCCGGGCTGTGGCCAACAAATACGTAGCCCTGCCCAATGGGCTGCTGCCCCTGCGGCAGTTCTTTACGGCCAGTCTGGCTAAGACGGGCGCGGAGGATTTCATCGCCCCACAGGTCAAGGCGGCTATGGAGCAGCTCATTGCGCAGGAGGACAAGCGGCATCCGCTGTCCGACCAAAAGCTATGTACGCTGCTTGCGGCACAGGGTATGCAGCTGGCGCGGCGCACCGTGATGAAGTATCGCGAGCAGCTGGGCTATCCCTCCTCGACCAAGCGCAAACGCTATTGAGCTATTTGTGAGTTTTAGTACAGGCAGCAGAGGCTGCCTGTTTTTGTTTACAGCAGGTGTGGGCGGATGTATTCAAGAAAGCTTTTACATAACGAGAGAATAATCTGCAAATTTACATATAAACAATAAATATAAATAAGTTTAGTATAAAGTGTACATTTACTATTGCAAATTATCTGAAAAGTGTTATAGTAAGGTGCAAACAAAGTGATTTTTTTCACTATGGCCTTATACTTTTTTGGATTTAGTGAGTTGGGAGGATTTTATCATGGCAGGCAGTAAACCGCGTATTGTCATTGTGGGTGCAGGTTTTGGCGGTATCGCGCTAGCGAAACAGTTCGCCAAGGAGGATGTGCAGGTTACCATTATCGACCGGCACAACTTCCACCTGTTTCAGCCCCTCTTGTATCAGGTATCGACGGCCATTCTGTCTGAGGATGAAATCGCCTATCCTATCCGCACGTTCTTCCGCCACAATGCGAACGTCGAGTTCTACATGGCCAAGGCGCAGGGGCTGGACGCTGCGCGCCACGTCGTGCTGACCGATCACGGCGAGGTGCCCTATGACTATGTGATTCTCGCGGCGGGCGCGACGACGAACTTCTTCGGCATGGAGAACGTCGAGAAGAACTCTTTCGGCATGAAAACGCTGGCCGAGGCCACGCATATCCGCAACCATGTGCTGCATATGTTCGAGCGTGCAAACAAGGAGCTCGATGACGCTGAGGAACGCCGCCGTATGTTGACGTTCGTGGTGGTCGGCGGCGGCGCCACGGGCATTGAGGAGGCCGGTGCGCTGACGGAGCTCATCCAGGTACAGCAGAAAGAGTACCATCACCTCGATTTCAGCCAGGTCAGCGTGCATCTGCTCGAGGCGATGGATACGGTGCTGCCGATGGTTTCTCCGCGCCTGCAGAAACATACGATTGAGGTGCTGAAGAAAAAAGGCGTGCATGTGCACTTGCAGGCGCAGGTGGCCGACTATGACGGCAAGGCGATCACGTTCAAAGATGGTACCCAGCTGCCGACGCGCACAGTGATTTGGGCGGCTGGTATCAAGGCGGTGCCGTTCGTTGCTAACTGCGGTGGCAAGACGGGGCGTGGCGGCCGTATCATCGTCGACGAGCAGCTGCGCGTCGAGGGCGTGCAGGATGTCTTTGCGATTGGTGACTGTGCCTATTTCCAGCATGGCACGCCGCGTGCGCTGCCGACAGTCGCACCGGTCGCAACACAGGAGGCCAAGGTGGCTTTCCGCAACGTGATGAAACTCGTGCACGGTCAGCAGGACCTCGAGGCATTCCATTATAAAGACCTCGGCTCGATGGCGACGATTGGCCGCGGCGAGGCTGTGGTGAATAAGACGAAAATCAACCCAGAGATGACGGGCTTCCTTGCCTGGTGTGCCTGGATGTTCGTGCACCTCATCCGTTTGGCCGGCGCGCATACGAACGTGACTGTTGCGATGAAATGGTGCTGGAACCTTTTCTCGGGCACGCGCCTGGGCCGTATCATCACCAACATTCAGGATTGAGGCCTGGAGGGGAAATAAGTATATGACCTGGATGCTTTTCGACTGGTTGGGGACGGTCGCCTTCGCGGTGTCGGGAGCGATGGTGGGGCTCTCGCGGCGCATGGATATCTTTGGCATTATTGTGCTGGCCGTGCTCACAGCCGTGGGCGGCGGGATGGTGCGCGATGTGCTCGTCGGCGTGACCCCGCCGATGGCGCTCGTGCATCCTGAGGACCTGCTGCTCTCCGTGGCTACGGCGCTTATCGTGGCGGTGCTCTATGAGGTGCTGGCACTGACGTATGAGCGCAAGCGCTTTATCGGCTTTCTCTACAACGTGTCCGATACGATAGGCCTCGCGGCTTTTACGGTGACGGGGGTGCTTGTGGGCATGCGTCAGCCGGGTGCCCATTATGTTCTGCCGATGATGCTCGGTTGCATCACGGCCGTGGGCGGCGGTATGCTCCGAGACCTCATGGCTCAGAAAGTGCCCGTGGTACTGCGCATGGACGTCTACGCCGTGGCTTCGCTCGCGGGGGCGTTCATTATGTGCGCGGTCTGGGCCTGGGGGCAGGATGCAGCCTCGTGGCTGGGCTTCGGCGTGGTGCTGCTGCTGCGTTTTTGTGCCCTGCGCTTTGGCTGGCAGCTCTATCATCCCCATCCGCACCGCAAAGTGCTGCACCGTCCGGATGAGCGCCGTAAGCCGCCTCAGTCTTAGTGAATTACGAATTACATAGTACAATAAAAGCGGCGTCCGCATGCTTGATGCGGGCGCCGCTATATTTGCGTTATGGCGGAGAGGGTGGGATTCGAACCCACGCTGCCCTTGCGGACACTGGCGGTTTTCAAGACCGCTCTCTTCAACCACTTGAGTACCTCTCCATAAAAAACCAAAGCTATTATAGCAGGTCGTTACTTGTCTTGTCAAACAAGAGACCACTTGCTATAATAGCTTTGGCACCGTTCGGCGGTACTTGCCCTCTGGAAAGGGGGTACGCCTATGGAACAGTTAATTCTGGTACTTGTACTAGTTCTACTGCTTTTCGTAGAGCTTAAAAAGTAACCCGCCACTGGCTCGCACCCAGATATAGGCAAAGTTAACCTTTTAACTTGAACTTATGGAGGGCTACCGCCAGGCGGTGCTTCTCTCTATGTGTATTATAGCATAAAGCGGTCAGCTTGTGGAGGCTTTAGCGATGAAAATTGCGGTATTTGATTCGGGTATCGGGGGGCTCTCGGTGCTCTACGAGGCGCAGAGGGCGCTGCCGCAGGAACAGTTTATCTTTTTTGCCGATGAGGATAACGTGCCCTATGGCACGCAGACGCCCGAGGCCGTGCAGGAGCATGTGGCGGCGGCGTTCGATTTTCTCGTGGGCCAGCAGGTCAAGGCCATCGTGGTGGCCTGCAACACGGCGACGTCCGTGGCCGTACCCGCCATGCGCGCGCGCTACGACCTGCCCATCATCGGCATGGAGCCCGCCGCGAAGCTCGCGCTGGCCGAGGATAGTGAGCACCGCGTGCTCGTCGTCGCGACGCCGATCACGGTCAAGGGGCAGAAAATGCAGAACCTCATCGCGCGTGTGGATAAAGACCACCTCGTCGACCGTCTGGCTCTGCCTGAGCTCGTGACTTTTGCCGAGCGGCAGGAGTTTGACTCGCCCGCTGTACGCACATATTTGCAGCAGGCGTTGGCCCCGTACGACCTCGCTCAGTATTCGGCTCTCGTGCTCGGCTGCACGCATTTCAACTATTTCAAGCCCGCCTTCCGTGCACTCCTGCCCGCGAACATGCACTTCGTCGACGGCAATGCGGGCACGGTGCGCGAACTCAAACGGCAGCTCACGGCGCGGCAGGCACTCGAACAGCTCACCCCGGAGGTTGCCTATTATTATTCGGGGCGGCGCGTGACGGATACGGCCGAGCAGGCACGTATTGCGCGTTACTTGCAGCAGCTGTCCGCCGTCCATGATTTATGAGCCGACCCTTCCTTGACTTTTGCGGCCGATTGTTTTAGGCTATACGTTGTGTTTGTAAAAAAGGAGGCAGTGGCATGTCCGTAGTAGCAACGCATCATGTAGATTACTATGAGACCGATGCGATGGCCGTCGTACACCATTCCAACTATATCCGCTGGTTCGAGGTGGGGCGCGTGGCCTTTCTGCGTAAATATGGTATCAGTTTGAACGAGATGACCGAGGACGGCTATTCGTTCCCGATTACCTCGGTTGACGCGAAATACTTCGAGCCGGGGCGTTTCGATGATAATTTGCGCATCGAGACCACGGCGGAGGCGCTGACGCGTGCGAAGATGGAGTTTTCCTACCGCATCGTCAACGCAGCCACGGGTGACCTGCTCGTGACGGGGCATAGCCAGAACGTCTTCACCAGTCTCGCTACAGGCCATATCACGCGCCTGCCCGAGAAATATTACAGCCGGCTGCGCACGGCGCTGGCCGAGGAAAAAGCCGCTGAGGAGGAAGCAAAGTGACTGTATTAGCTGTCATTATTGGTATTATCGTTTTAGCCGTTATTGTGGCTAAACTGTATCTCTGTGCCGCAGGCATGGAGGAGGTCGTCGTCGATACGAGCGCGCCTTTCGTCGTGGAGGAGCAAACGGAGGAGCACCTCGTCATCAGTAAAAAGCTGGTTTTCCGCAATAAGGGCAAGCAATGCGCGACGCTCATGGACGCTTTTGTGCGCCCCCAGCTCCCGTATGAGCAGTACGACGGCGTGGCCGCGCGCGGCAAGATGGACCGTGAGCTCTATCCGCGTGAGAGCAAGACGCAGGCTGTGGGTGAGCGCATCCGCCGTATTGATGATTATTTCGAGGCAGTGCTTATCCAAAAGCAGGGTGACCCGAGCGGTGAGGACCAGTTGAACCTCTACGCGATGGTGGAGCTTACGCCGCGCAAAGGCCTGAGCATTGAGGCGGCGTTGACCAAGATGGTCGACCTGCCACTCGATATTATCTGGCAGGAGACGGGCCGCCGTCCTTGGCACTATCGCAAAGTACAGTTGATTTTGCCGGCTGAGGAAATCGCCAAGCTGGCAGGTGTGCAGCTCGCGTTAGACTGAGGAGGGAACAGATAGAATGGCAGATGAAATGACACTCGTCCCGGTGCCGACGCGCATCCTGACGGATAAAGATGATATTGTCGATAGTATTGAGCGTTACACGCAAGGCAAGGTCGGCCCCGATGACCTCGTATGCAGTGCTGAGAGTGTGGTCGCCATCACGCAGGGCCGTTATGTGCGCCCTGAGAACCTCAAGATTTCCCGCGTGGCACAGTTCTGCTGCCGCTTTATCCCCGACTACGGCTCGCTGGCTTCGCCGCATGGCATGCAGTCGTTGATGAACGTCGAGGGGAAATGGCGCGTGGCCTTTGCGCTGTTCGGCGGTTTCCTCGCGAAGCTCGTGGGCAAGAGCGGTATGTTCTATGTTTGGGGCGGCAAGGAGACGGCCATGATTGACGATGTGACGGGCACGATGCCGCCGTTCGATAAATGTATCGTCTACGGCCCGGCCGATGCCGATGACGTCTGCCAGCGCATCGCGGAGCGCCTCGGCTGCTTCGGCGCGATGATCGCCGACGTGAACGACCTCAAGCGTAGCCGCGTCGTGGGCATCACGCCCAAGGTTGACGGCGATATCGCCCGCATGCTGCTCATCGACAATCCGTTCGGCAACGCGAGCCAGAAGACGCCAATCTGTATTATCAAAAACTACCGCCAGTATCAGGAAGCCAAGCAGGCGGGTAAATAAATAGGTTAGATGGAACCTTCCCAGCAAGGGGAGGCTCTTTTATTAAGGAGGCTGCTTATGCCTAGATGTGATGGCCGGGCGGCAGACGCGTTGCGGCCCTGTCGCATGCAGCGGCATTTCCAGCGCTACCCGGCGGGCTCCGTGCTTATCGAAATGGGCTATACGAAAGTTATCTGCGCGGCCACTATTGAGGAGCGCGTGCCCTTCTTTCAGCGGGGCACGGGGCAGGGCTGGATTGCGGCGGAGTATGCGCTGCTGCCCAGTGCCACGAGCCAGCGCACGCCGCGCGAGGCCGTGCATGGCCGCCAGAGTGGGCGCACGCAGGAGATACAGCGGCTCATCGGCCGTTCCCTGCGTGCGGTGACGGACCTCGCGGCACTGGGCGAACGCACCGTGCATATCGACTGCGACGTGCTGCAGGCCGACGGTGGCACGCGTACGGCGGCGACGACGGGCGCTTTTGTGGCCCTCGTGGAGGCCTGTGCGGCGCTCTACCAAAAGGGTGGCACGTTCCCCGTGCGGGATTTTCTTGCGGCCATCAGCGTAGGTATCAGCGCGTCAGATGAGCCGCTCTTAGACCTCTGTTATGAGGAGGATGCGCAGGCGCTCGTCGATATGAACGTCGTGATGAGCGGTGCGGGTGCCTTCGTCGAGGTGCAGGGCACGGGTGAGGGCCGTCCCTACACGCGCGCAGAGCTCGCGCAGCTGCTGGACCTCGGCGAGAAAGGCTGCCGTGAGCTTATCTCTTACGAGAAGGATGTACTCGGCAACGAACTGGACTGGCTGGTTGGCCGCGAAGGGTGATATGATGAAAAAAGTTGTTTTAGCTACGAAAAATGCGGGTAAGGTGCATGAACTGCGTGAGGTGCTGGGGCACCTGCCCATCGAGCTCTTGTCGCTGGCGGATTTCTCCGCGGTGCCTGAGCCCGTGGAGGACGGTGCGACCTTCGCTGACAATGCGCGCATCAAGGCACACTATTATATGGAAAAGACGGGCTGTGCCTGCATCGCCGATGACTCGGGTCTCGCGGTGGACATTCTGGACGGTGCCCCGGGCGTGCATTCGGCGCGTTTTGCGGGCGTGCACGGCGATGACGCGGCGAACAATGCCAAGCTGGTGACGGAGCTGCGGGCGCACGGCGTGGAGAGTTCGCCTGCGGCCTATCATTGCGTGCTGCTCTTTGCCGATACGGACGGGCAGGAGGTCATGGCGGCAGGTCAGTGCGCAGGTGAGGTGCGTACTAACCCGCGCGGCACCAACGGCTTCGGCTATGACCCCTATTTTTATCGTGGCGAGCAGACAATGGCCGAGCTGACGCTGGTCGAGAAACAGCGCATCAGTCACCGTGGCGCGGCCCTGCGGGAGTTTATCCCCGCGCTGACGGATTATCTTGCGGCACACAAGTAACAGGAGGCGGCTATGAAAATCGGTATTGTGAGTGACAGTCACGGCGACACGCGCGCCCTCGATGCCATGCTCGCGGAGCCTATGGCGCAGACGGCGGAGTGCTGGCTGCATGCGGGCGACGTGACCGCCGACGCGGACTATATTGCCATGCTGACGCAAAAAACCGTCTACAAGGTGGCGGGCAACTGCGACTGGCCAAGCAGCCGCGTGCCCGACACGCAGATTGTCGAGCTGGCGGGGCACCGCCTGTTGCTCGCGCACGGGCATACCTTCGGCGTGCAGTACCAGACGGATTTGCTCCTGCGGCATGCGTCGGCGGAGAACTGCGACATCGCCGTTTATGGGCACACGCACTGTGCGGAGTTTCTGCCGGGGGTACTTACGGTGGTGAACCCAGGTAGTATAGCACGGCCCCGCGATGGTGCGGCTGGCTCGTACTTCATCATGGAACTGGTGCCGGAGCAGCCGCCGCGCGGTACGCTGTACCATTTACCAGCGCCGGTTTTATGAATGGTATACATAGTACTGAGAAATAAGGCACATAATTGCCATAAATAGTGAAAATATTTTAAATCCTGCTGAATTTTAGCAGGATTTTTTTTGGCGATGTTTAATTAAAACGGTAGATGTGAATCAATCACATACTAGCATTTTTTGCCGTGTTATGCGCCAGGTAAAAAGTGAACTGCATTCATATTTCATGCGGGTTTGCGGGCTTTGGCTTTACCTTGTAAGGTGGGACAAAATATGCTATGATGGAACTAACCATGTGTGATAAGTTGTATTTATGGGAGGGATCACTTTGCGAGAACTCGACGCAAAAACCATCACTGAGAATGTGGCCGAGATGTGCAAGGAGGCAGCTTACTACCTGCCTGAGGATGTCGTGGCCGCGCTGAAAAAAGGCCGTGAGACCGAGAAGTCCCCGGCTGGTCAGGCAGTGCTGGACCAGATTTTGAAGAATGCTGAAATCGCCAAGACGGAAGACCGTCCCTACTGCCAGGATACGGGCATGGTCATCGTATTCCTGGAGCTCGGTCAGGACCTCCACATCACGGGCGGCAACCTGAACGAGGCCGTGAACGCTGGTATCGCCAAAGGCTACATCGATGGCTACCTGCGCAAATCCGTAGTCGGTGAGCCTCTGTTCAACCGTGTGAACACGAAGGACAACACGCCGGGCGTCATCTACACGAAAGTCGTGCCGGGTGACAAACTGAAGATTACGATTGCTCCGAAAGGCGCCGGCTCCGAGAACAAGGGCGGCGTGCGTATGCTCGTGCCGGCTGATGGTGTCGAAGGCGTGAAGAAAGCCGTCATGGACATCGTGCTCCATGCCAGCATGAACCCCTGCCCGCCGACGGTACTCGGTATCGGCATCGGCGGCAACATGGATCGTGCCTGCGTGATGTCCAAGCTGGCCCTGACCCGTTCCGTCGACTCCCACAACGCTGACCCGCGTTATGCCAAACTCGAGGATGAACTCCTGGAGCTCGTGAACCAGACTGGTATCGGACCGCAGCTCGGCGGCTCGACGACCTGCCTGGGTGTCAACATCGAGTGGGGCCCGACCCATATCGCACAGCTGCCGGTAGCTGTTTCCATCTGCTGCCACGCTATGCGTCATAAGAGCCGTACGCTTTGATTGGGAGAGGAGAGATAAACATGGCAGAACCTATTCGCATTCACACGCCGTTCACGGCAGAAGATTCCAAGAAACTGCACATCGGTGACTCCGTCCTCATCACGGGTGAGATTTACGCGGCCCGCGACGCGGCGCACAAGAAGATGACCGAGGCACTCGCCGCTGGCGAGAAACTGCCGATTGACTGGCACGACAAGATGGTCTACTATCTAGGCCCGACGCCGGCAAAACCGGGTGATCCGATCGGCTCCTGCGGCCCGACGACTTCCGGTCGTATGGATGCCTACACGCCGACGATGCTCGACCAGGGCATCAAGGGCATGATTGGCAAGGGCTCCCGCACGCAGGCCGTCGTTGACTCCATGAAGAAAAATGGTGTCACGTACTTCGCCGCTGTCGGTGGCGCTGCGGCCTATATCGCCAAATCCGTCAAGAAGTACGAGGTTATCGCTTATCCGGAGCTCGGTCCTGAGGCGCTCGCGAAGCTGACGGTCGAGGACTTCCCGGCGATCGTGGTCATTGACTGCGAGGGCAACAACCTCTACGAGGTGAACCAGAAGAAATATCGTACCCTCAAGGGTTACTGATAATTAGGGAAACTTAGGGAGAAACCGCGGACAGCTGGCCCTTGTGGGCTGGCTGCCCGCGGCGTATTCCTCAAGACCTGACGACCTAAAGATTTTAGGAGGTATAGAATGTTTCACACAACTTTTTATCTGCGTCGCCTGCATTCCCTCGTAGGCCTGTTCGTACTCGGCGGTGTGGTCTTTGAGCACATCTTCACGAACTCGATGGCTATGGGTGGTGCGGCGGCCCTGAACGGCGCTCTCGCCCTGATGGAGATGATTCCGAAGCCGATTTTCTACGGCATCGAGATCTGTGCCATCGCTATTCCGCTGCTGTTCCACGCTATCTACGGCATCTACATTGCCCTGCAGGCGAAGAACAATCCCCGCAATTATGGCTTTGCCCGCAACTGGCAGTTCGCGCTGCAACGCTGGACGGCTTGGTATCTGGTATTTTTCCTGATTTGGCATATCGGTTATCTGCGCATCTTCACGAAGGGCATCACGGGTACGCCGATTTCCTACGAGCTGCTGCACAACCTGTTCAACACCAGCCCCATCACGACGGTGCTCTACATCATTGGTATGTTTGCAGCCATCTTCCATTTCACGAACGGCATCACGACATTCTGCATGACCTGGGGTATCGCTAAGGGCCCGCGCGTGCAGAAGGTCATCAACTGCCTGAGCATGATTCTCTGCGTTGTGATGTGCCTCATCACGCTGGCCTTCATGGGCAGCTACTTCGTGATGTAAGCTCGCTGTAAGAAAAGGAGATTTACTAATGGCTAAAAAACCAGAAAAGAAGATTATCGTCGTAGGCGGCGGCCTCTCCGGCCTTATGGCTACGCTGAAAATCTGCGAGGCAGGCAGCAAGGTTGATTTGTTCTCCTACTGCCCGGTCAAGCGCTCCCATTCCCTGTGTGCACAGGGTGGTATCAATGCCTGCATGGATACCAAGGGCGAGCATGACTCCATTTATGAGCATTTCGATGATACGGTCTACGGCGGCGACTTCCTCGCTGACCAGCTCGCAGTCAAAGGCATGGTCGAGGCTGCACCGAAACTGATCAAGATGTTCGACCGCATGGGTGTGCCGTTCACGCGTACGGCTGAAGGCGTGCTCGATCTGCGTAACTTCGGCGGCCAGAAAAACAAGCGCACGGTCTTCGCAGGTTCCACGACGGGCCAGCAGCTCCTGTACGCACTCGACGAGCAGGTACGCCGTTGGGAAGTCAAGGGCGGCGTCAAGAAATACGAGTTCTGGGAGTTCATCAAGATTATCCGCAACAAGCAGGGCGTCTGCCGCGGTATCGTCGCGCAGAACATGAACTCCAACGAAATCGTTTCTTTCCCGGCTGACGCAGTTATTCTCGCCACGGGCGGCCCTGGCCAGGTGTATGGCCGCTGCACGGCCTCCACGATCTGCAACGGCTCCGCCGTCTCCGCTGTTTACCAGCAGGGCGCTGAGCTCGGCAATCCCGAGTTCCTGCAGATTCATCCGACCGCTATTCCGGGCACGGATAAGAACCGTCTGATGTCCGAGGCTTGCCGTGGTGAAGGCGGTCGTATCTGGGTTTACCGCAAGAACCCCGAGACGGGCGAGAAAGAGCGCTGGTACTTCCTCGAGGATATGTATCCGGCCTACGGCAACCTCGTGCCGCGTGATGTCGCTTCCCGCGCCATCTATAAAGTCGTCGTGCACATGGGGCTCGGCATGCACAACCCGAACCGTGTGTACCTCGACCTCTCCCATATCCCGGCTGACTACCTTGAGCGTAAGCTCGGCGGTATCCTCGAGATGTATGATGACTTTATGGGTCAGGATCCGCGCAAAGTGCCGATGGAGATTTTCCCGTCCATCCACTATTCTATGGGCGGCATCTGGGTCGACCGCATGCACCACACGAACATCCCGGGCTTGTTGGCTTCCGGCGAGTGCGACTACCAGTACCACGGTGCCAACCGTCTGGGCGCGAACTCCCTGCTCTCCGCTACGTATTCGGGCACGATTTCCGGTCCGGAGTCACTGCGCGTAGCTTGCAGCAGCGAGGCTGGCGATCCGCTCACGCAGGAGGAGATGGAGCAAGCCCGCAAGGAGTGCGTCGACGAGTTCGACAAGATCCGCAACATGAACGGCTCCGTGAATGCGCATCAGCTGCATCATAAACTCGGTGACGTCATGTATAAATACGTTTCCGTTGAGCGCGATAACAACGGCCTGAAACAGTGCATGGTCGAGCTGAACGAAATCCTCAAAGAGTGGAACGATATCGGCGTGACCGACCACGGCACCTGGGCTAACCAAGAGGCCATGTTCGTACGTCAGCTGCGCAACATGATCATCTACGCGATGGCTATCACGAAATCTGCGCTGTTGCGTGACGAGAGCCGCGGCGCGCATGCAAAGATTGTCCTCGATACGGATTATCCGGAGATGGATCCCGAGCTCAAAGAGCGCATCGAGAAGAAAGTCGGCAAGTTCCACTTCGATCCCGAGACGCACCGTGCGATGGACGAGAAGGGCGACCTCGTGTTCATGGAGCGTGACGATAAGCGTTTCATGCAGACGACGATTGTCACGTTCAACCAGGAGACGGAGCAGCCGGAGGTTTCCTACCGTGAGTTCGAGCACTCTCTCATCAAGCCGCGTCTGCGTAACTACGCCGTAGCCAAGAAAGAGTAAGAGGGAGGACAAACAGAATGGCAGAACAGAAAACTGTAAGATTTATTATCGAGCGCCAGGACGGCCCGAAAGACAAGCCGTACACGCAGGAGTTCGATGTTCCATACCGTCCGGGCCTCAATGTCGTGGCTGCGCTGATGGAGATCCAGAAGAACCCGGTGACCACTGATGGCAAGAAAGTTGCCCCGGTCGTCTGGGAGTGCAACTGCCTGGAGAAAGTCTGCGGCGCCTGCATGATGGTTATCAATGGCAAAGCCCGTCAGGCTTGCTGCTCACTGATTGACAAACTGGAGCAGCCGATCCACCTGGCACCGGCCCGCACGTTCCCGGTCATCCGCGACCTGCTGATTGACCGCTCCGTGATGTTCGAGTCGCTGAAGCGTATTCAGGGTTGGGTTGAGGTCGATGGCACCTGGGAAGTCAAGGATGCCCCGATTCAGAACCCGTACACGGCGCAGACGGCCTATGAGATCTCGCACTGCATGACCTGCGGCTGCTGCCTCGAGGCTTGCCCGAACGTCGGCCCGCAGTCCGACTTCATCGGCCCGGCTCCGACCGTACAGGCCTACCTGTTCAACCTGCATCCGCTGGGCAAGTTTGATGCGCCGAAACGCCTCAACGCGCTCATGGAGAAGGGCGGTATCACGAGCTGTGGCAACAGCCAGAACTGTGTCGAGGTCTGCCCGAAGAAGATTAAGCTGACGACTTACCTCGCACAGCTGAACCGCGACGTCAACAAACAGGCGCTGCGCAACATCTTCAACCACTAAGCAATATAACCAATACGCAAAAGCGGCCCCAGCCGAATGGCTGGGGCCGCTTTGTATCTGTTAGGCTGTATGATGTTATAGCGTTATAGCGTTATGACGTTATGACGCTATGCTGTTGCAGTAACAGTGCTTAGAAATAATGCTGTCGCCGGTAAGCTTCTTCCTTCTGCCGCTTTTTCTCAGCCTCCTGATTTTTCTGCATGGTCAGGTAGTCGATGAGGATGCGCGAGATCACATAGAGCGGCAGGCGTGAGGTGGCATCGACGCTCTTGATGGAGACATGTTGATGCTTGTAGCCGTAGATGGTGAGTTGGGCGATATGTGCGAGTGAGGCGTTGGGTGAACCGCAGGTGATGCAGACGATGCGCGCGCCTAGGCTCGCGGCGTTCTCGGCGGCTTGCAGCAGCTCGGGCGTTTCGCCCGACAGCGTGAAGATGATGACTAGCTCATTGCGTTTCACGTGCGCGGTGATTTCTTTCATGATGGACGGGTCGGAGTTCGAGAACACGTTGTAGCCGAGGATTTGCAGTTTCAACGCGAACTCCTGCGCCACATGCTCGGAGAGGCCGCGCGAGAGCAGGTAGATGCGGTTGGCCTCGCGAATTTCCTTGACCACCGAGAGCACATCCTCGATGGAGAGGTGGTCGATGGTGTTTGTGACTTCGAGCAGTGATTTGTTGAAAATTTCGTTGACGTCGGTATCGTCCGTGCGCGTCTCCTGCTGCTGCGCGAGCAGGTAGCGCAACTCGGCGAAACCAGAGATACCACATTTCTTAATTGTGCGCGATACGGTGGCCGGTGAGGAGAAGGTCGCGTCCGCCACATCGCTGATGGACATCGAGGCGATTTTCTCCACATTCATATTGATGAAATTGATGACCTTTTTCTCGGTCTCGGTCAGATGCTCGTGAAAATTATGATCCAGCTTAATAAGCATGAGCTATCGTTCCTTTCCCCATATATAACTTTTCCCTAAGGCTATTCTACCATGATTTCCCGGGGGAATAAAGGAAACCGGTACGCAAGTCCCTTTATCACAGGTGTGCAAATATTTTCACCTTTGGGAAACTGATAAGAAACCGAAACAAGTACAATAAAACATAAGCAAGGATGCCTGTTCAGGGCAGAAGATTAGTATAGGGAAATGAGGGAATATCTATGCAGCGGGAAAAACAACTCATAGCGGCCATTATGGCGGGAATCAATGGGGCTTTGTGCCTAGGCGCGGGTACAGCGGTGCTCATGCCGACGGGTATTGCACAGGCGGAGGTGAAGGATGTCACTGTGGCGGCTGGCGAGACATTGGATTTGACGGGCAAAGAGGCCTCATACGATAACCTGACCGTTGCCGGCACGGTCAAAAATGGTACTATCGGTAACTGGGCAAATGTTAGCGGCTCGTTGGAGAACATGACTATCAACAAATGGGGTGGCGTTAAGCTGAAAGCAATCTCTGATAGTGATACACCTACGGCTACTGGTACGACTATTGAGGGCGGTACCGATGAGGGCTGCAAAGGTCAGCTATATTTAGACTGGAAGGGCACGGCTAAAACTACGACGGTGGGGGAGCATGCGCAGTTCATTCTTAACGGCTGGAATACCTATGCTGATGGTACTACTATCAAGGCTGATGGCACGATGATTGTCGGCAGTAGTGACAACGTCACGGCTAAGGCGGAGAACATTAAGAACGATGGCGGCACGCTTCAGATTAGCGGTAGCGGGGCAGTGGTCAACAATGTAACTCTTGCGGCTGGGTCTACTGTTAATATCGATGATGCGGCGGCCAGTGCCTGGCTCGGCGGTGAGTGGTCGTTTTATGACGATTTGGTGCTCAACTCTCAGATTAGCGGCAACAGTACCTTTACCTTTAAGGACACGCGTGGCTACCATCATTTGACGCTTGGTACCGTGGACGGTAACGTGACGTTTAATCTCAACTCGGATTTAGCCAACGGTTATTCGGATACAGTGATTATTAACAAACTGGGCAAAGATGTAACCAGCGCTACCACCGCCACGGTGAAATTCAATGATGTGGGCCTCACCACTGGCAAGGATATCACGGGCAGTGCAGCCTTTGCCACAGCCCCCGAGGGCTTGCAATTCACGGCGGCGGAAGTAGAGAGTGGCGCCTATACGTATAAGCCAACCATCAGCGCTACGACGACGGACGGGGTGAGCACATGGACGCTGACAACTCTCACGAACATCACCCCCCAGTCGAGCGAGACCACGGAAAAGACCGCAGAGGAAAAAGCCGCTGAGGAGGCTGCGGCTAAAGCCGCGGCCGAGAAAGCTGCGGCGGAGGCACAGGCAGCTAAGGAGGCGGCAGCCAAGGCAGCGGCAGAACAGGCGGCTCAGGAAGCAGCCGCGGAGGCAGCCGCCAAGGCCGCAGCCGCACAGGCCTTGGCGGAAAAGCAGCAGACCTTTGCGGCCAGCACTACGGTCAAGGCCGCGAACGACCAGGCGGCGGGCATGGCCGTGGTTTTCCGTGGCACGCTCAACAACGTGGAGCGCCGTCTCGGCGATCTGCGTCAGGCCAAGGGGCGCGCGGGTGCCTGGGCGCGCTACTATCATGCGAAGGAGGAGGCCCAGACGGGCGGCCGCACAACGCATATCAGCAGCAACTCCGTACAGGTCGGCTGGGATCGTGACGTCGATGTGAACAGTGGCCGCATGTTCTACGGCTATGCCCTCGGCTATACGGATGGCTCGATGGGCCTTTACCGTGGCGGCGGCGACTATACGGCACGCACGGCGGCGGCCTACGGCAGCTGGCTCGGCAAGCACGGCCATTTCTCGGATATTATCTTTAAATATGGCTGGCTCAGCAACGACTACCATAGTGTCGATACCTCGCTCACGGATGCGTCGGCGAGCTTCGATGCACAGGCGTTCAGTCTCTCGGCGGAGTATGGCCGCCGTATCACGGGCGGGCGTGGGTTCTTTGTGGAGCCACAGGTCGAGTTCACGCTGGGCCGCGTGGGGCAGGAGACCTGGCAGACGAGCAATGCAGTCACGGTGCACTCCGATACCATCAACTCCGTGTTGGGCCGCGCCGGTGTCGAGTTCGGCCAGCAGGTCAAGGATGCCTGGAACTGGTATGGCCGCGTCTCGCTCGTGCGCGAGTTCAATGCACAGACTCGCGTGACCGCCAGCTCGAGCAGCCTCGCGCCCGTCACCAACACGGACGACCTGCAGGAGACCTATCTTGAGTGGTCGCTGGGCTTCAACGGCCGTCTGAGCAACCGTACGAACTGCTATTTCGAGTACATGGGTACGAACGGTGACAAGACGAAGACCTGCTACCAGCTCAACGTCGGTGTCCGCTGGAACTTCTGATTTAGTATTCCCCCTGTGGCAGTCTGTTTAGGCAGGCTGCCTTTTTGCGTGGTGGAAAAATTTTCAAATTGTGAAAACAAAGCGCTCCGCGCACTCCCTATAATAAAAGCATCAAGTCAAACAGCCATAAAGGAACTGCCCCTAACCAGTTCCTCTGATACAGAAAGGAAGAAAGAAACATGAAAGTTGCTATTGCCGCCAACCAGGATGGCGCACATCTGAAGGACGTCGTCAAAAGTTACCTCGAGGGCAAGGGCTACGAGGTACAGGACCTCTCCGACAACGATATTTTCACGGCGACGATGAACGTCGTGCATGCGATTCAGGGCGAGGACGACGTGAACCGCGGCATCGTTATCGATGATTACGGCGTGGCGCCGTTTATGATTGCCTCCAAGAACCACGGCATTGTCTGCGCGCCGACCTATGAGGACTACACCTCCTCCATGACGCGTCACCACAACGCCACGCAGATTATCGCGCTGGGTGCGAACATCACGGCCGAGGTGCTCTCCTGCCAGCTCGCTGAGAACTTCGTCAAGACGGAGTACGACGGCGGCCGCCATCAGGTACGCATCGACATGCTGAACCGTGAGCTCTAATATTTGCGACAGGAGGATATAGACTATGAAAATCGCTATTGGCTGTGACCATATCGTCACGGATATCAAAATCAAAGCTGCCGAGTTTCTGAAGAAGCAGGGCCATGAGGTCATCGACGTCGGTACCTATGACTTCATCCGCACGCATTACCCCATCTATGGCCGCAAGGTCGGCGTGCTCGTCGCCAAAGGCGAGGTTGACCTCGGCGTTTGCATCTGCGGCACGGGCATCGGCATCAACAACGGCGCACAGAAAGTCAAAGGCGTGCGCGCGGCCTGCGTGACGGACGTGCAGACGGCAGTTGCGGCAAAAGAGCACCTCAACGCCAACGTCATCGGCTGCGGCGGCCGTGTCGTGGGTATCGGCACCATCGAGTACATCCTCGACGCCTTCCTCAAGGCGAAATATCAGCCGACGCCGGAGCGCGACGCCCTCATTAAGAAAATCGATGAGATGATTCCGGACAATGACTGCATCGAGAACGACCACATCTTCGACCTCTACAATCAGCGTTGGGCCGAAGGCTACTATCACGACTAAAATGATGGTATAATCGATCTTAGGGAAACGTAGAGAAATAAAAGAGAACTAAGTGAAAGAAAAGGTGAAATAAATGGCTATGACGAAAGACGATATGGCGATGATCGCTATGGAAATCGTCGCCTACTCCGGCGATGCCCGCACGAAATACCTCGACGCGCTGGACGCTATCCTCGATGGCGACTACGACAAGGGGGCGGCACTCGTCAAAGAGGGCGATGACCTCATCCTCAACGCCCATAACCAGCAGACGGAGCTCATCAGCAAAGAGGCCGCGGGCGAAGAAATCGATATCGGCTTCCTCACGGTGCATGCGCAGGATCATCTGATGACGGCGATGCTGCTCTCGGATATCGACAAGCGCCTGCTCAAACATCGTAAATAAGGAGCGAAAAATGGCTACGAAAAAATTCCCGCAAGGCTTTATTTTCGGCGGTGCCACGGCGGCCTATCAGGTCGAGGGTGCGACCACCGAGGATGGCCGTGGCCCCTGTGCCTGGGATGAGTATCTGAACCGCCCGGAGAGCCGCTACCACGGCGATCCGGCCAGCGATTTCTACCATCAGTACCAAGAGGACCTGCGTCTCTGCAAGGAGTTTGGTATCAACGGTATCCGCATCTCCATTTCCTGGACGCGCATCCTGCCCAATGGCCGTGGCCCAGTCAATCAAAAAGGTATTGATTTCTATAATAAGCTCATCGATGAGTGCATTGCGCAGGGCGTCGAGCCCTTCGTCACGTTGCATCATTTCGATACGCCGTTGCCGCTGTTCAAAAACGGTCACTGGCTGAACCGCGAGACGATTTACGCGTTCCTGCACTTTGCGCAGATTTGCTTTGAGCATTTCGGCGACCGCGTGAAGAAATGGGCCACGTTCAACGAGCCGTGGTCGATTGCGCAGAACGGCTATATTGCGGGCAACTTCCCGCCGAACGAGACGTTCCAGATTGGCAAGGCTATCCAGATTGAGCACAACCTCATGGTCGCCCATGCGAAGGCCGTGAACCTGTACAAGTCGATGGCGCTCATGGGCCAAATCGGCATCGTGCACACGCTCGAGGGCAAAGAGCCCATCACGCCGACCCCGGAGAACATCCACGCGCGCGACCTCGACGACGCTATCTCTAACCGTTTTATGATGGATGCCTGCTACAAGGGCGAGTACACGCCCGAGGTCATGGCGCTCATCAACGAAATCCTCGAGAAAAACGGTGCGACGCTCGAGACGGAGCCCGAGGACTTTGTGGCGATGAAGTCTGCCGCGAAGAAGATGGACTTCCTCGGCATGAACTACTACTCCAGTCACTTCCTCCAGGCCTATGAGGGCGAGAGCAAGGTCGTCAACAACAGCACGGGCGCGAAGGGCACGAGCGTGTTCTGCCTGCAGGGCATCGGCGCACGCGTCTCGAACCCCGAGGTGCCGACGACGGATTGGGATTGGCCCATCTATCCCGAGGGCATGTACCGCCAGCTGAAACGTATCCAGAAATATTACCCCGAAGTCAAGGAAATCTATATTTCCGAAAACGGCATGGGCTACAAAGATGACTTCGTCGACGGCAAAATCGACGACACGCCGCGTATCGACTACGTGACGAAACATCTCGAGGCTCTGCTCAAAGCTATCGACGAAGGCGTAAACGTGCGCGGCTACTATATCTGGAGCCTCATGGACGTGCTCTCGTGGAGCAACGGCTACAACAAACGCTACGGCCTGTTCTATGTGGACTACAAGACGCAGAAGCGCTACCCGAAAAAGAGCGCCTACTGGTACAAGCAGATGGCCGAGAGCGGTGAACTCCCCCTCCCCGAGTAACATATCCCCCTATATATCCTTTTCCTATTTCCTAAATTTATATCCCATATTCCCATTCCCATGCAGGAGATGTAGTGACCACGTGCCCTACATCTCCTTTCTTGTTGAAAGCGAGGTAACTTATGCGACACTTGGCAAAATGTTTACTAGCGGGCGCGCTCGTGCTAGCCTTAGTGGGCGGCGGTCAGGCGTTGGCGGCGGAGAATACCGCGCCGCAGACGGCTGCGCCAGCGGCAGGCACTCCAATCACTACGTTCTATAAGGGTGGTGATTTCTCCATGCTGCACTATATCGAGCGCAAGGGCGGCAAGTTCTATCGTCAGGACGGCACGCAGGCGAATGCGCTCGATATCGCGAAGGATCACGGCGTGAACATCGCGCGCGTGCGCATCTACAACGACCCGGGACCCGGCCGCGGCGACGGCACCTGGTACTGCCCGCCGAACTATGTCATCGAGCGCGATGCCCTGCGCATCGCGGGAGAGGCGCGTGAGCGCGGCATGGCCATCGAGCTCACGCTGCACTACAGCGATTACTGGACGAACGGTGAGCGTCAAAACGTGCCGCACGAGTGGCGCGAGCAACTCACGGGACTCACGGGCGAGGCCGCTGTGGCCAAGCTCGAACAGCTCGTCTATGACTACACGAAATCGGTCATGGAGGATTTCAAAGAGGACGACCTGACGCCGGAGTTTATCTCCCTCGGCAACGAGACGCAGGGCGGCATGCTCTATCCCTATGCACAGTTCAGCACGCCCGAGGGCTGGCAGAACTACGCCCGCCTCGTGAATGCGGGCGCCCGCGCCGTGCGTGAGGTCGCGCCTACGACCAAAATCATCCTGCATATCGCAGATGGTGGCCACATCGACAAGGGCGACTACTTCTTTGGCAACTGCCAGCAATACGGCATCGACTACGACATCATGGGCGCGTCCTACTATCCGTTTTTCCACAAAGTCAAGGCGGACAAGGTCGCGGCGTATTGTGACTATCTGCACAAGAAATACGGCAAACAGACCATTATCATGGAGACGGGCTACGCCTGGAACCGCACGCGCTCCGACGGCTGGCCCGGCCAGCTCGAGAACAACGGCCCCTACAGCGACATGAGCAAGCAGGGACAGAAAGCCTTCATGCAGGAACTCCTCACGGCGCTGAAGGCCGTCCCCGACCACGGCTGCATCGGCGACATCTACTGGGATCCCGTGATGATTAAAGCCCCCGACGCCGGCTGGGCCCAGTTCGAGTCCAACCACGCCACCGACGTCAACGTAGTCGATAACACCACCTGGTTCGACTTCGACGGCAAAGAGCTGCCCGTGCTCGAAGCTTATGCCGATTAAAGCCAACCACCAATAGCCTCCCACTCTGGGGGAGGTGCCGAACGAAGCGAGGCGGAGAGGGTCGTCTCCCCATCGTTCCTTTTCGTTCTGAAAATGGGCTGAAAATCTTTTCAGAACGTGAAAACACGTCCAAACGATTTTTGCGTATACTGATTACAGAAAGAGAGAAAAGCAGGAACAATAAGGATACCTAGGAATCCCAAAATTCTGCTGCGTTCCTCACACAAGCAAAAGAAGGGAAAAGTATCATGGAAAAAATGATTGCGCTTGTTGAGAAAATGAAACCTTTCTTTGAAAAGGTCTCTAACAACAAGTACCTGAGAGCAATCCGCGATGGCTTCGTCAGCTGCATCCCGGTTATCCTGTTCTCATCACTGTTCATCTTGGTCGCCAGCGTGCCTGAAATCTTCGGCGTGAAACTGCCGAAGGACGTCAGCGCCGCACTCTGGCAGGCCTACAACTACTCCATGGGTATCCTCGCGGTGCTCATGGTAGCCACGATCTCGAAAAGCCTGACCGACAGCATCAACCACAAGCTGCCGAAACTGCGCCAGATCAATGACGTCTCCGTCATGATTGTCGCCATCATCTGCCTGCTGCTCCTCGCAGTGAAGCCGATTGAGGGCGGCATGGCCGCGGAGTTCATGGGCACGAAAGGTCTGCTCTCCGCGTTCGTCGTGGCGTTCTCCGTCCCGAACATCTACAAGTTCTTCGTGAGCCGCAACATCACGATTAAACTGCCGGATGAAGTGCCGCACTACATTGCGCAGACCTTCGCCGACCTCATCCCGTTGTCCGTCGCCGTGTTCGTGTTCTGGGCTGGCAGCCTCGTGTTCCAGCACCTCACGGGCATGATGTTCGGCGTCTGGATTCTCGAGCTCTTCAAACCGCTCTTCGTAGCCGCGGATGGCTACATCGGCGTCGCCATTATCTACGGCGCTATGGCTATGTTCTGGTTCGTCGGTATCCACGGCCCGTCCATCGTTGAGCCGGCTGTCACCGCTATCTACATCGCCAACATCGAGGCCAACTTGCAGATTTACTCCGCGGGTGGCCATGCCGTGAACATCCTCACGCATCCGACGTCCTACTTCGTCGCCACGCTCGGCGGCACGGGCGCAACGCTGATGTTCTGCGCCATGTGTGCCTTTATCGCGAAATCCCAGCAGCTCAAGGCTGTGGGTCGCGCTTCCATCATCCCGGTAACCTTCGCGGTCAACGAGCCTATCCTGTTCGGTGCTCCTATCGTGCTGAACCCGGTTCTGTTCTTCCCGTTCATCCTGACTCCGATTGCGAACGTCTGGATTTTCAAATTCTTCGTTGATAACCTCGGCATGAACGCCTTCCTGTACATTCTGCCGTGGACGACGCCGGCCCCGATTGGCCTCATCATCGGCACGGGCTTTGCGAAACTCGCGTTCATCCTCGCGCCGTTGCTGCTCGTGGTCGACGCCGTGATGTACTATCCGTTCTTCCGCGTCTATGATAAACAGCTCGTGGCCCGCGAGACGGCCATCGCCAACGGCGAAATCTCTGCCGATGACGAGGAGACGGCTACGCCGGAGGAGGCCGAGCGTGAGGCTGAGGCCATCGAGAGCGGCGTAGCGATGCAGCCCGCTATGGCTGGTGCCGTTGCGAACGCTGCCCCAGCCGCCAGTGCCGCCGCGCTCCAGAGCGAGGCTGAGCCTGCTACGGTCACGGGTGAGAAACGCGTACTCGTGCTCTGTGCCTCGGGTGCGACGAGCTCCATGCTCGCGAAAGCCATCAGCAAAGGTGCGAAACAGCGCAACCTCCCCGTCGAGTCCATCGCTATGGCCTATGGTCAGCACAAGGATATCATCAGTGACTTTGACCTGATTATCCTCGCGCCGCAGATGGCCTCCATGTTCGACGAGCTCCAGCAGGACTGCAACGCGCAGGGCGTCAAGAGCGCTACGACCAGCGGTCGCGAGTACGTCGGCCTCACGCGTGACCCGCAGAAGGCCCTCGACTTCGCGTTGAACCTCATCAATGACTAAATAGTTGGCAACAGACAGCCCCCGCGGGCTGTTTGTGTCCATACAGGCAGGTACACACATTGGCAACAAGGAAACAACGTGCGAAACCTGCCACCCCGGGGCCGTAGGGGACCCCAACGAGAGAGTAGTAGGAGGATTTAGGACTATGAAGAAAAAAGCACTCGTTGCTGCCGTCCTGGCAGCCACCACGCTGACGGCAACGCCGGCCTTCGCCGCGCAGAACCCGTTCAAGGACATGCCGAAAGACCACTGGGCCTATGACGCAGTGAACATGCTCGTCAAGGACGGTGTAGTCGAGGGCTACGGCGATGGCACCTTCGGCGGTGACAAACTGATGAACCGCTACGAGATGGCCGAAATCGTCGCCAAAGCCGCCCAGAAATACGGCTCCGCCGAGATGAAGGACAAAGGCGCCATCAAAAAACTGCAGCGTGAGTTCGCCTCGGAACTGAAAGACATGGACGCCCGCCTCGCTGGTGTCGAGCAGGATGTCGCACAGCTGAAGAAAGGTCAGTCCAGCTTCAAGTGGTTCGGCGATGTGCGTTTGCGTTATTTTGAGAACCAGCAGAATAAACTGTATAAAGGTGAAGCATATAGAGCTGCAGGAGAGCGCAACAGTAAATTTGATAAGCGCGTTCGCTTAGGTATGTATGGTGAGCCAGCTAAAAATCTTTATATTGAAGGGCGTCTCAAGTACGAAGATAATTCATTCGTACATGATGGCTGGTCAACGACGAACAATCAGAATTTCGATACGTGGGATAATAGCACCAAAAACCAGAAAAATTTCCGTCTCGATAAGATGAGCTTGAACTGGAACCATGCGGGGACGAAGGTTTCGGTAGGTCGTACGGAGCTTAACTTGGGGCAGGGTCTCCTATGGTGGGAGAACTGCGTAGATGGTGCCTATATCCAGCATCAGTTTGGACCGAAGCTGTCCGCTTTGGTAGGCTGGGGCGATATCTCGGCTGAAGGTTGGCAGGCACAGAACATGCCGTCGATCTTCTCCAATGTTGCGTTGAAGGCAAGTCCAGCTACGACGTTTACGTTTGCCAATATGCACACCAATACGGCACTGTCTACGGCCTCCACATCTTCTACTGTAGAACAGGCATGGACTCAGCATCCAGACGGGTCATGGCATCAAGATGGCGCTTTTTCCGTGAAGGAAAATACTACTTGGACGCCGACTGATTATAAACTGAATCAGTATGCGGTAGGTTTCTCGTCTCAGTTGGCACCGAAATGGCTCATCAATATGGAAGGTGTCCGCAACAATGTCGGCTTAGCTGGTGCTCAGAAGGATGGTTTCTGGACGCGTTTGACTTACGGCCGTCAGATTTGGAGCAAGGCGAATACGTGGCAGGTTTATGCTGAATATCTTGCTGCAGGTAACTGTGCAGTTGATTCCTCCTATTGGGGACATCATCTGAATGTTGCTGGTGGTGATGGCTTTAACGGTCATGGTGAGCGTGGCTGGGGTCTTGGTGCGTCCTATATGTTAGCCGCCAATACCAACCTGGAGTTCACATACTATCATATGCGTCCGTATGATACGAGCGATTTCGGTGGCAAGCGTTACGATAATATGGGCTACGGTGCCTTTATCTTCAGCTTCTAATCGCTCAATATACTTTTCCTCTTATAATTGTGGTCATGCAATGCGTGGCCACTTTTTTGTTACGCGTCTTAGCTAAGGCCATTCATCGATCATCGCGGGCAGCAATAGCACGTGGGTCGGCACGGACAATCGTTGGGGTAACGGCGTCCGCGGTTGGGGCCTCGCCTGGAGCTACATGCTCGCGACGAACACCAATATTGACCTTTCCTACTATCGTCTTAAACCGTTCGATGCGAACGCCAGCGACGCGGGTCACTTCAACCGCTACGACGACATCGCCCTCGCATCCTTCACCTATTGCTTCTAATCCCCAAAACTCTACTACCTACCCAGGTGGCCGCATCAACCCTGCGGCCATCTTTTGTATACCGCCCCCGCCAATCCCCTTGCCAAGACCGTGGCGGTGTGGTAAGATAAACATGTCAAAACGTAGATTCATTTGGCGACTGAGGAGTACGCTACGGCTGGTTACCGAAGTGTATTCCTATTTATTTTACATGAAAAAGCCCCCTGCTAAGCAGGGAGCCGTGCGTTGTGGGCTGGTTAGGCCCTTTCTCTGTCAGTGCCACAGTATGTGGTGACCTACCACGCTAACAGATGGAGAACCAACGCCGCTAGGAGACTTCCCAGCACGCTGATTACCAGTTCGGTCACAATATTGCGTAGATTCATTTGACGACTGTCCCCCTTTCCTTACCAGATTGGCATGGTTAGGGCCGTGGCACCATGATTATACCACGCATGGACGAAACGCGCTATAAAAAACACAAATTACTGTCTACTACCTACCGTGGCCGCACCCCCGTGCGGCCACTTTTGTATACCGCGACCGATTCCCCCAGTAGGGGAGCAAATTGCTGGACATATGGCATAAAAAAGAACCTTACGGTAACCACTCCGTAAGGTTCTTTTCGGTGATAGCACATGGCTATCGCGAGTTTATTTCTTCCTTACCATTACTATAGCATTTTTCTCCTTGATAGGCAAGACATTATTTTGCTAGGAATCAAGACTTTGACAATAGACAGATGTATGCTATACTAAGAAAGCCGTCGAACCTCTCGTTTTTTGTGAGGGAGGTGAGAGTACATGGGCGAATTTATTTCTTCACTGGTAGTGGGCATTTTATTTGGCATAATTGCCAATATATTGACCGACTACATCCGCCAGCGGCGGCATTAACCACTATCTGCATGCAGTTGGTCTAACCAGCCGGCTGTTATGCAAAAGAGACCCTGCGGTAACCATTCCGCAGGGTCTCTTTTCGGTGAGGACATATGGTCATCATCAATTCATCGTTTCTGTTACCTATAGCATAGTACTCTACTTGCAAACACATCAAGACATGTTATAATGAAATCAAGCTGGGACGTGAGAAGAAGTCAAGCTGAGCGTGGCTCTGGGATTGCAACCCAGAGCTTTTTGTATTCGCCGAATACTTTGCGGCGTTTATTCGGGTGTGATAAAATAATAATGCCGAAGCGTATGGGCATTTTGTGCCGTAGAGGTGTTTTTCGGCTGGTTACCGAGAGAGCAACTCTTTTGGTTAGCCCCTTTTCTTATCGGGTTAGGTTTGGTTAGGGCCCTAGCACAACAGTTATATCGCAGATTGTCGGAATGTACGATAAAAATACGCTTTGGCATCACAAAAGCCTTCGGGTCACCATCCCCGAGGGCTTTTGTGATGCTGAAAATCTTTTCAACATTAGGAAACCTTGGTAAACGCTTGCAATCTATAATAAATCATAGGTAGTAGAGTTGGGGCGGAGGCGCCCTGTGGATATGAGGTGAAGGGTTTATGAAAAGGAATTTGCTGAAACGTATGGTACTCGCGGCTTTGGTCGCGGGCTCTTTGGTTGCGTGGCAGCCGCTGTCGGAGGCGGCTGTGCAGGTGAATCCGGTGGCGGGGATGCGGCCGGATTTCATCAAGGGCGCGGATGTGTCCATGCTGCCCGAGATGGAGGCGGCTGGCGCGAAGTTCTACGATGTGGACGGCACCCAGCTCGATGAGATGCAGATTATGAAGAACCACGGCGTGAACTGGGTGCGGTTCCGCGTGTGGAACAACCCAACGCAGGGCGGTGGCAATATCGACGCGAAAAAGGCGCTGGCGCTGACGAAACGCGCGCATGCGCTGGGGCTGAAAGTGCTCATCGATTTCCATTACAGTGACTGGTGGGCGGACCCGGCGCATCAGGCAACGCCTGCGGCCTGGGCGGGCCACAGTGCGGCGCGGCTGGAACAGGATGTCTACAACTACACGCGTGACACGCTGAAAATGTTCCAGCAGGCGGGCGAGCAGCCTGAGATGGTGCAGGTCGGCAACGAAATCAAGAACGGCATGCTGTGGCCGACGGGACAGCTGCCTGCGAAGGACGGCGGGCAGGAGCTCTGTCGTCTCATCGCCTCGGGTGAAAAAGCCGTGCGTGATACGGATAAAGCCATCCAGATCATGATTCACCTGCCGGATGGCGGCGACAATGCGCTGTTCCGCAGTTTCTTTGACATGCTCAAGGTGCATGCAGCCGATGAATACGATGTGATCGGCCTCAGCTATTATCCGTTTTGGCACGGCACGCTCGATGCTATGCAGCAGAATATCAATGACGTGAGTCAGCGCTACGGCAAAGACGTGGTCATCGCCGAGACAGCCTTTGGCTATACGAATCAGGACTTCGACGGCACGCCGAACTGCTACGGCAGCGAGCAGGAGCGCATCGGCGGTTTCAAGTCCAGCGTGCAGGGCCAGGCCACGGGCCTGCGCGCCGTCATGGAGCGGCTGGCACAGGTGCCGAATGGGCACGGTCTCGGCCTGTTCTACTGGGAGCCGGACTGGTATGCCGTGCGTGGCGCGGGCGTCTCGAACAGTGAGGGCGACCAGTGGGAGAACCTCGCGATGTTCGACAAGGACGGCAAGGCGCTCGAGTCGTGGGATGTGTTCAACAAGGTCAGCGACCAGTCGCAGCCCGTGGTGCCGGTGACCATTGACTACGTGGAGACGCAGGCTGCCACGGGCGGCATGGAGGCGCCGATTGCGCTGCCGCCGCTCGCGCGTGTCGTGTTCAGCGACGAGCATGCGGAGATGCTGCCTGTGACCTGGGCGACGCCCGCGCCAGTCTACCATGCGCAGGGCAAATACACGGTGGACGGCACGGTCACCTATGGCGGTGAGCAGCACGATGTGCTCTGTGTCGTCAACGTGAGCGATAAAATCAACTACGTGCAAAACGGCGATTTTGAGGGTATTACGCTCGATGGCTGGAACATTACAGGCGACCAGTGCGTTAACGCTATCCAAAAGGCGGGCGATGCGCTCGGGCAGGGTGCGATGCACTATTGGAGTGACAAGGCCTTTGGCTTTACGGCGAGCCAGACGCTGAGGAACCTGCCAGATGGCAAATATACGCTGCGCGTCTCCACACAGGGGGGCGGTGGCCAGAGTAAATACAAGCTGTTCTGCGAGGTCAACGGCAAGCGCCAGACGGCGGGCATCAAAGACACGAAGTGGAATGATTGGCACACCGTGGAAATCAAGGACATCGAGGTCAAAGGCGGCACGGCCACCATCGGCGTCACGATGCAGGCGAAACCCGGCACGTGGGGCTCGCTGGACAATTTCGAATTCGTAAAACAGTAACCGACATTGTAATACATTGGAAAGCGAAAAGCAGTTGTCATCGTTGGCAACTGCTTTTGTCGTAGTTCAAGACCTCCTGCCTCCCCCTCTGGGGGAGGTGCCGAGCTTGCGAGGCGGAGAGGGTAGCGTAGTAGAGAACGTATCAAAAGAAGAAGGACTGGAGGATGGCTCTACGTTGCTACCCTCTCAGTCGCTCTTGCGGGCGCCAGTTCCCTCAGAGGGGGAGCCAGGGGTGTGACCGGTAATGTTACTCCTTGCTTATGAAAATCTTTTCAGCATTAGGAAACCTTGGTAAACGATTGCAAACTATAATAAATGATGAGGGAAAGTATATTTAGTGGGCGCAAGAATAGATAAAATGAGCGCCCCGATTATGAGGTGAAGCGTTTATGAAAAGGAATTTGCTCAAACGTATGGTTCTCGCGGCCTTGGTTGCGGGCACACTCGCGGCGTGGCAGCCGCTCTCTGAGGCGGCCGTGCAGGTTAACCCGATTCCGGGGCTGCCTGCCGACTTTATCAAGGGCGCGGACGTGTCCATGCTGCCGCAGATGGAGGAAGCGGGGGCGAAGTACTACGATGAGGATGGCACGCAGCTCGATGAGATGCAGATCATGAAGAATCACGGCGTGAACTGGGTGAGGTTCCGCATTTTCAACCATCCGACGCAGGGCGGCGGCTTCGTCGATGCGCAGCGGGCGCTGGAACTCACCAAACGCGCACATGCACTGGGGCTGAAGGTGCTCATCGACTTCCACTACAGCGACTGGTGGGCGGACCCCGGGCATCAGGTGACGCCAGCGGCCTGGGCAGGCCACAGTGCAGCGCGTCTCGAAAAAGATGTCTATGACTATACGAAGAAAGTATTGACCAATTTCCAAAAAGCGGGCCAGCAGCCCGAGATGGTACAGATCGGCAACGAGCTCAAGAGCGGCATGCTCTGGCCCGTGGGCAAACTCCCCGCCAAGGACGGCGGCAAAACCTTTTCGCGTCTCATGGCGGCGGGCCTGAAAGCCGCGCATGACTGCGACCCCGAGCATAAGACGCGCCTCATGGTACATCTGCCGGACGGCGGGGACAATGCGGTTTACCGCACCTTTTTTGACATGCTGATTAAGGACAACGGCGTCAACGATTTCGACATCATCGGCCTCAGCTATTACCCGTTCTGGCATGGTACACCCGCGGCCTTGCAGGCAAATCTGAACGATATCAGCCAGCGCTACAATAAGGATGTGGTTGTGGTAGAGACGGCCTTTGGCTATACGAATGAGAACCACGACCGCTGCGAGAACCTCTATGGCGCTAAAGAGGAACGTGCGGGCGGCTTCAAGTCCAGCGTGCAGGGGCAGGCCACGGGCCTGCGCACGGTCATGGATAAGGTCGCGCAGGTACTCAACCATCGCGGCCTCGGTATTTTCTACTGGGAGCCTGACTGGTACTCCATCCCCGGCGTGGGCGGCGGTGTCGGTGACGACAACGGCTGGGAGAGCCTCGCGATGTTCGACGGCAACGGGCGGGCGCTCGAGTCGTGGAACACCTTTGCCGATGTGAGCAATCAAAATCTGCCGACTGTCCCCGTGACTATCGACTACGTGGAGACGCAGGCGGCGGAGGGCGGTCTCGGCAGCCCGATTGCCCTGCCCGCGCAGGCGCGCGTCGTGTTCAGCGACGAGCATGCGGAGATGCTGCCTGTGACCTGGGCCACGTCTGCGCCGGTTTATACGGAGCAGGGGCGCTACAATGTGGACGGCACCGTAGAGTATAACGGCGCAAAGCACGACGTACTCTGTGTCGTCGATGTGAGTGACAAAGTCAACTGCGTGACGAACGGTGATTTCGAGAGCGGCTCGCTCAAGGGCTGGACGATTACCGGCGACCAGTGTGTCGACTACGTGCAAAAGACGGGCGACGCACTCGGTACGGGTGCCATGCACTATTGGTGTGACAAGGCTTTTGCCTTTACCGCCAGTCAGACGCTAAAGAACCTGCCCGATGGCAAATACACACTCAGGGTCTCTACGCAGGGTGGCGGAGGCCAGAGCAAATATGAGCTGTTCTGCGAGGTGAACGGCAAGCGTGAGACGGCGCCCATCGCCGATACGAAGTGGAACGAGTGGCACACCGTGACGCTCAAGGATATCGAGGTCAAAGGCGGCACGGCGACTATCGGCATCACGATGCAGGCCAAACCGGGTACGTGGGGCTCTATCGATAATTTTGAGTTCGTACGTCAGTAAAGCTTATTATATGGTAGGAAAAAATCGCCACGTGGCTGCAAGCTGCGTGGCGATTTTTGTTGTTGGCTTTATTTATTGTTGGTTTTTTTTTGTTTTTTGCCCCACGGAATGACGGTGTAGCGTCGGGGTATTTGATAGCCTTGGGGAATGTACATGTCAAAGCGCAGGCGGTAAAGGGCGCGGTCGATAGCCTCTGGCGTGAGTTTGTCGGGCGGCAGGCAGCGGTACAGCATGGCGAGGGTTTTGGCCTGCATGCTCTGATGGTCGCGCACGTCGGTTTTGGCGGCGAGTTCCTGCACGAGACTTTGCCGCACGGCGCTGACGAGGGCGGGCGTGGCGGCGGGGACATAGTGCTGTACCTCCTGAAAGCGGGCCCAGGGGATATCGCGCAGCACGGCGGCGATAGCATTATGCAGCTTTTCGTTGTGCTGGGCGGCACAGCGTTGGCAGTATTTATCCGCTGGCGGGCAGAGCGTGCCGCAGTCCACGCAGGGGGTCCAGTCGTGCTGACGCTTGACGTGCTGGGCTTGTAGATGATGCTGGTAGGCCTTTTGGATGGCCTGCTGGAGGTCGTCGTCCTCGACGTGCGCCGCCAGACGGGCGGCCTGGGTCATCTCCGCGCCTGAGAGGTTGGTTTGGCGGATTTCCCGTCCGAGGTCGGTCTGGGGCGTGGCGGCCTGCGCCAGCAGTTCACGGTGCACAGCCTCCTGCCCCGCCGTATCGGGGTGCTCCCAACGACGGCCTACGTAGATATGCTTGATGAGGGGGCGGCCCGCATAGGCGTTGACCTTTTGCACGAGTTCACTCTCCATGAGGCGCACCTGATAGTTCAGCACGCTGTTGGGGCCATAGAGGTGCAGGGTATCCTTGCGGATGCCCATAGGCGCGAGCTGGCGCGCGAGGGTCTCGCCCACGATGGCGGGCCAGTGCCAGTAGAGTGAGTGCTCGAGAAACTGGCGGGAGAACATTTTGCCCTTGCTGGCGACCCAGCGCGGGAGGATGCGTTCGGTGGTTTCGAGGCCGAGTTCCGAGTAGCGTTTGCCCGGTGTTTTAGGCATGGAGAGGCACCTCTTTTTCGACAATTATTTCTGTAAGTCAATATAGCATGATTTGGGCGGCAGAGCAAGGGCGTGAAAATCTTTTCAAAATCAGAAAACCTTGGTAAACGCTTGCAAACTATAATGAAGAATAAAGAGATGTATTTTCTGGGAGTGTGCTCACAGGGGGCACATTCGGGGTATGAGGTGAAGATGATGAAAAAATCTATGCTCAAACGTCTGGTTCTTGCGGCTGTGGTCGCTGGCTCTTTGGCTGCCTGGCAGGTGCCCTCGGAGGCAGCCGTGCAGGTCAATCCGGTGGCGGGGATGCCAGCGGATTTCATCAAGGGCTGCGATGTCTCGATGATTCCCGAGATGGAGAAATACGGCGCGAAGTTCTACGATGTGGACGGTACGGAGATGGACTGCCTGCAGGTGCTGAAAAACCACGGCGTGAACTGGGTGCGCTTCCGCATCTGGAATGATCCGGCCAAAGGTCAGGGCGGCGGTGGCAACACCGACGAGGCGCGCGCTATCGAGATGACGCGCCGCGCCAAGGCACTGGGCATGAAGGTGCTCATCGACTTCCACTACAGTGACTGGTGGGCGGATCCTGCGAAGCAGTACAAGCCGCATGCCTGGGAGGGCCACAGCAAGGAACAGCTCGTGCAGGATGTCTATGATTACACGGCAAAGGTACTGAAAGATTTTCAGGCGCAGGGCTTGCAGCCGGACATGATTCAGGTCGGCAACGAAATCAAAAACGGCATGATCTGGCCTGAGGGCAAACTGCCATCCGACGATGGTGACAAAGAGCTCTCGCGCATGGTGGCCGCTGGCCTCAAAGCCATCCATGATAACGACCCGAAACATGAAATCAAGACGATGATTCACCTGCCGGACGGCGGCGACAACGCGGTCTACCGCAACTTCTTTGACTCGCTCATCACGAAGAACGGCGTCAATGACTTCGATATCATCGGCATGTCCTACTATCCGTTCTGGCACGGCACGATGCAGCAGTTGCAGGAGAACATGAACGACGTGTCGAAACGCTACAACAAGGACGTCATCGTGGTCGAGACGGCCTTTGGCTACACGAACAAGAACTTTGATGACATGCCGAACCCCTACGGCGAGACGGCGGAGCGTATCGGCGGCTACCGCAGCACGGTTCAGGGACAGGCCACGGGTCTGCGCGACCTCATGCAGCACATCGTCGACGTGCCGAACCACCGCGGCACGGGTATCTTCTACTGGGAGCCTGACTGGTACGCGGTGCCGGGTGTGGGCTGGAAGACCGGCGAGGGCGACGAGTGGGATAACCTCACGATGTTCGACGACAAGGGCAAAGCGCTGGAGTCGATGAAGGTCTGGAGCGAGGTCTCGAATCCGCAGGGCAAGACAGTCAAAGCCAAGGTCAAAGAGGTAGATAATCTCACGGCCGAGGGCGGTGCCGGCGCACCCATCGAGCTGCCGGATAAGACGCGCGTGACCTTTACGGATGACCATGCTGAGAATATGGCCATCACCTGGGACAACGCGAAGCCGGTCTTTGACAAGACGGGCGTCTATACGGTCAAAGGCGTGGTCAAGGACGCGGGCAACAAGGCTGTTACCTGCAAAGTCACGGTCATCAAGAAGGTTAACCTTGTGCAGAACCCGGCCTTTGAATCGGTGAAGCTCGACGGCTGGACGATTACGGGCGACAAGCAGGCCGTGGACTGCGTGAGTAAGGCAGGCGACGCGCTCGGTCAGGGTGCCATGCACTACTGGGCGGCCAACGCCTTCCACTTCACGGCACAGCAGAGCTTCACGGGGCTGAAAGACGGCAAATACACGGTGGCAGTCGCCACACAGGGCGGTGGCGGCCAAAAAATCGCCCAACTCTTTGTCATCGGTGATAACGGCCAAAAGCAGACGGCCGATATCAAGGATACGGGCTGGAACAAATGGCACGTCACGACCATCAAAGATGTCGTTATCAAGGGCGGCAAGGCCACGATTGGCGTTGAGATGGATGCGGCTCCGGGCAACTGGGGCTCGCTGGATAATTTTGAGTTCTTCTTGCAGGAGTAATATGGGGTGACAGTATGACCAAAGGGAAACTGACTAAGTATATCATGGGGGCACTGCTGGCCGGTGCGCTGACGTTCTCGGCTGCGCCGAGCGAGGCCGCCGTACAGGTTAACCCGATTCCGGGGCTCGCGGCTGACTTCATCAAGGGCGCTGACCTCTCGATGGTACCCGCGCTGGAGGCGAACGGTGCGCAGTTCAAAGATGTGGACGGCACGCCCAAGGATGTATTGCAGATTTTCAAAGACCACGGCGTGAACTGGGTGCGTTTCCGCATTTGGAACGACCCGACGGCAGGCCCGGGCGGCGGCGGTGACACCGACGAGGCCAAGGCCCTTGCGATGACGAAGCGCGCCAAGGCACTGGGGCTGAAAGTGCTCATCGATTTCCACTACAGTGATTTCTGGGCGGACCCCGGCAAGCAGACGAAGCCGCAGGCCTGGGAAGGCCACTCCAAAGACCAGCTCGTCAAAGATGTCTATGACTACACGGCGAAAGTGCTGAAGGATTTCCAGGCACAGGGCACGCAGCCCGATATGATTCAGGTCGGCAACGAAATCATGAACGGTATGATGTGGCCAGAGGGCAAGTTCCCCGGCAACGACAACGGCAAGGAGCTCGCACGTCTCGTGCAGGCGGGCTTGCAGGCCATCCATGACAACGACCCGAAGCATGAAATCAAGACGATGATTCATCTCGCGGACGGCGGCAACAACTGGATTTACCAGAACTTCTTTAACGCGCTGATTAACGAGAACAAGGTCAACGATTTCGATGTCATCGGCCTCAGCTACTATCCGTTCTGGCATGGCACGCTCGACGACCTCTCGAACAACATCAACGATATCTCGAAGCGCTACAATAAAGATGTTATCGTCGTCGAGACGGCCTTTGGCTACACGAACGAGAACTTTGATAAAATGGGCAACGCCTACGGCCCAGCCGAGGAGCGCATCGGCGGCTTCCGCAGTTCGGTGCAGGGGCAGGCCTCGGGCCTGCGCGCCGTCATGGAGCGTGTATCCGAGGTGCCGAACCATCGCGGCCTCGGTATGTTCTACTGGGCACCTGACTGGTACGCCGTGCCGAACGTCGGCTGGAAGACCGGCGAGGGCAACGAGTGGGATAACCTCGCGATGTTCGACAACAACGGTCGCGCACTCGAGTCGATGGACGTCTGGAGTGATGTCTCCAATGCGAACGGCAAGACGGTGACGCCGACGTTCAAGGAGGCCGAGGTGCCAACGGTGACGGGCAATGTAGGCGTACCGGTGCAGCTGCCGAAGGCCGTACTAGTGACCTACACGGACGACCACACGCAGGAGCTTGCGGTAGACTGGGAAAAAGCGCCGACCTATGACAAGCTCGGTACCTACACGGTCAAGGGCACCATCACGGCGCTGAAACAGCCCGTGACGGCCAAGGTCAACGTCATCCAGAAGGTCAACCTGTTCAAGAATCCGGGCTTTGAGGATGTGACGCTGAACGGCTGGACGGTCGAGGGCGATACGGCAGCCGTCAATGCCATCAGCAAGGCAGGCGACTCGCTGGGCAAGGGCTCGTTGCATTACTGGGCTGACCATGCGTTCAAGATCAAGGTCTCGCAGTCGTTCAAGAACCTGAAGCCGGGCAAATACACCGTGCGCGTCTCCACGCAGGGCGGCGGCGGCCAGAGCAGCTATAAACTGTTCG